>Ga0255782_10000001_pt1 | contig 576645 bp, 541 predicted proteins | sample 101ome_26_FD_179980 | JGI IMG/M metagenome (GOLD analysis project Ga0255782, IMG submission 179980) | Coastal salt marsh microbial communities from the Groves Creek Marsh, Skidaway Island, Georgia - 101408AT metaG (version 2) | ecosystem: Environmental > Aquatic > Marine > Intertidal zone >...
GGTTGAACACAGACTTGGTGTAAGACACATCCAAATCCCAACCGTTTTGCAGATCGATTACCGCACCCAACTGCATGCGATCCATGGTTCGGTCTAGCTGCGAGAACGTGTTCAGCGGACGCTCGGCAGTGCCAGCATCATAAACGGTTCGGCCGATCATACGGGTCTTGTTCTCAAGCGCTGCTGGAGTCACACCACGATTCGCCGCGTCTTCGATCAGACCCGGGTGAGTGACAGGAATCTGCAACGCTACCGCATTCGGGTTCAGGGAGTTGTAACGGAAGAACTCTCCGCCATTGGCGCCCATTTCGAAGTACAGCTCAACGCTATCGGTCAAGTCATAGTGACCGGTCATGAACATCTGACGTGTGGACGATCGACCCTGCAGCGGGAAGTATGGACCAAAGTCATAGGCACACAGTGCGTTGGAGTAGTTCTTCGCACCGCCAATCACGTCCAGGCCATCAGCCGCTTCACAGCTAGGATCGGAGTTACCGAAGCCTTGTGAACCGTCGGCCGAGCGCGGGAACAAGTTGGTGTATTTGCCGTCTTTTTCGGAAAACGGCGTCAAATCACCGGCAGAATATGTACCTGTGTGAGCCGCGTAAGTGTATGGGTCCGCATCGGTTCCAGCGCCACTGCGAGTAAATAAGCTCTCGAATGTGCCGGTAGCAAGCGATCCATCAGCCGCCCAAGTAGACGTCGTGCCAGAGTTACGAATCATCGTACCGGGTTGACCGGTAGAGGAGAACGTAGAGCCGCCATAACGGTTATACAGATCGCCTACCGTGACCATGCCCTGAGACATCGCACCGGCAGAAACCACGATACCGCCGCGATCACCCTGCACACCGAAGATCATCTGAGCGTTGTTGGTATCGCCCTTGCTCGCCTTCTCGATCAGGGAGTGCTCGAACTGCACATCCAGACCTTCAAAGTCTTTCTTGGTGATGAAGTTCACTACACCGGCGATGGCGTCAGAGCCGTACAGCGCCGAAGCACCGTCTTTGACCACTTCCATACGCTCAAGCGCAATGGTGGGTACCAAGGCTTGAATGTCGACAGCGGCGTTGGAGCTACCATCGTAGAAGGTGGCGACACTGCGCTTACCGTTAACCAGTACCAGCGTGGACGACATACCCAAGTTTCTTAGGTTTACCGTCATTTGACCCAAACCAGCTGCGCCGTTAAAGGTCGCTGATCGGGTTTCACTGCCTGACTGCCAAGGCAATGTGTTAATGACTTCCGCCATACCTTGAGCACCGATGTCCTCAATGTCTGCTGCGGAAACCACGGAAAGTGGTGAAGGCGTGTTCTCTGAAGATCGCTTCAGATACGAACCCGTCACCACAACTTCTTCGATCGCGTTTTCGCCAGCATCAGCGGCAAAAACGTTAGGTATTAACCCCAGAGATAAAAAGAAAGCCCAAATCAGTCCATTTGCCTTTAAAAGGGCTCTACCAAACGGGCGATGGATAAGCGTTGTACGCATAAAATCCTCCAGTTAGAAAAGGGAGTGCGGTCACGCTTAAACCCAGTTTCAGCGCTTTTGCACAATGGTTGGAAGCCAGATATTTCAAAATGTTTCCAGTGGCGCCTTTTCTAACAATTAGCACACCGAATACTACCGGTTAGAGTCTTTAGTCCTTGGATTTGACTAACCTGTCACAGTTTTCGCTTTGCGGTTAGGTTTGAAGGCGCCATGCCGCTCTCGAGTGGCGCGTGAAGCAGTCTTTTGCCTGGCGAGAGAATTGCTTGATCGTTCTTAGGGTTTTGAGCTGGGTGGATGAGAGGGGAATTGACGTTGGGGAGAGTGATCGGGCCTAAACAGTCTGCGGTTTTGGGCTAGCCCTTCGGCAGCATTGCCGGCGCTAGCGGTGGTCGTCGCTGTGCCCCTGCGGGGGGATAGTTTTTCGCCAAGTAAGTGAGGATTTGATCTTCCGTTTGCTCATCCAGCGGCCAAAGGTTTTGGGTGGCTTGCATCCAGCGAATGGTTTGTAACCACATTTGTCGGTCACCCCGATTGCCGGTGACCAGCTGCAGGGAATGACAACCGCTGCAGTGGGCGCTGACCAGTTGCCAGCCATCGTCTTTAATTAGGTCAGCGGCGTTTGCGGCGCCTGTTAACCCGCCGATCAACCCGCCCATCAAAGCGGTCGTTAAGCGGAGCCAACTCATGTCTGCGTGACAGCAACGGCAATACGATGTGCCGCGTTGTTTAAATAGCCTTTTGGGTTCCAGCCCGGAACCACCATGGGCTGACTTCGGCCCTCAGCGTCTGTCGCTCGTGCCCACACTTCGTAGTAGCCAGCTTGCGGAAAGCGGACTTGAGTCGACCAGTGTTGCCAAGCAAGTCGATTTACTGGCCCCTGCAGATCGCAACGTTGCCAGGTGGCACCGAAGTCGATCGACACCGATATGGCACCAACGGCCACATCGCCTGCCCATGCATGGCCGCGCAGTTGCAGCGGTTTTGCGAGGCTGTGGCGTATGCCTGAGCGTGGATAGGTAATCAGGGATTTAACGGGCATGGACTCGATAATGCACATGTCTTCATCGGCGACAGTGGTGCCTGGGGCCACGGGTTCGCAGGGTACGCGATAAGCGCTTCCGGTCATCTTTGCGCCGTCGTGAACCCGATCTCGAATCAACAGCTCGCTGAGCCATTTGCCCGATGCTGAAGCGGGCCAGCCTCCGCACACCAAACGCAGTGGATGGCCATGCAGTGGTGGCAGATCCTCGCCATTCATTGCCCAAGCGATCAGGGTTTCGTCTTCCATCGCTTTGCTCATGGGTACGCCGCGGGAGATTGGTTTTTTATTGGGATCGCCGCTGAGGTGGGTGTCGGCGGCCACATAGCCAACGTACACCGCATTGTCTTTGACTCCGCAATGCTGCAACACATCGCGTAAACGCACGCCTGTCCATTGGGCGCAGCTGATGGCCCCAGTGGTCCATTGGTTGCCCCGAGCAGGCGGTGAATATTCGCTGCGACCATTGCCGCCACATTCAAGCTGCAGCTGGTAGGTGTGGTGCTCAAACTGTGACTTTAAATCCTCCAGCCGGATCTGCATGGGACGCTGACAGGATTCGCCGCTGATGCTTAGTGTCCAGTTAGCCACCTGTTGTGGCGTAAGTGCTGGCGGAATGCCGTTGTTGCGCACGAACATCCGCGATGCGGGGGTTATATAGTCGTCCAACAGATGTGCCGGAGTTTCCGCGTTGATTGGCCTGTCGTTAAGCAAGATAAGGCCGGGCTTTCCTGGCATGGGCGAGGGCGGCGGTTCGGCAAACACCAGTGGTGTGATGCCCGCTGGCAGAAAACGCGCAAATGGCATGGTTAGATTGGTTAGCGCGCCTAAGGAAGCAAGGCTGCTGGTTTGGAGAAATGTTCGACGATTAACGGGACGCATCTGGCTAGCGTATCAAAAGCGCTGTTTGGATCCATACCTCAAAGTGACGAGTGGATGGCATCGTGCATGCTTGTAAGGTGGGTGCCTAATGATTTCTAGGCGGGTGCTTGGGTGAGCGTTTTAGATGCGGCGCCACCCCGGGGAGTGTTGGGTTCGCAGGATGTTGAGATTCAGCTCACCGTGAGCGACACGGGCCAAAGCCCGTGTCGTCTGCGTGGTAAGGATTAGGTGTTAAGTGAGCTTACTCGATACCAAACCATTCATACGGGTACGCTGGCGCGCCAATCTGCTCCAGTACGAAGTCCACAACGGTTCTTGACGCAAAGACCCCGTAATTGGTGTTGCCGGTGAACGGGAGGGATATCTTGGTATTGGCGGGCGCGAATGAACCGCCAAAAATACCATCAACACCTTCCGCGTTTTTCACCTTGGCGAAAACTACGTAAGACTCAAAATCGTCCTCATTGTTTGCTCGATACATCAAAGGCGTTTTCACGCGAAGCAGTTCAGTCGTACCGAATGTGATGAGTTCCGCCTCAGTCGTTTCGAACTCGCTCTGGGCGTCAAAGTCAAAGCCGCCTATACAACCAGAGTTGCTAGCGTCGGCCCATTCGAAGGTACCTTTGCCCGTATCGGCATCATAGGCCTTAACCCGAAATGCGGTATTACAGTTGTCGCCTATAAACGAAACTTTGAAGTCCGTATGCAGATCGATGAAGCTGGCGATGGACTGTTCCTGACTCTCGGCAGCATATCCTGTCCAAGTTTCGCCTCCCCACACTCGATAATAACCGCCGTATTTGTTGTCCGAGATGCTCACTGTGGCGTCATAGACGTACGACTCAGCAGGTAGCTCTGCCTCAGCGTCACAGGTTGCCGCTATTTCTGCTGCCTCTGCAGGCGTTTCGTCTGCATTGCCGCAGATATCCGGAATGACCTCTTTGAGCACCTTCCCAGAGACGTCTTTGCGAACAAAGCAGTATTTCTCTGCCTCAGTGGTTTCGTCCAACTGGAAAACTACGCAGTTTTTGACGACCTTTGCGCCACCGGCAGGTAGGTCGGACTCCAGCACCAACTGATCGCCCACCAGGGTGTAGTCTTCGTCATAGTTCTTTACCCGATACCAGCTAGGAATCGCGTTGTCGATGCTCGTTAGCATGGCCGTGGTGATTACAGAATCGACGTTCACCAATGTATCCTCGGTTGCGTCAGGGATGTAAACCAGCTCCATGACCAAGCCTTCTACATACTCGTTTGCCTCGGTTTCGTCGATCTCGCCGTCGGAATTTGAATCGATAGCTTCGTACCCGTTATAGACGATGGTGAAGTTGCCGCTTTTAAACTCGTCAACTAGGCTCACAACGGTGCCGTCGCCAGACTTGGTGGCAGCGACAATGTTCTGCACTTGTCCGCTCACAGTAGTGGTGACCTTAGCCGCCACGTCGCTTGCCGCAACCGTTGCTTTACCGTTGACGATCAACTCAGTGACCACGGTATCTTTTACGGTTTTAATTGCGGCTTTAACGATTTCCGCCGTGGACAACTCCGTTGAAGCAACGGCATCGTTGCTCAAGCTGTCTTTGGCCACCGCCAATGCTTCGGCGATCACCTCAGCAGAGCCTTTCAGATCGGCGTCTTCCTCTGCGATGAAGTCATTGCCCAGCAACGACTTACTGTCATCTACACCCAGAGATACTTTGACCGCCGCCTCTGCTTCTGCTGCAGTGAGTTCGCCCCCAGAGCTCAAGATCTCTTGAGACACTAGCGTGGTCAAAGGTGTCACCACGTCAGGATTTTCAGCTGGGGCAAGCATGTTGTACGCCTTGTCTACGGTACCTAGATCTTCATCCACAGCGCCAACCGGAACATCTGCCAGAATTTGGACGCCTGCGGGTATGGTGCCTTCGTAAGTAAACGTATAACTGCCGCCAGCGCCGGTAACGGCCGATGGTTCGCTCAGATCACAAACGAAATTATTGTTTAGGTCGAGACAGACCGTTGCACCAGAGATGTAGCCGTCGATAACTCGTCCTGCCAGTTCCGTGCTAGTTGCAGGAGTTGAGCCTCCATTAGAACTGCCACCAGACGATGTGTTATTGCCAGCGGATGATGAACTTGAGCCTCCGCCCCCGCCCCCGCAAGCGGCGAGTGTTAGGCATAAAGCGAAAAAGTATAGTGATCTCATGACGATCCTCCTCGAAAAGTGCGCGAAAAGTACACACTTGAGAGTCGCCTTTATGTGAAATTTGAGCTCCTGGTGAACGGGTGTTGTTCGACGACAATGCCGCAATTATTCTTTGTTTTGGCCGTGTCTTTGCAGGTAGGTCAACGTTGCTGGATAGCTGCTCATTGAGTGATCAAAAATGCCAGCGGCGAGAATTGTTAACCGTAGGTGTTCGAGCCATAAACCAACGATGTACGGCTGCTATGTTTAGGGCTTGCGTGGTCGAGCTGGAGGGAAAATGGTGGCCAGAGACAGAATCGAACTGTCGACACGAGGATTTTCAATCCTCTGCTCTACCAACTGAGCTATCTGGCCGAAGGACATAGCTCAGGTGTCGCTGAGCAAGGCGCGTATTAAAACTGTGTCACCGGCCAGCGTCAACTCTCTGTGGGTGCGGAGTAGCCTTCAGGCGTGTCTGTGTCTTCATTGGCGAAGAAGCGCCACATCTGTTCAGTCAGGTAAGCACGGGTGTCAGGCTCGATCAGGCTCAGGTGCTTTTCATTGATCAGCATGGTTTGCAGGGTCTGCCATTCCTGCCAGGCTTGGGCCGAAACCTCCTTGAGTAGGCGTTCCCCCATGGGGCCAGGAAGGGGTGCTTTTTCAAGCGCTGGCAGTTCTTTTTGGTAGCGACTGCACATTACCGTTTGCGTCATCTCGACTTCCTTGTTCCCGTTCGGCGGGCATACTAACCCGTTGCCACATTTCGATCAGCGTTGCTGGACCAGTTTTAGCGCGGCCGCAGACAAGCCAATGGCTGCTTCGCTGTCGCCAAGATTGTCCACGGCCACCCAGCGTTGCTGGGCATCGCGCAGGATCAACGGTTCGCGCTTAAGCGATAGGTAGATGGGTTCGATGTCCAAATGAAAGTGGCTGAAGGTGTGGCGAAAGCGCTCGCCATAGACAACTTCACTGACGTTATCGTTATCAATTCCCTGGCTGTGCAAAAAGGCTTGTGGAGAAATGTCTGCAGCGCGTTCTGGAGGATTCCACAACCCGCCCCAAAGCCCGGTTTGCGGCCGCTGCTCTAGTAGGATTCGCTGGTCGGGAAGCGACAGCACAAAAAACCGCGCTTGTCGCACCGGCTTGGCCGCCGCTTTTTTCTTGCTGGGTAGTTCGTCTACGCGGTTCTGGGTTAGAGCTTGGCAGCGGCTTTGCACCGGACACTCCTGACAACGCGGCTTGCTGCGACTGCACAGGGTCGCTCCCAGATCCATAATGGCTTGAGTGTACTGCGCCGTGCGTTTGTTGGGTGTATGTTCGTCTGCCCGTTGCCACAGTGTTTGCATGACGGCGCTTTGGCTGTAATGGCCAGCAATGGCGTGAAAACGTGCCAGCACACGCTTAACGTTGCCGTCGAGAATGACGCCCCGCTGCTGCATGGCAATGGCTCGGATGGCGCCAGCCGTGGAGGGTCCGATGCCCGGCAATGCTTCTAACTGGGATTGATCGTCGGGCAGCTCGCCATTGTGGTCTTGGACGATACGCTGGGCCGCCTTATGCAGATTGCGCCCTCTGGCGTAGTAACCTAAGCCGGTCCAAAGATGCAGCACCTCATCGATATCAGCAGCCGCTAATTCAGTCACGTTGGGGAAGCGCCGCATAAAATGCTGGTAGTAGCCGATAACCGTGGCTACCTGGGTTTGTTGCAGCATGATTTCTGATACCCAAACCCGATAGGGGGAGGTATCAGTTTGCCAGGGTAAATCCTTCCGCCCGTGTTGCTCGAACCAGGCAAGTAACTGTTTGGCAAACCAATCCATCCATCATTGTGGTCCTAATGCTCGAAAAGGTTCAACTGCAACAATTGTTTGGCGGCTTCGCGAAACTCCTCAGGCAGCTTCTTTTTGATTTCGTCGATGACGGTACTTTCCACTTCATCTTGAACTCGCCGTTTGACTAGCTCTTTGGCCAAGGATGTCGCGGCATCTAGGTCTGGGGCGCAATCTGGCGAGCTGGCTTTGCCCCGGCAGTTGAAGGGTAAGGGCAGATCAACGATGGCGTTGCCGACACTGATGAGATGTTCGGGCCCCGCTTCGGCAATGGTCAGGTCTCCGCTCAGGTCCAACTCCCCAGTGCTTTGCTCTAGGGTCCCCGCCATGGCTACCGCTAGATTGTCTAGGGTGCCATAGAGGTTAACGCGGCCATTTTGCAGCGAGCCGTTTACCGCCAGCTGCTGGTACTGCATGACGTCTGGCCATCCAGCGGCGTAGTTCTCTTGGCCAATAAGACCGCTGATTACGGCCACGGTCTCTTTCAGTTTTTGGATATCGATACTGCCTTTTTCCGCCAGCAGCTCAGCATCCAGACGGCCTTTGGCCAGTCTTATGATGGATTTGCTCTCTGGCCAGGTCAGCGAATTCAAGGTGAATGCTAAGGATGTGCACTCAAGTTTGCTGTTGTAGGCATTCAAGGTGTCGGTGCTTGGCTGCTTGCCGTCCACCTCGGTGAGGGTTCCCTGGCAGGTGCCTGACAGCGGCGTGTCGTCCACCTTGGTTTCAATGTCCGCTTTCACCAGGGTCAAATCGGACAGGGTTTTATCCGCGTCGATCTTGGATGCTTGCAGCCGATAGATCATTTCTCCCGCGACGTTAATGGGCTGTGAGCCCGGTCGGATTTGGCTTGGCTCTGGAGCCTCAAGGAAAACCAGTTGGGCCTTGAAGGGTGAGGCATTGCCTAGGGAAAAATCCCGTAAGTCGAAACTCTGTAGCCGAAAGTCTGCATCTTTAATGCGCACTTCGCTGAGGACCAGGCGAGCGAGAGTCCAGCTTTCCGGTGGCTTGGTGACTTCTGTCAGGCTTAAGCCAATTTGCAGTTTGCCGATATGGATTTGGGTTTCGTCGTCGCGGACTTTGACGTTAGCGACAGCGATACCGAGCGCGGGAAAAATTTGCCACTTTAGGTCGCCCCGAATATCCACTTCGTAACCACTGGCAGCGCTGAGCTGAGTGTTGAGCTGGGCTTTAATGTTCTCGGTATCGCTCAAGAAATAGGCCATAGCTCCAGCAACGATCAGCGCCAAAACAAAAACCATCAACAGGAGTTTTCTGAGGATCTTTAACATAGTGTTCTCGATAAAATGGGTGTGAGCGTTGGTAGAACTGACATCGGTCACTTAATCTAGGGCCATGCAACTTAAGCGGCAATGCGCCGATTAGCATATTGTGCGCGAGTTCGCCTTACTACCGGGGCGACACCAGGGGCCAAACCTACAAAGAGAGAGAACAGATGAGCGTTGGTACTTTTGATCCCAGCCAGCTAAATACCAGCGGTGAAAACCAGACAATCAGCGCTTCGTTGTTGGCTGCCGCGCTGGATTGCGCCCGTGGTTGTGATCCATCGGTGTCCACTCTCGCTCTTGATGAGACGGACGTTTCGGCATTGTGCCCGCTGTTAACGCACCCCGCTTGGTCGGAAGCGGCTCAACAACTGTCGACCCAGGATATTGCTGCCTTAATTCGTCTGTTCACAGTGGGGGAACGCCAGTATTCCGCTTGGAAGGCTGGCGCAAAATCGCCGGTGGTTGCGCTGGTACGAGTGTTAAAACAACGAGGCGAAATGACGCCTGATCTGACGTCTTGGATCAAACAAAATACCGATAACCGCTACCTACCCCACGGCGATTTGATGGATAGATTGAAGCCCTAGGGCGCCAGTCGGCCCGATAAGCTCGCTAAGAACCACAAACCCCAGCGATCAATGCTCTGCAATGTGCTGCAAAGGCGGCTAAACTGCGCCTCGCCGGGATCGATGCGCCGCGTCAATCTGGGCCAAATGAATCTGCGAAGACCGAATTTGATAATCAAGAGAGAATAACGTGCGCCAGGCTTCCATAACTCGGGACACCACCGAAACCCAGATCAAACTCAGTATTAACCTGGATGGTAACGGCACCAGCCACTTCGATACCGGCTTGCCGTTTTTTGATCACATGCTGACCCAGATCGCCCGTCACGGCATGATCGACATTCATGTCGAAGCCACCGGAGACTTGGAAGTAGACGCCCACCACATGGTAGAGGATGTGGGCATCGTTCTTGGCCAAGCGCTGAATAAGGCTATCGGAGATAAAAGCGGCTTAACTCGCTATGGCCACGCCTACGTGCCATTAGATGAAGCGTTATCCAGAGCGGTAGTGGATTTGTCTGGCCGACCGGGCTTGCACTATCGGGTTGACTACACCCGGGCACGAGTGGGTGACTTCGATGTGGATTTGCTGCGAGAGTTTTTTCAGGGCCTGGTAAACCACGCCATGATGACGCTGCACTTAGATAACTTGTTGGGGGACAACGCCCACCATCAGGCGGAGACTTTGTTCAAAGCCTTTGGCCGCGCCCTGCGCGTTGCAGTAGCGGAAGATCCTCGGATGACAGGTATCGTGCCGTCCACTAAGGGCAGTTTGTAACGGTGATCTTGATACCGGCGATTGACCTGAAAGAAGGCCAGTGTGTGCGTCTGCGACAAGGGCGCATGGACGACTCAACGGTTTTTTCCTCTGACCCTGTCGCCATGGCGGCTCACTGGAAAAGTCAGGGTGCGCGTCGTCTGCACGTCGTGGATCTGGATGGGGCGTTTGCCGGTGTACCCCGCAACGGCGATTTGATTCGGGACATGGTGGCGGTCATGGGCGATGTGCCGGTTCAAGTGGGTGGCGGTATTCGCAGTCAGCAGATCATCGATGCCTATCTTGAGGCCGGTGTTCAGGGTCTGATTCTGGGCACCAAGGCCATTAACGAGCCTGACTTTTTGCAGACGATGGCGCGGCAATACCCAAACAAGATCATTCTGGGTCTGGATGCTCGAGGCGGCATGATTGCTACCGAGGGTTGGGACAAAGATGCGGGTATTCGAGCGCTAGACTTTGTACAAGACCTGGCTGGGTTGCCCTTGGCAGGCATTGTTTATACCGACATTGATCGGGACGGCATGATGCAAGGGCTCAACGTGCAAGCAACACTGGCGTTGGCCCAAGCCGCTGGGATCCCCGTCATTGCCTCTGGTGGTGTGACCGAGTTAGCGGATCTGGCAGCGCTGAAAAAGGCTTTCGCCGAAGCTCCTGAATTATTGATGGGCGCCATTACTGGCAGAGCCATATATGAAGGCACGCTGAATGTGGCTGAGGGACAGGCACTGCTAGATGCGCCCGGGGCTACCGCCTGACTTCAATATGCAGCGCTAGTTAAGCTGCGGGACTGCAATACCGTCAGCGCAGTAGCCAGTGCTTTATCCGATGCCTTATCCAATGTCTTATCGGGTGCTATGTCCGATGAATTGCCGGCCTGTGTTTGCAGGGATTTGTCTGCTGGGACGGCGATATCCGGTACCAGCCCTTGTGAATGAAACGATCGACCATTGGGCGTGAAGAATGCCGCGCTGGTGATCTTAAGAGCGCTGCCATTGGGTAGCGGGTCTAACAGGGTTTGTACGGTGCCTTTGGCAAAGGTTTGACTGCCAACAATGGTTGCCCGCTTATGATCTTGAAGGGCCCCGGCAATAATCTCTGCGGCAGAGGCGGTACCGGCATTGACCAGCACCACAACTGGCATGTTTTTTAGCGGTGTCTTTACACTTGCGCGGTATTTTCTTTCGGCGCCCTCAGCGCCGCGGTTTTCGTCGAGGGCGGTGCTGACGATCACCCCGGACGCTAAAAATAAATCCGTTGTTGCCACGGCGCAGGTCAGCGTGCCGCCGGGATTGTTGCGCAAGTCCAAAATCAAACCCGTGATGGAAGTGCCGGGTTGTGGAGTCGCGATTTTTTCGATGTCCGCAGCCATGCCGTCATAGCATTGATCGGCCTCAATATGGATGACGCCGTCGGCCAAGACCTGGCTATGCAAATAGGCTTGTGCAAGCTGGGTACGCTGAAGCACCAATTCAAAGTCCTGCGACCTGTGCTGGCCCGACCCTGGGCGTGTGAAGCCTAAGCGAACGCTGGTGCCTGCTTTGCCTCGCAGACGCGCGATCAGTTCGGTCAGCAGCAGGCCTTTAACGGGTTCGTCGTCTACCCGGTTGATCCGGTCCCCGGGCTCTATCGTCGTGCCTGCGGCCGGGGAGTTTTGCAGAATGCGTAGTACGGTAAAAAAACCGTCTCGCAGACCGATTTCTAGGCCCACGCCAGTCAGCTGCCCTTGCGCTTCCTTGAGTAACTGTTCGTAGGCGTCTGCCGACAGCAATTGAGAATGCTCATCCAGTTCGCTCATCATCCCGGCAATGGCTGCTTGCTCCAAAGCCTGGGGATCCAGGTGCCGCCAGTAGTATTGGTGTAGCTGTGCTTGGGCTTGTTCCATGTTTGGAAACCTAGCGCGGGTGGACAATGTGCTGTGATACACGACCAAGCCTGCGGTAAATCCAAACAACACCCCCAAGGCTAGCGTGCGAAGCGTAATGGGCTGCCCTGATCGGCTTGTGCGTCGGTGGGTCATATGGACAGCCATTGCTGGGGATCGACCACGGCTCCTTTGTGTCGCAGCTCGAAATAGATCCCAGGTTCATAGCCACCGCCACTATTGCCAGCTCGGGCGATCACCTCCCCGCCTTCGACCCAGTCCCCAGCGTTTTTGGTCAAGGAGTCAGCATGACCATAAAGCGTCATATAGCCGTCGCCGTGATCAACAATGGCGATGAGCCCAAATCCTCTCAGCCAATCGCTAAACACCACTTTGCCCCGGAAGACCGCGGTGACCTCGGCGCCAACGCTGCCGCTGACGTCTAAGCCCTCCCACCTCAGACTGGTGCCCGCCCGGGGGTCGCCAAAGCTGTGGCGAAGCCTGCCCTGCAGCGGCAGCGTCAGTTTGCCCTTGGCAGCGGCGAAGGCTCTGCCGTCCAGCGCGGAGGCCTGAGCCCGCAGTTGGTTCAGCAGTCGGCGCAGTCGTTCGCTGTCTGCCAGCAAAACCTGTTGTTGTTCGGCTTTGGTTTTTCGTTGCTCGGCCAGTGCCTGACTAGCCTGGGTTCGTTCTTGGCGCTTGTCCTGCAGATCGCGGGTTTGGCGGTTCAGCAGCTGCTCACGCTGGGATTGCTCGCGCAGCTTGTCATCCAGTGCAGACCGGGCCTGATCCAGTTGAGTCAGGCTGAGCTGAAATTTCTTCATCGTGGCCAAGCGCTGGGCGCCTAAATAACGGTGGTAACGCAGCAGGCGGTCTAGGTCAGCACCGGACTGTTGGTTCAGAATTTGCTTGACGAGGTCATTGCCGCCCAAGCGTGATGACGCTTGCAAATGGGCGACGACGGCTTCGCGTTGCGTATCGACTTGCAGCTGCAGTTGCCGCTGTTGGCGCTGTAACTCGTTAATGGAGCGCTGGGTTTGTGCCAGTTCTCGACGCGTCGCGTCGCGGCTATTGACCAGTTGGCCGATGCTTTCATCTTGGGCGCGTATCTGTTGTTCGATTTCGGCGCTTTGACGCTGGGCGTTGGTGAGCCACCGCTCTAAATCGTTGAGCTGAGCCACCACGTCGCTAAGCGCTTGCTCTGCCTCGGTGCTGTCGGTGATTTCTGCGCTTGCCCAACCAGCGGCGAGCAACGCGACTATGCTGAGGACGAGTTGCAATCGGATGATGGGTCCGACCTCAGAGAAAATCATTTCAGGCGGGACTGACTAGCGGTGTCCCGGTCATCTCTTCCGGGGCTTCCATGTGCATCAATTTCAGCAACGTCGGCGCTACGTCACACAAGCTGCCGCCAGATTGCAGCTGCACTTGCTGATTGCCCACATAGACCAAGGGAACGAGGTTGCTGGTATGAGCCGTGTGCTCCTGATGGCTGTCCGGATCGCGCATCATCTCCACATTGCCATGATCGGCGGTAATCAGCATGTTGCCGCCAACGCTTTCGATGGCCGCTTCCAAGCGCGCCAAACATTGGTCCAAGGTTTCCACCGCCTGGATGGCGGGCTGTAGTTTGCCGCTGTGGCCAACCATGTCGCCGTTCGCGTAGTTGCAAATAATGGCGTCGAAGTCACCGCTACTAATAGCCTCCACCAACAGGTCGGTCACTTTTGCTGCGCTCATTTGGGGCTGTAAATCGTAAGTGGCGACGTCAGGGGACGGTATCAAGATGCGCTTTTCGCCATCAAAGGGTTGCTCTCGACCACCAGAAAAAAAGAAGGTCACGTGTGCATATTTTTCTGTCTCGGCGATCCGTAACTGCCGTTTGCCTTTGTTCTGCAAGTATTCTCCCAGCGTGTTGCGCAGTTCCTCGGCTGCGAAGGCGCAAGGCAGATCGATATCGTCAGCGTAGTGGGTCAACGTGACAAAGTGGGCGGGTGGCGTGAAGGAGCGGCGCTGAAAGCCAGTGAAGTCTTCTTGGGTCATGGCTCGGGTTAGCTGTCTTGCTCGGTCGGCGCGAAAATTCATAAAGATGACGCCGTCGTGGGGCGCTATGCCTCGGGGGGCAACTTGAGCATCGTGGATAGCCGTGGGCTGCACAAATTCGTCATTTTCGCCTCGGTCGTAGGCCGCTTGTAAGGCTTGGGTAGCGGACTGGTCATGAAAGGGCGCTTCGCCCCGAGTCAGCAAATTGTAGGCTCGTTCTTGCCGGTCCCAATTGTTGTCGCGGTCCATGGCGTAGTAACGCCCACACAGACTCATGATGCCCCCGCAACCCAGCTCGGCGAACAATTTCTGCGCGGCTTCCAAAGAGCTCATGGCGCTTTGGGGAGGCGTATCCCTGCCATCCAAAAACGCGTGCAGGTAGATTTGGTTAACGCCAGCGGCGGCCGCGCTGCGAATCAGACTAAAGATTTGGTCTTCATGGCTATGAACACCGCCCGGCGACAGCAGCCCCATGATGTGGAGCGCCGCGTCTTGGTTTTTAACCCCTTCAAATACCTCAGCAAAGACCGGATTGGCCGCAAATTCACCGGTTTCGATGGATCGATTGATGCGGGTGAAGTCTTGGTAAACCACGCGGCCTGAACCCAGGTTCATATGGCCCACTTCAGAATTGCCCATTTGTCCTGGAGGTAAACCAACGTCCAGACCAGAACCGGAAATCAGCGTGTGCGGACGCTGAGCCAGCAGCCGGTCCCATGTGGGTGTGTCGGCCAAGGCGATGGCGTTGTTTTCTGTCTCTAGGCGATGACCAAAACCGTCAAGTATGACCAGCAGACTGACATCAGACATGGATATGAATCCTTTGGGTATCGGGTTGCTATGGCTTAAGGCTCGGTTCCAGAACCGAAGCGGCCGGCTTCCCATGATGAACTGGCGGCAATTCTAGCAAAAAGCTCAGGGATTAAGGATGAACGTGTATAATCGCTCGGCGTTATACAGGCGGCAGTTATGGATCAGTTTTTTACCTTTATCGGCAACCATCCGCTCCTGGTTGGAGCTTTTATTTTGCTGGTGTTTTTGTTCTTTCGTAATGAATCGGCTCGCGCCGGCGCCACGGTTAGCACCCAGGAACTGGTGCGTCTGGTGAACAAAGACAATGCCATCGTGCTGGACGTGCGCGATCGCGCCGAGTTTGATGAAGGTCACATCGTAGACGCAGTAAATATTCCCTATGCGTCTTTGGAGTCGCGCTTGGACGAGTTGAACAAATACAAAGAACGGCCGGTGGTCATCGCCTGCAAGATGGGTCAGCACTCGGGAGCGGCAGGGACGCTGCTGCAAAAAAATGGATTTAGCAACGTGGTGCGCCTTACGGGCGGCTACTCTGAGTGGCGAGCGCAGAATTTACCGGTGGTAAAAGCATGACTGATCAGGACCAAAGTGACGGCCCCCAAGCAGCGGACGAACAACAAGTACAGCTGCGGATAGAAAAACTGTATTTAAAGGATGCCTCTTTCGAGTCACCCAAATCTCCTGATGTTTTTACCCGGAAGTGGCAGCCAAACCTGTCGGTGGATATCAATACTCGGGCGCAAGGCCTGCCCGATGATTGCCACGAAGTTGTGTTGACCATCACTGTTAAAGCCAATGTAGACGAGGATTACCTAGGCTTTTTAGTAGAAGTGCAGCAAGCAGGTATCTTTTTGATAAAGAACGCTGATCCTGCCCAAGTCAGCCAAATCCTTGGCATAGCCTGCCCGACCACGTTGTTTCCTTATGCCCGTGAGGCTCTGGACAACCTGGTGGTGAAAGGGGGCTTCCCGCCTATTCAATTGGCGCAGGTCAATTTTGAAGCGCTTTACATACAGGCGCTGCAAGAGCGTCAGCAGCAACAGCAAAGCGAAACGCCGACTACCCACTGACGGACAGCGCGCACTAAAGCACGCCGTCGTAACCGCGCTGCCGCCAGGCCTCGTATAGTGTGATCGCTACCGAGTTCGCCAAATTGATGCTGCGCGTCGGCGCGCGCATAGGAATGCGCAGCTTTCTTTCCTCGGGCCATTGAGCCAGCAGTTCATCGGGCAATCCCCGAGTTTCTGGGCCGTAAAGCAGCACGTCGTCTTGATCAAAGGCGATCTCGGCAAAGTTTCGGCTGGCCTTGGTTGTCATGGCAAACCAGCGGCGGTCTGCCAACAACTGCTCGCAGTCCGCTAGGCTGTCATGCAGGGTTACCTGGGTGAAGTCGTGGTAATCCAATCCCGCCCGCCGCAAACGCTTGTCATCCCATTCGAATCCTAGCGGTCGCACCAGATGCAGGGACGCCCCAGTGTTAGCGCAGATGCGAATGATGTTGCCTGTATTCGGCGGTATCTCAGGTTGGTAAAGAACCACATGCATGATCGGTCGCCTTAGTGAATGGCTCAGCCGCAGATTTAGGCGCTGTGTAAGCCCAGTTCCTGCATTTTACGGGTCAGGGTGTTGCGACCCCAACCGAGCAAGTCAGCCGCATCTTTCTTGCGCCCGCCGCTTTTGCGCAGTGCGGCATTAATCATGATGCGCTCAAATTTAGGCAATGCCGTATCCAGCAGGGCGGTATCCGGCTGCCGATCAAGCTGCTGGTTTGCCCAAAGTTCCAGGCTGGTTTCCCAGCTGCCCTGATCTGAGCTGGGCTCGGTTTGCTGCAGTTCCGGCGGCAAATCTTCAATCAAGACTGTCCGAGAGCTGGCCATCACTTGCAGCCAACGGCAGGTGTTTTCCAGCTGGCGCACGTTGCCAGGCCAGGGCAGAAGGCTCAAATAGTCAGCCGTTGCGGGCTCCAGGCGTTTGGGTTCATCACCCAGTTCCGCGGCAGCAGCGTCCAGGAAATGCTGGGCCAATAGCGGAATATCCTCCCGGCGTTCCGCAAGGCCAGGCACATGAACTCGAATCACGTTGAGGCGGTGGAATAAGTCTTCGCGGAACTTCCCTTGGGCGACCAGCTCCTCCAAGTTCTGGTGGGTCGCCGCAACGATGCGCACATTGACGCTGACCGAGTGATGTCCTCCCACGCGATAAAATTCGTTTTCTGCTAACACGCGCAGCAGGCGAGTTTGCGCGGACGCTGGCATGTCGCCGATTTCGTCTAAAAATAGGGTGCCGCCATCGGCTTGTTCGAACCGCCCCATGCGACGCTGAGCTGCACCCGTAAAGGCGCCTTTTTCGTGGCCGAATAACTCACTTTCAATCAGATCGCTGGGGATCGCCGCTACGTTTAGCGCCACAAAAGGCTCGCTGGCCCGGGGAGAGTGGCGGTGCAAGGCTCTGGCCACCAGCTCTTTTCCGGATCCCGACGGCCCATTAATTAGGACCGACACGTTAGACGAGGACAGCCGCCCAATGGCTCGAAACACTTCCTGCATGGCCGGGGCTTTACCGATGATTTCGGTGCTGCCTTGGGTTTCCAAAGCCGCCAGCGGGGCAGCGTCTTGTTCTGTCTGAGCGATGGCGCGGCGTACCACCGCGACAGCGTCGTCCACATCGAAGGGTTTGGGCAGGTATTCGAAAGCGCCGCTTTCAAAACTGGTGACGGCGCTTTGTAAGTCCGAGTGAGCCGTCATCACGATAATGGGCACCTTGGCGTGGGTTTCTTTGACCTGGCGCAAAAAATCTAGGCCCGAAGTGCCGGGCATCCGAATATCGGTAATGATCGCTAATGGCGCTTCTTCGCCTAAATGGTGCAGTGCTTGATCGGCGGTGTTGAAAGCCGTGATTGGAATACCCGCTTGGCTTAGGGCTCGATCGAGCACCCAGCGGATGGCGCTGTCATCGTCGATCACCCAAACGTGCTTGCTCATAGTGTATGCCTCGTATCTGCGGCTTCGGTTTGGTTGGGCCCGTGAAAAGGCAAGAACACGGAAAACACCGTATTGCCTGGTCGGCTAGAAACCTGCAAGGCTCCGCCGTGTTGCCCAATAATGTTTTGTGAAATTGACAGTCCCAGCCCAGAACCTTCGGCAGTGCCGCTGATCATGGGAAAGAAAATGCGATCGATCAGATCGGCCGGTATGCCAGGACCGTTGTCAGTAATGCTTAAGTGCATAATCTGCTTGTGTCTTACCGAGCCAATGGTGAACTGGCGCATGACCCGGGTGCGAAACGTCAGGCGCGCGTGCTCGACTTGGGTGAGGGCCTGACAGGCGTTGCGGGTGATGTTGAGAATGGCTTGAATCAACTGATCTTTGTTGCCCGACACTTCCGGCAGGCTGGGGTCATAGTCCCGCTGCCATTTTAAGTCGGGCTTAAACTCCCGCTGCAGGATGTGCATCACCCGTTCAACCACTTCCACCAGGTTCACCGGTTCGAAAGTCACCGGTTGCCAGGGGCCAAGCATGCGATCAACCAAATCGCGCAGGCGGTCAGCCTCGCTGATGATGATGTTGGTGTATTCCTTCAGCTCTGCGTTTGGCAGGGCCCGCTCCAGTAGCTGGGCCGCACCGCGGATGCCGCCCAAGGGATTTTTCACCTCGTGGGCCAAACCTTTCACTAGGCTGCGAGTGGTGATTTGTTGTTCTTCGCTAAAACTGCCTTGGCTGATGGAGTTGATGCGGCTGGTGGGATGAAGTTCCAGCAACAAGCCGGTGGGGGATTCTAGGTTAGAGACCGTGAGATCCACTTCCTCCACGGTGTTTTCCGGTAACTGCAGAGCAACATTTCTCGCCGTGAAGGGCTGTGCCTGAGCGATGGCGTTTTGTAGCGAGGCGATCAAATCTTCTGCCTTGAGAATGATATCCGTGAGTGGGCAGTTCAGCACGGTGCTGGCAGAAACGTGCAGCAGATTCTCGGCGGCGCTGTTTAGCAGGGTGAGCCGCAGGTTCGAATCCAACACCACTACAGCAGTGGTCAGCGAATCGAGCAAAGTCGACGCTAGCTTGCGTTGGGATCGATGGTGTTGTCTTTGTGGTTGCGTCATCGCTTATTAATCGGGCAAGGAATCGTCGGTTCCGTCAAAGAAAATGCCACCCAATAGGTTAAATAGCGAAAGCAAGTGCTAACTAACAAGCGGCTGCCAGAGCAAACGAATGGCGCCAAAGTCGTCCTGTCTGAGGCGGCGTTCGTCGATAAGTTGAGCCTTGACCCGACTCAGGTTCATCCGCACCAAATTAGTGCGCGCACCAAAAAAGGTCAACCGTCCGATTAGCGGTTAGGCCCCGCATGTTGCCTTCGAAATTCCAGCCTGGCTGTGTTCAGCATTGGCTAGGGTCCGTTTAAACCGGGGAGCAGATGCGATCTGTCCCCGGCTTAATCGCTGTCGTAACTCTCTAGGAAAGAGCTTCCTTGGTCGTTTTGACGATAGCCGCCGCGACCTTGTACGGATCTGCATTGGATGCAGTACGACGATCTTCCAGTCGGCCCACCCAGCCATCAGCAGGGGTAGTAACTGGAATACGGATGGACGCGCCGCGGTCAGAGATGCCGTAGCTGAACTCGTCGATCGACTGAGTTTCGTGCTTACCGGTCAAACGCTGATCGTTGTCGGCACCATAAACACTGATGTGTCGCTGGATGTTCTTACCGAATTCTTCACAGATCTTCGTGAAGACCTCTTCCTTGCCTTCGGTGCGCATCGCGTTATTCGAGAAGTTCGCGTGCATGCCGGAACCGTTCCAGTCCAGCTCGCCAAAAGGCTTCGGATGCCAGTTAATGGTGTAGCCATACTTTTCGCCAGTACGCTCCAACAGGTAGCGAGCGACCCAAGTTTCATCACCGGCTTTTTTGGCGCCCTTGGCAAATACTTGGAATTCCCACTGGCCTGCGGCTACTTCAGCGTTGATGCCTTCTACGTTGATGCCTGCTTCTAGGCAGATGTCGAAGTGCTCTTCAACACAGTCTCGGCCGAAGGCATTACCTGCGCCTACCGAGCAGTAGTAAGGGCCTTGTGGTGCGGGGAAACCGCCGGGAGGAAAGCCTGGAGGCAGTTGGGTGTCAACATCCCACAAAAAGTATTCTTGCTCGAAGCCGAACCAAAAATCGTCATCGTCGTCGTCAATGGTAGCTCGGCCGTTAGAGGGGTGAGGCGTACCGTCAGCGTTTAGCACTTCGCACATCACAAGGTAAGCGTTATGACGGTCAGGATCTGGATAGATGGCTACCGGCTTGAGCAAGCAGTCAGAGCTGCCGCCTTCGGCCTGTTCTGTTGAGCTGCCGTCGAAAGACCACATGGGGCATTCCTCAAGAGCGCCGGTGAAGTTTTCTTTGCTCATTTGCGTTTTGCTTCGCAGGCTTTGCGTGGGCTGGTATCCGTCCAGCCAGATGTATTCCAATTTAGATTTCATGCGTGGTTTTTCTCCTATGTGTCGGTACCAGTGCTGCAGTGCAGTTTGTTTCGGCGCTACGCCCATCCAGGGATGCGGCAGCGTGCTCTTGATGCATTTGAGCAGAATCGAAACTCGCTGAGTTCCGTATAAGCAAAATGCATGCCATGCCGGGATGGTTTTAACTTATTGATTTATATTGGGTTTCAAAACGATCTGAACCAAATTGCACCAAACAAGTGCGAGCCATGCGGCAGCTTACGCCAGCTGCGCTATTCTGGTGCATTCAGAGCCCAGACACAAATATCCAACCACTCTTTTTTGCGACCCGTAGAAAACGCGAAGCCGCGAGTTTTAGGCGACACTGGATAACGCTTGGTCCATAATCGCGCCCGCTCGAATAGAGCACCTAACCATCCAAGACCCAAAGCACTAGTCATAGCACTTGTGCCAGTGCTCCTCATTGACCAAGGACCCATCGTGCCGAATTTGAATGTACGAAATGTTGCGATCATCGCCCACGTTGACCACGGCAAGACCACCCTAGTGGACTGCCTGCTGCAACAAACCGGATTGCTGGACGCTGGCGCGGCAGAGCGTGCCATGGACTCTAACGATCTGGAGAAGGAGCGTGGCATTACGATTTTGGCGAAGAACACCGCCATTACTTACCGCGATACCCAGATCAACATCGTGGACACCCCCGGACACGCAGACTTTGGTGGTGAGGTAGAGCGTATCTTGTCCATGGTAGACGCCGTACTGCTGCTGGTTGATGCCGTGGATGGGCCCATGCCGCAGACGCGCTTCGTTACGCAAAAGGCATTCGCATACGGCCTCAAGCCCATTGTTGTGGTCAATAAAATCGATCGCCCAGGCGCAGATCCTGATCGCGCTATCGATCAGGTTTTCGAGCTTTTTGATAATTTGGGGGGCACGGACGAGCAACTGGATTTTGTTTCGGTTTATGCCTCAGCAATCAATGGCGTTGCGGGTCTGGAACTGGACGCCATCGCCGACGACATGACGCCGCTGCTGGATATGATTGTTGATCATGTGCCGCCGCCAGAAGTAGACGAAACCGGCCCTTTTCAAATGCAGATCAGTTCGCTGGACTACTCCACCTACGAAGGGGTGATTGGCATCGGTCGCATCACCCGTGGCGTGGTGGAGCGCAATCAGCAAGTGATCGTAGTGGACCGAGATGGCGTGGAACGTAAAGGCAAAGTCATGAACATCTATCGGCACCGGGGTTTGGACCGGGTCGAGGCGGGGCAAGCCAGCGCAGGTGACATCATTTGTCTTACCGGCGTCGAGAAAATCAACATCTCCGACACCCTATGTGCTCCAGAGCAGGTCGAAGCACTGCCCGCGCTGTCCGTGGATGAGCCCACGTTGACCATGATGTTTTGCGTCAACAACTCGCCCTTGTCAGGTAAAGAAGGCAAGTTCGTCACCAGTCGGCAAATTCGCGAGCGACTGCAAACCGAAGCGCTGCACAATGTAGCGCTGATGGTTGAAGACACGCCGGATCCGGATCGTTTTCGGGTATCCGGTCGCGGCGAACTGCATTTGTCCGTGCTGATCGAAACCATGCGCCGTGAAGGATTTGAGCTGGCGGTGTCGCGGCCACAGGTGATTTATCGGGAGATCGATGGGGTCGTGCACGAACCCTTTGAAACCCTGACCTTGGATATTGAAGAACAGCACCAGGGCAAGGTCATGGAATCGCTTGGGGATCGTCGCGGCGAACTGCAGGAAATGCAGCCTGACGGGAAGGGCCGAGTGCGGCTGCAATTTCGCATTCCCAGCCGGGGCGTCATGGGCTACCGGCCAATCTTTTTGTCCCAGACCTCGGGCACCGGCATCATGTCTTTTGCATCCGACGGCTTTGGCCCGCGCACTGCAGAAGAAGTAGGCGCACGTAAAAATGGTGTTTTGATTTCCAATGCCCAAGGCAAGGCCGTGGGTTTTGCGCTTTGGAATCTCCAGGCCCGGGGCCGCATGATGGTTAAACCCAATGACATGGTTTACGAAGGCATGGTCGTCGGCATCCACTCGCGAGCCAATGACCTAACCGTCAACGCCCTGAAAGAAAAGAAGCTGACTAACGTCCGGGCGTCAGGCACCGATGAAAATATTCAGCTCAGCGGCGCCGTGACCATGACCTTGGAACAGGCGTTGGAATTCATCGACGACGATGAGCTGGTGGAAATCACGCCGGAGAACATTCGCGTACGTAAGCTGCTGCTGAAAGAAAGCGAGCGCAAGCGGGCCTAGCGGATAGCGTCCTCTGAGCTTCAGCGATAGGGATGTAAGCGCATGAAAGCCGTGGTTCAGCGAGTGCTCCGGGCCAGCGTCACGGTAAGCGAGCAGGTGGATCAGCAGATCCACAAGCGCTTGGCCGGGGAAATCTCCGCGGGTTTGCTGGTCTATTTAGGCGTGGCCGATCAGGATGGCCCCGAGCAAGTGCAGTGGTTGGTTGAGAAAATTGCCAACCTGCGCGTTTTTGCAGACCCGGTGAGCCATAAGACCGAGCTTAGCGTTCAGGATGTTGGTGGGTCGGTGCTGGTGATTTCCCAATTTACCCTGCTAGCAGACCTAGCCAAAGGCCGACGTCCGTCTTTTTCCGCAGCAGCGGCACCTGGTCCCGCTGAGGCGTTATATACAGAATTTGTCAGGCAGTTGGGCGCATACGTGCCGGTGCAAACCGGCGTCTTTGGGGCCGACATGGCGGTTGAGAGCGTCAACGATGGCCCCTTCACATTACTGTTAGATCGCACTGCCGACGCCTAGGGCTCTGAGCGGGTTACAGCTCCGGTGTTTTCGATGCGTCGTCGTCCGCGCTGTCGGCGCGGTTCTCTACGAACCGAGCCAGCAGCACGCCAAACTCAAACAACATCCAGGTTGGTAATGCCAGTAGCAGCTGGGAGACGACATCTGGCGGTGTTAACAACATGCCAAGCACGAAGCAGCCGATGATGACGTAAGGTCGCTTATTCGCCATTTTGTCTGCGCTAGACAGGCCCGACCACGCGAGCAAGAACGTGGCTACGGGGATTTCAAAGGCAAGGCCGAAAGCCATAAACATCTTCAGCACAAAATTCAGGTATTCGTTGATGTCGGTCATGATCGACACGCCGGCTGGGTTCACGGACGCGAAGAAATTAAAGACCAAGGGAAAAACCAGAAAGTAGCTGAAGGCCATGCCCGCATAGAACAGCACCACGCTAGAGAACAGCAAAGGCAAGGCAAAGCGTTTTTCTTTGCGGTACAGACCGGGAGACACAAACCCCCACAGCTGGTGCAGTAACAGGGGTATGCCCATGAAAACCGCGGTATAGATGGCTAGCTTGAATGGCGTCAAAAATGGCGACGTGACCTGGGTAGCGATCATGGATGAACCCGCAGGCAAAGCCTGCATCAACGGCGCTGCAATGAATTGAAATAACGGCTCGGCAAAATAATAAGTCGGCAGAAACAATAGGCCGACAAACACAAAACCCCGCAGTAACCGGCTGCGCAGCTCGATCAGGTGGTCAAGGAAGGGCATGTCTCCGTCGTTGGATTCCGCCGAATTATCAGGATTCTCACTCACGATTTGTTTTGCGTACCGCTGGTATCGCCAGATTCGCTAGGGGCGGTATGGGCACCTTTAGCGCCGGGTTTAGGGCTTATGGCGCCGGGGTCTGGTGGTTGAATGGAATTTTTGACGTCGTCTTCTATTTTTTGCATTTGCGCCATGACCGATTCGTTGTGCAGCTGTCGGCGCACATCGTCCATGCCGATCTCTTGTTCAATTTCCACTTTCATGGCGCTGAAGGAACGGGATAAGCGCCCGATCCATAGCCCCAGTGTGCGGAGGACTTCCGGGAGGCGCTCGGGGCCGATCACCAGCAGCGTTACCAGCACCAGCAGCATAAATTCCATTGTGCTGATATCACTAAACATAAGGTGCTCTAGCGCTCCACGTGCTCAAGGTGTGTGGCACCGCAACAGTGATGCCACACAAAAAACTACGGGTTCTTGTCTTGGTCATTGACGGGCTGGCTCTGGTTCGTCGCGTTTGCGGCGGCGCCTTCGCCGTCAATGACCTTGGCGGCACTGGCCGCGTTTTGCTCTGACGGCTTTTCTTCTTCAGCAACCGCTGTGCGAAAGCCCTTGATGGCATTGCCTAGGTCGGCCCCAATGTTCTTCAACCGCTTGGGCCCGAAAATCAACAGCACGATGGCCAAAATGACCAACAGTTCTTGCATACCAAATCCAAACATGGGAACGCTCCAATAACGATACCGGGACTATTTTTTTAGCTCTTCAGGCCGCGGCCAGGGCTAACGATTTGCTTTTTCTTCATGGCCGCCGACGCCAAACCGATTGGCCAGCTCATCCAGCACATCTTGGGCGGACAAGTTGAGCTCGCTGAGCATGACCAGGGAATGAAACCAAAGATCAGCGGTTTCTTTAACGACTTCCGTTGTTCCCTCACCGCTGGGCGTGACGTCCTTGGCGGCCAATATGACCTCGGTGGCTTCTTCGCCAACTTTTTCCAGAATTTTGTTCAAGCCCTTGTGGTGCAGAGAGGCGACGTAGGATGTCTCGGGACTCTCGGTTTTCCGTTGTGCAAGGACCTGGGTTAAATCGTCTAAGACGCTCATGGCGCTACCATTTTCTGGAAAGAGTCCGGCGCATCCTATCATTTACCATTGGTTGGCACATAGCAGCCAGGTAGCCACTGCCGCGGCAGCGGCTAGGCCCCACCATTGTCGTCGGCGCCGCTGCTGCTGGCGTAGCTGGTCTTCTAAGGCGTGAATTCTGGCCTCTTGGTGGGCCAGCTGAATGCGCAGTTCAATGGTCTGGCTGTCATCCAGCAGGGTTGGCAGGCGATGCAGCTCGCTGATCAGCTTTGGCCCTTGCTCGATGAGCTTGCCCAGCACCGCAACCGCTCCCAGGTTTTGCACGGCCCAGCGCTGCATAAAAGGTGCTGCGGTTTGCCAAAGGTCCAATTGGGGATAGAGCTGCCTGCCTAAGCCCTCGATATACAGCAGTGTTTTTTGCAGCAACACCAGCTGGGGCTGAATCTGCATATCAAAGGCACGGGCTGCGTCCAGCAGTTGGGTCATGAAAGCCGCAAAAGAAATTTCGCTCAGGGGCTGGGCAAAAATCGGATCGCATACCGAGGCGATGACTTTTTCGAACGCATCCGCATCGGTTGTGGCCGGAACCCATCCAGAGCGCAGGTGCAGATTGACGATTTGACGGTAGTCTCGGGCGAAAAAAGCGATCAGGTTCTGGGCCAAATAAGACTGATCGGACTCGCTCAGGCTGCCCATGATGGCGCAGTCCAGGGCGATCCATTTGGGGTCCTCGGGATTACTGATATCGACGAAGACGTTGCCCGGGTGCATGTCGGCGTGGAAAAAATTGTGTGTAAAAACCTGAGTGAAAAACGTTTCGACACCTTTGTGGGCCAGCACTTCAAGATTAACCCCGGCGTCGATGAGAGTTTCCATGTCGCCGATGGATGGAGCGTCTATGCGATCCATGACCAGCAGATTGGCCCGGGTAAACGTCGGGTAAAGGCGTGGAACAGACAGTAAGGGTGAGTCCGCAAAATTACGCCGCAATTGAATTTGGTTGCGCGCCTCTAGGAACATATCCAGTTCAACCAGCATGACGTCCCGCTGATCTGCCGTGACCTGGGCCAAGCGCATTTGTCGGATCAGCGGTACCCGGCGTTCGAGCCATTGGGCCAAGCCGATCAACGCCTGCATCTGAGTTTCGATTTGCGCTTGGATGTTTGGGCGCACAACCTTGATCACCACTTCTTCCCCGCTAGCCAGGCGGGCACCATGCACTTGGGCGATAGACGCGCTGGCAATGGGCTGTGGATCGATGTGCACGATCAACGCTAGGGCCTGTGGCCCCAGTGATGTGTTGATTAACTGCACCACGGCGTCGCCGTCCATGGGCGCCACTTGATCCTGCAGTCTGGCCAATCCCTGACACAAAGGCTGTTCCAGCACATCCGGCCGGGTGGAAAGTAACTGTCCCAGTTTGATAAAAACCGGTCCCCGGGATTCCAGCGCCTGGGCGAGTAACAGCTCTGTGGGCTGCCTGGCCGGCAACAGAAGGCGTAACAGGATGAATGAAAACCTAACCAGCGGGTTAGAGATGTGTTCAGTAGGAATCAGATGGTGCAGGCGATAACCCAACACGGTGCCAACCAGACCGCAAACGTATTTGATCTCACGCCATTGCATCAGCGGCGGCCCGTCCCGGCAAACAGATCCAGCCGCGCTTGCAGGCGATCCACTCGTAGCCTGAGCTGGTCCAGCCGATCTTGCAGGGCATGGACTTCGCTGGTGGTGGAATAGCGGCGGCCCAGCAAGTCTGCAGCGGTATCTTGAGTTTGCTGCTTTGCCGAGCCGAATAAATTGCTGGCGGTTGCTAGGCCCATTTCCAGCAATGCCGTTAAACGCTGGGCGTTGTCTTGGCCTAGAGCTTGGGCTGCTGGTTTGGCTAGGTCCGGTGAGAAGCCCCGCATCAGCGACTGCAGCTTCATGAGCAGGGCCGTATCGCCTTCTATCTCTAGCGGCCAGCCGGTGTCCCCAGTCAACAGGGCGTGGAGCAAGGTTTGAGCGCTGCCTTTAAGGATGACATTGGGTTTGTCTGCTGGGCCATTGGCAAGGTGAATGCGGTGCGGCTCAATCATCAAGTGCCATGCTGTTTCAGGCTGGGAGCACTGAATTTCGACCACCTGACCCGCCAGGGTAGCCAGTTCTTGTTCGGTGGCAGGGTCTAGTTCGATCACCCTGGCGCTGAGCTGACTCAGTAACGCCTGCACAGAGTGCAGCAACAAATCCGTTGGGTCACCCATGGCTAGCCGTCGCTATGCGGTTTGATGCCTCGGTGAATGGCGGCAATACCGCCTACCAAGTTGTAAAAGTCCGTGTCCACAAAGCCTGCGTCTTCAAACATTTGTTTTAAGGTCTTTTGATTGGGGTGAACGCGAATGGACTCCACCAAATACTGATAGGGCTGGGCGTCTCCAACCAACAGCTTACCCACCGGTGGCCATAGGGCTTGGAATGCCCTGTAGGCGGTTTCCAGCACCGGGTCCGTCGGTTGGGAAAATTCCAGCACCAGCAGCGGAGCACCGGGTTTGAGTACACGCAGCAGCTCGGCCAGAGCTTGATCTTTGTCGGTAAAGTTACGAATACCAAAGCTGATGCAGGCGCAATCAAAGGCATTGTCCGCAAAGGGCAGGGCCTCTGCCGGTGCCTGACAAAACTGAACCTGTGCCAGTCCTTCGTCCAGCAGTCGGTTGCGGCCTACATGCATCATTGGGCCATTGAGGTCCGTGAGAATGACCCGGCCTTGCTCCCCCACCTGGGGCGCAAACAGAGCGGACATATCGCCGGTGCCGCCTGCAAGATCCAGCACGCAATGACCTTCGCGAACCCCGGACATTTGCAGCACCATGCGTTTAAAAATGCGGTGGGTGCCTAACGACATCAGATCGTTCATCAGGTCGTAGCGGCCGGCCACGGCCTTGAAAACATCGCCAACCCGCCGGGTTTTTTCCTCTGGTGCGACGTTCTCAAAACCGAAACTGACTTTCTCTTCGCTGGTCTGAGTTGGGCGTGTACTGGCGCTATCGGTCATCGCGATGGGCTCATGGCAGGTTTAAAAACGCACTATAACGCGGATGGGCTTTAGGTTGGTGCACCGAAAACGATTACTTAGGCGTCCACTGATTAACGGGAATATTCGGCAGTCTGGATGCGTTGGCTTGTTTGAGTTCCGTGAGGTAGTCCTGCCAGAATTTTTCTTTCTGGCTGCCCAGCTCGTGTAAGTAAGTCCAAGCAAAAATTCCGCTGTCGTGGCCGTCATCGAAGCTAATGCGAATGGCGTAGTTACCCACCGCCTCAATGTGCTTGATCCCGACGTTCTTTTTGCCAGTTTGCAGCGTCCGCTGGTCTGGGGAATGTCCTCGTACTTCAGCGGAAGGCGAGTAGACCCGCAGCATTTCAGCGGGAATTTGAAAACTCTCGTTTTCCCACTGCAGTTCGAGGGTGTGGGCAATCTTGTGGTAGGTAATGTGCTTGGGTGCTTGCATAAAAGTATTCGTCGAGCAGGGGCTACAAAATAAAGCGCGACAGATCGGTATTGCTGACCAGATCTACCAGGTGCTCGTTCACGTAGTTCTGATCAATACAGACGGTTTGTCCGGCATGTTCATCCGCGGCAAAAGACAGCGATTCAAGCAGACGTTCCATGACTGTATGCAAACGTCGGGCGCCAATATTCTCTGTCCCCTCGTTAACCTGCCAGGCCAGTTGAGCAATCCGCTCAATGCCCTCGGGGGCGAATTCAACGGTGACGTTCTCTGCCGCCATCAGCGCTTGGTATTGCTCACACAGGCTGGCCTTGGGTTCGGTCAGAATGCGTTTGAAGTCCTCTGGGCTTAGGGCCTGCAGCTCTACCCGTATGGGTAAACGTCCCTGCAGTTCGGGAATCAAGTCTGAAGGCTTGGCCAAGTGGAAGGCCCCAGAACCAATAAAGAGAATGTGATCGGTGGAGATAGGGCCGTATTTGGTGGAAACCGTGCAGCCTTCAATCAACGGTAACAGATCGCGCTGCACTCCTTCCCGAGACACATCGGTGCCGGTGGTTTCCGAACGTTTGGCGACCTTGTCCAGTTCGTCAATAAAGACGATACCGGTTTGCTCCACGGCGGTAACAGCCTTGCTGCGGATTTCCTCGTCGTTAACCAAGCTCGAGGCTTCTTCGTCCTGTAGCCGTTTGCGCGCCTCTTTGATGGTTAGGCGATGCTGTTTGGTTTTGCCCTGACCCAGGTTGGCGAACATGCTCTGTAGTTGGCTGGTCATTTCTTCCATGCCAGGCGGTGTCATGATCTCTACGCCAACGGCTACCTGCTCCAGCTCGATGTCGATTTCTTTATCGTCCAGTTCGCCTTCTCGGAGTTTTTTGCGGAACATTTGACGGGTGGAGGAATCGGCGGTTTCACCTTCGCTGCCCCGTGGCGGCGGCAGCAGGGCGTCTAAAATGCGTTCCTCGGCACGATCTTCCGCAAGGCTTCGCACCTCTTGCATCTGTTCCTGGCGCAGCAGATTAACCGCTGTATCAGCTAAGTCCCGGATAATGGATTCCACGTCCCGGCCCACATAGCCCACTTCTGTGAACTTAGTGGCTTCCACCTTAATCAGCGGCGCATTGGCCAGTTTGGCTAGGCGCCGGGCGATTTCGGTTTTGCCCACACCGGTAGGGCCAATCATCAAAATATTCTTGGGGCTGACCTCATCCCGCAACTCATCGGACAGCTGCATACGCCGCCAACGATTGCGCAAAGCAATCGCCACTGCACGCTTGGCCGCAGCCTGACCAACGATGTGTCGATCCAGTTCGGCGGCGATTTGTTTGGGGGTTAGCGGCTGTTTATTCGACATGGGCATTCAAGGTTTCGATGGTCAAAGAATGATTGGTGTAGACACAGATATCACCAGCGATGGTCAACGCTTTGCGCACGATATCTTCGGGTGTGAGGCCAGTATTTTCACTCAGCGCCGTGGCGGCCGCTCGTGCGTAGTTGCCCCCAGAGCCAATGGCTAACACCCCGGCTTCGGGCTCGATAACGTCGCCGTTACCGCTGATGAGCAAGGTGGTGGTGGCGTCGGCGACGATGAGCATCGCCTCCAATTTGCGCAGAGCCCGGTCTGACCGCCATTCCTTAGCCAGCTCCACTGCCGAGCGCGCCAACTGCCCATGGTATTTTTCCAGCGCCGCTTCAAATTTTTCAAACAGCGTAAAAGCATCCGCGGTGCTGCCGGCAAACCCGCCGATGACCCGGTCCTCATAGAGCTTACGCACTTTGATGGCGTTGCCCTTCATAACGGTATCGCCCAGCGATACTTGGCCGTCGCCGCCCATGGCGACCTGCTCATCGTTTCTGACGCTCAGGATGGTAGTGCCGTGAAATGCTTGCATAGTGAGTTAGGTTCCGTTGCTGAGCCCGTCAGGTTATGACGGCTGCACTAAAGGGTGGGGGATATTGGCGTGGTCCAACAGACAAAGCAACGTGCTGGGCCGCAGATCATTCTTCTTGGTGATTGAGAACGATTCCAGAAATGCCGCGCTCTCTGAGCTTGGTCAGGGCGCGATTGGCATCCACGCGCTTGTCAAAGGGCCCTAGGGTGACTCGGTACCAGCGTCCGGTATCGCCATCGCTGGCCAACACGTTTGCGGGCAAATTGCTGAGCAGCAGATTGGCTCGTAGTTCATCAGCCTCATCTCGATCACGGAAAGATGCGGCCTGGACTTTGTAGCGAGTGACTGTGTCTGTCCCTTGGTTGGATTGCACTTGGTACGGGCTGGTATCTACTTCCACTTCGCGGTCTTTCAAGATGTCCGGAAATTCAAACGTGACCGTCGGCTGCTGCTGTGTCGCGGTGACGGACTGATCCTTGCGTCCAGGTGGGGTCTCCAGCCACTCCGGCAGATAGGCGGCCAACAAAACCAGTACCGCCCCAAAAATAGCGCCTGAGGAAAAGCTGGGGCCGTGAAAGCCTGACGTTTTTCCGCCTTTGGTCGGTGTTTTGCGCGCCCCGCGAGTTGAGGTCGATGCGCGGCTACGCCGTTTGACAGGCTTTGCAGGCGTTCCGCGGTTGGCAAAGTCTTTGGTCATGTTGTTTGGTCTGTGGCTAGGGCTGAAGTTTCGATGACGAAGGGCATGATAACGTGCTTGTCCGTCACAGGCTAAGCAAAAGCCCCATCTTTACTCCGAGCCTTCAATTTCTCGGGCATGGTGCTCGGCAGTCCAGACAGTCACATGGCGTCGTAAGGGTCGACATCAATTGACCAGCGCAGGTTAGCCTCGGTTTTGGGTTGGCCGATGCTGGCCAGTAGTCGATGAAGCTGGGGCCTGGATTCAGCAATGATCACCAGTTGAAAACGCGCTCGCTTGGCAATTCGCGCCATGGGCGCGGGAATGGGGCCCAAAATCTGCGCGCTGTTTGGGTTGGGTCCTGCGCCATTTTGCATTTGCGCCAGGAGATGGGTTTTACATTGTTGTAAAAAACTCGAGGCGCTGGCTGGATCGAATGCCTCGGCTCGTAACATGGCCATAGGTTGGGCCGGTGGTAACCCGGACTGTTGGCGCGCGTTGAGTTCGGCCTGAGCAAAGCTACCGTAGCCGTGCTTGATTAAGCGCAGCAGCAGCGGGTTTTCTGGTTGATAAGACTGGATCCAAACCTCACCGGGGCGCTCAGCGCGACCGGCTCTGCCCGCCACCTGGACGATTAACTGGGCGGTCCGTTCGGGTGCACGAAAGTCCGGGCTTAAAAATCCCGCGTCGGCATTGACCACGGCAACGAGCGTGACCTGGGGGAAGTGATGACCCTTGGCGAGCATTTGCGTGCCCACCATGATGCAGGGCTTACCTTGATGTATTTTTTCCAGCTGAGCGTTGAGTTGGTTGGTGCTTCGCGTGGTATCACGATCAATGCGGTACATGGGCACGCCGGCAAAAATTTCCGCCAACGCTTCTTCCGCTCGCTGGGTACCTAGGCCTACTGGCAGCAAGCCGTCTTGACCGCAGTTTTCGCAGCGATCCGGTTGGGCGAAACGCAGGCTGCAGTGATGACAGACCATTTGCGCCGGGTTTTTGTGCAGCGTGAGCTTGGCGTCGCAGTCTGGGCAGACGCTCTGCCAGCCGCAGCTATTGCAGAGCAGCGCAGGCGCAAATCCTCGGCGGTTGAGATAGATCAATACCTGACCAGCCGCCGCTAAGTGATGTCGAATGATCCGAATCAGGGTCTGCGACAGTCCGCCGCGCAACGTCTGTCCCCGCAGATCAATGACATCAAAACTGGGCATGAGCGCACCGCCAGCGCGCTCGGTCATCGATAAAAGCCGGTACCGTCCGCGCTGGACGTTGTACAGCGACTCTAACGAAGGCGTTGCCGAACCCAGTAACAGCGGTATGTCTGAGCTTTGTGCGCGCTTCACCGTGAGGTCCCGAGCGGAGTAGCGCAGCCCCTCCTGTTGCTTATAGGAGCTGTCATGCTCCTCGTCCACAATGATTAAACCCAAGTTTTGAAATGGCGTGAAAACCGCCGAGCGGGTTCCCACCAGTATGCGAATGTCCCCGGAGCGGCAGCGCAGCCAGGTTTGTAGTCGTTGCTGGTCGGTCAAACCCGAATGCATAACGCCGGTATTGGCAAAGCGATTTTCAAACCGCGCCAGAGTTTGCGGCGTTAGGGCAATCTCCGGCACCAGGACTAATACCTGCTTGCCCTGTTCCACAACTGGCGCCATGGCTTGCAGATAGACCTCGGTCTTACCCGACCCGGTAACGCCCTCGAGCAAGAAGGTTTGAAAATCCTTGGTGGCAACCACCTGATCGATGGCGGCGCGTTGTTCTGGGGAGGGCGGTAGCGGTGTGTCCTGGGGTTGATCAGGCGCGTGGAGTTGCCGCTCTAACACACCTAGGGCCTCCAATTTTCTCAACATGGGCCGCTTGAATCCGGCAGCTTCAAGCTCGCTACCAGACTGAGTGTCCAGGCTTTGCATATGCTTGATTAGGGCTTGCTGAGTTTTGGCTCGTGGGCTGGCGGCGTCAGGATTCTTCAGTTGCCAGAGATCGGGCAAAGGCGGCGGTTTGATCTCGAAGGTTGAGCCTTTGCGGGCAGCGCTGGGCAAAATTGTGGCCAGCACCTCGCCCAGCGGATAGTGGTAGTAGTTGCTCATCCACTGGGCCAAATCCAGCAGTTCTTCAGCGATGGCGGCATCATCGTCCAAAACCTCGATTACGGGTTTGGTATCGCTGTGGGGGTTGTCTACTTGGGTACTAACACAGATACCAATCACTTCACTGCGCCCAAAGGGTACGCGCAGGCGCGCACCCACATGCGGTACCGTGGCGCTGCTGTCCACGTGATAGTCGTAGACAGAATGGAGTGGCCGAGGAACAGCGACTTGAATGACGTGATGGTTCTTGGACATAGGGCATTCTACGGCGGCTCGCTAGGATCTTGATAGCTTCGGCTTACTTGGCGTATTCAAGGGGCCGTAACGGTTGCGAGGCCTTGTTCTTCTGTTAAACTTCGCGCCCGATTTAGAACAAGCAAGTAGCCGTTATGAAAGCTGAAATTCATCCGGAATACCACGCCATCAGCGCAACCTGTAGCTGTGGCAACAAAATGGACATTGGTTCAACCCTGTCAGAAGACCTGCACTTGGACGTTTGCTCAAGCTGTCATCCGTTTTACACCGGTAAGCAGAAGACCATCGACTCTGGCGGCCGGGTAGAAAAGTTCCGCCAGCGTTTCGCCAAGCGAACCAGCTCAGGCAGCTAGTCCTTTCTCTGCTCTTTATCGCAAAGAGCAGATCTGATCCCGTCAATGACCCGGTTCAGGGTCCCGATCTTTTTCGGTGGCAACGCAGCCAGTGTGCAAGGCCCAGCGGACAATCCGCTGGCCTTATCGATGAAACCCAGCGACCGAACCCAGTACTAAGTTCTTCGTAAAAATCTGTGCAAGTTCTGGGCAAACCCGCGCCCAGTGGGTGCTGCCAGCGCGAGAGCGTAGGCGCACAGATAGCTCAATGGGTTTGTGCCAAAAAAACCACGCTCACGGACCCGAGATCGGGGCGGGGTAGTCGTCAGAACAAATCGACCGCGCGAATTTCCTCAACATTGGCGTTATTTTGATCCCCCGCCGGCGCTGGATCCGGAGCGTATTCGACCAGGAATACCTCTTCGATGGCTGCTGGATTACTCGGAGCTGTAGGCTGGCCGGTTTCTTTGTTGATACGCAGGGTGACAACGCCTGGCGGCTGAGACATCACCTGTTCGGGCACCCCCGCTAAGGCTTCGCGCATGAAGTCGATCCAAATAGGTAGGGGAATATTAGAGCCATAGGAATTTCGTCCCAGCGGATGCTGATCGGAAAATCCCACCCAGACGCTGGCGACTAGATTGGGGTTAAAGCCGTTGAACCAAGTGTCAGAGGCATCATTGGTGGTTCCGGTTTTTCCTGCCAAATCGTTGCGGCCCAAGGCGCGGGCTCTGCGCCCGGTGCCTAGCTTGATGACGTCCCGCAGCATGGACTGCATGATGAACGCGTTGCGTTCGTCCAAGACGCGCTCGGCCACAGCAGGTGCTTCAGCATTGGCAGTGGGCGTTGGGTCTTGACTCAGCAGGTTGTCCAGCACCGTGGTGGTTAACCAGTCAATTTCAGGGTCGGCTTCGGGTTCATCAGCGCTTGCTTGAGTGGCGCTATTGTTGGTGTCTTCGCTTTGCGCCTCGCACGTCCGGCACACTTTGGGAGGATTCGCCGCAAAAACCACTTGGCCCTGCTGATTGACTAGCCGGTCTACCACGTAGGGTTCAACCAGATATCCGCCGTTGGCCAACACCCCATAGGCTCGAACCATGTCCACTGGGGCTACCGTCATGGTTCCACCACCGAGGGCTAGCTGGGTATTGCGGGGGAAAGAACTCATATCGAAGCCAAACTTTTGCACGTCCCGCAGCACTCGGCCCGCACCGATCTTTAACAGCACTCGAATAGACACCAGATTGATGGAGCGATACAGCGCTTCACGCAGGCGGGTGGGGCCGTTGTAACGGTTGTTATCGTTTTCTGGTCGATACTGGGACTCCAGATTGGCGTCGTCGAAGACCAGGGGCGCGTCGAGAAAAATATCCGCAGCAGTGACCCCCCGACTGAGGGCCGAGCTATACACAAAGGGTTTAAAACCTGACCCCGGTTGACGCTGGGCCTGTAGCGCGTAGTTGTACTGATTGCGGTAAAAGTCGTAACCGCCGACGAGCGCGCTCACCGCTCCGTCGTTTGGATCCATGGCAATTAGGGCGCCCTGTATTTCTGGCAGTTGAGTGAGGCGCCACTGGCCGGCTTTTGCGTTGTTTTCGGCTTGTGTGTTGACCCGCACGATATCGCCTGGACGAAGAATATCGCTCATGCGCTCAGGCCTGGGCCCCATTTCGTCCACCGAAATATAGGCACGAGCCCAACGGCTATCTGACAGCTCGATGGTGCCGACAGCGGCATCTTGAGAAATCACTTTGGCTTGGTCATCGCTAACGGCAACCACCACCGCTGGCGTTTGTTCAGCAAAGGCCGCAAAGGGTTCCAGTTGGGCGACTAGCTGGACCTGAAGATCCGTTTCACGGGTTAGCGGATCAGCCGGTTGCAGCGGTTCGGATTGCTCTAACGCTGCCTCAGCAAAAGTTGTGGTCAATGCTGCGTTCGGGTCGTAGGCCTGACGAATGGCTTCTAGCAGCGGCTCAGGCACCTGACCCTCAGGGCCACGATAACCGTGATCGTTGTCGTACTTGATCAACCCGTGTCGCAAGGCCTGGGTAGCGGCTCGCTGTTGGTCCCCGTCAAGGGTGGTATAAATTTCATAACCGCCGGTGTACAGATCCGGCACCATGGCGCTGACCTGTTGGCGGGCCCATTCCGCTACGTAGGGGCTGGCTAGATCCAGCTCTCGAGCATACACCTGGGCAGTAATAGGCGCGGCAGTGGCCTCATCGTATTGAGCTTGAGTAATGGACTGCTGCGCTAGCATGCGGCCCAGCACTTGGTTGCGCCGGCGCAGCGCCCACTCTGGGCCGTTAATGGGATTGCCAGCCTCTGGGCGTTGGGGGGTGCCGGCCAACATGGCCAGCTGGGCCAGATTGAGCTCATTCAACGACTTACCGTAGTAGGTGACCGCAGCGGCCTCGGCCCCATAGGCGCGTTTTCCGAAGGGAACCAAGTTGATATACAGCTCAAGGATTTCGTCCTTGCTGAGTTCCCTCTCGATTTTCAGGGACAACAGCATTTCTTTGAATTTGCGCAAAAAACTGCGCTCCAACGTAAACGAAACGTTGCGGGCTAACTGCATGGTTATGGTGCTGGCGCCACCCAGGCGGTCATCACCCAAGCCCGCCAGACTTGCAGCAAGTTGCCCGACGTCGTTGATCAGCGATATGTAGTCAATGCCACTGTGCTGGTAAAAACGTTTGTCCTCGGTATCTAAGATGGCGTTGATAAAGTCCTGGGGCACATCCTCAATGGCAATAGGAATCAGCCGCCGCTCGCCGAATTCACCAATGAGTTCACCATCCCGGGTATAAATCCGCAGCGGCGCTTCCAAGGTGACGTTGCGAAACGTACTGGCTTCAGGAATTTGCGGGTCTAAGTAAATGTAGGCACCAGCAATACCAAGAATCCCCGTGCACAGGCCGGCCAGAGTCAAAACACTCAGAACTCGTAACACTGGATGCTTGCGGGCACGCCGCTTGGGGCTATTCATAGGTCTGGTTTCTACTGCCAGAGAAGGTTGGACGTTGCGGCCAGAGCATAGCAAAACGCTTATGGCAGAACACTGACAGGGTGTTAAGTCGTGGCCTAGTCCTTGGCTTGCATGAGCCTACTCGGATCACGGCCTAGACTCAGAGCAACATCGCCTAACTCCTCTGAAGATAGCGTTGAAGTAAAACGCGAAGGGATGGTGCTGTGTGATGGCAACGTCAGGTATCAAGGCCCAGGCCAGAGATTTGCGACGGTGGACTCGCGGCCTCAACCACTGGTGTTGCCGTATCCTGTCCGGCTCTGGCGATTCGATCTCTGCCCGCCAATCTCCGTCGGCTCTTGGGGTTTGCTTCCGCGAGGATCGGGTCATCGTTGCTTATGCATCCGTCAACTCAGAACCGGGCTTATCTGACCCAAGGCCCATACACGGGGTCTTGGCAGAAGCGCCAAAAGCACCAGAAGCGCTAAAAGCATCAAAAGCACCAAAAACATCAGACAATGGCGATATAGCCGATATAGCCGATATAGCCGATATAGCCGATATAGCCGATGTAGCCGATGTAGCCGATGTAGCCGCTATAGCCGATCAAGGAGCAAAGGAGAGTAGCGCAAGCCAGCAGGGGCTCAACACCGGGAGCCATGAACAGTGGAAGGCTGCTGATGTCGACGCTCATCACGGTGTCGACTTCAAGGTCTGGGACATACCCGTGGCCACTTTTGCTGCTGACTATCCCAGCCCTAGCCAGGCGCCATTCTCGTTGGGTCAACAGTCGTCGGGTCAACAGTCGTCGGGTCAACAGTCATTGGGACAATATTGCCAAGCGCTGATGGGCTTGCCTCAGGATCTTTCGCTTCCCGACGCTTGGCTAGGAACCGATATGGCTCAAGGCGAGCAAGTAGAGCTTACCGAGCCTATTCCACGCGCCAAAAAACTGCACTTTACCGTGGCCCAGCAGCTCGGCCAGCATGTGGGTCAGCGCCAAGCCAGTCAGCAGCAAACTCAAACCGACGTAGAGCCGGAGCATCAGGCCCAAAGCAATTGGCTTGATCAAGTCAGGCCGAAGCCGTTGCCCTTGTTCGACTATCTTTTGCACTTCTCAGAGCTGAACCTATCGAGCCAAAGCTCAGCCAGCCAAAGCTCAGCCAGCCAAAGCTCAGCCAGAAAAAACTTCGCAACACCGGCAGCCGTGTCAGCCTGGCTTTGGTGGCTGCCTGGCCACTCTGGGCAGGGACTGCTGTCTAAAGCTCAAGACCTGAGCGTGGTTGGCGTCACCCCTGACGGGGTGGCCCTGTATTGGGCGCTCCGGGAACGGTGGCGACGATCCCGCTGTGTGCTGGACCTAATTCAGTCAGCTTGGGCCTTGGTGGAGGGTGGCTCGAATCCTGGAGTTTGGTTTTTTGCTAACCATTGGTTCAGGCAGCGTCAGCCCCTCAACTCTCTCGCGGATCTGCATACCCTGGAGCTGGGTTCACAGCAGGCGGTGGTTTTATGGCTCGCCGAGACGGACAGGTTCGGGTTGCAACCCAGCCAGGCAGCATTTTATGACCCCTGGCTGCGACCATGGTCGGGACCAGAAAGCCCCAAGCCTGCCGAATACGGTGTGCTGTCTATGATTGCCTGGGGCGCCGCGCTGCAGGGGTGTCGTCAGCGAGATGGTGACTGGCACGACAGCGCCCAGCCGCCCCAGATTAATTTGCTGCCTTGGCGAGGGGCACGGCTGCAAGAACTGCGACGACAATTTATTTGGCACAGCGCCCTCCTAGCCGGCGGTTTGCTGCTGATGGCCTTAGCCGGGGGCAGCGTTGTGCAGCACAGGTTGGACCAAGAACGAGCAAAGCTGCAGGCGCTTGAGGCCACATACCAGCAGTCGCAAAAAACGCGCCAGCGCAATGAGCAACTGCGGGTTTTATCTCAACGTCAGAGTGCGGCCCTGGATCAGCTCTCTCAATACGGCGGATATGGCCATTGGCAACTCCACAACGCGCTGGCGCTACTAGCGTTGATTCCGGATTGTGTTGAGATCCAAAAAATTCAGCTATCCGATGCCACGGTAACGCTGTCTGGATTTGCCGCAGATCAAGAGCTTTTGTTGGGAATGCCGGAACGGGTCTTCGCTGGTATGCGCGGTGACAGCCAGCGATCGATTGGATCTTGGCCCGTGTTGCTAACCGGAACCGAGGTGAACCCGCATCTGTCGGCGTCGGCTGCTGCGGGTGGTTTCCAGTTGCGCGTGCCCTTTGTTCGCTCCTTGGACGAACCGCCTGTGCAACACGCAAAGCAGGCATTCGCCGGTGAATGACGTTGTCAGCAGCTTGTGCAACAGACTGACGGTACTGCTGGGTCAGCTGGCCACCCAGAGTGATCCAGCGCGTTGGTTCGCGATCTGCCTAATGGCTAGCTTGCCTGGGCTGTTGGCTCTGGGTTTGTGGGTGGTGCCTGTATGGCAAGAACATCAAGAGCAGCTGAGGTTGCTTGCTGAGTTGGACCTAAAAGCCCGAGAGGGAGCCGGGGCGGCGGCGCAACAAAGTGTAAGCCATGTTCAGCGCTGGCAGGCCATGCTGAGAAAATTCCCGCTTTGGCAAACAGAGCAAGGTTGGCTGCGGGCATTGGTGGATCTGGCCGCTGGCCTTGAAGTCACCACCCACCGGCTGGACCCAAGTGGCGCCCGCCGTCGAGACAAGTCGCAAATTATCGACGCAGTCAATCTCGCGTCCCCAGAGCGCAAGCCCTCTGTGCTGCTGGAGCAACGGGGCTATGTTTGGCATGTGTCCGGTCGGGCAAGAGATATAAGCCGTCTATTACGGCAATTGACGCTGGGGGCGGTGTGGATTGATGAATTGAGCATTGTCGCTCGTTCATCGTCCAAGGATTTCTCGAATCCCCATCCGGTTTCTGCAGGCAAAAAATCCAGAGGGACTTTCCCAACAACGCTCAGCGCGGTTTTGACCTTCCGCCAAAGTGGTCGCGTGAACAATGATGGGGCCCCATTGACAGGAGCCAAAGCGACTCAAGCCTTTGCTGAGGCAGAGCCCTTGCCCTGGCCCCAGCCAATAGACGACCGCACTGTATCCAACTGGCTCCATCGAATGGATGCTCCCCCAAGGGTTAGCTGCCAACCTTCGGCGCCCTTTAAACCTCCAGACCCCGAAGTTAGTCGCGTATTTATTTCGCAGCCTCTGGACGCTGTGCGTTTGGCAGGCGTGATCGAACGCATAGACGCTACAGGCGACAGGTCCCTGCGTGCGGTTTTTGTCGACGCCCAGGGCGCATTGGCGGTGGCGGCGCCCAATGCCCGAGTTTCTGCTCAGGAGTTTTTGTTGTTAGAGCTAAACAGGCGTCGCGCGGTTCTGCATTCTGAGGAGCACGGAGTCGCCGTTCTAACCTTGGAGCCAAAACTGCGCCCGGATGCCAGCCTTGGCCATCAATCCATTGTGGGAGGGGGTTCAACCGATGCTCTGCCCACAGTGGTGGATAAGACCCTTGCCAATGGCAGCTGACAGGCCTACGGCCAAGGGGTTCTGGCTAGTCGGGCAAGCACGCCGTTGGCCCGCAGGTTACTGGTGCGTGTTGAGGGCTAAGGCAGGCATCGGGCTTTGCATGCTGATTGCCCTGGTTGGCTTCAGCGGCGCCACAAATGCCGCCAACCCGAGCCCAACCCCCAACATCGACCCCGGCTCTGACATTGCCGTTGGCGAAAGCGGTAGAGCCTTAAGGGGTGCGGTCGCCGTTCCAGATGCTGACGCCGGACTTAAGGTGACCCTCCAGTTGCAAGATGCCGATATCCCCGACTTGCTTCAGCTTTTGGCTCATCAACGAGGAATCAGCGTGCTGATCAGTCACGAGGTATCTGGCACGCTAACCATCAATCTGGTGGACGTTAGCTGGCAAGACGCCTGGAGTATGGTTTTGCTAGCAGCGGGTTTGGATGAGCGGCTTTCTCAAGGGGTGCGCTATGTGGCTCCGGCACAGGCCATTGCAGAGAGAGAAACTCAGTCCCTGAGTAGTGCCAAAACCGTTGAGCAGTTAGCGCCGCTGCATACCGATGTGTTGCGGATTCGATACGCCAGAGCCAATCACATCCTCAAGCATCTCAAGTCAGGCCAGGTGGGCCTATCAGAACGTGGCCAAGTATTTGTGGATGAGCGTTTAAACGCGCTAATCATTCAGGACCTACCTGCCCGGGTGGCAGCGGTGTCGCACTTAGTCAGGTTACTGGATATTCCGTTGTCCCAGGTCGCCATTGAAGCCCGGATTGTCACCGCTAGTGACAGCCTCAATCGTCAGCTGGGTATCGCCTGGCGGGCCGCTTTTGATTCCCAGGCTGCCCAAGACGATGATGCAGGAGCTGAGCCCACAAGCATTAATTCCCTAGTCGCTACTACCGACTTAACGACACCCCTGCCAGCGTCCACCCTGGCGTTGGGGATACTGCGGCCTGGCGTGGCTATTGATGCCCAGCTGTCATTTTTGGTTGAGCAAGGTCAGGCCCGCATCTTGGCGAAACCGAAAATTCTCACCATCGATCAATCCTTGGCGTCTATTCAATCCGGCGTGCAAATTCCCTATCAAGAAACCAGCCGCAGTGGCGCCACCTCGACCTCCTTTAAAGACGCGGTGCTGTCGTTGCATGTGCGTCCTCAGATCACGCCAGATAACAACATCATGCTGAGCCTAAACGTTAAGCAGGACACCATCGGCCAGATATTCAACGGCGTGCCCTCCATCAATACCAACGAGATGCAAACCAATGTTCTGGTTGGCAACGGCCAAACCCTGGTGCTCGGTGGCATCTTGCAGGAGGACGCGAACAACGCTGAACGCAAAACGCCGATTCTGGGTGACCTGCCCATGCTCGGGCGTTTGTTTCGTCGCAAGATCACACGCAAAGATCAACAAGAGCTGTTGGTGTTTATCACTCCAACGTTAATTCTCGAGGGAGAAGACCCAGGCGGCGGTGAGAGAAGGGATCTGGGAGAAGGTGAGGTAAGCCTAGAGAGTGAGGGTAACCGAGAGGGAGAAGCTAACGGAGAGAGAGAAGGTAGCGGAGAGGGTGATGGTGAGGTAGAAGGCAAAAGCGAAACGAATAGCGAGGCTACTAGAGAGGCGAATAGAGAGACTAAGAGAGAAACTAAGAGAGAAACTAAGAGAGAAGCCGAAACCAACCATGGGTTAGAGCAGAAAGAACCAGAGCCCGCTGATCCTCCGGCTCTCCCAGTCCTAGGAGATTAGGCCGTCCGGTTTTGTGTTGCTGGCATTTGTTGACCTTAGTTCTTCGTCCCCCCGGAACCATGCTTTACACTGGTCCCATGACGGCGCAAAACATATTTCTAGTTGGCTTAATGGCGGTGGGTAAAAGCACCGTTGGTCGTCAGTTAGCAGAAAACTTGGGCATGCCCTTTTTTGATGCCGATCAGGAAATCGAGCGCCGGGCCGGGGCAGAGATTTCCTGGATCTTCGATGTTGAGGGCGAAGCGGGGTTTCGCGAACGTGAGGCAGCCGTTATTGATGAGCTAACCCAACAACGAGGTATTGTGCTGGCCACCGGCGGTGGCGCGGTACTGCGGCCAGACAACCGACGCCATCTTGCCGCCCGGGGTACGGTGTTTTATCTGGATAGCCCGGTAGAAAAACTCGTCGCTCGCACCCGGCGTGATAGTAAGCGGCCGCTGCTGCAAAACGGCGACCCGGAGAAAATTCTGCGGGAGCTCAAACAAGCGCGGGGTCCGCTGTATGCCGAAATCGCCGATCATCGCGTGATGACGGATCATCGCGGGGCCGGCGCGGTCACCCGAAAGATCTTAAAATTGCTGGAACAAGAGAAGAAAAAAATGACCGGGTCCAAGCCATGACAAAAACCGCAATACCGGCAACGAATGGAGAAACTCTGACCGTTGATCTGGGTGAGCGAAGCTACCCGATTTATGTGGGCGATTTGGGAATGTCCGATCCCCAGCGCTTAGCGGCGGTGCTGCAGCCGTTTATTGCTGGTCAACAGGTAGCGGTGGTGACTAACGAAACCGTGGCGCCCCTGTATTTGCAGGCCCTGCTCGATGCCCTGGGGCAACGGCAAATCGATGTTTACCAATTGCCAGACGGCGAAGAACACAAAACCTTAGAAAATTACCAAGCGGTCACCACGTTTTTGTTGGAGGCCAGGCACAACCGCAGCACTTGCTTGATCGCCCTGGGTGGCGGCGTGGTGGGGGACCTTTGCGGATTTGTTGCCGCGACATTTCAGCGTGGTGTGGATTTTATTCAGGTGCCGACCACATTGCTGGCTCAAGTGGATTCTTCTGTTGGGGGTAAAACCGCGGTCAATCATCCGGCAGGCAAAAACATGATTGGCGCGTTTTATCAGCCCAAAGCGGTGCTGGCGGACACGACGGTGTTGAGAACTTTGCCGGATCGAGAGTACGCGGCAGGGCTGGCTGAGGTGATCAAGTATGGCGTCATTGATGACTATGACTTTTTTGTTTGGCTGGAAGCCAACGTTCAGGATCTGAAAGAGCGTTCACCTAGCGCGCTGCAGCACGTGATTTTGCGCTCCTGTGCCAGTAAGGCCAAGGTGGTCAGTGAAGATGAACGTGAGTCGGGTCGGCGCGCGATTTTGAATTTTGGTCATACCTTTGGCCACGCCATTGAAAAGCTGGCTGGATATGGCCGGTGGCTGCACGGTGAAGCCGTGGCCATAGGCATGGTCATGGCCGCTGAGCTATCGGTTCGGCATTGTGGCTTGGCCGCTGAGGATGCGCGGCGACTGGTAACGCTGCTCAGCAATTTGGGGCTACCTACAAACCTTGGCGATAGTCCCCTGGCCGTTGATGACATGATCGAGGCCATGGGCATGGATAAAAAGGTCAGTGACGGACGCTTAAAGTTTGTGTTGGCTCGAAGCCTTGGCGACGTTTGGGTAAGCGATGATGTCCCTCTAGCAACCCTGCAAACCCTGCTTGGCGAGCAGCTAGCGTGACCTTGCTTCGGCGAGTTCGGCCCTTGGGTCGAATAGCGTTGCTCTTGGTGGGCTTGCTGTGGACCGGAGTTGCCAGTCACGCTGAGTCGGCGCCGGCCAAGGCCATGCCCGAGCAGTCTGAGGTTTATGCCGCCGAATGGTTGATCAGACAGTCGAGCGATCAATACACCCTACAGCTGCTCACGGTTTCGTCAGCCCGTGCCATCGACGAAGCCGCTAAGGCGATGTTTAGTGAAACGAATCAAGTCCAGGGCCAGCTAGCGACCTTTCGCTATCAAAGAGGCGACACCCTGCTGTACGTGCTTACCTTCGGAATCTTTGAGTCGGCTGAAGAGGCGGCGTCGGCACAGAACAGGCTACGGTTAACCAACATGGACCCGGCTCAGGCATGGATCCGGCCCTTAGGCGACATTAAGCAGAGCATTCGTACAACGCTGCAGAACTGAAGCTGTTGGGTCAGGAGGGCGGCGGCCCCAGCGGTTGCCTTAACAGCGTCGTGGGCTGTCGCCTCACCCTCATGGGGTAGGCGCAGCAGCTGGTCATGAACCGCCGCAAAACCGGCGGCACACCGTTATGGCAGTTCTGTGGCGCCCATCAGGTGCCGATCAATCTCACGGGCGGCTTCCCGGCCCTCATTGATGGCACGTACCACCAGAGACTGTCCACGGCGGCAGTCGCCGGCAACAAAGACGTTGTCCACGCTGCTTTTGTAGTTGCCGTAGTCGGCTTTGTAATTGGAGCGTTCGTCGTAGTCCAAGCCCAAAGCGTCTGAGGCGGCATGCTCAGGTCCCAAGAAGCCCATGGCCAAAAAGACCAGGTCTGCGGGCCAATCTTTTTCCGTGCCGGGCACGTTTTCGAATTTGCCGTCTTTCATTTCAACTTCAACGGTACGCACACCGGTAAGCTCGCCCTGCTCGTTGCCTAAGAAACACAGGGAAGACACGGAATAGACCCGAGGATCTTCCCCTTGAACTTCCGTTGCTTCCTCGTGGCCATAGTCCACACGGAAAATCTTCGGCCAGGTCGGCCACGGATTATTGGCTTCGCGGCTTTCAGGCGGCTTGGGGAACAGTTCAAAGTTCACCAAGCTCTTGCAGCCATGGCGCAGGGAGGTGCCAATGCAGTCTGTGCCGGTATCGCCGCCACCAATCACGATGACGTCTTTACCCTTGGCAGAAATGTAGTTGCCATCGGTTAATTCTGAATCCAGCAGGCTCTTGGTATTTGCGCTGAGGAAGTCCATCGCAAAGTGCACGCCTTTAAACTCCCGGCCTTCGATGGGCAAATCTCGAGGCACCGTGGCACCAGTGGTCAGCAGAACCACATCGTGCTGTTCGCGCAGCTCGGTGACGTTGACGCTGTCGTTGCTGCCGTCGCCGACAGAGGTGCCGGTGATAAAGGTAATACCCGCTTCGCGCAGCAGATTTACTCGGCGCTCAACCACGTCTTCTTTACCGAGCTTCATGTTCGGAATGCCGTACATCAGCAGGCCGCCGACGCGATCCGCACGCTCATAAACCGTCACGGTATGGCCAACCCGATTCAGTTGGTCAGCTGCGGCCAGTCCCGCTGGCCCGGAACCAACGATGGCAACGGTTTTGCCTGTTCGGCTGGAAGGCGTGTTGGGTGTTACCCATCCTTCTTCAAAGCCTCGATCGATGATGGCCATCTCGATGTTTTTGATGGTGACCGCAGGGTCGGTGATGCCTAGCACGCAGGCACCCTCGCAGGGTGCTGGGCAAACGCGGCCGGTGAATTCCGGGAAATTGTTGGTTTTTTGCAGACGATCTAAAGCTTCACGCCACTGCTCACGAAAAACCAGGTCGTTAAATTCTGGAATCAAGTTGTGAATTGGGCAGCCTTCTTCGGATTGGCAAAAGGGCACGCCGCAATCCATGCACCGGGCGCTCTGAGTGCTCAGGCGCTGAATGTCATGGTTGGTGTAAATCTCGTTGAAATCCAGCAGGCGCTCCTTAGCTGGCCGGTAGGGGGCAGCTTGGCGCGGGAATTCCATGAAACCTGTGGGTTTACCCATATCGTCTTACTCTTACGCTCTTTATTTTTTTGCTGATGTTCTTGTTATCTGCCAGCGATTCACCTGCCGGTTATCGGCAGCTGCGCGGTTTAACCCGCGCTGACCTGCTCCTGGCGTTGTTGCAGCACTCGCTTGTAGTCCCGAGGCATGACTTTGACGAACTCAGAAACGCTTTGCTCCCAATTCGCCAGCACCTTGGCCGCAACGGCAGATTCGGTGAAGGCCAAATGGTTTTCGATCAGCGTTTTCAGTTCGACGAGGTCCGCATCGGTCTCTACCGGGTCTAGATCCACCATCTCTGCATTGCAGTTGGCGCTAAAGCGCTGCTGCGGATCCCATACATAGGCGATGCCGCCGCTCATGCCTGCGGCGAAGTTACGTCCAGTCGTACCCAAAATTACGACTCTGCCGCCGGTCATGTATTCGCAGCCGTGGTCGCCCACGCCTTCCACAACCGCGCTGGCGCCGCTGTTACGAACACAAAAACGCTCTGCCGCAATGCCGCGGAAATAGGCCTCACCGGATGTGGCGCCATAGAGAGCCACGTTACCCAGCAGAATATTGTCTTCGGCCGCGAAGCGACTGTTCTTGGGTGGGTAGACAATGACGCGCCCCCCCGACAATCCCTTGCCGACAAAATCGTTGGCGTCACCTTCCACTTCCAGCGTTACGCCTTTGGCGAGGAAACATCCCAGGCTCTGGCCCGCACTGCCGTTGAGCTTAAAGTGCAAGGTGCCTTCGGGAAGCATCTGTGGGCCAACCCGGTTAATGATCTGATTCGACAGCATGGCGCCAACCACACGGTTGGTGTTGATGATGGGCAGTTCTGCCCGAACCTGTTCACCCCGCGCCAGCGCAGGCTCTGCCAGTTCAATCAGCTGGTTGTCCAGGGCACGGTCCAACTGGTGATCTTGATCATGAATGGCATAGCTACCCAGGAATTCGTCGGGAATTTCTGGTTGCGCCAAAATCGCTGTTAAGTCGATACCGGCGGATTTCCAGTGGGCTACGGCACTGTCCGTTTTCAGCAGGTCCGCCCGACCGATCATTTCGTTGACGGTGCGCAAGCCCAATGACGCCATGATTTGGCGCAATTCTTTCGCAACCATGAACAGGTAGTTAACTACGTGTTCCGGTTCGCCGTTGAACTTTTTGCGCAGCTCAGGGTCTTGGGTGGCAATCCCTACTGGGCAAGTGTTCAGATGGCATTTGCGCATCATGATGCAGCCCAAGGCGATCAGTGGGGCGGTAGCAAAGCCATACTCTTCAGCGCCTAACAACGCAGCGATGGCTACGTCCCGACCGGTTTTGATTTGGCCGTCCGTTTGCAACACCACGCGTGATCGCAGGTTGTTCATCACCAGCGTTTGGTGGGTCTCTGCAATGCCAAGCTCCCAGGGTACGCCCGCGTGCTTGATAGAGGTCAGCGGTGAGGCTCCGGTGCCGCCGGAATCACCGGCGATGACGATATGATCTGCCCGCGCCTTGGTAACCCCGGCTGCAACAGTGCCTACACCAATTTCGGCACCCAGCTTGACGCTGATGCGCGCTTTTGGATTAGCGTTCTTCAAGTCGTGAATCAGCTGAGCCATGTCCTCGATAGAGTAGATATCGTGGTGGGGTGGCGGGCTGATCAGGCCCACTCCCGGTGTGGAGTGGCGCAGGCTGGCAATGTAGTCATCGACCTTGCCGCCGGGCAGTTCGCCGCCTTCGCCGGGCTTCGCGCCTTGAATGATCTTGATCTGCAACTCGTCTGCGTTGCTCAAGTAATTAATGGTGACGCCAAAGCGACCGCTGGCAACCTGCTTGATCGCTGAACGCTTAGAGTCGCCATTGTCCATGGGGATAAATCGCTTCGCGTCCTCGCCACCTTCACCGGTGTTGGACTTGCCGCCCATTCGGTTCATGGCAATGGCCAAGGATTCGTGGGCTTCGGCGCTGATGGAGCCAAAGCTCATGGCGCCGGTGGCGAAGCGTTTGACGATTTCGCTAGCAGGCTCAACCTCATCCAGATCAATGCTATTGGCTGGATAGTTAAAGTCCAGGAGGCCGCGCAAGGTTGCCTTGCGGGTATTGTCCTCGTTGACTTGCTTGGCGAAGGACCAATAAGCGTCTTCGCTGTTGGTGCGTGCGGCGGCCTGTAGGGCGGCCACGGACTTGGGGTCCCACATATGGGTATCGCCGTTACGGCGCCAGTGGAAGTCCCCTGGGTTGGGTAGCACGCTGACCGCTGACTGCTCGCGCTGAGGATAGCCAATGGCGTGTCGCCGCTGCATTTCTTCAGCGAGCACGTTCATCGATACCCCTTCCACTCGGCTGGCAGTGCCGATAAAGGACTGTTGAATTACGTCGGCGGCTAGGCCCACAGCCTCAAAAATCTGTGCACCTTTATATGACTGGAGTGTGGAAATACCCATCTTGGCCATGACCTTGAGCATGCCCTTGGCCACCGCTTTCTTATAGTTACGAACCACATCTTCTGGGGTCGTCACATCGCTGACGCCGTCAAACGCGCCTTTTTCTTGGGCGTCCCAAAGGGCTTCAAAGGCCAGGTAGGGGTTAATCGCGTCGGCGCCATAACCCACCAACAAGCAATGGTGATGAACTTCTCGGGCCTCGCCAGTTTCAACGATCAGTCCGATTTGGCTGCGCTCGGCTTTGCTGACCAGGGCGTGATGCACACTGCCCACGGCCAATAAGGAACTCATGGCAACTCGATCCGTGCCTAACGCGCGGTCGCTCAGCACGATCAAGCTGTAGCCATCGGCAATGGCTTGGCTGGCTTCGCTGTTGATGCGCGATAACGCCTCTTTGAGTCCTGCCTCCCCAGAGTTGGCTGGGTAGGTGATATCGATGGTGGCGGTTCGCCAGCCACGATGATCCATGGCGCAAATGGATGCCAGCTCATCGTTGGTGAGAATTGGATGGGGTGCACGCAAACGATGGGCATTCTTGGCTTCGGTTTGCAGCAGGTTTTGTTCCGGCCCGATATAGCACTCCAGTGCCATAATCACTTCTTCTCGGATCGAGTCGATAGGCGGGTTCGTCACCTGGGCGAAACGCTGCTTAAAGTAGTCGTAGAGCATGCGCGGCTTGTCGGACATAACCGCCAAAGCGGCGTCGTTACCCATGGATCCCAGGGGGTCGCGCAACTCTTTGATCATGGGCAGCAGCATGAACTGCATGGTTTCTTGGGTGTAGCCAAAGGCCTGCATGCGCGGTGTCAGCGTGACATGGTTTAAAGCTTTGCCAGGCACCTGAGCCAGGTCTGTCATTTCAATGCGCTGTTCACGCACCCACTTTTCGTAGGGGCGGCGGCTGGCCAAGTCGGTCTTGAGCTCTTCGTCTGGGATCATTCGTCCCTGCTCAAAATCGATCAGGAAAATACGACCCGGTTGCAGGCGCCCTTTTTCGACGACCTTGGCAGGGTCCACGGGCACGACGCCCACTTCTGACGCCATGATGCAGATGTCGTCATCGGTAATGTAGTAGCGCGATGGGCGCAGGCCGTTGCGGTCCAAGACCGCGCCAATGCAGGAGCCGTCAGAGAAGGCGATGGAAGCAGGGCCGTCCCAGGGTTCGATAAGGCACGAATGGTATTCGTAGAAGGCTTTTTTCTCGGCAGACATGCCCGTGTGCTGTTGCCAGGCTTCTGGAATCATCATTAGCAGCGCTTCTGGCAGGGATCGGCCAGACATCAGCAAAAATTCCAGCACGTTGTCGAAGGTGCCAGAGTCTGAGCAATCGGGCTCTACGATGGGGAAGAGCTTCTTAATGTCCTCACCAAAATACTCCGAGGCCACGGTGCCTTCCCGGGCATTCATGGCATTGATGTTACCCAGCAGGGTGTTGATTTCGCCGTTGTGACTCATGAAACGGCTGGGCTGAGCGCGATCCCAAGACGGGAACGTATTGGTGCTAAACCGCGAGTGCACCATGGCCATGTGACTTTCGTAGCCGGGATTGGTCAGGTCTTGGTAGAAAGGAAACAGCTGGTCAGGCGTCAGCATGCCTTTATAGATAATGACGTTGGTAGACAGCGAGCACATGTAGAACAGGTGAGCCTGTTCCACCGATTCGTCAGCCCGGACCAGATGGGCGCTGTGTTTACGAATGGTGTAAAGCTTGCGCTCAAAGGATTCGTTTTCCATGCCACCGATAGCACCCTTGCCGACGAAGAGCTGCTCAAAGGCAGGCATGGCTGCGCGTGCAGCTTTTCCTACGTCCGCTGTGTCGGGGTTGGTAGGCAAGTCTCGCCAGCCAATCAGGGTTTGGCCGGCGTCTTCTATGGCTTGTTCGATGATGCCTTTACAGGTGGCGCGTTGAGCGGGGTCGGTGGGTAAAAAGATATTGCCGACGCCGTATTCACCGGGGTTGGGCAGGCTGCGGCCGAATAACTCTTGAGCCAGGCCGTCGAAGAACTGGTGTGGCATACCGGTCATGACGCCAGCGCCATCGCCGGTATTTTTTTCATAGCCTACGCCGCCGCGATGCTCCATGCAGCAGTTCATGGCATAGGCATCTTGCAGAATTTTGTGGCTGGGACGACCTTTAATGTCGCAGACAAACCCAACGCCACAACCGTCTTTTTCGTTGTTGGGGTCGTACAGCCCGCGCTTTTGAGGGAAGTTTCCGTTAAATGTCAGCGTCATAAATGGTCTCAGTTAGTCTTGGTCGGAACTTTTTTCAGTTCCGACACGCCCCGGAGTCGGCTCACCAATCAGGGCAACGTCAGGCCGCTGGGGGGTGGAAAGCTTCGCACACCGATTCGAGGGGGCACGGTGCCTTGACTGCACGAAAAATGAGCAATCAGGGCGCATAATTACAATTTGGTTTGACAGATGCCGTTAATACAGATGATCTGTCTATCAGCGTCGATTGGGGGTATTCCAACCGGCCGGCAACATTCTCAAAAATGTATTGTGGAATCAAGCCTGTGATGGCTTTTGTCGAAGGAACGATAGGGCTGGTTTCGCCTGCAATGGCGTCCTTTTAGGGGTGCAAAACCAAGGAATTTCATGAATGCGCAGTGGTCACCGCCTTGGCGGCAGTATGAAAACGCGGTAGTGCACGTCGTGTTACTGGGCGCTAGCCCCAGCGGTCCTCGAGTTTGTTTGCAGCAGCGTCAGCGCACTCAGGTCATGGCTGGGGTCTGGGCCTATCCCGGCGGCGGCATTCTGCCCGGCGAAACCCCGGTTCTGGCGGCTTGCAGAGAGCTTGAGGAAGAAATCGGGGTGCGCCCCCAGCAGTTGCGCCTGGTGGCGGGACTGACCTTTGATGCTGGTGCCCAGTATGGCCACGGCATCAATTTTGTGTACTTGTGCCACCGCTGGCAGGGCCTGCCCCAGTGCCGGGAACCCCACCTCCATGGGCCGCCTCAGTTTTTTCCGCTTCATGATTTGCCCCAGCCTCATCCTGCTTGGGTGAGAGCCGTCGCCCAGATCATTGGGGTCGACCAGCCGGCTCGGTTCCAGCATTTTTCTGGCTGATTTGTCATTTTTACCTGCTGGCTGCTGCGCCCTGGCCATTTCCTTGCGGCAATTTTGTATCAGACCCCTTAGAATGCGCGGTCCTTAAATCCACTTGTTTAATCGTTGAGAGAATAAAGATGAAAGATCCAGTACGCGTAACCATCACCGGTGCGGCAGGCCAAATCGGCTATGCACTGCTTTTCCGGGTGGCTTCCGGTGCCATGTTGGGCAAAGACCAGCCAGTGATCCTGCAATTGCTGGAGATCACGCCTGCGCTGGATGCGGTTAAGGGCGTCGTGATGGAGCTTGATGATTGTGCGTTCCCGCTACTGCAGGACATCATTTATACCGATGATGCCAACGTGGCCTTTAAAGATGCGGATTATGCGTTGCTGGTCGGGTCCCGCCCTCGTGGTCCGGGCATGGAACGCAAGGATCTGCTGGAAGCCAATGCCGCGATTTTTTCTGCCCAAGGCAAGGCCCTAAACGACAACGCTTCCCGCAACGTGAAAGTGTTGGTCGTAGGCAACCCGGCCAACACCAACGCGCTGATTGCGCAACGCAACGCACCCGATTTGGATCCTCGTAACTTTACCGCCATGACCCGACTGGACCACAACCGAGCCATGGCGCAACTGGCTGCTAAAGCCGGTAAGCACGTATCGGACGTAAAAGGTCTGTGCATTTGGGGTAACCACTCGGCCACCCAATACCCAGACATCCACCGCGCCACGGTGGCTGGTGAGCAAGCCATGTCACTGATCGACATGGACTGGTACACCGGTGACTTCATTCCAACGGTACAGCAGCGTGGTGCGGCCATCATCGAAGCCCGTGGTGCATCCAGTGCGGCATCTGCGGCCAATGCAGCCATCGATCACATGCGTGATTGGGCGCTGGGCAGCGACACGGTGCTGTCCATGGGCGTGTACAGCGACGGCAGTTATGGCATCGCCGAAGGTTTGATCTATTCCTTCCCGGTAACCTGCAGCGGTGGCGACTGGAGCATTGTCCAAGGTGTGGAGGTCAACGCCTTCAGCCAAGAAAAGATGTCGGCTACTGAAACGGAGCTTGCCGAAGAGCGGGACGCAGTGGCGCACTTGTTGCCCTAGGTTTTTGCCTGCTCTTACATACAAAGGGTCGCCGCGGCGACCCTTTTTGTTTTGCTCTCACAATCTGCGATGATCGAAGACCATTTACAGTGCGAGATTGTCGTGTCCCAAGCATCTTCCGTTCGTCCCTTCTCCCTTAACATCGACCAACAGGTGTTGGACGATTTGGCCCAGCGTTTGGCGATGACGCGATGGCCAGATCGCGAGACGCCGACGGATTGGAGTCAGGGCTTGCCGCTGGATTATGCCAAGCAGTTGGCCACCTATTGGCAGCAGGATTACCACTGGCGCGATCGCGAGGCCTACTTCAATCAATTCCCCCAATTCATGACCGAGTTAGATGGACTGGATATCCACTTCATTCATCTGCAAAGCCCTGAGGCGAATGCCAGGCCCTTGCTAATGACCCATGGTTGGCCCGGGTCAGTGGTGGAATTTCATAAGGTACTGGGTCCATTGGTGGATCCGGTGGCTCACGGCGGCAAGCCTGAAGATGCGTTTCATGTGGTTTGTCCCTCTTTGCCGGGTTATGGCTTTTCTGCCAAGCCAGATGCGACCGGGTGGGGTGTAGAGAAGATCGCCAAAGCTTGGGACACCCTAATGCAGCGCTTGGGGTACTCACGCTATTTCGCTCAGGGGGGCGATTGGGGATCGGCGGTCACCACGGCGATTGGGCTGCAAAACTTGGGGCAGTGTGCGGGCATTCACGTCAACATGCCCAATGCCAGAGCAACCAAAGAAGCGCTGGCTGCGCCCACAGAACGAGACAAGGTGGCCTTGGAAGGTGCGCGTTATTACCAGCAGTGGGGGGCAGGTTACTCCTCTCAGCAAAGCACGCGGCCGCAAACCTTAGGCTATTCGTTGGTGGATTCCCCAATGGGACAAGCGGCCTGGATTATTGAGAAATTCTACGAGTGGACGGATTGCGACGGGCATCCAGAGAATGCGCTAAGCCGCCAAGAGCTGTTAGACAACGTCATGTTCTATTGGCTGCCGGGCACCGGTGCGTCGTCGGCGCGCCTGTACTGGGAGAGTTTTGGCACGGCCTTTAGTGGGGTTGCCGATCAACAAGTCAAAATCCCAACAGGCTGCAGCATCTTTCCTAAAGAAATTGTGGCCACGCCTCGCAGCTGGGCAGAGCGGCGTTATCCAAACATTGTGTATTGGAATGAGCTGGATAAGGGCGGCCATTTTGCCGCCTTTGAACAGCCAGAGCTGTTTGTCCAGGAGCTGCGGCGTTGTTTTAGTCAGATGTCGCTATAGCGAAGACTCGGGTCGCCGGTGATCTCACTGGCCTTTGAATTGCGGGGTGCGTTTTTCGCCGAAGGCCTTGCGCCCCTCAGCACCGTCCTCGCTGAACTTAATGCCCAGTAGTTGGTCTCGAGCAATAGCACCAGCCTCCGCAGGGCTTTTGTTCAGTGTTGCCAGGCTGAATTCCTTCAGACCTTGCACTACCAGTGGTGCTGAGTTCGCCAAAATTCGCGCCCAGGCCTGTGCGTGAGCCTCTTCCTCGCCGGTAGGCACGACCTTATTTACCATGCCAGCAGCCAGTGCTCGCTCGGCATCGAAGTCTTCGCCTAGCAACATGAATTCCATGGCGATCTTGTGAGGAATCCTAGCCACAGCGCTGGCAATTAAGCCGCCAGTAAAACCCAGCTGCGCCTCGGGATACTTGAACTTCGTGTTTTCTGCCGCCACCACTAAGTCACACATTTGCACGATGATGTAGGAACCGCCAATGCACCAACCCTTGACGGCAGCGATGACCGGTTTGGTGGTGATTGCGCCAATGCTGGGTACCCCTTGCCACATTTCTTTAGGGGCGTCTTTCACGTCGGCGCCAACAGAAAATGCCCGGTCTCCTGCGGCGGTCAACACCGCTACCCGATCATCGCTGGATTCCAATCGCTGCCATGCAGCTTGCAGCGCCAGAATGACCTCCTCGTTCAAGGCGTTCATACGATCTGGACGATTGATGGTGATGGTGGCGACCAAATCCTTGGACGTGTAGGTGACGAGGTCAGTCATATGCGGCTCCTGTTAACGGACAACGGATAGTATTCGTGGTTTGACTCGGCAGCTTCTTTTTAGTGGCCCATGATGGACGACCAGGTCTCTAGGTCATTAATGCGTAAATAGAGATTGGTTTTCTTAGTTTCACCCATGGTGGCATTGGGCACGTGACCATAGTTATGACCAGGCAGTAATAGCGTGTCATCGGGCAAGCTGCACAGCTTGCACATGCTGTGGTACATGTCTTCAGAGTTGGAGCCGGGTAAATCGACCCTACCGCAGCCGCTAATAAATAGAGTGTCGCCACTGATTAGCGTGTTTTTCACTTTGAAGCACTGGCTGCCAGGGGTGTGTCCGGGGGTGTGCAGGAACTCAATTTCGATGTTGCCTACCCGCAAGGTGTCACCGGATTCCACTCGTTTAATGTCCGATTCAGAAACCTCGGTGACTTTTTTAATGCCGTCTGCTTCCAGATTGTGGGCATAGAGTTTGACCGGATTCGTCTCCAGCAGTTTGGCGTAGCCCTCCACTTGATTGCCGCTGAATGACCCGCCGACATGATCCGGGTGGTAATGGGTGGCTAGTGCCGCCGTCAGCTTGTAGTCCTTTTCGTTGATGTGATTGACCAGGGAGTCGATGTCCCAAGCCGGATCAACCAAGACCACTTCTCGAGTGCTACGGCAACCAACCAGATAGGTGTAGTTCTGCATTGGCCCGATTTCGATCTGTTCAATAATCAGATCAGAAGGTTCTTCCCAGACGGCCTCGCTCATGTGCTCTGCTCCTATGCCGGTATTTGTGCCGGTATTTGTGCCGGTGTTTATGCCGATGTTTGTGAATACGACCAAACCTTAATGAAAATGCGCGGTCGAGTAAAAACATCCGTTGAGCATGGTTTCGCCTCCGCCGGTCGGTTACTTCCGCCCGGGCTCTGCGTGTTTAGGGCCCTTTCGCTATAGTCCGGACATGAATGCTTCACATCCTGCCTATCGGGTTCGTTGGCAACGCTTGACGTTAGCCACTCAGCGCCAGAGTCGCCTGACCTTGGCGCTGCTGCAGCAAACCCCACTGACACTGTCGCAGATAGCCGCTCATGCTGGATTCTCAAGAATTGAGGAGCTACGCAGACACTGCCAAGAAATCCACGGCTGCAATCCCAGCCAACTACGCCAGCAATCTGAGGTACCCCGGACTGAGTCCAACAGCGTCACGGTAACCCTGCCAATTAAGGGGCCATACTGCCGGGAATGGGTGTTTGATTATCTGCGCGCCCGAGCTCTGTCGGGGATTGAGGACGTGTCAGCGTATGAGTACCGACGCCGGGTCTCTGCTGCTGGAATGACTCCTGTTTGGGTGCGGGTCAGCCCGGCGAGGACCGGGCTGAAAGCTCAGTTGCCTTTGCAGTTGGGGCCAGCGCATCTCTGGTTAGCACGGGTCACGCGTCTGTTTGATCTAAACGCGGACAGCCGAGTCATTGATGATGCGCTGGCGGCCACAGCCCCGATCTTGAGGGCAAGTGTGGAGCAGGCCCCCGGGCTGCGTGTTCCTGGTGCTTGGGATGGGTTTGAGACCACCGTCAGGGCGGTGTTGGGTCAGCAGGTCAGTGTGGTTAGGGGTACGGAATTAGCCAATCGAATGATTGAGCGATATGGCGGTGGCGATTTTCCCACGCCGGCCCAGTTGGAAACTCGAGACATTGCGGAACTGGGCATGCCCGGCAACCGGGGCAAAGCCATCTCCACCATTGCCAGCTGGGTGGGTGGTCAGGATATTGAACTGCCGGAAGGGGAAGAAACAGAGGCCTTTGTGGGGCAGATCGGTGAGATCAAAGGTATCGGTCCCTGGACACAAAATTACTTGCGGTTACGCGTGGTTAAAGACGTAGACGCATTTCCAGATAACGACTGGGTGGTGCTCAAGCAACTCGAAACGACCCCTGCCCAGGCTCGCGCCCAGGCCCAACATTGGCGGCCTTGGCGGGCTTATGCGCTGATGCATATCTGGCGTCAGGCCGGTCTGGCGCGCCGCCAAAAAGCCGCCGCGCGTTCCGCTTGAAGTGGGCGCTTACAAACCCCTTAAGTCACGAACGAAATAGAAAGAGGAGCAGTACATGAGCATTTGTTACACGACTATTGCGAGCCCTATTGGCCCCTTGATGATCACCGCAGACTCAGCGGGCTTGACCGGTCTGTATTTTTCTCAGGGTAAAAAGTCCAAGCAACGACCAGACCCTTCTTGGCGTGAGGACAGTTCGCCGTTCCAGCAGGCGGCGAATCAACTGGAGGAGTATTTTGCCGGTCAGCGGCAACAATTTGATTTGCCGCTTCATCTGCAAACTTCGCCTTTTCAACAGCGGGTGCTGGCGGCGTTACAGGCCATCCCCTTTGGTGAGACTCGCACTTACAAACAAATCGCTGAGGCTATTGGCTCGCCTAAGGCCATGCGGGCGGTTGGCATGGCCAATGGCAACAATCCGCTGGCGATTTTTATTCCTTGTCATCGCGTTGTGGGAAGCGATGGGTCGTTGACCGGGTTTGGTGGTGGGCTGGAGGCTAAGCGTTATTTGTTGGCCCTAGAGGGCGCGATTTAGCCTCAAGTAACCACATGGATACTTAAGTTTGTGAGCGCGCGTTTGTTGCTCAATAAGTAACTATATGGTTATATCGATTCATGCGTAACCCCTCGCAAACTCGACGGCGGCTGTTGGAGGCGGCATCAGCGCAAATGGCGCTGACCGGTGCCGGCGGTGTGCGCGTGGATACCCTGGCAGCCAAGGCGGGTATCAACAAACGCATGATCTATCACTACTTTGGTAGTAAGGAGGGTGTCTGCGCCGGGGCTCTGGAGTGGCAGCTGCGCTACTTGGAATCCTTCGCCTCCCAGCAACGTTCTGAAGGTCTTGTGGGACGAATTCGTCCTCTGCGGTCCTTGCTTAAATCCCAATTGCCTAGCGCGGATGTACACACTGATAGTGAGGCTGTATTTGCAGCTGATACGGCGGGATCCGCGGAATTGCCGGGGCCGGATGCGTTGTTGCCCCAGGCCGCCATCATTGTGCTGCGCGCTTTGTTGGATTTGCGCAGCGATCCGGAGCAAAACCCTGGCTCATCGGATCTTCAGAACATGCTGAAAACAACGGCTTGGTTATGGCAGTTGGCTTGGGGAGCTGCAGGCTCTCTCGGGTTAGAGTCAGATTCAGGGTCGAGAACCCAGCCTGATCCAGGCAAGCGGCGAGTGAGCCTCAGTCCGGTCATCACCCCTCTTTAATCTTAATCTGCATGCCTAAGCGAGTTTGGTCGCTCATTCGGTGCTATAGCGAATCCCTGTGATCTCGTAGCGTGTGGCCTCGGGTTCCGCTTCGAAGCTTAAAACTCGACTGCTTTTGGTGGTTTGAAAAATGGCGATCTCATCTTCAACAGCTTTACCCAGCAACACCTTAGCCATGGGCGAATCGATACTGATGTAGGCCGGGTCTTGATCGATTTCATCCGGGCCAACGATGCGGTAGCGGTAGCTCTGGTCAGTTTCGCAGTGACGCAGTTCCACCCAAGCACCGAAATAAATTTTGCTGGTGTCGCTGGGCAGTCGATCGACCACCTGCATGGTGCTAATGCGCTTGTCCAGATACCGAATACGCCGGTCGATTTCGCCGAGCTGACGTTTGCCGTAGATGTAGTCGGCGTTTTCGGACCGATCTCCCAAGGCTGCCGCCGCTGCAACGCGGGCGGTGACCTCCGGGCGTTTTTCCTTCCACAGGTAGTTGAGTTCCTGCTGCAGACGCGCGAAACCCTCAGCGGTAATGATGGCCGCCTTTGGTGCCTCGGGTGGTCGATAACGTCCCATCGGGCAAGGGTACCGGATGCCCCAGGCCAGCGGCCAGAGTTTGTCGGGGTTCTGCTAAGCCGTCGAAACATAAGTGCGTGTCCCGAATCTCCTGCTTAGATACAATTCGCCGCCTTGGGGTTTCCGGGAGCCAACGGTGACGGCAATGGATCAAATTCAAATAACGAAAGCAGCGGGCGCCTTGGGTGGCTATGTCAGCGGCGTGTCCTTAGCAGACGTAGCCACCAGCGATGCTGTCTATCAACGGGTGCGCCAATTGTTGGTCGAGCATGAGGTGCTGTTCTTCCGCGATCAGGAACGAACGCCGGAGGTTTATGCAGCGTTTGCCAAGAGCTTCGGAACGGTGCTTGGTCATCCAGCCTATACCACTGTGGCTCAGGCCCCAGACGTACAGATTTTGGAAAGCACGCCTGAAAACCCCTCCAAGATTGAAGTCTGGCATTCAGACATGACGTTCATGGAGCACCCGCCCAGTTTTACCTTGCTCCAAGGCCAAATTATTCCGGCCTTTGGCGGCGACACATTGTGGGCTAGCGCGACCACAGCCTTCGACACTTTGTCGCCCCAGATGCAACAATTCCTAGAGCCGTTGATGGCGGTGAATGACTTTCGTCACGGCTTTCGTGAAAGCCTGGCGGAACCCGGTGGCCCAGAACGTTTGGCCCCGGCCATTGCAGAAAACCCGCCAGTTGCCCATCCACTGATTCGCACGCACCCTGAGACTGGTCGGAAGGCGATATACGTGAATGCGCTGTTCACCACGCACATTGTCGGCTTGCCTGCCAAGGAGAGTGAGGCGCTGCTGGCCTTCTTATATCGTCACGTGGTGACTGAAGAGCATACCGTGCGACTGTCCTGGCAGCCCGGCACCGTCGCCATTTGGGATAACCGTTCCACCCAGCACAAGCCGGTAAACGACTTCTTCCCTCAGCATCGATTGATGCATCGAGTAACCCTGACCGGTGACCGTCCGGTTTAGTAGGAGCGCAGTATGGGTAAATTGTCAGCCTTGTTTCTGGCCAGTTTGTTGGGTTGGCTGGCGTTTTCTAGCGCTACTCAAGCCGCCAGTCAAAATCAGCCGCAAATAACCCTGCTAGCCGCTAGCGCTCCCGCAACCGCTCGAGCAGCCGAAGCAGCGGCGTTGGATGTGATGTATGCCTTTATGCGGGCTTTTAACAGCCGTGACCCCGGCGCCTTTGCAGATACCCTGTTATTTCCCCATGTCCGCATAGCCGGGGGAAGTGTGACGGTGTCGCCCACTCGAGAAACCTTCATCCAGGCCATGGATTTTTCTGCCTTTGCCCAACGTTTTGATTGGGCCTACAGCCAGTGGGACAGCATCGAGACGATCCAAGCCGACGAAGGCAAAGTGCACTTTGCTGTGACATTCACCCGCTTCAACAATGATGGTCAGGCAAACGCCACCTTTCGCTCCCTCTATATTTTGCAGTCCGGCGCTGACGGCTGGGGTATACGAGCCCGTTCCAGTTTCGCACCCTAGCAGTACAGGAGTTGCTATCGTGAGCCAGCCCTTGGCCAGTGTTGATGAGTATTTGGCCGCGGCAGGTTCCCTGGATAAGGCCCTGCTGCCGCTGGGGTTTTTGTTGGCTTTTTGCGCTCAGCATCGGCTTTTGAGTCAAGACTTTGTCGGCGGCTATGCCGAGCAACTGTCTGCGGTGCGCTTGCAGGAAGGCCGGGTGACTACGCTTTTTGCTGCTCATGGGGCCAGCCTCTACGAGTCAGACTTCAACGCCGCCGGCATCACCTTCCTTCGCAACTGTTTGCCCCAACTGTCCGCGGATTTTGCCCAAACCTTTGGTCAGGATTGTTACGACATCGAGGATAATTGGGTTAATTACCAGCAATTGGCCAATGTGTTGGTGCGCCGTCTGATGGGCTCGCCCAAACACTCCAAACAATCCGGCGGCTTGTGGGCGTCTGTTCAGGAAGGGCTGAAAAAGCTGTGGCGTTAGCGCTGCGCGATTACGAGGTGTTTCGCGGCGACCCGGAAGCGTTGCCCCCAGCGATGCTGCAGTGTTTCCAGACCTTGAGCCCTCAACCCCAAGTGCTTCGGGTCGCTAAGCTGCAGGAGCAAATCATTGGTTGTTACGCCATGTCTATGCCAAGCGGCGGCAGTTCAGACTATCGGTTAGCCATGGTCAGCGTCGTCGAAGAATTTCGTCGCAATGGGGTGGGTCGTTGGCTGGTGGGTCACGCCATCGGCGTCGCCGAAAGTCGCGGCGGACGCGAGCTGTTAGCATCGCTGCCGGGGCCCGAAGCGTTTTTCCGCGGCTTGGGTTTTGCCGGTGGCTCTGGGCAGTTTCGTTTTGCCATGATTCCCGAATGATGGCCTGTTAATTTTTGGTTTATGGTTGCTAGACCCGAGGTGCCGCTGGGATTAGTCTGAAACGACGACCAATGATCAGGGGTGGTCCATGCAGAACAATATCAACATCACCTTCCAGGAGGTTCCGCGCTTCGCCACCGGTGACCCCGCCGCCACGTTGTACCTAGAAGAGCACGGCTACGTCATTTTTGCTCAGACCTTGAGCGAGGCGGAAGCGAATACGGCCTTGGGCCTGCTTTGGGATTATCTGGAAGGTCTGGGAACCGGAATTCATCGCCACGAGCGTGAGACCTGGGGGGACGATCGTTGGCCTACCGCGGTTCATGGTGGCATCTTGCCAAGCTACGGCATTGGCCACAGCGCAGCTCAGTGGTTTATTCGTGATGTCCCCAACGTCAAAGCGGGTTTTGCGCAGATTTGGGACGACGATGACTTACTGGTCAGTTTTGATGGGGTCACCCTTTGGCGCCCGTGGACCTATAAGCCGTCTTGGAAGACCAATGCGGGCAATAGCTGGCTGCATATTGACCAACATCCCATTGGACGTCCGGGCAAGCACTGTGTGCAGGGATTGGTCAATCTGCTACCTACCTCGCCGGAAACCGGCGGAAACGTGGTTATTCCCGGCAGCCATCGATTGTTTGAAAAAATACCGGAGCAATACGCCGAGCGTCTGGCGCGTATACATCCCAGTATCGATCATTTTAGATTTCCCAATGACGACGAAAATCTGGTGCAGAACCAACCCATCATGTGCCACATGGAGGCGGGGGATATGCTGTTGTGGGATTCACGAACCATTCATTGCAGTGCACCGAGTTTGGTTAGGCCGACTCAAGACGATGCCTTGCTTCGGGCGGCCAGTCTGGTTTGCATGATGCCGAGGTCTAAATCCAATCCAGCAGTAATCGAGCAGCGCAAAGCCGCGGTAGATAACCTTACCTCCACCACAAATTGGTCCGACCGCTTTATTGACGCTGACGCCTTCCCCAACATCCAAGCCGCTCCCTTGCGAGAGTCCTACACTTGGCCGAAGGCGCCCATGCTGAACGACTCTCAGCTGGCCATGGTTGGCTGGACCGAAGAAGAGATCGCCGCTCGGTAGTTTTAGCTAGGAGCGGCGCTGGGTTTTAGTGGGGTTCGTTGTCGGCTCGAGCAGCCCGGCCCAAATAGCCGCCGTGGTGTCGCAGGCCGTAATCTTCCCGAGTCACGCCTTTTTGTTCCAGCAATGCCAACGCCAGGGCGTCGCTGATGGCCAACATCACGGCCATGGACGCACTAGGGGTCAAGCCAAGAGGGCATGGCTCAACAATGGTGCCCATATCCAGAATCAGATCCGAATAGTCGCGTAGCTCAGAATCTAGGTGAGAGGTGACGCCGATGATTTTGTCCACGCCTAAGTGTCGGGACATTTCCAAAATCTCCAGCACCTCGCGGCTTTTACCGCTGGTGGAGAAAGCGATCATGACGTCGTTGTCACCCACCAAACCCAAGTCGCCATGAGCGGCCTCGGCGGGATGGATGAAATCTGCTGGAGTCGCCGTTGAGCACAGGGTAGCGGCAAATTTCTTGGCAATGTGCCCGGCCTTGCCAATACCCGTGGTCAAAATCTTGCCTCGACAGGCCATCATGACCTCTACCGCGCTGACAAAGTCTTGGTTGATCTCAATGGCACTGATGGCCTCTGCCTCGGCTTGCAGCACCGCTTGCATGCGTTCTTTGATATCCAAAACAATATTCCTCAGCTTCTAGGTAAACGCCGCGCAGCTTAACCCATTGATTCAATAAAATGGGCTTAAATGATTGCAGCGGCATAAGCCCCTGCTGGGCCAATGACCTGAGACGTACCGGGATTTGGCGGGGTGAAAGAGAGGCTGGTGCGCTCACAAAATGGCTAAGGTGCAAGCGAGTGCAGCGAGGAGTCAACATGTAACCGGCGGTTATCCGATTTGGCCACGGGTGCGGCTATGGATGCTCGGTAATCGTGAACGTCGTGCCAGGATCGCCAACAATCACCAAACGACAGTTTTGGTAATCGCTGCGAATGTTGTAGCGCATTTGAGGCTCGACCAGAATGCTTAGATACCCCTTGTCACAGTAAAGCTTGCCTTCCGATAGCGCGCCATCGATGTTTGTCAGACTGAAGGCTTGAGCCAGCAGCTTGCGGCGGTAGTTGTGGTGGTTCTGAATGGTTACTTGAGAGCTGAAAGCCTGGCCCGAGTCCTTGAGATCGAGAATCTGCTGAACAGCAGTTTCGTATTTCGCTTGAGATTCCGGATTTTCAGCCTCTCTTTCGATCATCGACGAAGTCTCCAATGCCTCCGCAAGGTGACCGTTGCTTGCTTGAAGCCAAAACAAACTCCGCAGGAGGCGTTGATGCTCCTTGTTTCCAAAGATGGAGAATTTCTCTTCCCAATGTACTGCATTCGCTAGGTGGATCATGGCGATCGCTGGTTGATCAGCGTGTTGGGCGTAGGCGGCTCTAGCCAAATCAAGGTACGCCATTTCATAAAGTCTTTTTGTTTTAAAGTTTTCAAGGAGGCCGAAGTACTTTTGGACAGCGGTATCGTCTTCGCGTGCAACGGCACGCGTGAAATTTCGATAGTGCTGGACAAAAGATCGGTGGGCCCCGCGGTCGATCCCCTCGATAGCAAATCTGATCAAGACCGCAGCTGCGGCATGAATAGCCTCGCCGTCAGCTCTTGCTGGCTGGTATTGGTATTGTTCCGCTGCGCGAATAGCCGCCTTGACGAAAGATTTGTCTCCGCCAAAGCCTGTGACCTCAATTTCGTATGTATTGCCTTGGGGGTCGACCATGAAATTGGTTAGCGCCCAGCCTTCGATGGATTGCTCCCATGCGTTGCGTGGATATCGAGGTTTTGTGAGATTAATGGGATGTGGCGGCACATAGGTGCGGACAGGAACCGTTAGGCTGTTTTCAGTGTTCTCGTTAGATGTCGGCGGAAGGTCTGTGGCATAGGTGTTTGTCACGACGGTTTGGGTCAATAGGCCTAAGAGTACAAGGACCGACGACCGCACTGCCTTTGACAAGGAACTTCTTCGCCATGGATTTTGGGCATTCATAGAGTTCTCCCACTGCTGTTCCTCAGAAAAATTAGAGGGCGGGCTCAGCGCCGGATAGAAAAATCCGACCGACGGAGATGTTTGGCGGATAAAACGTCAGAGAGGTGGTTGTCCTTGGAGAATATAGGCGCAGTGATGTCGCTAGGCTTCAACCGATGTGATGTTTGAGCGCTTGGTTTTCGTGCATGATGGAGTCCATGACAACGATCGCGAACCCTCCCCTGAATTGCCTGCCATGGCCCCGCAGCCTCTCCATACAAGGTGAATCGCTGCCAAGGTCGCTTGCCGCAACGCAAACGGCATTGGAATTCGTAGGCTTTGAGAGTCCCCCGGTGGTTGCCTATGCCGAGCAAATCTTAGGTCGCTACCGGTTGGGCAACATTGTTCTGGAGGTAGAGGGCGCCGAGGAGAGAGCTGCGCCGCAATTGATGATGGATGAGTCCTATCGGTTGGAAGTGACAGCTACCGAGATTCGTCTGCAGGCCGCCGAGAAATGGGGGGCTTTGCGAGGTCTTTCCACCCTCGCTCAATTGGCTCGGCATGATCAAGTTTTGCCTGGGCTGACCATTCAGGACAGTCCGCGCTTTCCTTGGCGCGGTCTACTGCTTGATGTGGCCCGACACTTTTTTCCGCTGACGAGTTTGCTAGCCGTGGTGGATGGCCTAGCGATGCTTAAAATGAACGTGCTGCATCTACATTTGTCTGACGATCAGGGCTTTCGCTTCCCCAGCTCCGGCTATCCCAACCTGGCCAGCGCTCAGCACTACACGGTGGATGAACTTAAGACCCTGGTTGCCTATGCCAGCGATCGTGGCGTACGCGTGGTGCCGGAGCTGGATATGCCCGGCCATGTCACCTCCTGGCTAGTGGCGCATCCTGAATGGGGTGCCGAGGCCTGTGACCCCAGTCAGGGATTCGGCGTGCATAAAGGCTGTTTGAATCCCTTAAACGAATCGGTATACGACGCCCTAGCCACCTTGCTAACCGAATTGGCAGACGTGTTTCCAGATGCCTACGTACATGTGGGTGGAGACGAAGTCAGTCCAGATTGGTGGCTGCGGGACCCGCAAATCACCGACTATTTGCACCAGCGGCAGATGACGACACAAGATCTGCAGAACGAATTTTTGACCCGTGTGTGCAGCTTGGTCCGGGATTTGGGTAAGACCCCTGTGGCTTGGGATGAGGTGCTGCATCCGCACATGCCAGATTGCCTGGTGCAAAACTGGCGCGGAGCAACGACACGGGATCGGGGGTTGGCCCTCAGCAAGCCTGTGCTGGTATCGGCTCCCTACTATTTGGATCTGCACTATCCCGCCGGTGTTCACTACGGTTTTGATCCTGAGGCACCCCAAGCGGACTGGCTAGCTCTGGAAGACGCGCTGCAAGATGATCCGCGCTTGCGTCATGTGGCCAAAGGCATTGAATGGACCAAGCAGTGGCGCCAAGAGGCGGTGGAATTTGCTGGCGCCGTGCAAGTGCTCGGTGGCGAGGCCTGTCTGTGGTCCGAGCTGGTCACTCCCCAAGTATTGCCCACCCGATTGTGGAGTCGCCTGCCCGCTGTTGCAGAGCGCTTGTGGTCTGCGGCAGACGTCATTGACGAAGAGAACATGTATCAGCGGCTGCAGGCCAGTTGGTTAACCCTGCCGGAGGATCCGGAGCTTTTGGCTCAGACCCATTTGCGCGCCATGGGCTATGACCTTGCTCAAATTGAGGTGATCTGTTTGATGGAGCCGGTGAAGTGGTATGGCCGTTTGTTAGGCGAGCAAGCCTTGCGGGCCAGATTGACCGGCAGCGAGATGCCTAGCGCCAGACCCTATCGGTTAGATACGCCACTGGACCGCACCGTGGACTGGCTGCTGCCGGAAAGCCTGTCTGCACGCAGACTTTGTGAACTGGAGCTGGGCGAAAGCTCGGCTAAGGCGGAATACCTGACCGCTCAGTCCGGTGTTAACCAACTACCGGATGATTTGCCCAGAGCAGTAGAGGCGCTGCGTCTGGGGGCATTGGCTCTTCAAGAATATTTGGGTGGCGATCAATCATTGCAGCAAACCATTGCCCGATTAGAGGCTTTAGACGTGCCCTACGGTGAATTCATGGTGGCGCCCTTGGCCCATTGGCGCTGGTCCCTTGCTACGGATAAAGACCACAACGATGGTGGCTGAATCCGAAGCCAAGCGTCGGGCGTTGGCAGCAGCACAAGCTTGGTTTTTGTCCGCGACCATTGAGCCTTTGGGACGGGGTCATATCCATCAGACTTGGCAAGTGTCGGACCAAGCGCAACCGGATCAGCGCTTCGTGCTGCAGCGGATTAATCCCGTGGTTTATGCAGATGTTGAACTCCTCATGGCGCAAACCGAGCAGGTGCTCAACGCGCTGACTAGGGATCCTGAGTTCGCTAACAATTACCAAGTGCCCGTACTGGTGCCGACCGCCCAAGGCCGCCCGTTTGCGCGAATCCCCAGTCAACGTGATGAGGGTGAGGATAGCTGGCGTCTTTGGCGCTTCGTGGAAAACTCCGCCACCTTTGATCCGCCACAAGACCGACGGCAGATTCGCCTGGCGGCTCAAGCGTTTGGAGCTTTCCAGCGAGCGTTATCCGCCGTGTCCGTAGGTCAATTAGATCAGACCATTCCCGGGTTTTTGCATCTGGCGTCCTATTTGAAACAATTCGACAGCGCCCTTGATGGCGCCAGCGCCGAAGAGCTGGCTCAGGCGCAACCTTGGATTGATCTGGCGCAAAGCCACCGCCAGTGGCCTGAACAGTTGAGCATGCCCAATGCCATGATTCATGGGGACTGCAAGATCAACAATGTGCTGTTTGATCGAAGTGGCAAGCGGGTACTGGCGCTGATCGATTTAGACAACAACATGCACGGGCATTGGGCTTGGGATTTTGGCGATATGGTGCGCTCAATCGCCTTCAGCCGCGGCGGGTTTGATCCAGAAGATTATCGTGCCTGTGTCCAAGGTTTTGTTTCGGGTCGCCGACAGCGGCTGGATGCAGACGCGTTGGTGCAAAGTCCAGCGTATCTGGCCTATATGTTAGGCCTGCGGTTTTTGGCGGACCACCTGGTGGGTGATCGCTATTTTGCCGTGCCCCAACATGGCGATAACCTAGAACGTGCAAAGCAACAGTTTGATCTGTTTGCTCAGTTCCAAGAGGCGGCAGACAGCATGGCGGCTATCGCGACCGAGGTTTTGTCAACTAGGTGACTAACGACATGATAAACGTGACGATACCGGCCATGACCAGTACGAATGCAGCGGTCAGTACGACGCCCACAATAATGAAGTGACTTGCCTTGCCCCTGGCAAAATCGCGCTCGCGCTTCTCCTTGGACTGCACACCAATCATGGCGGCCAGGGCGCTGCCAAACATTTGGCCCAGGGTTAGGTGGTCGGTGTTGTCTGACGCTTCTGGGGGTTGTGGTGTTGGCGCACTGTCGTCGGATGGCGTCGTGTTTTGTTCTGACATAGGAGCGCTCTGCAATCAAAGAAGTGAGCGCAATGATAATTGACGAAGGCGAACAATGAAAAAGAGTTTTGAAAATTGGCGTAATAAAGTTGTTTTTTGTCGGCTAAGAAAGTTGCTGCTGACGGTTTTGGTTGGTGGCTGTTTAAGCGCTTGTGTCATGCAAGGACCTGACAACCGACCCTTGCAGTTGCTCAGCGGCAGCGCACCCGTTTATTCCAGCGAGCTGCAAGATCGTGGTGTTCAAGGACAGGTGACCGTCCAATACGACGTCACTGCCCAGGGCGTGGTGACCAACGCACGGGTGATTCGCAGTGATCCGGAAGGGGTGTTTGATGACGCCGCCCTGCAGGCGGTCACCAGTTGGGTGTTCCGACCGCAAATCCGTGACGGGCAAGCCCAAGAGGTTCGGGATATCACCAGCAATCTGACGTTCCAAAAGCTCTGATGGACATGCAGCCCCAGTCCTTTTGCCAGTTGAGGGTTTTTCGCATCAGCATGTCCAATGAGTTGTGCCGTGACTAGAAAGACCTCAATAGGCTATAGCCTGCTGGCCCTGACCGCTGTTGGCCTGTTGAGCGCCTGGGCGTTAGCTCCTTCGGCTGCAGACACCCAGTCAGAGCATATTGGGTTTATGTTGCGGGTCACCGCTAGAGCCGCCTTCGGTTTGTTGTTGCTGGCTTATATCGCGCGACCCTTGCAGCAGCTCACGGGCAGAGCACGATTCCTGCTGGTGCACCGGCGCCATCTGGGGCTGGCTGCGGCGCTGGCTCATACCGTGCATTTTGCCTACGTCAGTGCGTATCTGCTGACGTCTGGGGAACCGCTTTTTTGGCAAACCATTGTGTTTGGCGGCATGGCCTTCGTTTTACTTTGGCTTATGGCCTTGACCAGCAACAACACCGCCCAGCGCCGCATGGGCCGATGGTGGCGACTGCTGCATTTAACCGGCATGCACTATGCTTGGTTGATTTTTATGCAGACGTTTTTGGGCACCGCTGTGGGCACCGGATCACCCTGGGCTTGGGTCATGGTGGCGCTGGGATCCGTAGCCTTGGCCCTGCGCCTGAGGGCTTGGATGGTTCAGCGATTCAAACGCACAGCATAGATTCCAGAAAATTCCCCAGCGCTTGAACCGTCCGCCAACAACACCTGACTGGTGAGCGCAAAGCGGCCCTTGCCCGTGGACTTGAGTTTTTCCATTTCGCTGGCGTGTTCGCCGAAGTGGCTCTGCACCCGAATGTTCTCAGCCACCGGCTTCGCATAATTAATCTGACCGCTAGCGATGACGATGGATGCGTCCAGGTCGTTCAGTTTTAGCTGCAGGTGCATCATGCCCCAGCCGGTCAAAGCCTGAACGGCGTAAAGGCTGCCGGCAAAGGCGGTGCCGTGAACATTGACGTTGGGTTCCAGCGATGCCGAGGTTTCCAGCAATTCGCCATCAAAATGTTGAATCTGCATGGCCATGGCTTTAGAGAGCGGAATTTGCTGGTACCAGATTTGCTGTAACTCTTGGCAAAGCACCTTCTTGTCGAGTGTTTGATCGGTCATGGTGTTCGAGATCCGTAAACTGATAGGGGACTGAGTGATTAGTGTGAATAGGGTTGGCGTGGATGTCTACGAAGTCGTCTTGGAAGGCAGCGATGAGCGTTGCCATCAAGTACCCATGAGCCAAGACGATAACTCCCGCTCCAATTGGTCCTCAACACTATGACCCAGCGTTATCCGGATTTTGTCGCCAGCATGCACGATACCCCGGGCTTTACCGCCCTTAAACGGCAGTGTGGGTGGTGATAGTCAGGTAGCGGCTTTTTCGATAGCCTCAGGGAATCGGTTAGGAGAACACAGATGATTCGTATTTTGCATGCAGCCTCAGGGCTGCTATCAGCGGCCTTACTTTGCACCGCCATTTCGGCCAAGGCGGATTCTTTGGACGACGCCATTGCAGCCCAAGTTGCAGCGGTCAGCGACGCGGTGGTGGCCTGGCGCCGAGACATACACGCAAATCCGGAGCTGTCTAACCGGGAATTCCGCACCTCAGCGTTGGTGGCAGAACATTTGCGCAGTTTGGATATCGACGTACAGACCGGTGTGGCCCATACCGGCGTTGTTGGCGTGCTTAAAGGTGGCAAGCCCGGCCCGGTCATTGCCTTGCGCGCAGATATGGATGGCCTGCCCGTAGTGGAAAAAACGGGCTTGTCCTACGCCTCTCAAGTACGCGGTGAATATCAGGGCAAGGACGTTGGGGTGATGCACGCCTGCGGTCACGACAACCATGTAGCCATCTTAATGGGCGCTGCCCAGGTGTTGGCGTCGGTTCGAGATCAGCTGCCTGGCACGGTTAAATTCATTTTCCAGCCCGCCGAAGAGGGGCCACCTAAGGGCGAAGATGGCGGCGCAAAAATGATGATCGCCGAGGGCGCGCTGAAAAATCCCAGCGTTGACGCCATTGTGGGACTGCACATTTCTCAAGGGGATGAAGTGGGTCGCGCCAGCTATCGCCCGCTAGGATTTATGGCCAGTGCCCAGCGCTTTGATATCGAAATTCAAGGCAGACAAACTCACGGAGCACGGCCTTGGGCTGGTGTGGATCCCATTGTGGTTGGGGCGCAAATCGTCAATGGCCTGCAAACCATCGTCAGCCGTCAAATTGATATTACTCAGCATCCGGTGGTGGTGACGGTGGGTCAATTTGAAGGCGGCGTGCGCAACAACATCGTTCCCGAAACCGCCCGACTCAGCGGCACCATTCGTACCTTTGATCCGGATGTGCGTGCTCAGGTACACGAAAAAATTGAGCGCATCGTCACCCAGGTGGCTCAATCTCAAGGTGCCACGGCGACGGTGGATATCGATCCCGGTGTGCCTGTGACCTACAACCATGCAGGGTTGACGGAGCAGTTGGCGCCCACCCTGCGAGCGGTATATGGCGATGCCCAGGTGAGTCAGCCGGTATTGATTACCGGCGCTGAGGATTTTTCATTTTTTCAGGAACAAGTGCCGGGGTTCTTCTTTTTTATCGGCGGGCGGCCAGCAGATCTGCCAGCAGACCAAGCTATCCCCAATCACTCGCCCTTCTTCTACGTCGATGAAGGAGCGCTACCCCTGGGGGTTCACGCCATGTCGCGCTTAGCCGCTGACTATTTGCGCGAGGGCGCTAACTAGCGTCCTGTTGGGGGCGGCTACAGCCCCCAACATTCGCTGTCGTTGGCGAACAAAATAGGGCCGGCATAATTTTCTTCCATGGCGGCCCGACTCAAACTCTCCCTGCCTCGGGTGCGAGAATTTCGGTGCCCCAGAATCAACATCCGGGCATTGGCTTGCTGGGCTACTCGGCCCAGCTGGGAGGGCCGGGCGTGAAGTTCACGCAGGGTGCCCCGGGAATTCTCTGGAATCGCATGGCTAACGACTAGGGCGTCCGCGTCCTTGGCAAAGGTGGCAACGAGATTTTTGGCATTGTTGAAGTCGCCGGTAATGACGATGACTTGGCCATCAATTTCGATGCGCCAGGCTAACGACGGAATGTCCCCAGAATTCACCGGTATGGCGCTCATCTTGACGTACTCTGTTTGGTAACGAGCCCACCGCTTGGAGCCCTCGGCCGGCACATCCACGGTACGAATGCGGTAACCCAGGCTGGCGCGCGGTTTGATGGCGTTGGCTAAGTAGGGGTAGAGCCCCTGGGCACCAAACAACCGCTGCATAAAATCCCGGGTCGACAAATGGTTTTCTCCATCGCCCGTGGGTCCCAGAACGCTCAGACGCATGGTGCGGGTATCGCTTTGGGCTGCGCTGATATAGGCAGGAAGGTCGCTGCTGTGTTCTGGACTCAGCTGGGTTAGGGCGATGGCTTCGATGGTTTCAAAACTAGCACCGGATTTTTCGAAGCCCAGCTGGGAACCAGAACCGACGTCCACCAGCACTCGGGCATTGTTGTTATGCCAGATCAGATAGCTGGGCGAGGCTTGGCCATCGTTAAGCTCGCCGCTGCCAGCGCCAAGAATTTCAACCCAGACGCCTTCGTCGCCGCAATGCTTGCTGCTGGCCTGAATGGCCCCGGCCCAAAGGCTCAGTAGGACTGCGACGATGAACGAAGTTTGGTTGGTCATGACTGTGCCTCAGGAGTGGTTGGGTTGCTGGTGGGCTGCACTGGGATCTCATCAATTTCTGCCAGCAGTTGTGTGAAGCCCGCTTCGTCGGGCATGCGCCAGTCACCGCGGGGCGACAGGCTAACGCTGCCCACCTTCGGCCCTGGCGGTAGCGTCGTGCGCTTAAATTGCTGGGTCATAAAACGGCGAAAAAACTGGCGCAGCCAATGCCGCACGGTCTCTGCAGGGTACTTGGCGCTAAAGCTGGTGCAGGCCAAATGAAAAATTTTGCTTGGCGATGAGCCATGGCGCAGCCAGTGGTAAAGAAAGAAGTCGTGGAGCTCGTAGGGCCCCACCAGGTCTTCGGTGCGCTGGCTAATGTGATCGTCTTGGGGAGGAATCAACTCGGGGCTGATGGGCGTATCCAATACGTCTTGCAACACGGCGGTGAGTTCGGGCTGGGCTCTGTGTTGGCTGTACCATCGCAGCAAATACGCCATCAGGGTTTTCGGTATGCTGGCGTTGACGTTGTAGTTCGCCATTTGATCGGCATTGTAGGTCGCCCAGCCCAGTGCGAGCTCACTCAGATCGCCGGTGCCTACGACAATCCCCTGCACCTTGTTCGCGTAGTTAAAGAGGATTTGGGTGCGCTCTCTGGCCTGAGCGTTTTCAAACACCACATCGTGGTCACCATCGTGCTCTAGATCCGACAGGTGCTGAGCGACGGCGGCATTAATGTCCACTTCCTGCAGAGAAACGCCAGTGCTTTGCGCCAGCCGATGGGCATTGCGCAGTGTGCCTTGGGTGGTGCCCGGTCCCGGCATTGTCAGCGCATGTAGGTGAGTCGGCGGTAGGGATAGTTTGGCGAGGGCATCGTTAGCCACCAAAAACGCCAGGGTGGAATCCAAGCCCCCGGACAGGCCAATGACCAATTGTTCGCAGTTTGCTGCCAGCATGCGGCGCGCCAATCCAGTGGCCTGGATCTGCAATATTTCCTGAGCCCGCGCGGCAAATTCATGTTCGTCCTCGGGCACAAAGGGCTGACTGGAAAACCTGCGAGTGAGTTGAGTCAGGGGGGCAGGCGTAAAATCTACCGATACTTTGCGGTAAGGACGCGGCCTAGGCATTTGCGCAAAGGTGCTGTTCAGTCCGCGGTCGTGGGCAATGCGCTGTAAATCGATGTCGCCAATCAGGGTTTGCTCGGAAAGCTCGAAGCGCGAGCTTTCGGCCAGCAACTGACCCGTTTCTGCGATCAACCCGTGGCCGCCAAATACCACGTCCTTGGTGGATTCCAACGCGCCTGCACTGGCATAGACATAGCCGCAAAAGTTGCTCGCACTGGTCATGGTTACTAAGTTGCGGCGATAGTCGGCTTTGCTGATCAGTTCGTTACTGGCAGACAAATTACAAACGATATCGGCGCCCGCCAGAGCTGCGTGTGTGCCGGGGCTGATGGGGGCCCATAAATCCTCGCAGATTTCCGCGCCGATCCAGCAATTCCCCAGCCCAAATAGCTGGTCCACCCGGATGTGAAAGGTGCCCAAGGTTGGGTCCACCACGGTTTCATTGATGTTGCTGCCCCCGACAAACCAGCGTTGTTCGTAGTACTCGCTGTAATTCGGCAAAAAAGATTTGGGAATCATTCCCACAACCCGCCCAGCGCTAATGGCGACGGCACAGTTCAGCAAGCGCCCATCGTCTAGCTTCCAGGGCGCACCGACGAACATGAGCGGGAGCTTGCTCTGACATAGCGCGTTGATTGCGCTTCGGGTCTGATTCAGCAGCGCATCGGAAAAAAACAAATCCTCGGCGGAGTAGCCGGTCAAGCAAAGCTCTGGGAATACCGCCAGGCTCACATTGGCCTGGGTCAGTGCTTCCGCCTGCTGCAGGATGGCCTGGCTATTGGCCAGGGGGTCACCAATGGTCAGGCTCGGGGTGGCCGCGGCCACTCGGATAAATCCGAGGTTCGCGAAATCCACGCCTTTGGGGTTAGAAGCTGACTGATTCATGGCCGCAGTTTAGCCTAAAAGCCGGGGCCCATGAGTTAGGTTTGCCCTGCTTTGTCCAAGTCTGCTCGGCAAATTTGGCGTCGAAGATGGCTGGAAACCTCTGCTATATTCGAAGTCATTATCGGGGATGACTTATCAAATGGAGGGAACAAATGAATTTTGAATTTTCTGAAGAACAGGAATTGCTGCGTGAGCAGGCTCGGGGATTTTTGACTGAGCATTGTCCTCCCACGGCGGTTCGAGCGGTGCTTAACGGCGACGCAGATCACGATCAGGCGCTGTGGCAAAAGATTGCAGAGATGGGCTGGACCGCCACCGTCATTCCTGAGGAATTTGGCGGCTTGGGCCTGTCCTATCTGGAGTTGGTGGTGATCGCAGAGGAATTGGGCAGGGCGGTTGCACCGGTCCCCTTCAGTTCGTCGGTTTATCTGGCCACCGAGGCGTTGCTGGCCTGCGGTTCCACGGAACAAAAAGAAAAATGGTTACCTTTGTTGGCATCCGGCGAAGCCATTGGCACCTTTGCCCTAGCCGAAGGAAACGGTCGCCCCAGCGTCAAGAGTCTGAACACGCGTATGGGAGCGAATGGGCTGAACGGTCGCAAGATTCCCGTGGCCGACGGCAGAGCTGCGGATTTTGCCGTGGTCGTTGGGGCATCCGACAGCGGTGATGGCGCTAGCTGGTATTTGGTAGAGCTAGATCAAGCTGGCGTTAGCCGGGAAGCCGTTCGCACCTTGGACTTCACCCGTGGACATGCGGTCTTGGAATTTAAAGATGCGGATGCTGAATTGTTGGGCGGTGAAGGCGCCGGTTGGGCTGCCACGGATCGACTATTGGATCGCGCTGCGGTGTTGTTTGCCTGGGAGCAAGTGGGATTGGCAGATGCCGCCATGATTCAGGCCCGGGACTATGCCATGGGACGATATGCCTTCGGCCGGGCCATCGCGTCCTATCAGGCCATCAAGCACAAGCTGGCTTCCATGTACGTCAAAAATACCTTGGCCCGCAGTAACTGCTACTACGGCGCCTGGGCGCTGAATACCGATAGCGCGGAATTGCCCCTGGCTGCAGCCACTGCTCGGGTCGGCGCCATTCAAGCCGCGGTATTTGCGGCGGAAGAAAATGTGCAAACCCACGGGGGCATGGGCTTCACTTGGGAATTCGACTGCCAGTTTTATTACCGTCGAGCCAAATTGCTGGGCGTGAATGTGGGCAGCGAGGGTTATTGGCAGGATCGCCTAATCACCGCTTATGAACAAAACAACGCGGCGTAACCGACACATCGCTTAAAGAGCTAAACAGAATTTTATTGAGGAAGAACTATGGACTTTAACGACACAGCAGAAGAAGCCGCGTTTCGCGCTGAGGCCGCAGCATGGCTGAAGGACAACGTGCCTACTCAAGAAGAGTTGGCCGGACTGGATGACATTGCCGCTGCTAAGCTTTGGCAGAAGCGTAAGTATGACGCCGGTTGGGCCTGCATCCGTTGGGAGAAGAAATACGGTGGGCGTGAAGCCACCGCGATTGAGCAGGTGATCTGGAATCAAGAAGAAGCGAAATACGATACGCCTGGGGGCGTGTTCGTGATTGGACAGGGTATGGCGGCGCCGACCTTGATGACCTGGGGTAAGCCCGAGCATCACGAGCGCTTTTTGCCAAAACTGGCCAGCGGTGAAGAGATCTGGTGTCAGTTGTTTTCTGAGCCTGCGGGCGGGTCTGATTTGGCCGCGCTGCGCACCAAGGCCGAGCGAGATGGCGATGATTGGGTCATCAACGGCCAGAAGATCTGGACCTCGGGAGCCCACTACTCTGACTACGGGATTCTGGTTGTTCGCACCGATCCCAATGTGCCCAAGCACAAAGGCTTGAGTTACTTCTTCCTAGACATGAAGTCCCCGGGCGTAGAGATCAAGCCCATCAAGCAGCTGACCGGAGGCGCGAACTTTAACGAGGTGTACTTCACCGATGTACGCATTCCCGACAGCCAGCGCCTTGGTGAAGTGGGTCAGGGTTGGCAGGTGGCTTTGACCACCTTGATGAATGAACGCGCGGCCATTGGTGGAGGCGGTGCCGGGGTCAACGTCGACGTGGCCTATCGCATTGCCAGTGAGGTCATGATCGATGACAAGCCCGCTATCGAAGACAGCGCGGTGCGGGCCAAGTTAGCGGATTGGTATGTTCAGGAATCTGGACTGCGCTTTACCGGTTATCGCTCGATGACAGCGATGTCACGGGGCGAAATTCCCGGGCCAGAAAATTCCATCGGCAAGTTGGTGGGTGCGCCCAAGACCCAAGAAATGGCGTCTTACTGCATGGACCTGCTGGAAATGAGTGGGGCCATTTGGGACGACAAGTTGTCCAAGGAAGCAGGCCTGTTGCAGCTGACCTACATGGGGGCGCCGGGTGGCCGTATCGCTGGTGGTACCGATGAAATCATGGCGAACATCATCGCTGAGCGGGTTTTAGGTATGCCACAAGAGCCGCGCATGGATAAGGGCATGTCCTTTAACGAGGTCCCCACAGGAAGCAACTAGCGGCTTCTGAGCAAAGGCTCTGGGCCCTTGAGCTACAAGGCATGGTCGCATCCGCGGCCATGCCTTTTTTATTGCCTAGCCCAAGCCCCTAGCGTCAGCCCTCTCGAGATCATTCCAGCCACTCCAAGCCATCGCCCACTTGGGTGCTGCCGGGTTCTTCTATGCTGAGGTATACGCCAAGATTGCCGCCATTTTCTCGCACCAGGTGACGCATGATCCTTGGATCCGACGGCAAATCCTCAAAGCCATGGGTCGTCATAATGCATCTGGGACAGACCGTTTCGACCTTGATAATGGCGCTGCCCAACCGAGCCCGGCGGCCCACCCAGCTATTTTCAATAAAACCGGTATCCGGGGTGTTAACGACGATGTTGGGCCTGAATCTGCGGAGATCGAAATTGCAGTCATCGCCAGTGGTGGTTTTCAGTGCCTGCAAATAATCCAGACTGGCTTGGGTCATCAGCAAAATCGGAAAGGCGTCAAAATAAGTCCCAGGAGAAGACTCGTAGATAAAAAGCTCCTCAGGAAACAGGGATAAATCGGGTAACGGTTCGTCGGGGTTACGAGCAAACACCTCTCGAAAATAGGCCTCTGCGTCTACGTCGGGATCCAGCGCGGCACGACGGTAATGATCTAGCTGATCTTCTGGCAATAGCGGCCACAAGCTAACCGGCGCACCTACTTGCTCGCTAAGCACGGCATTCACGTTTGGGTCCGAGGACGAGATGGTGTCGCCGTTATTGAGCGTGATGCGAACTTCTGGGGAGCTTACTGCAGCGGTGGGTTCGCTGACGAAAGCCGCGCGCATACCCATGAGCTGGGGGAAGCGTTTGCCGCCCTTAATGCCGCCTCGTTCTTCGTCTTTTAATGTCCAGGCTCGGTCACCCGGAATGCCTTTTTTGTTCAGAGCTGCGGCGTCTAATGCATGGCCGCCCATGCTTTTGACGGGATAGCGCAGTAGTTGGGTAACGGTAATGCTCATGCAATGGCCTTAGTAATAATGAATGTCCTACAGTAACAAGCCGATCAATTGCCGATAATCCGCTAGCACGTGATCCGCTCCCGCCGCCGTTAGCGCTGCGCTGTGATTGCTACCGCTAAGAACGCCCACGCACTGCATGCATAGAGCGCGTCCAGCCTGCATATCTAACGCCCCATCTCCCACCATAATGGCGTTCTGCGGATCAACGCCTAGGGCTCTCAAGTTGATCCGCAAATGCTCGGGATCCGGTTTGAGTTGGTCTACGTCGTCTCTGGCGTGGAGGGCGTCAATATAGTCGTCCATGTCCGGGAACATGGTGAGCACCGCCTGACGGCAGTTGCGAGTGACGATGCCCAGGCGATACCCCGCTGTTCTTAACTGGCCCAGTACAGATCGGGCCTGGGCAAACAGTTCGGTATTTGCAGCTGCCTCCATCTCGATATCGTGAATGCGCTGATGGCTGGCTTGGGCGTACGCATTGGCTGTGACTTCCCCAATGTGGGGCTGGCTGGCCAGCCATGCTTGGGAGGCCTCAATGATCTCGACGATATACAGGTCTGCGTAGACCTGGTCGGGGACTCCTGCGGCGTTGGCCATGGCGGCAATCTGGCGGCGCATATCCCCCAGATCTAGATTCGGAGCGAGGGTGCCGTCAAAATCGAACAGGATGCCTTTGTGGGTCATTCTCCGGACTCGTCACCCTTGGATTCGGTACGCCGATGGGACCAGCGTTCCTCATGGGTATCTTTAATCCGCTGGCGAAAGCGCTGCACCAGCACCCAGCCGATGAACAGACAGCTGATCGCAACCATGGCCGGGTAGGCTTGGGCTTCCACCCAAAAGAGCGAATCCAAGTCCATGTGCAATATCGCCAAAGTGCCCACGGCAATGGCCACCGCCATGGCGGACAGGGTCATCAAATAGCCACCTGCGGCTAGGGTAAGGGGCAGCCACAGCTGATTCATCGCGTCGGGTTGATTGAGATCTAAAACGAACAGCACGGCTAGGATCAGCACGACCCCGGCAAGGCGTAGGGTAAGGTGATTGATTGAACGGTTTTCCATCAGTCGACGATCCCCAACTGGCCGCCATCGATACGAATGTTCTGGCCATGAATCGCATCCGCCATGGGGCTGCACAAAAATGCCACTAGGGCGGCCACTTCCTCTCGTCGGCTGATTCGTCGAATAGGAATGTCCTTTGCTACATGGGCCTCCACTTCTTCCCAGGTGTCGCCCCAACCTCGCTTGGCAGCCATGCGCATGTAATTTTCTTCTACCTCCGGCGTATGGATCATGCCTGGGGAAACCAGATTGACGCGAATGTTGGTACCCGCTACTTCCTTAGCTAGGCCAATGGTCATATTCGCCATGGCGCCCTTGGCTGCATAGTAGCCGGGCATTCTGGCGTTAGGACTGGTAGAACCGACGGTGCCTAGATTGATGATCCGCGCCCAGGGCATCTGAGTCATTTTGGGCAGCAAGGCGCTGATCAGGCGCTGGGCGGACAAAACGTTTTTTTGATAGGCCAGAAGCCAGGCTGCTTCATCTTGAGTTTGCCAATTGCCGCCGTCTGCAGCGCCAAAGTTATTGATCAAAATTGAAATGTCCATGTCGCGGCATTGGTCTAGCAGTTGCTCAGCACCCTCTTTGGTGACGATGTCCCCCCAGACCGCAGTGCCACCTCCTAGAGTCTCAACGGCGGCGGATGCCTGAGCTTCGGTCATGCCGTGCACCAGTACCGATGCCCCCTCATTCAGTAAGGTTTGGGCGATGATCTGTCCGGTGCCCCGGTGACTACCGGTAACCAGAGCAATTTTTTGCTTCAGCGCAAGATCCATAGGGTGCTTCCGAATGTGACGAAGCCATACCCTACCAGAAGCGTGATTTCGTCAGAATGTCCCCTTGGTTGCTGTCGGTGTGGCAGACTGGCGCTATGCCCGATTCCTCTTTAATTATCATTCTGCTGGTGCTGCTGTTTGGCAGTTATGTGCAGGCAGTAGCCGGTTTTGCCTTGGGCATGATTGCCGTGGCCATTATTGGTGGCCTGCGATTGCTGGACATTCCGACCCTGGCGGCCATGGTGAGTTTTTTAAGCATGCTCAATGCTTCCCTATCACTGCGGGGTAGCCTGCAACACGTGCATCGCAAGCTGTTGCTGTGGTTGGGTGTCGGCATTTTGCCGGGACTGGTGTTGGGCTACGGGTTGATGCTCTATCTGAATGAGCGCGCGCTTTGGATCTTGGAGCTTTGCTTGGGCGTCTTTATTACTGTCGGCGGGCTGTCTATGAGTATTCGCCCGCGCAGCTGGCAGCAGCCAAGCGGGGCGCCGTTTTCAGCTTTGATGGGACTGACCGGCGGTTTACTGGGCGGTTTGTTTTCTGCCAGTGGGCCGCTGTTGGGTTGGTTTGTTTACAGTCAGCCGCTGGCCCTAGCGGTGATTCGTGCGACCTTGCTGAGCTACTTCTTTTTGGCCACGTCTGCCCGCACAGTTATTGTGGTTTTCGACGGCAGCCTGACCGCATCGGTATTACTATATGCAGGCTTGGGCGCGCCGGTGGTGATACTTGGCGCTTGGTTGGGACGTAAGTTTCCACCACTGGTGTCGGAACAAACCCTTAAGCGCGGGGTTTTCCTGCTATTACTCGTGATGGGCGTCTGGATTTGTTTTAGCGCTGTGAACAAAGGGCTGGCCATGCCCCTTTTCTAAAGTTTTGACCTGCGTTTTGCGTGTGAGGGTTTGCCTCTCCATTTACTGAGAATACTGATGTCTGAATTCGATCCCATACGTCCCTACTACGACCACGAAGTGCCCGAGGTGCTGGAGCGGTTGGTGGCGTCTACGGAGCTGGCTCAGGCAGCCAGTCAATTGATACTGCCCGGCTGGCTCGGCCGTCATGCGCTGGGCCGCTGGCTAACCCGCTGCGCGTTGCGGTTGAAGACGCGGAATCTGCGATCGATTCGCGATTGCCAGCAAGTGGTTGCCGGACTCTTTGAAACCGTGATTGATCGAACGGTCCAGCGTCTTTCGGTCAGTGGTTTGGACGGCCTGAGCCCCAACGATCATTATCTGTTTATCTCAAATCATCGTGACATCCTCATGGATTCGAGCCTGCTGAATTATTTGCTGCAGGACGCGGGCCATGACACTTGTCGAATGGCGGTGGGCGATAACCTGCTGAACAATTCCTTAGCCGCGGACCTGATGCGTTTAAACAAGAGCTTTGTTGTTGAACGCAGTGTCGCTGGGGCCAAAGCCCAATATCAGGCCTTGAGCCGCACCAGTCGCTATGTGCAGCAGTCTTTGCAGCAAGGCATTTCTGTATGGATCGCACAACGTCAGGGGCGCGCCAAGGACGGCTTTGATCGAACAGACCCGGCGTTACTGAAAATGTTGTTGTTGGCCTATCGAGATAAAGACGCGGACGATGAACCCCTAGACCGATTGCTTGCGGTTGCTCCGGTTGTACCGGTGTCTGTGTCCTACGAATTGGATCCCTGTGGGCCGGGTAAGGCCCATGAACTGGCCTCTATTGACCTGCACGGTCACTATCAGAAGTCTCCGGAAGAAGATTTGCAGAGCATGGTCCTGGGGCTTATGGGCCAGAAAGGACGGGTGCGACTAACGTTCGGCCAGCCCATCCATCAGGCTTCCAGCGTAGAGGATCTGGCCAAGCAACTGGATCAAAGCATTGTTGCTAACACGCGACTTTATCCCACCCATCGATACGCGAGAGCCCTGCTAGAGAATGCGGAGGTTAAGGATTTGAGCAATAACCCGGCGGTGCAGATTCTTGCTGCTGAGTTGGCGGAGTTACCCGCCGACGAGCGACCCTACCTGATCAAGCAATACGCCAATATTTGGCGCAATCGGCAGGAGCTGGGCATCCTTTAAAGCTCGTATACGCCTGGCGAGAGGCGCCAGTCTTCTTTTCTAGGTTGAAGGTTGAAGGCGGGGAGTAAGAGGCTGTAACGCCGGGTTGCCCCGGCGTGGCCTCTTTAGGCAAATTTGGCTAAGCGGACTTGGCCTGTTGTTGCCCTTGGGTCGCCCGAACACCGTCATACAGGAACTCGGGTCCGTTAAGATCCGTTTTAGGAATCTCGTCTTTCTCCTGCCAGTAATCCTGATTGTGACGCCATTCCGGTTTGGCACCGCGCTGGGGTAATTTGTCGATGTCCCGCATCAAATAGCTTGGGTTGAAGTTGTCCTCTTCAATCCAAGGCAGAATTTCCATGCTTGCATCTTCTTCCCGAAGCGCAACCTCCACTTTGCGCGCGCCCATGCTGTCCATGTGATTCAGCAGGCCGCAGACAAAATCTCCCAGCAGGTCTACCCGGAGGGTCCAGCTGGCGCGGAAATAACCAAATACCCAGGCCAGGTTAGGCACGCCGGTGAACATCATGCCGCGGTAGTTGATGGTGTCATGCCAATCAACGGCTTTGCCGTCTACCTCGAATGGGATGTTGCCCATAACCGCCAGATGAAAACCGGTGCACACGCAGACAATGTCGGCTTCCAGCTCTTCCCCGGATTGGGTGCGTACGCCGTTTTCAGTAAAGGTTTCTATGGTGTCGGTGACCACCGTCAACTTGCCTGCTGCTGCGGCCTGAAAGACATCGCCGTCAGGACAAAACGCCAGACGCTGCTGCCAGGGACGGTACTTAGGCGTGAAATGAGGTTCGAATTCAAAATCGTCGCCGGCGTATTGGCGAATCAATCCTTTCAGTTCGTCGAAGACCACATCTGGCTCATTCTTGCAGCGCTCTGTGAGGACATCTTGGTCATACAAAATTTGTGCTCGCACAACTCGGTGTATGGTGGGCTCATCAATACCGATTTCCCGCAGTCGGTCCGCTAACTCGTTGCGGTTTTCGGCGCAGAAGAAGTAGGTTGGCGATCGCTGCAGCATGGTGACGTGCTCAGCTTGCTTGGCAAACTCGGGGATGACCGTTGCTGCGGTGGCACCGGACCCAATGACCAGCACTTTTTTACCGGAATAATCCGTGGCGGGATCCCAAAGTTGGGCGTGGATCAACTGTCCTTGGTACTGATCCATACCTGGCCAGCTGGGGATGTTGGGATTTTCGTGGTCGTAGTAACCCTGGCACATCCACAAAAAATTACAGGTGAAGGTCAGCTGCGCACCGTCGGATTTGCGTGTGGCCTCCACGGTCCATTGATTGTCGGCACTGGACCAACGGCACCCGGTAATCCGGTGTCCGTAGCGGATATGCTGGTCAATGCCGTTTTCCTCAATGACCTCGCCCATGTAATCCAGAATGGCTTCAGCGCTGGCAATGGGCACCCCGGTCCAAGGCTTGAATCGATAGCCGAAGGTATAGAGATCTGAATCGGAGCGAATACCCGGATACTTATGGGTCTCCCAAGTGCCGCCAAAGGTGTCCTTCATTTCCAAGATGCAGAAGCTCTTATCTGGGCACTGTTGCTGTAGGTGATAGGCTTCGCCTACGCCAGAGATACCTGCGCCGACGATGAGTACATCAAAATTCGTTTGTTCCTGTGCGTTCGCCACCATAACTCCCCTCTCTTTTTGTCTGTTTGAACTGTTTGTCTGTTAGAACTGCTTGTCTGTTTGAACTGTTTGTCCGTTTTGAACTTTTTGTCCGTTTTGAATGGGGCAGGTCAACAATCTTGTTGCTGCATGACTGGGAATCCCTATTGGGTTCGCTCGCGGTTCTTCTCCCAGTTACCTTCCCAGTTTCTCTCTCAATGTCTTTCCCAATCTCTTTCCCAATCTCTCTGTCAGTCTCCTGATCGCCCCATCGCAATAAACAGTTAAATGTAAATGTCTTTAGTCAGGGATTGGTTTACCAAGGCGCTGGGTTAGCAAAAAGCTATACCCTCAAACCTACTGCTGCAACCGCATTTGTCTGGCGGTGGTTTGAGCTGCGAATCACTCGCCCTTTCTGTTATCCCGCTGTTATCTCATGTAGACCAACGGCGGCTCGTCAAGCATGGCCAACTGCTCGCGAAGGGCCAGCACATGGTTGGACCAGTAATTCACGGACTCGAAGGTGGGAAAGGCCAAGGGGAACGCGGGATCTTGCCAGCGTCGCGCGATCCAAGCTGCGTGATGCATGATTCGCAGCGTCCGCAGAGGTTCGATCAGGATGAGCGTGGCCACATCGAAGTCATGGAAATCCTGATAGGCGTCCAAGATCAGGTTTAATTGCAGGGTCTGATTTGGGCGCTCTCCGCTCAGCAGCATCCACAAGTCTTGTATGGGGGGGCCCTTCATGCAGTCGTCAAAATCCACAAAATGCGGTGTGTCGTCGCGCCACAAAATATTCCCCATGTGGCAGTCGCCATGAATCGGTGCAAGGGTTAGGTTTTGCATCAGCGGTTCGATACGGGTCAGTAGCTGTTGCGTAATCGAGTCGTATGCCTCGGTCATTTCTGGGGGTAAGAACTGGTTTTGGAGTAAAAACTCTCGGCTTTCCCAGCCCAGGCGATCGACGGTCAGTGACGGTCGATGGAGAAACGGCTGAGTTGAACCGCAGGCGTGCAGTCGGCCAATAGATCGGGCCAGCACTTCCAGATCGTCTTCATTTTCCAGATTGGGTGGATGCCCGCCCTGACGAGGAAAAAGTGCGAAGCGAAAGCCTTGGTATTGGAACAGCGTTGAGCCATCTATGTTGATGGGCGGCACGACGGAAAGCTCCGCATCGAACAGGCTCTGAGTAAACTCGTGCTCCTCAGCAATGGCCTCATCAGACCAACGGCCTGGGCGATAAAATTTGGCTATGACAAAGGAACCGTCTTCTAGGCTGAGTTGATAGACCCGATTTTCGTAGCTGTTAAGAGCGTTTAATCCTCCCGTGGGGTCTAATCCCGCTGACTCCATCGCGTCCAAAACGGTATCTGGGGTGAGCCCCGCATAGGGGGTTTGAACTGAATCGTTAGTGGTTGGCGGCATGGGCCCACTCTAACAGTTACCGAGCCGGATTATGGGTATTCAATTGCTGTCAGCAGGAGCTCGGGTTGCGCACCATACCTCCGCTCTGGCAACACCTAGCCCATACAAGAGTCGGACCATTTCTTTGGCAGTGGCTCCCGTGGTTAGCACATCGTCAATGATGGCAACTTGTTTGCCCGACAACGCAGCCTTGGCTCGCCCACGGGTAAAAAAACGGCCTCGGGCCATGCGCTGACGCTGGGAACGAGACAGTGTTCGCTGAGCTGGTCCTCTGCGGCGGCCAATGAGGTTTGTTGCGACTGGAACACCAAGGGCTTGGCTAATGACATGGGCAAGAAGGGCGCTTTGATTGAAGCCACGCCGCACCAACGCCCAATGATTCAACGGTACGGGAATGAGTAAATCCGGTGGGCTGCTCATTGCTCGAGTTTTGATGCTCACCAGCATCAACCTTGCCAAGGTGATGCCTTCGGCCTCACCTCCACCAAACTTTAACCGGTGCAGCAGATAAGCCCCGGCACCCTCATGCAGCAATGGCGCCAGTGTTTGGTCTGCAAGCGGGCTAACGGCACAAGGGCCACAAACCTTGGGCATCTCTTGAGAGGGGGTGAGCTGCGGATCCGGCGGGGACAGCGGCAAGGCTGGGGATAAAGATAGGGGCTGAGCAAGAGGTTGAGAAAGAGGCAGGGCACAGTGGATACAGGGGTGAAGATTGAAGGGCAACGCCAGGCGGCAATAGACGCAAAGATGATCGCTATTGGCCTGACGCTGAGAGCTGTCTAAGTCCAACACCTGCTCACAAAGCAGACAGCGTGAGGGTAGGCAGAGATCGAGCGCTTGGCTCAGCAAACGAATGATGGACTTCATGGCAACAATGGACGCGTTCAAAACTGGGTTCGCCAAATGCGCCAGCATGGGTGGCACTTGTGCCTTGCGCTAGCGCGTGGCTTGGCAAGTTCTGTCAGCACTGGTCCATGCAGGGGACCAGTCTTCGCACAGGTTTTTTTTTGCGCCAGCCTGGGTCAAGGGCTTGTCGATGCAAAACGCATGGCCCCCGATCTTGGGCATCGCTACACTGATGGCAAATCAATACGAGCCGAGTCATGGATTACAGCGCAAGAGAGCGAGACGCAGATTTTTTACTAAACGACGTTTTTGATGTGCAAAAAAGCTGGGCGCAGATGGAGGCCTACCAAGAGCTTACCCCTGATCTGATCCGCGCTGTGGTAGCAGAAGGGGGCCGGCTGGCCTCTGAAGTCATGGCGCCGTTGAATGAAGCCGGCGACAAATACGGCTGTCAGCTCAACGACGGAGAGGTGACCACGCCACCAGGCTTTAAGGCGGCATTTGCTGAATTAACCCAGGGTGGGTGGCTAGGCCTGTCGGGTAACCCGGCGTTCGGTGGCCAAGGTATGCCTAAGAGCGTGGCGGGTCTGATCGAGGAAATGTTTTGGGCGGCCAACAGCAGCCTGTTTTTGTATGGATCCCTCACTGTGGGCGCCTGTTTGAGCATCGATGCCCATGGCTCTGCGGAACAAAAAAACACCTATCTGGAAAAGCTCTACAGCGGTGAATGGACGGGAGCCATGGCGCTGACCGAATCCCATGCGGGTACAGATCTCGGCATGATGCGCACCCGGGCAGAACCGCAGCCCGATGGCTCCTACAAAATCACCGGCACCAAAATCTTCATCACCAGTGGTGAACACGATATGGCCGAGAACATCATTCACCTGACCTTGGCTCGAATCGTTGATGGTCCTAAGGGCACTAAGGGCATTTCGTTATTTATTGTGCCCAAGTTCGTGCCCGCCGCCGACGGCAGTCTGGGTCCCCGCAACGGTTGGGCCAGCGGATCTCTAGAACACAAAATGGGCATCAATGGCAGCGCTACATCCGTCATCAACTACGACGGCGCCCAAGGTTTTTTGCTGGGTGAGGAGCATCAAGGTTTGGCGGCCATGTTCACCATGATGAACTACGAGCGTCTGAGCGTGGGCTTACAAGGTCTGGGGGCCGGCGACCTGGCCTATCAGCATTCCGCGCGCTATGCCCAAGATCGAATTCAAGGCCGTTCGGCTACCGGGCCGCAAAGCCCCGACGCCGAAGCGGATTCGTTGCTGGTTCACCCTGATGTGCGGCGTATGCTGCTGACCCAGCGAGCCTACGTTGAGGCTTGCCGCGCCTTTGCTTTTTTTGCGGGCATGCAGCTAGACGAGGCGAAACATAAGGGCGATGAGCGCGCTGACCGTTTTGGGCAGCTGTTAACGCCGGTAGTGAAAGCCTTCCTGACGGATAAAGGGTTGGAAGGCGCGGTCATGGCCCAGCAGGTTTTTGGTGGCCACGGCTATGTAAAAGAGTGGGGTGTTGAGCAAATTGTCCGGGATGCGCGTATTGCGCAGATTTATGAGGGCACCAACGGCATTCAGGCATTGGACTTGGTGTCTCGCAAAGTGGTCCGCGACGGCGGCAAAACCTTAACGGAACTGCTCTCGGTGTTGGCGGAGTTTGAGATAGATCCAGAGCATGAGCCTGCGGTGCAAGCGGCTTTCGCCAGGCTGCGCCGAGTGTCGGATTCCTTGGTCGCCAGAAGCAACGAAGACGCCAACCTGCCAGGGGCTGCTGCGACGGACTTTTTGCAGCTGATGGGCATGACCTTGTGCGCTTGGGCCTGGGGTGTGATGTCAGCTCGAGCTGGCGATGACGATTTCGGCGTGGCGAAGGTGCAAACCGCACGGTTCTTCTTTGCCCGCTTGCTGCCCATCGCCGACGGCCTAGAGCAAAGCATTTTGGCAGGTTCGGACGTGCTCATGGCCATGCCAGAGGCATTGTTTAACGCTTGAGTTAGGCCCCGGTCTAGGTGGGACTCGGACCTCAACCCAGAAAAGGCTGCTGACCTTTTGTTGTGGTCTGGGTGTTGTGGTCTGGGTGTTGTGGTCTGGGTGTTGTGGTCTGGGACCTCGGGTCAAGCGGCGCCGGCTAAACTGGCGAAGACGGAGCCGCTTGGGACTTGAGGGTTAGCCGCGCGGGTATACCCAAGGATGAGAAGAAGACAGCCCTCCGTCCACGGGCACGGCTTGGCCGTTGACGTAGGACGCGCGGTCACTGAGTAAGAAGCACGCCATCTCACCGATTTCGCTGGGTTGGCCAAAGCGCTTCATTGGATTGATTTGACCGATCTTATCCTCGTTGCCTCGCTCTCTTGCCCGATCAAAGGTGGGCTTGGTCATGCCGGTTTCAATCAACCCCGGACAGATAGCATTAATGCGAACGCCGCTGCCATAGGTTTGATACGCCGTGGTTTGCACGATGCTGATGACGCCTGCCTTGCTGGCAGAATAATCCACGCCTCCGGCGTTGGCGCGCAGGCCTGCCACGGAAGCCGTGCACAAGATGGCGCCATGGCCTTGGGCCAAGAAGTGTTTGAGGCTGTGTTTGACCGCGAGGAAAACGCCGATGGTGTTCACGCCCAGGGTGCGCTGCCAGTCCTCAACCGACAGCTCGGTGACGGATTTGCCGCCACCAGAAACCCCAGCATTGGCGTAAATGCCGTCGATACTGCCGTAGCTACTCACACAGGTTTCAATAAACGCTGCAACCTCGGACTCTTGGCTGACGTCTGCTTGAACCGCAGTTGCGGTGCCGCCATTGGCGTTGATGTCATCGACGGTTTGAGTCACCGCATCAGCAAGATCCACACACAGCACCTTGGCGCCATAGCTGGCCGCGAGCAGGCTGGTGGCACGCCCGATACCGCTACCGGCACCGGTGATGACGATGTTTTTATTGTCCAGCATGAGTGTCCTTAGCGAATCGCAACGGGGTTAATCACAGCCTGTACGGCGCCGACAAAACGCGGCACGCCCAAAACGAACAAAAACTCAGTGGCGTTGTCTGCTGCCAGCGCCCGGGTGTCCATGTTTTCTAAAATGTAGACACCGTTCTTTGCCAGTAATTCCGGGTGAACTGGAAACAGCTGGTTGGGGTCTTCACCAGGAAGGACTTCCAGTGCCCAACTGTCGGCACCCACAGCAGCCACGCCTAAGCTGGCCAGGTATTTTGCGCCTTCCAGACCCAGACCTGGCTCACCCGCCATAAATCGGGCTTTGTCGGATTCAGCGATGTTCATCCAGCCGGTATGGAAGAGCACTACATCACCGGCTTCAATGGTGATGTTCGCTGCCTTGGCAGCGGCTTTGATTTCCTTGCTGTTGAACGCGGTGCCTTCCGGCAGAATGTCTTTCCCCATCAGCTTGGCCATATCCAGCAATACCCCTCGAGTCGCCACCGGAGGCAGCTTGTCGATGGACAGCTTGGACAATCCCGTGGGGGTGACAAAGTCGCTGGCCAGGTTGCCGTTGTAGTAACGGTGGTTTTCACCCATATGCCCCAGGCCATCAATCTGGCTGCCGATACCCATCCAGAAGGTGAGCAAGTCGTCGTTACCGGTAGCTCGATTGGCGCCCATGGGTGTGCCCATGCCGTCGTCGAGCTGCAGTACCGTGACGTTATAGGTGCGCGGTGAATAGGCTGGCGAATCTGGCCCGGTTTCTACGCCCAGGGCATAGGTTTTGCCCAATTTGACTAGGCTTGCCGCCAAGCGGGTTTTATCAGCGTTGAGTTCGTTGAAGGCGCCAATGGTGTCCTCGGCACCGTACTTAGACGGATACCAGTTGTCTGCAGCATGCAGCGAGTAGGTTGCAAAGACTGTCAGGCCCAGGAGCCCTAGGCTTCTGCTTAGCAAGGTCGATAGCTTTTTCATGTTGTCCCCTCCCTCAGGGTGTTTTTTCTTAAGTTGTGTTCTTGTTCTTTAAACTGTTCGTGAGCTTTTGATAGATGCCGCCGAAAGCGCCGTTGCTCATGATGACCAGATGGCGTCGACGCTTGCCTGAATCTGGCAGCTCTTCGGTCAGTTGTTGTACCAGCTTATCGACGTTGTCGACAATCTTGGCTGGCACCACGCATTGATCCGCTACCGCATGCAGATCCCATTTGATGTTATCTCCCCGGAACCAAATCACCCGGTCTGCAGGTGCACAGCAAGTGATGAGTTCGTTGCGTAGGGCGCCCAGCGACATGGTATGCGTCCGCGGCTCGATAATGGCCAGAATTTCATCCTGACTGAATTGATTGCGTAAACCCTGCAGGGTTGTGCGAATGGCGGTGGGGTGGTGTGCGAAGTCATCGTAAACCACGGTGTCAGGGTCTTGGTAAATCACTTCCATGCGTCGCTTGACCCCGCGAAAAGAGCCAAGTGCTTCGATGGCAAGCGCTGTAGGTACGCCTGCATGTCGCGCGGCAGCAATGGCGTTCAGAGCGTTGGTTTTGTTGTGTTCGCCCAACAGGGACCAAGTAACGTCGCCTTGGGGTTCGCCGTTGAGCATCACGGTAAACGTGCCCTGTGTCCCTTTGTCCTCGCTAAATGACCAGTGCTCGCCGTTGTCTTGTTCGTGGGCACGCTTGCTTGGGCGTTGCCCTACGCGACTGACTGGAGTCCAGCAACCGTCGTTGAGTACTTCAGCAAAGGCTTCGCTGTCTGTCGGCGCGATGATCATTCCTTGGTTCGGAACGGTGCGCAGCAACAGGTGAAATTGCGCTTGAATCGCCGCTAAGTCTGGGAAGATATCGGCATGATCGTATTCCAGGTTATTGAGCACCACGGTACGCGGTCGGTAGTGCACGAACTTCGATCTGCGATCAAAGTAACTGGTGTCGTACTCGTCGGCTTCCACCACAAAGAATGGGGTGTCCCCCAACCGCGCCGAGACGGAGAAATTCGCGGGAGCGCCGCCAATCAAGAATCCCGGCGCCATACCGGCGTGTTCTAGGATCCAGGCCACCATGCTGGCGGTGGTGGTTTTCCCGTGGGTGCCAGCCACCGCTATGACCCATCGATCTTGCAGCACCGTATCGCCTAACCACTGGGCGCCCGAGGTATAGGGTAATCCTGAGTTCAAAACGTATTCGATAGCCTCACTACCCCGGGGGAGGTTGGCATTGCCAACAATGATTAGGCTAGGAGCAGGGTCCAACTGCTTGGCGTCGAAGCCCTCATATAGGGTGATGTTCGCCGCCGCGAGTAGATCGGACATGGGCGGGTAGATTTTTCCATCGCTGCCGCTGACTTTAAAGCCCATTTCTTTGGCCAGCAGGGCTAGGCTGCCCATGAGCGTGCCGCCGATGCCGAGAAAATACAGATGTCCACGCATAGGAATGTTCCCCTCTCTGACCTTGGGTGATGGCTAGGTCTGACCCACCGCGAGTTGGCCTAGGGCCACGGTGACCAGGGTGAGCAGAAACGCCAAGGCAACGGCCATGGCCATGTGTACCTCCATTGCTCGCCGTAAGATATGACCGAAGATCAGTATGCTCCAAAAAAATATCGTCAAGGCTAGGGTGTTCATGAAGTCCACGTTAAGCAGCCGCATCAGCGCAATGCTGCTGCCAATGACCAGATTGAGCAGTAAATCGCAGCCAAAATATGCAGTCAGCGTTTGTGTGAGTCGGCCGGGTTTACCGACCAGACTGAGCAAGCCGTAGATAATCAAGCCTTGGGCAGCCAGGCTGGTCATGATGGTGGTGGCTAGGACCGTTGCAGACTGGGTGCCAATACTCAGCGATACAACCAAGCTCAAAACCACGTTCATCACGGTGACGATGAGGAGCAAAAAATTGCTGCTCGGCAGATCCTCTGGGCCGTTTTTAAGCTGAGCGATACGCCAGAACAGATAAAAGATGGAAAGCATATGCACTTCTGCGATTAGGTAGCCGAAATTGTCGCACAAAAGCGGCGCTTCACGGACAATGGCGCTGCATCAATAACACCCAATCAACTAGACGCAGCTTGTCAAGGAGCACTCATGCCAAAGCCAAACGCCTTTTATGCCCAATCCGGTGGAGTCACGGCGGTGATCAACGCCTCTGCATGCGGCGTTATAGAAACTGCCAGGCAGCACAAAGACCGAATCGGCAAGGTGTTGGTTGGGCAGAACGGTATTTTGGGCGCCTTGAACGAGGAGCTGATTGATACCTCCAAGGAGCGGCAAAAAGACATTGCTGGTTTGCGCAGCACGCCGGGCGGCGCCTTTGGTTCCTGCCGCTTCAAGTTGAAGTCATTAGAAGAGGATGCTCGGGAGTACCAGCGGCTGATTGAGGTGTTTCGTGCGCATAACATCCAGTATTTTTTCTACAACGGCGGCGGCGACTCGCAAGATACGGCGAACAAGATTTCTCAGCTGGGTAAAAAGATGGGTTATCCGCTGCAGAGCATTGGCATACCCAAAACCGTGGATAACGATTTGCCGTTTACTGACACCTGTCCCGGCTTTGGATCGGTGGCCAAATACGTCGCCACGTCAACCAAGGAGGCGGCGCTGGATGTTGAGTCCATGAGCGCAACGTCAACCAAAGTGTTTGTGATGGAGGTAATGGGGCGCCACGCAGGCTGGATTGCCGCTGCGGGTGCGCTGGCCCAAGAGCATCCTGAGGACGCCCCCCACATTATCTTGCTGCCGGAAGTGGCCTTTAACAAAAAAGCCTTTTTGGCCCGAGTGAAGGCGACGGTGCAAGATCGCGGATACTGCGTCATCGTGGTCTCGGAAGGCGTGCGTTATGCCAACGGTAAATTCTTGGGTGAAGCAGGGGGCGCCAAAGATGCCTTTGGTCACGCGCAGTTAGGTGGTGTAGCACCAACCGTTGCAAACATGATCAAAGACGCGTTGGGCTACAAATATCACTGGGCCGTTGCCGATTATTTGCAGCGCTCCGCTCGCCACTTGGCCTCAGCCACCGATGTCGAACAGGCCTACGCATTGGGTAAAGCTGCGGTGGAATTTGCTCTGGCGGGTAAAACTGCGGTGATGCCCACCATCGTTAGAACCAGCGACCAGCCATATCGCTGGAAAATTGGCGAAGCCAAGTTATCTCGGGTGGCCAATGTCGAGCGTTTTATGCCGAAGAGCTTTATCAGCAAGGATGGCTTTGGTATCACCGCCAAGGCTCGGCGCTATCTGGCACCACTAATCGCCGGTGAAGACTATCCCGCGTACAAAAATGGCGTGCCTGTTTATGTGCGATTGAAAAACCAGCTAGTGGATAAAAAACTCTCAAGCCGGTGGTAAAACTCTAAGGATGAAACTGGCCAAAAGAGCGGCGTAGCCTAAGCAAAGCCAAGAGGCATTCGCGAAAAAGGTCAGAGCAAGAAGCAAAGAGACGAAAGAGAACAGACACAAGACAATAGATAAAAGACAAAGGGTTCTAAGAAAAAGGCTTCTAAGAAAAAGGTTTCTAAGAAAAGCACGCGGGGAGACGGCCCAAGACTCAGGCGTAAACAACGCGCTCAAAAAACACGCATAAAAAAGGGGACCCAAGGTCCCCTTTTTTGTTCTGTCCCGCTGGTGTTAGGCCAGTACGGGAGCGATCACCAGGCTGACAATAGCCATAACGTTGATCAGGATGTTCATGGATGGACCAGAGGTATCCTTGAACGGGTCGCCGACGGTGTCGCCGACAACTGCAGCCGCATGCACTTCTGAGCCTTTGCCGCCCAGGTTGCCTTTTTCAACGTATTTTTTAGCGTTGTCCCAAGCGCCGCCTGCGTTGGCCATGGTCAGAGCCAGCAGTACACAGCCCAGCAGTGCGCCGCCTAAGGTGCCACCTAGGGCCTCAGCGCCCAGACCAAAGCCGACGACGACGGGTACAGCTACAGCGATGATGCCGGGCATCAACATTTTCTTCAGCGCCGCAGTGGTAGCGATGTCTACACACTTGGCGGTATCGGGTTCTGCCGTGCCTTCCATCAGACCAGGAATTTCACGGAATTGACGACGGATTTCCTGAATCATCTCCATGGCAGCTTCACCCACCGAGGTCATGGTCATGCTGGCAATCAAGAACGGAACTAGGCCACCAATGAACAAACCGATAAGGACGTTGGGGTCACCGATGTGGAGGAGGAAATCCCCGCCGCGATTTGCAGAAACGGTTTCGACGAAGGCTGCGATGATGGCCAAGGCCGCTAACGCGGCAGCGCCAATAGCAAAGCCCTTACCCATAGCGGCTGTGGTGTTGCCCAGCTCGTCTAAGGAATCGGTGATGGCGCGAGTGTCTTCACCCAAGCCACCCATTTCAGCGATACCGCCAGCGTTATCAGCGATGGGTCCATAGGCATCTACAGCCATGGTCATACCAACCGTTGCCAGCAGGCCAACCGCAGCTACACCAACACCGTACAGGCCGGCCAAGGAAGTGGAAACGAAGATGATGGCGCAGATAATCAGAATAGGACCAACCACTGACTGCATGCCTACCGCTAAGCCGGTGATAATCACCGTCGCTGGACCGGTTTCGCCAGATTCAGCAATGCGTACAACGGGCTTGGAAGAGGTGTAGTACTCGGTGATCAGGCCAATGCCAACACCGCCAGCAGCACCAAAGAGAACGGACAGCCAGATGTTATTGGACACGCCCAAATTGCTCATCATGAAGTAAGCGGCGCCGATAAAAAGGATTGGCGTGCCGATCATGCCGATGCGCAGGGCAACTGCAGGATTTGCGTTTGAGAAGCTACGAACAATGCCGATGCCAATGATTGACGCGATCAAGCCGGTGGAGGCTAAGGCCAATGGCAGGAACATTAGCGCAGCACGGGCGTCGCCTTCGTTGGCTCCTGGCACGAGTTCATTAAGAGAAGCCAAGGCTAAGGTGGCGGCGATGGCGATGGTCGCGATCATGGAGCCACAGTAAGACTCGAAAATATCGGACCCCATACCGGCCACGTCACCGACGTTGTCACCGACGTTGTCTGCGATTACACCAGGGTTACGAGGATCGTCTTCTGGAATACCTTGCTCTAGCTTGCCAACCAGGTCGGCGCCGACGTCGGCGCTCTTGGTGTAGATGCCGCCACCAACGCGAGAAAACAGAGCTACAACAGAAGCGCCCATGCCGAAGCCGTGGATATGGTGAGCGTTTTCGGGATTATCACCGAAGTAGAAATACACCAAGCCAAGGCCCATCAGACCGAGAGACGCCACCGCCAGACCCATGATGGAACCGCCGTAGAACGCAACAGACAAGGCCGCTGCTTGGCCATCGTTGTGAGCGGCTGCGGTCGTGCGAACGTTTGCCTGGGTAGCCGTGTACATGCCGAACCAGCCTGCGCAGGCAGAAGACAGCGCGCCAGCCAGGAAGGCGATTGCAGTGTGTTCGCCCAAACCGGGTGTGAAGTACACGCCCGCAAGCAAAACGATGGCAAAAACGGCGAGCATGCTGTACTCACGCTTCATGAAAACCATGGCGCCTTCGTGGATGGCGTCCGCAATCTTCACCAATGCCGCACTGCCCGTATCATACCGGCGCACAATGCCGTAAATGATGACCGCGACGAGCAGTCCAATGGCACCAATTAATGGTGGAAGGAGGGTTGAAGTCATTAGGTTCCCCAGCAAATAAATGGATTAAGTCGAGGTTTGTGATCCAGCAGCGACAAAATCGCCAGCGGACCCGTTCCTCACAGCGCGCGTATGATAACAGCGTGGCAAGGACTTGCCAGCCGTATTGCTACTGAAACCGGCGAATCAGCCCTGAGCGAGTAAGGCCCGCAAATCAATGATAGCCGCGTTTGCTCGGGAGATGTGCGAAGCCATGATCAAAGAATGATTGGCCACCAGACCAAAGCCGTCGCCGTTCAGCACCATGGGGCTCCATAACGGGTCTTGGGTCGGTTCCAATTCGCGAACAATTTGCCTGACTGACACGCGCGCCGCTTTTTTATCCAAAACGTCGCCGAAGTCTTTTTCCAATGCTTCGAGCATGGGGATTAATGCCCAAGTAAACCCTCGGGCCTCATAAAAGACGTCGTCTATCTCCAGCCACGGGGTTTGCACCACGCGCTCGTCTGGCGTGGCGGTGCTTTGGCTTGCGTTGCTGTCCCCCGCCAAGGAAGTGTCCAGTTGGCGTTTGCCCACGCTGGCAGATAGGCGCTGGGACAAACTGCCAAGGCGGGTCGCCATAGCGCCCAGCCACACCTGCAAGTTGTCGCTGCGTGCATAAAACTGTGCGTCGCTGGCCGCGGTGTTGGCCAGCTGCTGTTGATAAGCCTGAAAGAAATCGATGCCCGCTTGGTATTCCCCTTCGGTGTCTGGCAAGAACCAGGAGTTGTTGTCAAAAAAGAACTTACCTTCTGCTTCGGCCAGATTGGGGTCTTCTGCAGATTGGCTCTGAGAACGCGAAAAGTCGTTGCGATACACCCGCGCCGTATCACGCAGCAGCGTTAGCGCGCCCATTTCCCAAGCTGGAATGTTGTCCAGCCAGATGCCGGGAGGGAATAGGTCATTGGTTAAATAACCGCCGGGTTTGTTGAGCAACGTTTGCGCGATGGCGATGGTCGTGGTGGTGGTTAGTTGACCGGTGATCGCCCCTTGTCCCCGGGACACCAATTCCGTTTCGGCTTGGTCTACATCAATGGCGTCGGGCTCAAAGCTCCACCAGATGCCGATGACTGCGGTGAACAAAAGATAGGTTACGGCGATGGCGGCGGCGCTACTGGTTAGCCGGGCCAGGGGCTTGGCCGAGTAAAGGCCACTATCCCCGGGTAGGTGTGCCGCCGTGGGATCTGGTCCGATTGTGCCGTCATCGCGCTGCCAGAATTTCCAGTTCATGTTGCTGTCTCTTGTGTTATCGGGCCAGGACGAAATGAGTTGTTAATGAGGCCATCATAGGTCAATCCAGCGCCCACCGCGTAGCTTGGTAACGAAAATGTCTGGCGTTTAACGCCTTCTAACCCCTTTGCCGCCAGCCCTGATAAACCGAACGAACTTGCTGGTAATCGCCCCTTACCCCAGCGCTGCATCAGGTTGCTAGTAAAGACGCCTCCTGATTGACTGCCGAAGTAAAAAGTTCGATGAATGAGAGTCAAATTCTCAGTGCATGCTGTGATCGCCGGCCTTGTTCTGCATCCACTCATCCATAGGGACGATAGCCAGATGGGATTTCAGCTGTCGCCCATCTGCGAACACTAGGGTTACCGGCAGGCTCTTGGCGGCGAGTGCTTCTGGGGTCACGTTGCGAATCATGAGGTGATGACCGCCGCGACGAAAGACGGCGCTGGCATCCGGGGCAATAAGGACATTTTCTAGGGGACGCATTGAGGTGCCCGCGGCCTCTACCCGAGTGGTGTGCATCTCCACATCGGCGGCGGAAGATTCAACGTTCACTAATGTTACGGGCGCATCGCCATGGTTCATCAGCGTGAAGTAGCCAGCGCTAACCGGTTGTCCAGGCGCCGGTGAGTGTAAACGTGCCGCCATCAAGTGCAGGTCGGCAGTTGCTGATTCTTGGGCGCCGACGCTGGACCCAGCAGACGAATCCTCCGTAGCAGCACCTGAGCAACTCATGAGCACGGTGGTGGCGAGCAGTATCAGCACTGTCCGGCCAGATAGAAAAAGACGGTCCGAGTGGTATCGAGTATTCATCATGGGTAGCAAATGCGCTCCAGTCGTTTAGGTGTAGAAATTGCCGTGGATGCCCTAGGCCGCCCCGGCTGTTTTTGACGCGCGAAACCTTGCCGCAGCGCGCTGTAAAGTTCTCGGGTTTCCACATCCGAGGCCGCAAAAATACGAAAACGGCACGTGGATCCTTGGGTATTCATTTCCGCCACCAAGGCATCGATGATGCGGCTTAGGTCTGGGCTGGAAAGTCCAGCGACCCTGACGCTAACGATGCTGGCATTTTCCAGTGAAGCGATAAACTGCTCTGCCGGTTCAATAGAGGGGTGTCCCGCATCGATGGCTTTTGCTTGGGCTAACAATTGCTTAGCCAAATCGAAGTCCTCGCTCCTGCCAGCTGCTTGGGCTAAGGCAACGTACTGCTCCAAGGCCTGTTCCAGCCCGCGCTGGGCGGCTGCGTTTGCTGGCGCCAGAGCAAGAGCGCGATTGAACAAATCAACGGCATCTCGAATCAATGCCTCGTCTTGGGAAGCACTGCCGCCATCGGAATTGGTGGCCTGAGCCAGTGCTTTTGCACCGTCCTCAAGCATGGCCTGTAACGCGGCTTGCTCTTGGGCGTTGAGCGGCTTAGACCCGGAGTCATGTATGGATACGCAACCACCGAGCCAAAACAGGGCGGTTAACCAGACAATCCAACCGGCGTTGGCGTGCCGCCGGTGTGATGAGGTCGCTGTAGGCAGGAAAATGAATGGCCGCATGACAGTAAATCGAGTCGAAGTGGCTGGCAGTGGTTAAAACGGATGGCGACGGTACCACAGTGCTAGGTAAGGGCAAGTCTGGAAGGCGGTGGGCGAGGCGATCCTGTTAACCCCCATCCCGATACCGTAAAGTCCAAACCCTCAGGTCATCGCGGCAAACGAAGAAGACGGGTGGGTTTGAGACAAAGTTGAAGTGTTGATCGATGCGGGCAGGAACAATGACTGTACAAGGTGATTCATCAATACACGTTGAGCAAACGGGCCGCTCACGTTCAGCGCCTCCTTCGGCGAAAGCCGGGCATTGGGCTGATAGCCAGGCCGCTGCAACCAGTTCAGACCAAGCTAGGTTGCTGGTGATCAAGCTATGGCTGGTCGTGCTGGCGTTAGTGGCCGGTGTGTTCAGTGCGGCCGCGGTCAATGGGGCGCAAAATCTTGGCTTCGAAGGGAAGCCTTCGGGCTTGGGGTTGCTGGTTGACGAGCCCCGATTCTTGCCCGTGGATGAAGCCTTTCGACTCTCCGTGCACCGTCAGTCCAATCAAACCATTCGTGCTCAATGGCAAATGGCCGATGGCTATTACCTCTATCGTCATCAGTTTGATGCAGCGCTTATGGCAGCAGATGGCGTTGCTCAGCTGGCAGCTCTGGAGATTCCTCCAGGCAAAACCAAAGTTGACGAGTATTTTGGCGAGGTTGAGGTCTACTACGGCTCGGTGGCCATTACCCTGCCAGTCACCGGCTCTCTCGCGGCTGGGACGAAGCTGCAAATCGACTTTCAGGGATGCGCCGATGCAGGGCTTTGTTACCCGCCAGAACGTAAAGTCTTTGAGCTGTCTGGGCAGATCTTTGTCCCTGTCGATATGGCTCCACAGGTCCGTGGTGGGGCGGACTCGGTTGGAGCAGGGTCTGGCGATTCACTGTCCTCGGGACTCATCTCCTCGTTCGCCATCAGCGAAGATCGTGCTATGGCTGAGGTCCTGCAGGGCAGTCATTTCTTAGTTGCGCTAGGGCTCTTTTTTCTCGCCGGTATGGGGCTTGCCTTTACGCCTTGCGTTTTTCCCATGGTGCCGATTTTGTCCAGCATCATTGTTGGCGAAGGAGAAGGCCTGACCAAGGTTCGGGCATTCACCCTGTCTCTGGCCTACGTCTTGGGCATGGCTCTTACCTACGCCCTAGTTGGGCTACTGGTTGGACTGTTTGGTGCAGAGTTGAACCTACAGGCGGCTCTGCAAAGTCCTCTGGTGCTGGCTACCTTCGCGGTGGTGTTTGTGCTCTTGGCCGGAGCGATGTTCGGTTTTTATGAGTTGGCCCTGCCTCAGGCTGTCCAGCAATGGGTGGATCAGCGCAGTGCCGCACAGTCCGGTGGCCGTCACCCATCCGTGTTTGTCATGGGGTCGCTGTCGAGCCTTGTGGTCTCACCGTGTATCTCAGCGCCCTTGGCTGGAGCATTGATATATCTGTCTAACACCGGAGATGCGGTTCTTGGTGGCAGCGCCTTATTCGCGCTGGGCTTGGGTATGGGCGTGCCGTTGATGATTGTCGGCGGCAGTGGCGGGCACTGGCTGCCTAAAGCCGGCGCCTGGATGGACACGGTTAAAGGTATTTTTGGTTTTGGCTTGTTGGCCGTAGCGGTTTGGTTGTTAGAACGGTTGTTGCCTGGCGCGGTGGCCCTAGGACTTTGGGGTGTCTTGATGTTGGCTGCAGCGGTCTATCTGGGGGCGCTGGAGTTTGTGCCAAAAGCCGGGGGCGCACGATTTGCTCAATTCGTGGGGTTGCTGTTGGGAATTTGGGGTGGGGCATGTTTGCTGGGTGCGTCCGCAGGAGCGGTGGATCCATTGCGGCCGTTGGCAAATTTCACCGCTGACGGCGGGCCGCATGGGGCAAACGCTCAAGCGCCAGTGTGGCAGCCTGTGAAAACCGTTGATGATGTAGACGCGGCAATGGCTCGCGCTACCGGGCCGGTTATTTTGGACTTGTATGCGGATTGGTGCATATCGTGCAAAGTCATGGAGCGCTCGGTATTTCCGGCTCCTCAAGTTGCGGAGAAGTTATTGCAATTTACCCTGCTGCGGGCGGATGTAACCGCTAACGACGGCGAGGATCAGGCGTTGCTGAAGCGCTTTGGCCTCTTTGGCCCCCCGAGTTTAGTGTTTTTTGACGAAAATGGCCGCGAATTAGCCGAACTTAGAGTGCAGGGCGAGCTGGATGAAGACGCGTTGAGCCTCCATTTGGGCCGAGTGTTGGCTAGCCGCGGCAGATATTGAGAGATAACTTCTTCAAAAATGTCGCTAAATTCTTAAAAATTGAGAAATGCAGTGAGTTAAGAGAATGTTCTCTAATCTTTTATCCTCAGATTGTGTGATAAATGAATTTTTAGGCTAATAAATGAATTTTAGCTGCAAGTTAGCCGAATTTAGGAGCAATATTGGGATGCTTCACAAACGCTCGAACGCTTAGGCCACTACCCAAGCGGACAATTCAGGTAAAAAGCTGCGATTACGGCGGTCAAAGAATCAAAGGCATGTGCACAAAGCTGTCATAACAAGCAGGAACTCAAGGAAAGAACGAGTATGGATTTGAGAAAAATCAAAAAGCTCATTGAGCTGGTGGAAGAATCTGGGGTGACTGAATTGGAGGTCAGCAGTGGAGATGAATCCATTCGTATTTCCATGGCGGCTACCGCCACCATGCCAACGACGGCGCCTTTGACCCAGGCTGCGTCTGCCCCGGCGTCTGCGCCCCCGGCAGTAACGGCCACCGCTGTTTCTCAGCAAAAAGCCCCCATGGCCGGTGTGGTTTATGTGGCGCCCAGCCCGGATGCGGAGCCATTCGTCGCCCTCGGGCAAGTGGTAAACGCCGGGGATGTGCTGTGCATTATCGAAAGCATGAAGATGATGAACGAAATTACCGCCAAACGGTCTGGCACCATTACTGAGGTGTATGCCGTTAATGGAGAAGCCGTGGCTACCGGCGAGCCACTGTTCGCCATTTCGTGAGCTGGCTACAAATCACCGTTGCGCTGCACACCCAAGAAGCCCAGGCCTTTGAGGATGTGTTGGTCAACGCCGGGGCCGTTGCCATTACCTACGAAAGTCACGCCGACGAGGTGGTGCTAGAACCAGCCCCAGGCGCCATTCCAATGTGGCAGCAGATTTCCTTGGTGGCGTTGTTCTCCGTAGATACGAATCTTGCGGGTTTGAACGAGTCGCTGCGTGCCCTAGACCCGCAGGTGCACGAGCGGCTGGAGATCGACTTTATTGCGGAAGAGGACTGGCAGCGACGTTTGTCCAACCATACGGTGCGCGCGCAATTCGGCGGCAAGCTCTGGTTGCTACCCAAGTCCGAACAAAATTCTGCTACTGCCAGCCAGCAACAGACCCCGGCGACCAAGGCGCTTTATCTGGAACCGGGTTTGGCCTTTGGCAGCGGCAGTCACCCAACCACGCGTATGTGCCTAGAATGGTTGGCGCAACACACAAAAGCACAGCAAAGCGTGTTGGATTTCGGCTGTGGCTCAGGAATCTTGGCCATTGCCGCGGCACTGCTTGGGGCTACGGTTGTGGCAGTCGATCACGATCCTCAAGCGCTGTTGGCAACCCGGGAAAACGCCGAGTTCAATGCCATTGGTGACCGCGTGCAGACCCTGTCGCTAGAACAGTGGCAGGCGCAAAAAGACGAGTACAAGGACCATTTTGATGTGGTGGTCGCGAATATTCTGGCAGCGCCGATTATCGAGCTGGAGCCGACGTTCTGTGACATTTTGCAGCCTGGCGGAGAGCTCGTGCTCTCTGGGATTTTGCAGAGTCAGGCTCCCCAAGTCATGGATGCCTATCCAAGGGTGGCTTTCGAGTCACCATCGTTGGAGGCCGAGTGGGCCTGTTTGTCTGGCCGGCTAACGGTATAGCCAAGCGCGTTCCCACAGGCGAAGGTTGTCGTCGTTAAGGACGCACAAATACAACAACACACGAACCCACGAAAAACACAAAAGGAGAAGGAAATGATTGGTTACGTCACCATAGGTGTGAGCGATATGGACAAAGCCAGCGCATTTTACGATGGCCTGTTTGCTGAGATCGGAGCCAAGCAGTTATTCGGTCAAGATCGCATCAAGTTTTATAGTTCCGGCCGGGGACAACCCATGGTCGCCATCTGTCTTCCCTACGATGGTGAGCCTGCTCATCAAGGCAACGGCAATATGTTGGCGCTGCCGGTCAAGCGTGATGACATTGAACGGGTCTACAACAAAGCGCTAGAGCTGGGTGCCACGGACGAGGGTGCGCCGGGCGAGCGGCTGCCGGTTTTTTATGGGGCCTACGTCCGCGATCCCGATGGCAACAAAATTTGCTTTTACGAAATGACCCTCTGATTCCAGTGGGCTACGCCTAGCCCGTTACCGGTAATTCGCCTGATCGCTACAGATTTGCGCGTCAGGCGTCTATCATTGCAGCCCCGACTAAAGCGGCATGATATGAACCTCTCGTCTGCCACATCGCTGAACCAACCACTGTCTCTCTCATCTTGTGGCTTAAGCCTGCGTAACCGCGTGGCTTTGGCGCCGATGGCGGGCATGACCGATGTGCCGTTTCGGACGTTGGCTTGGTCCTTTGGGGCAGGGCATATGGTTAGCGAAATGGTGACCTCGAAAGCTGAGTTGTGGGATACCGGAAAAAGCCGAGCGCGCCGCGTACTGATCCCAGGCGTGATGCCTCAGGCGGTGCAAATAGCCGGTTACGATCCTCAGGTAATGGCCGAATCCGCTCGCCGTCTCGTGGGTGAAGGCGTCGAATTAGTGGATATCAATTTTGGCTGCCCTGCGAAAAAAGTCTACCGCAAAGCTGCCGGATCCGCGCTGTTGGCGGATATCGATTTGGTCCAGCGCATCGTCGCAACGGTAGCTCGGGCGGTGCCCGTGCCCGTGACGGTTAAGACCCGTACTGGGCTAACACCAGAAGACTCCGCCGGCCTCGAGGCAGCACTGGCGGCGCAAAACGCCGGGGCCCAAATGGTCGTGATGCATGGGCGTAGCAAAGCCTGTCGTTTCAAGGGTGATGCGGATCCGGCGCGTCTGGCAGAGCTGGCGCCACAGCTGCAAATTCCGCTGCTGGTTAATGGCGACATTAGCGATCGTGACGGAGCGCTGCAGGCATTGGAAGCTAGCGGTGCCGCCGGGGTGATGGTGGGTCGAGGCGCTATGGGTCAGCCTTGGATTTTTGCCAAGTTACTGGGAGAGGCTGTGCCCACCCCCCAGCAGCGGCTTTTGGTGATGGCTCGTCACCTTGCCCTGCTGCATGAATTCTACGGTTGCGAGCCGGGTAGTCGGATTGCGCGTAAACATATGCAAGCTTATCTCAGACGTTGGGGGGCCGAGCATTTGCTGGCTTCCTTTATGTGTATCGATACCGGTGCTGAGCAACTCGCCTGGTTGTCTCAACACAGCCAGTATTTACTGAGCATCGCTGACGCCGCCAGCGCCGACACGGACAACTCTGTCCGAACAGCGGGAAAAAAAGCGGCTTAAAAAGAACTGCCAAACAAACAGGTAAAAAGAAACCGGTAAAGAGAATCAGGTAAAACAGAGCCGCCTGAAGCAGATTAGATCAATAGCGCTGACACGCTTTTTCTGGAGAAAAATATGTCGTTAACCATTCGCCGAGCCTTGATCAGTGTGTCGGACAAAACCGGTGTCGTGGAGCTAGGCCAAGCCCTCGCATCTGCTGGTGTTGAAATTCTCTCCACTGGCGGCACCTACAAAGCGCTGCAAGATGCAGGGGTTGCGGTGGTGGAAGTGGCTGCACACACGGGCTTTCCAGAGATGATGGATGGTCGAGTAAAAACCTTGCACCCAAAGATCCATGGAGGGATTTTGGGCCGTCGTGGCACCGATGAAGACGTCATGTCGGCGAATGACATTGCCCCCATCGACCTGATTGTGGTGAATTTGTACCCCTTCGCGGCAACCATCGCCCGCGACGATTGCACCGATGAAATGGCGATCGAGAACATTGATATCGGTGGTCCAGCCATGGTGCGCTCTGGTGCCAAGAATCATGCCAGTGTTTTGACGGTTACCGATCCCTCGGACTATGCCGATGTGATCCAGGCGGTAGAGGAAAATGGCATCGATATCGCCATGCGTCGCAGCTATGCGGTGAAGGCCTTTCGGCATACCGCCCAATACGATGCGACGGTGGCTGCCTATCTTGGCGCCGAAGACTTGATGCCAGATTCTTTAACCCTGACTTACAGCAAAGCGGATGCGCTTCGCTACGGTGAAAATCCTCATCAGCGCGCTGCATTTTATTTAGACAATGGGCCCAAAACCCCGGGAACGATTGGCAATTATCAACAGCTTCAGGGCAAAGAGCTCTCCTACAACAATATTGCGGACACCGATGCAGCTCTGGAATGCGTCAAAGTATTTGATGGGCCGGCTTGCGTCATCGTCAAACACGCGAACCCCTGTGGGGTTGGTATTGGAGAAGACTTGGCAGCTGCCTACGATAAAGCGTTTGCTACGGATCCTACTTCAGCCTTTGGCGGCATCATCGCTTTCAATCAGCCGCTGCCAGGGGCCTTGCTAGAGCGCATCCTAGCTCAGCAGTTTGTGGAAGTGGTCATTGCGCCCTCAGTTGACGAAGCTGCTGTTGCGGTAGCCAAGCAGAAGAAAAATGTTAGGTTGCTGACCTGTGGCGAATGGAGCCGTTCCGCTGGCGAACTGTCTCAGGCACGGGATATCAAGCGCGTTGGCGGCGGCCTGTTGGTGCAGGATCGAGATGAGCTGTGCCTAGATGAAAACGCCCTGCGCGTGGTCACCCAGCGGTCACCCAGTGAACAGCAGATGCAGGATTTGATGTTCGCTTGGAAAGTGGCTTGGTTTACCAAATCTAACGCCATCGTCTACGCCAAAGACCTACAGACCGTTGGAGTGGGCGCCGGGCAAATGAGCCGCGTCGTGAGCGCCAAAATTGCTGGTTTGAAGGCGGCAGAAGAAGGACTTACTGTGCCGGGGTCGGTGATGGCCTCAGACGCCTTTTTTCCGTTCCGTGACGGCATTGATGCGGCGGCGTCAGCAGGAATCGTAGCCGTGATTCAACCCGGAGGATCCATGCGAGATCAAGAGGTTATCGATGCTGCCGATGAGCATGGCATCGCCATGGTCTTTACTGGCGTTCGTCACTTCCGGCATTGATTGCAGTTCTTGGGAGGGTTGTTAAAAGCAACTCGGGATACCATGCACCAACACCGCTGTTAGGCGGGATAACAGGAGCTCCCTGATTATGAAAGTACTGTTGATTGGCTCGGGAGGGCGCGAGCACGCGCTGGCCTGGAGGCTGGCTCAAAGCCCATCGGTAACTCAAGTATTGGTGGCGCCAGGGAACGCAGGAACCCAAACGGAGCCAGGGGTGCGCAATGTGGATATTTCCGACAGCGACATCCCAGGACTGATTAAGCTCTGCCAAGTCGAGAACGTTGAATTTACGGTGGTTGGCCCCGAGGCCCCCCTAGTTGCCGGTGTGGTAGATGCTTTTGCCGAAGCTGGATTGGCGTGTTTTGGACCCACCGCCAAGGCGGCTCAGTTGGAAGGCTCTAAAGCGTTCAGCAAAGAATTCATGCGCCGTTACGGCATACCGACAGCCGCTCACGAAACCTTTACCGATGCCGCCTCAGCCAAAACCTATGTGCTCGAGCAGGGCGCGCCTATTGTGATTAAAGCGGATGGTCTTGCCGCCGGAAAGGGCGTCATCGTGGCGCAAAGCCAAGAAGAGGCCTTCCAGGCTATCGACGACATGCTGAGCGAAAATCGTTTCGGTGACGCAGGTGCTCGCGTGGTGGTCGAAGAGTTTTTGCCTGGCGAAGAGGCCAGCTTCATTTGTTTGTGCGATGGTTCTACAGCGATTCCCTTCGCCTCGTCACAAGACCATAAAGCCCGAGACGATGGTGATCGTGGACCCAATACCGGCGGCATGGGCGCCTACTCACCGGCCCCGGTGGTAACGAAAGATGTTCACGATCGCGCCATGGCCCAGGTGATTTTACCCACGCTGAAAGGCATGGAGGCGGAAGGCTCCCCCTATCGAGGGTTCTTGTACGCAGGATTGATGGTCTCGCCGGAAGGCGAAATCAAGGTAGTGGAGTTCAACTGTCGCTTCGGTGATCCCGAAGCTCAGCCGGTGATGATGCGTCTGCAAAGCGATTTGTTGACTGCGCTGCAGCAGGCGGCGGCGGGGCAATTAGACCCAAGCGCCTTAGTCTTCGATAGCCGTGTGGCCCTTGGGGTGGTGATGGCTGCGGGGGGTTATCCGTTGGAGTACCAAAGTGGTGATGCCATTAGCGGATTGGACAAAGAACTTGAGGACACCAAAGTTTTCCATGCCGGCACGCGTCTACAAAATGACCAGGTTGTGACTGCGGGTGGTCGCGTGCTGTGCGTAGTAGGTTTGGGGGATAGCGTGGCCGCGGCCCAAGCCCGAGCCTATCAGCGTATTGAGTCCATCGGCTGGCGCAATCGCTATTTTCGTAAAGACATCGGTTACCGTGCGGTGGCACGAGAAGCTGACGCCGATTAATGCCGGATTGAGGATAAGGACGAATCATCAGCGATGAGCGCCAGCAGACAAGAAACAGCGATAGATGCTTTGATATCAAGCCTAGACCGGGGGTTGCGAACCTTAACCGGCAATCACCAGGCGTCACGTCCCAATCCAGGGGACCGCTATGCGGAAGCAGAGCTAACGGAACAAGAGCGCAACCACGTGGCGGGATTGATGCGCGTTAACCACACCGGCGAGGTCTGCGCCCAGGCCTTGTATGAGGGCCAGGCGCTAACGGCCCGAGATCCCCAAGCCAAGGCATCGTTGCTCGCCGCCGCCGCGGAAGAACAAGATCATCTGGTGTGGTGCCGGCAACGATTGCAGGAGTTGGAGGCGCGGTCGAGTTTGCTAGATCCCGCGTTTTTCGGGCTTTCCTTCGTGATGGGAGCAGCGGCCGGTCTGCTGGGCGATCGAGTGAGTCTGGGCTTCGTAGAGGCGACGGAAGATCAGGTGGTGAAACACCTAGACGAACATCTGCAAGAGCTGCCTGACCAAGATGAAAAAACCCGTGGCGTTTTGGAAGCCATGCGCGCCGACGAAAGCCGACACGGTGCCGAAGCGTTAGCTAACGGCGGTACCGAATTTCCCGCACCGGTCAAAAACGGCATGCGAGCATTATCGAAAGTAATGACCGCAGCGACCTATCGGATCTGACGGGTTTTATTAGCGGATCAGATTGGCGTAGCCGCCGCGTCACAAAAAATGCAGGCGGCCACTGGGCTTAGCTGGCGCTATTGCGGTTCTTTGATCTCGAACGTGTGAGATATTTTTACCCCGGCTCGTTCTAGCATGATGGAAGCGGAACAGTACTTCTCTGCAGTGAGTTCAATGGCTCGGGCCACTTTGTCCGAGTTGATCCCCGTGCCCACTATCACAAAGTGAACCTCAATGGCCTCGAATACCGCAGGGATAGCGTCTGCACGTTGCGCTTTAATGGCTACCTCCACATCGTCCACGGCTTGCCGACCTTTGCGCAGAATATCCACCACATCAAAAGCCGTGCAGCCCCCCAGTCCCACCAGCATCAGCTCCATGGGACGGCTACCTAAATTTTCTCCGCCGCTGTCCGGTGGCCCGTCCATGGCGACGGTATGTCCTGATCCGGTCGTGCCGGTGAAGTGAACGTTGCCCTTCCATTTGATATCGACTTGCACCCTGTTCTCCTGCTGGTGTTGTTGGGTTTTCGCTGGAAATTCTGCCCAGCTGACTGAGATTTCCGCAAAAAAGCCCTAAGAAAACGCTGTTGGGAAGGATTTTACTACCGTTGGTCACCCCGTCGGCGCGATTTTTTGATTTACGCCTAGCATCAAGATTCGTGAAAAAACGACTGGTTCACACGAGCCGGGTTGAGTTTTCCAGCGGTTTAGGAGGGGTGTTACCTGACAGGTACAGTTTTCCTCAACCAGCTCGCTGTTAACACCAGCGCCGGGAACAAAAGCCTCGCCGAATCATCGTTTAGCAACGCTAAGAAGAAACGAAGTCGCGATAACGATGCGATCGCAATAAGAGAGGAGAGACCTCATGAAAGCTAGGGCGAGAGAAAATCTTGGTAACAATGGACAGAACGGCATGACGGGTTCCGCAACCCCAATCCCTGGATCGTTGAGATTCCAATCAGATCTGGATCGACGGTCTGGTGGTAAAGGGCGGCATGGTGACGACGAGCAACTGTCTGTCGCGAACGCGCGACTCAAAGCAGAGCTAGAGACACAAATGCCGGTCACGTTTCGGTGCCTGTCGGCTGTTAGCGGTGTCGACGAAAGTGTGTTGCTCCTGCTTTTAGAAAAAGCAGTCATTCGCAAGTTCAAGCAAAAAGAATCCGTGCTACGACCGGTTGATTCGGATCAGCATATACATCTGGTTCTGGACGGTGTGGTAACGCTGCACACGTATACCGAAAACGGCCGCCAGATCATTAATGACTATTTGGGGCGTGGCTACTTTTTTGGCGAGGTGGCTCTGACCGATCCGGACAACCCGGACTTTTGGGCTAACTCCAAGGGAGGTTGCTCTATCGCATCCATCCCGCGAGATCACTTTTTAGAAGTCGGCATGTCCAATCCAACTTTGCTGCGGGTGTTAACGGATCAATTGATTCGGCGTCTGCGATCGGCTGATCATAAAGCCAGAGACTTGGCTTTTTTGGATGTCAGCGGAAGAGTGGCCAATGCGCTGAGGGAATTGGCCAAAGGCCCCTGCGCTATAACGCACCCGGATGGCATGCAAATTCGCATGACTCGTCAGGAAATTGGTCTGATTGTCGGTTGCTCTCGGGAGATGGTTGGGCGAGCGATAAAGATGCTGGCCGACGAAGGAGAGATCGAAGTGAACGGCAAGAACATTGTTGTTCGCGGCACCCGCTAACGGTGGCCTGCTAGTTCGATTGCCACTCAGTTGGGTAGATAGATAGCTGGCTAGGCAGATAGATAGGTAGATAGGTGGTTGGCTAGATATGTAGTTGGCTAGATAGGTAGATAGACAGGTAGATAGACAGGTAGATAGATAGTTGGCTGGGTAGATAGGTAGGTAGACAGATAGATAGGTAGGTAGACAGATAGATAGGTAGGTAGACAGATAGATAGCTAGATAGGTGGGTAAGCAGACAGGTAAAAAGATAGGCTCTGGTCGCTAGGCAGAAAACATCTGCGCCAGAGCTTCACCTGGACTCGGTTGGCGCATAAGAGCCTCGCCAACCAAGAAGCAATACACCCCCTGAGCGATCATCGTCTGAACATCGCCGGCATTGGCGATGCCACTCTCTGTCACCACCGTGACCTCGGGTGGAATGCGCGGCAACAGATTCAAGGTTGTGTGCAGAGATGTATCAAACGTTTTCAGATCACGGTTGTTGATACCCACCAACGTGGGATTCAACGCCAGTGCAATGTCCAGTTCCGCCTGGTCGTGCACTTCAATCAGGACATCCAAATTCAAGCTCAAGGCGCATTGGTACAATTCGCTAAGTCGCTCTGGAGAAAGGGCGCTGGCAATCAGTAATATGCAATCTGCCCCCATCAATCGAGCTTCCAGAATTTGATAGGGATCTATCGTAAAGTCCTTGCGGATAATGGGCAGATCCACAGCGCCCCTGACGGCTCTCAGGTACTCGTCGGCTCCTTGGAAGTACTGTTCATCCGTCAAAATAGACAAACATGTAGCGCCGTTGGCGGCGTAGTCCAGTGCAATAGCGACGGGATCGAAGTCTGCTCGGATCACCCCCTTACTCGGCGACGCCTTTTTGATTTCCGCAATGACTCCGGGCTTGTGCTGAGAGGCTTGGGCTTTCAAGGCGTTCACAAATCCCAATGGGTTGCGCAGCGCTTGGGAGGCCACTTTTTTTTCTAACTCAGCGGTACTGAGCTTGGCTTTGCGTGCAACCAGCTCTTCGGCCTTGGTCGCAATAATGCGGTCAAGGATGGTGCTCATGATTGCTGCGCGTCCGATGCTGTGGCCTCTGCCATCAGGCTGGAGATACGCACTAGCTCGGCTAATCGTTCCTTGGCTAATCCACTTGAGATCGCGTCCTGAGCCATGGCGACACCATTGGCCAGGGTGGTCGCAACGCCACTGACGTAGATCGCGGCCCCAGCATTCAGCGCCACGATATCTGCCGCCGCACTGGCGTCGTCACTGAGAGACCGTTTCACCAATGCTAGGCTGCTTGCCGCGGAATCCGCAACCAAGCCCGCAAGTTCCTCTTGGGATCTGGGCGTCATTCCGAAATCCTCAGGATTGATGTCGTACTCGCTGATGGCATTGTTTTTCAGCTCTACAACGTGGGTTGCTGCGTCAAGACGGATTTCGTCCAGACCTTGGCTATGGACCACCATGGCCTGTTCAGATCCCAGCAGTTGAAGCACTTGGGCAACTTTGAGCTGCCAATCTGCAGAAAAAACGCCAATGACCTGGCGTTTAGCTCCGGCGGGATTGGTCATGGGTCCCAGCACATTCATCAGGGTACGAATGCCGATTTCCTGACGAATGGGGCCTGCAAAGCGCATCGCACTGTGATGGGCTTGGGCGAACATGAAACCGACGCCCACTTCGTCAATACAAGCGGCAATTTGCGCCGGCGATAAGTCCAGTGAAACCCCGGCAGCTTCCAAAACATCCGCGCTACCGCTGAAGCTGGTCATTTTGCGATTGCCGTGTTTAGCGACTTTGGCTCCAGCAGCGGCCGCGACAAAGGCGGCGGCGGTTGAAATATTGAACAGCTTGCTGCCACTGCCGCCGGTTCCGCAGGTGTCAACCAAATGATCGCTGTTCACAGCTACCTTGGTGGAAAGTTCGCGCATGGTCAGTGCCGCTCCAGCAATTTCTTCAGCGGTTTCGCCTTTAACGCGCAGTGCTGCTAAGACGGCGCCAATTTGTCCTGGTGTCGCATCCCCAGACATGATCTGTTGGAATACGGCAGCAGTGTCAGACTGGCTGAGGTTTTCGCCAGCGACAATCTTGGTCAGAGCTTCAGGTATTTGCATGGGTCATCTCTGAGTAAGGCGCCGCTACCGCTGCAAGAAGTTGTTAAGTAGCTGGTGGCCAAACTGGGTCAAAATAGATTCCGGATGAAACTGTACACCTTCCACGTCCAGCTCACGATGGCGAAGGCCCATGATGGCATCCATTGCTCCATCTTTTTCGGTCCAAGCGGTTATCTCCAGCGATTCAGGCAGTTGCTCTGGATCCACTACCAGAGAGTGATAGCGCGTGGCCTCAAAGGGGTTGTCCAGTCCGTTAAATACGCCTTGGCCGCGATGATGGATCATCGATGTTTTGCCGTGCATGACTTCGTTAGCGCGAACCACCTTGCCACCATAGCTTTGGCCAATACTCTGATGGCCCAAGCAAATGCCCAGCAGTGGAATTTTGCCGGCGAAGTGACTGACGGTTTGCAGCGAGAGGCCTGCCTCGTTTGGCGTGCACGGTCCCGGCGAGATCACGATTTTTTCCGGTGCCATGGCTTCGATATCGGCAATGGATATTTCATCGTTACGCTTTACCGTCACTTCGGCCCCAAGTTCCAATAGGTACTGGACGACGTTAAAGGTGAAGGAATCGTAGTTATCAATCATTAAAATCATGGTTCACTGCTCCCTTATTCGTCCGGGTTGATCATGCGGTTTTCGGCCATGGCCGCCGCCCGAAAAATGGCTCTGCCTTTATTCAGGCTTTCCTTCCACTCCAAACGTTCTATCGAGTCGTGAACGATGCCGCCGCCAGCTTGAATATAAAGATAGCCGTCTTTGATCACCGCGGTGCGGATGGCAATGGCCGTATCCATGTTGCCATTCCAGGCCAAATAGCCAACGGCGCCGCCGTAGATGCCGCGTTTAACCGGCTCCAGTTCGTCAATGATTTCCATGGCCCGAACCTTGGGCGCGCCGGATAGTGTGCCCACGGGTAGCGTCGCTCTAAGCACATCCATGGCTGATTTTTCTGGCTGCAGCTTGCCTTCTACCGTCGAAGACAGATGCATGACATGGGAGTAGCGCTCAATCACAAATCGCTCCACCACTTCCACAGACCCAGCTTGAGACACGCGGCCAACATCGTTGCGGCCCAGATCGATAAGCATCAGGTGCTCGGCGAGTTCCTTGGGGTCAGCTTTGAGCTCTGCCTCAAGGGCAAGGTCTTCGGCTTCGGTATGTCCTCGGCGTCGAGTGCCCGCTAGGGGACGGTTGGTGATTACCCCATCTTCAACCCGGGCCAGAATCTCTGGCGATGAGCTGACGATTTGAAAGTCATCCAAGTCCATGAAGTACATGTAGGGCGAAGGATTCAGACTTCGCAGTGCCCGATACATGTTGATGGAGGGAGCATGGAAAGGAATGTGCATACGCTGGGCGAGCACTACCTGCATCACATCACCAGCCCGGGTGTATTCCTTGATTCTGCCAACAGCGGCCTTGAATTCTTCTTCGCCAAACTCGGAGATAAAGTCGCTCTCCCGTAAAGCATGATTGGCGCTGCCGTCCTGCAAACCTTGCACCGGCAAAGACAACGTTTGTTCTCGGTCGCGCAGCCGCTGGCGCATCTGTGCTTCTGCATCCGGATCGTCGGCGTCCACTAGGCTGATCATTTTCATGCGGCCTTCGAGGTTGTCGACAACGACGACTTCCTCGCTGACCATGAGCACGATATCCGGAGTGGCGAGGCGGTCATTTTCTTTGCTGGGTTGCAGGCGTTTTTCGACGTAGCGCACGGTGTCGTAACCGAAGTAGCCAACCAAGCCGCCGAAAAATCTAGGTAATCCATCAACGTCTACGACGTCGAAGCGATTTTGAAAGGCCTCAACGAAGGACAGCGGGTCTTGGGTTTCGACCTCTTCCACTACTTCGCCGTCGGTGATGACTTGAACCCGGTGGTCATTGACCTTTACTACGGTTCGCGCGGGCAGACCCACGATGGAATAGCGGCCCCACTTTTCGCCGCCCTGGGCGGATTCCAGCAAGTAGCTGTAAGGACCTTTAGCAAGTTTGAGATAGACCGAGAGTGGCGTGTCCAGATCGGCCAGTGCTTCGTGAACCACAGGTTTGCGGCGGTAAACAGGGTGGGGCGTAGTCATGTGTCGTTCCAAAGAAATGCAAGTTACTGAAGAGGTGAGGTGTGCCTTGCTTGCTGGGCGTTTAAGCCCAGGGCACAGGCTCAGGTGCGATTAGCGTCGCCAGCTACCTCGCCAAGATTCATCATTTCTAAAAGGTGTCGCACAAAACATGGGGTGTTTGATCTGCAAAAAACGGTGAGAGGCTACCATGCTGGGCCAAGGTTGTGGAGTACTAGGCATAGCAGATTGTTAAGTCGCTAAAGCCATCACGCTATGGCTTTACGCCGGTGAGTTCCAGCACCTCATCCATCTGGTTGAACAAAAAAGTGGGCGCCAGCGAGCTCACATCCACGCCGTGATTGTAGCCGTGACGAAAGCACGCTACATCGATACCCGCCGCTTTTGCAGCGTCCACATCGGTAGCGGAATCACCCACCATCAAAGCGTCAGCCCCAGCTACCTGTAACTGCTGTAAACAAAGTTCTATGGGATCTGCTGCGGGTTTGGGTGCCTTTGCGGTATCGCCGCAAACCACAGAGCCAAAATAGCCGTCCAAGCTCAGTGCGTGGAGTAGCGGTAAAACGAACCGGGTGGGTTTGTTGGTTACCACCGCCAGTTTTTTGTCTGCGTCCAATAAGCGATCCAAGGTGTCGATAACTCCGGCGTAGACCACGCTTTGGTCTGCAACATGATCGGCATAGAAATTCAGAAAACGTTGCAGCAGCTCCTCAACGGTATCCGGGAGCAGGTGTAAACCGTGATAGGCCAATGCCTGGGTGAGCGAGTGTTTGGCGCCTAAACCAATCCAGTTTCTAGCCTGGTCCTGTGTCACACCGGGATAGCCAGATTCCGTTAACGCGACGTTCAGGGCGTTGCCTAAATCTGGCGCGGTATCCACCAACGTGCCATCCAGATCGAACAGATAGGCTTGGTAGCTTTTGCTAGGCGTGTTCACGCGTCGGCGATTTCGTCACGCATGGCATTGATCGTGGCAGCGTAGTTATCGGCACCAAATATTGCCGTTCCGGCTACGAAGGCATCTGCCCCAGCCGCGGCGGCGGCGCCGATGTTGTCGATCTTGATGCCGCCATCGATTTGCAGCCGAATATCTCGCCCAGATGCGTCGATCAGCTCTCGGGCTTGTCGCACCTTATCCAAACTGGAGGGAATGAAAGCCTGACCGCCGAAGCCTGGGTTCACCGACATGATCAGCACCAGATCCACCAAGTCGATCACAGGCTCCAACGCTTGTAGTGGCGTTGCCGGATTGAACACCAGCCCGGGTTTTGCACCGCCATCGCGGATGATGCTAAGACTGCGATGCAGATGTTCGGTGGATTCTGGATGAATGGTGATGTAGTCGGCGCCAGCGACCAAGAAATCCTCAATCAAACGGTCCACGGGTTTTACCATCAGATGCACGTCGATACAGGCATCAATATCCGCCTTGCGCAGGGCGCTGAGTACCAAAGGCCCTACAGACAGGTTGGGCACATAGTGGTTGTCCATGACATCAAAGTGGATGGTGTCGGCGCCTGCGTCCAATACGTCGGTCACTTCCTCGCCCAGGCGAGCGAAGTCAGCAGCCAAAATTGAGGGGCAAATCCAAGGTTGCATGCTTAAACCTCTCGTTGAAAAAGCCATGTTAACCGAGCTGTCTCAAGATGCATGGATTTTTGCGCATACGCTTAATGAAGATCTAGCTCAGCTGGCGCTGCGGTTTACCTCGGCATAGTCGGCGGGGGTGCCGATGTCGGACCAATGGCCGGTATGAATTTGTGCCGCGACCTGGCCCTGTTCCATTGCGGCAAACAGCAGGTCTCGGAGCGAAAACGGCCCTGGCGGCGCATTTTGAAATAGATCCCGATGAAGTAGGGCGATGCCTGCATAAACATAGTCGTCACCCCGCGCGCGCAACCGGCCAGCGTCGGCACAAAAGTCGCCCTGAGTCCGAGAGGCTGGTTTCGGCACCAAGACTAAGTGGGCAAGATCATCGCCCAACAGTTGATCTGGCAAATCTGCAAAGTCGAAGTCGCAGTAGATGTCGCCGTTACAGATGAGGAAGGTGTCGTCTTGCAGCAGTGGTAGAGCTTGTTTGATACCACCGCCGGTTTCGAGCAGGGTTTGCTCGCGACTGTACGCAATGGACAACCCCATAGATGCGCCATTTCCTAGAGCGGTTTCGATCTGCTCACCTAAGTGATGAGTGTTGATGACTACGTCGCCAACACCCGCGTTCTTGAGCCTATCTAATATAGAAAAAATGATTGGCACGCCCATCACCGGCAGCAGTGGTTTGGGAGTGGTGTCTGTCAGCGGCGCCAACCGGGATCCCTTACCGGCGGCCAGTATCATGGCCTTCAACGGGGTTGGCCTAATTGGGTTTGCAGCTGGCTTAGGGTTTGGCCTTTGCGACTCCACACCTGAAGTAACTCACTGAACTCCCAGAGCTCGGGATAAGCGCCGGTTAGTGTTACCAGTCTCTCTAATACCGGGAGGATATATCCTAGATGGCTCGACTTGGCGTCGCGCAGATGCAGCCGGGCAAAGATACCAATGGCTTTGACCTGGCGCTGAATGGCGCAGGCATCGTGCCACCAGGTCACCTGCTGAGAACTTGCAGCGCTGAGCTGGGGGCTGTTGGCAGCAAATCGCGCCAAGCTGCTGGCGATTAGGTTTTCGTCGTGACTGTAGTAACAGTCCCGCAATAGCGAGGCCACGTCATACAGCGCTGGGCCGATCAACGCATCCTGAAAATCGACAATGCCCAGACGGGTTGTTTCGCCCTCATCGATAATCAGCAGATTGCGGCAGTGATAGTCCCGATGCACGCAAACTTGCGGTTGATCGAGCATGGCAGCAACGAGGGCATTTCTGCTGTGTGATAACACTTGCGCATCCTGGTCGCTGACGGCTTGTTCCATCAACCCGTCCACTAACCATTGCTGGCACAGGTCAAATTCCATGACGAGACGATCTTGATCGTAGGCTGGGATTTGAGGGTCATTGACTTGTTGCCAGCCCACCAAACCATCCAGTGCGGTATTCACCAAATGCGCCATGCGATCTTGGTTGTTGGCAGCTTGGCTGTAGCCATCGGCCAAATGCGTGTCGCCTAGATCCTCCATAAGAAAAAAACCTAGGTCCTGGTCCTGAGCCAACACGGCGGGTGTGCCTAAGCCTGCAAAAACCTTGGCTAGGGCAAGGAACTGTGCATTGTTTTCCAGCTCCGGCGGGCTCCACATGGCAACCCATGTCAGGGCTGAAGCCTTGTCTTGGACTCGATAGAAATGACGGTGGCTGGCTTCCACAGGCAGCGCCGTCAAAACCAGATCGGTTTCTTGCAGGTTAGGCAGGGATGCCTGGGATTGCAGCTGGCTGTGACACCAGGAGCTGAGCTTGGTTACTGATGTGTGCACGATAGGATTATATCCGCTAGGACATTTCTTTTATCATGGCGGGATGAAAAAAAATCGCCCCCTTCGCCGGGTAATGGCAACAGCTTTGTTAGCCTTAATCGCCAGCTATGCCATGTCCGCCGATTCGGCGACGTCATCGTTCACTAGTGATTTGGCCGCTGACCTGTATCAAAGCCATCACGTTGATCAGACGACCTTCGGGCAGTGTTTGGGTGGTTATGCCTCTATCGACGAACTGCAAACCGCTTCTCCAGATTCGATCGCCCCAAACAACGCCAGAGTCATTACCGTTGAAATGGATCGTCTCACCGGACAACGGGATGGCTTGGTGCAAATGCAGGGCAATGTGATTGTCGTGGATCAAGGCCGGCAACTGCAGGCAGCCGAGGCCGAACTGGATGTATCCCAACAAAACGTGCTCTTCCCCCAAGGCCTGTTGGTCCAAGAGGGGGAGCTAATCCTGCAGGGCGATCAGGGTCAGGCAGGTTTGGATGGCCGCTCTTTGAGCTTGAATGCTGTGCAATGGGTCATGCCGGGTCAGCACTTGCGCGGCACGGCGCAAAGTCTTGACGGTTCCAGCCAAGATAAATTGCAGCTCAATAACGCCACCCTAACCCGTTGTGAACCAGGTAACGGCGGCTGGCTGCTCAGCGTGGATGAGCTGGAAATAGACGAAACCAAGGGGTACGCCAGTGCCAAGGGCGCAGTGCTGCGCATCAAATCTGTGCCCGTGGGTTACTTGCCCCGCATGCGAGTGTCCTTGGATGGCGAGCGTACCACTGGCTGGCAAATGCCCTCGGGCAGTCTGGGCAGTAGCGATGGCCTGGAAGTTCAGGTGCCCTATTTTTGGCGCGTTTCGCCCCAGCTCGACGCCACCGTAGCTCCTCGATGGATCAGCGAACGAGGCTTCGGTATCGACGGCAATTTGGGTTACGTCAGCGACAACCAAGAAGCCGAGGTGGATGTGTCATATCTGCCATCGGACGATTTGTACAACGGCCTGTATGACGACGATACCTACCGCTCGCTTGGCGGCGCCGCAACGCTGGGTGCTTTTGAGCCAGCAGATCGGTGGTTGGTAGCCGTGAACCACCAGGGCCGTCTGAGCGAGCTGAATACGCGAGTGGATTTTGCGCGCACCAGCGACCGTGACTTTTTTCGGGACCTGGACTCCTATGTAGGCCTGACCAATCCCAACGCGCTGAACCAGCTCGTCGAGCTTTCTTATCGCAGTGATCATCTGAGTGTTTCACTGCGCTCCCTGGGCTTTCAGCGCTTGGATGAATTGAATCTTGCTGATTACGAAGTCATGCCCGCGCTCAGCGCCACCTATCGGTCCAACCCCATACATTCAGGGCTGGGTTTTTCCCTAGCAGGACATTGGTCTGAATTTGATCGCCGTTTGCCAGCACTGGGCGCGGCTGACACAACGGCCTTTGGCCTTGAGGGCAGTAGAATGCACTTGGTGCCCGCATTGGGTTATCGCCAAGACTACGCCAGCGGTTTCTGGGCCCTAGACGGCGGCTACCAGTTAACCCGCTACCAGTTTGATTCAGTACCCCTTGCTCTGGATGGACAGAGCCAGGGTGCACTGGCGGCGGAGTTGGACGCACAAAAAGATCGGGAGATTCCGTTTTTTAGCGTCCAAGGTGGTTTGTTTTTTGAGCGCGAAGTGAGTTTGCAGCAACGCGCCTTTATCCAGACCCTAGAACCCCGGGTGTATTACCTCAAACAAGGTTATGAGCGGCAGGATGCGCTGCCCATCTATGACAGCGTTCCCATCATCTTGACCTTCGACGAATTATTTTTGCAGAACCATTTTGCAGGCTTTGACCGGATAGGGGATGCCGATCGGGCAACCTTTGCCTTGACCAGTCGCTTGATCAGTCCAGCGGGACGCGAGGTGCTGGCCATCAGCGGTGCCCATTTGCAGCACTTTAAGACGCCGCGGGTGACCTTGCCGGGTTTTGCAGACGTTGGCGTAAGCGACCTGTTCGCCGCGGATGTAACGCTGAATGCAGCGGATGATTGGCAGCTTCGAGGCCGACAACTGTGGAATTACGATGCCAGCCTATGGGAAGAGTTGGGTATTTCTTTACACATGCGTGGCGAAGGTCGCAGCAGGTACAACGTGGGCTTCAAACACCGGCGGTTGGAACAGATCAAACAGGCGGAGTTTTCCGCCTATGCTCCGGTGAATCAGCATGTGGCCCTCACGGCCCGTTGGCACTACGACGTTGAACAGCACAGAACTTTGGAAGCCTTTGCGGGTCTTGAATATGATGACTGCTGTACTCGGGTGCGATTGATTGCGCGTCAGTATTTGGAGAATCCAAGCTATCGAAATTTCGGTCTGCCCCCGGCAATGCTGCCGAGTAATCTCTTGCGCACAGACCGCGGCGTCTTGCTTGAGGTGCAGTTAAAAGGTTTGGCAGGATTCGGTAGTAAAGTAGAGGCACTGCTGCGCCGAGGCGTGTACGGTTACGATTCGCCAACCCAGCGAATGAGTAGATACTAACCACGCAATACGACTAGAGTCCAAACGGCGCCGTGTGATCGGCTGTGGCACTGTGCCAGTTGGCATTGCGCCAGTTGGCATTGCGCATATTTGCCCCAGCCGGCGCAACATGAACCGTATACGAGCAACAGCTTTTTAGAGAAATAATCAGAGCGACCACACCATGAACTCAGGAACTTTAAAAGACATGTCACAGACCTTGCTTCGGGGCTCGGTCACGCTGACACGAGGTCTGGCATTGCTTGTGCTGACCTGGTTGCCGTTAACCGCAGCTGCCCAGTACCAACGGCTCGAAGCCATCGTGGCCGTCGTTGATGATGACGTCGTGTTGGCCAGCGAGTTGATAGCCCGGTTGGAAACCGTGCGAAGCACCATGAAGGAAAACAATATGCAGCTGCCGCCTGGGGATGTGCTGATCAATCAAATCATGGAGCGGTTGATCATCGAGAACATCCAGATGCAGGAGGCTGAAAGGCGTGGGGTGACCATCGACGATGAAACCCTAGCTCGGGCGATCGCCGAATTTGCGCGTAGCAACAATATGACCATGGAGCAATTTCAGCTTAGCGTGGTGCAAGATAGTGGGAGCTACCGACAGTTTCGAGAGGAAATACGCAACGAGCTCACCATCAACCGGCTCCAGCGGGGAATGATCAACCGGCGCATAACCATCAGCGATCAGGATGTTGAGGCATTGCTCAATTCGCCTTTCTACAAGCAGATGTTTTCTGACGAATATCGAGTTGGACACATCATGCGCAGTCTCGAAGATGGAGCTACCGATGCCGATAAAGAAGCGGCAGTAGCAGAAGCCGAAGCTCTGATCGAAGAGCTGCGTGAGGGCGCTGATTTTGCCCAGATGGCTATCGCAAAGTCCTCGGCCAGCACTGCGTTGGAGGGTGGTGATTTAGGTTGGCGTCGGGCTGGTGAATTGCCCACCCTGTTCGCTGATGTGGTTTTGGATATGCAGGTGGACGATGTCGCAGCGCCCATCGTCAGTGGGTCATCGATTCACATCATTAAGCTTCTGGGTCAGCGAGGCGCGGGTACGGAACGCGCGTCTCAAACCAACGTCAGCCATATATTGATCCGACCATCAGAAATCCTTTCGCTGGAGCAGGCCAAGACCAAGGCAGACGAGGTTCACCAGCTTGCACAAGCGGGTGGTGATTTTGCCGAGCTGGCGAAAGAATATTCTGACGATCCCGGCAGTGCGCTGAATGGCGGCGCGCTAGGATGGTCGACGCCAGATCAATTTGTGCCCGAGTTTGCAGTGGTAATGGGGCAGACAGAAATTGGTCAAATCAGCGAGCCGTTTCAGAGCGAATTCGGCTGGCACATTCTGTTGGTGCAAGCTCGCCGGGAACAAAACATGAGCGATGAAGCGCGCCGCAACATGGCCATGGACCTGTTATTCCGCCGTCGCTTCGAGGAAGAACGCCAAGAATGGCTGAAGGAAATTCGCGACGAAGCCTTTGTCGAATTGCGTCTATAGCTACTGATGCCAGTCATCGCAATCACGCCCGGTGAACCTGCGGGCATTGGGCCGGATTTAGTGATTCAGGCTGCCCAGCACAAGCGAGAGGCGGCTTGGGTGGTGATTGCAGACAAAACTATGCTGGCCGAGCGCGCCCAGGCCCTGGCATTGCCCCTGATATTGGATGAACACACGGACAGCCCGGCCACGGACGCAGGCTGCCTGACAGTAATGAATGTGCCCTTGGCCGAGCCGGTTAAGCCTGGTGTACTGGCGGTTGCAAATGCCCAGGGCACGCTGGCGGCCCTGGATCAGGCCATTGCTGGCTGTATGGATCAGCGCTTTCATGCCCTGGTGACTGGGCCCATGCAAAAATCCATCATGATGGATGCGGGGATGACTTTCTCCGGACACACGGAACATCTGGCGCAAAAAGCGGGTGTTGAAGACGTGGTCATGTTGCTAGCCAGCGATGTCATGCGGGTGGCCCTAGCCACGACGCATCTCCCATTGCAGTCAGTATCTGCCCAGTTAACACCCGAACTGCTGGAGCGTCGGCTGGGTATTTTGCAGCGAGGATTGCAGCAGCAATTTGGTATTGAGCAGCCGCGGATTTTAGTCTGCGGTCTGAATCCCCACGCCGGTGAAGGCGGTCATCTGGGACGCGAAGAGATTGAGGTCATCCAGCCTGTTTGCCAGGCATTAAAAGCCCAAGGCATGGATATCACGGGTCCATTGCCAGCGGACACCTTGTTCACACCTCAGCACTTGGAGTCCGCCGATGCGGTCATGTCCATGTTTCACGATCAAGGGTTGCCCGTGCTCAAGTATTCGGGATTTGGCAGCGCGGTGAACATTACCCTTGGACTGCCATTTATCCGGACCTCAGTAGACCACGGCACCGCCCTGGATTTAGCAGCGACCGGTAACGTCAGTCATGGTTCGTTCAGCGCAGCCATGTCTCTGGCGATCACCATGACAGAACATCTGCATGCGCCCACGTAAGCGTTTCGGACAGCACTTCCTCCACGATCAGCATGTGCTGCAAAGCATCGCCAATGCCATGGCGTTGCGGCCGTCCCAACAGGTGATGGAAATTGGCCCAGGCCAAGGCGCGCTAACGGAGTATTTACACAGCAGCGAGTTAAGCCGCTATCTAGCAATAGAAATCGATCGGGATCTGGCACCCTTGCTGCCGGCCAAATTTCCGGGCATTGAAGTGCTGGAGCAGGATATTTTGCGCACCAACCTAGCCACGGTGTTATCCGCTGGTGACAACCCAGCCGGTTGGCGAGTCGTGGGTAACTTGCCCTACAACATCTCATCACCCTTGATTATGCAGCTGATTGATCAAGTGCTCGCCCAGCCTGACAGCATTATCGACATGCATTTTATGCTGCAAAAAGAGATGGCCTTGCGCCTGACCGCGCAGCCCGGATCCAAGGCCTGGGGACGCCTGAGCGTCATGACTCAGATAACCCTAGATACGGACTATTTGTTCGATGTGCCGCCAGAGAGTTTTCGGCCGCCACCCAAAGTGGATTCCGCCGTGATCCGTATGATCCCTAAATCCGATGGCGCGCTGCCGGTGGCACGCAAGAGTCTGGATCAGGTGCTGCGTCTTGCCTTTGCGGGTCGGCGCAAACGATTGTCTAACGCGTTAAAGACCTTGGAGCTGGATTGGCAAGCCACAGGGATTGATCCGGCGTTACGAGCGGACGACGTCAGCATTGAGGCGTTTTTGACCCTGGCTGAGGCGGTACAAGACCACTCAATCGAATAATGCAGCGTCTGGCTCTATGATTCAGAGCAGTCAACATCATTCATAGCACGAGAAATAACAGTGGCAGAAAACGATTTGGCGGAAAGTATTGAGGTGTCGGTACAGGTTCAGTATCTCGATAGTGAGTCGGCTCCAGAGCAGGAACGCTTTGCCTTCGCCTACACCATAACCATTGCCAATCACGGACAAACGCCCAGTCAACTGTTGAACCGTCATTGGGTAATAACCGATGGCAGGGGTGAAGTTCAGGAGGTGCAAGGCCCTGGCGTCATTGGTCAGCAGCCTTGGCTGGATGAAGGCGAGCAGTTTACCTATACCAGTGGCGCGGTGCTGAAGACGCCGGTTGGCACCATGGAAGGCAGTTACGAATTTCGCACCGACGCCGGAGAGCTGTTTCTGGTGCCCATTGCTCTCTTTTCGTTACGCGTTCCTGGGATGGTGCACTAGCGCTGATGGCGATTTATGCGGTCGGTGATGTGCAGGGGTGTTGGCGGGAGCTGAATGCGCTGCTGAGAAAGATCAATCTCCAAGACAGCGATGAGCTTTGGCTGGCAGGTGATTTAGTGAATCGTGGCCCAGATTCCCTGCAAGTGCTGCGTCAGGTACGACAAATGGGAGAGCAATGCCGAGTTGTACTGGGTAATCATGACCTGCATTTTCTGGCCATTGTCTTTGGCGGCAAAAGCCCACACGGCAAAGACACATTCGACGAGCTTTTGGCGGCGCCAGATGCTGAAGAGTTGGCCCATTGGCTGCGGTGTCAAAAGCTCATCCACAGCGGCTACGGACATGTCATGGCCCATGCCGGGATTCCGCCTCAGTGGTCTGTGGAGCAGGCTCAAGGTTTGGCCCGGGAAGTCGAGTCGGTGATCGGTCAAAGCGACGCTGAAGCGGCCCGAGCCGCGATCTCCTATCGGGATTTTTTTACGGCGATGTATGGCAATCACCCATCGCTATGGGATGACGACCTAGACGGCATGGATCGGTTGCGAGGGATCGTCAATTACTTAACTCGCATGCGCTTGCTAGACAGAGATGGCGCTCTGGATTTTGCCCACAAGGGTGACTTGGCAGCTGCGCCCGATCATTTGCAGCCTTGGTTTGCGGACCCCAGAAGTCATCGTCAAAGTCATCGGATACTCTTTGGTCATTGGGCGGCTTTGGACGGACAAACCCAGACGCCTCATTGCATAGCCTTGGATACGGGCTGCGTGTGGGGGCGGCAGCTCACCGCTTATCGTCTAGACGATGGGCATACATTTCAGCAATCGGCGCTGTAGCTCGGGTTGATAGATCCGCCCTTGCGCTGACCAAACCAGTTCCCCACAGTAGCGAAGAATTGCCTTGAGACCACCGCAACGTGTTAACGCAAAAGCTTGAAATCTACCTCGTGGGGGGAGCCGTTCGCGATCGTCTGATCAGCGAACAACATGCCACGCCCCACAATGCCGCTGCCAGCGATAGAGACTGGGTGGTGGTGGGTTCCACCGCTGAGGACTTGTTAGCCTTGGGTTTTGTGCAAGTGGGCAAGGATTTCCCGGTGTTTTTGCATCCGCAGACCAAGGAGGAGTACGCGCTGGCTCGCACCGAGCGCAAGCGCGGCAGCGGGCACACGGGTTTCGAGGTGGATGCCAGTCCTACCGTCACGCTGCTGGAGGATCTCTCGCGGCGCGACCTAACCATCAACGCCATAGCCGAAGCCGCCAATGGGCAGCTAGTGGATCCCAGCGGAGGTCAACAGGACATCGCCGAGGGTTGGCTGCGCCACGTTTCTGGGGCTTTTGTCGAAGATCCATTGCGGGTGTTTCGTGTTGCGCGCTTCGCGGCTCAACTACCAGGATTTAACGTTGCTGCAGAAACCCAGCTGCTGATGAGTCAGATGTGCACTGAGGGTGAGTTACGGACTCTGTCCCCCGAGCGTGTTTGGCAGGAATTGGTCAAAGCCTTAGCTGGCCCAGAGCCCCAGCGTTTTTTTCAGGTGCTGGCAGCCTGCGGCGGGCTCACCGATTGGCTTCCGGAATGTGAGGCTAGGACTTGGGATCTGGCTTTCGACCCGCGAGCAGATGCCATGCTCAGATATACCAAGTTGCCCCTAGCAGAAGCAGCGTTGTTGGCGTTGGCAGATCGTCTGCGGGCGCCAAAGTCTATTGCGCAGGCGGTGCACGATCGGTTTGCCTACCTATCCGTGTTGCAGAGCTGGCCCCAGGTGGATGCTTCAGTTTTATGGAAGACGCTAAATCAGCTGCGGGCGCTTCAAGACCCTCAGCGCCTGATACGTCTGATTGGGTTGGTTGATGAGGCGGAAGATCGCTTGCGACTGGAGCAACAGCTGTTACCACTGTGCGCAGAGCTGAAGCAGGTCCGACTGGACAGCGAGGAGGCCCAACTTAAGGGAGCCGAGTTTGGTCAGGCCCTCAACCGGCAGCGCGAGCGTTATGTGCAAAGGTATTTGTCTGGTTTGTAAGCGCGCTTAGGCGGCAGGTCCCAGCATTACTCTCGGTAGATTTCGACGCCAACTGCCGCCGCCGCTGGGACAGCCTTGGGTTTTTCCACGCGGACGGTGACACCGTCAGCACCTGCTTGCAGGCAGGCCTTGGCAATATCTTCTACCAAGGTTTCGATGAGCAGATATTTGCCTTCAATAGTCAAAGTCCGAGCCGCGTCAGCAAGCTCAGCGTAGTTCAGCGTGTCGTCGATATGTTTGCTGGCAGCGGCCCCAGCGGTGTCGGTGAACAGGGTTAGGTTAATGACCACTGGCTGAGGATGAATTCGTTCTTCAGGCAAAATGCCCAGAATGGCGTCGAAGGTGAGGTCTCGAACAAAAATCTTGTCTCGAGGGGAGGCAGCATCGGTCATATCGCCGCCAATTCCGTCATGGGCCAGCGGGGGCGGGTCATAATGGCCAAGCCCTCTGATTGGCCGCCGGCCATACGCAGCGCCCCGGCATAGGCAATCATGGCGCCATTGTCGGTACACAAGTCCAAGGGGGCGTAAACGATTTCAGCGTCCAGTTTGTCCGCAAGCTCATGGCGCAAGCGCGTGTTGGCGCTGACACCGCCAGCGATGACCAATTGGTTCGCGCCGGTTTGTTCCATGGCACGGCGGCACTTAATGACCAGGGTATCTACCGCAGCCATTTCAAAGGCCAGAGAAACGTCGGCTATGTCTTGGTCGGATAGGGTGCCCAAGGTTTGCACCGTGTTTAGAGCGTAGGTCTTTAAGCCGCTGAAGCTGAAGTCCAGACCGGGTCGGTCGGTCATGGGTCTTGGGAAGCGAAAACGCTTAGGATCACCATGCTGAGCCTGCGCCGCTATCTTGGGGCCGCCGGGATAACCCAATCCCAGAAGTTTGGCGGTTTTGTCAAAAGCCTCCCCAGCGGCGTCGTCAACGGATTCGCCCAAGATTTCGTAGGCGCCGAAGTCCTTAACGTGGACCAGTTGGGTGTGTCCGCCTGACACCAGTAGGGCGACAAATGGCAGTTTTAACGAGCCGCCCTCGCGGTTAATCAGCGGGGCCAGCAAATGCGCTTCCATATGATGAATGCCCAACGCTGGGATGCCCAAGGACCAGGCAAGACTTTTGCCAAAGGAGGCGCCGACCAGTAATGCCCCCATAAGGCCAGGCCCTGCGGTATAGGCGATTCCGTCAAGGTCATCCAAACTTTTACCGGCGTCAGCGAGCACTCGCTCGGTTAACGGCGTGATCTTACGAACGTGGTCTCGGGAAGCCAGCTCGGGTACCACGCCACCGTAGTCCGCATGCAGGGCCACTTGGCTGTGCAGGGCATGGGCCAGTAGGCCGTTTTCGCTGTCATAGACAGCTAAGCCGGTCTCGTCACAGGAGCTTTCAATGCCAAGAATGATCATCGCGTCATGGTACAAAAATGCCTCAATGAATGTTGCGGTATCTGCCAAGAATCAACTGGTGTCTCAGTCGTGCGGTGGGGTTGCCGCTACCCAGACCACTGTGTAGAATCCGCGCCCTCATTGGGAACAAGTTGAAACATGCCTCACGTAAGAGTCAAAGAGAACGAACCGTTTGACATCGCTTTGCGACGATTCAAGCGATCCTGCGAAAAAGCTGGTGTACTCAGCGAAGTGCGTCGTAGGGAATTCTACGAAAAGCCTACTGCTGTGCGTAAGCGTAAAGCTGCTGCTGCGGTAAAGCGTCACATCAAGAAGCTGCAGCGCGAAACGCGAAAGTTCGAGCGTTCCTACTAGTCGGAACAATCAGAACGTCCTAGCAAGGGTTAATGCCCTTGCGTACAGCGACAACCTCACTGTTGCAACGACGTTAGGTACTCGGCGGGTCTAGCTTTCATAAGACCGCCACATAGGTACGCAACGCAGCTACGCTATTTAGGCACGCAACATATGAACGCGACGCCAATGCCGAATGCGCTATGCTAAAAGCCCCTCAAGCAGGGGCTTTTTTGTGGCTGTAACAACAGTCGACACATGATCGAAAACGGGAAAGCGAGATGTCCGAATTAAAAGCAACGCTGAATCAAGCAACCAAAGAGGCTATGAAGGCCAGAGATAAAGACCGTGTTGCAACCTTGCGCATGGTCAACGCGGAGCTCAAACGCATCGAAGTGGATGAGCGGCGCGAGCTCAGCGACGACGACGTATTCGCTGTGCTGAACAAAATGCTCAAGCAACGCAAGGATGCCCTGGCCCAGTTCACCGACGCGGGTCGAGAGGACTTGGCGCGTATAGAGGCCTACGAAATCAGCGTGATTGAGGCGTTTTTGCCCACCCAGATGGACGGTGATGAATTGATCGCGTTTGTGGCCGAGTTAGTGAGCAAATCTGGTGCCCAGGGTATGCAAGACATGGGTAAAGTCATGGCCTTGCTGAAAACTGAGGGGCAAGGGCGCGTGGACATGGGAAAAGCCAGCGCCTTGGTCAAGGCTCAGCTCGGCGCCTGATCTACGGTTAGCTGAGATGGTGAGTGCGTTCACCCAAGGCCGGCTGCGCTCCTATGGGTCTGTGCTATGGTATTCCACCGACAGCGTATGGGCCTCCTCGTGGCTGGTTTAATTCCCCAATCTTTTATCAATGACTTGATCGATCGCGTCGACATCGTAGACGTCATCGACGGGCGCGTGGCGCTAAAAAAGACGGGCAAGAATTATTCGGGCCTTTGCCCCTTCCACGACGAAAAATCGCCCTCTTTTTCCGTGAGTCCCGACAAGCAATTTTTTCATTGTTTTGGCTGTCAGGAGAGCGGTACCGCGCTGACGTTCTTGATGAAATACGAACGCATGGAATTTGTTGAGGCGGTGGAAGCCTTAGCGAAGGATCTGGGCTTAACTGTACCTCGAGAAAAATCTAACCGTGCCTATGTGGAAGTAGATCAAGGTATCTACCAAGCCTTGGAAGGCGCAGAGCGGTTTTACCGTCAGGCCTTGCGCGACGCTGACGTTGCGGTGGACTACTTGAAGGGCCGGGGACTTACCGGAGTCACGGCAAGAGATTTTGGTATCGGTTACGCCCCTGAAGGCTGGCAAAACGTCAGTGAGCGTTTGTCGGCTGAAGGCGTGACCAGTGACGCGCTACTCAAAGCCGGTTTGACCATCAAGAATGACAGCGGCCGGGTCTATGACCGCTTCCGTCACCGCATTATGTTTCCGATTCGCGATCTGCGGGGCCGAGTCATTGGCTTCGGCGGCCGCAAACTGGGCGATGAAGAAGGGCCGAAGTATCTGAATTCACCAGAAACACCGGTGTTTGCTAAAAGTCAGGAATTGTACGGGCTGTATGAAGCGCGCAAAGCATTACGGCACATCGACCGCCTGTTGGTTGTGGAAGGCTATATGGATGTGGTGGCTTTGGCGCAAAATGGATTCCGCAACGCCGTGGCCACCTTGGGCACCGCGACAGGCGAGGCGCACTATCACAAGCTCTACCGCTACACCGACGAAGTGATTTGCTGTTTTGATGGCGATAAGGCGGGACGCTCGGCAGCCTGGCGAGCGTTAGAGAGCGCCTTGCCTGTTCTCAACGAGCACCGACAACTCAAGTTTGTGTTTTTGCCCGACGGTGAAGATCCGGACTCCCTGGTTCGCGACAAAGGTGCAGACGCCTTTAACGAGTTTTTGCGCAACGCGACCCCTGGCATCGAGTACTTGTTCAGTAAGCTTAGTGAAGGACTGGACTTACAAACCTTGGACGGCCGCGCGCGGTTTATGGGGTTGGCGAATCCCTATGTTGAAAAAATCCCCAGCGGTCTTTTGCAGGATCTGGTGAAAGCCAGAGTGCGAGAAATCGGCGGCATGGCGGCCCCCCTGGCGGGTGGTGTAAAGCCACCGGCGCATCAACCGGGAGAAGCAACGTCGAGTCCGGCTTCGGGAAGCGGCTCAATTTTGGTGCAGCGGTTATTGACGCTGTTGCTTAAGGCGCCGCAGCTTTGGGGCCAATTGCCCAAGGATCTACAAAGACAAGTTATCGCCCAAAGCAAAGACCTCGGCTTACTGGGGCGATTGGTGAACTTTTTGTCAGATCGGCCCGAGGCGGATGTTGATGAGGTGCTTATCGCCTGGCCGCACCCGGAAGAGCAAAAAACGCTGATTGGGCTGGCAAAAAGACCTCTGGATTTGGGCCAAGAGGCCTGGCCTGAGACCTTGTCAGAGGGTCTACAAAACCTGCTGCAGCAGCGACAAAAACAACAGCGGCGAAACCGCTTGGCCCAGCTTGCTGCTGAAGGCGAGGACGACAAGATAAAGGCAGCCTTAGCCGAGGAGTCTGTGCGCAGCAAAAACCCTCCCAATACCTAGCTCAGAGCAAGGGACGAGGTCCCAACGACACGCAAGATTCGACTAAGGTTAGGCGGCAATATCTGGTGCCGCGGATGCAGCATTGGTATAATCCACGGTCAGCCCGAGCAGAACGGTCGACATCGAAAGGCTTTGGACAACCCGCCAAGACGTTAAGTAAGGACTTTGGCGCGCATTTCTGTCCACCTCAATCAGCCAAACAGTTCAGCCGGTGAAAACAGCAATAGCGCTCCCGCAAGGTAAGGAGCGTAGAACGTTGCTCCAACGATTGCTCAGGCAAGGCCAAGCAGTCCAACCATACGAAAGAGAAAAAAACGTTTGCGGCCGCGGTAAAACCAGACGGCGGGCTTTGTAGACGCTCAAATACTCGAGTCGGGGAACAATGAACAAACAAGTCAGCACAGCACAGCAACAATCGCGCTTAAAAGAACTCATTGCCAAGGGCAAAGAACAAGGCTACCTGACCTATGGTGAGGTAAACGATCACCTGCCAGACGATATTTCTGATCCGGAGCAAATCGAAGACATCATTCGCATGATCAACGACATGGGTATCACGGTCTACGAGACCGCACCCGACGCGGATGATTTGTTGTCCACGGAAGAAAACACGGCGGATGAATTAGCCGCAGAAGAAGCTGCGGCAGCACTGGCAGCGGTAGAAACCGAAGCCGGACGCACCACAGATCCGGTGCGTATGTACATGCGTGAAATGGGCACGGTAGAGCTGCTGACCCGAGAAGGTGAGATCGCCATCGCCAAACGCATTGAAGAGGGCATTCGTGACATGCTCACCGCTTTGGCCAGTTATCCAGGCACAGTGGAATATCTTCTGGAAACCTATGCCGAGGTGGTGAAAGAGGACAAATTGGCTGACCTGTTAGTGGGTTATCTGGATCCCACCGAGCACGTGCCGGCGGCAACTCAGATTGGTGCTGATGGACCGATCGCTCGGGATGACGACGAAGAAGACGATGAGCCCAAGGGCCCAGATCCCGTAGAAGCCAAAAAGCGCTTCTCGTTACTCAAGCGCCAGTTCAACAAGTACAACAAGCTAGTTGAAGACAAAGGCAAGAACAGCAAGGAAGCGGAAGCTCAGCACATCAAACTGGCAGAGGCCTATTGCTGTTTCAAACTGGTGCCCAAGCACTTTGACTACATGGTGTCCTTGGCGCGAGATTCCCAAGAGGTGGTGCGTCATCAAGAACGGTTGATTCAAACTGCGGTGGTTCGTAAAGCCCGCGTGCCTAGAGATATTTTCCGCAAGGAATATCAGGGCAGCGAGATGAGCACTACCTGGATCAACAAGATCGGCAAGATGAAAAAGGAATACGCCGCCGCCCTTGATGGCCAGCGTGAGGATATTGCCCGGTCTCAGAAGAAGCTGAAGGCGCTGACCAAACTCACGGATTTGTCGGTGCTGGAAATCAAAGACATCAACCGCCGAATTTCTTTGGGCGAAGCCAAGGCGCGTCGAGCCAAGAAAGATATGGTGGAAGCAAACTTGCGTCTTGTGATTTCCATCGCGAAAAAATACACAAATCGCGGCCTGCAGTTCCTGGATTTGATTCAGGAAGGCAACATCGGTTTGATGAAAGCGGTAGATAAGTTTGAGTACCGTCGAGGCTATAAATTCTCGACCTATGCGACTTGGTGGATTCGTCAGGCCATTACCCGATCCATTGCGGACCAGGCACGCACGATTCGTATTCCAGTGCACATGATTGAAACCATTAACAAGCTCAATCGCGTATCTCGCCAAATGTTGCAAGAAATGGGACGCGAGCCCACGCCGGAAGAGCTGGGCGAACGTATGGAAATGCCCGAAGAGAAAGTGCGCCGGGTACTGAAAATTGCCAAAGAGCCGATCTCTATGGAAACGCCAATCGGCGACGATGAAGATTCCCACCTGGGCGATTTCATTGAGGACCACACCATTGGTTCTCCCATCGACTTGGCGACCGGGGAAGGACTGCGAGAAGCGACTAAGGATGTCCTGGGCGGGCTAACCGCGCGGGAGTCTAAGGTGCTACGTATGCGCTTCGGCATCGACATGAATACGGACCACACCCTTGAGGAAGTGGGCAAACAATTTGACGTGACTCGGGAACGAATCCGGCAAATCGAGGCAAAGGCGCTGCGCAAGCTGCGGCACCCGAGCCGCTCCGAGCATTTGCGCAGCTTTTTGGACGAAAGTCTGGAAGGCGGCAAAGGACGCAACGTTTAGGCGCAAGCCTGCTGCAAACGTTGCGTAGGAGCCGTCAGCCGTCAGCGGTAAAACGTAAAAGGTGTGGCGGCAAGAGAAATTGGGCCTATAGCTCAGTTGGTTAGAGCAGTGGACTCATCAAAATGGTGCGCCTGACGCTGAAAAGGTCAGGATGAACGGGATGAATTCAGGGAAACCGTAGCTTTTGCGCAAGCAGGGCCGGCAATCCTGAGCCAAGCCGACAGTGCACTGTCGGAAGGTGCAGAGACTACCTGAGAACTGGCAACTTACTTAGCGGGTTGCCGAGTGTTCTTAATAACAGGCAAGAGCGTCCCGCTCCCTAACGCAGCTCTCGGAGCTGGCGAGGGAGATGAGATAGTCCGCACACGGTTGAAAAATCGTGAGTATGTGAATCCATTGGTCCCAGGTTCGAGTCCTGGTGGGCCCACCAATTTCTCTACGTCTTTCCCCTAACGCCTAAAGAACGAAAAAGTCCCCAGCCCCACGCATGGTGATTTCCCCAACGGTCACCCCCTTGGGTTGGTTGATGGCGTAGATCACTTGGTCAGCAATGTAGTCGGGCTCAAGCACCGCGCAACCAATAGAATCCTGACTCACCACATTGGGGTCCACTTGACCGTCCGCTATAGATTGCATCGCACTTTGAAATGCTTCCTGGTTTTGGCCCACGATGCCGACGACAGCCTCGGCATTGACGATGCCAGCAGCCAGGCCCGTCGCCGGGACACCGGTCGGCTTCACGGTGGTCACCTTAATCTTGCCTCGAGCTTCCACCCGCAGTGATTCGGACAGGAAATTTACCGCGGACTTGGAGGCGCCGTAGACCCCTGCGCCAGCAACGGGGAAGTTGCCATAGATCGAGGAGATATTGATCACGTGGCCTTCCTCTTGGGCCATCATCTGGTCATAAACGCTGATGATGCCGTTAAGCACGCCCTTGATGTTGATGTCGATGCATCGATTCCATTTTTCAGCAGCGTCTTGGTGATCGGCGTAAAAGGCCAAGGGCATGACGCCTGCATTATTCACCATGACATCAATGCGCCCGAACTGATCAACGGCTTTGGCTGCAAGGGCCTGCATCTCGGACAGGTTGGCCACATCGGTTTGCAGGCCAATGGCTGCGCCGCCAGCGTCGGTCAGTTCTTGGGCGAGGGCAGTCAGCTGTGCCTCGTTGATATCCGCGCAAACGACTTTTGCACCGGCTGCAATGGCTTTTTGACTGACTAGCCGCCCGAAGCCGCTGGCCGCGCCGGTGACGATGAGGACCTTGTCTTTTACGTAGTTTTCCATGGCGATTTCCCGACGGGTAATGTGGTTTTGCAGACCCTAAGATTTAGTTGCTTTGAGGTGCGTGATTGAAGACGGGTAAAAATAGCAAGCGCAGGTACATGCACACCAGCCAGATTTAGCTGGATGTTATTATCGATGCCGGGTCGGTTAGTGATGGTGGCCCAGGCAGGCACAGTCATAGTCTGGGCCTGGGCCGGAACGCATTAGCCCTTTAACGTATTCACTACATAGGCTGCCAGATCCGCAACGGCAATCCGCTCCTGGGCCATGGTGTCGCGATTGCGCACAGTAACGGTGTCGTCTTCCTCAATGGTTTGGAAGTCCACGGTGACGCAAAGCGGGGTGCCTACTTCGTCATGTCGGCGATAGCCCTTGCCAATGTTGCCGGTGTCCTCGTAGAAGATTCTGCCGAGGCCAAGTCCCATCAGCTCATTTTTGATGGCTTTGGCTTTGCTGACAATGCCTTCATGGTTGCGCTTTAGGGGCAGGATCGCGACTTTGATGGGCGCTAGGTGTGGCTTGAAAGCCATCACCGTCCGCTCGCTGCCGTTTTCCAAGGTCTCAACGGTATAGGCTTCGTTCATAATCGCTAGCACGCCGCGATCCACACCGGCGGATGGCTCAATGACGAAGGGTACGTGCCATTTTTTTGCCTCAAGGTCCTGTAGCGCCAGTTTCGCGTTGGAGTCTTTGTTGGGCTCAACCTTGGCCGTCAGGTCATAGTCTTCCTGGTTCTTGGTGTGCGAACCTAAGTCGAAGTCTGTTCGATTGGCGATGCCCTCCAGCTCTTCCAAACCATGGGGGAAGCGATACATCACATCTACGGTGGCTTTACTGTAATGCGCCAGTTCGTCAGCGGGTACGTGGTACAGCTCCAGTTGGTCTCGGCTAACGCCTTGCTGTTCCCACCAATCCAAGCGCATTTCTACCCATTGCTCATGCCACTGCTCGTCTTCCCCAGCTTTGACAAAGAACTCCAGCTCCATTTGCTCGAACTCTCGAACTCGGAAGATGAAGTTGCGCGGCGTGATTTCATTGCGGAACGCTTTACCAATTTGCGCGATACCGAAGGGTAATTTTGGCGACGTCGAATCCACGACGTTCTTGAAGTTGGTGAAAATCGCTTGTGCGGTTTCGGGTCGCAAATAGGCGAAGTTGCCACCGTCTTGCACGGGCCCTACCGCGGTTTTAAACATTAGGTTAAAGGGCCGGGGCTCGGTTAGGTCACCAGAACCGCAGCCTGGACAAACCTCGCCCTCTAAATGGTCTGCGCGCCAGCGGCTTTTGCAGCTACGGCAGTCCACCAGCGGATCGGTGAAAGTGGCTTCGTGACCCGAATGCTGGAGGGTCAGCGGATTGGTCAATATCGCCGCGTCCAAGCCTTCAATATCGTCGCGTTCATACACCATGGCGCGCCACCAAGCGGCTTTCAGATTGTTCTTCAGCTCTACCCCGAGCGGACCGTAGTCGTAGACCCCTTGCAGGCCTCCGTAAATGTCGCTGGATTGAAAAATAAAGCCTCGTCGCTTGGCTAAGGAGACAAGCTCCTCCATGGATTTCGCTGTCACAAGTGTTCCTGAACAGATAGTTGATGGTAGCTGATCGAAACTCCTCGATCAGCGGGCGGGACTATACCGGTAAAGCAGGGTAAATTCAGCGTCGGTTAGGCGTCAGGCCGCGGTGGCGCTACATATTTTGGCTTCAGGAGTAACAGCAGACATGTCCAGCAATCTTTTTGATCTATCCAACAAGGTGGCCTTAATCACCGGTTCCAGCAAAGGTATCGGGCGGGCTATTGCCGAAGAGATGGCGCGGCAGGGCGCCAAGGTGGTGATCAGTAGTCGCAAGGCTGACGTTTGTCAGGAGGTGGCTGATGGGATCAACGCCGAGGCCAAGGCTTCGGGCAATGCCACCGGTGAAGCCATCGTCATACCGGCTCATGTCGGTCAACGCGAGGCCCTGCAGCAACTGGTGGATGAGACTCGGGAACGGTTGGGCAAAATCGATATTTTGGTGTGTAACGCGGCGGTCAACCCGTTTTACGGTTCCATGCAGGAGCTGCCGGACGATGCTCTGGATAAAATCCTGGACATCAACATCAAGTCCAATCACTGGCTGGTGAACATGGTTTTACCTGAAATGATCGAGCGCAAAGACGGCTCCATCATCATTGTGTCCAGTGTCGGTGGCTTGCGAGGCAGTCCGGTGCTGGGTGCCTATTGCATCTCTAAGGCTGCAGATTTGCAGTTGGTACGAAATTTGGCGGTGGAGAACGGTCGGCACAATGTGCGAGTGAATGCCATATCGCCGGGCTTGGTGCGTACCGACTTTGCACGGGCGCTGTGGGAAAACCCGGATATCCTGCGCGAGCGCACGGCGGGTGATCCACTTAAGCGGATTGGTGAACCCCGAGAAATTGCTGGGGCGGCGGTTTATTTGGCTTCGGCGGCGGGTTCTTTTACAACCGGTCAGAACTTCGTCATCGATGGCGGTGCCACGATCAGCTAAGCTGACCGCCATTTAGGGACTTGGATAACGTTATGGATAGTGAATTGAATAAGCCGCGCTGGTGGGCCCAAGCGATTTTGATTGGCTCTGTTGTGGCAGCGGTTTTGTTGGTCATGAGCGGCCTCGGCACGCGCTTGGGTATCTGGGCCTATACCGGCGGATTTACCGTCGCCAGTGGCGGGGTATTGCTCGCCGCTGCGGGTTTTTTCCTCGGCGTCGTTGCCTACGCGATTTGTCTATACAAAGGTTTCAAAGCTGAACGATCCAGTTTGTTGATCGGTGTCTTGATCAGCGCGGTCATTCTGGGCCAGGCAGCCATGCAACTGTCGGCGGTGAGTGCCGTGCCAGCCATTCACAACATTTCTACGGATACGCAAGATCCGCCGCAATTCGATCAGTTGGTTGCTGTGCGTGAAGCAGAAGGCGCCAATCCGTTGGCTTACGACGCCGAAGCGCTGGCTGAGGTGCAGCAACAGGCCTATCCCTGGGTGCAAACGTTGTCTTCCGCTGACAATCCAGCGGTAGCGTTAATGAAAGCGGTCACGGTGCTTGAGGACATGGGGCTGGAAGTGGTTAACGTTTCCGCAGACAAAGGCTTAGTGGAGGCGACGGCGACCACGTTTTGGTATGGCTTTAAAGACGACGTGGTCGTACGCATTCGCAGTGCGGCGAGCGGCACGGGCAGTGTGGTGGATGTGCGCAGCGTCTCACGAGTAGGGCGTTCGGATTTGGGTTTAAACGCCAAGCGCATTGGCGAGATCCTGGCAGGCCTGGGTCAATAACGCCGTTAAAAATTCACTAACCGGCAATGCATGGTCACAAGATCTACGATGCCCACGGCGTTTCTGCCGGGCATCATGCCGGCGCACTCACCCGGATTAAAAATGGTCTGGGTGCCAGATTGCTCTAGGCGGTAGCGGTGAGTGTGGCCGTGCAGGGCTAGGTCTTCATCGGCTAGGTGGCCGTCAAATTCCAGCGGGTCATGCACCACCACGATATCGCGTTCAGCCCAACGCAGTCGCAGCGGTGGGTCTTGAAAGGTAAAGCCGTGAGTCGCCACGGCGGCATCCAAGGTATCCCGTTCCTGATCGTTATTACCAAAAACCCCAAACAGCGGCGCCTTCAGATCGGCCAATACATCCAGCGTTTTGGCTTGGCTAATGTCACCGGTGTGTATCACACGGTCGACATCTTCCTGATTAAAGATATCGACGATCTTACGCACGTTTTTGAGATTGTTGTGGGTGTCGCTAACAATACCAATACGCATGGGTAAATCCTGAGGAGTGTGGCAATAAAAACGCCAGGCGAACCTGGCGTTTTCGTTGGCTTGTGCCGAGTCGCGCTACTGGGCTCGCTCCAAGACGTGAATGGCGCAGGCGCTGCCCAGACCAATCACGTGGGTCAAACCGATTCTGGCGCCCTCTACTTGCCGCGCGCCTGCTTCGTTGCGCAGATGCGTGCTGACTTCGTAGATGTTGGCGATACCGGTCGCTCCCAAGGGGTGTCCCTTAGACAGTAGACCACCGGAAACATTGACAGGAATGCGGCCGCCTAAGGCTACTTCGCCTTCATCAATCATGCGGCCAGCGTCCTCTTGTTTGCAGATGCCCAGATTGCCGTAGTGCAGAATTTCCGCAGTCGCAAAGCAATCGTGCAGTTCAATGAGGTCAATGTCGTCTGGCCCTAATCCGGCCATTTCGTAGGCTTCTTTGGCTGCTTTCTGGGTGCAGGAATTCACGTCTGGCATAACCAGATCTCGCTCTTGCCACGGATCTGACGCCAATACCGAGGCTCGTACTTTGATAGCCCGATCCATCAGTCCCAGTTCTCTGGCTTTCTTTTCAGAGCAAATAACCGCAGCGGCAGAACCGTCCACGTTTACAGAACACATCAGTTTGGTGTTCGGATAGGAGATCATTTCAGCATTCATCACCTCTTCGAGAGGGGTTTCGATCTGATACATCGCCTTGGGGTTTAGCGTGGAATGATGGTGGTTCTTCACCGAAACCTTGGCAAATTGCTCAAAGGTGGTGCCGTAGTGTCGTGCGTGTTCCATGCCAGCTTCGGCAAATACCGCAGGCATTGTGCCGGAGCCCATCAGACCTTCCTTGGGGATGCCGGCTTTACCACCAGCGCCGCCCAGCAGGCCTTTGCCCATTTGCTCAACACCTACCGCTAGCACGACGTCGTAAAGACCCGCTTTAACGGAGGCCCAGGCTTCTCGAAACGCGGTAGCACCGGTAGCACAGGCGTTAGCGACGTTGACTACTGGAATGCCTGTTTGACCAATCTCTTGCAGCAGTCGCTGGCCGACCATGCCAGAGGCCTGGCCCAGGTTGCCGCAATAAAGGGCCTGCATGTGCTGAATGCTCAGGCCGCAGTCGTCTAAGGCCATCAACGCGGCTTGGGCACCAAGCTGCGGCACCGTTTTTTCCGGGAAGCGCCCGAATTTGATCATGTCGACCCCTACGATATATGCGTCGGTCATAGTCGTTCTCCGTTATGTTCTTTGTTGGCGTAAATCTGTGTTTCTGAGTTACTAGGATTTGGGTTGAAAGAAATAGGATAAGTAGCTGTTGCCATCAGCGTCTTTGCGTCCAAGGGCATCAGCAAAAACCACCTCCACCGGCATATCAAACTCGAGATTTGCTGGATCGGCTTCTACGTTGATCAGATTTCCCTTGATGGCTGTGCCGTCATCTAGGTCAACAATGGCGCTGACATAGGGCACCTCAATGCCGGGAAAAGAGCGATAAACGATGGAATAAGAGTAGAGCTTGCCGCTGTTGGGTAGCGTCACTGGGCTCATTTGATCTCGGGCGCCGCACTTGGAACAGACATTGCGTTCCCCTAGAAATGTGGTGCCGCACTGGCCGCACTTAAGACCTTCCAGATAGGGGTCGCCGCCCTCTGGAATCTTTAGGTATGGCACCGCTGGTAAAGGCTGATTGCTCATGTTTCCCCTCAAAAATTAAAAAATGGCGTGGTGCTCAGGCGACAAACCGCGCCAAACACCGCTGGGATCATACTATTGCGCTACTTTCGGGGGTAGAGCGAGATATCCGTCACAAATCCGCATCGATACGCCGACCTGTGGCCACTTTTTGGCCTCTTGGCCGAGTAAGGTTGCTCGACGCAGCGCTGGCTGAGTGACTTGGGAGAATTCATGAAGTCGTTAAAAGTTCGCGATTATATGGCAGCAGATCTGCTGACCTTTACACCAAACAGTAACGTGCTGGACGCCATGGCGCAGTTTCTCGACAAAGGCATATCCGGCGCTCCGGTGGTGGATGATGCGGGCGCTCTGGTTGGCGTGCTCTCGGAAGTCGACCTGATTGAGGTGGTGGTTCAGGACAGTTACTACAACGAGAACGTGGGTATCGTTGGCGACTATATGCAGACTGAGGTGGAGTGGGTGGACCCAGAAATGGATATCTTTTCCTTGGCCCAGCGTTTCATCAAACACCATCGTAGGCGCTTTCCAGTGATGGAAGATGGCAAGCTGATTGGCCAGATTTCCAGACGCGACGTGCTCAGAGCCGCGATGGATTTATCGCTCGAGTGACCCCTGGACCTTACCGCCAAGGGTCAGTGATCCAAGGGCAGCTAGAGTCTTGAACGAATAATTTCATTCACCTGCTGGGGGTTTGCTTTGCCTTGGGTCGCCTTCATGACCTGACCCACGAAGAAGCCCAGCATTTTTTCCTTACCAGCGCGCAGCTCTTCGAATTGTTTCGGGTGAGCGGCGATCAAGTCATCGACGATGGTGGTTAATGCACCGTCGTCACTCACTTGGGCCAGATTGAGGGACTCGATAAGCCCATCGACGTCCGCTGCTGGTCCTGCCTCCCAAAGCGCTTCGAAAAGCGTTTTAGCGGTCTTCGACGACAGCGTGCCATCGTCAATTCGCTGAATGAGCTGCGCCAGTAATCCGGGCGTTACCGGGCTGTCTACAAGGCCGATGCCGTGTTTGTTCAAGTGGGCCAGCAGCTCGCCCATCATCCAGTTTGCCGTCTGTTTGGCGCTGGCTCCCTGGACAAGTGCTTGGTCAAAGTAGTTAGCCCTGTCGATGTCGCTACTGATGTTAGCGGCATCCGCCGGGGTTAGATCCAGATCGTTGATGTATCGGGCACAACGGGCATCGGGTAGCTCTGGTAGGGTGCTGCGAATCTGCTCCACAAAGGCTTCGCTAATGTTCAGTGGCATTAGGTCAGGATCCGGAAAGTACCGGTAGTCGTTGCTCAGCTCTTTGCTGCGCATGGAGCGAGTTTCGTCTTTGTCCGGATCGTAAAGACGTGTCTCCCGGTGGACTTTGCCGCCGGCCTCCAGAACATCGATTTGTCGCGCTATTTCGTGCTCGATAGCTTGCTCGACAAAACGAAACGAATTGATGTTCTTAATTTCCGTGCGCTCGCCAAACTCCGTCTGGCCTTGTGGGCGCACCGAAACGTTGGCGTCGCAGCGCATGCTGCCTTCAGCCAGATTCCCATCGCAGATGCCGATATAGCGCGCCAGCGTGTGGATTTGCCGAAAGTAGGCTGAGGCCTCCTGGGCTGTGCGCATGTCCGGCTCTGAAACCACTTCCAGCAACGGGGTGCCGGTGCGGTTCAAATCGATGGCGGTTTGGCCGCTGAACAAGTCGTGTATGGATTTGCCAGCATCTTCCTCAAGGTGCGCCCGGGTGATGCCTACCGTTCGCGGCTGACCGGACTCTGGGGTGATGGTAATACTGCCGGCCCCGACGATGGGGGTTTCGAACTGACTGATCTGATAGCCCTTGGGCAAGTCGGCATAGAAATAGTTTTTTCGGTCGAATATCGAATGCAGGTTAATTTGCGCGCCAATGGCCAGGCCAAAACGCACAGCCATTTCCACCGCCCGTTCGTTGAGCACGGGCAACACGCCGGGCAGGCCGAGATCGATGTTACAGGCCTGGGCATTTGGGGCGGCGCCGTAGGCCGTACTCGCGCCCGAGAAAATCTTACTTTGTGTGGCAAGCTGGACGTGAATCTCCAGCCCGATGACAGCCTCCCAACTCAATTGATGTCTCCCGCCTGTTTAAGGTGCCAGTCTGTCTGACGCTGAAATTGCGCGGCTAGGCCAAGGGCTAGGTCCTCGCGAAAGGCCGGCGCGATAAGCTGCATGCCCATGGGAAGGTTGTCTGTGAATCCGCAGGGCAAGGACATGGCCGGCAATCCGGCTAGACTGGTAGGTACGGTGTATAGATCTTGCTGATACATGGCCACAGGGTCGTCCGTGTGTTGTCCTCGCTTGAAAGCCGGGGTCGGAGCCGTCGGTGTCAGCAACAGATCGACGTCGTTAAATGCCGCGTCAAAATCTTGGGCTATCAAGCGGCGAATTTTCTGTGCCTTAAGGTAGTAGGCATCAAAATACCCAACCGACAGCGTGTAGGTTCCGGTGAGGATTCGCCGTTTAACCTCATCGCCAAAACCTTCTTCCCGAGAGCGTTCGTAAAGATCTTGCAGGGATGTGGGGTTCTCGCACCGATGGCCAAAACGCACGCCGTCGTAGCGGGACAAGTTTGTGGATGCTTCAGCCGATGCCAGGACGTAATACACCGGTATGGCAGCGTCAGTATGTGGCAAAGATACGGTTTTAAACTGGTGGCCTAAGGCTTCCAACTCTTGCTTCGCCGCTTGCAGACATTCCTGACCGGTACTGTTTTGGAAGTACTGCTCAGGTAAACCGATGACCAGCGGACGATCGAGATCGGCGATGCCGTTAACCGCTAGGTCCTCTAACCAATGGTCTTCGCGGCGGGCACTAGTGGAGTCCTTAGGGTCAAACCCGGCCATGACGCTGAGCATAAGCGCTGCGTCTTCAGCACTGCGGGTCATGGGCCCGGCCTGGTCTAGGCTGGAAGCAAAAGCAATCATGCCAAAGCGAGAGACCCGGCCATAGGTGGGTTTTAGCCCGGTGATGCCGCACAAGGCGGCAGGCTGGCGAATTGAACCCCCGGTGTCAGTGCCGGTAGCGCCTGCCACCAAACCCGCGGCTACCGCAGCGGCAGAACCTCCAGATGAGCCGCCAGGGACACGATCATGATCCCAAGGGTTGGCGACCGAACCAAAAAAGCTGGTCTCGTTAGATGAACCCATAGCGAATTCATCCATATTGGTCTTACCCAGACTGACCATGCCCGCATCGGCCATCTTAGAGACAACCGTTGCATCGTAGGGCGCCACGAAGTTGCTCAGCATCTTCGAGCCAGCGGTTGTTAGGACACCCGCAGTGCAAAAAATATCCTTGTGGGCGATGGGCAAACCTAGGGCAGGGCGTTGATCGCCGGCGGCTCGCGATTCATCAGCGGCTGCGGCTTGGGCCAGGGCAGCGTCCGCGGTCAGCGTGATAAAGCTGTTGAGGCTCGAATCAGTGGCGTTGATGCGCGCCAAGTGGTCTTGGACCAACTCCACGCTAGAGACATCACCCTGACTCAGCGCGCGACTCATATCGCGCAGAGATAAAACGTCGTTCATTGAGGTGAAAACCTTATTCAACTACTCGTGGCACGAGGTAGTAGTGATCAGCGGTGGCCGGGGCATTGCGTTGGAATTGCTCCGGGTCCGGGTGTTCGGTTACATCGTCTGCGCGAAGTCTGGCGGTGCCATCAAAGGCATGAGATAGCGGTTCTACGCCCTCGGTGTTTACCGATTGCATGACATCAATCAGACCAATAATGGATTGCAGATCTTTGCTCACGGCTTGGGTTTTGTCCGCATCTATGGCTAGGCGGGCTAGCCCCGCCAGGTGCGCCACATCGATGCCGTCGCTGGGCTCTTGGGCATGGCCCTGTTCATCTGCTGGAGTTTGATTGTTCTTAGTCATGTTGATCGATGGGTAAGACTGTTGAGGCGAGCAATTGTAAACGGGTTGTTGCAAGAATGCTGGTTCGTTGCAGGTACCGGGGGTTATTTTTCATTTTCTGAAGCCACACCCTATGACAGCGTCATCTAGCGGACTATCTAACAACGTTAGTCGTGCTTTTCCAAAAGCATAAGCCTATGATTGCGCTTTATTTTCCGGAGTTTGCGCGTCGATGTTAAAGAATTTCCGCGGCCTCTTTTCGAGAGACCTGTCTATTGATCTTGGCACGGCAAATACGCTGATCTATGTCCGCGACGAGGGCATTGTACTGGACGAACCTTCCGTGGTTGCGCTACGCCAACAAGGTAACCAGCGTACCGTGGCTGCCGTGGGTTTGGACGCTAAACGCATGTTGGGTCGAACCCCTGGCAACATTACCGCCATCCGTCCACTGAAAGACGGTGTGATTGCGGATTTTTTGGTCACCGAAAAAATGCTGACCTACTTTATTGCCAAAGTGCACGAGAACTCCTTTATTCGTCCCAGTCCAAGGGTACTGATTTGCGTGCCCTGTAAATCCACTGAGGTCGAGCGCCGGGCGATTCGCGAAAGCGCCTTATCGGCTGGTGCGCGTGATGTGCGTTTGGTTGAAGAGCCCATGGCTGCGGCCATAGGCGCGGGCCTGCCTGTGCATGAGGCCGTTGGCACCATGGTGGTGGACATTGGCGGCGGTACCACCGAAATCGCCATTATTTCCCTAAACGGCGTGGTGTTCTCGGAATCCGTTCGGGTGGGCGGCGACCGTTTTGATGAAGCGATTGTGGCCTATGTGCGACGTACACAAGGCAGTCTCATTGGTGAAGCCACCGCAGAGCGCATCAAGCAAGAAGTCGGTGCTGCCTATCCGCAAAAAGATATTCGAGAAATTGATGTGCGCGGCCGCAATCTGGCTGAGGGGATTCCGCGCAGTTTCACCTTAGACAGCAACGAGATTCTCGAGGCTTTGCAGGAACCGTTGTCCGTGATCGTACAAGCGGTGAAAGCTGCGTTAGAGCAATGCCCTCCCGAACTGGCGTCGGATATTGCCGAAACAGGCATGGTGCTAACCGGTGGCGGTGCGTTACTGCGCGATTTAGACGTGTTGTTGGCCGAGGAAACAGGTTTGCCTGTGATCATTGCTGATGATCCCCTGACCTGCGTAGCCAGAGGTGGAGGCAAAGCCCTCGAGCTGATGGATCAGGCTGGAAACGCGGATTTGCTGTCCACTTCTTAAAGAGGCGCGGCACGCCATATCTGATCTGTTGAAAGTTCAGTTGACGAGGGTTCAGTTGACGCTGGAGGGGTAAGATTAAAACGCTGTTCGCCAAGAGACCCAGTGCCGGTTACTTGATGTTAGCCCTGCTGTTGGTGTCTCTGGGCATCATAACCGTTGATGGTTCTATCCCTAGGGTTGGGCGCGAAAATCCAACCTGGGTGCCGACGTTTTTGCAGGCGACTCTTAACCAAACTCGCAGGCTCCTGCTTGGGCTCGCGTCTCCGGTCTATGCCGTGGCCGAGGCGCCCTATCAGATTGCTGGCTTTATCCATGATGTCACCGCTGATCGTGCGGACCTGCTGGAACAGCGCGATCGCCTTAGCGAGCGATTGTTGTTGCTCGAGCAGCGGCAGCAACGATTCGATTATCTGCAGCAGGAAAACACTCGCTTAAGACAGCTGTTAGGTTCTGGGGCGCAATTGCCCAGCCAGGTCACTATTGCAGAAATCGTTGGCGTATCGCCCAATCCTCAACGTGATGAGCTGCTGTTGGACAAAGGCAGCGACGACGGCGTAGCCCCAGGGCAAGCCGTGCTGGATGCCCAAGGCGTTTTCGGGCAGGTGGTTGAAGTGGCCGCAAGTACCAGTTGGGTTTTGCTGATTACCGACCGCAATCACGCTATGCCAGTGCGCAATAGCCGAACTGGGGTGCGCATGATCGCGGCGGGCACGGGCTTGCTCGACACGTTGATACTAGAGGACCTGCCCGCATCCACGGATATCCAAGAAGGCGACTTGATAGAAACCTCCGGCTTGGGCGGTCGGTTCCCTATGGGCTATCCCGTTGGCACTGTGGCGACGCTAGGCAGCGTGCAAGACACGCCCTACTTGAGTGCTTCGCTTAAACCAAAAGCAGCCTTGTCCAAGGTCGGGCATGTGTTGATTGTGGCAGAGGCTGCTGTTGATGCTGCGCCAACCCAGCCGACTGCAACGCGCGCTGAAGGCCAATCCTCTCCATCAACCAGTGCAGGCGAAAGTTAGTATGCGTCCATCTGGGTTGATCACCACCTTAGTCATCGTTGGCAGTTTAGTGCTTGCAGTAGCTCGTCCGCCGGCGTTTGTGCCGGATTGGCTGCTGGCTTGGCGGCCTCAGTGGTTGGTTTTGGCGCTAGTGCTTTGGGTTCAGCAGCTGCCGTATTTTCGCGGATCCCTGTTCCGCGCGGTATTTACCCGCAGCTCTTCCGATGACAGCACTATTTTTCGTCGCAGCATGCTGGCGGTATGGCTAGTCGGTTTTTTTGCGGACGGGTTGTTGGGCGAACCCCTTGGGCTGAACGGCGCGCTGTTTACGATGATCGCTTTTTATTTACATCGCTTTCGTGATCGATTGGCCATGCAGACATTGATGCAGCGGATGATCATGATTTTTATGTTGGTCTTTTATACCGAGGTGTTGCGCGCCTTCGCGCTGAATTGGTTGCTTGGCCAGCCATGGGTGCTGCAACCGTTGACGGTGGCGTTGACCAGTATGCTGGTTTGGCCGTTTTACGACCGTTTGAATCGCCGCTCTCCGGCCAGTGTGCGTGCCCAGTGAGTACAACAAAAAAACCTCGCCTGGTGTTGGCGTCCCAGTCTCCTCGTAGACGTGATCTACTCACGCAGATCGGTCTGAGCTTCGATGTGGTGCCCGCGGATATCGATGAAACACCCCTAGTCGAGGAGAGAGCGGAAGCCTACGTAGCGCGACTTGCAAAAACCAAGGCCAAGGCCGGTTGGCAGCCAGGGCAACTGAACATAGGTGCGGATACCATCGTGGTCAGTCAGGGAGACTTGCTAGGTAAGCCTGAAGACCAGGCCCACTGTCGGGCGATACTGCAGCAACTGTCGGATTCTGCGCACCAAGTCTTTACTGGGGTCTCGGTGTTTGACGGCACTCAGAGCTACAGCAAGGTTGTGGCCAGTACCGTTTACATGCGGCCAATTACCTTGGCAGAGATCGACGCTTACTGGGATTCTGGTGAGCCTCAGGATAAAGCCGGGGCCTACGCGCTGCAGGGGTTGGGCGGTATTTTTGTCCAGCGGATTGAGGGCAGCCACAGCAATATCATCGGCTTACCGTTGCTCGAGACTGAACAATTGCTCATCGACGCCGGCTTCCCAACTTGGGCTGAACGCAAGCATGGCTGAAGAACTGCTGATTCAGGTGTGTGATTTCGAGTCTCGGGTCGCCTTGATCAAGGATGGCGCTGTCCACGAGGTTCACTTGGCTCGGTCTGCGGGCTACAGCGTTACCGGCAACATTTACCTCGGCAAAGTGGTCAGGATCATTCCGGGCATGCAGGCGGCATTTGTTGAAATTGGCCTAGAGCGTCCGGGTTTTTTGCACGCGGCGGATATTCAAGCACCGCTGATAACGACGGCTTCCGATCCAGAGCACAAACCCGGCATTCGCGAGTTGCTGCACGATGGCCAAGAATTGCTGGTGCAGGTTGAGCGTGATCCCATTGGCGCAAAAGGGGCACGATTGTCCACTCGTCTTACCCTGGCATCGAAATATCTGGTGCTCACTCCGACCAGCCAGCAGGTGGCCATATCTCAGCGCATCGACGAAGACGCCCAGCGTCAACGCTTGTTCAAGATTTTGCGCCCTTTGGTGGAATCCGCGGGATATGGCGTCATCGCTCGTACCTTAAGTGAGGATGCGTCGGCCTTAGGGCTGCAGCAGGATTACCAGCGGCTGGTGCAACTTTGGGAACAGCTAGCCGCTACCCGTGAGGCCGCGGCACCGGGCAGCCTGGTTTACGAGGAACTGCCCATTCAAACCCGCCTAGTCAGAGACTTGGTGGGGCCGGATACCGCGGCCATTGAAGTCGATCATGCCGAGACATTCCGTCGACTCGACGACTATCTGAGTAAGTATGCGCCGGTTTATCGAGACAAATTGCGGTATTGGCAAGACCATAGTTCTGTATTTGCACGACACAACATTGAGGGTGAAATTGCCGCAGCGCTTTCACCCCGAGTGGCACTACCCAGTGGCGGCACGCTAGTGATTGAACAAACTGAAGCCATGATCAGCATCGATGTGAACACAGCCAGTTTTCTTGGCAGTAAAAATCTGGAAGAAACGGCCTTTCGAACCAATCTCGAGGCCGCTGGGGTCATACCGCGTCAGTTGCAGCTCCGGAACTTGGGCGGAATTATTGTTATCGACTTTATCGATATGGCGAATTCCGATCATCAAGATTCTGTGCTGACAGAACTCTCCAATCACCTGGCAAAGGACTCGGTGACAACCAATGTTGTTGGTTTTTCTGACCTCGGTTTAGTCCAGTTAAGCCGAAAACGCTCGCGACAGAGCCTGGCTCAGCAGATGTGCGCCGCATGCCCTCATTGCGAGGGAATGGGATTGGTGAAAACCGCCGAATCTGTTTGCATGGAAGTCTTTCGCGCCATGGCGGCAGAAGCGACCGATGAAGGCAGGCGTTGGGACCAGGAAGGCAGTTACAGTTTAGTAACCACAGCGGCGGTGGCAGATCGATTGCTGGATGAAGAGTCGGCGGTCTTCGCCAAGTTGTCTGCCGGTATGGGTCATCCTGTTCGCTTGCAGGTGGACTCGGCATACGCTCCTGGTCGCTTTGACTTGTTTTTCGTCTCCGACCACCACGGTTCGTCTTAGTTTGACGGCGTCAGAAAACCAGCATTCCTCGGCCCCGAGCGAACAGTCTCGGTTACGGGTAGCCCTGCGGGGTTTATCGATCCTCGTGACTTTTACCCTCTGCGTGCTGGCTGGCTTGCAGCTCACGGGGCGAGCCTTGGTCAGTTTTGCGGATCAACTGACGCCTAGAGTGAATTCGCTGCTGCAGCCTTATCGGGTCGAGCTTACGGGTGTTTCCGGTGGTTGGCGTGGGTTTAACCCAATCCTCAGGGCAGAACAGATCCAGTTCGCCGCGGGGGAAGCTGCCGATGTTGAGGTGGAGTTAGACTTTTTTGGTAGTTTGTTCAACGACCAACTGATTTTTGCTCGCCTGTCTGCGAACAAAAGCACCCTAGGCTTGGTTCACTCTCCCACAGGCTGGACGCTCAAAGGTGGGTTGGACCGATCACTGGACATTGATTTTTTGCGCCTGTCTCAAGAAATTCGACAAGTGCAGGCGTCGCTGAGCGTATCGCTGGAGCGCGACGATTTACTGGCGCGCTACGACGTTGATCTGCAGCTTGCCAATATCCAAAGCGAGACCCACTTATCTTTGACCGTGGTTAGTCCCAGCGCAGACCTTGACCCCAAGCGCTTCAACCTGACCTGGCGTCGGGATCTGGATTCGCAATCCACAGGGCCGAACACACAAATTGCGGCCCAAGGTGATCTTTGGGTTGAACCGGGATTGTTGGCTCCCGCTGGTTTCGAGCTGTCGGTGGCGGACAGCGTTTGGGTGGAAGGCGCTTCCAGTTCGGATGGCGCTGATGTGACGGGGCAAGGTGCTCTTGGTGCGAAGCTGCGCGTATTTGCCACGCCATGGTTTCAACCCGGCAAAGATCTGACGTTGGATGCCAGCGCGCAAATCCAACGTGTGGACCAGCAATTGGCAGGAGAGATACGCAGTACTTTGCACAGTAGCGGATCAGATTCGTTAGGCCTGCCGACGCTGCATATCGCGATGACCGCCGACAAACTGTTGCCAGCAACACCTTACCGCAAGGGTTTAGCGAAGATCTTTGCGCCGGAGGAAGAGTTGATTGTGCAGGCGGTAACGGATGCTTTTGTTTTGGCGCCGCTGACGGAAATGGGTCGAAACCTGCTAGCCCCAAGTACCCCTGCGGGCCTGTGGCTGGATGGCCTAAATGTCCGGGGCAATGTGGATGCCGCTGCGCTTTTTTATACACCAGAACAAGGATTTGGTTTTGCCGCCCAAACCCAGTCCGTGGCGCTAGATGCGTTTCGAGGTTCACCAAGCATGAACAACATGCAGGCCGATGTTTATGGCAGTGGCCTGCAAATCGCTATGCAGGTATCGGGTCAGCAAGTGACCATGGGGTTTCCAGATGTGTTTGCAGAAACCTGGCTCTTCGATCAGGTGCGCGGTCAGCTGCAGCTGCTGTTTAGGCAAGGCTACGCATCGGTGCGGGGTTTCGATATTGAGGCTTACAGCGGCGAAAGCCGTATCGATGGTGGTTTTGCCACTAGCCGACCCGATGTACGCGAAGATCAGCGCATTACGCTAGGACTGCAGGTCGATAAGATCCAGTCGGAAAACACCCGCAAGTATATTCCCAAGCGCCTAAGCCCGAGTTTGCGTCAGTGGTTATTGCAGGCTCCGGAAACTGGGCTGTTGAGTGACGCTAAGGTCGCCCATCACGGCCAAATTCATTTGCAGGCAGATGACCGTACTCGCCGACGCTTCGAGCTGATGGCTGATTTCGATGATGCTGATGTGATCTACGCGCAAAGCTGGCCGTTACTCACCAACGCTGCAGGCAGCGTCCATGTGGCGGGTTTGACCACCACAGGGCGCGTTGATCGGGGCGAGATCATTGACGTCAGCGTAGCCGGAGCCGAGGTGTTGGTGGATTCAGTTCGCTCCTTAGCAACGATTGACCTGTCTGGTCAGGCCCAGGCCGCAGCGTTATTAGACCTGATTCGGCAATCCCCCTTGCAGGATTCCATGGCATTTGTCACCCCGCAGTGGCGAGCCCAGGGACAGCTCGACTATGACGCGCGCATCGAAGTCCCCCTGATCGAAAATCCGCGGACTGACAATGGTTTGCAGGTAGAGCTGGTCGCTCGTTTTGAGGATTTGAGCCTAGCAATGCCCGAGTACCGCCTCGCTTGGGAAAATCTCTCTGGGCAGCAGTCTTTTGCGCTGCCCCATTACTTGCAGGGTCAAATGCGCGGGCGGCTGTTTGATGAACCCGTTGAAATCGATGTTTCCCATGACCCCGAAAATATGCGGTTTCAAGTCAACGGACATTTTAAGGCAGAGGACGTCTTTTATTTGGCGGGCCAGGAGCCCTCGCCTGTGCTGACGGGCCGCGACTACCTGGAGGGACAACTAAACCTCGCCATGGTTAGTGGCGACGATCCTCAATTACACATTAAAACGGATCTGCGCGGGTTCGCGATCGACTTACCCGCCCAGTTCCGCAAGGTTCAGGGCGTTCTAGAACCGTCGGAACTGACGGTGACCTTTGCCCCAGACCATCAAAAACTGGACTGGCGCTACGGGCAAATTCAAGGCTGGTACGTCAGTGCTGACAACGCTTCCAAGCGGGTTTCTCAGGGCTCCATCGGTATTGATGCCCAACCGCTAACATTGGAACCCAGTTATCCAGGTTTGGTCGTTAGCGGCAGTCTTGCCCGAGTGGATCTGGCGGATTGGGTATCCACAACAGGAGAACCTGCCATATCGCCGCCGCTGCAGTGGCAGATCCGTGAACTGCAAGTGGATGAATTTGTGGTCAACGATCTGTCCTTCTTTGACCTTCTGGTGAATGCCCAGAGTACCTCCCAGTCGTTGGTGTTCCAGCTTCAGGGCCAGGATATCGCTGGGAGTATTGATCTGAGCGAGGCGGACAGGCCCCAGATCGAGCTCTTACGTCTGCGTTTTCCGGCCCTACCCGAGCCCAGCTCAGAGATAACCGGTAACTTGGACCCCATCGATCTGGATGTTGGTCGCGCGCTGCCCAGGGCAAAAGTATTCGTTAACGAACTTTATCTTGGCGACGAACCGTTTGGACGCTGGAACTTCGAGATCGTGCCAGAAGCGGACGCGGTGCGCTTTGCCATCGATGATGTCTCGGTAAACGGCGCGCACATAACGGACAGCGTTTTTCGGTGGGACTTGAAGCAGAACATCAGTGCGTTTTCTGGCACGGTGAACTTAGACGATTTGGCCCAAACCCTCCCTCTTTGGGGCTATGCGCCGGTGCTGACCACCACCACCGCATCCGTCTCAGGCAACCTGTCATGGAGCGGTTCGCCAGCGAATATTCATCTAGTGAACGGCGAAGGCAACTTGTCTTTGCAGGCCAGTGATGGTCGGTTTCTCGATATCGAGCCTGGCGGTGCTGGCCGCAGAGCGGTCAGCTTGCTGAACATTACGGCGTTGACCAAACGTATCAGCCTGGATTTTTCCGATGTCATCGGCGAGGGCATCAGCTTTGAGAAGGCTGCGGCGGAGGTTCAGTTAGAGGATAAAAAGCTCACGTTCACCAAGAATTTGGCTATCGAAAGCACCTCATCGCGCTATGAACTGGGTGGTGAAGTGGACCTGCGTACCGATGAGTTAGATGCCCAAATGATCGTTACCCTGCCGGTGAGTGACAGTTTGCCCTGGTACGCCGCATACTTAGCCTTTGTCAATCCTGTGGCCGGTATCGGGCTTGCGGTGGGCGAACGCGTTTTGCGCAAGCCGATCCAACGTATGAGCTCAGCTAAATTTGCGGTTTCTGGTGATCTTGCTCATCCTCAAGTGGTATTTACGGAACTGTTTAACCGAGACATCGCGGTTGCAGATCCAGCGGGTGATCGTCTGTCACCGGATCTGCTCGGTGAACCGAATGCCCAGCAGACCGAGGGTGGCGATCTCGAACCACAACCAGTACTGCCTCAGCAAGACCCTGGGCCCTGACAATTTCTGCTAGACACTATCTATGGAACTGGCTACGGATCTGGCGACGGCATACCAACGTTGTCAGAGTTTTGATTTGAAACAACAAACCAAGCGAACTGGATCGATTTATGAGCGACGTAATCTCAGCGGTGGAAGAAAAATTGTTGCAGGCCAAGGGCCTGGATCTCAGCGAGATCGAGCGCAGTGTAGGCAGCTTGTTGAGTAGGGATATCGATTACGGCGAAGTATTTGTCCAGAGCACCCGAGGCGAATCCTTTGCCCTTGAAGATGGCATCGTGAAAGACGGCTCCTTTGGTGTCGAAGCCGGCATCGGCGTGCGGGCTTTGGCTGGAGAAAAAACCGGATTTGCCTATTGCGAGGACATTCGCCTGGAGGGTTTACGCGAAGCCGGTAAGGCAGCTCAGTCCATTGCGGCAAAAAGTGGCTCTGGATCTCTGGGCGGATTTCGAGTGGGTGATTATCCCAAGCTGTATCCCGCCGACGATCCCATCATCAGCCTTGGGGATGCGGAAAAAATAGCCCTGCTGCAGCGTATTGACCAAGTGGCCCGCGCGGAAAACCCAAAAGTAAAAGAAGTCTCGGTTCGTATTTCTGCCAACCATGAAACCATGCTGGTAATGGCCAGCGATGGCACCTTGGCTGCCGATATTCGCCCCCTAGTGCGCTTCGATGTGTCGGTCATTGTCGAGCATGAAGGCCGTCTAGAGCGGGGCGATGCCGGGGGCGGTGGTCGTCGTAGCCTGGAGTCTTTAACCGCGGGTACCTGGGCAGAAGACTTGGCTAAAGAAGCCGTGCGCATGGCGCTAGTGAATCTAGAGGCCATTGACGCCCCAGCGGGTCCTATGCCCGTTGTGCTGGGGCCTGGCTGGCCGGGCGTGTTATTGCATGAAGCCGTGGGTCATGGCTTGGAGGGGGACTTCAATCGTAAAGGCAGCTCGGCTTTTTCCGGTCGCATCGGCGAGCAGGTGGCCTCGCCGCTGTGCACGGTGGTGGATGATGGCACCTTGGCGGCCCGGCGCGGTTCTTTGAGCGTGGATGACGAAGGCACGCAAACCCAAAACACCGTGTTGATCGAGAATGGCGTGTTGCGCGGCTATATGCAGGACAAACTGAATGCGCGCCTAATGAATGTGCCGGCCACGGGCAACGGTCGTCGACAGTCTTATGCCCATGTGCCCATGCCACGCATGACCAATACTTATATGCTCGCTGGCCAGGATGCACCAGAAGACATCGTGCGTTCGGTTGCGAAAGGTATCTACGCGGTGAATTTTGGCGGCGGCTCCGTGGACATAACCTCGGGCCGATTTGTGTTTTCCGCTACCGAGGCGTACCTAATCGAAGACGGTAAGGTCACCGCTCCCATCCGCGGCGCTACGCTGGTGGGTAGTGGGCCAGAAGTCATGAACAAGATATCCATGGTTGGAAACGATTTAGGCCTGGATGGTGGCGTGGGGGTCTGCGGTAAAGACGGTCAATCCGTGCCTGTGGGTGTTGGCCAACCGACGCTGAAGGTGGACGAGATTGTGGTGGGCGGAACGGCTACCTGAACGTGGTGACCAAAGCGGTCAGCGGTTATGGGTCCAGAGGCGAGTCGGCCGACGTGTTGTCTGCTTCATGGTCCGCCGCTTCAGTCAATGTCGTGCGCAAAAACTTGAACAAGACCCTGAGCGCGCGTTTGTGTGCGTCACTGGGTTCTTGGCTCTGGTCTTGGGCAGGTCTGGAACTGACCGCGGCTGCCACCACTTGCCGCAACTGCTGCCGCTCGACGTTGGGGTAGCGAGAAATGAACTCGGTAACCGCGTCGGGTTGCGCGACCAGTTGGTCTCGCCAGCCTTCTAGGGAATGGAAGAAATGTCTGGCAGCGGCAGATTGGCCATCCAGATCCGCCAGTTGGGATTCAATGGCAGCAGCGTCGACCTTACGCATGAGCTTGCCAATGAACTGCATCTGTCGTCGGCCGCCTTCGCGGCTATTGATGGCGGCATGGGTTTCCAGAGCTTGGCGTAGGTCTGGCGGCAGGTCCAGGCGTGCTCTAACGTCGGGCTTAAGCTGGGTCAATCGAAGGCCGAGTTTCTGCAGGCGCTGGGCTTCGCGTTTGAGAGCTGATTTGGATAGTTCTTCAGACATGACAAAAATTTAAAGGAAGCAAGTTAGTGGAGTTTATAGACCATCAGCAAGAATTAACCGCCTTGGTTGAAAATATTCTGGACGAAGCAAAGCGCCAGGGTGCCGATCAGGCAGAGGTGTCTGTGAGCATGGAGCAGGGTCTGGGCGTTAGCGTGCGCAAGGGTGAACTGGAAAACCTGGAATTTAATCAGGATCGCGGCTTTGGCATTACCCTGTATTTTGGCAAGCGCAAAGGTTCCGCCAGCACCACAGACAGCAGTCAGGAAGCCATCCAAGAAACCGTGCGCGCTGCCAAGGGCATCGCCGGGCATACGCAAGAAGACCCCTACAGTGGTTTGGCCGACGCCGCCTTAATGGCGCAAGAACCGGTGGATTTGGGACTCTACGACCCTTGGACCGTGACCCCTGAAGAGGCCACGGCGATGGCGGTGTCCTGTGAGGCTGCAGGATTGGCCCTAGACAGCAAATTGACCAACTCCGATGGCGCGCAAATCAGTACCCAGCAGGCGCTGCGCGTCTACGGCAACAGTCACGGGTTTTTGGGGGCATATCCCAGCACTCGTCACAGTCTCAGCTGTGTGCTGATCGGCGAGGACAATAACGGCATGCAGCGCGATTATTGGTACAGCTTGTCTCGTCAGTGGCAGGCCCTGCAGGACCCTGTTGAGGTTGGGGAGGAGGCTGGTCGGCGCACCCTAGCCAGGTTATCGCCACGCAAGGCACCTACCGGGAAATACCCTGTGCTGCTGGCGCCGAACTTGGCGGCGGGCTTGATTGGTCACCTTAACGGTGCGATCAGCGGTGGCGCGCAATATCGTCAGGCGTCTTTTTTGCTGGATGGGCTGGGTCAACAGGTATTGCCTGAATGGCTGAGCATTTGGGAAGAGCCGTTAATGCGCGGCGGTCTGGCCAGCGCCTATTTTGATGGCGATGGCGTGGCGACGCGCAAGAATCGGTTTGTGGATCAGGGCTATCTGCGCAGTTACATCCTTTCAAGCTATTCCGCCCGCAAACTGGGGTTAGAGACCACGGGTAATGCTGGCGGTGTCCATAATCTTCATCTCGATGGACCCATGCAGCCGCGACAGGATTTGCTGGCCAGCATGGATCGAGGTTTGTTGGTAACGGAATTGATGGGGCAAGGTGTCAACTCAGTCACCGGAGATTATTCTCGTGGTGCCTCAGGCTTTTGGATTGAAAACGGCGAAATCGCTTATCCGGTGGCGGAATTCACCTTAGCGGGCAACCTCAAGGACATGTTGCGTAACATCGTGGCCCTGGCTGACGACATCGACGAGCGCAGCAGTATCCGAGCCCCCAGCATGTTATTGGAATCCATGACCGTGGCAGGGCAATAGCCCAGCACCCGGACAAAGGCGCAAGCATGACTGGCCGTGCCGGGCTCGCTGTGCTGCAGTCAGCGTTGTTCGTTATCCGCGGTGGCGAGACTTTGGTTAAGGACCGAATGGTCCGTCGCCGTTTGATAAATGGGGTGTTACAAATACACCCAGCTGGCCAAGCCCAGAAAGATGAAGAAACCCGCCACGTCGGTAATGGTCGTGAGGACTACGCCACCGGCAATGGCTGGATCAATGTCTAAGCGTCTTAACAGGCTGGGCAATAGGCTGCCCGATATGGCCGCAATCAGAATCGTTGCCATCATGGCCACGGCGATAATCAAACCCAATTGCGCATCATCGAAAACATAAGCGGCGCCGCAGGCCACTAAGGTTGCCCACAGCAGACCATTAAGTGCGGCGATGATAAATTCCCGATTGAGCATCCACAGCAGGTTGTTGCGCCCAAGCTGTCCGGTGGCCTGACCTCGAATCACCAAGGTGAGGGTTTGGGTGCCAGCGATGCCTCCCATGCTAGCGACAATGGGCATAAGCACCGCTAGCGCTACGACCTTGACGATGGTTTCTTCGAATACGCTGATGACCGCAGCTGCCATGAGAGCCGTAATCAAATTGATGCCTAGCCATAGCGCGCGCCTGCGTACCGCTCGGCGCACGGGTGCAAACGTGTCTTCATCCACTACCAAGCCCGCTGGTGCTAACAGCGCCTCTTCTGCATCCTCGATGATGACGTCGACCACGTCGTCAATGGTAATTCGACCGACCAAACAGCCGTCATCATCAACAACCGCTGCGGAGATCAGATCGCGCTCGGAAAACAAGCGTGCCACCTCTGTGTCGCTGGCAGCGACATGAATGGCTGGGGCGTCGGTGCTCATGATTTCCCGGACGGTTACCGTTGGATCCGCAGTCAGCAGTTTGGTGATTGGCAAACTGCCCAAATACTCGTCACGGCTGTTCACAACGATGAGCGCGTCTGTGGTTGCCGGCAGGTCCCTGCGCAAACGCAAATAGCGCAGTACCAGTTCTGCTGCATGTCGCGGTCGCACGGTAATAGCGTCCGTGTTCATCAAACCGCCAGCACTGTCTTCGGGATAGGAAAGCACCGACTCAACTCGGTCCCGATCCCGGCTATCCAAGTTCTCCAATACTTGATCGGTAATGGTGGTGGGCAGCTGCTGCAAGATATCGGCAAAATCGTCGGTATCCAGGTTTTCGGCCACAGCGACCAATTGCGCGGTATCCATGGCCTCAAGGAACTCGGCACGAACATCATCCTGCAAGTACTGGAGACTTTGGTTTTTAACTTCTTCGTCCAGCAAGCCCCAGATGACACGGCGGGTGTCAGGGGTGTTGGCTTCGATGACGTTGGCCAGTTCGCTGGGACGCAAGGACGCGAGCAAAACCTTTATTTCGCCAGTGCTGCCCCGGCTGATGCCTTCCAGGGCCTCTTCAAACTGTTGCTGGTCTGGTGTCATATGTCTTCCAATTCATGAAAGCCTGCTTCAACAAGTGCTGTCAGCGCTGCCATGGCATCCGCCTCGTCCTCACCCTCAACCTGGACATTGATGGAGCTGCCCACCGCGGCGCCAAGCAACAAAAGACTCATGATGCGTTTGCCATCAGCCTCAACCCCCTGATCGTTTTGGATACGAATATCCGCAGAAAATTGGGACGCTAGGCTCACCAGTTTTGATGCGGCTCTGGCGTGGAGGCCCAAGGGATTTATGATGTTTAATGTGGCTGTTTGCATGACGCAGCAATCCTCAGTCGAGGCGCAATAGTAGACCGAAGCTGCTAACGGGTCAGAATAATTTGCTGTTCGAGTGGCGCCAGCGGAGCTCAGCGGTCAGCTTTGTGATGCTTCCGCAAGTTCCCGGTGTCGTACCAGCACATGATCAAGCTGTGAGGAAAAATGCCGGCTTAGCCGCTCAGCCATATACACACTGCGATGCTGACCGCCGGTGCAGCCGATGCCAACGGTGAGGTAAACCCGGTCGTTGTCGGCAAAGCGCGGGATCCAGCGTTCTAACAGCGTCGAAATGTCGTGGAACATTTCGTTAACCAAAGGCTGCTCTTCCAAAAACCCAACGACCTCCTGGTGCAGGCCACTGAGGGCTCGCAGTCCCGGCTGCCAATGGGGGTTAGGCAGACAACGCAGGTCGAAAACAAAATCCGTATCGACCGGGATGCCGTGCTTAAAACCAAAGGAACGAAACAGCAGATTGATGGAGACCCCAGTGTTTTCCAGCATTCGGTTGACGATTTGCTCGCTCAGGCTTTTGCCGGATATACGGGTGGTGTCGATGGTTAAGCTGGCCAAGTCGGCAACGCTGGCCAAAATGACGGCTTCGGCGTCAATGGCTTCCCGAAGATTCACCGACGCGCTGGTCAAGGGGTGCCGCCTGCGGGTTTCACTGAAACGTTTAACCAGGGTTGGACTCAAGGCATCTAAGTACAGTACTTGGGTGTCGATGCCTTGAGAGCGCAGTTGCAGCAGTAATTCGGGAAAGTGCTCTAGTCCTGAACTGCGTGCGTCGATACACACGGCTACCTTAGATAACTCGCCCTGGTCGTTGGCGTAGCGATTCACCAGGTCTTTCAGCATCTCCACCGGCAGATTGTCGACACAGTGATAGCCGGCGTCCTCCAACGTGCGCAGTGCAGTGGATTTGCCTGAACCCGAGCGGCCACTGACGATGACCAGTTTCATGCGAGCTTGCGATCAGGCTCGGCCTGACCAATTTCGTCGTCGACAATCAGCAATTCCTGAAACAAGGCTTCGTCTGATTGACCCGCGCGTAAACGCCGCAGGTTGTCAGCGTCAGAAAAAATCTGCGCCAAGCGTTGCAGTGCGGCGATGTGCGCTTTTTGCTCGTTCATGGGCACCATTAAGACAAACACCAGATCTACTGGCTGGCTATCAGGAGCTTCATAGTCGATACCCTCATCGAGGGTGTAAAAGGCCCCAGAGATTTCTTGGCAATCGGTTCGACAGTGAGGAATAGCGACCCCTTCACCCAACGCGGTGCTGCCTAAGCGCTCCCGTTCTACTAGCGCGTCGTAAATTTCATCGACGGCTTCTTCGCGGTCTTCTCGCTCGGGATTGGCAAGGTCTTCGGCAATGGTTTGAAAGAGGCGTTTGCGGCTGGGCACTTGTACCTTGTGATGTACGTGTTGCAGCGTTACCAGTTGGTTAACTCTCAGTTCGTCGGTCATTCGGTCAGGTGCCCATACCAGTGCATTAAATCTCGTGTCTTGATGAACGGTCGTTGCTGCCGTTGTGTCGCGCCACGTTCTTTTCTTTGTGCTTGAGCAATTGTCGATCCATTTTCACCGTCAGTTGGTCGATGGCTGCATACATATCGTCTGCTTCAGCCATGGCAAACAGTTCAGCTCCAGGCACGTGAGCGGTAGCTTCTGCCTGATGGGTGCGATTTTCAATATTGAGTACCACATGCATATGAGTTATCTCCTCGCTGTGGCGTTCAAGTTTTTGCATCTTTTCTCGGATGCGTTGTTGCAGTGCGTCGGTGAGATCGATTTGGTGTCCGGTTATATCCAGTTGCATGGATGTCTCCTTTCGTCGAGTGGTGGCTAGCAAACAAACTCAATCCGGGCGACGGTAGATCAGACCAATTGTTTCCTTTCGTTAGAGGGAGGAATTGACATGGACTCCCGATATTTGGCCACCGTGCGTCGCGCCACATTGATGTTTTGCTCTGCCAGTATTGCGGCGATTTTGTTGTCGCTCAACGGTTTGCGTGGGTTCTCGTCCGCGGTAACCTTGCGGATTATCGCGCGAATGGCTGTACTGGAAACTTCGCCGCCTGAGGCGGTGCCTACATGAGACGAGAAGAAGTACTTCAGTTCGAATAAACCTTGAGGCGTCGACAAGTACTTGCGGTTGGTAACTCGCGAGATCGTGGATTCGTGCAGGTCTACCTGCTCTGCGATGTCAGCCAAAATCAACGGCTTCATGGCCTCAGGCCCATACTCCAAAAAATCTCGCTGCACCTCGACGATCTTGGTCGCTACTTTGAGCAAGGTGTCATGCCGGGTTTGCAAACTCTTCAGCAGCCACTTGGCTTCCTGCAGATTGTCCTTGAGGTATTCCTTGTCTGGCCCCGCCGCAACCTCTTTGATCAGGTTTGCGTAGGTGGAGTTGATACGAATGCGAGGCAGGGTTTCCGGATTGAGCTCAACCAACCAGCGGCCATTTTCCTTGCGCACTAAAACGTCTGGAATTTCGTAGTCGGCACTTTGGGTCAGCAAGCTTGCACCAGGGCGGGGTTGCAAGGTGCGAATCAACGCGACGACATGGCTTAACTCGTGTTCAGAAAGCTGGGTTTGGCGCACCAGTGCGGTGAAATCCTTGCTGCCCAATAAATCCAGATGTTGATCTACCAGGATTTTGGCTTCCGCCAGCCAAGGCGTGTCTGGGCTCAGGGCTTGTAGCTGCAGCATGAGGCACTCTCGAATGTCTCGAGCCGCGACGCCCACCGGATCAAACTGCTGTACGCGCTTGAGTATTTCCTGCACTTCCTCAAGGGTTGGTGGTGGGTCCGAGGGGTCGGTATTTCTGGCAAGGGTGGCGCAGATATCCTCAAGGGTCGTGTCTAGCATGCCGTCTTCGTTGATGGCGTCGATAATGGCCATGGCGATTTCTCGGTCCGAGGCAGCCATCGGCGTCAGGTTGAGTTGCCAGATCAAATGGCTTTCAAGGGTTTCTTCCACACTGCGGTTGGCATTGGGGTCGAAATCCGAGTCCGGGGTGCTGGAAGCCGGTGATTGGGGATACACATCGTCCCAATTGGAATCTACCGGGATGTCGTCGCTTAGCGGCTCATGCAACTGATCGCTGACTTCGGATTCATGGATGCCGTCCAAAGCATCATCCGCGGTACTGACTGAAACCATTTCTTGATCGTCACCTTGGATGGGCATCGAATCATCAGCCAAATTCTGGAAATCGTCGGTATCCGCGGAAATTTGGCCCTCATCAAAAAGGTCCATTGCATCAGGTTCGGCGCCATTGTCTGCATCCAAAGACGAGTCGTCGCTATCGCTGGGATCGTTGTATTCGTCCTCAGACTCGAGCATGGGATTGCTGTCGAGGCTTTGTTGGATTTCTTGTTCTAATTCCAAGGCGCTGAGCTGCAGTAGCTTGATTGCTTGCTGCAGTTGGGGAGTCATCTTGAGCTGCTGCCCAAGCTTGATGGACAAGCCTTGCTTCATGGACGAGGGCTTCTATCAAGGCAAGATGAACACTGTTTCATCCGTTACAGGCACCTAAATTGATGGGCTGTCACTTTTTAGTTAAGGGACGTTAGGCGCAGGTTAAGTAAAATCCTTGCCAAGATAAACACTGCGAACCGTCGCGTCGTCTAAAATGACGTTTGGTGAACCTTGGGCGATGACTCTCCCCTGGTGAACGATGTAGGCGCGATGGCAAATATCCAGGGTCTCACGCACATTATGGTCGGTGATCAGAATGCCGATACCGCGCTCAGCCAGGCCGGAAATTTCGGTTTTGATATCGGCTACAGAGACTGGATCTACGCCAGCAAAAGGCTCATCCAGCAGCATGTACTTAGGATCTGTCGCTAGGGCCCGGGCGATTTCCAGACGTCTGCGCTCGCCTCCACTGAGACTCTGCCCCAAATTGTGCCGAACTCTTTGTAGCCCAAATTCATCCAGCAGAGTTTCAAGGCGGGTGCGTCGTGATTGCTGATCCAAGGTTTTGTTGAGTTCCAGCATTGCCATGATGTTGGCTGCTGTGGATAAGGTCCGAAACACGCTGGCTTCCTGGGGCAGGTATCCCACGCCGCTAGTAGCGCGCTGGTGCATGGGGGCATGGGTTAGATCGTGATCGTCCAGGTGCACTTGGCCAGCATCGGCTTTGACCAAGCCCACCAGCATATAAAAGCAGGTGGTTTTGCCCGCGCCGTTTGGTCCCAACAGACCCACGATTTCGCCGGGTTCGATTTGCAAGGAGATGTCCTCAACGACTCGGTTGCCTGCGTAGCTTTTAGCCAAAGCAGTGGCGCTCAACGTCATGGCGTGGCCTCACCGTCATCGCTTGCTGGCACCACCAGCTGCATGCGCACTCGTTCATTGGCGCTGCCACTGGCGACGATTTGCTCTAGGTCTAAGCGGTATCGGATCGTGGTGCTGTTGACGGTGTTGCCCGCCTGTTGCAGGGATGCGGCACCCTCCAATTCCAGGGCAGCGGCACCGGGCAGATAGACAATAGTGTTGGCGCTTGCGCGAGTGGTGGCCTGATCTTCGGTGACACCCTGCCAAAAACTCGCGGGCTCTCCGGTAGTGGTGATGCGCGCTATTTGATTGGCCTGCATTTGCACTAAGACCTTGTCGCCAGCAATGCGCATCCCGTCCATGAAGGCCACAACATTGCCCGAGTACTCGATGCTGTTTTCGTTTTGTCGATAGACGGCGTTGTCACCTTCAATGGTGAGTTCCTCTGCATTAACTTGGGGTACTTCTGCGCTGTGCACTGCACTTGGGCCAAATAGAACTGCTAGGCCGATCATCAAAGTGGCCATGTGGGAGGCATGTTGGCGGTGGTTGATCACACTAAGAGTCCTTGGAATGGGTGGGGAGAAAGAGTTTGCTCACGACACGCGTGGTTTGATCTCCGGTAAAGCGCAGAGTGCCTGTTTGCAGATTCAGGTCAAGACCTTGGCTGGTAATGACAAATCGCGGATGGCTTACCAGTGCTTGGGCTTGGGTGAAGGCCTTTTTGTGGTGGGGATACACGTTCAGCGCTGACGTTTCCATGCGCAGTGTGGGACCGGTTGATCCCTCACTGGACTCGGCTTGAACCAGCACTACATCGCCGCTGAGCAGCAGTTCCTCTTGGCTTGCCTCAGTCTTAGGGGCATCAGCAGCGCCGTTGGTTGCGGCTATGATTCCTGTTTGCGCGAACATCCTCCAAGGGTGCTTGCCCTCGTCGTACATCAGCACGGCAGGTTTGGTGATGCTCACGTACTGCTGTTCGCTGAATTGCTCTAGGTTTGACGCTCTGATTTCATAGTTGAGCTCTCCACTGGGCTGGAAAACCTGCCAGACAACGTCGTCCGCGGTGCTGGTTGGCTGCAGCAAACCGAGGCTTTCTTGGTTCCCCGCCGATCCCAGAGTGTTGCTCACCTGCTGTGGCGTCAGCCAAGAAGCCACCACGATGATGAGCGCCAGCACCAAGCCGCCGGTTAACAGGCCGCGCCAGCCGCGCAAGTTCAGAGAGTCAGTGCGTTGATGTCTTGGATCCTGCATCAGCAATACCCGGGTTTCAAAACCGCGATCCCTAAGCTAGGCAAAGGGCCAGCGATCCTGAGCACGTAAAATGAGTTCGCTCAATTCCACCACAACACCCTCGCCGCCGCGCCGGTGCGTAACGAAATGGGCCTGGGCGAGGACCGCGGGGTGAGCATTCGGTACTGTAGCTACCAGTGTTACGGCGGGGTGGTCAAAGAGTTGAAAGTCTTGGACGTCATCGCCTATTGCGCAGAGATGTGTGTCGGGAAAGCCCTGAGCGATCAATTGGTCCAGAGCTTTTGCTTTGTCGTCGGCGCCCTGTTGCAGGTGGGTGATACCCAGTTCCTCGGCGCGACGCTGCACCAGAGCGGAATTTCTGCCGGTGACGATGGCAAGCGCAATACCCTGACTGGCCAACAGCTTCAGACTGCTACCGTCTTGAACATGGAACTGCTTTTGCTCTGAGCCATCAGAGCTGTAAATGATCTTGCCGTCGGTGAGAACGCCGTCCACGTCTAAAACGATACCCCGGATAGAGCCCGCCAGTTGCTGAAGCATTGTTACGTCCTTGTCCACGGTTTAGGCCTGCTGGGCTAGTAGGGCGTTGTAGCCGATCCAGGCCAGAAGCATCACGATACCTTCAAATCGGGTAATCACCGCTCGAGAATTCAGGCCATAGGCAAATAGAGCCAGCATAAGCGTCAGCGCGACCATCATGCCGATGTCTCGCCACAGAGCCGCAAAATCCAGCGTTGTGGTGCTGACAAGGCCGGGCACTGCTAATACCGCCAAGATATTGATGATGTTGGAGCCGACGATATTGCCGATAGCGATATCCGGTTGGCCTTTTAAGGCAGAGCCAACAGTAGCCGCCAGTTCTGGCAGGCTGGTCCCTACAGCCACGATGGTCAGCCCAATAATCATGCTGCTGATACCCAGCGCCAGCGCAATCTCTGTTGCGGCGTAGACCAGTAGTTGGGCAGCACCCAGTAGCACCACCAGTCCAGTGATCAACCAAAATAGCGCCACGGATTGCCGCATGTCTGGCAATTCCTCGAGTTCGCTGGCGAGGGTCCCGGTTCCTGGATCGGCGGCTTTCTCCGAACGCATTAGCCGCCACAAAATGTAGCTAAGACCCACCAGTAGCAGGATGCCATCGATAAAACCCAGTTCACGATCGAATAACAGTAAGGTGGCCAGGCCAGTTGCTCCTAACAGCCAGGGCAGCTCTCTTTTGAGAACATTCTGAGCAAAGGGTAACGGCACAACGATGGCGGTGATGCCAAGCACTAGACCGATGTTGGCAATGTTCGAGCCGATGGCATTACCGATGGCCAAGGTCGCAGTACCTTTTAACGCTGCAATCAGTGCCACGACGATTTCCGGCGCTGAGGTGCCCAGAGCCACCACGGTTAAACCGATCACCACGTTAGACACGCCGAGATTGGTCGCGGTAGCGGCAGCTCCGGTTAAAAATTTGTCTGCGCTCCAGATTAGCGCGGCAAAGCCGAAAACCATTAAGAGCAAGTTGACCCACATATGGGCTCGTCCTATATCTGCGCGATCTGCGCGGGGCTCATTGGTCTTTAATAAGCCCGATCGCTGGGAATGTTTAATTTTTACTGGACGCTAAACGCTGTTGGTTGAGCAGCGTGCCACGTGTTGACCACAATCGTCCGGTTTTTCGAGCGAGCACTTTAGTCCTATCCCTCAAAAGAACCAAGCGACGCGCGCGTTGCAACGCAACGACACACGTTGTACTGCAACGACATGCGGTGCTCCGCCGTCGCGAATGACGTAAGATAGCGCGCCCGTACAAGCTTGAGCCTGTCACAGCTGGGCTGGGTGGATTGGCAAAACCGCTGTAGTAAGCAACAACGACGCAAAGTGAAAGACATGCAAGACGACGTGAAAGAAAGGGTGTCCCGGGCTATTCCCCAAGCTCAAGTAGATGTTGAAGTGGATGGCAATCGCGCCGTCATTCATGTGGTCAGCACCCACTTCGAAGGCATGAGTCGCGTGAAAAAACAGCAAGAAGTGTATGCCTGCATTGAGGACTTGATCGCCTCCGGCGCCCTGCACGCTGTGTCGATTAAAGCCGAGACCCCTTGAGCGCTATCGAGTATGGATAAGCTGCAAATACAGGGCGGCATTCCGCTGCAGGGTCAGATTCGGGTCAGTGGTGCAAAAAATGCAGCCCTGCCCATCTTTGCTGGTTCGCTGCTGACAGCCGAGCCGGTAACCATTTCCAACTCACCGCACCTTCATGATGTGACCACCATGATTGAGCTGCTGGCGTGTCTTGGTGTCGGCGTGTCTCTTGATGAAAACATGCAGGTGGAAATCACAGCGGCCAAGGTCAACAGCTTCCGCGCCCCCTATGAACTGGTGAAAACCATGCGCGCGTCGTTTTTGGTTTTGGGTCCCTTGTTAGCCCGATTTGGTCAGGCGGAAGTTTCGCTGCCCGGTGGCTGCGCCATCGGCTCGCGGCCAGTTGACCAGCATCTGAAAGGTTTGCAGGCCTTGGGAGCCGAAATCGAAGTGACGGATGGATACGTGCGAGCTCGGACCGGTGGCAGATTGGTCGGGTGCGATGTGCACATGGATCTGGTGACGGTGGGCGGGACGCAAAATCTGATGATGGCCGCGACTTTGGCCACGGGTACAACTCGATTGTTTAACGCGGCCTGCGAGCCCGAAATTGTGGATTTGGGTGAGTTCTTAAATTCATTGGGCGCTAAGGTGCGTGGCCACGGTACGACCAGCATTGAGATTGAAGGCGTGGATCAACTGCACGGTGGCGCTCATCGGGTCATGCCAGATCGAGTGGAGGCAGGAACCTATTTGGTGGCAGCGGCGGTGACGGGCGGCAAGGTTCACCTGCGTGATGTCATGCCAGAAACCCTGGGTGCGGTTTTGGACAAGCTGCAGCAGGCAGGCGCAAAAATAGAGCAAGGTGACGATTGGATTGAATTGGATATGGAAGGGCGCCGGGCTAAGGCCGTGGACATTGAGACGTCGCCATATCCTGGGTTCCCCACAGACATGCAGGCCCAGTTCATGACCCTGAACGCTTTGGCTGAGGGTACGTCTACCATCACCGAGAATATTTTCGAAAATCGCTTTATGCACGTGCACGAAATGAAGCGGCTCGGCGCCAACATTGAACTGCACGGTCACTCCATGGCGGTGGTACACGGCGTGGATGAGCTGCGCGCAGCGCCAGTTATGGCGACGGATCTGCGGGCATCGTCAAGTTTGGTGCTGGCGGCGTTGGCTGCGTCCGGGACGACGACCATCGACCGGATTTATCACATCGATCGCGGCTATGAAACCATCGAAGAAAAGCTTGGACAGTTAGGGGCCAGGGTACGCCGAGTGTCCTAGGCGCGGTAATATGTCCGCTTCGATCCGTTGAGTCAGAGCTGTAATCGCGAAGCAGACTAAACCGCCGCAAGCACGTTGTACGAAACACGTTAGAGAAACACGTTAGAAAAGAAGCAAAAAACGGCAGGGGACGCGTCGCCTGCAAATCACATCTGAAATCGAAGTAGAGTCACCCATGGGATTGGTTATTGCGCTGAACAAAGGCCGTATCTTTGAAGAATGCTTGCCGTTACTGGCGGCCTGTCAGATACAGCCCTCTGAAGATCCAAAAAAATCGCGCAAGTTGATTTTTGACAGCGTGACCGGTGGTCACAAGATCATTGTTGCGCGATCCGCCGATGTACCCACCTATGTGGAAAATGGTGTGGCGGATGTCGGGATCACCGGTAAGGACACCATCCTGGAGTACGGTGATGACATGACGTTCTACGAACGCCTGGATTTAAAGATTGGCGCCTGCCGGATGATGACCGCAGGCCCGGTTGGCGTGCCTGAGCCGGCGCAAGGCGTGCGGGTGGCCTCCAAGTTCGTCAACATCGCCCGCAAGTACTACCAAGCCCAGAGCAAACAGGTTTCGCTAGTAAAGTTGTCTGGGGCGCTGGAGATTGCGCCGCTGTTGGGTTTGGCCGATTGCATCGTTGATATTGTTGATACCGGCAACACCCTAAAAGCGAATGGTTTAGAAGCCCGAGAGACCATTTGCGATATCAGCACCCGCTTGATCGTCAATCGGGCTTCCATGAAGACAAAATTTGAAGAAGTGCAGAATTTGATTCAGCAGCTCGAAAAAGTGGTGGCTGCGGATCATGCGTCTGAGGCGGAGCAATAGCCGTGAAGATGCTGGATGCCTCCTCGCCTGATTTTTCTGTCGAGCTGGAACAGTTGCTTGACTGGGATCTCAGCGTAGACAGTGACGTGGATCTCGCGGTGGCGGGAATCATTAAGCAGGTCCGCCAGCATGGCGATGCGCAACTGTTGGCATTGACCCAGCAGTTTGACGGTGTTGTCGCTGCATCCATGTCCGAGCTGGAAATCAGCGCCGACGAGTTGGCGGCGGCCTGGGAGCGAATCGATGCTCAGGCGCAACAAGCGCTTTCCTTGGCAGCGAATCGGATTCGACAGTTTCACGAACGTCAGCGCGAACAGTCCTGGTCCTATACCGATGATTTGGGATGCCAGTTAGGTCAGAGAATTTTGCCGCTGGATCGGGTTGGGGTGTATGTGCCTGGCGGTCAAGCCGCGTATCCATCCAGCGTACTGATGACCTTGATTCCTGCTCAGGTGGCTGGCGTGCAAGAGATCATTGTGGTTTCCCCAACGCCAAACGGGCAGCGTAATGACATGGTGCTTGCCGCATTGCACCTGGCTGGCGCTACGCGGGTATTTACCGTCGGGGGTGCTCAAGCCGTCGCAGCGCTGGCCTACGGCACGCAAACCGTTCCCAGGGTAGACAAGATAGTAGGCCCCGGTAACGCCTACGTGGCCGCGGCGAAGAAGCAGGTGTTTGGTCAAGTAGGCATCGACATGATTGCGGGCCCCAGTGAAGTGCTGGTCATCGCCGATGGTTCCACTGACGTGGAATGGGCAGTTATGGACCTCTTTTCTCAGGCAGAACACGACGCTTCCGCCCAGGCCATTCTGATCAGTACGGATGCGGAATTTTTGCAGCGGGCCGCTGCGATGGTGGAAGCCAAACTGCCCACCATGGAGCGGGCCGAAATCATACGTAAATCGTTAGATCAGCGAGGGGCCCTCATTCACTGCCGCGATCGACATCAAGCCCTAGGAGTTGCTAATCGCATTGCCGCAGAACATCTGGAGCTAGCGGTAGCCGATCCCCAGCCATGGATCGATGGTCTGCGTCATGCCGGCGCGATTTTCATTGGGCCCTACACCGGAGAAACCTTTGGTGACTACATGGCGGGCCCTTCTCATGTGCTACCTACTTTTGGTACGGCACGATTCGCCTCGCCACTGGGTGTTTACGATTTTCAAAAGCGCAGCTCCATGATCGAAATATCGGCTTCAGCTGCCCGGGCACTGTCCCAGCCCACGGATTTGCTGGCAACCTCAGAAGGCCTACAGGCTCACGCTTTGGCGGCAAGGCTTCGAGGTCGCGATTCCTCGGAATGAGTAAGATCGCAGATGCAAACAGACCCGAGCCGGGTCAACAACGGGTTAGCCCCGCTGAGCTTTATCAAGCCAGCTTGTCTGCGGGCACGATGCTGGAAGATCAGGCCCAAGCCCAGGTCATGACCTTGTTGGAGCAGCGTTTCCAGCAGTTACTCCAGCGCCCGGTGGCGGGTGCCCATCCACTGCGTCGGTTCGTTGGCAAGATATTGGGTGGTGCGTCCAGATCTGGAGCTTCCTCGATTAAGGGCCTCTACCTTTGGGGCGGTGTGGGCAGAGGCAAAACCATGATGATGGATATGTTTTGCCAGGCATTGCCGCCGGAGCGACGCCAGCGCATGCACTTCCATCGATTCATGCGTCGGGTTCACGATGCCTTGGGGCGTTTTGCTGGACAACCAAATCCGCTGTTAAAAGTGGCTGATGAAATCGCTGCCCAAGGCGATGTGCTGTGTTTCGATGAGTTCTTCGTTTCTGATATCGGCGATGCCATGATTTTGGGCGAGGTCATGACCGCTTTGTTTGCTCGCGGGGTGGTATTGGTGGCCACCTCCAATGTGGAGCCGGTCAATCTGTACAAGAACGGATTGCAGCGCTCTCGATTTCTCCCTGCCATTGATCAGATATACGCCCACTGCGATGTTCATGAAATCGATCAAGGCCAGGATTTTCGGCTCAGAACACTGCAGCAAGCGCGGCTCTATCACTGCCCCTTGGATGCGAGTGCAAGACAGAGCATGCAAGACAGTTTTGCTGCACTGGTGACAGAGCAAGAAAAGTCCAACGTCAAACTTCGTATCGAAAACCGCAACATTGATGCCTTAAAAGTGGCCGGCGATGTGGCTTGGTTTGAATTTAGTAGCGTGTGCGAGGGGCCTCGCAGTCAAAACGATTACATCGAGTTGGCGACGTTGTTTACCACGGTGCTGATCAGTGATGTACCACTGCTGGATACAAACCGAGAAGACGCGGCGCGCCGGTTCATCAGTTTGGTAGACGAATTTTACGATCGCAGGGTGAAGTTAGTGCTGTCGGCACAACGACCAATAACCGAGCTTTATCAAGGCCAGCGGCTGGTCTTTGAGTTTGAGCGAACGCAAAGTCGCTTGCTTGAGATGCAGTCCGAGGAGTATTTGGCCGAACCTCATGTGGCAGCGGGGGCAACGGGGGCTACCGCGGCCTAAGCAGGGGCGCGAAAGGCGATTAGAGCTGACCTAAGGCAGTTGTAAAGCATTAAGTGCTCCACTATCATTCGCGTCCCTTTTTTTGGGGCAGATTGGCGGGCGCCTGAAAGTCCGGCAAACGAGAATTTGGTGTATTGGTTACTGAGGCTCAGAAGGAGCCGGGTCGGTACGCCTTCGCGGAATGCACGTTCCGTGCATATCTAGTAAGAGGCAGAACATGAAAACGGTAAGTATGCGAGAGCAGGACGTAGTCCGGTCTTGGTGGATCATAGACGCAGAGGACAAGACCCTGGGTCGTATCGCGACAGAAGTCGCGAGCAGGTTGCGCGGCAAGCACAAGCCTGAATTTACCCCACACGTTGATACGGGTGACTACATTGTCGTAGTGAACGCCGAAAAAGTCCGTGTTACAGGTAATAAAGAGCAAGGGAAAATGTACTGGCGTCACACGGGCTACCCGGGTGGGATTCGCGGTACGTCCGTAGAAACCATGCGTGCCGAACACCCCGAACGAATGCTGGAAATTGCCGTTAAAGGCATGTTGCCGAAAAACCCATTGGGTCGTGCAATGTTCCGCAAACTCAAAGTATACGCTGGGTCCGAGCATCCTCATGCGGCACAGCAACCTCAGGTCCTGGAGTTTTAGATGACAGATTACAACTACGGAACTGGCCGACGTAAAACCGCAGCTGCGCGAGTCTTTATCGCCACTGGAACCGGCCGGATCATGGTTAACGCTCGTCCACTGGATGAGTTTTTTGGTCGTGAAACCTCGCGGATGGTTGTGCGCCAGCCGTTGGAAGCTGCGGATCTTACAGACAAGTTAGATCTTAAGATTACCGTTCGCGGCGGCGGCAGTTCCGGTCAAGCCGGTGCCATTCGTCACGGTATTGCTCGGGCTCTGGTGGAGTATGACGAGAATCTACGTCAACCCATGCGTCAGGCCGGGTTCCTTACTCGTGATGCCCGTGCGGTGGAGCGCAAGAAGGTCGGACTGCGCAAAGCGCGTAAGCGACCACAATTTTCGAAACGATAAAATTTGCCAGATATTTGGCCACTATGTTGGCCAATTATGTGGAAGCCAGGGTATCTGTGATATCCTGCGCGCGCCGAAAAGGATTGGTCGAGAGGGAGCAATCCAACTGCTAGGTGACGGTCGCCCATGTAAGGCAATAGCTAGGGCAATAGTTAGGGCAATGACTAGGGCAATAACCAACATCTGAGCGGGTTAATAAGGAATACGTTAAGCCCCGGGACGGATCCTGGAGTGAATACGGCGTTGCGCATTGGGCCAAGAACGATAACGAATCCCAACGGCTCCGAAACACAGGAGCGGGAAGAAAGATTCGGTGTTTTGGGCTCGGTGGCGAAGGCTCGGCGAAGCGTTGGGCCAAAATGAAAAACGATGATGACTAAACAACGTATGGGAGCTGACCCCTGTGAGCGATAGCGCAGTGAACGAATCCGCCAACGCGGCTGACGATAAAACCACGACCAACAGCCGACGTTATTTTTTGATTCAAGCTACCTCTGCTGTAGCGGCGGTAGGCGCTGTCGGAGCCGCATGGCCCTTCGTTAAGTACTGGACTCCCAGCGCCAAGGCTAAAGCCGCCGGCGCACCTGTTCGCGTTGATATATCAAAGCTGGCTCCCGGCGAAATGCTGAGCCCGATCGTCGCTTGGCGAGGCAAGCCGATCTTTGTTGTTTACCGTGATCAAGCCTCCATTGATGCCTTGAAAAGCGATGTCAGCGGTCTGGCTGACCCAGATTCTTCAAATCCCGAAATGCAGCCTGAGTTTGCTGTTAATCCTTGGCGCTCTGAGCGACCCGAGATCGGGGTTTATCTGGGGATTTGTACGCATTTGGGTTGTTCGCCCAAGCACGTTGTCAGCGATAACTTTGAAGAAACCGGTCAAGGCGGATTTTTCTGTCCTTGCCATGGCTCCAAGTTTGACTTGGCCGGACGGGTCGTGACCGGCGTCCCAGCGCCGGACAACTTGGAAGTGCCTCCGTATCGCTTTGAGTCTGATACGGTAATCGTCATCGGCTAACGGCGGCAGCCTAGTCGGGATGCAGAGGGCTGAGAACGTCCTTTGAATAGAAATTGAACCAATAACCAATAAACAACAGATAGGTGTTGCGGAATGGATAAGACCGAAGCACAAGGCTCCAAGTCAGGCCTTGCAGGTGCCATGGAATGGGTAGACGCACGTTTCCCCGCCACAGAGACCTTCGAATATCACATGTCGAAGTACTATGCGCCGAAGAACTTTAACTTTTGGTACTACTTCGGATTTTTGGCCATGTTCGTTCTGGTCAATCAGCTGCTCACGGGTGTTTGGCTGACCATGAATTATGTGCCCAGTGGCGACGGCGCGTTTGCATCGGTGGAATACATCATGCGAGACGTCGAGTATGGGTGGCTGATGCGATATCTGCATTCAACCGGTGCATCGTTTTTCTTTGTTGTGGTTTATCTGCACATGTACCGGGCCCTGCGCTACGGTTCCTATCGTGGGCCTCGCGAGTTGCTGTGGATCATTGGTATGGTGATTTTCATCGCGCTGATGGCCGAAGGCTTTTTTGGTTACCTGCTGCCTTGGGGCAACATGTCCTACTGGGGCGCTCAGGTCATCGTCTCCCTATTCGGTTCCATTCCCTACATCGGACCCGATCTCATGGAGTGGATTCGAGGCGACTTCTTGATGTCTGAAACCACCCTCAACCGATTCTTCGCACTACACGTGGTTGCTCTGCCGCTGGTGCTGTGCGTGCTGATTTTCGTTCACCTTGTGGCGCTGCATCACGTGGGTTCAAACAACCCTGATGGCATCGAAATCAAGAAAAACAAAGATGAAAACGGTGTGCCGCGCGATGGAATTCCGTTTCATCCTTATTACACCGTCCATGACATCCACGCCATGGTGGTCTTTTTGTTCATCTTCTGTGCGGTTGTGTTCTTTGCGCCAGAGATGGGCGGCTACTTCCTCGAGAAGCCTAACTTCGAAATGGCTGATCCATTGAAAACCCCTGAGCACATTGCACCGGTTTGGTACTACACCCCGTTCTACGCCATGTTGCGTGCGGCTACGTTCCCGCTGTTCGGCCTGTCCGCTAAGTTCTGGGGCTTTGTTGTCATGATTGGCGCCATCGTCATCCCCATGGCGCTGCCTTGGTTGGATCGCAGTCCAGTGAAGTCCATTCGGTACAAAGGCTCTATCTCCCGCATCATGCTTTCGATCTTTGTGATTAGCTTCTTCATCCTCGGGTACTTGGGCACTCAGGCGCCCTCTAAAGCGGGCACCATCGCGGCGCAGATTTGTACCGCCATTTACTTCGCCTATTTCATATTGATGCCTTGGTATACACGAGTTGAAAACACCAAGCCTGAACCGGAGAGGGTCACGGGATAATGAGAAAGTTACTACTATCGCTGATGTTGATGCTCCCGCTGGCGGGGTTTGCCGCTGGCGGCTCAAACTGGCCTATGGAAGATTTTGAAGGCGACCTAACAAATTTGCCGAGCCTGCAAAATGGTTTCAAAATTTATGCGAATTACTGCATGGGATGCCACAGCCTGAAATTTCAGCGCTACGAACGAACCGCTGATGATCTGGGTATTCCCCACGATCTGGCGCTGAAAAATCTGATCTTTACCGGGCAGAAAATCGGTGGGCTGATGTCCACGGCGATGCCCAGAGAAGAGTCCAAGGCTTGGTTTGGCGCAGCGCCACCGGATCTGACCATGGTCACTCGGGTGCGAGAGCCTCAGTGGGTGTACAACTACCTGAAGACGTTTTACGTGGATGAAACGCGTCCGCTGGGCGTCAACAACAAGGTGTTCAACAACGTGGGTATGCCTAATGCGTTGTTAGAACTGCAAGGCGTGCAGCGCCAGGTATGCACGGATGGCAAGTGCAATGAACTTGTAGTCGAAGCCGGGACTGGAGCCCTGAGTCCTGAGGAATTCGACGCAGCCATCTATGACCTGACCAATTTCCTGTATTACGTCAGTGAGCCAGCGCGCCTCGAGCGACAGCGCACCGGCGTGTTTGTCTTGCTGTTCTTGATCATCCTGGGCTGCTTCACATACTTGCTCAATCGCGAGTACTGGAAAGATGTGGACGTAAAGCACTGAGATAGTTCGACAGTATGACCGGCCGGAGATCATCCGGCCGCAGCCCTTCCCGCAGCAGTACTCCTAACCTCCAGACCGCTGCCAATAACAGAGATAGACCCTGATGAGCATAGTGACAAAACGATCAGCCATGACGCTGTTTTCAGATCCTCGAGATCATTACTCCCACCGTGTGCGTTTGGTTTTGGCTGAAAAAGGCGTCACCGTTGATATCGTCTCAGAGAAAGACCCGGAAGATTTGGCTGAGTTAAATCCGTATAACACGCTGCCTACGCTAGCGGACCGGGATCTAGCCCTATACGAAGCTAACGTCATCATGGAATACCTAGATGAGCGTTTTCCTCATCCACCGCTACTGCCGGTGTATCCGGTGCAGAGAGCCTTATCACGACTGTGGATATCTCGGGTAGAAAAAGAGTGGAGTTCCCGGCTGGATATACTGATGGTCGGCAAAGGGCGTGAAACGGTATTGAGCAAGGCACGCAAAGAGCTGCGCGAGAGCATTGTCTCCATAGCGCCTATCTTTGCTGAAAAGCCATTCTTTATGAACGACGAGTTGTCATTGGTGGACTGCTGCGTCGCGCCTATCCTGTGGCGCCTCAAAGAGGTAGACATCACGCTGCCTGAGCGTTCCACGAAGCCTCTGCATCGTTACATGCAGACAATGTTCGAGCGCGATGCCTTTCGTGAGAGCTTGACTGAGGCAGAAATGGAGATGCGTGAGTGAAACCTCGCCGCCCGTATCTGCTGCGCGCTTTGTACGAATGGATCGTCGATAGCGATGAAGTACCAAACATTTTGGTGGACGCTGAAATCGACGGTGTGGTCGTGCCCAATGAGCATGTTCGGGACGGTCAAATCGTTCTGAATATCTCGCCACAAGCGGTCAGAAATTTGAACCTCGGTAACGACTATGTCATGTGCGAGGGCCGCTTCTCCGGACGCAGTTTTGAGTTGATTCTGCCCATTGAGAGTATTCGAGCCATCTATTGCCGGGATTCAGGGCAAGGGCTGGCCTTCGATGACGAAGACCTTTATCAAGACCTTGACCAAGACGAAACCGCTGACTCAAGCAGTGACGCTAGGGACGCCAGCGAAGATCGCCTAGATACTGGTGGAGTGATCAAAAGCGGTAAGCCTCAAGGCGAGAAGCCGAAGCTGCGCTTGGTTTAGGTCCGGGACCGGCCAAACAAGAGCCCCTATCAGGAGGGGCCAGGTTCATTCAGGCAGATAGTCGAACACCTTGACGATCTTTTGCACCCCAAAGGCCTTTTGGGTTTCTGCAACGGCCAAGTCAGCTTGGCTGGGGGTGATTTTCCCCATCAAATAAATAATTCCGTTTTCAGTCACGACCTTAATTTTTGTGGCGGGCACTCCCTCGGAGACCAGCAGGCGCGCTTTAACTTTGGTGGAAAGATAGCCGTCGTTAGTTCTGGCCAAAAGCGATATGGGTCCACCGACGGTGAGGTAGTTATTCACTTTTTCTGGATCAACCTTGTACAGCGATTCGGTCACTTCCGTCGCTTTTTCACGCAGCTCTGCCGAGGGTACTTCTCCCAGTAGCAGCACAATACCGTCGTAAACGGTAACAACGATATGCGCTCCCTTATATCCTTCGTCAGAGCCACGAATCTCCCGTTCAATCACAAACTCTAGGGCGTTGTCGTCAATAAAATCACCCGGGGTGCGCTTGGTTTCTGGGTTGTTTGTGCAGCCAGCCAGGGCCAGCGCAATGATCAGTCCAACAGTCAAATCCCAGGCAAAAGATCGGTTTTTCATGTGAAGGCTTCTTGAATCCACGTAATTGAAGGCGCGTAGTGTGGCCGGGTAATAGCGATCACGTCAAACCGCATTGTCATGTCTGGGACTTGGTGCTTTTGCAGATAATGCTGGGCTGTGGACAAGATGCGTCGTTGCTTGGACCGGGAAATGGTCTCTTCAGGACGGCCATGATCCAAGCGTATTCGGTAGCGCACCTCGATAAAGACAAGAATGGTTTCCCCAGTTCTTGCGTCGCTCATGATCAGGTCTATTTCTCCCCAGCGGCAATGGTAATTACGCTCTACTAACGCCAGCCCCCGCCACTGCAGATACCAAGCGGCTAGATCCTCACTCCAGTGTCTCATCTGGATGCATCACAGGGCTGGGATCTGCGGATCGGCCACCTCTAGAGCCTCGCCAACCCGGGCGATGGGTAATCGTCGTTGAATAGGGCCGTGGATGCCCAGGGCAATCTCACCACTGGCCATACCCAAACTCACCCGATGATCATCCGGGAGCAGAGTCTCATTGGTTTTTCGCCAATGGGTCCAAGTGGCAAGACGATAGGCATCCAAGCCCAGGGCAAAAAGTTCAATCAAGGGGTTCTCATTCAGTGCGAAGGTGGCTGACATCTGGAGGGGTAAACCACCGGGTTTGGCAAGCATGGGCAGTTTGGTTACCTGGAAACTACTCAGATCGGCCAAATCCGTACCTCGGTCGGTTTGTGATGTACCGTAGATAGGTAGGTCTTCGGCGAAATGAAATTTCAACGCAGGCACTAATGCCTTGGATTCGAGCACGTTGGTGAACGCAACCACTGCGTCCAAGTCCTTGCGGCCCCTGGGTAAAAACTCGGGTTCCATGCCGATGATGGCGGCAATTTGATTTCGTCGTTGCTGACTGGCGGCCACATCCATGGCTTCGCCGACAACATTGGTCACGTCCTTGGTTTGCTGAAAGTCGGCAACGGCAATGGGACCGCGCCAGCTGTTTTGCAGGGTTTGTTTTGCTCGTTGGGCCCAGCTCTCACCGTTGCTGACAACCAGCAGGCGATGATGGTTCTTCTGCTCTAGGTGCTCCGCCAGGGTTGCGGCTTCGTCTTCAATTGCGATCGCAAACTGATAAACGTAGCGGCTGGCTGCAGAGGTTAAGTCGGCGTCAGAAACCTGATTTAGCAGCACCAGATTGGGTTTGTTGTTGTTTTGGGAGAGCGTCTCTTGAGTGAGCACGTCCAGCAGTTCTGCGGCCTTCGACTTAATCAGCGGCCCAACAATGACGTCGCTGCTATTGGCAAACGCCGCGCGCAAAAGGCTCCGGGAATCGGTTGCGTTACTGTCCAGGAAAGCGATTGCGCCGGGTTGTGTCTGGGTTTGGTCAGTGGTCTTTAAGTCCGCGAGATATCCCGTCATCACGCCATCCCGCACAGCATCAGCGGCACTATTGAGGCGGCCGGATAGGGGAAGCATGACCGTGATATCCGGGGCGGTGTAGTTGTCCAGACTTAGCAGTAGGGCTGGCGGCAGTTGCTGGGCAGGGTGCCGGGGGTTGCGCTGTCGCCATTGATACCAACCCTGACGTGCCTGAGCGACGGATCCAGCCTGTACAAACGTTTCGCGAAGATTCAGCCAGCCGCCGCTCACCGCGCCGATTTCGCCCGCCCTGACTCCTGGTAGCCGTATCGCCAGCACTTGCTTGGACAACGATCGTGATAGTTCTGGATAGCTCCCCGGCGGGTGGGCTTCGATCAGGTTAAGCCAAAGTTCGTCATGGGCCTGCTGGAGGTTGGCGGCGTTGTTGAGTCGTTGCAGCGATAATCGGGCCTGAACAAAACAGAGCATATCCCCAAGGAGGAAGCAGGTTTGCTCCAGGGCCGGCAGGTCAGCAGCGCTGGGTGAAACGATTTCAGTTAGGGCTAACCCTGCCGCTTGAATTTGGTTTTGATGCACAAGGGTTAAGGCTTTAAGGCGAAGGTAGGTATCTGCCAAGGCGGGGTGCGCGCCGGTGAGATCAGCACCAGACAGAAGGGTTTGCGCTTGCAGAACCTTACCGTCGGCATAGGCTTGATGAGCGCGCCTAAGAAGGTCCCGCAGGCTTTGGTCGGACCGGTTGGGGTAGCGCTGGCGCAATTCCGGATAGGCCATAGCACTGCTGGTTTTAGATTGAAGGGCAACAGGTCTGGATGTTTGCCGCTCGGTGGACCCGGATTGGTTGGTGCTTTGGCATGCCCAGAGGGTCACAATACACAGACAAACGGCTAGGAAATGTTTGGTCATGTCAGGAACTCTCTATGTGGTTGCCACTCCGATTGGACACTTGGGGGACATCAGTCGTCGAGGTGTGGATGTCCTGAATCAGGTTGCGGTGATTGCCGCTGAGGATACCAGACGAACACGGGTGTTGTTGCAGCACATTGGCCAGTCCAGTTGTGAGCTGGTTAGCTTGCATGAACATAACGAAGAGCGATCCGGGCCATTGCTGGTGCAACGGCTGCAGCAAGGTGATGACATAGCCCTAGTCAGCGATGCGGGCACGCCGTTAATCAACGATCCTGGCTACTTGCTGCTTAAGCTGGCTTGGCAGGCCCAAGTGCGGGTGGTTCCGGTGCCTGGCGCCTGCGCGATTACCACGGCCCTTAGCGTTTGCCCCATACCCTGTCACCCGTTTCGCTATGTGGGTTTTTTGCCGAACAAACCCAAGGCACGCCTGGCTCAACTGGAAAAATGGTTGTTGATGCCCGACGCGTTAGTTTTTTTTGAAAGCCCCCACCGGATTCGAGCCACGCTGGCAGACATTGCTCAGCTGTCCTCCAGGCAGCTGATGATTGGCAGAGAAATGACCAAACAATACGAGTCGTTCATTGTCGGAGATGCAACTCATGTGCTCTCGCAACTGGCGGAAACGCCAAAAGGGGAGTTTGTCGTCGTCGTTGAAGCGGCCCCGAGTGTATCAGCGCAATTCGATCAAGCTCATGTGGTGAGCACGTTGCTGCAAGAGTTGTCCCCGGCCCAGGCCGCTCGCCTTGCGGCGCAGATTTGTGGCGTGCGCAAAAAGGAAGCCTACGAGATGGCGTTGAGTCTGAGCGAGGCTAGCCCTTAGACCATCGGCCTTTGCGAGCTCGATGACCAATGATTTCTTGCGCTCATTCTAGTGGCTACGTACTCTGTGACCGAGAGTCAGCTGGACAGTCGCTGGCGCGCCTTCGGGCACGCGGGAGGAAAGTCCGGGCTCCATAGGACAGGGTGCCAGGTAACGCCTGGGGGGCGAAAGCCTACGGAAAGTGCAGCAGAGAGTAGACCGCCCATTCACCTCGGTGCATGGGTAAGGGTGAAAGGGTGCGGTAAGAGCGCACCGCGCGAGTGGTAACACGTCGTGGCAAGGTAAACCCCACCTGGAGCAAGGCCAAATAGGAATCCGTTGACGTTGTCCGCGTTGGATTCGGGTAGGCCGCTTGAGGTCGCTGGTGACGGCGACCCTAGATGAATGACTGTTCACGACAGAACCCGGCTTATAGGCTGACTCTCGTTTTTCTTCTTCGGCACAAATATTGATGCCGATATCCCGTGACCGGCTGTTGGGGTTGTATCCGGACGTTTGCATTCGGGTTGAGCTGCGGTGTTCTCCGCAGCAGTTGGATCGCACCGGGCGCTCCGCTGTGTCCCTAGATGCTAAATACGCCGAATCGCCTGCCAGCACGTCACCGATAGGTGTACAAATTTTTCTTATTTTTCTGAAGGTTATGGGAGCTTCTGTGTGTCATTGCTGGTTGACTCATAGATCATCAGGCCTATAGTGTGCCAGATTGGGAAAAAGTGGAGAAAAGTGGGTATTTTATCGGGGCTGTTGCGCCTAATGGGCGCATAGCGGCAGTACCCTGATCCCGGCTAGGCGGGATCTCATACCCTTTTTACAGGCATGTTTCGCGGTATCAACACCATCACTATGGATGCCAAAGGGCGTATGGCCATGCCTGCCCGGTATCGCGACATTCTATCTGTTGCCAGCGAAAATCGGATCGTGGTGACCATCGATATGCGTGAAGCCTGTTTGCTGCTTTACCCGCTATCAGAGTGGGAAGAGGTGCAAGCAAAGTTAGAGACCTTGTCCAACATCAATGCACAAGCCCGGTTACTGCAACGGCTCTTGATCGGACACGCCACGGATCTTGAGTTGGATGGCTCGGGGCGATTGTTGTTACCACCTATGCTTCGAGAATACGCAGACCTGAAGAAAAAACTGGTTTTGCTCGGTCAGGGTAACAAGATTGAAATTTGGGCTGCGAACCACTGGGAACAGCGATTGGGTCAGTGGTTGGAAGAAGGCGCCGCGCTTTTGGACAGTGGCGAGCTGTTTGATGGATTGTCCGTATGACCATTTCCGAGGTGGTTGCTGGAGTCACGCCAGCCCATCAGCCGGTGCTGTTGCAGGAAACCGTGGCGCATCTGTTGGGCTTGGACGACATCAGGTCCGGCCAAGTGCAACCCCCAAGTATTGTCGTCGACGCCACTTTTGGTCGCGGTGGTCACAGCCTGTGTATCTTGGATTCCTTGCCGGAAACGTCTCGCTTGATCGGCCTAGATCGAGACCCCGAAGCGGTGGCCCAAGGCCTAGCGTTAGCCGCCGCCGATGCGCGATTGGTGGTGCGGCAGGCGCGGTTTTCAGAGCTGTCGTCGATTCTGCAACAGCTGGATATCGCTGAAGTGCAGGGCGTTTTGATGGACATTGGCGTTTCTTCGCCTCAGTTAGACGATGCACAGCGGGGCTTCAGCTTTAACGCGGATGGTCCCTTGGATATGCGCATGAATCCCGAAGCTGGAGACTCCGCAGCGGATTGGCTGAATCGAGAAGACGAAAGCAAGATCGCCCAGATCATTTGGATGTATGGGGAAGAACGGCATGCACGGCGAATCGCCAAATCCATTGTTGCTTTGCGACCGCTCTACACAACGCTAGAGCTGGTTCAGGCCGTATCCCAAGCGCTGCCCAAAGCTCGCGGCCCCCAGCGTAAGCACCCTGCGACGAAAACGTTTCAGGCCATACGCATGTTCATAAACGAGGAACTCGACGAGTTAGAGCAAGGCCTGCAGCAAGGTTTCGATGCATTGGCTATAGGTGGCCGGTTGGCGGTGATCACTTTTCATTCCTTGGAAGATCGCAAGGTCAAACATGCGTTTCGTCAGCTCAGTCAGCCACCGAAAATGCCCCGGCGTTTGCCCATGCGCCACCTAGAAGACCAGGTACCGGGTCGGTTGGTTTGTGGCCCCATCAAAGCCTCACTGGAGGAACAAACCGGGAACCCCAGATCACGCAGCGCCACGCTGCGCGTCATCGAGCGAGTGCGCCGGCCATGATTCGGTCAACCCAAGTGGCTCTAACCCCGGCGGTCAAAAAGCCCGCCCGTAGAAAGCGTCAAACCGGACCAACATCACCGGCGCTGAGCTTTAGGGTCTGGCCTCTGGGGTTTGTCCTGGTGTTGGTGGTCGCCGTTGCTAGCAGCGGCATCGTCTTGGTCAGAGGGGCCCACGAACTGCGCGCTTTGCACAGTGCCTTGGATGAATCGCAAACTCGGCAAGACCGGCTGATGGCGGAATACAGCCGCCTGTTGTTGGAACGCAGCACCTTCGCGGGTTTACAGACTGTGGAGGCCGTTGCCAGCCAAGAGCTGCAGATGGGATATCCCGACAACATCGAAGAGATCGCCCCATGAGTGTTTGGCGGCACTATCTGTTTATCGTGGTGTTTATTGCCTGTGCCGCGGCCCTGTCGGTCAGGGTGGTGTATCTGGGTGTCACCGAGAGAGATTTCCTACAGGAGGAAGGTGACCGGCGTTCTGTATATACCAAACAGTTGCCGGCTATGCGCGGCATGATTTATGACCGCAATGGCGAGGCGCTTGCGGTCAGTACGCCAGTTTTTGCGGTAGCCGCAAATCCGGCCCAGATAGAGTTGGGCGATAGCGCCAAACTCAGGCAATTGGCAGAGCTGTTGGATCTGGATTTTGACGCGCTGATGCAGTCGCTGGAAAGCAATCGACATCGGGGCTTTTGGTACCTCAAGCGCCATGTGAGTTGGGAGCGCATGGACGACATACGGCGATTAAAAATCCCCCACATATCCTTGGAGCCAGAATACCGTCGATACTACCCGGCGGGGGAATCAGCGGCCCACGTGGTGGGTTTGACGGACATTGATGATGCTGGTTTGGAAGGGGTAGAGCTGGCGTTTGAAAAGAGTTTGCGCGGTGAGCCGGGCACAAAAACCGTGCTGCGGGATCGCCTGGGTCGAGCTATTGACGATTTAGAGTACGGCAAGGCGCCTCAATTCGGTGAAGACATACAGCTGAGTATCGATTCGCGATTGCAGTATCTGGCCTATCGGGAGTTGAAAGCGGCGGTCAAAAGCCATGGCGCGGAATCCGGCTCGCTCGTTATGGTCGATGTAAAGACCGGTGAAATTTTAGCGTTAGTTAACCAGCCTTCTTTCAACCCCAATGGGTCCTCGAACACGCGCAAGCCGACCCGCAATCGGGTGGTCACAGATCTCTATGATCCCGGATCAACCATCAAGCCCTTTACTGCTTTGGCGGCACTGGAAACCGGGCGCTATCGCAGCGACAGCCAAATCGAAACCTCGCCCGGTTATTTTTGGATCGACAATAAAATGATCCAAGATCCGATAAACCTGAATACGATTTCTCTGTCACAGGCCATCCAAAAATCCAGTCAGGTAGCAATTGCCAAGGTCGCTTTGGATCTACCTGAGGATGCGGTATTCGATGTGCTGCAGCGCAGTGGTATTGGTGATTACGTGGTGACAGGTATGCCCGGGGAAGTCATCGGCCGTTTTACCAACGTGGGGCTGCAATCTCGAGTGTCCCGGGCGGTCATGGCCTACGGCTACGGCTTTAATGTCACGCCCCTGCAGTTAGCGGCGGCTTACGTCACTCTGGCCAGTCACGGTAACCGACTGCCCCTGAGCATTCTCAAGACCTCTCGCCCGGTGACACCAGAGCGCGTGTTCGCAGCGGCAGATGCTCGTGAGGTGGTGGCCATGATGGAGCAAGTCACCGAACGCGCCGGCACCGCCACCAAGGCCAACATTGATTACTACAGAGTTGCGGGCAAAACCGGAACCGCCAGAGTGTTAAAGCAAGGCGCCTACGACGACGAGAGTCATATCGTATGGTTTGCGGGTCTCGCGCCAGTGAGTGACCCTCGAATTGTCATGGTGGTGGTGGTGAATGAGCCGCAATCCGGCCGCGCGAGCGGCGGTCAAGTGGCGGCACCGATCTTTGCGCGTGTCGCCGAGCACAGCCTGCGGCTGTTGGGCGTCATGCCAGATAAAAACACCGGCGAGGCTGAAGGCCGCTCTAATCTGCTACTGGCTGAGCGGAGATTGTAGTGAGCGGCGAGACGCCAATGCAGGCTCTGGCGCAGGACCTTTTGGCAATCCCGGGAGTCCAGGGATTGTGCGAAATCTCATCGCTTGTGCATCCGGGCGATGCGTTTATTGCTTGCGCTAAGGATCCGCTCCAGCGCGCTGCCCATATAGATCAAGGGGTTCGCGCTGGCGCTGCTGCCGTGGTGATTGATGCCCTCGCCGAAGGCCTAGAGACCGCGCCGATCCCCGTGGTACGCATCCCCAATCTGGCTGAGCAGCGGGGTGCCTTGGCGGCGGAATTTTACCATCACCCAACAAAAGCCATTGAGTGTATTGGCATAACGGGCACCAACGGCAAAACCTCTATCGCCCATCATGTGACCAGTCTTAGCGAGGCCCTGGGGTTGCGCGCAGGTTACGTCGGCACCCTTGGCATAGGTGCGCTGCACCAGCTGACACCGTCCACAATGACCACGCCATCGCCGGTGACTCTGCAAAGAAGCCTGGCAGAATTTCGTCATGCTGGCCTGCAGCGTGCGGCTCTGGAAATCAGCTCGCATGCGCTGGATCAAGATCGTGCCAAAGATGTGAACTTGGTCGCCGGCGTTTTTTCAAATCTGACCCGAGATCATTTGGATTATCATCAAAGCATGGAGCGCTATGCTCAGGCCAAATCGAAGCTGTTTAGCGGCTGGCCGCTGAAATTAGCGGTGTTAAATGCTGACGATGAAATGGGCCGAAGCCTAATGGCCTGTTGTCGCGCGGACCAAGTGTTGAGTTTTGGTAGCGCTGGAGACATCCGCTGGCGCTCGACCTCTGTCCGTCAGGGCATGCACGCGCTGTTCGACACCCCATGGGGGCGACTAGAGGCGATTTTGCCGGTCGCCGCAGACTTTGCCCTATCCAATGTTGCTGCGGCTATTTCTGTATTGCTGGGACTGGGAGCCAGCATTGAAGCATTGGCCCAGGCGCTGCCGAAATTGCAGCCTGTGCCTGGCCGCATGCAGGTGGTTGCTGGAGACTTTGGCCGGCCAAAGGTCATTGTGGATTTTGCCCATACCCCAGATGCGGTCGCTAAAGTTCTGGCGGCTCTGGCGCCTCAGTGTCGGGGCAAACTGATCTGCGTTTTGGGCTGCGGTGGTGATCGTGATCGGGGTAAACGACCTGAAATGGCGCGAGTGGCAGCCCAGGGTGCTGACCAGGTCTGGCTAACGTCTGACAACCCAAGAAATGAAAGCCCTGAGCAAATACTTCAAGACATGCTGGCTGGCCTAGATGCAAAAGCTCATGCAAAAACAGAGACTGTGGTGGATCGTGGGCAAGCAATAACCGCGGCCATCGATCAGGCAAACGCAGACGACATTGTGCTGATTGCTGGTAAAGGGCACGAACAGACTCAAGAGATACAAGGCGTCAAACATGCCTTTAGCGATGTCGCGTTGGTCGACGCATTATTTAAGGAGAACGCCTAGTGTTGCTTTGGCTTACCGAATACCTATCGCAGTTTGTTAGCGGATTTGCGGTATTCCAGTACCTAACCCTGCGGACCATGGTCAGCGTAGTAACGGCACTGGGTGCTTCCTTATTGATCGGGCCGTTTATGATCGCATGGCTGGGGCGTGCGCAAATCGGTCAGCAGGTTCGCGATGATGGCCCCTCATCACATTTCAGCAAGGCTGGCACGCCGACCATGGGCGGCGCGCTGATTTTGGTCATCATCGCTATAACGACGTTGCTATGGGGTGATCTGAGCAACCGCTATGTGTGGTTGGTTTTGGTGGTCACCATTGCTTTTGGATTGATCGGCTGGCTGGACGACTATCTGAAGATTTCGCGACAAAGCTCAGATGGGTTGTCCGCCCGCTGGAAGTACTTTTGGCAGTCGGTGTTTGCCCTGGCGGCAGTCTCTTATCTCTACAGCATGGCGTCAGTGCCCGCAGAAACGGCGCTCTATGTGCCGTTTTTCAAGAGCGTGGCGATTCCCTTAGGCGCTTGGTTTGTGCTGTTGGGCTATCTGATGATTGTAGGCATGAGTAATGCCGTAAATTTGACCGACGGCCTGGATGGCCTAGCGATTTTGCCCGCGGTCATGGTGGGGGCCGCCCTGGGCTTAATCGCTTACGTCACGGGCAACATTGAATTTTCCAGCTATCTGCAAATTCCGTATATCCAGGGTTCCGGAGAGCTGGCCGTTTTTTGTGGCGCTTTGATTGGGGCTGGCTTAGGTTTTCTTTGGTTCAATACGTATCCAGCCCAGATATTTATGGGGGACGTCGGGGCGCTGGCCCTGGGTGCTGCCCTAGGCCTGTTGGCGATCATTGTTCGCCATGAAATCGTATTGCTGATTATGGGCGGCCTCTTTGTGCTGGAAACCGCTAGCGTGATCATCCAGGTAATTTCCTTCCGGCTCACCGGGCGCAGGGTCTTTCGCATGGCCCCGATACACCATCACTTCGAGCTGAAAGGTTGGCCTGAGCCTCGAGTCATTGTGCGTTTTTGGATCATTACCCTGGTCTTGGTGACCATTGGTTTATCAACCCTGAAGTTGCGATGAGCGAAAAGTCCGTAACGGTCATTCTGGGTTTTGGCGCAACGGGACAATCCGTTGCTCGGCATCTGTATCGCCAACAACAAGCATTTGCCGTACTCGATACTCGTCCAGATCCCGGCGTTGAGACAGAGGCTTTCGGGTCAGATGTAGAGTTCCATTGGGCCTGTGACCAGTGGCCGACGACGCTGTTGGCTCGTACTGTCCAAGTCATCGTCAGTCCGGGGTTGTCTCCCAACCAGCCGCTGGTGCAGCAAGCGTTGAACGCCCAAGTGCCCATGCTTACGGATATTGATCTTTTTATGGCCTCAATCGAGGTGCCGGTCATTGGCGTTACGGGTACTAATGGCAAAAGCACGGTGGTGTCCCTGGTAGGTCATTTACTGAACAGTCATGGATTGTCGTGTGCGGTGGGCGGGAATCTTGGTCCGCCTGCCCTTGACCTGCTAGCCGCCAAGCCCGAGATATGCGTTCTTGAGTTATCCAGTTTTCAGCTTGCGCGTAGCGGCGATCTTGACCTTGCCAGCGCGGCGGTCCTGAACATTGATGACGATCATATCGATTGGCATGGCAGCGCTGAGAATTACGCTGACGCCAAGCGCCGAATATATGCGCGCGCCGAATACCGGGTTGGAAACCCTCAGATCCCACAACTAGGGGATTTGGAATTTGCGGCTCACGTTGGATTCGAGCCGTCGCCAGTACCGCATGGCTGGAGTGTGATCAGTGACAAAGGTGAACCGTGGGTGGCCTATGAAAACGCTCTACTCATTCGGGTCCGGGATTTACCGATATCGGGCCAGCACAATGTAGAGAACTGTTTGTGGGCCCTGGCGCTGGTGTCGCCCTGGATAGCACCAGAACAAAGCGTGAAATATCTGCAGGGCTTTGCCGGCTTGCCGCATCGTTTTGCTGCGGTTCGAGGGCCCAGTTACCTGCGCTGCATTAATGACTCCAAAGCCACCAATGTTGGCGCTACCTTGGCGGCGTTGGCAGGTTTTCAGCGGGATGAATCGTTGTTGCTGATTGCTGGCGGAGACAGTAAGGGTGCGGATTTAAGTCCCCTGGGCCCGGCGATGTGTGGGCGCGTCAGGCAACTTTATACCCTGGGTATAGACGCGCCGCGGTTAAACGCGGTGGCCAAGGATCAGAACATTCCCTGCTGTCCAACCCAAAGTATGGATCAGGCGGTGGCTTTGGCCATGCAAGAGGCGCGGCCGGGCGATACGCTGCTGCTTTCACCAGCCTGTGCCAGCCTGGATATGTACAACAATTTTGCCCAGCGGGGCGATCATTTTGCCGCGTTGGTGGGCCAATACGTTGACGGCGATAGCAGGGGAGGCGCCAATGAGCGCACTTGAGTTGTCGTTACCCCGGCAAAGTCTGACGGTCTTGGTGCCATGGGTGGTGCTACTGGTGTTTGGCACCATCATGGTCAGTTCTGCCACCGTGGCCATGCCGGGTGATTTTGTCAGCAGACATTTCTTGAACCTGACTATTTCTGCATTCTTGGTGACCATGGTTCTTTCCGTGCCGTTGTCTGTCTGGATGCGGTTGTATTGGGTTGGCTGGCTGGTCTCCTTACTGTTGGTCGTAGCCGTGTTGCTGCCGGGCGTGGGCCATGAAGTGAAAGGCGCATCGCGCTGGATTCGTTTGGGTGGCTTCAATCTGCAGGCAGTAGAGGTGGCCAAATTCGGATTGATGATTTATCTCGCGGGCTATTTGTCTCGATATCATGAGGTTCTGCAGGCCAAACCCAATCGGATTTTTGTGCCTCTGGCCATGGTGTTCGTGGTGTGCGGCTTGGTGGCGGCAGAGCCCGATCTGGGTTCCGCTGCGGTAGTTCTTGCTGCGACGCTCTCTCTCCTCTTTATGGCCGGAGCAAAGCTTAGGTTTGTCATCCTCATGGTCCTAGGTGGCAGTCTGGCCTTTGCCTTGCTGGTTTGGTTGGAACCCTTTCGCATGCGCAGAATGATTGCGTTTACCGACCCTTGGGCCGTGCCTTTTGATAGTGGTTATCAACTGGTGCAGGCCTTAATCGCGTTTGGTCGCGGCGAATTGCTAGGGCTGGGATTAGGCGAGAGCATTCAAAAGCTCTCCTATCTGCCTGAAGCACACAACGACTTTATTTTCGCGGTGATAGCCGAAGAGCTGGGCAGTGTTGGCGCTATCTGCCTGATCGTCGTCTACTGTTTCTTCGTTATGGCAGTGCTGAATGTTGGTAAACACTGTTTGCAGGCAGGCAGATTGTTTGCTGGCTACTGCTGTTATTTTGCGGGATTCATTTTTGCCTATCAGTTTTTGATTAACGTTGGCGTGAACGTAGGCGTGTTGCCAACCAAGGGGTTGACCCTGCCATTCATCAGCTATGGCGGTAACAGTCTGATGGTGTCTTGTGTGCTGGTGGCTTTTGTTTTGCGTTGTAGCTCCGTGGAGGAAACCTGATGGCTGATCTGAACGAATATCAGGTCCCGGAAATGGGGCGCATACGCCGTATTCATTTCGTCGGTATAGGCGGCGCAGGGATGAGCGGTATTGCAGAAGTGCTGCTTAACCAGGGGTATCAGATAACGGGTTCCGACGTCCGCGAGTCTGCAAATACTCAACGGTTGCGCGCCAAGGGCGCCGTAGTCTCGATTGAGCATGACGCCGCACATGTAAAGGGTGCGGATGTACTGGTGGTTTCTTCAGCCATTGATCCGGTCAACCCCGAGCTGTTGGCGGCGAAAGAGCTAAGGCTGCCAGTGGTGCCTCGAGCTCAAATGTTGGGCGAGCTGATGCGATACAGACACGGCATCGCGGTGGCGGGTACTCATGGCAAAACCACCACCACCAGTTTGATTACCGAGATCTTTCGTTGCGCAGAGCTGTCGCCAACATTTGTCATTGGCGGGCTACTCAATAGCGCAGGGACCAACGCGGAGTTAGGCGCTGGTCGTTATTTGATTGCCGAGGCAGATGAAAGCGACGCATCGTTTTTGTATCTGCAGCCGATGACGGCAGTGATTACCAACGTTGATAAAGATCACATGGCTACCTACGACCATGATTTTGCCAAGATGAAAGCGGCCTACGTAGAGTTTACGCAGCGGTTACCTTTCTACGGCAGCATCGTGGTTTGTGCTGATGATCCGGAAGTTATGGCGCTTAGCGCCGAGTTTTCTCGCTCGGTGATTACCTACGGTTGTTCCGAGCAGGCACAGATCCGCGCAACCCAGGTGCAATCTGCTGGGCAGCAGTGGCGTTTTCGGGTCAGTCGAGGTGATCTGGGCGGTCCGTTAGACGTGCAAATCAACCTGCCCGGGCATCACAACGTGATGAATGCGCTGGCCGCCATTGCGGTGGCCTCGGACGAAGGCCTTTCCGATGAAGCCATTCTTAACGGGCTGAATGCCTTTGCTGGAGTAGGACGGCGCTTTCAGGTTAGCGACAACGTCGCTGTGGGCACTTTGCCCGTGACAGTGGTTGACGACTATGGGCATCACCCAACCGAGGTAGAGGCGGTAATCAAAACCGCCCGGCAAGTATGGCCGGAACGGCGCTTAGCCATGGTGTATCAGCCTCACCGCTTCAGCCGCACAAAAGATTTGTTCGATGACTTTGTGCGGGTCTTGTCCGCGGTGGATACGCTCTTATTGCTGGATGTCTACGCGGCAGGGGAAAGTCGTATTGACGGCGCAGACAGTCAGGCGCTTGCTCAGGCCATACGCCAGCGCGGCGAAGTAAACCCCATCTATGCGGTAGATGCTCAAGAGGCCCTCGGCTTGTTGCCGAATTTCCTTGCTGCTGACGATGTGCTGTTGGTGCAGGGCGCCGGTAACGTCAACGCCATATCAAATGCGCTGGTGGGTACTCATGATTAGGCGCGCCTTAGCGGTAATCGGAGGTTTGGGAATACTAGCGATGCTGGGCTATGCACTGCAGGCTTTGGATCAGCCCATACGCAAAATTGTGGTTTCTGGAGAACCTACCCAGGAGGAGCGAGCACGGATCCAAGCGAGCATGGCCCAAGTGCAGCTGCGCGGAATTTTGAGTACGGATTTGGCCGACGTAGAAGACCAGTTGCGGGAACTCGGCTGGACCCGGCAGGTAATGGTCAGGCGTCAGTGGCCAGATCGACTGGAAGTACGTTTGCGTAAGGCGGTTCCGGTAGCGAAGTGGGGTGCGCGGGATTATCTGACGGTAAGTGGCGAACCCTTACAATTGCCCAACGACTACCCAGATTTGCCGGCATTAAGCGCACACATCAGTTCTCCCGCACAAACCATGGAGCTGTACAGGCTGCTGCAACTGTTCGCCGCTCGTCAGGGCCTGAGTATCGCCATGCTGGCGGAATCGCCCCAAGGTGAATGGGAAGTGGGATTTCAGGGTGGGCTAACGTTGAAGTTAGGCAGTACCGGTGTGAATGAACGGATGCGACGGTTTCTTAGGGCTTATGCGCTAACCTTGAAAACCCAGCCGCGAAAAATTGAATACGTTGATGCACGCTATACGAATGGTATTGCAGTACGATTCGGCTTGCCGATGGAAAATTCCAGTGACGTCTAAGGCCTGCCTCCCAGTTGCGGCCTGGGCATTACCACAACACAAAAACGATAACGGATCATAGCTATGGCTGGTGAAAAGCAAGTACAAAGAATTGTTGCCTTAGACATCGGTACCAACAAGATCGCGGCAATCGTCGCCAATGTTACCGCCCATGGTGAACTTGAAATCATTGGCATAGGTACACATCAATCGCGAGGCTTGAAAAAAGGTGTGGTGGTCAACATTGATTCCACCGTGCAATCCATTCAGCGCGCGATTGAAGAAGCAGAACTGATGTCCGGTTGCGAAATCGATTCGGTGTATGCGGGAATTGCCGGCAGTCATATTCGTAGCTTGAATTCTCACGGCATTGTGGCCATTCGAGATGGCGAGGTTTATGCCCAGGATATTGATCGGGTCATAGACGCTGCAAAGGCTATGGCCATACCCGCCGACCAAAAAATCCTCCACGTGTTACCCCAGGAATACATCATCGATTCTCAGGAAGGGGTCAAAGAACCGCTGGGCATGTCCGGGGTGAGATTAGAGGCCAAGGTGCATATGGTGACTTGTGCCGTGAACGCAGCGCAAAACATCGAAAAGTGTATTGAGCGCTGTGGCTTGACTGTGGACGACGTGATCTTGGAACAACTGGCGTCCAGTTATGCCGTGCTCAGTGATGATGAGCGCAATCTGGGCGTATGCTTGGTTGATATCGGCGGCGGTACGACGGACATCGCGGTGTTTACCGAAGGGGCGATACGGCATACCGCGGTGATTCCCATCGCGGGCGACCAAGTCACTAATGACATTGCCATGGCTTTGCGCACACCAACCCAAAATGCCGAAGACATTAAAATTCGTTACGCTTGTGCATTAACACAGTTGGCTAAAGCCGACGAAGTGATTAAAGTACCGGGAGTCGGAGACAAACCAGAAAAAGAAATGTCGCGGCAAACGTTGGCAGAAGTTGTTGAGCCACGTTACGACGAATTGTTTAGACTGATTCAAGCAGAACTGCAGCGCAGCGGTTTTGAGAACGTCATTGCATCGGGCATCGTCCTCACTGGGGGCGGCGCCAAGATGGAAGGTTTGATCGAGCTTGCGGAAGAAATTTTCCACATGCCGGTCAGTTTGGGGGCGCCACGTTTAGTGGCCGGTTTGAAGGACATCGTAAGGAACCCCGTATACGCAACCAGCGTTGGCTTGTTGCAGTACGGGCTAGAGCGAGAACAGGAACGCGCTGAGAAGCAAAGCGGCCGTAAGAGCAGCATGTTTGACAGCATAAGGAACTGGTTTCGCGAAAACTTCTAGCACCAGCAGGAGAAGACGATGTTTGAGATAGTGAATAGCGCTCCGCAGAACGCAGTGATTAAGGTCATCGGCGTTGGCGGCGGCGGCGGCAATGCCGTGCAACATATGGTGAACAATGACGTCAACGGCGTAGACTTCATTGCCATCAACACCGACGCTCAAGCTCTGGATGGAATGGGCGCTGAGCGGACGCTGCAGATCGGAAGCAGCATAACCAAAGGCTTGGGTGCAGGGGCTAATCCTGAAACCGGGCGCGCAGCAGCCATCGAAGACCGTGAGCGCATTGCTGAACTGCTTAGCGGTGCAGACATGGTCTTTATCACCGCTGGCATGGGAGGCGGCACCGGAACCGGCGCAGCGCCTGTTGTGGCAGAGGTTGCCAGAGAAATGGGCATCCTCACGGTGGCGGTGGTTACTAAACCCTTTAAGTTTGAACGGCGCGGCAAGGTCGCCGACAAAGGTTTGGCCGAGCTTGCGGAGCACGTCGACTCCTTGATTACGATCCCTAATCAAAAGCTGCACGATGTGCTTGGCAATGACACCTTTATGCAGGATGCATTTGGCGCTGCCAACGATGTGTTGTTGGGTGCGGTGAAAGGCATTGCAGATCTCATCATTCTCCCAGGACTGATCAACGTGGATTTCGCCGATGTGCGAACCGTGATGTTGGGTATGGGATCGGCCATGATGGGTACGGGGCGTGCAAGTGGCGCTAACCGGGCCAGAGATGCGGCTGAGGCGGCGATCAGATCACCGCTGCTGGACGATATCGACATCAACGGCGCTGGCGGCATTCTGGTTAACGTAGCGGGTGGCCCCGGTTTGACCATGGGCGAATTCATGGAAGTGGGTGACATCGTCGAAGAGTTCGCGTCAGAAAACGCGACGGTAGTGGTTGGAACGGTCATCGATGAAAGCCTGGGCGATGATTTGATGGTCACCATTGTTGCGACGGGTTTGGGCAGAGGTACCAAACCAAACATCGTTATCGATAACGATCCAGCGTTGGATGCCGCTGCGGCTCAGGGAAACTATGAGCGCTTCGACAAACCAACCTTTGCGCGCAATCAGGAACGTCATGTCAGTGCCGAAAGCGTGGATTTTCAAGGCAACGACTTTGAGTATCTGGATGTGCCGGCATTTCTGAGGCGGCAAGCGGACTAACCCTTCGGGGTTATACGTTTTCGCTCCCGTTTTGTCGGGGGTTCAATTGTCTGGAGCACAGATTTTGTCCACCGCAAACCTGCAGCAAACGTTGAAAAACAGTGTTCGGGCGACTGGCGTCGCCCTGCACTCTGGGCACAAGGTCAATTTGACCCTGCACCCGGCGGAGGAAAATTCCGGTGTGGTATTTCAACGTACGGACCTTGAGGGTGATATTCGATTCTCAGCGTTAGCCGACACCGTTGGCGACACCCGCATGGCTACGTCCCTGTGTAGCGCCGGCCATCAGCTCTCCACGGTAGAGCACCTCATGTCGGCCCTGTCAGGGCTTGGTATCGATAATGTGCGGATCGAAGTCGATGGCCCGGAATTGCCCATTATGGACGGCAGCGCCGCGCCATTTGTGTTTTTGCTGCAGTCCGCTGGGATAACCCATCAATCCGAGGCAAAGAAGTTCTTGCGCATAGTGCAGACGGTGAGTGCTGAGGACGGCGACGCCAAGGCGACGCTGTCGCCTTATGACGGCTTCAAGCTGAGCTATACCCTGGAATACGACCACCCGGTGTTCGCGGCCCATGAACACACAGCAGAAGTGGAGTTCTCCATGACAGGCTTCGTGAAAGAAGTCAGCCGGGCGCGCACTTTTGGTTTTCTGGCAGATTTTGAGAAGCTACGCGACTTGAATCTGGCCCAAGGCGGCAGTCTGGATAATGCCGTGGTGGTGGATGATTCAAAAATCCTCAATGAGCACGGGCTGCGCGCGCGCGATGAATTCGTGAAGCACAAAATCCTTGATGCTATCGGGGATTTGTATTTGTTGGGCCATAGCGTTATCGGCGAGTTCCGCGGGCATAAGTCAGGACACGGTCTGAACAATCAGCTCATCCGCAAACTGCTAGCCGATAAGAGCAGCTATGAAATTGTCTCCTTTGATGACCCGATAGATATGCCCAGAGCCTATTGGCGCCCCAGCGTTGTGGTCGAGAATTAGCCACTGGTCGCTGACCTAATCAAGGTCGGACCAGATTTCCCGGTGTTACGGCTCGGTGCTACCTATTACCCTGAGCACCAGCTCTTCCACTTGATGAAACGCGGCCAAGGAATTTAGCCGTTGGATCAGTTCCGGCGCAGCAAAGCGCATCTTGGTGGCCACCCCAGCACTGCGACAATTGATGACCAATCGAGAGCCGCGCACATCGCTGACTTCTACCTGATGTCGCAAGTTCTCATCAACTGCAGCACGAAGCTGCTCGGTCCAGGCCTTTTGATTGGCACTGTGATTCAACAGCTTTTGCAGAGGGCTGTGGCCGCGCCCTTCCGTAAGTAAATTGTCTGCCTTGTGAATGGTCATAGTCGTCTATCGATGGAAGTGCCTGGAACGAAATAAACCTCATCATGTTAACGCCTTCACTGCAACGTGCATTGAATTTGCACATTGCCGACTTTTTGCTATGTTGTGGCCTGCCCAGACAATCGGTCAGTTACATGCAGCTTCTGCTTATTAACAAAAATGGTCAGCCGTCGCAGATTTCTCTACCTGCGTGGAAGATCAAGCTATTCGTTTTAGGCGTCATTACGTTGGCGGTGGGACTGGTCGCTTCTGGATATATCCTTCGTCAAACCAGTACTGTGGATGCCGCAGTGATCGAAAACTGGCGCGCCAAGCTTCAAGAGCAAGACGCGGTGGTTGAGGAACTGCAGACGGATTCCATTGCGCGCAGACAGGCGGTAGGCCGTCAGATCGCAGATATGCAAGCGCGATTGTGGCGCATGGAAGCCCTAGCGTCCTATATGCATGACTCGTCCGGATTGCCGAAGGATGAGTTCGATTTTGATGCGCAAGTCTCTCAGGGTGGTCCCCTCAGCGCCGGTGCCGAGGTGCTGAACGTTGAGACATTAGATTTCAAACTGGCCAGCCTGTCAGAGCGGCTAAAGCAGCGTGAAACCGAATTAAGCATTCTCGACCAGGTGCTGTTGGGGGTGTACACCCAAAAAGGCGCCACACCCACCGGGTCGCCCATCCTAAAAGGCTGGATGTCATCCCCTTACGGCGAGCGCGTCGACCCGATTTCCGGCAAGAAAGCTTGGCATGAAGGTATGGATTTTGCCGGCGCCAAGGGCTCAGATGTGGTGGCAGTGGCCAACGGCGTGGTGGTGTTCGCTGGCCGTCGTGATGGTTACGGTTTGATGGTCGAAATCAGCCACGGAGAAAATCTGCGTACCCGCTATGGACATCATCAGGAACTACTGGTGCGAGCGGGGCAAAGTGTTAAGCGTGGTGATGTTATCGGTCTGATGGGAAGCAGCGGGCGTTCAACGGGACCACACGTGCACTTCGAAGTGCTCAAATCGGGCAAGGCCGTCAATCCAGCTCGGTACGTCAGTGCTCGGTAACTCGATCTACTAGTCTCGATCTTTCCGGCCGCTTATCAAAGGCCTCCTGCCTAATCGACGGGTACGTCACATCTCAGAACTGATTCCCAAAACGTAAAATCTCGTTACGGCTTGGTATAGATCTTGAGGTACTGGCGCTACAATTGCGGTTTTTGACACACCGCAACCTATGGCAAATTTCCTCGCCCGACTCTTTGGCACTAAGAACTCTCGTGAATTGAAGCGAATGGGTCGACTGGTGCAGCGCATCAACGATCTGGAGTCCGAATTCACCGCCGATACCGACTTGGTCGCTCACACGGCTCAGTTGCGCCAGCGCCTGGATCAAGGCGACAGCTTAGATACGTTGCTGCCTGAGGCCTTTGCCGCGGTGCGCGAGGCAGCCAAGCGGACCAAGGACATGCGCCATTTCGATGTCCAGATGATCGGGGGCATTACGCTGCATGAAGGACGCATTGCAGAAATGCGGACCGGTGAAGGTAAAACCCTGATGGCTACTTTGCCGGCTTATCTCAACGCGCTGCCTGGTAAGGGCGTGCATGTGGTCACCGTCAATGACTATTTGGCCAAGCGCGATGCTCAGTGGATGGAGCCTATTTACCAAGCGCTGGGATTGACCGTGGGGATCATTCAGTCTGGTCAGCCAACGGACGAAAAGATGCTGGCTTATCGAGCAGATATTACCTACGGCACGAACAACGAATTTGGTTTTGATTATTTGCGTTCAAACATGGCGTTTACCGCCGAAGATCGCCTGCAGGAAAATTTGCATTTCGCCATCATTGACGAAGTGGACTCCATTCTGATCGACGAAGCCCGCACACCGCTGATCATTTCAGGCGCGTCAGAAGAAAATACTTCCCTGTATCAGATCATCAATCAGATACCACCAACGTTAACAGAGCAGCCTTTTGACGATACGCCACGAGTCTTCGGTGAGCCCGACGTAGAGCCCACCGGCGACTACATGGTGGACGAAAAAAATCGACAGATTGAGCTGACGGAGCTGGGGCATCAAAAGGTTGAGGATGCGCTGATTGGGCTGAAGCTGTTGGAGCCTGGTGACAGCCTATATTCCTCCGCAAACTTGAACCTATTGCACCACGTTCACGCCGCGCTCAAAGCGCACAAACTTTTTAAGCGCGACGATCAGTACATGATCGCATCCGGCGAGGTGATCATCGTTGATGAGCATACTGGGCGCGCCATGCCCGGCAGACGTTGGTCAGATGGTATTCACCAAGCGGTAGAGGCAAAGGAAGGTCTGGCGATCCAAAACGAAAGCCAAACCCTGGCCTCAACAACGTTCCAGAACTACTTCCGGTTATACAAAAAGCTCTCGGGCATGACGGGTACTGCCGATACCGAGGCCTTTGAGTTCAAGCAGATTTACGGCCTTGACGTGGTGGTCGTGCCCACCCACAGGCCCATGATTCGCGACGATCGCAACGATCTGATGTACCTGACCCTGCAAGAAAAGTACGACGCCATCGTGGAAGACATCACTTCCTGCATCGATCGCGGGCAGCCGGTATTGGTTGGCACCGCCTCCATCGAAAGTTCCGAATTGCTTTCTGCTGAACTGAACCGGCGCAAAGTCGCCCACAACGTACTCAACGCTAAGCAGCACGAACGGGAGGCGGATATCGTCGCCGATGCGGGACGGCCGGGTGCCGTGACCATCGCAACGAACATGGCCGGCCGCGGTACCGATATTGTCCTGGGCGGCAGCCTGGACGCCGAGCTTGCCAAAATGCCGGATGCGTCTGAGGCGGAAATCGCTGCTGCGTCAACCCAATGGCAACAGCGCCATGATGCTGTTGTGGCTGCCGGAGGATTGCACATCATTGGCACGGAGCGGCATGAATCTCGTCGTATCGATAATCAGCTGCGAGGCCGATCCGGTCGCCAAGGAGATCCGGGCTCCAGCCGCTTTTATTTGTCGTTAGACGACAACCTTATGCGAATTTTCGTGTCCGATTCCATTCGCAACATGATGTACAAACTCAATGACGGCAGCGGCGAAGCGATTGAGCATAGGATGATCAATCGCTCCATCGAAAATGCCCAGCGCAAGGTAGAGGGGCACAACTTCGATATCCGTAAGAACTTGTTGGAATACGATGATGTGTCCAACGACCAACGTCAGGTGATCTATCAACAACGTCGTGAGTTGATGGATTCAGTAGACATCAGTGAAACCGTGGAGGGAATGCGGGAAGAAGTCGTTTATGAGTTGGTGGCTGAGCACATACCGCCCCAAAGTCTTGTGGAGCAATGGGATATCGGCGGCCTGGAGCAAGCGCTGCAAAGTGAATTTGGCAGCGCCCAGGCGGTGAGCCAGTGGTTGGATCAAGACCAGGATCTGGACGAAGACGGATTGGCCAGACGCATACTCACGCAAATTGAAGAAGAATATGCCCAGAAGGAACAGCGCTGGCTTCAAGGCAACATTGATATGCGACTGGTGGAAAAGCAGATCATGCTGCAAATTTTGGATCAGCGCTGGAAAGAACATCTGGCTGCCATGGACCAGTTACGGCAGGGCATTCATCTTCGAGCCTATGCACAAAAACAACCCAAGCAGGAATTTAAGCGGGAGTCTTTTGAACTGTTTCAGAGCTTGCTGCAAAACATCAAGTTTGACGTGATACGTATGCTCTCAAGGATGCAGATCGAAAACCCTGAGGAGATAGAGGCCCAGGAAAGACTTCGGCGCGCCAAGGCCGCGCAGCAGATGAGCTTTCAGCATAGCCAAGCGGACCCATCTGATGCCCAACCTGAAGAACAAGCGACTGCTAAACCAAAGGCTGAGACCTTTATCCGTGAGGAACGCAAAGTAGGCCGTAACGAGCCGTGCCCCTGCGGTTCTGGCAAAAAGTACAAACAATGTCACGGTCGGGTTTAACCCCCAACGGATAGAAACAATGATGTCATGTCGCGATAGCGCAATGAGGAGGCTGTCTTGGCAGTAAACATGAGTGAGCCAGGGCAACTAATACCGGTGCCCGGTGTGAGCATCGCCACCGCCTGTGCCGGCGTGAAAACTACCACCAGAGACGACCTAGCCATGGTGGTGTTTGGTCCAGAAACCGTTATGGCCGGTGTTTATACCCAGTCCGCTTTTGCCGCCCCGCCAGTGCACGTGGCAAAAGCCCGACAAGGGCAAGCGCGGGCTTGGATCGTCAACAGTGGCAACGCTAACGCCGCTACCGGTCAGCCGGGGCGCGAGGATGCGGAAGCGGTTTGTGCGGCCGTCGCCAACGCTTGCGGGTTGGACCAAAACCAAGTTCAGCCTTTCTCCACTGGTGTGATCGGTGAGCGGCTGAACGTCCCTAAGCTTTGTGACACAGTGGCCTCCATGGCGGCTCAGGTCCGACCTGATGGTTGGTTGGCTTTCAGCAAAGCCATCATGACAACGGACACGGTGCCTAAGGCCGTGAGCAAGCACGTCACTTTGGATGGTGAGGAGATCATCATTACCGGTGTCGCCAAGGGCTCAGGCATGATCAAGCCAAATATGGCGACGATGTTGGGGTACATCGCCTGCAACGCAGTGGTGAGCAACGTTGCCCTGGAGCAAATGGTGGTAGCGGTGGCCAACGCCAGCTTTAATCGCATCACCGTTGATGGAGACACCTCTACTAACGATTGCTTTATGTTGGCGGCTACGGGGCAAAGTCAAATGACCTCCATTTCTGGTCCCGAAGACGAACGATTTGCCCAGTTGCAAAACGCCGTGCTGGAGGTTGCCCAAACCCTAGCGCAAGCAATTGTTCGAGATGGTGAGGGCGCCACCAAATTTGTCACCATCACCGTCAGCGGCGGTCTTTCGGAACACGAGTGTGCAGAGGTGGGCTATACCGTGGCTGAATCTCCGTTGGTTAAAACAGCGTTATTTGCCGGGGATGCGAACTGGGGGCGTTTTTGTATGGCCATTGGCCGTGCTGAGGTTGATGAGCTGGACGAAACAAAGGTCAGTCTTTGGCTCGACGACGTACAGGTGGCCGAGAACGGTATGATGTCTGAGGCTTATACCGAAGCCGCAGGTGCTGCGGTCCTCGCCCAAGATGAGTTCCATGTGCGTATCGACTTGGGACGTGGCGATGCCGAGCAAACCATTTGGACGACTGACCTCTCTTACGAATACGTGCGCATCAACGCCGAATATCGCAGTTAATAAACGCAGACCGCGTCTAGTGCGTGGCCGGACCTAGAGCTCGCTTTCAGACTCGTGGTCGGTAAAGTCCGGTGGAGAGTCATCGGGTATACGATGTTCTTCAGCTGCCCAGCTACCCAAATCAATGAGTTTGCAGCGTTCAGAGCAAAATGGGCGGTAGGCATTGGAGGGCGTCCATTTCACGGCTTTAGTGCAGGTGGGGCAGTTTACGATACGTGCGGTAGTCATCGACTCATGAACTCCTGGTGCAATGCTTCAACCTGGCGATACAGATGCGGTAAGTCACGATCGTTGGTCAAAACGTGAGATGCCTGGGCCAAGCGGTCTTCGCGCTTTAGCTGAGCAGCCAAAATCGCTTCGACCTGCTCCCGGGAATTGTCGTCCCGCTCCATGGTTCGGGTGACCTGCAGTTCTTCAGGAACGTCTACGACAACGATCTCGTCACACCAGCGGCCTTGGCCGGATTCAAGCAACAAAGGATTAACCAGCAAACAGTAGGGCGTTGCGCTGGCTTCAATCTGGTCTTTTAAGCACTGACTGATCAAGGGATGCAGCAGCGATTGCAGCCACTTGCGTTCAGCCACATCAGCAAAAACGATGGCTCGCAGTTTGGCTCGGTCCAGCTTGCCGTCGGCTAAAAGCAGGTCGCTACCAAAATGACTGGCAATTTCCGATAGCGCGGGCATGCCGGGTTCTACGACTGTGCGGCTGGCAATATCCGCATCCACCACGTCGATGTTTAGTGCGGCAAAATGATCTGCTGCGGCGCTCTTGCCGCTGCCGATGCCGCCGGTCAGGCCTACAAGCATGAATAGCCTCCAAAACCCGAAGCCTACCAAATGCGTTGGACTCGAACACGCGAAGTCCGGTTGGGATTGTTGGCGCTCTGGGGTCAGGTCTGAAAGAGCGTTCCCATAGAAAAAATGGGCAGATACATGGCCAGTATCAGACCGCCCACGACGATACCCAAAATGACCATGAGAATCGGTTCGATCATCGGCACCAGCGTATCCAGCACCCGATTGGTGTGTGCTTCGTAGATCTTACAAGCGTGAGTAAGCATGTAGCTTAGATTGCCGGTTTCCTCGCCCAAGCGAACAATGCGTTGGTAAGCCGCAGGAAAACAGGGCCGCCAAGCCAAGGCCTGATGCAGGGCGGCGCCGTTTTCAATTTGATCCTTGGCCTGTTCGATGCCCCGTCGAAAGACGGCGTTGCGGCAAACCGAACTGCTGTGCTCTAGGCCCTGATTTAATGGCACCCCGGCGTCAAGCAGCGCCGACAGCGTGCGGCTAAGGTCCGCTATGTTGGTGCAGCGTATCAAGGCTCCAAACAGCGGTAAGGCCAATAAAGCCCGGTCAACTAGTCGATGGCACAGGACACTGTTTTGATAGAGCAGATAGCCAGCGATTAGGGTGACGACCAGTCCAGCCAAGGCCGGTTTAGCGTGCATTTGCGCTTCCTCTGACATCCTCATGACCCATTGGGTGATGGCGGGTAGTTCTTGGCTTTGTTGTCGGTATAGGGCGGCAAACTCAGGCATCACGAACACCAGCAATAACCCGGTTGCCGCCAACGCCGTTACTAAAATAAGCCCGGGCTGGAGCAGGCTCTGCCGTAGTTTTTGCATCAGAGCTTTGCGGTTTTCGATTTGCGCAGCCAGCGTGGCCAGTGCCCGGTGAAGCTTGCCGGCAACTTGCTCGCACTCAACCAGATTGATGTAGCAGGCGTCAAAAACCCGGGGATGTTTGGCCATGGCATCGGCAAGGGTCAGCCCCTGGTTGAGGGATTCTTTGAGCGATCGCAACAGCGTAGCGAAATTTCCTGTGCGACCTTCCTCAAGGGTTTCGATAGCATCCAAAACCGGAATGCCCGCGGCGAGTAGATCGGCAAATTGACCACTGAAAATACCCAGGTCTTTTTTGCTCACCCGCAAATTTCCTGGACTGCTGTTTAAGGTCCAGCGGAGTTTGCGCAGCAGGCCACGGGCGTCGGTATGTTCTGCGACGTTATGAATACGCAAGCCTGAAATGCCCATGGATTTCAGCTGCTGCTCAGCCGCAGTCTTTGACTGAGTGATCAGTACTCCCTGCTGGGGCAATCCCAAGCTGTCGATACCCTGCCAGCGAAAGTGAATCATTGATCGCAGTCGCAGTCGCAGTCGCAGTCGCAGTCGCGGGTAAAGCCATCCGGCCGTGGTGTGCTGACGTTGGCCCATGACTGGTGGACCGGCTCAAGGACGGTGGAATTGACCGTGCTTGCATGGCCGGACTCAAAGGATTGCTGTGGCAGAACCCGGTCAACTTCTGTCAGGCAGGTTAAGCCTTGGCGATAGTACTGCAGGCCCATGGCGCGAAGATCTTGATAGGGCGTTGGTGCAAATTCCGCATTAACAGCAGTGTCGCTGGCTTTCTGGGAACTGCCGGCCGGCCTAGCAGTCGTGTTTTTGGATACGTGTTCACCGAGGCCATTCAACATTGCTGGGGAACAAAGCTCGAATACCCCCATTCGCCCGCGATAGCCCTGTAAGCAATGGTGGCAGCCATCTGGGTTTGCCTGAAAGATCTGCGGATTCGCGCTTGGATGCGGTGTGGCGGCGTGCCAACTTGGGGTGGCGGGTAATTTGCACCGATCGCACAATTTTCGGAGCAAACGTTGGGCAAGAATCAAGGTTACCGATTCAAAGACATCACGGTCGCTGATGCCCAATTGGCGCAGTCGCGCCAGGGTTGTGATGGCGGATTTGGTGTGCAGCGTAGACAAGACTAAGTGTCCCGTCTGGGCGGCGCGAATAGCCATGGCCGCTGTATCTTCATCACGAATTTCGCCCACCATGAGCACGTCAGGATCTTGGCGCAGCAGGGCGCGCAGGGTGGCACCAAAATCCAAGCCAATATGAGGCGCAATGCCCACCTGATTAATACCCGGTAGTGGTATCTCAACCGGTTCTTCAGCGGTGGAAATGTTGCGGTAGTCCGCGTTCAAGGTCTGTAAAGCACTGTAGAGGGTTAGCGTCTTACCGCTGCCGGTGGGCCCAGTAACCAAAATTAACCCTTGGGGCTGACTGAGGGCCGAAGCAAAGGCCTGTCTTTGTTGTTCGCTCAAGCCCAATGCTTCTAAGGGCAAGATTGCGGACGTTTCTGGCACGATTCGCAGCACCAGTTTTTCGCCCCACAGGGTCGGCAGTGAACTCACCCGTAGATCTATCCTCTGGTGTTGTCCGGGCACTGAGATCCGTCCGTCTTGGGGCAAGCGGCGTTCAGCGATATCCAGCTTGGCCATGACCTTGATGCGAGCACAGAGGCGCAGCGCAATTTCTGCCGGCGGAGTTGGTAAGTCGTGGAGTAGTCCATCGACCCGCAGGCGAATGCGCAGACCATTGCGTTGGGGCTCAAGGTGCAGGTCTGATGCGCGTTGTTGTAGCGCTTTGGCAAACAGCGCATCCACGTAGGCTGGCACCGATTCCTGTTCGGCGGTGGGTGAGGTGGACTGCATCGTGGCCGGGTCGCCCATAACCTCTGGTGCAGGGGCTACGGGATTTGACATCCCTGCCGGAAATTCCGCAGCGAGAGTTCTCTCAACGCTGTGTTTCTGCGTGTCGGGTGGGTGCATCCGTCGCTTCCATATCTCAGTTGTCGGTTCTCGTTTTTTTATGTCTCAGGTTTTGTGTCTCAGGTTTTGTGTCTCAGGTTTTGTGTCCCAGGTTTTGTGTCCTGGGTTTTGTGGCAATCAGACATCCCTCTAAGTCTTTTGGACAGTCGCTAAGTCTCTGGCCGCTGTAAGTGTCGGCCCAACGCTCTGAGTCTGTGGATTACAAACACCCTAGCCCTCACTGATAGATACCAAGCGGTGGAGGAGGCATGTTGGGTTTCGACAACAGAATCAGGAGATGAGATGAAGGATCTGATCCCAGAGATGTGCCCAAAACCAGAATGTGCGAAGGCGCCTGAACGCAATCCATCCCAAGGGGACTACCCCTTGGATCTGGCCTGCTGTGGTGATTGTGGCTTATCGCTTGATGGGCAGGCGGCTTATCGGCTGCTCCCCAGTTCCTGGCTTGTGCGGTGGGCCAAAACCCAACGAGGGTTTTCGTTGATCGAGCTCATGATCGTCATCGCCATCATCAGCGTTGTCACTACGTTCGCCATTCCCGCCTACCAAAATTACGTGGTCTCAGCCAACAGCACCAAGCTCAACGTCCATTACAAACAGGCCGTCAACTGGGTTCGTGCAGAAATGGCGCGCCTGCAAACGCGAATAGCTGGCGGCGGCGATTTGGCCGCTATCGAAGACGCACGGGATGAAGATGCTGAGTGGGTGAATGCGTTGTTGGATGATGTGGCCGGCGCCGAAACCGCTTCGCCTTTGGGTGGTCCTGCTTTTGTCGTTGCGGCGTCTGATGCCGCTGCCGATGCGGTATCGCTAACGCTATCGGGAAGCATCGCCGATGGCAGTCTTCAGGTGACGATTGTCAGGCCGATATTTGGCGAATGGGAAAGCGCGGACAGCACCGATTTATGCTGGGGTGGTGTGGATTGTGTGAGCGAATCCCCTTAAGGAGCACTAAGGACAACGGCAAGGATCAAGTAAAGGACAACAGTAAGGATCAATTAAAGGACCACGTTAACGACCAAGTTCAGGACAACGTTGGTATTTCGCTGTTCAGGGCCTAAGATCAGCCCAACAGTGGCGGTGACAAGGCTGCACAGGCTCTTACCGTTAATACTCAGCCCAATTGGAAGAATAGCGATGGCCAGATTGCATAGATCCCATGATCTTCTGCTCCGATATCGGCTTGCTCTAGTAATCGGTTTTATGGGCGCTTTGATGACGACGGGAGCTATTGCTATGAACGACCAAATAGATCGATTGCCACCGTGCCCGTCCTCACCCAATTGTGTTTGCAGCGATGATGCCGACAGTTCGTCTCACTACATTGAACCTTTGATCAGTCGCGGCGCCGACGGTAGTCCAGGCGATTACACCCAAGCGCAACAACTGCTGGCTGCGGTAGCCGAGTACATGTCTGAGCAGCGTGAGTATTCGGTGTCGAGGTTTCAGGATGACGAGCTGCGGGCCGAAGCGACCACTCGGATATTGAAGTTTGTCGACGACATTCAGATGCAAGTTCGGGGGGACCGAATATTTGTCCGCTCCGCCTCCAGAGTTGGATACTCTGATCTGGGCAAGAACAGACGTCGGATTGAGGCGATTCGCCAGGCCATGGTCGACAAAGGTTTGGCCTTCCCCCAAGGACAAACACCTTGAGCGGCGGCTGGGCCAGAACGATATGCCAGTCTATTCACCTACCTTCTCCCCGGTCGCCGACAGCGTTGCTACCGGTTTCTTTATTGCATGTTCCTGGGCTAGATCTTCTCCAGGAACTGTATGGAGCCTAATAACGGTATCCATCGTGGTCTTCTTGAACAGCGCTTAAAGCGATTGCAGCATCAGCTTAAGCAGCTGAATCATGAGGTCGAGTTGTTGGATGGACTGCAAGGATCATCACCAACGCCAACCCCGGGTACGCTGCAAGAGCTGGGCTATAGCTTGAAGGCCGAAATCCTGCGTTTAAACCAAGAATTGGATGCGACCGAGCGAGAATTGCAACGTCACAAGGACTCGCTGCTTGGCGACACGCCTTAGTCCAAGCGCTGTTGCACAGTCGCTCAAGTTCTCTTGATGCTAAGGCTCAGAAAGGTAAGCTTGAGAAAGACTGTTCACAAAAAGTGACCAACGGCTTGGGCGCTGGGATCTGGGCTTCAACAAGGCTTCACAAAACCTTCAAAAAAGCCTTCAAGAAAGTCACCAAGGGCGATCGTGGTCTTTAAAGGATATCGACGTCCGTAGCCAAGCGGAGTTACAACAACCCAAAGATCAGGCGGGACGGGTAGAAGTATGAAAACGAGTACGGTAATCAAGAACGCACTGCTTGGATGTCTGCTGGTCATGACCGCTCAGGTCCAGGCGTCATTACAGGTGGGTGATGCAGCTCCCGATTGGACCTTAGAAGCCAGCGATGGCAAGACTTATCGACTATCGGAGCTGCGTGGCAAACACGTCGTGCTGGCTTTTTTTCCCAAGGCCTTTACCGGCGGATGCACCATCGAGTGCAAGTCAGTCCGTGATAGCAAACGACAAGTGCGACCGTTTGATGTCCAGTTTTTCATGGCGAGCACAGATGACCTTGATACCAACAAGGCGTTCGCCGAGCAGAATGATGCGAACTTTCCTATCCTGTCTGACGCAGGTAAAGGCGTCAGCAAGGCCTATGGCGTCCTAGCGTCGATGGGATATTCGAAGCGTTGGACCTTTTACATCGATGCACAAGGCAAGATCGTTAAAATCGACAAAGACGTGAATCCGAGCACCGCAGGACAGGACTTGCTGAAGAACCTGGTCGCATTGAATGTACCAACCAAGGGTTAGTTGAGCCACGAAGCCGACATCAAACATTCCTTTGCATAGCGGCAATAGCACAATAAGGTGGCGTGGCTAGTAACAGCAGGTTGGCCGAGGGCAACAATGTTGTGCGGACACCTCGAGTTGCATGAGCAATAAGTTGCACAAGCAGTAAACAGATATAGAGATCGCAACATGCCCGGGCCGAGCTTTCGGCAGGCAACATTCAAGGGCGCGAACCCGTGAGAGCGTCAAATCAAAAGGAGAAAGATCATGAGCGTATTAGTCACACTAGAGCTACCAACCAATCCAGACACGTTGCAGGAATTTCTCGACGTGATGAAAGAAGCGCTGGTGGATACTCGCAATTATGCCGGTTGCGAAAAGGTCGAAACCTATCTAGACCAAGAAACCAAAAGTCTCTTTTTGATCGAACAATGGGAGACCGCCGAGCACCAACAAGCCTACATGGGCTGGCGTGTGGAAACTGGCTTCATCGATACGGTTGGTCCTTTTTTGGCTGGGCCGCCGGTTGCCCGCACTTTCGATATCCGAGCAGATATTTGAGCCAAGCTTGAGCAACTCCGTGGGCAAAGCCAGCAGCGCCAGATCTTAAACCCGCCCGATGGCTTGGGTTTGTCTCGCTGATGCAGACACTTGTGAGCTTTAAGAGTAGCCGCAGATTAGGTTGCAAAAGCTTTGATGATTTGCGGCGATGACCGCAATTGAAACGCTATTCAGAACTAAACGGTGTTAGGTTTGTGCAGCATCGTTGTCGGTTAGGAGGTCCCAGTGGCGATACAAGCACAGCAGCTTAATAAAGCGAAAAGCATCCTGGACGAAGCCGTTCGGCGGGGGGATTTGGTGTTCGCCGCCGGGTTGGTTGGGGATACCAATGGCACCCTGCTCAGCCACGTGGCGGGAAGTTACAGCGGTGATGCTGACCGCCCGGCACAAGAAGATGCCATTTTCGCCATCGCCTCGATGACAAAATTGGTCACCACGGTAGCCGCCCTGCAATTAGTCGATCGGGGGCAGTTGGATTTGGACATGCCGGCAGATCATTATCTGCCAGAGCTGAAATCGCTCAACGTGCTCCAAGGATTCGATGCAGCTGGAGAGCCAATTTATGTGCCAGCACAACGGGCTCCCACCGCCCGAGAATTAATGGCCCACACGTCTGGCTTCGTTTATAGCATTTGGAACGCCGATGCCTTTGTCGCCCAATCCAAAGGACTGACCGCGGGTATTGGCGCCGGTAAACAGATGCTGAATGCCCCCTTAGCTTTTCAACCCGGCACAGACTGGGAGTATGGCATCAGCACAGATTGGCTCGGTTACTTGGTAGAGCAGATCTCTGGCCAGCGACTGATGGCTTACTTTGCCGAGCATATCTTTCAGCCGTTAGGCATGACGGACACAACCTTTGAGTTCGAGGCCGAAAAGATGGACCGCGGAGTGTCCATGATGGCGCGAGCCGGAGATGAACTGGTGATGTCAGAAGCCATGCAGCCAGTACCCGCAGCCCCAGGCAGCTCAGAGTTTTATGGCGGTGGAGGTGGTCTTTACTCCACGCTGGCAGATTACGGCTTGCTGCTCAGGGCCATCTTGAATAACGGCGCCATGACCGACGCCGTGCTTTTGCAGCCCCAAACCGTTGACGCCATGTTTGCGAATCAAATTGGCGACCTAAAAGTAAAAACCTGTCCGGCGCAAATGCCAGTGCTCAGTCATGATCTGGATGCCAGTTTTGGCGCCAGTGCCCAGTGGGGATTAGGTTTGATGCTGCATCCCGAAGGTACGGTGAACGGGCGGGCACCCGGTTCAGGTTCTTGGGCGGGGTTATTCAATTCCTACTTTTGGCTTGATCGGGCCCAAGGTGTGTTTGGTATTTTCGCGACTCAGGTGCTGCCGTTCTTGGACCCCAAGGCTGTCGCCACGATGACCGCTTTCGAACGGGCGATATACGGCCTGAAGTCCTAAGGGCAGATGATTTGGATGTGACCCTGAACTTTCTGTTAGAAGGTCAGGGTACGCAAAAGCCAAACAGTTCTTTCTGTCTGCACCGCCCTTTGGATACAATACGCCCGCTTTCGATTGCCCGTATAGCGTTGGCGAGTCGACAGCGACATAGAGTAGGCGCACGAGCGCCCACTCTGTGATTGCAAAAATAGAGCGTGGCGTGCTTTGGGAAAGATAGACACCCCAACTCGTGTGAAGATAAGCGATCGATACGCCATGGCTTTTGCAAATGCCGGGATAGCTCAGTTGGTAGAGCGACTGATTCGTAATCAGTAGGTCCGCGGTTCGATTCCGCGTTCCGGCACCATTTCCCCCTTTCCCCATCTCAAAAGATGTCTCCAGTTCTCAACCTTGCCGCTAAGTGCCTGATTTACTCAGCCGCTTTCCTTTCATGCCGTGCCATCTGCGATCAGCGGTTGGTAGAGCATTGCAGCCAAATTGCGGCCCCTCGTAGAAATTATCGAGTTAAAAGGAGTGATCACCAGCGATGGGAGGGTGAGTGGTGAATGTCCATGGGTAAACGCGACTAGGATGTTTCTTGCATTCGCTGGTTCGCGGATAGGCCAGTGCCCAGCGCCTGCAAAACCCGAAAAATTACGCTTAACCCGGTGTCATGGTTCCCTGATAGGCAGCGGTACAGTGTTGAGCGATCAATGCCTGTTAGATTGGCGACCTCAGTCATGCCTCTTGCTCTGGCAGCGTCACCAAGAGCACGGATAAACACGGCCGAATCTTCGTCTTGAAGTGCCAGATTTAAATACTCTGCAACAGCCTCGTGGGAGGTGAGGAATTCGCCGCCTTCGTAGGTTGTCAACTCACTCATTGTTTTAACTCCCGCGCCAACTGGTGCGCTTTGATGATGTCCTGCTGTTGCGTGTCCTTTATTCCACCACAAAGCAACAGAACGACTGTTTTTCGCCTGAGGGTGTAATACAACCGGTACCCCTTGCCAATATCAATTCGAAGCTCTGAGACACCTCTACCAACCGCCTTATGATCCCCTAAGTTCCCGCCGCGAATCCTGTTCAAGCGCAGGGTCAGGTGAGCCGATGCCATGGGGTCTTTGATTTTCGCAGCCCATCTTCTAAAGGTCTCGATGAATTGAATCTCATAGGCCATGGGACGATTGTCGTAAATATACAACAACCGTTATAGAGATCCACTTTACACTTAAAATAAATAGGGCTTATTGGGGGCATCATCCTACTCTTTACCCAATGCCTCCCTCACCTAGGCATTGAGCGTCTCATTGTTAGTTTTGACGGCCGCAGACCAAGGGGCAAAAGCGTCCTTAGCTTCAGCCAGCGCTTGCTCTGGCGTTTCGTCATCAGCAAGGCACCTTGGCAAGTCGGGGAATGTGACTAAGAAATCGCCACCATCTGCATGAGCAAAGGGCGTTACATGAAATGGGTAGTCTTAAAGCTTCATCGCGGTGAACCTAGATCCATGCACCGGTCAATGAACTTACTGTCCGATTAGCGGGACTCAGAACTGCGCCACTCGCCGCGTTGACCACAACATGGCCGTAAGCTGAATTGCGAACTTAAATCAGTGTGTTGGCAGACAAACAGCAAAGGCAATAACCAAGCAGATAAATGGAGTATCTAAATGGCTACCGAATATACTAACTTTATCGACTCGCAAAGCGCTCTTAACCGCCCGACAAACTCGGGATATGAGAAGTTCACATTGAATGAAGGTTGGGTGATTCTCGGCAACGTTTGCCACCTTTGGGTTATGACCTTTAGTGGGGATAAGAAATAGATGAATAGCTGTAGACGTTTGGCGCTGCTTACAGTGCTGCCAATGGCGATAAGCCTGACAGGTTGCGCGACCTCGTCGTCCACGACCTCACAGCCCGAGGAAAACCTTCGGCTGACTCATAAAGGCGGGGCGCCGAATAGTCGGCTAAGCATCCTTCGATCCGAAGCACGTTGGTACGCCTACCTCTACTGTCAAAAGCAGAGCAAAAATGTCAGGGTCATTGCGTTTGAGGATGCGAAGGGTCCCTTTTTTATCGGCAATTACCCCCAAACTGACATTATTTTCTCTTGTAAGGGTTGAGCAGGGGCTTGGGTGGACTAACGCGTGACGGGAAGAAGGTGTGCTTTAACAGGGAGGTAGGCAATCGATGAAGAGCGTTAGCGGTTTGATGCTGGGATTGATGTTGTCACTGTGGTTGGGGACGAGCTGGTCTCACAGCCTAACGATAACCGTTGAGAACATAAGTGAAGCTGGTGAACTACACATCGCGATTTATGACTCCAAGGAAACATTTGAACAAGATCGTGGTGAGAAAGGCGGTCCAGCAACCGGGATTGTGGATGGCCTAATCCAAGCGACGCAGGCTGGGACGTTCGTGCATGTCTTTGACATTCCAGCAGGCAAATACGCCATTGGTGTGTTCCACGATGTGAATGGAAACAACAGCCTAGACACCAATTTCTTTGGGATGCCAAAAGAGCAGTACGGATTTAGCAACAATGCGACCGGGAGCTTTGGGCCGCCAAGTTTTGATGATGCTGCAGTGTTCGTGACAAAAGACGCGATGCACACCATCAAACTACGTTAAAAAGATAAGGGGATAAGCGGTCGATGAGGAGTGTTAAAGGTATAGGTCTGGGGCTGGTATTAGCGTCTATGGCGGGTATTAGCTGGGCCCAGCCAGATACCGCAGTAACGCCCTTGGCATCTCACGACCTCGCTGTGCAGGCTGTGCAGATAGAGACCACCCTACTGTTCACAGTAATCCTCACTGTTTTTTTGATTCTGCTTTCGTTCAGAGTGTTGGACTTGAGAGGAAGTCCAGTCACTAAATGGTTACATCCTGCCAATCGGCAGATCAAACCGGAAACTCTGGATCGCGCCATTCGAGGCCAAGGAAACCTCATCGAATACGCGCCCATGTTTTTGATCCTGATGCTGTGCTTGGAATTGCAAGGCATACCGAAGGGCCAACTCTTAGTCAGCGGTACCATCTTCACCATTGGAAGGTTCATGCACGGCGTCGTATTTTCCTTCCTGCAGCCTCAGCTGCTGTTGAGAATCGGGGGCATGGCTCTGACTTTTCTAGGGTTTTTCGGGCTCATCGGTTCAGCCATCCCTATATTGCTTTAGCGCCAGCAGCGCTCCTGTCGGGCTGCCGTGTATCAACCTGCGGGTGTATGACTTCAGGCCAACGTTTGCGCTGTTAACACCGTCAACACTCGTTGTCCCCAATCATCTTTGACTGTTGGCGGCATCGAATGTCCAGCCGCGTGAGGCCTAGCTGTGTCGCCTCGTAGCCATCGCAAGCTTGCTATTAACGCCTTTGCAAACCTAAAGCAGGAAACGCTCAAAATTACCCTAAAGTTCTTTAAATCTGCTCCGACATTAGTCAAGACCGGCAAAGTTTTGCCGCTTTGAAGAAAAAGTGGCGACATTTTGCCGCGCAGAAGAGTTTTACTGGCCCTTGTTGTGCAACAAGGGATTCTCGATAGGAACGAGGCCAGTCAAGTAGTTTTAAAAGGAGCCACAAGGTGAGTTTGGTCGTAAATACCAATATTGGGTCGCTAAACGCCCAGCGTTCGCTTGCATCGTCGAGCAATCAGCTCAACGTGGCCATGGAGCGACTTTCCTCCGGAAAGAAAATAAATTCCGCCTCTGATGACGCAGCAGGATTTGCCATCGCTGAACGTATGACGGCCCAGGTGCGAGGATTGAACATGGCTGTGAAAAACGCCAGTGATTCGATTTCGTTGCTGGATACAGCCCAGGCTATGTTAGAGGACCAAAGCGATATCGTGCAGCGTATTCGAGAGCTCGCAGTGCAAGCGGCCAACGACACCAATTCAGCGCAAGATCGTGAGTATTTGCAGGCCGAGGCAGGCGCCTTGGTCCAGGAGGTGGATCGAATTCGAAACAATACCCGGTACAACGGCGAGACGGTCACCGGCTGGAAGAGCTTTCAAGTCGGCACGGAATCGGGCCAAAACATTGATGCTCATCTTGGCGTTGCGAGTGGGTACGATGGTTCGATTTTTGGTCAAGCCACTCAAGATTACGCCGCTGGCTCGACGGTGTTAGAGATCAAAGGATTATCGAAAACAGGTCCGTTTGAAGTCGAAGATGTCGTTATTGCGGGTCTGTACAACCCCAACGGATATTACGTTCAAGGCGTAACTGATGCCGTGATGCATGACGACGGCACCTTCACCCAAACAATCACACTAGCTACTGGGATTACAGAAGACATTTCCGGCGGCTTTGAGATTGTCGTCGCTGTTGGCCAAATGGTAGATGGTGCCTACGTTAAGGGCGGTAGAGGCAGCCTGTATCGAATAGACTTGGTCAATGATGCCGCTGCAACACTTGAGGGTATTGATTCCACGCTTGAAACCATCGCTAGCCTGCAGTCCACAGCAGGAACCCTGCAAAATCGCTTTGACTTTGTCATTTCCAATTTGATGACGGTCAGTGAGTTTACAACGGCTGCTCGCTCGAGAATTCAAGATGCCGATTTTGCCGCAGAAAGTGCTCGGCTGGCGAAAGCCCAGGTTCTACAGCAAACCGGTGCAGCGATGGCGGCTCAGGCGAACTCCTCCTCACAGTTGGTTTTGTCGTTAATTCGATAGGCTAGAGTTGACCGAGCCTGGGGAGGAGACCGTTGCTGGCGATACTGCAGATTTTTCAGCATCCCGCCAATCAGCGCTGTTCTAGGTTGCGGCCTGGGTTTGAGGAACGCGTGGCCAACGCTCCAAGTAAACCTGCAGTAACTCGATTAGCGTGCCGTCCGGATCCTTACAGATAGCCATATCGGCCAGGCGGTTAGCGCATTGGGTTGGTGGGGAGAGAAACTCTACGCCCTGATCAGACAGTCGTTGATAGTCGGATCGCAGGTCTTGGGATGCCAAACACAGGCGCACAAATCCCAGATCGCTATTGTGTAGCGGCCCACGCGAATCCGTCGCGGACAACTCGGTTAGATCCAATTTAGGCAGTCCCTTACCCAGTTGCATGATACATGCGCGTCCGGTTGTCCCGGCGGGCACGCCTAATCCCTCGGCAAGTTCTGGTGACAGCTGTCGCGACTGCCCTGGTTCGGCAGTCAGATTCAAATAGGGAATGCTCGGCATGAACAGTTCAAAACCGAGCTGCTGGTAGAAATGGATGGACGCGTCCAGATCGCTGACGTTGATGTTGATGTGCCCCCAGATTAAACGCTGGTCCATGCAAGCCTCCGGCAAAGTTTCTGGTTATCGTTACTCAGTCTCACACCCGGCCTGATGGCGGCTTGCGCCCTGAAGGCCTTATTTAACGGTTCAGCATCAGCCCGACTTACTTCAGCACGACCGGATCCAGTTCGGTGCCCGGCGGATAGTTGTCGGCAATCTGATACATGCCGTCTATCGTGATCTTCGTCCCTAGGGTTATCTCATTGTCTGTTCCCACCGCGACTGGCCCTAGCTCCGCCACTGCACAACGGCTCTTGTTCATCGGCCCCTCCAGTACAGAAAGCACCAAGCCGTCATCCGTGGATTCCAGCATCAACTCCGCCAGCGTGGACTTGAGCATGCCGCCGTGGGCCTCAAACGTCACCGTGCCCTGAAAACTCATGGCCCCGGATGCGCTGCCATCTGCATTGATGGTCAGATTACCCCCTGCTTGGGCGGGGAAGATAAAGGCACCGTTATCTGCTCGTGTTGCGCCGTCGCTTAAGGTGATTGTGCCTTCCGCGGCCTCGACGTAATTCCGAAAGCTTTCTTTCACACCCCAGGTCATTTGCGTAAACGTCATGGCAATTCCGTGTGTTAAGGGACCTCAAGAATGGCCTGATCAGAGATAAATTGCACCTCGCGTACATGTCGCTGATCCGCCTCGGTACGTGACTTCCAAGGAAAGGGGTCAGTTAAACTGGAAGGGTTTTCGCCCGGCAGCGGTGTTTAACGGCGTATCACTGCTGGGCTCGCCATGACGTTAATTGGTCAGTGTGGTTCCGCCCAAAACGAGGGAGGCGAAGGCAGCGAGGGAAGCGAGGAAAAAGACCCTGATGGGCCTAAGCAAGTGGTTTAAATTCACGGTAACTAGGACTTAGGAGTCGACATGGAGCATTTACCCTACAGCGTTGTCACCGATACAGGAGACACCTTTGATATCGCTTTCCCGCTCAGCGAGCACACTCAGGACAGTGTGCGGGTTCACCAGTTACTCACCACGATCATGAATGCCCTAGCCAGTGACCTGAAGGTGATGGGGGAGGTGTCCAATGGCGATATTTTGCAGGCCGCCGCGATGGCGGTGGCGATTCGTGCCCGCATGATTCATGCGCCGGAAGAAACCCTGCGAAGCATTGTCGCTGATCTCACTCAAACGTCGTTGGACGCCTGTTTTGCGGCGGAGCGCAAAAGCGTCCCTGCGGGGCATGGCTAGACCTTCTGCCGCAAACGGGCCAGGCGGCGCGATACAGTTCTTGATCATCGCGGTTTCTGGTGCGAAATCTCATGCAGCGAAATTAGGGCTTCGATGAAGCGGCATTTGGCAGATATTATGCTGCGACAGCTGCTGCTGGCATTGAGCCCCAAAGGCCCCCAGTGCCTGCCCTTCGTATGCGAGGTTTTGTTTGATGAACGCCAAAAGTCCCATCTACGACATCGCCGTGATCGGCGCCGGTATCGCTGGGGCATCCGTAGCGGCAGAGCTATCCCGAGAGCAAAGTGTGGTCTTATTGGATATGGAGGCAATGCCTGGATATCACACGACCGGCCGCTCGGCAGCGGTCTTTGCTGCGGTATATGGTCCCGCGCCTATTCGGGCCCTAACTCGGGCTTCTGAAGATTTTTTTCTGAACCCGCCGGAGGGATTTGCCACCGAACCGCTGTTTCATCCGCGGCCAATTCTGATGATCGCCAGGCCTGACCAGCAAGCGTCCTTGGCGCAAACCATTATGGAAGTGGGCGGACAAACACCGGTGGAGCGACTGGATGAGGCGAGCCTGCGGCAACACAATCCCCTAGTAAAAGAGGGCTACGCCAATGGGGCGATGCTGGATGTCAGCGGTCAAGATATCGATGTCGCCGCCTTGCATCAGGGTTATCTGCGGCAGATGCAAAGTCATGGTGGCCAGCTGCTTTGTAACCATGCGGTTGTGGCGTTGACTCGCAACGAGCAGTGCTGGGATATCACAACCCAGGTGGGGACCTTGCAGGCCCGGGTGATCGTCAATGCAGCGGGAGCCTGGGCTGAACGGATCGGCCAGCTGGCCAATGCTGAACCCGTTGGTCTGGTCCCCAAGCGTAGAACGGCAGCGCTGATTGATGCACCAGAAGGCTTGCCCAGTGATGTGCTATCAAGACTGCCAATCACAATCGATATCGATGAAGCGTTTTATCTGAAACCCGATGCGGGTCGTATGCTGATGTCGCCAGCAGATGAGACCCCCTTTGAACCCTGCGATGTGCAACCTGACGAGCTGGATATCGCCTTGTGTGCCGATCGAATTCAGCGCGCTTTTGACCTACGCGTGCAGCGCATTGCCTCAAAGTGGGCGGGGCTGCGGAGTTTTGTGGCGGATAAATGTCCGGTAGTGGGGTATTCCCAAACGGCTCCCGATTTCTTTTGGCTGGCAGGCCAGGGTGGTTTTGGCATTCAATCAGCGCCTGCCTTGTCCCGGCTGGCAGGGTCCGCAGTATTGGGGCGTCCAATACCCGACGACATTGCTGCCCAGGGTCTGGTCATGGATGAAGTGCATGTGTCGCGGCTAGGACTTGGGGAGAGCCAATGACGATCAATGATATTAGGACTGGCCGGAAGGGGGCACATCGATGAAGGTATTTATTGCGGGACTGGGTACAGAGACCAACAGCTTTTCCCCAATCCCCACGGGACGTCTGTCCTTCGAAGAAAGCTTCCTATCGCGCAAAGGCACGTCCATACGCCCCAATCTATTTTCAGCACCCATGCATGAGTGGCGCAATGCCGCAGAAGCTCGTGGTTGGGAAGTTGTCGAGAGCCTGTCGGCCTTTGCCCAGCCTGCCGGATTAACGGTGCGTGAAGTCTACGAAGACTATCGCGACGAAATCTTGGCGGATTTGGCTGCTGAGCGACCTGATATCGCATTGATCAGCATGCACGGCGCCATGATGGCTGATGGCTATGACGACTGTGAGGGGGACTTGCTTTGCCGGGCAAGACAATTGGTAGGCAGCGATGTGGTGATCGGCATTGAGCTTGATCCCCACTGCCATCTGACGAACCAGATGCTGGAGTCGGCAGATTTGATCGTTGCTTACAAAGAGTACCCTCATGTGGACAGTCCGGATCGGGCCAAAGAGCTTTTTGCTCTGGCGGCAGATACCGCAGAAGGAAAGATCCAGCCGGTAATGCGCGATTACGACTGTCGCATGCTAACCATGTACCACACTCCGAATTCGCCCGTGCGCGAATTTGTTGATGATATGCAGAAGTTAGAAGGCAGTAACGGCGTGTTGAGTCTGTCTCTGGCCCACGGCTTTCCTTGGGGCGATGTGGCGGAAGTTGGCACACGAATGCTGGCCATTTGTGACGGCGATGCTGAACAGGCAGCGTCCCTAGCATCGGAATTTGGTCAACGTCTGTGGGGGCTCAGAGATCAGCTGGCCGTTGAATGGCCGAGTATTCCCCAAGCCCTAGATCGCGTGGAGGAGTTTAAATCGGCGGGCAAGCCCTTGGTGTTGGCAGACTTTGCAGACAACGCCGGTGGTGGGGCGCCAGCGGACGCGACCTTTGTTTTGGCTCAGGTACTTGAGCGAGGCATGACGGGCATCGCCTTAGGTATATTCTGGGATCCAGTATTGGTGCGGACCTGTATCGACGTCGGGGTTGGCGGTACGTTGAGAGCCAGATTGGGCGGCAAGGTTGGTGTCATGTCCGGGGATCCCATCGATTTGAGCGTCACCGTTCGCGCCATTCAGCCGAAAATGACCCAGGTGATGGGCAAGACCGTGATGCCCATGGGCACCGGCGTTTGGCTGGAAGCAGACGGTGTGCACATGATCGTCAGCGATATCCGCACCCAGGTGTTTCATCCCTCGGCCTTTACCGATTTGGGGCTAGACCTAAACGCCTTGGATGCGGTGGTAGTGAAGTCGTCGCAGCATTTTTACGCCGGCTTTGAACCCGTGGCGGCCGAGGTCATTTACATCAAGGGCCCCGGGGCCATCACCCCAGATTACACGAGCATTCCCTTTACCAAGCGTGATGATCAGTATTGGCCTAAGGTTGAGAACCCTTTTGTGGATGAGTCCCAGTAAGTGGTTATCGGCGGTCGCTGGCGGTTAGCACCTGGCTAGGTAGCGCAGGCTTTACCACCAAACCGTGAGGCAGCAAGCGGCGCATGGGGAGATCAAAACGTCTATGCTCAGTCGCTACTCAGCGCGTGAACTGACGGGCGGATGCCGTCGGTGGCAAAAGGAGAACCTATGTCTATTCCACAATTTCCCAGCTCAGCACCAGCAGCCGAGATCTCAGCGGCGTTTGCCGAAGCAGGCTGCGCGGTTGTCACCGGTGTGACTGACGACGCCCTACGTCAAACCATAGCCGAGGAGTTATCGCCCCACATGGCAAACGCCCAGGTGGCTAAACAAGACTCACCAACGGACTTTTACCCCGGCCGCACGCGGCGGGTTACGGCCCTGGTGGCCAGGTCTGCCGCGGTGACGGATTCCCTGCTGCTACATCCTATTTCTCAGCGGCTATGCGATGACCACTTGCTGGCAAATGCCCAGCACGGCTATCAGGTGCATGTGACTGCAGCTTTGGAAGTAGGCCCTGGCGCAAGGGAGCAGATCTTGCACCGGGAAGAGGATCCTTTTGCGTTCTTTCCCCTGCCTCGTCCCAACATTATCGTCGCCAGCATGTGGGCGATATCCGACTTTCGTGCGGACAATGGCGCGACCTTGATCGTGCCCGGTAGCCATCGCTGGCCCGAAGGCCGGGTGGCCCAACCGCATGAGATCGTTAGCGCCGAAATGCCGGCGGGATCGGTGCTGTTCTGGGCGGGTGGTCTACTGCACGGTGCCGGCGCCAATGTTGCCAACGATTGGCGTTACGGAATTATTCTGACCTACTCGTTGGGCTGGGTGCGACAGGAAGAAAACCAATATCTCGATCTGCCGAAAGAGCGCGTTGCTGCGCTCTCGCCGCAAGTGCGCCGAATTGTTGGGTTGGAAATGTACGACGCCTTAGGCTTCTCAGACCCCGGGTTGCAGTGATGTGGGGCGCTAAAGAGTGAGAGATCGCACCAAATCCATCATCACCGCGGTAGCGCTGATGGAGCTGCCGATCATGATGGCCTTGTCGCCCCACTGAGTTCCCACAAAAACCCAGCCCACGGCGCTGATGACATAGGCCATTTGGCCTTGCATGACCAAGCCAGCGGACATCAAGAAGATACCGCTTACGGAGAGCACGGTTGCCGCCCATTTGACGTACCAGTCCACGGTGCCTACCGGCGTCGTGGATTTAAGGTCGTCGTTTTCAGCCTGTAGCTCACGCAACTCATCCTGCAGCCGCTTTTTTTCTGCCGCCAGTTCTACCGCTAGCTGACTGGCACGACTGTTGCGAACCGGCGTGGTTTCGCAGGGGTCCGAAATGTAGGTGACCTGCGCCTGTAGATCGTTGTCGCGTGGGCTCATTGGCTGTTCCTAGCACCAAAATGTTGTGGCTCAAAGACCGGGTTGAGGCCTTTGAAAGTCGCGGCATCATCCGCTTTTTGGAGCCGCTGTCAATTTTTTTATAAAAAGAAAAAGACTATAAAAAACAATGGATTAAAAAGTATTTAGAGGCCTAAAAGAACGCCAATAAAAGCCCGGATTTGGATCCCAAAAACACCGCAAAATCCGATGAATGAGAAACAAAAAGTGCTCTGTAGATTTTCCCTTAATCAGTCGTTGTATCTGGTATTGATGAAATAGCCAGTCAAAATCAGCAATAACCATTGATGCGACTTATAACTATTGTTAACAGTCAAGCAGGAGTGCCCAGAAGTGCTTTGGTGTAAAAAGTTTCGCAAGCGAACGATATTTCCGGTCTGCCGTTCAGGCATGTGTTGGGGCGTGCGTGCGGATTGGGTGTAGGTTCCGCCCAGGTAAGTCGCTAGATCATGAGCCGCTGGGCAAACAGTGTTACCCTGCGCGGCTGCGATTAGATTTGGAAGTTAAATGTCTGATATGTCCTTTGAAGATGCGGTGAAGTCGCGTCGTTCCGTGCGTGGTTTTCTCGATCGTCCTGTTCCCCAAGAAGTGTTGGATAAGGTTTTTGATTTGGCCCGATGGTCACCGTCGGGCACCAATATGCAGCCATGGCAGACTTTCGTGGCATCTGGCGCGTTGCGCGACACGCTGAGGCAACAGATGATGGAGCGCGTTCAGGCCAAGGTGGCACCCAACCAAGACCATAAAGACCCTAAGGGCGCCATCGGCCAAATCTATAAGGATCGTCGCCGTGAATGTGCGGCTGTTTTGTATCGGGCTATGGATATTTCCTGGGACGACAAACCGGCTAGGGCTGCTGCGAGTTTTCGCAATTTTGAACTTTTTGATGCGCCGCATGTGGCGTTTTTGTGTATGGACGAAGGCTTTGGTTTGGGTAGTGCCTGGGACGTGGGCATGTACGCTCAAACCCTGATGTTGGCTATGACGGCAAATGGTCTGGCGTCCTGTGCCCAAGGCACGATGGGACATCACCCGGATCTAGTGCGTGCTGCGTTTGGCTTGGGTCCAGAAGTGAAAGTGTTGTTCGGGATCAGCTTTGGCTACGAGGACACCACGATGCAAGTGAACCAGGCCATCACCGAGCGAGCGCCGCTGAACGATACCGTAACCTTTAAGAGCTAGCCTCGGTTGGGGCGCCGGCGGTGCTTTACATTTAGCGCCATTGCTTAGCGGCTATGCCTCGGCCGCTAAGATTCACGTACCCGTTTGGGGGTCGCGCAGGACGGGTTCTGGCTGCTCAGCAGGCTCGTCGGCCACACCCACGTGGAGCATCGGCGATGCATCAATGTGTTCGGCATTCATCATGGACGCCACCCGTTGTAGCGAAGCCACGATCATGGATTTTTCCCACTCCTCGAGCTTTTCGAAGGCCGCACTAAAGACATCCTGCAAGGGCTTGGGGGCCTGTTGGATCATGGCTTCTCCCTGGGCCGTTAACGTGGCGTGCACCACGCGCTTGTCCAAATTGCTTCGATGTCTGGCAACCAGGCCTCGGGCCTCCAACCGATCCAAGATACTGGTCACCGTTGCCTGACTGAGACTGACATGGGTGGACAGGCGAGAAATCGCCACTGCGCCCATGTCTTGTATGGCTTGCAGTACCAATAGCTGGGGGGCGGTAAGCCCAGATTTTTTGCTCAGCTGTCGCGAATAAAGGTCTGTGGCCCGAATGATCTTGCGGATAGTGATCAAGACGTCAACTTCTTGGCTCATTGGAATGTTGCTTCCTTAAGTGGCTGTAGTGCAGGTAAGTGCCGTCAGTTCTCTGCAATGGCTCGGGTTCAATGGGTCAAAGTCACGGCACGCCTCCAGAGCACGCCTGCCCAGCCCGCTATATGCCAGTTATCCGCCGCCGGGTCACGCGATTCCGGTTGGATAGTCTTTACAACAGCAAAGAACTGCAGCGCAAAGATACCTTCTATTACTTAGTAACCAAATTAAAAATTCACCCGGGTGATCTCGGCGATCTAAGGGTTGACCTAAAATTCCCCTGAAAAAACAGTCATTTTTGGCCAATTTTCCTCAGTTTAGTGTAGGCTTCGACTCTTGGGCGGCGGAGAAGGCGAGTTTTTATCATTCGTTTACGAAACATTTGCTTAATAAGCATATGGAGCGTACGCCCGAGAAGGTTCTGAGAAATGGTTCGCATAAACGAGCCATCAGTAAAAAGGAGAGCATGTGAATTTCCAACGAAGCAAATTAAACCAAGCCGTGGTCGCCGCCATCGTATCCATGACGGCCAGCCATGCTGGGGCTGAACAAGGGGTGATCGAAGAGGTGGTGGTAACAGCGACGAAGCGCGCTGCCAGCACCCAAGACATTGCCGTCACCGTTGATGCGTTGACCGGCGATACCCTTGAGGACTTCGGCGTCTCCAATTTTGAGGACTACCTGATTCAATTACCTGGCGTGACCGCGGGCGGTAGTGGCCCCGGGCAGAACACCATTTACATTCGTGGTGTCGCATCCACCACGCCGAATCTGACCACCGCCGGCGTGGCGGGAATCGCGCCCAATGTGGCCCTGTATTTGGACGAGCAGCCGCTGTCCCAGCCGGGTCGAAATCTCGATGTCTACACAGCAGACATGAACAGAGTTGAGGTGCTTAAAGGCCCTCAAGGCACACTGTTTGGCGCAAGTTCACAGGCGGGTACGGTACGACTCATTACCAATAAGCCCGATTTCTCTGAAGCCTACGGTCGCCTGACTGTAGATGGTTCACACACCACCAAGGGCGAGGGCAGCGCCAAATTCGAACTGATGTATAACCTGCCTATCTCGGACAGGTTTGCTGCCCGGGCTGTGATCTATCGTGATGATCAAGGGGGCTGGGTTGATAACGTGCCCGGCACGCTGACCGCACAAGAAAGCGCTCGATTTCGCGATGCAGGCTATATGCGAACCAACGGGGTGCCCGTTTCTGCTAACCGCGCGGGTCTAAATACAGCCACCTACATCAACAACATCCCCGATGAGGTCGCTTACACCAGCGACCGAATCCCATTTGATCCTTACGATCCCAATTCCTTGGTGGAGTTTCGTGCCGCCAACAATGAAACCCTAGTCGAAAAGGACTTCAACGATACTGTGTACACCGGCGGCCGGTTGTCCCTGCGGGCAGAAATCAATGAGGATTGGAGTCTGTTGTTGGGCGCCATGACCCAAGAGCTGGAAACCGACGGTACGTTCACCGCTGATCCTACCCTAGGGAGCGATTCACCAAGTATTCAGCGCTACAGCCCTGATCGGCTGGAAGATTCTTTCGATAACTTAAACTGGACCCTAGAAGGGCGCATCGGTGAGTTGGAAGTGATCTACACCGGCGCCTATACGGACCGCGAGTCGGATCAAATCGTTGATTACACCGACTACATGTTCGTGGGTCAGTATCTGCCGTACTACATTTGTGACGCTTCGGTGAGTTATCCCGAGTACAACTACTACCAAAACGGCGCACCGCTAAATCAGTCCTTCGGCACTTGCTACGAGCCCAATCTGTATGCACTGAGCTATTCCGAAACTAAGGTGCAAACCCACGAGCTACGCTTCAGCACCGATCAGTCCAAGCGCTTGCGTCTTACCGCCGGAGCGTTCTACAGCGACCTGGAGCTAGAAGAGCGAGTGGACTTTAGTTATCCCAGTGTTAACAAGATTGATTTCTTCGGCTTTTACCCTGGTCAGTCGATCCAAGAAGCGGTTCCTAATAATCCCTTCCCCGGTTCCGTGATTACTGAAGAGGGTCCATATCCCGAAGACACGGTGTTCCGTAACGACGTGCGCCGAACCGATGAGCAATACGCCTTTTTTGGTGAGGTTAGCTACGACTTCACTGACAAGCTTTCCGGCACCTTTGGCGCCCGTTATTACGACGTCGAAGTGGACTTAGAGGGTGGCGCAAACGCCACGTTCTGTAATCCCTTCTTTGCCAACGACCAAAATGCCTTTGGTACCAACATAACGGATTTGTACGATGGCGATGGCTCGCTGACCTTTGTCGGGGACTGCGGGTTTCAGCCCACACTGCAGTCTGGAATTACCTTTGACGAGGCGTTAGCGGTTTGGCAGGAGGGTGACTCCTATAGCCTAGGGCGCGGTCAGTATGTCAACGCGCCAAACGCGGTCAGCGAAGCTGAAATCAGAGGCTTCCTGCGTGCTCTGGATGCCCCTGATGTGGCCAGCGCATCCGGCACCATCGTTAAGTTGACGCTGAGCTATACCCCCTCCGAAGATGTGCTGCTCTACGCCACCTATTCAGAGGGTTACAGGCCTGGATTGCTCAATCGGCCGGGTGGCGCTCAAGGTCCAAATGGGTATGAAGTGCCATTTGAATTAGACACTGACGATGTGACCAACTACGAATTTGGTTGGAAGGCTGATCTGGCAGACGGCACGCTACGTGTTAACGGTAGCGCTTTCTTCGCCGAGATTGATCGACTGCAGACCACCATCTTTGACCCAAGTATCGTGAACTTGTTCTTCTCTGATAACGCCGCCAATGCGGAGGTTAAAGGCCTGGAAGGCACCGTCACTTGGTTGCCGCCGTCGGTACCGGGATTGACGGTAGGGGCGTCCTACTCGCTGATCGACAGTGAAATCACCGACAAGCTGATTCCAACGGATGACGTGCGCGTCGGTGATTCCTTGGCTTTCGCACCGGAAGTGCAGCTCAACGCCAACGCCCGCTACGAGTGGGGTCTGTCGAATGGGTGGGATGCCCATGCGATGTACAACATTGCCTACTCGGATGATTCCTATAGCGACATCATCACCATTAACCGTGATCGGGTGAGAGGTTGGACGATGATGGGGGTCAGTGCAGGCGTGTCGACCACCAGCTGGGACGCGACGCTTTACATCGAAAACTTGACGGACGAGCGCGCAGAGCTCACCAGAAACTATGTCAACGATCGACCTAGAGCGACCTACTCACGACCGCGAACCATGGGCTTGAGGCTGAACCTTAAGTTCTAACCTGCAAACCCAAGCGGTGTAATATGAAAGCTCCCGACCCGGGAGCTTTTTTTTGTCGAGGAAGTACGTATTGGAAGCAGAGTCGTACCAAGTCATCAGGCAGGCCGTGGAGAACGGCGACTTTCATGAAGCGCTGCGATTACTTGCGCTGGTGCCTGAAGAGACAAGCGAAACGCTCTATTTGCAGGCCGTGTGTGCGAGAAACCTGGGGCATCCCGATTCGGCAATGGCGTTATTGGATAAGCTTATCCAACAGCATCCCAAGCACGGGCGTGCTTTTCAGGAGCGAGGCCATGTGTTGCGAGACAGCGGCAACGTGAACGCTGCCCTAGCCGCATATGGCAGAGCTACCGAGGAGAATCCTGCCTTGCACGTCAGCTGGCGGGCCCAAGCAGAAATACTGTTGGCTGCCGGCCGGGTGCAAGAGGCCGAGAGGCTTAAGCCCCACATACAGCGCTTGCTGAACATGCCAAAGCCGCTTCTGTATTCCCTGGACATGCTGTCCCAAGGATCCATTGGCAAGGCAGAGCAAGCCTGTCGCGAATTCCTCCGCGAAAATCCTCACCATATCGAAGCCATGCGCTTGCTGGCCCAAATAGCGGTGAAGATGAATATCTTTGACGAGGCCGAGTTTCTGCTGGAAAGCGCCATCCTCTTCGAGCCTGACCATCTGCCGTTGAAGACGGATTACATCAACGTACTGAGAAAGCGCCAGAAGTTGGTCGAGGCCCGAGAGCACGCACAGGTGTTGTTCGAAAGTGACAAGGACAACTTATATTTCAAGTCTCAGTTCGCGGTGATCGCCATGCAGTTGGGGGACTATGACACGGCCTTAACCTTGTTCGATGAGTTGCTCACAACCATGCCCGGTGAACCGGTGACCTTGACCTCCAAGGGCCATGCACTAAAGACCATTGGCGATACCGAAGCTGCCATTGGTTGTTATCGAGAGGCGTGTAGAGAAGGCGTCATTCATGGAGAGGCGTGGCAATCCTTGGCTAACCTCAAAACCTACCAGTTTGAGGACGCTGAAGTTCAGCGTATGGAGAGCCTACTCAAGAGCCCTGGGCTGCGGAATATGGATCGTGTCTATCTCTACTTCGGCCTCGGTAAGGCATATGAAGACAGGGGCGAGTACGACGCGGCGTTTTCGAATTACGCCAATGGCAACCAGATTAAACGGGCGGAATCTCGGTACATCGCCGAGCACATGACCGAAGAGTTCCAAGAGCAAAGGAGGGTGTTTAAAGACTTGAAGCCTTCCCGCGAAGGCTTTGATGCGCCGGACCCTATTTTCATCCTGGGCATGCCCAGAGCAGGATCCACCCTGTTAGAGCAAATCCTGTCCAGTCATTCTCAAGTAGATGGCACCCAGGAGCTGCCCAACATTTTGTCGGTGGTGCATCAGTTGCGCACACGCAACAAGAATTTTGACCGCCTGAACTATCCGCGGGCTATCGAAGAGCTCAGTCCTAGCGAGCTGCAGGATTTTGGGCGCGCCTATATCGAAGACACGCGCACACACCGGCAGGACGCGCCATTTTTCATCGATAAAATGCCCAATAATTTTCGTCACATTGGGCTAATTAAACGTATCTTGCCCAACGCCAAAATCATCGATGCACGGCGCCACCCGCTGTCCTGTACGTTCAGTTGTTTTAAGCAGCTGTTCGCAGAGGGCCAAGAGTTCTCATACAACCTAGAAGATTTGGGTCATTACTATCGGGACTATGTGCGGCTGATGGATTTCTGGCATCAGTGTTTTCCCAATGAAATACTGCATGTGCAGTACGAAGACGTGGTTGATGATTTAGAGGCACAGGTGCGGCGCATCCTGGACTATTGCAACCTACCCTTCGAAGAGGCTTGCCTGAATTATTGGCAAACCGAACGGGCGGTAAAGACCCCCTCGTCAGAGCAAGTGCGGCAACCCATCTTCAAATCCGGGGTTGAGAACTGGCAAGACTTTGAAGGTCACCTGGATCCGCTGAAGCAAGCCTTAGGTGAAACCTTGCATGACTTTCTCCCGCGAGCTGGCATGGGCGCTGGGCGATAACCGTGTCTTCGCAACGGCCCTGACTTGCGCCAAGCTACGCACTGGGCGGTTCAAGCGATATGACCGAATCGGGGTGATTGATGGGGAGGTATGGGACCAAGATGTGCATTGCTGAATTTGTAGCAGACAGAGTGATTGTCTGGCGCACCGTGTCGCGGAGCCTAGCTAGCGCTCTGCTGGCTGCGGCGCTGCTGATCTACAGCCATGCTTGCTTAGCTGATCTGGATCGTCAGGCGCAGACGCCCATCGTGGTCATGCTATCGCTGGACGGATTTAGAGCGGACTACCTAGACCTGTATCCCGATCAAAGCCCCAATCTTCGGCGTTTAGCCAGTCGCGGTCTGAGCGCAGCAGGGCTCACACCGGGTTTTCCCAGCAGCACATTTCCTAACCACTACAGTATCGTCACCGGCATGTACCCTGGGCGGCACGGGATTATTGGTAACGGTTTTTATGACCGTGAGCGAAACGCTCGATATCGGCTGGGTGATCCATCCAGCGTAGAAGACGGTACATGGTACGGCGGCGAACCCTTGTGGGTAGCGGTTGAAAAGGCTGGCATGCGAGCCGCCAGTTTTTTCTGGGTGGGCAGTGAAGCCGATGTACAGGGTATTCGTCCCAGCTATTACCGACGATACGACGGCAGCGTTTCTAATCGAAAGCGCGTTGAGCAAGTGCTTGCCTGGCTCAAACTGCCCCTAGGTGAGCGTCCGAACTTAGTCACCCTGTATTTTTCCACTGTCGACTCGGTTGGCCATCGCTTTGGTCCCAACAGTCCAAAATTGCCAGCGGCGATCAAAGCGGTGGACAAAGAAGTTGGTCGCCTGGTGCAGGGCCTAGCAGAGATCGATCACCCTGTGTATTTCATGGTTTCCTCGGATCATGGCATGCAGCAAATCGACCTGAAGCAAACGGTTTATCTGGATCAGTACTTGGATCTGGGGCGTTGGCGCGGCAACAACCGTTTGATTTTAGGCGGCGCCTACGGCTTTTTTTACAGCGATGATGCCGCCCTGTTGGCGCAAACCGCAGAGGATTTAAGCGTCATACCCAGTTTGACGGTGCTCAGGCCCGACCAATTTAGTACTGCCCTGCGGTTCCCCGCGCAGGGGCCAAGAATTCCGAATCTGGTGGCTGTGGTGGACGCGCCCGGATACATCGGCCGGGTTCAGGGGCAGGGACGACCACCGCCCCAAGGGGCACATGGTTTTTTGCCGGCGAGCACGCCATCCATGCAAGGTATTTTTATCGCCTCGGGCCCGCGAATACCCGGTCAAACTCAGATCCCAGCGCTGGACAACGTCCACATTTACCCCTGGGTCTTGGGGCTTTTGAATATTCCCGTGGGGTCCGCAATCGATGGGCAGCCAGATGTGCTAGGAAGGTATTTGACCCCCTAAAATCCTTAGTCCATCAAAAATCGCATGGACAAATCCAGCGGCGTGACTTCCTTGGTCAGATCGCCGCAGGAAATATAGTCCACGCCGGTTTGGGCAATGGCTTTGATGGTGTCGTCGGTAATGCCACCGGACGCTTCCAGCACCATAACGCCCCGGGTCTGGGCCACCGCGGTTTCGGTGTCGGCGACGGAAAAGTTGTCGATCAGCGCGATGTCCGCGCCGGCCGACATGGCCTCGGCGAGCTCTTGCAAGTCTTCCACTTCCACTTCGACGAGTTTGCCCGGGTGCTGTGCTTTAGCGGCAGCAACGGCTTGAGCAATACCGCCGGCAGCGGCGATGTGATTTTCTTTTAACAAAAAGGCGTCAAAGAGGCCGATACGATGATTGCTGCCGCCGCCGCAGCGCACCGCATACTTTTGCGCTAGGCGCAGTCCAGGCACGGTTTTTCTCGTATCCAGCAACTTGCACTGGGTGTCCGCGATCAGCGCGGCATAGTGCGCGGTCCGGGTTGCCGTGCCCGACAATAGCTGCACAAAGTTCAACATGGTGCGTTCAGCGCTGAGTAAGCTGCGGGCACTGCCCGACAGTTCGAACAAGGTCTGGTCCGGTGATACCGCATCGCCATCAGCGACCTGCCAATGAATTTTGGCTGTGGGATCGATTTGCCGCAGGGTTTCATTCACCCATAGGGCGCCGCAGAACAGTCCAGATTGGCGAGTAATGACCCGCGCTGTTGCTAGGGTGTCAGGCGGAATCAGACTGGCAGAGATATCCCCAGCGCCAAGATCCTCAGCCAAGGCTTGAGTCACGTTGTTGAAAACGGCTTCGCTGAGGCTGTTTGAATCGATGGGATGAAAATGCAGCTCGGTAGGCATTGGATGTTCTACGTCCTAGGTCAGATCGTTGGTTGGGTCTTAACTCTTAATCGGGGATAGGTTTTAGATCCTAGTTTTCAGGCCGCAGCTCTCGAGTCATCGCTCTGGGGCCTAAGGTCAAGTCAACACGTCGCGGCGAATGTCCGCTTTGTCGTTTCTTGACACACGACTTTCAAGTAATCGTGCAATAATGATGACATGGTTATTGACGAGACTCATTGCCTAAATTTTGCTCAATGGTGCCCAAGTCCGCACTGTGATTCGCGCAGCCCAAAGGGCGAAACTGCTTCAGGACTTCAGTCAGACTTTTCAGCTGAGCTCATCGTTATCCACTGTATCTCCCTTCCGGCAGGACAGTTTGGTACCGGCTTTGCGTCCCAATTATTCACTGGGGACCTGGATTGTCAGGCTGACCCTAGCTTCGCGGATCTTCAAGGCCTTCGCGTTGCCCCACACCTATTCATCGATCGAGAAGGTCGGGTTGAACAGTTTGTACCCTTCGATCGGGGCGCATGGCACGCGGGGTCTTCAGCTTGGAGCCGTCGACCGGGCTGCAATGGATTCAGCTTGGGCATTGAGCTTGAGGGCACCTGGCATCAACCCTTCACGGATGCTCAATACGCCGTGTTAATCGATATTTGCGCGGCGTTGTGCCGTCGTTATCCGAGCTTGAGCCCCAATGCCATTGTTGGACACCAAGAAATAGCGCCCGGGCGAAAAGAGGATCCAGGTCCCTACTTCGAGTGGCCCAAGCTGTTGCAGCCCTTACACCGTCGTTTGTTTACCGATGCTCAAACGACTCAGGACGCATTGTTAATAAAGGAGTAATTGCGTGAATCATCCAGACCTCAAAGGGTTTGATGTAGAAGAGCAAGAAGAATGGCTTGAGGCCCTTGAGGGGGTTCTTAAGCGCGAAGGTGTGGCCGCCGCATCAGCGCTGCTGCAAAGCCTGGCAGGTCGCTTGACGCGCACCGGCGCCAGTCTGCCATTCGCCGTCTCCACGCCGTATCGCAATACCATTCCTGTGACGGATGAGACCCCCATGCCTGGGGACTTGTTCATGGAACGTCGCATCCGCAGCCTGATCCGCTGGAACGCCTTGGCCATGGTGGTGCGCGCCAACCGTCGGCCAGGAGATCTGGGCGGACACATATCCAGCTTTGCTTCTTCAGCGACGCTCTACGACGTTGGCTTCAACCATTTTTTTCGTGCCCCGGCGCCGGCGCAAGCTGATGATCCGGTAAGCCGGTCTGGAGACTTGGTGTATTTTCAAGGCCATGCGGCTCCGGGTATCTACGCCCGGTCGTTCCTCGAGGGGCGGCTCAGCGAGGAACAGTTAGACAACTTTCGACGCGAGACCGGAAGCAACGGATTGTCCTCCTATCCCCACCCGTGGTTGATGCCGGACTATTGGCAATTTCCAACGGTATCCATGGGGCTGGGGCCGCTGCAGGCCATCTATCAGGCCCATGTCATGAAATACCTGGATTCTCGAGGCTTGGTGCCGATGGGCGACCGTAAAGTCTGGGCGTTTTTGGGCGATGGCGAATGCGATGAACCAGAGTCTCTAGGCGCCTTGTCCTTAGCAGGTCGAGAAAAGCTGGATAACCTGATTTTTGTCGTGAACTGTAATTTGCAGCGGCTGGATGGACCTGTGCGCGGCAACGGCAAAATCATCCAGGAATTGGAAGGGTACTTCCGCGGTGCTGGATGGAATGTCATCAAGGTTGTTTGGGGTCGCCACTGGGACCCGCTGTTTGCCAAGGACGACAAGGGGCTGATGCAGCGCGCCATGGATCTGGCGGTGGATGGGGAATACCAGAACTTTAAGGCCAAGGGCGGCAAATATGTGCGTGAGCATTTTTTCGCCAAGGACCCAGAGCTGCTGAAAATGGTGGAGCACCTGAGCGATGACGATATTTATCGACTCAACCGAGGCGGCCACGATCCGTACAAAGTGTATGCCGCTTATCACGCAGCCACCCAGCATTCCGGTCAACCCACGGTCATTTTGGCCAAGACCGTGAAGGGATATGGCATGGGCGATGCCGGTGAGTCTGAAAACACCACCCATCAGGTGAAAAAGCTGGATCTGGCAGAGCTTAAGCACTTTCGGGATCGCTTCGACGTGCCCTTGGGGGATGAGGCGCTGGAAAATGTGCCGTATTTCCGCCCCCCAGAGGATTCGTCAGAAATGCAGTATTTGCGCCAGCGGCGGGAACAGCTGGGTGGCTTCATGCCGGCGCGACTGGTGGATCAGCAAGAACTCACCATACCGCCGTTGTCGGTGTTCAAAGCCCAGCTTGAAGGCAGCGGCAAGCGAGAGATCAGCTCTACCATGGCCTTTGTCAGAATTCTTGCGACGTTGCTGCGAGACAAACAGCTTGGTAAGCGAGTGGTACCCATTGTGCCTGACGAAGCTCGGACCTTCGGTATGGAAGGCATGTTCCGGCAACTGGGTATTTATTCCTCTGAAGGACAGTTATACGAACCCGAAGACTCGGATGAGCTGGCGGCCTACAAAGAGTCCAAGTCCGGTCAGGTGCTGGAAGAGGGCATTAACGAAGCCGGTGCTTTTGCCGCATGGATAGCCGCTGCGACATCGTATTCGACGCACCAATTTACCCTGCTGCCGTTCTACATTTATTACTCCATGTTTGGCTTTCAGCGCGTAGGTGACTTGGCCTGGGCCGCTGGAGATTTGCAGGCCAAGGGCTTTCTGCTGGGCGGCACCGCGGGTCGGACAACCTTGAACGGAGAGGGCTTGCAGCATCAGGACGGCCATTCCCATGTGCTGGCCGCCACGGTGCCCAATTGCATCAGTTACGACCCGGCCTATGCCTTTGAACTGGCGGTGATCATTCAGCGGGGCCTGCAGCATATGTATGTGGAGCAAGCGCCAGTGTACTACTACCTGACGCTAATGAATGAGGCTTATCAACATCCGCCCATGCCAGAAGGCGTGGAAGCGGACATCGTCAAGGGTATGTATCTGCTGGAAACCCTAGGCACAACCGATGCGCCCAAGGTCAGGCTGCTGGGTAGCGGCGCGTTGCTGCCTGAGGCGCGAAAGGCCGCCCAACAGCTAGTGGACGACTACGGCCTGCAAGTGCAGGTCTACAGCGTAACCAGTTACACCGAACTCGCTCGGGATATACAGGACTGTGAGCGCGCTAGGTTGTTGGACCCTCAGGACGACACCATTACCTGCCATGTCAGCCAAGTACTCAACAACGACGAGTGGGGAGAGGCGCCGGTGATCGCAGTTTCCGACTATGTAAAAGCCCTGTCGGAACAGCTGCGTGTGGCCATTGATGCCCCGTTGAGAGTGCTCGGCACCGACGGCTTTGGCCGTAGCGATACCCGAGAACAGTTGCGTGCCTTTTTCGAGGTAGATCACCGCTTCATTCGCTATAGTGCGCTCTGCGAACTGGTGCGTGCCGGACATATGCAGCTCAATCTGCAAGAAATCCGCGAGCAATTGGGTATCGACCAAGACAAACCTAATCCCAGAAACCACTAACCTACCAGTACGAGCAGTTGCCTGAGCAGGCACTTCTGGAGTGAATTGAGTTGAACATTCTATTGCCAAGCTTAGGCGATATAGACGAAGTAGAAGTCACCGAGATTTGTGTCGCCGTGGGCGACAGCGTTAATGCAGATGACTCGGTAATTGTGATTGAGTCAGATAAGGCCTCCATGGAAGTACCAGCAGGAGGCAATGGCACCATTACCGAAATTCAGGTGCAGTTAGGCGATCGTCTAAGCGACGGGGCCATCATCGGCGTTTTGGCAGAGTCGGATGCGGCGGATTTGCCATCCAGCCCAGAGCCTGAAGCCGCCGCTGCTCCAGAACCGACAGCGCCAGCGGTTGCTGAAACAGCCAGCCAGCCCGCTGGGAAGGAACATGCACAAGAGGCTGCCACGGCCCTGCAAACCGTGCAGATTTTGGTTCCGGATCTGGGCGATATTGAGCAAGTGGAAGTGATTGAGGTGGCGGCACAAGCCGGAACCACCGTCAGTCCCGGAGATTTGTTGGTGGTGCTGGAGTCAGACAAAGCCTCCATGGAAATACCTGCGGAGATCACTGGAGAACTGCTGGAAATCAGCGTGTCTGTGGGAGATCAGGTCAGCTCGGGCAGTTTGCTGGCGGTTGCGCAAATTGCAGGATCTGCATCTGCGGAACCGGCGTCAGCAGTGGTGCCGTCGCCAGCAGCGGAACAAATACCGGCCAACGAGGCGCCTGCGCCCACTCAAGCAGCGGTGGCTCCTCCGGTTCCAACACCGGCGCCCGCAGCGCCCTCCAGCACCGCTGCCATTTATGCCGGCCCTGCCACTCGTCGTTTAGCGCGAGAAATTGGCGTGCGTTTGGAAGACGTGCAGGGCAGCGGTAACCGGGGCCGCATCACCAAGGATGACGTCAAGCAGTGGGCGAAAACCCGGCTTACTCAGGCCCCCAGTGCGGTTCAGCAAGGCAGCGTGGGTATTGCGCCGCTGCCCATTGTGGACTTTGCCAAATTCGGTGAAATCGACGAAGTGCCGCTGAGTCGTATCCAAAAACAGGTGGCTGCAAATATGCAGCGCTCTTGGCAGAACATTCCCCATGTGACGCAACATGGGCTGGCGGATATCGACGATCTAGAGGCCTTTAGGCTGCAAATGAAAGCCCAAGCCGAGAGCCGAGGCATTAAGTTGACGCCCTTGCCCTTTATTATCAAAGCGGTTTGCCATGCGTTGGCTCAACACCCAAAGCTCAATGGATCTGTTGGGGCTGATGGCGAGCATCTGGTCTACAAGCGCTATACCAACATCGGTATTGCGGTAGACACACCCGATGGTCTGGTGGTCCCAGTGATCCGCGGCGCAGACCAACTTGGCATTTGGGCGCTAGCAGAAAAAGCTCAGGAACTGGCAGACAAGGCGAGAACAAAAAAACTGGCTTTGGATGATCTCAGTGGCGGCACGTTTACCATTTCAAGCCTGGGTCCCATTGGCGGCACAGGCTTCACACCCATCATCAATGCGCCGGAAGTTGCGATTTTGGGGGTGGCTAAAGCCACCGTGCAGCCCGTTTGGCAGGGCGAAGCGTTCCAGCCGCGGTTACAGCTGCCGCTGAGTTTGTCCTATGACCATCGGGTGATAAACGGCACCGACGGCGGAAATTTTATGGCGACGTTAACGGAACTGTTGGCGGATATTCGGCGTCTGACGCTGTAAGGTCTGGCGCTATAGGGCCTCACGCTAGAAGGTCTGGCGCCATAAGTTAGAACGGTCAATCACGGCTAAGGCGTCTCGGTCGGCCCTCGCCATTGCTGCTCGACGCCGTCTTGCATCAACGTTCGCGCCAACACGAAGAAGTAGTCGCTCAAGCGATTCAGACAGGCGCCAGCTTGCTCTAGCTGTAGCAGTGGGTCGGCGTCGGTGTGCTCCTCCCGCAGTGTCGCCACCGCAGCCCAAAGATCAGTCTCCGCCCGCCTGCATATGGTTCGACAAAGGTGAGTATGGGCGGCGGCCAAGTTGCCACCAGGGATGACGAATTCCCGCAGTGGCGGTAGCGCTGCGTTCAGAGCCTCACTTTGCTCGGTAAGCATCGCCAACCCGGCCTCAATAGATGGTGTTTGATACTCACCGGCCATGGCCAAAACCGCACCAACCTCGAACAACAGTTGCTGTAATTCGGCAGCGACCTCGTCTAGTTCGGGGTTCTGCAGATGACAGCGCATCAGCCCTAGGGCGCTGTTTAACTCATCAGCACTGCCCAGCGCGCGCACCAGCGGGTGCGCTTTGCTCACTTTAACGTTGTTACCCAGGCGGGTTGAGCCGCCATCACCATTACCGGTGGTGACTCGGGTTATGCGCGAGGTTTTGTCGTTCATCGGTTGCTCATTAATCCAGTGTTGCGATTCATCAGCCCTAGGTGGGTTGTCCTTGTTACTTGAAGTGCTAACCTGCATGCGGATTCGCTCCCAAGGATGGGAATCCATTTTCACACTAAGGCTATTGTGAGGGCCATTCCAAAGGCCATTCCAAGAGCCGAGACAAGGGGGACAGTATGCCGTCATTTGATGTGGTTTCCGAAATGGACATGCACGAAGTCCGCAACGCGGTAGATCAAGCGGTGCGTGAGTTAGGCACCCGATTCGATTTTCGTGGCGTTGACGCAAAAATCGAACTGGAAGACGAGAGCATTCTGCTGACTGCTCCGGAGGAATTTCAAATCGGTCAGCTCAAGGACATTTTGCGCAGCAAGATGGCCAGCCGGAACGTGGACAGTCGTGCGCTGGTGCCAGGTGCCGTGGAAGGCGCAGGTAAAGTGAAGCGCCAGCGTTTCACCATGGCTCAGGGCCTAGATAAGGACAATGCGCGTTTAGTCACCAAGGTGCTGAAAGAGTCCAAACTCAAAATTCAAAGCCAGATTAATGGCGACAAAGTCCGGGTCACTGGGAAAAAACGCGATGACCTGCAGGACGCCATTGCCGCTTTGAAAGAGAGCGATCTGAATATACCTCTGCAATACAACAACTTTCGCGACTAGCGACGCCCATGACGAACCCAGACGGGAGTAGTCAGCCGGCGGTATCGTTGCTGGATACCCTAAAGGATCGGCGCATGCTGATCTGTGTGGCGACAGGTTTTGCCTCTGGGCTGCCCTTGTATGTGGTGATGCAGCTGGTGCCTGCATGGCTGCGGCTAGAGGGGGTATCGCTCACCGCCATCGGCTTTTTTACCGCGGTTCAATACCCCTACGTTTTAAAGTTCCTGTGGGCGCCGCTGTTAGAACGCTATCCACTCACCCCCTTGGGCCGTCGGCGCAGTTGGATGCTGTTTACCCAGCTGGCCTTGATCTTACTCATTGGTTCGTTGGGGTTTTGGTCCCCCGCCGAGGCCATGGCCACCATTGTTCTCATCTCCATCGCTTTGGCTTTATTTAGCGCCACTCAAGACATCGTGCTGGACGCTTATCGTCGGGAGATTTTGGATACCGACGCAGAATTGGCCCTGGGAAATACCGTGCATGTTCAGGCCTATCGAGTGTCGGGGCTGGTGCCAGGCACCCTAGGGTTGATTTTGGCTGGCAGCATCAGCTGGGAGCTGAATTTCATCGTTATGGCCAGTTTTATGAGTGTGGGACTGGCGCTTACCTGGCTGATCGCAGAGCCAATCTCCCTGGCCAGACCTCCCGAAACGTTATGGCAGGCTACCGTGGTGCCCTTCCAAGAATTTTTCCAGCGGCGAGCCCTGGGTCCTGCCATGGCGGTATTGGCGTTCATGGTGTTCTACAAACTTGGGGACAACATGGCCACAGCCCTGGCCACGCCGTTCTATCTGGATATGGGTTTTAGTCCTCAGACCATCGGATTGGTCGCCAAGGGTGTGTCCCTTTGGGCGGTGATTACCGGCAGCATCTTGGGCGCGTTGGTGGTGGCAAAAATTGGCATAAATAAGGCGTTGTGGATTTTCGGTGCCGTACAGATGGTGACCATTCTCGGCTTCGTCTGGTTGACCCATGCGGGTGCAGATCCCTGGGTGCTTGGCATCGTTATTGGCGGCGAATATGTTGGGGTAGGGCTGGGCACCGCAGCGTCCATTGCTTTTATCGCGCGGGAAACCTCCAAGCTGGCGGTGGCGACACAATTTGCCATGTTCACCGCCTTGGCGTCCTTGCCCAGAGTGGTTGCTTCCAGTTTCAGTGGCGCCATCGTGGATAGCATTGGCTGGACGGACTTTTTCTACTTAAGCACGTTACTGGCGGTGCCGGGCATGTTGCTGCTGTTTTGGGTAGCTCCCTTTTTTGCAGACCCACCGACGGCGCCAGAGGAACAAAGTCGGCAGGATTCATAACCAACCGCTGCACTTTCGGCTTTGGGTCAAGGCTGCCAGTGAAAGGCTTTGGTGACTTTGTCCCCGGAAAAGATAATGCCTTCCTCTCGCAGACGGCGCTTTTGTTCCGACATGCGCAGGCTGTTGCGCGGCGCAATGCCCAGCGCTGAGTTGACTACCCGATGCCAAGGCAATCGTGTGTCAGCGGGCAATTTACCCAAGGTGGTGCCGACAAAGCGGGCATAGCCGGGTAAGCCAGCCAGTTTGGCTACTTGTCCATAACTGGCCACTTGGCCATGGGGGATGCTGGCGATCACTTGCCATATCCGCTCGGTCTTAGACAGCGAGGCTTGATTTAGCGCGCCATCGCCCTCAGTTTGTTTGTGACGTCGCGACGAAGCCTTAGTTATGCCTTGGTTATTACTGTTCTTTGCCATGCCCATCGTTGAAATGTATCTGCTAATTGCCGTGGCTGGCTACATTGATGCGCTGCCGACCATCGGTTTGGTGATGCTCACGGCGGTTATTGGTGTGGGGTTGCTGCGTCAGCAAGGGTTAGAAACCTTGACCCGAGGCGTCGGCAAGATGAACCAAGGGCAAATGCCCGCCCAGGAAATGGCTGAGGGGCTGCTGCTAGCCATTGCCGGCGCTCTGCTGATTACGCCGGGATTCGTGACCGACGGCATTGGTTTTGTGATTTTGTTCCCGCCCACCCGGCTGATAGTCGCGCGCCTGATGCTCAGTCGAATCCAGGTGGGTGGCTTTTACCGTTCCAGTAGCACCGAATATGAACGGCACAACGACGGCCCGAGCACCCTAGAAGGCGAGTATCGGCGTCGAGACGACTGACGCTGGCCGGATAAAATTGGCAAAAATTTGCCAGTTTCCCTTCCCTAGCCCTTGAAAACACTGGGACCGCCTCTATTATGCACCCCGCAGTTAGCACTCGAGGAGTGCGAGTGCTAAGTCAATTTTCTGCCTAGGCGGTCATCAACGTGCCGAAACGCAGAAAAACAAGTCCAACTTGGAGTAACTGGGAGACCATAGTTCATGAATATTCGACCCTTACACGACCGAGTCGTTGTACGCCGGTTAGAAGAAGAAACCACCAGCGCTGGTGGCATCGTTCTTCCCGATTCTGCTACTGAGAAGCCGTCACAAGGCGAAATTCTGGCAGCAGGACCTGGTAAGGCCACCGATAGCGGTGACGTGCGCGCACTTGATGTCAAAGTCGGCGACAAAATCATCTTCGGCCAATACGCAGGAAGCACCGTAAAAATCGACGGTGAAGAGCTGCTGATTTTGAGCGAAAGCGAAATTTTTGGCGTTTTGGAAGGTTAGACCTTCGCCTGATTTGACACGAATACGAGTCTGACACGATTAAGAGGAAATAAGCGATGAGCGCTAAAGACGTAAAATTTGGAGATGACGCCCGCAGTGAGATGCTGGAAGGCGTTAATGTCCTGGCCGACGCGGTCAAAGTGACCCTGGGGCCAAAAGGAAGAAACGTTGTGCTGGATAAAGCCTTCGGTTCACCAACGGTAACCAAGGACGGTGTTTCAGTAGCGAAAGAAATTGAGCTGAAGAACAAGTTTCAGAACATGGGCGCGCAAATGGTGAAAACCGTTGCCAGCCAAACGTCTGACGAAGCCGGTGACGGCACCACCACGGCAACGGTGCTAGCCCAGGCAATTCTGCAGGAAGGCCTGAAGTCCGTTGCGGCTGGTATGAACCCAATGGACCTGAAGCGCGGCATCGATAAAGCTGTGGCTTCTGCGGTTGAGCACATCAAGAGCCTGGCAACCCCATGCGAAGATTCCAAAGCCATTGCTCAGGTGGGCACCATTTCAGCCAACAGCGACAGCGCTGTGGGTGAGATCATTGCTGAGGCCATGGAAAAGGTTGGCAAAGAAGGCGTGATCACCGTTGAGGAAGGTTCAGGCCTGGAGAACGAGCTGGACGTGGTAGAAGGCATGCAGTTCGACCGTGGCTACCTGTCTCCTTACTTCATCAACAACCAAGACTCTATGGCTGCCGAACACGATGACCCGTTCATCCTGCTCTGCGACAAGAAGATCTCTAACATCCGTGACCTGCTCCCGGTGCTAGAAAACGTAGCCAAGGCAGGGCGACCATTGGTCGTGATTGCCGAGGACATCGAAGGCGAAGCGTTGGCGACGTTGGTTGTGAACAACATGCGCGGCATCGTTAAAGTAGCTGCAGCAAAGGCGCCAGGGTTTGGTGACCGACGCAAGGCAATGCTGCAAGACATCGCTATTCTGACCGGTGCTACGGTGATTTCTGAAGAAGTCGGCCTGACTCTGGAAGGCGCTACGCTGGAAGATCTGGGTACCGCGAAGCGTGTTTCTTCTACCAAGGAAAACACCACCATCGTTGACGGTGCTGGCGAAAAAGACGACATCGCGGCGCGCATCAAGCAAATTCGCCAAGAAATCGAAGACACCTCTTCTGATTATGACCGCGAGAAGCTGCAAGAGCGTTTGGCCAAGCTGGCAGGCGGTGTTGCGGTCATCAAGGTGGGCGCTCCCACCGAAGTGGAAATGAAAGAGAAGAAAGCACGGGTTGAAGACGCCCTGCACTCTACCCGAGCAGCGGTAGAAGAAGGCGTTGTGCCTGGCGGCGGCGTGACTCTGGTACGAGCCATCGCAGCAGCGGAAGCAACCCAGGGTGATAACGAAGACCAAAATGTAGGCATCGCCTTGGCCGTTCGCGCCATGAGTGCGCCTCTGCGTCAAATCGCCACCAACGCTGGTGTTGAAGGCGCTGTGGTTCTAGACAAGGTAGCTGCTTTGTCTGGTAACGACGGTTACAACGCAGCAACCGGCGAATACGGCGACATGTTGGCCATGGGTATTCTGGACCCAGCCAAGGTAACCCGCACCGCACTGCAGGCGGCGTCTAGCGTAGCTGGCCTGATGATCACCACCGAAGCCATGGTGAGTGAGCTACCAGCAGACGATGCACCTGCCGGCGGTATGCCTGGCGGCATGCCGGACATGGGCGGCATGATGTAGGCCACACCAGCCTCGAGAAAAACCCGCAAAGCGATTTGCGGGTTTTTTTTTGTCCGGCGTTTGGGGTGATTTTGGGCTGTCTTCGAGTGGTGTTGGCGCTGGTACCGGTGTCGCTGTTTAGCTATTCTTCCCCGGTCTTTTCAATGAACGGGTGAGGGAACGTTATGGACATGATGTTTGTCGATTATTTGGCGCGATTTGGGCACTTTTTGTTTGGTGTCACATGGATAGGCCTGCTTTATTACTTCAACTTCGTGCAAACGGAATACTTCAAGGAAGCGGATCCAGATGCCCGCGTAGATGCCTTTTCCAAGTTGGCTCCGCGAGCGTTGTGGTGGTTCCGTTGGGGCGCCATGGGTACGTTTTTGACCGGTGTGCTGCTGCTGGGTTACCGACACACGGGTCTGACCGCTGACATTACCATTGGTGCGCTGTTGGGCACTTTGATGTTTTTGAATGTGTGGCTGATCATCTGGCCAAATCAGAAAATCATTGTGGAATCCAACCAGGGCGTCCAAGCCGGTAATGAGCCAAATCCCGAAGCGGCTGCTGCTGCACCTAAGGCGGCTCTGGCTTCACGAACCAACACGCTGTTCTCAATGCCCATGCTGTACCTGATGGGTTCCAGCGCGCATCTGTCCAGTGGCAGCTTAGCGTCTAGCATGACCGCAGTCTGGGTGTGCGTAGCCATCGTCGCGGCACTGGAAGCGAATGCACTGTTCGGCAAACAAGGTCCGCTAACAACAGTGCGTGGTGTGATTCACTGCGGATTGGGTCTGACCGTGGTATTAGTGGGTATTCTGAACTACCTCTAATCACGTCTAGTTAGCTCCTAGAGATCAAAGCCCGTCAGGAAACTGACGGGCTTTTTTTGTGGCCGGATTTTCCTCAGCGCCACTAGCCTTGGTTTTGGATGGCAACATCTGGTTCGCCGTTGAGAACGATCTCGTCGCCACTGAGACTTGTCGTTAGTGTGAGTAAAGCCGCATAAATGCCGCGCGGGAACGCGATTGTGACCCTACAGGCCCAGCTGATAGCGCCGGTTCAGCCAATAATCCAGACCCGCTTTGCCGCTACCTAGGTAAAGCAGCGCCAGTAGCAACACAAAGTAGGTGGCTGCGAACTCAATGCCGTTGTTGAGGATCACAAAGTTGCCATGTTCCGTTAACCAGCCATAGTTGCCGTGCTGCTCGAGAATGGATTTGGCGCGGCTTAAGCGCTGGGCAGCCTCAACGGTGCGCTCGGTGGCGAAGATCCCAGAGCCAGTGGCGATGGCTAACCAACCGTTTTGCCAATGTACGGTCACAGCCGCCACCAGCATCGTGACCATCAGCGGTATGGATATCCAGCGAACCGCAAAGCCCACCAGCAACAACACCGCGCCAGCGGCTTCGGTTAGGGTGGCGGCCCAGGCAAGCAAAGCGGGAAAGGGCAGTCCGAGCCCCCAATCCGGATTGGCGAACCAGTTGATGGTGTTTTCCATATTGCCCAGTTTGTTGACGCCAGCCATCCAAAATACCGGCGCCAGATAAAGGCGTATGGCGAGGGGCGCCAAAAACTCACCCGGGCTCAGATAGGCTAGCGGAGCGTTCAGTTTGCGGATGAAATTGTTCATAGGGGTTTTACTCCAGAAATGTTTTGACCATTACCGTTCGGCTAACGTCAGCATTGGTTCTATTAATGGGTATCGCTGTTACAGGTATCGCTTTTAAACGGTGCCGCCGTTCAACTCTGGGTTGCCTGTAAACACCAGGTCTTGAGATTGGAAGACTGCCAAGAGCTCCAGCACATCGTTTTGCAGAATGCTCTCGGCTAAGTCAGGGTGCTGCGCGTTCAGCAGGCCCATGTGCTCCAGCACTGAGCGGTTTGGGTTGTCTTGAATGTTCTCGAGTAGTAGCGCCGCCAACGGGGTGAGCAACACAAATTCGCATCGCGTATCGGCATTTTGATACACGGTCAAAAAGGTAGGCAGCTCGGGGGGCTGACTGGGGAGAAAGTCCCTGCCGATTTCATGCACCGGCCACTGATAGGCCAAGACGTGAGCAGTTGGATTCAAAACCAGAGTGTGCTCGACGGTGATATTACCGGTCTTTGGCGCCGCCCTTGGTGTTGCCGCGATCTTCGCGTCCAGCTCTGCCCATTCATAGTGCGCCAGCTCTGGGAGAAACGGATAGCGCTTCAAGATCTCAGACTCAGTCTCAGGCGCTTGCTCGCTTAAGACTTCTAAATAGCGCAAAAATTCTGTCGCCAGTAGCGGAAAGTGCGGTGTGTGGGCGCGATGATCTCGAATAAAGCCTCGGACTAGGGCGTCCCACTCGTCGGCAACAACAATTTTCTTAATGACTGGAAAATTGCTGGCTAGGAGGCTTCGCGCGTTGCGAAACACCAAGTCTCGATACACTTGGATTCGTTCGGTGGGAAGCCCGGGCGGTGCGGCCACCTCTGAAGGGTTACGCAAATATTGCGTGAACGCCTCCTGTAGCTGACGCAGATCTTGGTTCACCCGCCAACCCCGGTGGCAAGTTTGTCGCGTTCGCTCTGGGTTTGTTGAATCGCCAGAATACGCTGTAGCTCCAGCTGCAATTCGCTCAGCGCGGGTATGTTGAAGTCCCTTTCCAGCAACGTTGGGTATACCCCGTGAATGGCATAGGCCTCATGAAGTAAGTCCCAAACGGGGTCAATGACGTTGCTGCCATGTGTGTCCACCAGCAGTGTCGCGCTTTCTCGATAGTGGCCAGCAATATGTCCATAAGTAATGCGCTTGGTGGGCAGCTGACGCAAAAAATCCAGCGCATCGTACTGGTGGTTAATGCTGTTAACGTAGATGTTGTTGATGTCGAGCAGCAGGCCGCAATCCGCCTGTTCCAATACCGCCAGTAGAAAATCTATTTCTGGCATTTGCTGGCCGGGAGCGCAGTAGTAAGAGGCATTTTCCACTGCGATGGGTTGACCCAGTAAGTCCTGCGCCTGTTTGATGCGATCACTGACGTGATTAATGGCCTGCTCAGTAAAAGGGATCGGCAGTAGGTCGTACAGATGGCCATCGTCGGCGCAATAGCTGAGGTGTTCGCTGTAGCAAACGGCATGGTAGCGGTGGAGGAAATCCCTGATTTCCAAGATCAGCTCGGTATCCAGTGGAGCCTGTCCACCGAGATTCAGTGACAACCCGTGACAGACCATGGGCATTTGCTCGGCCGCTTGGTCTAGCAGGCCTGAGAATTTGCCGCCCATGTGAATCCAGTTCTCTGGAGCGATCTCAAAAAAGTTGGCGGCATTGTCGGAGGTGGCGACAAAGTCCCTTAAAAAGGCGCGGCGCAAGCCGAGGCCTGCGCCGCGCAAAGTGTCGCCGTTTAGATGCGACACGGGGAGCATTTTGTTTAGGGAGTTAGGCTCCGCCACACTTGCCTTCACCACATGCGCCTTCGTCGGGCTCGGCGTCACCGCAGCTGCCTTCACCACATGAACCTTCACCGCATGCGCCTTCATCGGCTTCAGCGTCACCGCAGCTGCCTTCACCACATGCGCCTTCGTCGGGCTCGGCGTCACCGCAGCTGCCTTCACCACACTTGCCTTCGCCGCATGCGCCTTCATCGGCTTCAGCATCACCGCAGCTGCCTTCACCACATGAACCTTCACCACATGCGCCTTCGTCGGCGTCAGCACCACCGCACTTGCCTTCGCCACATGAGCCCTCGTCGGCTTTAGCATCACCGCACTTGCCTTCGCCACATGAGCCCTCGTCGGCTTTAGCATCACCGCACTTGCCTTCGCCACATGAGCCTTCGTCAGTACGGCGTTTTTTGGCAAATTGCATGTAGCCGCCGTCTAATGTGGAGGCGCTCAGTCGGTTAACGCCATCATCTGTTGTGTTGAAGGTAGCTGCCTGGGTCACGGTGGAAGCGGATAGTGACGCAGCCAAAGCCGCACTTACCGCCAGCGCAATGGATTTTTTGGTGGGTTTGTTCGACATAACAAAGGCTCCAAATTTGGGCTGAAATAGATTTGTCCCTCGCTTTGTTTCCGACCCGATGGTTTGGCTGAAACAACCCTCATACAAGGTGGTGGAGCAATTCGAGTTACCCGAGATTACGGCTGACCTGACAATCAAAAATGTCCGACCGACGAGCTGTAGCATCTGGTTGACCAATGGTTGTTTTCGGCGCGAAAGGCCGGGTTAAGTGGATGAGCGTAGGGCTGGGAATTTGCCCATGGCGGCTGTTATGTGCCGGTTATCGTTTCTATAATCTCCGCCCTCCCTTGTGCAAAGAGCCTAGTTCATGGATGAAACCCCTAAAGAAGTCTTGTCCACCCAGGAAAACGACCGCTACCGTGCGGGTGGTTCGCGAAAACCTGTGCAGCGCAGTGGTGGTGGCTTAGGCACCACGCTATTGCTGGCGATCATGGCCGTTGGTTTGGCTGGTGCGGCTTGGTTTATTGCCAATCAGCAACAAATCCTCGTGGCGGAACAAGCCAGAGTGGATGAAGCAAATGCACGGCTACAGTTTCTGGAGCAACGACTGGCGGCCACGGACAATGCGATGAGTCAGGAGGGGCAAGACACCAAGCAGCAAATCAATCTTTGGGAATCGGAAATACGCAAGCTTTGGGCCATTGCGAACGAACGCAACAAAGAGTGGATCAAGGCCAATCAGCAACAGCTTAAGACGGTTGCGGCAACGTTGAAGAGCGTTAGCGCGAGCAACCGCGATCTCAAGGCTGCTGCGGGCCGCCACGATGAAGCCCTTAAGGGGCAGCAGCAGTTGATCGATCAAGTAACCAGTTTGGAATTACAGCTCCAGCAAATGCTGCGATCGCAAAGAGAGTTGGTGGATCAAGGGAATTTGGCATCACAAAATCTGGCAAAGATTGAAGCCAACTTGCGGCCCCTGGTGAACGAAAACACCGAAGCCGTTCTGGCCTTCGACAATTTTCGCATCGCGACTAATCGTAGGCTTGTGTCATTAGAGCGGGAGCTCGTCCGTTTGCAGCAGCTGGCGGGTACGTCAGCTACGGGTGGTGCCGTCAGCCCCTAAATAGCCGCTAATGAGGCTGTCCTTTTCTGCCCACAAGGACTGCACCCAGCGAGCGACCTGAGCGCTTTTAGGATTAGCGCTGCCAGCAGCATCGTCGTTCGCTTCCAGATTCGGCAGATCGCGATGGCGGATATCAACCACAACGCGTTGGCTCTTGCCCTGCAGAAAATCCCAGAATGTGGGCACCCCATCGGGATAAACCAAGGTGACATCCACCACGCCATGTAACTGGCTTCCCATGCCCTCTAACAGGTAGGTTATGCCTCCAGGCTTTGGGTTCAGCAAATGCTGAAATTGGCCGTTTTGACGCTGAAGCTTTTCGTCGGTTCGGCGGGTGCCTTCGGCAAAGTTCAGAATACTGGTCGGGTGATTTTTGAACCCTTCGCAAACCTTGAAGATGTTGTCTCGGTCAGCATGCCGAAGTTCCGGGTTCTTTTTGATTTGCTCCCGACTGACGCGTTTGACGTAGGGAAAGCCCAGGGCGTACATGGCCGGGCCAAGGAGCGGCAGCCAGATAAGCTGTGATTTCGTGAAAAACTTGAGCGGCGGAACGTCGTCCAGCAGATAGGTCTGCAGAATCAAAATGTCCGCCCACGTTTGATGATTACTCACCACCAAATACCAATGCTCGGGTGAGAAATTCTCCCGACCTTGCCAATGCAATTGGGGTTTCAGCAGATGCAGCCGTTTGATCATCCAGCGATTGGCTTGGGTCCACCAAACGATGATGCGATCTAGCTTGGCGCGCACCGGGCCCTTGCCTTTGGCAGGCGTCAACAGCAGCTGCACATACCAGACAAACAGCACGCTACAGACGCCAATGGTGGCGAAAGCAATACAGGTGATGGCTACCAAGCCTTTAAGGATGTGCATGAGAGTACGCCACTAACGGATGCTGCATGTTGGCATTGTCGAAAAGCGCCAGCAATAGCGGCGCGCCATGAATCCATCGCACGGTCTACAGACCTTGCAGCAGCAGTACACAGGCACAGCTGATGACCACCACGCCCACCAGATTTAACACAATTCCTTCGCGCACCATGGTCTGAATGGAAAACCGGCCGGTGGCAAAGGTAATAACGTTGGGTGGCGTGGCCACGGGCAGCATAAAGGCGCAGGAGGCGCTCATGGCTGCGGGAATCATGAATAACGCGGGGTCCGCGCCAGCCCCTAGAGCTGCTGCGGCCAGAATGGGCATCAATAGCGTGGTGGTGGCGAGGTTGCTGGTGACTTCCGTGAGGAATGTGACCGCCAAACAAATGCTGGCGATCATCAGTAGCAGCGGCAGTGTTGAAAGACCCTCCAAGGCTTGTCCGATGTCGGAGCTCAGTCCGGAGTTAATGAATCCCGTGGCGATGGTGATGCCGGCACCAAACAACAGCAACATGCCCCAAGGTATGCGTTCAGCCGTGTCCCAGTCCAATAAGCGCTCGGTTTCTCCTGCTGCCGTCACCTTGCCTGATGGAATGACGAACAGGGCTACCACAGCTAAGAAAGCCACCATGGCGTCGTTAGCGTGACTGGCTGAAAACCACTCGCTCCAGCCGCCCCAAGGGCCTTTGCGGGTAATCCACAGCCCAGCGGTGACGGCAAAAACCGTCAGCACACGTTTTTCAGCTAGGGTCCATTCGCCGGGTTGTGGCAGGGCTACGCCGCCGTCTTTGGAGACATTTCTCGTGATCCAGTATGCCGCGATGGGTAAGAGCACCAGCACTACGGGGATCGCCCAAAGCATCCACTGACCAAAACTGATGGTTGATCCGGTGACCTCCGAATACACGCCCATAAAAACTAAGTTCGGTGGGGTGCCGATGGGCGTGCCAATCCCGCCGATGCTGGCGGCATAGGCAATGCCCAACAGCAGTGGTCCAGCAAGCTGGGCATCGTCGGTTTTCTCCAGTGCTGCCAAAGCCACCGGCAGCAGCATGAGCGTCGTGGAAGTATTGGAAATCCACATGCTCAAAAAAGCACTGGCGCACATAAAGCCAAAAACCAGTTGTCGGGAACTGTTGCCGCCAAAGGCTCGGAGCATAAACAGGGCCAGGCGCCGGTGAGCGCCACTACGTTCCAGGGCGGAGGCCAGCAAAAATCCCCCAAGCATGAGCAAAACCAAGGGGTTGCCATAGGCGGCGCCCAGTTCCTTGGGCGAAATGATGCCAAATAGCGGTAGCAGTGCCATGGGCAGTAAGGAGGTAGCCGGAATGGGAATGGGCTCAAAGATCCACCAGATGATGACCCACAAGGTAACGCCAAGAGTAATCGCGCCAGCCGTGCCGCCGCCGCTTTGCCACATCACAAAACAGGCGCACAGTCCGACGAGAGGTCCCAGAGAAAGGGCCAGCGCACGAGGATTAGGGTATGGTCTTGGCATGGCCAGCGAGGTTAGCGGACATGGCAGACACTTTCTATTGGTATGACCTAGAGACAACGGGCACGAATCCCAAGTGGGATCGTATTGTCCAGTTCGCGGGTCAGCGCACGGATGCGGAGCTCAATCCCATCGGGGATCCGCTGTGCTTCTTTGTGCGACTGCCAGAGGATGTGTTGCCAAACCCTGATGCCGCGTTAGTGACTGGCATCACCCCATCCAAATTGGCCCAAGAGGGCATATCCGAATTTGATGCGCTGCAACAGGTGCTTGCGGAGTTTACCGTGCCGGGAACCTGCGCCCTGGGCTACAACAGTTTGCGGTTCGACGATGAGTTCATTCGTTATGCCCTATACCGACATCTGCAAGATCCCTACGCCCGGGAATATCAACATGGCAATACCCGCTGGGACATCGTCGACTTGGTGCGGGCAGCGGGAGCGCTGCGTCCCCAAGGCATACACTGGCCCCAGGACGAGGCGGGTCAGCCGGTCTACAAACTGGAGGCCCTGACTCAGGCCAACGGCATCGACCACGGTCAGGCCCACGACGCCATGTCCGATGTTTATGCCACCATCGGTATGGCTCGCTTGCTGAAAGAAAAGCAGCCCAAGCTCTTCGACTACTATTACAGCCTGCGGCAAAAGAAGGGTGTCAAAGCCCTGTTAGAACCCTTCGGCGCGCGCTTGTGTGTGCACGTGTCTGCCATGTACGGCAAAGATCGTCACAACTTAGCGCCAGTTGTCTCGCTGACCCGGCACCCCAGCAACACCAATTCCGTGGTGGTGGCGGATTTGGGCCAAGACATCGAGTGTTTGCTGGATTGGTCCGAGGATGAAATCCGCCAAAAGCTGTTTGTGGCCAAAGGCGAAGTCCGGGCGCCGCTGCGGGAAGTCAAAATCAATCGCAGCCCCTTTGTCGCACCCTTTGAGGTGCTGACCGATGAAAACCAGCAGCAGCTGGGCTGGTCGAACAAAATCATTAAAGAACGTTGGCGGCGTCTGAAGCAGCCAGCCATTGCGCAAAAAGTTCGCCGTGCCTATGTGCAAGACGGGATGCCCAGCGAAAAAGACCCAGATGCTGCGCTTTATGGTGCTTTTTTGCAGGAAGAAGACAAAGCTCGGGCGAATCATTTGTATCGGGAAATTGCAGCGGGGCGTTGGCCAGAGCTGGATTTCCGTGATGGGCGTTTGCCGAGTCTGGCAGCGCGTATGAAAGCCCGCTCTTTTGCTCATCTCATGTCGCCAGATGAACGCGAGATTTGGCACGAATACGTAAAAGACAAACTGTCCGGCGATGGCGATTGGCTGAATTTGAACGGATTCCATGAGCGTCTGAACGAATTGGCGGCTGAGGAGCTGGCACCAGCCCAGCGCGCGCTGCTGCAGGAGCTTGACGAATACGGCGCAGGCCTGCGCACCAAGTATGGGCTGGCCTAACAAATGAGCGCAGTCTCTGAACCCAGCGATAGCGCTGTCAGTTTTCGTCGGGTCGGCAAGTCATTCGGCGAGGTAGCGGTATTTCGCGATTTGACCTTGCAGCTGCCCATGCACCAAACCACAGCCATTGTCGGGGCCAGTGGCAGCGGCAAAACCACGTTGCTGCAGATGATTAACGGCATGGTGCGACCGGATGCCGGCGCGGTGGACGTGTTGGGTAAGCCGGTACCCGCACAAAATCTGGAGGCCTTTCGTCGGGGCATTGGCTATGCGGTTCAGGGGGCTGGACTGTTTCCGCACCTGACAGCCGAACAGAACGTCACCTTAGTCGCGAAACTGGAGGGGTGGTCTGAAGCCGACGTGCGCAGCCGTTTTTTACAGTTACTCAGCGCCGTTGGATTAGCGGCCGATGTGGCCGGGCGGTTGCCGCGACAACTGTCTGGGGGGCAGCAACAGCGGCTGGGCATTTGTCGCGCGCTGATGTTGCAGCCGTCAGTGCTGTTGCTGGATGAGCCGTTTTCTGCGGTGGACCCCATCACACGATTGGGGCTGTATGAGAGCTTTGAACAGGTGCAGCAAGCGGACCCGGTCACCTCGGTATTGGTGACTCACGATTTGCGCGAGGCAAAACGTCTAGCGGATTTTTTAGTGATCTTGGATCAGGGCCAGGTGGTGCAAAGCGGCAAGCCCGCTGAGGTGCTGGCCCATCCAGCCACCGCATATGCCCAGCGGCTGATCGAGAGCCAGTTGTCATGAAAGCCCTGCTGTACGTCTTGTGCTTGAGCCTGTTGAGTTGGGCAAATCCCCTATGGGCGCAAAGCGTTGAAAAGAGCGTGGTGGTTGGCAGCAAAAATTTTGGCGAGAGTTTTTTGCTGGCAGAAATTGCCGCCCAGGTCTTAGAAGCACAGGGCTTTGCGGTGACACGACAGCTCGGTCTTGGCGGCACGCTGATTTGCTACGAAGCCCTGAAAAACGGCGAAATCGACCTATACCCGGAGTACACCGGCACCTTGAGTCAGGCAGTGCTCAATCTCCCCGGTAACCCAGGCCGGGAAGCGCTCAACCGTGCTTTGCGCACGGATGGTTTAGAGCTGCTGGACGAATACGGTTTTAACAACACCTATGCGGTCGTGGTGAGTGACGCGTTGGCGAAAGATCTGGGGCTGGAGCGCATTGGAGATCTGCACAATAAATCACTGACGTTTGCCTTCAGTCATGAATTTTTGCAGCGCGAAGATGGCTGGCCCGGTTTAGCCCAACGCTATGGCCTGACGTCGGAAGTGACCGGCATTGAGCATGGCCTTGCGTATCAGGCCATTGCCGATGGAGCCATCGATGTGACCGATGCTTACAGCACCGATGGAGAACTGCAGCGCTACCAACTGCGCATCCTTGAGGACGATCTGGGGTATTTCCCGGAATACCGGGCCGCCACGCTGGTGCAGACCAGTGCTTCTGCCCCGCTCAAAGAGGCTCTATCGGGGTTAGGCAACATTCTGAACGAATCTCAGGTCCAAGCCCTGAACGCCGAAGTTGTGCTCCAGGGGCGTAGCTTCGCAGCGGTAGCCAGCGACTTTGTCAGGGCTAACTCCGCTGCTCTGGGTTTGGGTAATGTCGCCCAGCCCCAGGCGTCCTCATCCTGGTTACAGCAGAACTGGGTGGTGGAGCTTTGGGGGCACTTTGTCCGACATTTGCAGCTCACCGGCACTGCGTTGGCTGGGTCTATTGCCATCGGGCTTGGCTTGAGTGTTCTGGTCTATCGGCGGCAACGTCTGGCGGACGGCCTGGTTTATCTGTGCGGATTGCTGCAAACGGTGCCATCCCTGGCGTTATTGGCCCTGATGATTCCGCTGTTCGGCATTGGCTTTGTGCCCGCCATCATCGCGTTGTTTTTGTACTCGCTGCTGCCCATCGTCCGCAACGCCATTACAGCCCTGTCGCATACGGACCCGAACTTAGTCAAAGTGTCGCAAGCACTGGGTTTGAGTCCCTGGGAACAGTTGCGGTATCTGCGCCTGCCCTTGGCCATGCCAGCCATCTTTGCCGGTATTCGTACCGCGGCAGTGATCAGTATTGGTACCGCCACATTAGCCGCGTTCATTGGTGCCGGCGGGCTGGGTGAGCCCATCGTTGTGGGTCTGTCGCTCAACGACACCGATATGATTCTGCGCGGAGCGATTCCAGCCGCCATGTTAGCCATTGTTGTTGAGCTGGCCTTCGGCGGGTTGGAGCGTCGTATCAGTCCACCTAAATAAAGACATGAGTCCAGCCGGTGCACGGGCCATACTGTGCACTAAAGAGTAACGGGATAGGGAGTGCGCTTGGAGCCACTACAACGAGACAACATTCGACTGGCGGCAACGGTGATGATCGTGCGCGACAAAGCCGGTCGTGATTCTGGAATTGAAGTGTTCATGATGAAACGCCCGGGCAAGGGGGACTTCCCGGACCTACACGTGTTCCCGGGCGGCAAAGTGGACGAGGCAGACTGGCAGCCCGGACTGTGTCCCGGCCTCACCGATAGCGAAGCCAGTCAACGCCTGGGTATTGCAGCCGGTGGACTGCGTTATTGGGTCGCCGTTGCCCGAGAGTGTTTTGAAGAGTGCGGCGTGTTGTTGGCGCGGGATAGCGCTGGCGTTATAGGCATGCCAGACGAGCAACGCGAGAGCCTAGGGCACAGTCGCCAACAACTGCTTACCGATGATCTGGCCTGGCATGACCTTCTAGCGAATCACCAGATGACCATTGCCAGTGACAGGCTGGTCTACTTCAGCCATTGGCTGACGCCACCATCGGTACCGCGGCGGTTCGATACCCGATTTTTCTTAGCGGCCTTGCCTGAGGGTGAAGTGGCGCTTTCAGATACCCAAGAGACCATTACCGGCGAGTGGGTCGAGCCGAAAACCGCGCTGGCCAATCATGCCAGTGGCGTTTGGCAGATGATCGACCCAACCTTGCGATCGTTAGAGACGCTCCAAGGCTTCGCCAGTGTCGAGATGGCGCTGACTCAGGTGAGAGCCGAGCAGCACGTGCGCGCTTGGACACCGGCCCTCGGTGCCCAAGGCATGCAGCGGTTTCGTCCGGATTTCGATCAGTAGCAAAAGACAACCAAGGAAAGGCGTTGAGTGACGACGAATTAACCTGGCAGCGACTGGACTCCCGCTACGAAGACGCCGGGCTGATGCTGTTTGAAAAGCGCATTGATACCCTGCGCAATCCGCGCAATGGCAAAAGCTTCGAGCGCCTGGTGCTGGAATCCGTGGACTGGGTCAATGTGGTTGCCTTGGATGCCCAAGGGCGCTCGCTGATGATTCGTCAGTTTCGCTTTGGGGTGGGGTACAACACTCTGGAGACTCCCGGAGGCATGGTGGATCCGGGTGAAGATAGCAAAACGGCAGCGGCTCGAGAGTTGCTTGAAGAGACCGGTTATACCAGTGACAGTTGGCACTATCTGGGAGCGGTGGAACCCAACCCTGCGTTTCACAATCACCTTTGTCATCACTGGCTGGCAAAAGATGTGGTGGCAAGAGAGGATCAGAATTTAGGCGCCGGTGAAGCCATCAACTTAGAATTCATGAGCCAAGCAGAAGTGCGACAAGCGGTAGAAACCGGAGAACTTAAGCATGCGCTGGCGTTGTCGGCCTTGTCGCGAGTGTTTCCCATTTGGCCAATGCCCTTTGTGTTGCCGGATCCAAGCGACGCTTGAGCAACGTGCTAGGCGCTCCTAGCTGAGTTGTGTTGACCTGGTTCAGATCAGCGTTTGAGATCAGGGCCTGACTTTGGTTTGCAGTGAGGCGCTGTCGAGACTGGACCCGACAAACCCCTAGGGCCGTATACCTTCGGGTGATGGGTTGGTAGCGTAATAGACGAAACGAAAAGTACGTGAGGAAGGTCTGGTGACAGAACAAAGCCCGGATTCATTGCGATTCATGGAGTTAGTCAGCGGGATCTTAGGCGGCGAGCCCATTGCGCTATCGTCTGAACTGCAGGTGATGTGCGATGCGCTGATGCGGGCCCGACCGGATTATCTCTTGCTCGTCGATGACCAAGGCAGCATTCGCTTTGCCACAAACGCCTGCGAGGAACTGTTTGGTCGCGGTGCCACGGCGCTGGCAAACGAATCCTTGGTGTCCCTGATCGCGCCGCCGGATCGCCCGCTGCTGGAAGAGTTTATTCGTCAGCAGCTGACACCGCTGCAAGGCCAGACTTTTGCCAAGGTGGGGCCGCTGGATTTACGGGTTATTCAGGTGGACCCCGATACCGGTGCGACAACCCTGCGTTGGGTGGCCATTCGCGTGGCGTCCGCAGACCTGTTTGGTGATTCCCACGCTTCCGGGGCCTCATACTTTTTCAGTTTGACCGACATCACCCATCGCGAGGCGGAAGAAGAGCAAATCTTAAAAAAGCTCAACTTCGACGCGCTCACCAGTTTGCCCAGCCGCTACAACATTTTGGCCCAGATCGAACAACACGTTGAGCGTGATAGCGCTGGCCAGCTCGCGCCGTTTCATTTGGTGTTTTTCGATTTGGACCGGTTTAAAACCATCAATGACGCGCTCGGACATCGACTGGGCGACCAGTTTTTGGCGGCGCTGTGCAAACGTCTGCAAGGGTTTTTCAGCGCAGATCAGGTGCTGGGTCGTTTTGGTGGGGACGAGTTTCTGCTGTTTTTGCCCCAAACACAGGACCTGAATGCGGTCTCTGCACTGTGTCTTGAGGCTCTAGATTTGCTGTTGCAGCCTATTGAGATTCAAGGCTACACCCTGTCCTGTGGGGCCAGTTTTGGTATCGCTCGATACCCAGATCATGGCAGCACCGTGGATCAGCTGATTCAAGCCGCAGATACCGCCATGTATCACGTCAAAAGCCAGGGCGTGGGTGGTTGCGCCGTGTTCGATACCAGCATGAACGCCGAACGTTTTTCGGAACTCGAACTGGAGCAAGAGCTGCGCGAGGCGGTGACGCGAGAAGAAATGTTCGCCGTATATCAACCCCAAGTGTGTCTGAGTACCGGCGACATCAAAGGGGTAGAGGCGTTAGTGCGCTGGCAACACCCGCGTATGGGCGTCTTAACACCGGCGACGTTCCTGACCTTGGCGACCCAGGCCGGCTTGATGCAAGAAATCGACGCCTTGGTGCAACGTCAGGCCATCACCCAAGGGGGGCGATGGTCAGAACAGGGCATCGAGGTGGATTTGTCCATCAATTGCTCGGCGGCCCAGCTGGAAAGTAAGACCTTTCTCCCAGAGTTAGTCGCCCTGTGCTCCAGTAGCGGTTTCCCGTTGGATCGTTTGAAAATCGAACTCACCGAGCAAACCTTGGTGCGCCAGATCGAACATGCCGCCACCAATATTCAGCAGGCCCGCGGCTTAGGTATTCGCGTTGGGATTGACGATTTTGGTATGGGTTACTCGTCGTTGAAGTACCTGCGAGATTTCCCCGTAGATTTGCTCAAGATTGATCGGTCCTTTATTCAAGACCTACAGACGGATCAGGATGCTGTCATCGGCGTCAGTCTGGTAGACGCCATCATCGCCATGGCCAAGGGTCTGGAGCTGACATTGATCGCTGAAGGCGTCGAGCGGCCAGTGCAGCTTGCTTATTTACGCGCTCAGGGCTGCGATCAGGCCCAGGGGTTCTTTTTTGCCGAAGCCTGCGATGCCGTGCAAATGACTGCGATGCTCAAAGGGCCGGGGTTCGCCGAACAGTTGACAGACTGACGGCCGCCGCCACCGTTTGTCCAAGGCGTTGATTCAATATTTTGCAGATGAAAATGAACGATTTACGCGCGGTAAGCGAGCACCCAGCCTGCGTTAGCTCTATAGTAGAACCTCAGTAGTATTCGGACAGTTCGGTGAAAGGATTTACCACTAAGGTCGTACACAACGATCGATTGGACCCAATTGAGCACGGGTCGTTGCACAAACCCATACACGCCAATGTGGCTTACGGCTACGACGACGCCAGAGACTTAGCCGCGGTGTTTCAGGGCAAGCAAAATGGCTACAGCTACGGCAGACAGGTCAATCCCACGGTCTCTGCCTTAGAAGCGAAGATTTCAGTCATGGAGGATTCCCTGACCAGTGTTTGTTTTGGCACAGGCATGGCCGCCATTGGAACGACGCTTTTTTCCTTGCTGCGAGCCGGGGACCACGTGGTCTCCAGTTCTTTTCTCTTCGGCAACACCAACAGTTTATTCAACACCTTTGACCAGCTAAGCATTGGCGTGACCTTTGTCGACGCCACTTCTGTAGAGGCAGTAGCTGAGGCGGTGACACCACAAACCCGATTGGTTTTTGTGGAAACCATTGCGAATCCGCGTACCCAGATAGCCGATCTTGCGGGCATTGGCGCCTTTTGCGCCGAGCGGGGCATCGTCTACGTGGTAGACAACACCATGACGTCCCCATACCTGTTTCAACCCAAGCACGTGGGTGCCAGTCTGATCGTTAACAGTTTGACCAAGTACATCGGCGGACATGGCAACGTGTTAGGCGGTGCGGTGACAGAAACAGGTAACTTCGATTGGACCTCGTTCCCCAACATCTACCCGGATTATCAGGGTGGCGATGCCAGCAAATGGGGGATTACCCAAATCAAAAAGAAAGGGCTGCGCGACTTTGGCGCCAGCCTAGGTCCAGAAGCCGCCCATCACATCGCCATGGGTGCAGAGACCTTGGCCCTGCGGGTTCAGCGGCAAAGCGATAACGCCCTAGCGATATGCCGGTTTTTGCGCGATCACCCGCGAGTTAAGAAAGTCTATTATCCGGGGCTGGAAGAGCATCCACAGCACCAGCGGGCAAAGGAGCTGTTCCGAGCCTACGGCGGATTGTTCAGTTTCGAACTCAGTGAAGACGTAGACCTGTGGGAGTTCTTGAATCGGCTCAAGGTCATCGTTAAGTCCAGTAATTTGGGCGACAACCGCTCGCTGACGATACCGGTAGCCCATACCATCTATTACGAGATGGGCCCCGAGCGCAGAGCCAGCATGGGTATTGATGAATCGTTGATCCGTATTTCCACAGGTATTGAAGATAGTGAAGACTTGCTGGCAGATTTGGCTGCCGCATTAGAGTAGGGAGTAGATATGAGCCGACTGGCAGGAAAAGTAGCCGTCATTACTGGAGGCGCAGGTGGTATTGGTATGGCAGCGGGCAAGCGCTTTGCCGCCGAAGGCGCTCAGGTGCTGTTGGTGGATCTTGACGAGCAGGCCCTGGCCGATGCCTGTGCCGAGATCGGCGGCAACGAAGTCAGTTACTTAGTCGCTGACGTGACCCGGGCTGAGGACAATGCCCGCATGGTGGAAACCGCGACAGAACGTTACGGTGGTGTAGACATTTTTCTCGCCAATGCCGGCATCGAGGGTGATGTGGCGTCCATACTAGATTACGACGAAGCTCGCTTTGATCAGGTGATGTCGGTCAATGTTAAAGGTCCGTTTTTGGCGGTGCGAGCGGCGGTGCCGGCCATGCGCTTGCGCGGCGGCGGCAGCATCATCATTACCTCCAGTATTGCTGGCGTCCGCGGTGCCGCGTCCTTAGCGCCCTACGTCACCAGCAAGCATGCTGTGATCGGCCTAATGAAATCAGCAGCTAAAGAATTTGCGGCAGAGGGTATTCGGGTAAACACCGTGAACCCGTCGCCGGTACAGACTCGGATGATGCGTTCGATTGAGGCGGGCATGTTGCCCGACAATCCTGAGGCAGCCCAGCAGACCATGGCTGCCAACATCCCTATGCAGCGTTATGCCGAACCTGAAGACATTGCCAACATCATGCTTTTTCTGGCCAGCGACGAAAGCCACTTCGTGACTGGCTCCACGTATTTTGCCGATGGCGGCAACACGGCCTAGGGCCGTGGGCCACAGCAATGATTAAGCGCAAATTCACTTACTAACCACACCACACACAGCGAGGACAAGTCATGGCCGAGGCCGTACTAGCAACAGACCTAGACCTACCCAATAAGCGCACGGGCAAGGTGCGCGATCTTTACGATGTAACGCTACCTTCCGGGGAAGAAGCGCTGCTGATTATCGCCAGCGACCGCATCAGCGCTTTTGATGTGGTTATGCAAAACGGTCTGCCTGGAAAAGGCGTGGTGCTAACGCAAATCTCCAAATTCTGGTTCGATCACTTTTCCGGCAAGATTAACCATCACTTGTTAAGCACCGACGTGGCAGACGTGCCGGGTTTAACCGACGCCCAGCGCACGGCGTTGAATGGCCGCATCATGCTGTGCCGCAAAACCGAAGTGGTGCCCATTGAGTGCATCGCCCGTGGATACATTACCGGCAGCGGCTGGAAGGACTATCAAAACAGCGGCGCGGTTTGTGGCATCCAGTTGCCAGCAGGGCTGAGAAATTCGGATCGTTTAGAACAGCCCCTGTTTACGCCTTCAACCAAGGCCGTGGACGGTCACGACGAAAACATCAGCTTCGATGAAGGCGCGGCTATCGTGGGCAAAGAGCTGATGGAATGGCTGGGCGAAAAAACTCTGAGCCTATACAGCGCAGCCCGAGACTACGCCGGTGAGCGGGGCATTATTCTGGCAGACACCAAGTTTGAATTTGGCCAGATTGAAGGCGCAGGCGAGCCGTTGCTGATCGACGAGATCTTTACGCCAGACAGCTCGCGCTTTTGGCCAGCAGACGATTGGGAGCCCGGCCGCGAGCAGGTCAGCTTTGATAAGCAAATCGTGCGTAACTACCTTGAAACCGTAGTGGCAAGTGGGGACTGGGATAAGACACCTCCAGGGCCGGTCTTGCCCGATGAGGTTGTGGAGCGCGGTATCGCCCGCTATCTCGAAGCCTATCATCTGCTCACCGGCGATCATCTGACCCTCTAAGCGCCGGAACCAAGAGTGAACTGGGGCGAATACAAGGCTCTGTGCGACCGGCCAGACTACTGGTCGGCTTGGATGGCCAACCAGTGCATTCAGTTACTTCAGGGCAGCCACCTTGCCGGCGCACAAGAGGCGTCGGCGGTACTGCATCAAGACCTTTGCCAGCCAGCCCTTGCGCGTCCAGTGGGGCACAAAGGCAATGCAGATACTTGGATGTATCAAGTCAGTTTGTCCGCGGCCCAGTGCGAGATCCTGCTAGAGGCCATTGGTCTAGCCCAGGCACAAGGTCAGCGAACCATCGGCACCCAAACCCGTGGCCTCGGAGGATTCGCCGAGCATTGCCAAGAGCTGCAACGGCTGCGGCGAGTTGCCGGGGCAGCGGATCTAAATCATGTCTAGTCCCGGCAAGTCTGCCCAGCCGCAACGTGCCGCGGTCATGAATAAGGTATTGATCGCCAATCGTGGCGCCATCGCTCGACGCATTGTCCGCGCTTGTAACGAATTGGGCCTGGCCAGCGTGGTTGTCTATTCTCCCGCCGATGCCGCAGCGCCCTATCTTGAGGAGGCGACCCAGGCTTATCCGTTAACAGGTTTGCGTCCGACAGACAGCTATCTGGATCAGCAGCAACTGCTGGAGATTGCCCGCCAAAGTGGCGCCGATGCGGTTCACCCGGGTTACGGATTTTTATCGGAAAATTCCACCTTCGCGCGTGCAGTCATCGACGCAGGCATGGTGTTCATTGGTCCAGACCCCCAGTGGTTAGAGCGCATGGGGGACAAGGTGAACGCCCGGCGCATGATGGCAGATCAGGGCATGACCACCTTTGATGGCAGTGATCTCGTCACGGATTTGGCGTCAGCAAAACAGGCGGCGGAGCAAATTGGCTTCCCCCTCGTGGTTAAACCTTCCGGTGGCGGCGGTGGTATGGGCATGCAAGTGGTTCAAGACATGGCAGGGCTGGAGCGGGCCTTAGCACAGGCCAAGGCCGTGGCCGATGCCGCGTTTGGCAACGACGATTTGTATCTGGAGCGCTGGATCGAAAAGCCCCGTCACATCGAGTATCAAATTCTCGCGGATGAGCATGGCAACGCCATGCACCTGTACGAGCGGGAATGCTCGGTACAGCGGCGGCACCAAAAACTCATCGAAGAAAGTCCGGCGCCAGGTGTCGATCCCCAGTTGTTGCGCCAGCAGGCCGAGCTCGGTGCCCAGGTCTGCGCAAAGCTGGGCTATAACAATCTGGGCACGTTAGAGACGCTCTATAGTCAGGGCGAGACGGGTTTCTTGGAGATGAATACCCGCATTCAGGTAGAGCACGGCGTCACCGAAGAAGTCACCGGTATCGACTTAGTGCAGCAGCAAATACTGTTGGCGGCAGGGGGGCAACTGCCCAGCTTGGTGCCCATGACGGGGCACGCCATCGAGGTGCGCGTATACGCCGAAGATGCCCAAACCTTGATGCCTTCCACTGGCGTGCTTCGCGTCTTCCAGCTGCCCCACTTGCATGGGGTTCGGGTTGAAACCGGGTATCAACAGGGTCAGGAAGTCAGCCCCTATTACGATGCTCTGCTCGCCAAAGTCATCGCCAAGGGCAATACCCGCGCCCAAGCCATCGGTCGCGTCCTGGTGGCGCTGCAGGCCTTTAAGATCCAAGGTGTGCAAACCAACGTGGCGTTGTTGCTGCGGGTGCTTCAAGACCCGGATTTTTTGGCCGGCAACGTAGATACCGGAATCGTTGAGCGTATCTTGCGTACTGGCCGGAAGGTTAGGGCGTTGTAACAAGGCTGAGGGTTAGATGCTAAGACCAGACTCAGAGGTACCCTGGGTTTGCGGATTTGCGTTCAAACTCGGTCCAAGGCCTCTCTTGGTGGTATTTCATTTGTCAGGTGGCGCCAGAAAAAACTTAGATTGATGAGCAAATCGCGAAATGGCTGGCGTCGTTTCTTTTGTCGACCTGATGCCAATCACGCACTCTTGGCTCGAATACTGATTTCCACGTTTAAGTTATCCAGCAGCTTTTTCAGCGTGTCCCACTTCGGCGAAGCACTTCCAGAAAAAACCTTATAAAGGCTTTCACGCCCCAGGCCAGTCTCCTGCGCAACTTGGCTGACGCCTTTTGCGCGTACCGCGTTACCTAACGCGATAAGGAACATTCGAGGGTCCTCGTCGTGAAACGCTTCGTTAATGTACTCGGCGATTTCCTGATCGGTGTGGAGGAAGTCGCGAATGTCGAGTGGTTTGGTTCCCGTGATCATAGTTCTGCCTTTAGTTTTTTGGTCAACGCAATGTCTTTGCTTTGGGTCGATTTATTGCCACCACAGAGCAATACCACGACGGTTTTGTCTTTGATGGTGTAGTAGATGCGGTAGCCTTTCCCCAGCCGCACCTTCATTTCGCTAACGCCACTGCCGACAGCTTTACATTCCCCAAAGTTGCCTGCGGCGACGCGGTCAATTCGCTGCAAAATTGCCTTTCGGGCGATGGGATCTCTTACTCCTCTGATCCAGTGCGAAAATACAAAGGTCGTGATGATCTCGTAGCTCATCAGGTTAGTGTATCCTTCAGGATACGACAAGCGTCTACCGTTTATCCCTCCAAACAACCGGCGGTCGGAAAAGGACTAACCCATTGGCCGAATGGTCAGGGGTTTGAAAACGCTTTCCTTCGAACAAGGCGATAAAGCTACCCTCTGAAAAGCCCAAAGGCGGTGCTATATTTCCTCGGCTGTAATAACCATAGGACGATCATGGCAAAGCAAGACATTGAAAGTGAGGTCACCGGCAATGTGTGGAAAGTGCTGAAAGGCGCCGGGGATAGCGTAGATGAGGGCGAAGTCATCATGATTCTCGAATCCATGAAGATGGAAATACCCGTGGAATCGCCAGCCGCGGGCACATTGGTAGATGTGCTTGTTGCTCCCGAAGATCAAGTAGAAGAAGACCAGGTCGTCGCGGTTCTGGAAACCTAAGCAAAAAAATACAACCAGCACAGAGAAGGGGAAAGTAATGAGTTCAGATTTGGTCACCATTGACATCAACAACGGCATTGCTGATGTCCGTTTGAATCGTGAAGAAAAGTACAACGCTCTGAGTCCAGAGATGTTCGATGCCATTATTGAAGCGGGCCAATCGTTGGCCGACGCCGATGATGTGGCGGCGGTGGTGCTGTCCGGCAATGGCCGAGGTTTCTGTGCAGGTTTGGATATGGCGAGTTTTGCCTCTATGTCAGACGGCTCGCGCAAAGCACAAAGCGGCCCGCAACCGTTGCTGGCGAAAGACGATAGACCCGAAAACCGTGCCCAGCGGCCCGCCTTGGTTTGGAAGCGTCTACCCATGCCGGTCATTGCCTCACTGCACGGCGTGGTCTTCGGCGGTGGCTGCCAAATAGCGCTGGGTGCGGACATTCGTATCGCGGCGCCGGACATCAAGATGTCCATCATGGAAATTAAGTGGGGACTGGTGCCGGATATGAGCATTACCCAAACCCTGCGCGACCTGATGCCCATGGACGTTGCTAAAGAGCTGACCTTTACCGGACGCGTGCTCAACGGTGAGCAGGCGAAAGAAGTGGGGCTGGTCACTCGGGTGGCCGATGATCCCTTTGCGCAGGCCATGGCGTTAGCCGAGGAAATTGCGGGTAAAAATCCCGATGCGGTGCGCGCGGGTAAAGCGCTTTACGAACAAAGTTGGCACGCGGATGAACGTACCGGATTGGAACTGGAGGCTTCATTGCAGTCGGGTTTGATTGGCAGCGCTAATCAGGTCGAAGCGGTGAAAGCGAACTTTGAGAAGCGGGCCCCGGCCTTCGCTCCGGCCTCCAAGCTCACGGCAAAGTAAGCTTCATGAGCTGGGACAAGGAAGTTCAAGAACTGCAGCGTCGGCGTTACCTGGCTCAGCAGCAGGGCGGCGAGGCAGGTATCGCCAAACAGCATGCCCGCGGCCGCATGACCATCCGCGAACGCATTGACGTGTTGTTAGACGCAGGCACCTTTCGCGAACACGGGCGGGCCACGGCCAGTCCGGTCTATGACGATAACGATGAGTTGCTCGAATACGTACCCGCCAACTACGTCGTAGGCTTTGGGGCCATCGACGGTCGCCGGGTCACTGTCGGCGGAGAAGACTTCACCTTGAAAGGCGGCTCTCCTAACGCCGCGGGTTTGCGTAAAAGCGTGTATGCAGAGCATTTAGCGGTGCAGTACCGCACTCCCTTGGTACGCATGTTGGAAGGCGGCGGCGGCAGCGTCAAAGGCGGCGCCAAAAAAGGCGGCACCGTGGGCGATCCGGTGTATACCGAACCTCGATTCAAAATTATTGCCGATGCCATGGGCGTCGTGCCCGTGGCCTCGGCAGCCCTGGGTGCCGTGGCGGGATTCCCCGCCGGGCGTCTGGTGGCCTCACACTTTTCTGTGATGACCGAACATACGGCCCAGGTGCTGATTGGGGGTCCGGCTTTGGTGGAACGTGCCCTTGGCGTGAAGATGACCAAGGAGCAGTTGGGTGGCGCCGAAGTGCACTTACGCAGCGGTATCGTTGACAACCTGGCTGCTGATGAACACGACGCCTTAGCACAGATCCGTCGCTTCTTAAGTTATCTGCCCAGCAGTGTCTGGCAGCGTACCCCGCGGTACGTTGTTGACGATCCCGTAGATCGCCAGGAACAAGAGCTGTTGTCCATTGTGCCCCGCGACAGCAATACCGGCTTTGATATGAGGCATATCCTGCAAATGATTTTCGATCAGGGCAGTGTCTTTGAAATCGGCGCTCTTTATGGTCCCAGCCAAATTTGCGCGCTGGCAACCTTGAACGGCCAGCCCGTTGGCGTGTTGGCCAATGACTGCCTGCATTACGCCGGCGCCATGACCGCAGAGGCTGCCCAGAAATACCGTCGCTTCGTGGAAATGTGCGACACCTTTCATTTGCCCATTGTTAATCTGATCGATCAGCCGGGCTTCATGATCGGGCCAGAGTCCGAGGCCGCGGGCACCATTCGCTACGGCATGGCAGCCGTAGCGGCAGCGGCTCAATCCACGGTGCCCTGGGCGGTGATACAGGTACACAAAGGTTTTGGCGTGGCCACCGCGGCACATTATGCACCCGGCGCTTACATATTAGCCTGGCCTTCCGTAGAATCCGGGCCGCTGCCCATAGAGGGTGGCGTGGCGGTGGCGTTTCACCGCGAAATCGCTGCAGCCCCGGATCCCGACGCCAAGCGTCGAGAACTGGAAGAGCGATTGCGGGAAGCCCGATCACCGTTTCCACGGGCAGAGTCTTTTGCGGTTCATGAACTGATCGATCCGCGAGAAACCCGCCCGGTTTTGTGCGAGTGGATCGATTGGATTCAGCCTCAGCTGGATACCCTAACGGGCCCCACGCAATTTCCAGCGCGCCCCTAATTCGTGGGCCGCTAAACCACCAATATTGGAGAACATCATGTCTATTTCTTTTGCCGATCAAGTTGCCATTGTTACCGGAGCTGGTGGCGGTCTGGGACGTTGCCACGCCCTTGAGCTAGCCCGTCGGGGTGCCAAGGTGGTCGTCAACGATTTGGGCGGTGCCATGGACGGCAGTGGCGGTTCATCAGACGCTGCTGAAGCCGTGGTTGCAGAAATCAAAGCCATGGGGGGGGAAGCCATTGCCAATGGCGGCTCGGTATCCGATCGCGCTGGCGCCCAAAGCATGGTGGACGACGCCATGAACGCTTGGGGTCGGGTAGACGTGCTTATCAACAACGCCGGTATTTTGCGCGACAAGTCTTTTTCCAAGATGACCTTGGACGACTTTGAAATGGTGGTAAACGTGCACCTGCTGGGCGCTGCCTATTGCTCACACGCGGTGTGGCCCATCATGCGCGAGCAGAACTATGGCCGTATTTTGATGACCACATCCCCCAGCGGTTTGTACGGCAACTTCGGTCAAACCAACTACAGCGCAGCCAAGCTTGGCCAAGTGGGTTTGATGAACAGCATGAAAATCGAAGGCGCTAAGAACAACATTCACACCAACGCCATTGCTCCGGTCGCAGCGACTCGCATGACCGAAAACCTGATGCCAGAAGAAGTGCTGGAAAAGCTTGGGCCGGAACTGGTCACCCCAGCAGCCATATTCTTGGTCAGCGAAGACGCACCAAATGGTGTGATCTTGCAGGCCCAGGGCGGTAAGTACTCTCTGGCCACCGTGGTTGAAAACAACGGCTTGGATCTGGGCGTGGATGCCAGCGCCGACGATGTGGCAGCCAACTATGAAGCCATTGTCGAAATGACCGATCTCAAGACCCGAGGCATGCTGCAACTGTAATAGCGCGAACGATGCGCAGCCGCGACGGCTTTTGCAGAGCGCGGCTGCGACGTTGCTCGGAGCGATGTTTCTAAACCGGCGAGGCTGACCGGCATGGCCGCACTGATACTGACCCTCATTCTCACTTTTGTCTCCGCTGGTGTGCTTTGGCTGCTCATCGGCAGCCGTTTGGCACTGGCAGAAGACGCCCGGGAGAACGACTTGGCCAATTTGCTGGCCTACGGTCTGGCGTTGTTGCCGGTGAGCTTTGTGCTGGTTTTCTTTGGCATAGGCGGTTAACCCGCCATGGAACTGCCAATTGATATCGATACCGTCAAGGGGTTCTTGCACCACGACGAAGGCAGCGCGCTGTACCAATATGCGCGCAGCAGCGCTTCCCTAGGCCCGTGTTTGGAGCTGGGAAGCTACTGCGGCAAATCCACGGTTTACCTAGGCACCGCAGCCCGGGACGCCGGTAGCCTCGTGTTTGCAGTGGACCATCATCGCGGCTCTGAAGAGCATCAGCTGGGTGAGGAATACCACGACCCGGAGCTTTTCGATGCCACCCTAGAGCGCATGGATTCGCTGCCGGCATTGCGTCACACCTTGGCGCGGGCAGACCTAGAAGCCTGGGTCGTGCCGGTGGTGGCAGCCAGTGCGCAACTGGGCCAACACTGGACCACGCCCTTGGGCATGGCGTTCATTGATGGCGGTCACAGCGAAGCCGCGGCTCAAACAGATTACGACATCTGGAGCGCGCATATCCGCCCAAGTGGCATCTTAGCCATTCATGACGTTTTTCCCGATCCCGCAGATGGGGGTAGAGCCCCGTTTAATATTTACCAACGCGCGTTGGCGTCGGGCTTATTTACCGAGGTTGAAATGCGTCGGACCCTGGCGATTTTGCAGCGCCGTTAGGCGAGTGAAGAGCTGCCTTTTAAGGGCTCTATGGTTTTGAACAGCTTGGCGGCTGGCGTGAAATCAAACAGCGCGTCGGCGGCCAACAACACCGCGCCAGCGGTCCACGTGGGTTTTTCATCTGGCCAGCAGGCATCGTCGGGAAACACGTAGCCTGTCCACCAACTGCCGTCCTCCAACTGAAAACGCTGAATGTTCTGATACAAGGTCAGCGCTTGCTGCCGTCGCCCGGCAACCACACAGGCCATAATCAGTTCGCAGGTTTCCGCCACCGTGACCCAAGGTTGGTCAGACACGCAGCGGCAACCTAGGCCCGGTTCAACGAAGGTGTCCCATTTGGCGTCCAGCCGTTGCGTCGCTGCGGTGCCGGTAATCACACCGGTAAGCACGGGGTAAAACCAGTCCATGGAATATCTGGCTTTAGACTCCCAGGTTCGATCGAAGCGTTCAGGCTTGTGCAGCAGGGCAAGTCCCAACCGCGTCCGGGCCTGATGCCAATGTTCACAGTCTTTACCCAGCGTGCGGGCGATGTGGCAGGCACAGGCCAAGGATTTGTAGATAGCACTACAGCCGGTAACTAAGGCATCTTCCGAAGTGCCGGTTTCGCTGTCCACGGCCCAGTAAATTTCGCCACTGGGCGCCTGCTGGGAAAGCACAAAATCCACCGCCTTATGCACCATGGGCCAATGGCGTCGCAGCAAATCGGGGTTTTGATTGAGTAAAAAGTTATGCCACAGCCCGGTGGCGACATAGGCGACAAAGTTGGTTTCTGCCCGGCTGCCATCCGCCACCTCTTCATCCTGATAGGCGGCAAACCAGCCGCCGTCTGGGCGCTGCATGTTGGCCAACCACTGAAAGCCCGCCTCTGCGGCCCCTTGAAAGCCAGCAATGCTCAGACCCATGATCGCTTCCACATGATCCCAAGGGTCGGTGATGCCACCGTGGAACCAGGGCAAGGCGCCGCTGGCCAACTGCAGATCGGCAATGTAGCTGGCGGTAGCGGACAGGTTATCCGGAAGCGGTGTCAATCTCTGGGGGTTGGGTTGCTTAGTCATGACTCAGCTTGTCTAAAGTACATGACGACGCTTTTACCCAAAATGGGATTGAGCAAACGATCCAGGCTCTGGGTCAGCCACGGGCGCTGCATCAGATCCCAAACCAGTAAGCGGTGATATTGCCTGACCAGAACGTGCTCCTCCTGGCGTCCCCAGAACAAGCACTTTAGCCACCAGTAGGGTACGTGCAGGCTGTGGGCCCAATGTCGACCAAGAAATCGCATCCCCAAGGACTGAATTTGCTGGCGCAGCCGACCGGCCCGAAAAATGCGTACATGCCCGCCCTCGACTTGATGGTAGGCATCGCTGAGCTGCCAGCAGACCCATTCGGGGAAGTACCGAGGCACGCTGACGGCGAACAGGCCGCCAGGTTTCAGCACACGTTGAATTTCTCTGAGAAAGCTGGGGTAGTCGGGTATGTGCTCAAGAACCTCGGAGCAAATCACCTGGTCAAAGGTGTTGTCGGCAAAGGGCAGTTGGTGGCCAGTGCCCTGAATAAAGGCGCAGTAGCCTTTTTTGCTGGCAGGCCAAGCGAAGTCATTGAGCCGACCCTTGGCCGTGCGCAAGTCCTCAAGGCCTAGGTCTAGACCCACAATTTCAGCATCCGCCGCCAAAAACGCCGAAATGCTGTGGCGTCCTTCACCGCAGCCTAAATCCAGCAGCCGATCACCGGGCCGAATGTTCAGTCGATCAAAATCAATGGTTTCAAGACTCACGTTTAATCACCTGGCGATAGTGCTGAACAAACTGACTGGCAGCGCGCTGCCAGGAAAACTCGTTAACAATGCGGGTACGGCCAGCCCGACTCAAGCGCATTCGCTCTTCTGGGCTGTCCAGCAGCCGTCGGATTCCTTGCGCCAGCGCCTGGCTATCTGCTGCCGGGACAATGACCCCCGCATCCCCAACCACTTCCGGCAAGGCCCCACCATCGGTAGAAACCAAGGGCACCTGGCAGGCCATGGCCTCACCCGCTGGAAAACCAAAGCCCTCGTATTCCGACGGCACCACGGCCACGCTAGCCCGTGCGTACAAAGCGACGATGTCGTCAAAACCAATGCCGTGATGGAAGTCGATGCGGTCAGTCAGCCCATGGGCCTGAATCTGCTGCTGGGTCACGCCACCGGGTTTGGGCGCGCCGATAAAGGTCAGCTTTAGCTCCGGGTAGTGTCTAACCAGCTCCGCCACAGCAGGAATCAGATGTTGGGTTCCCTTAAGAGGTTGGTCCGCGCTGGCGGTGGTGATTAGGTGATAAGGCTCGCGCGCAACCTGGGGTAGCGGTCGGAACAACTCGCTGTCGATACCGTTTAACACCACGTGGATTCGTTGCTGCGGAATATCAAACGCCGCGCTGATGTCTCGACGGGAGTTTTCACTGACGGTAGTGATGTGCGGCAGCAGGCGCGCCACTCGTATTTGCATACCCAAAAAAGCGTGCCAGCGCCGGATCAGCAGTCGCAGCCCCCAACTCGCCGTGTTTTTCAGCGCAATGTCCCGGTCAAAGGTAATGGGGTGGTGAATGGTCGCGGTGACCGCATAGCCGCGCCTCCGCAGCCCCAATAATCCCGTGCACAAGCTCTGGTTGTCGTGAACGATGTCGTAGTTTGGGCGCTGGCGTTTGAAGTAACGCACCAGCCGGTGGCCAAAGGTCAGGGGTTCGGCGAAGCCGCCACTCAAAAAAGACAGCCATTCAATGACGTTGATGGGATCTCGCCAACGCCCATTGGCGAGGGCTCGAGTGGGTTTAGGGTGCTCGAAGAGGTTTAGGCCCGGCAGCTTGATCAGACCCACCCGCGGATCCAGATGGGGGTAAGGCTCGCCGGAGATAACGTCTACCTGATGGCCCAGATCCACCAGGGCCTTGGACAACTGCTTGATGTACACCCCTTGGCCGCCGCTGTAGGGATTGCTGCGATAGCCCAGCAGCGCAATCTTTAGCGGACCGAGGTCTGAAGCCGGAAGTGGGGCTGTTGAAGCATCCATGCTGCAAAGTAGGTCCGGCTTTGAAGATCGAACATGGTAGAACACCGCTGGCATTGTGGATAGCCAAAGAGGGTTGGGCTGGTGGTTCCAGCCATTTGGTATTTGTATCCAATATGAATAAGATGCTCGGCCTTATCCAGAAACCTGAAAACGATTCATGTCAAATATCGAGATTCGCCACCTGCGTACATTGGTGGCTCTGCGCGAAACCGGCAGCCTAGTCGAGGCTTCGGAACGGGTGTTTTTGACCCAGTCGGCATTGTCCCACCAGATTAAGGAGCTGGAAGGGCGAGTCGGCTGTGCATTGTTTATGCGTAAGACTCGACCGGTGCGGTTTACCAGTGCCGGCAACCGACTGTTGGAATTAGCCGACGAGGTGCTGCCCCGCTTGCACAATGCCGAGATCGATCTGCAGCGTATGGCCGGTGGTGAGACCGGTCGCATTATCATGGCCATTGAATGCCATAGCTGTTTTGAATGGCTGCTGCCAGCCATTGACGCCTATCGGGATCAGTGGAGTGATGTGGAGCTGGATATCTCCAGTGGTTTTCACTTTGCACCGCTGCCCGCCTTAGCCCGAGGGGACTTGGATCTGGTGATTACGGCAGATCCGGTGGATGAAGTGGGTATTCACTACTTTCCTTTGTTTAGCTACGAAGCCCAGTTGGCGGTGAGCAAAAATCACCCTCTGGTGGACAAACCTTGGGCCGAGCCTGGGGATCTTGCGGATCAGGTGGTTATCACCTATCCGGTGGATCAAGACCGTTTGGATTTGTTTACCGGATTTTTGCGGCCTGCTGGAGTAGAGCCTGAGCGTGTGCGCCATGCCCAGCTGACCACCATGATCGTGCAGTTGGTGGCCAGCGGACGCGGGGTCACCTGTCTACCCAATTGGGCGTTGTTTGAATATTTGCAAAACGACTATGTGGCGGTGCGCTCACTGGGTGAGGAGGGTATCTGGCCGACTCTGTACGCCGCGGTGCGTGAAGATCAGGCCGATGCGCCCTTTATGACCGCCTTCATCGAAGTGGCCAAGCGGGTGTGCTTCGCCAATCTTCGAGGCATCGTTACTGCGGAGCTAGGCTAGTCCGCTACAGCCAAACGCGTTAGCGAGAGCGCAGCAGTCGGCCTGGCCGGGCGCCGGTGTCCTGGTCCATGCTGCGGGTCACTACGCCGTTATTGAGCGTGGCCAAATATCCCTTGGCACCTTGCATCAGGCGCGAGCCGCCGCCGGGCAGATCGTTGCGCATGGCTAAGTCACCCAACTGCAAATTGCCCATGTCGATGACATTGATGTCGGCCTTCATGCCAGGGGCAATCAATCCCCGATCATGGAATCCAAACAGCTTGGCGTTGCGGGCGGTGGCGCGATGAATCACATGACTCAACGGCATGGTTCGGCCTTCACCTCGGTCCCGAGCCCAGTAGGTCAACTGATAGGTGGGATTCACCGCATCGAAGATCATGGAAACGTGAGCCCCGGCATCGGATAGTCCGGTGACGGTGCAGTCATCCATTTGCATTTCTCGAATGGCATCCAGATTGAAATCCGCGTAGTTGGTGAAAAACATGATGGACATGCGGCCGGCTTCCGCCACCAGATAGTCGTACATGGATCCGGCGCCGTCGTCGGCGCCTTGGCTGGCGGCAGCAATGGCGCCAAAGCTCTCATCACGCCCCGGCTCATAGGTGCTGGTGCTGGTCAGCGGGAAGGTTTGATCAAAACGCAATGGCGCATTGGCGATCAAGAACTTGCCCGAACCCACGGGAACCCCAGTTAAATCGTTTTCTTCGGCCAAAATTGCGGCTTTGATTTCCGGGCGACGCATCTGCTCCAGCATTTGTTGATGGGGCAAGTCAGCTAGCTTGATAAAGGTCGGTTTGAGAATCCACGGATGATAGGTGGCCAAGCTGAACACCAGCCCGGTAGGTCTGCTGCCCACTTGCGGGAAGATCTGGGCCCCTTGCTGGTTTGCCGCTTTGACCCGGTCAATGGCTTCACGCCACTTATTGGACCAATCGTCGATTTCAAACAGAGTAAAGGTGGCCGGGCGACCGCTCTCGCGGCTGACCGCGGCTATTAAGTCGATTTCTTGCTCAAGGGAGGCATGCTCCTCAAAGCCGGGTTGTCCCGGGCCCAAGGTGCTGGAGGGGATGATTTGAAATAGCCCGCGCTTGGCTCGCTTCAGTGCCTGGGCAATGTTCATGACCTCTGCATCGTTGGCAAAGGTGCCCGGTACCGGCAGACCCTGAATAGAGCGGTGACCCAAAATGCGCGAAGTGGAAAAGCCCACGGCGCCGGCAGTGAGCGCCTCTTCCACGATGCTACCCATCTGCTCTAAATCTTCTGCGGTTGCGGCTTCGTTATTGCGGCCGCGTTCGCCCATCACGTAGTTGCGCACGGATCCGTGGGCAATCATCGAGCTGACGTTAAGGGCGTACTGGCGTGAGGCTAGGTAGTCCAAATATTCGGGATAGGATTCCCAGGCGCCCCAAGGCATACCGGCATAGAGCGCAGTGCCGGGGATGTCCTCAACCCCTTCCATCAGGTCGATAAGGTCTTGCTCGCCACCCCGGGCCACGGGCGCAAAGCCGACGCCGCAGTTGCCCATAACAATGGTGCCTACGCCATGGCTGGCGGAAGGATCCATCTCATCGTCCCAGGTCACCTGACCATCATAGTGGGTATGAATATCCACCCAGGCTGGAGTCACAATTGCGCCATCGGCATCAATGGTTTGTGCGCCGCCTTGGAGGTTGCCCACTTCAACAATTTCGCCGTCGCGAATACCGATATCCGCAGTCATGGCCTCAGCGCCGCTGCCGTCGTAAACGGAACCGCCCTTAATGACGATATCGTAAGAATTGCTCATGTGTTTCTCCCCATCGGAGCCTAGGGCGAGGCCTAGCCCGGAACGTTCTTGTTGAATCCGTCGATGCTACGCCGCATACGAGCAAGACAAAAGGCTCAGATAACCTGACCCCAATCAACCGTATGTCGATCCAAACTCGGGATCAGAGCCTCAGGGGATGAGGGTGTGTGGTTCCCAGCCGCTTGCTTGCAAGCGGTAGCGCACCCGGTCGTGGACGCCGTTGGCCTGTGTCAGATCCAGGCGCTCTACGGTTTCGGGCACTAACAGCAAACCCTTGGCGCCGTCCGGGGCCGTCAGCGGCTCCGGAGTCGACAGGTCTTGAAGCATCTGCAACAAGGTTGCACGGCTGCTGACTTCGCTACCCTGGGCATGTTGTTGGTACAGCCAGTCCATGCGCTTAGGGGCGTCGGGCCGCAGCTGCCAGCTTTCGCCAATGTGTTCGTTGGGCAGCGCCTTGCAGCGAACCTGCATGCGGTATTGCACCTGCACCGATGGCCACCAAGTTTGAATACAGACAGGGCCCTGACATTGCTGCCATTTAGGACTGCTGGCGTTGATGTAAATCCCCAGACCCTGAAACTCGCCATCGTTAACGTCGCGCAGCACCAGGGTTCGAGCCTGAGGCCAGCCTAGGTCGTCAACGGTGGCCAACACGCAGACAGCGGCCATGGGGTCCTGGGCATCTCGGGCGGCTTGTCGATCGGCGTAAAAACGAATGAGAGGATCGTCCATATCAGTTCCAGTGAATTAAGGCGGCGGCTGCAAGCCGTGCTTTTGCTAGGCGGCGATGGCCGTCTATAAATCTACCCTAGAGCGGTTTTGTTGTGATCGTTCCAGTGTTCCGGGGCATTGGCCTGATGTTGCTTCATGCGCTGGTAAAGCAGGCCGTGGCCGCTGCCAATCAACGAGTCAAAAAGCATGCCCTCAGTGTCGGCTTGCTGAACCTGTTTGAGTAAGCGCTCAAAGACAAAGATAAATTGATTGGTGTGCCGGGCACGAATCTCTGTCTTGTAGAACAGCTTAAATTTTTCGTCTTCGCTGTTAAGGGCGAAGTTCGCTTCCAGCAGTCTGCGGCTGAACAGTTCTGGGTCTCCCGTGCTTTGCTCGGCAAACAGTCGGCTGCTGTCCTCGGGCAGGGGGTAGTCGGCTTGGTCGCCGTGGCTAGAAATGTAGAGCATGCCGGAGATGCCCCCCAGCTGTAGGCGCACAGCCTCGGCCAAGCGAATGATGGCTTCCTGCCGGGCATGGGATTCTGTCGCGGCAAGTTTCTCCGATTGGATGACGGCTTGTTCAGCGGTGCGGCCAATTTCTTCCGCTTGGGCGCGCAGGGCTTGGGTGTTCTGAATCAGCTCTTGTTGCTGCAAAAAATAGCCAATGACTAGCCAAAGAAACGCCAGGGGCGCGAATGCGCCTTCCAGAAAACTGCCTAATTCCTCGGCAGGCAACTGTACAAAGCCACTCCAACCCACGCCGGTCGAGATGTACAGCGCTCCGGTGAGCAGCCATAACAGGGTTAGGGACAACCCCATGAATATGCGCCAGTCCATCAGCGCGAATCAGTCGTCTTCGCCCTGCCTGCGTAGCGCCGCAATGTCTTTTTGGACTTCGCTCAAACGAAACAGAACGTCCGGCATTTGATCGCTGATGCGCCACAGAAAAAACGCGATAACGCACAGCACAACAAAAGATAAGAAGCTCATGGTATTCCCTGAATTGGAGGATCGGCCAAGGTTAGCCAAGGCAGAGCCCAAAGGCACGATTTATTGCGGGGTTTCGGTGTCAGCCGGGGAATCCGGTCACATTGTTAGCCGTCAGCGGCCACAACCCCTGGAGTCAAAAACACCTCAAGGCTGCAAACGCCCTCGGCGAGGTCAGGCCAATCACCCGTATAGGAAAGTTGCACCGCGCCCAGAGTCGGCAAGTGCATTGGCAGGGTTTTGGATGCTTCGTCGGCCAGCAAGAATTGGGCGAGCCAGGTAATGCCTGGGTTGTGGCCGACCAAGGCGACTTGGGTTAAATCCGCTGGTGTCCCCTGCAAGCAATCCAAGAGTTCATGGGCATCACCTAGGTAGAGGGTAGGCTCAGTAATGAGCTGGCTTTGCCACAGGCTGGCCAGCGGTTGGGCGGTTTGCTGAGTACGCCGGGCAGGGCTTACCCAGATCCAGGGCGCTGGTGTTACCGACTGCTGCGTCCAGTGTTCCACCAAGCGATCAACATCCCTCATGCCCCGGTCTGATAGCCGACGTTCTGAATCATCCTGACCAAGCGCTGGGTCTTCCGCCTCGGCATGACGGATCAACCACAGTGAGCGCTTGGTCGCATGGGTCATGGTTGGTGAATTAATCCCAGAGGGCGAAAAACTCTTCCATGGCTTGCATCTGCCCGCCCGCCACCGCAGAGGGCACGATAATGGGGGTTTTGATGCCGGCATCGAACCAGGCTTCAATGCCTTCCCGGACTTCGCTGGCAGAGCCGAACAGTGTGGTGTCTGCGAGCCAGCGATCGGATAAGCACTCTGGTACGCGGTCAAAGTCCTTGTCCGCAATGGCCGCCTCGACACCGTTCATTTCTTCTTCGTAGCCTGCCTCTTTCCAGTAGTTGCGATAGTTGGGCAAGAACGCATAGCTGGTCAGTGTTTTGCGGTTGACCGCCGCTGCGGCCTCTTTGTCGTCGCTGATGCAGGTGGGAATCATGTTACCGATGAAGAAGTCATCGTTGGCTCTGGTTTCAGCGCTGAGGTTGCCTAACGAATGCCCCATATGCGAGCGCGCGCCATTGGCGAATACCATGCCGCCGCCCACTTCTTGGGCCAGCTGAATCATTTTGTCGCGCAGGGTTGCTAGCACGATGGGCGGCAGATCACCCACCCGTGGCACCGCCTTCATGTCTTCGACAAATTGACGCATGTCGCTCAGCGGCTTGCCCGCGGTAATGCCCATGCGGTTGAGCGCTGGGGCGTGGCTGACGCCGACGCCAAAACGAAAACGTCCTTCCGAGACTTCGTGCAAAAAACCAGCGGTTTGGGCGAAGTCGGTAACGTTGCGGGTATAAATTGGGGTAATGCTGGTACCAATGATTACGTCCTTGGTGCTCAGGGCAATGGCATTACATAAAGACAGGCTGTCGCCCAGGCTAGGGCCAAAGATGCCCGGAAATCCCCGGCGTTCAATTTCTTGGGCTAATTCAATGGTACGTAGTCGGCGTCCTGGTACGGCGGCTAGGCTGACGGCGGGTAGTTGGGTCATGGTGGTTCCTCTCCTAATGGTGCGATAACCGCCACAGACTACTTGATCGCGCGGCGATCACCAAAGCGTTGTCAGTTATCCAGCAGCGTTTTTAGCTCATCCAGCAGGCGCTGATTTTGTTCCGGAGTGCCCACGGTGATGCGCAGGGATTCTTGCAGTCGTGGCGTCGCAAAGTAGCGCACCAAAATGCCCGCGGCTTTGAGGCCTTGATAAAGACCCTGGGCTTGTCCGGCCTCGGGTGCCCGGGCCAGCAGGAAGTTGGTTTGACTGGGCGCCACGGAAAAGCCGAGCTGGCTCAGACCGCTGGCCAGAAGTTCGCGATCTGCGCGCACCGCGCGCCAGGTTTGTTGGGCATAGGCCTGGTCTGTGATTGAGGCAAGGCCAATAGCCTGACTGATGGCATCGACGTTGTAGCTGTCGCGGGTTTTTTCCAGGATGGGCTGAATCAGCGACGGCGCGCCCAGCAAGTAACCCAGCCGCAGTCCTGCCAAGCTGTAGCCTTTGCTGAAGGTTCGCAAGATCAGCACGTTATCCAGTTCTTTGACCAGTGCCGTGGCGTCTGCCGGTGCGTCTATATCCACAAAGTCCGCGTAGGCCTCATCCACCAGCAGCACACCAGTCAGATTTTTGGCCAGTTCAGCCAGCTCCGCTATGGCCGTAAAGTGGCCGCTGGGAGCGTGGGGATTCACCACACAGGTCAATTGGGCCCCGGCTGCGTTCACCGCCGCACCAAAGTTCTCAGGTAAAGACCAATCCGACCGCAGGTCTTGAGTAAACATCTGCGCGCCCTGAATCTGCGCCAACACCGGATACAGCGAATAGGTAGGTTCGGTAGAGGCCACGACACCATCAGGCGACACAAAGGTAGTGACCGCCAGGCGCAGGGCTTCGTCACCAGCGTGAGTGATGACAACGTTGTCCACGTCGAGGCCGTGGTGTTGGGCAATGGCCTGACGCAGGGCTGCTGCTTCAGGTTGTGGATATACCCGTAGCTGATCCGTGGCGAAATCTGCTAACGCCTGAGCCACTCGCGGCGAAGGCGGATAAGGATTCTCGTTAGTATTGAGTTTGATGCTGCGCTGGTCTTGGGGCTGCTCTCCTGACGCATAGCCCTTCATGGCAGCAATGTTTGGGCGTTCGTACTGGCTCATGAGTCGGAGTCTTTTGCTAACGCATTGCTGTCAGCTTCATGGGCTGCTGACAGATCTCGCAGTTCCTGAGCGGGTGCGAGCAAGCGTGCTAACCAAACGGTGTTGGGGCTGGCCTCCAGCGCGATCTTTGCGCTCATGGTCAGCGGCACGGACAGCAACATGCCAACGGGACCAAAGAGCCATCCCCAAAAGATCAAGGACACAAAAACCACCAAAGCCGACAGGCCTAAGCCTTGGCCCATGTAGCGTGGCTCTAAAATGTTGCCAACCAGGGTGTTGACCAAAAAGAAGCCCAGGACCACTAAGCCGGCTTCTGCCGGACCCAGCTGGAGCAAAGCCAGCAGCACTGGCGGCACGCCAGCAATGATGGATCCGATGGTGGGAATAAAGTTCAACAGCAAGGCCACCAGGCCCCACAGCACTGGGAAGTCCACGTTTAAGGCCCACAAAAAACCGGTGACCAGTAAGCCGGTGAGCAAGCTAACGGATGTCTTGATGGCGATATAACGATTCATGGTGCCAGTGATGCGGCCAAAGTGGGCTAGGTCTCGATCTGGATTGGCCAGGACCGCGCGCAGCTTGGGATAGAAGCTGGCGGCTTCGGCGAGGATAAAAATCACCGTCAACAAAATGAGAAAGCTGTTGCTCAACACGGCGCCAAGACTGCGCAAGGCGCTGCCAGCCAGAGTCAGCATGGAACCTAAGGGCAAAGCGTCGGCGATGAATTCCGGGTCAACGGGTATGTTCAAACTTGCCAGCAGCGCTAGCACATCACCTTGCAGCAAGGCCAACCGCTCTTGATAGAACGGGAGCTTGGCAGAAAAGGCAGAGGTGCTTTGGGTGAGCAGGGCACCAATAAGGCCCAAGGCTAAGAAAATACCCAGCACTACCGAGCCAAGCGCTAGCCCATTAGACATGCCCCTGGCTTTAAACCAGAACATGGGCGTGGCGGCGATGGTGGCAATAAAAATCGCCAGTAGCATGGGCACCACAATGGCTTGGGCAGACTTAAGTCCCGCGGCGATAACAATTAAGGCTGCAAAAATAATGAACCCTTGGCCAGCCGGGTGGCGGGGCTTGTGGTTGGGATCTGTCATTACCAAGTTCTCTTTGGGCATCCTAGCCTGGGTCGATCTTAGGTGAAGGGTCGTTGATTGGCCAAGCTGGGCACTTGGCTGCGAATATCAAAAACCCGCTGGGGATCGATCTCGGCAATGGCATAGCCGTCACCGTCGGGAATTTCGGCCAGCACTTCGCCCCAGGGATCAATAATGATGGAGTGTCCATAGGAGGAGCGATTGGCGCTATGGGCGCCGTGCTGAGCCGGCGCAATGACATAGCTTTGGCATTCGATGGCTCGTGCCCGCAACAGCGCATGCCAATGGGCGGCACCGGTGGTTGCGGTAAAAGCCGATGGTACGGTCAGCGCTAAGGCGCCCATTTCCACCAGTCGCTGGTACAGGGCGGGAAAGCGCACGTCGTAGCAGACCGTCAGGCCAAGAGGGCCCACAGGGCTATCCACGCAAACTGCCTGATCCCCAGGACCGGTTTGCCGGGACTCCATGAGCTGGGGGCCATCAGGGATGCTGACATCGAAAAGATGAATCTTGCGGTAGGTGGCGCAGACGTCGCCCTGACGATTCAGGTAAACGCTGGTGTTGTAACAGCGCTCAGGATCGCCGGGCATGGCTTCATGAAAACCGCCCAACAGCAAATCACAGTCTAATTCTCGGGCCAGGGCCTGACAGCGCTGCAAAATGGGGCCCCCGTCTGGCAGTGACTCGAGAATGGCTTTTTTGCCCTCGTGGCGGCCCAAATACGCAAAGGCTTCTGCCCAAGTAATCAGGCCTGCGCCGTCGCTGGCCGCCTGCCTCGACAGGGTTTCCAGGGTGCTGAGGTTTAGCTCAACATCCGTTCCAGCATTGTGCTGAACGACGGCGACCTTGGTGGCTGTGGGCGAATTGGCGGCGGTCATGTTTGGCTAGCTCTCTGGCAGCAGATCGGGTTGTATGCATTTGATGCTAGCGCCCAGGTATTCCTCCAGCGCAGGCAGGTTGAATGCGTCGTCTTCGGATACAAAGCTGATGGCGGTACCCGATGCTCCAGCCCGGCCGGTGCGGCCAATGCGATGCACGTAATCTTCGGCGTCGTCTGGCAGCTCGTAGTTGATCACATGGGTGACGCCGTCGACGTGGATGCCGCGGCCGGCAACGTCGGTGGCGATGAGGTACTTGAGCTCACCGTTTTTGAATTTGTTCAGTGTGGACAAACGCTTTTTCTGAGGGATGTCTCCGGCCAAGCCTTCGCAGGGTACGCCCTTCTTCTTTAAATACTCCACCAACTTGTGGGTACGGTCGCGTCTATTCGCAAAGATGATGGCTCGGGCCGGATCGTTGTGATTGATGAAGTCCAACAGAATACGGCTGCGTTTGCTGCCCTCTACCAGCCAGAACTTTTGGTCCACGGTATCGGTGGCGACACTTTCGGGTTCTACCACGATGTGTTCTGGATCAATGGTCCAGGAATCTGCCAGCCGCATAACGGCATCATTGAACGTCGCGGAGAAGAACAGAGTCTGTCGTTTGCGCTTGTGGGGTGTTTGATAAACGATGCGTCGCACGTCTGGAATGAAGCCCATGTCCAGCATGCGGTCGGCTTCGTCAATCACCAGACATTCAACCTTGCTGAGATTGATGTCGCGACGCTCCAAGAAGTCGATCAGACGCCCAGGGGTGCCCACCAGAATATCCACCGGGCCCTTGGCCAGCTCTTCTCGTTGCCGGTCAAAATCCATGCCGCCCACAACACATACCGTGCGCATGCCCATGAATTTAGACAGCCCTTCCGCATCGCCCTGAATCTGCAGGGCCAGCTCTCTGGTCGGCGCTAACACTAGGGCGCGAGGGGTGCCCAGATTGGGTCGTTCTTGAGGCGGGTTCTCCCAAAATCGGGTCAGCAGGGTGATTAAGAACGCGGCCGTTTTGCCGGTACCCGTTTGCGCTTGCCCGGTGACATCGTAGTCCGAAAGGCTAAAGGGCAAGGCCCGGCCTTGAATGGGGGTGCATTCTTCAAAGCCCAATTCTGAAATGGCCTTCACCAACGGTTCAGGCAATGCCAGCTCTTCAAAGCGCACCGGTTCGTCGTTGTCGTCGTCGGTATCTTGGTCATCCTCGGATGTGTCGGCTTGAGCGACAGCTGCATCTGCGGTGGCCTCATCGGCGTCAGCCTGACCAGCTTCCTCTGCATCTGCATCGGCATCGGCATTCGCAGCGTTGTCGGAGTCTGCCTCGTCAGCCGAATCGTCTTCGTCTGTGGCACTGGCTTCGTCTGCGGCACTGGCTGTATCAACGGGGTGAGTACTCGCGTCTTGGGCTACTTCGTCCGCAGCGTCAGTGGTGTCACTGTTTATCTCATCTGCGGCTTCAGCATGAGATTCTGCTGGGACCTCAGCAATATCCGCTGGGGTGCTTTCGATGTCTGTGCTTTCGCTGTCCGTACTTTCGAAGTCGGCGCTTTCAATTTCGATGCTCTCGACGTCGGCAGTCTCGATGGCGGTAGTATCAATGTCGGTTGCGGCTTGGTCTTGAGCAGTCTTGTTGGATTGATCTGACATGGGATCCTAATAGTTGATTTCAATAATATTGGGCGAAAGGCTGGCGTTAATCTGTGCCCAGCATTTGTTCCGCGGATGCTGTCTTAATACACAGCGTGAGAATGTCCATGGCTGCATGGATTTCCTCTAATGTGCCAAAGGTTGGCGCAATACGAATGTTTTGATCCTGGGGGTCCTTGCCATAGGGAAAGGTGGCTCCGGCGGGCGTGAGCGTTAGGCCCGCGTCCTTGGCCATGGCCACCACCTTTTTTGCCAGTCCGGGTAGGACATCCAGTGACACGAAGTAACCTCCCCGTGGCTGGGTCCAGCTAGCAATGCCTAAACCGCCAAGTTCACGGTTGAAGACCTCATCCACCAGCTCGAATTTGGGTCGGATGATGTCGGCGTGATCGCGCATATGCTCAGCCAACCGGCCCTGCAGAAATTTCACGTGACGCAGCTGATTGACCTTGTCAGGGCCAATGCTGAAGGCGCCCAAGTGTTTGTCCAGCGCATCAAGTACTTGAGCTGATGAGGCGACAAAGGCGACCCCAGCGCCGGCAAAGGTGATCTTGGAGGTAGAGGCAAACTGCACGACGTGGTCAGCAGTGCCGGCGCTATCGGCGGCGGCAGCAATAGACGCTAGGTTGTCGCCTTGTTCATACAAGTCATGCACGGCGTAGGCGTTATCCCAAAGCACCACAAAATCATCGGCGGCGGCAATCTTAGGTAGTTCAGCCAGCGCGCTGACCGTTGCGTCGCTGTAGGTGCAGCCGGTGGGGTTGGAATATTTGGGCACGCACCAAATGCCTTTGACGTCGGCATCGGCCACCGCCGCCCTAACCGCGTCCATATCTGGGCCGGCGTCGGTGATAGGTATGGGCAACAGTTCGATACCGAAGTGATCTGACAGCGTGAAGTGGCGGTCGTATCCCGGCACCGGGGCCAGCAGTTTGATCTTGCTGCTGCGATTCCAGAGTCGTTGGTCTCCCCAAAGACCAAAGTCCAGGGCGGTGCGCAACACCAAGTGCATGACACTCAGACTGGAGTTGCCAGCGGCCATGATTTGTTCGTCAGGGACACCCATGATTTGCGCGCCCAGAGCCCGGGCTTCAGCGATACCGCGGGTGCCGCCATAGTTCCGGGTGTCGGTGCCATCCTCGGCGATAAAATTGCCCTGCAGCACGCCGTCCAGACCGTTGCTTAGGTTCAGTTGTTCTGCGCCGGGTTTGCCACGGCTGAGATCCAGCTTCAGATTGCCGCCACCCAGATCCGCGTAGTCATTGCGCCATTGCGCGAGTTGGTCGTTCAGGGTCTGACGATCCCATTCAGGCATGGGTTGTTGAAGATCGGTGGTGCTCATAGTCCGGTGGTTTCATCCAGCTGTAACATTAAATTCAGATTTTGAATGGCGGCGCCTGCCGCGCCTTTGCCCAAGTTGTCGTAACGCGCGCACAGCACTAGGCGCTGATCGTCGCCAAAGACGAACAAATCCATGTGGTTGGTGTTGTTGCGTGCTGTGGGGTTTAGGTAGTTGCCTTGCAGCATGCTTCGATCGCCAAAGTCGGCCACATGGATAAACGGCTCGTTGGCGTAACGCTGAGCCAGCACGTTGTGCACAGATTCGGGCGTCGCGCCCTGCAATTCTTCGACGAACAAAGGCACTTGGGTAAGCATGCCCTGATCGTAGTTAGCCACCGTGGGAACAAAAATAGGCGCGATGGATGTGCCGCTGAACTGTTCCATTTCTGGCAGGTGTTTGTGTCCCTGATCCAGTCCGTAGCTTTGCACGGCCAGAGTATTTGCCGTGGCCGGGTCCATGGCTTGGAACTGCTCAATCATTTGCCGACCGCCGCCGGAGTAACCAGAAACCGCATTGCAGCGTAGTGGTGTGGTGGGCGCCAGCAGTCCGGCTTCGATCAAGGGCCGAATGAGCAGAATAAAGCCCTGGGGGTAACAGCCGGGGTTGCTGACATAGCGTGCGTTAGCAATGGCCTGGCGGCTTTCTTGGCTCAGTTCTGGCAGCCCGTACTGCCAGTCTGGATGCACTCGATGGGCAGAGCTGGCATCCAAAATTCGTGTCTTGCCTTCAGCCAGGGTTACGGACTCGCGGGCCGCATCGTCGGGCAGGCACAAAATCGCCACGTCTGCTTGGGCTAACAATTCGGCTCTGGCGCCGGGGTCTTTTCGGGACGCCGAGTCTGCTTGCAAAACCTCGATGCTGGCGTGGTTGGCCAGGCGTTCGGTGATCTGCAGACCGGTGGTGCCGGCATGTCCGTCAATAAATACTTTGTTCATGTGTTCCGTTCGGCTCATGGCCTAAGGCCAGGGTGGTGGGTGCCCACCAGTTGCAGCGCAGGAAGTCTGGCTTCGCGGGGAGGCAAGTGTACGGTTTCAGGGCCGGGGTGTTAAGAGCTCTTGGCTGTTATTTGTTTGAAATTCAATGACTTTGGTTCGAAAGTTTGGCTCTAAATGGGCCAAGGTTTGCAGCAGCGGCTGATCCGGATAGGCCTCACCGCAGCCGCGCACAAACTGCAGCGTTTTGAGGCCGTCAAACCAGTCGTGTACCCATTGATGGCGCTGTTGGGGCTGGGTGTTTTGTTTGGCTTGGTTCGCGGCAAAATCCTCAAAGCCTTGCGCGTTCAGTCGGGTGCCAATGTCCTCGGGTAGCGGTCGCTCGGGCTGCTCGGCCCAACGGTTCAGGGCTTCAAGGGCTGTTGTTAGCAGCGCAAAACACTCAGGGTGGTAGCTCAAGTAGCCAAAACCCGAGGGATCCTCAATCAGACTTTGCTGAATGCTGGCCAGGGCCGGGCCGGTGCCAAAGGGCACCCGGGTGGAGAGCCGGGCTTGGATTTGCAGAACAGGGCCGGGTAGTCGCTGAATGTCGGCAATTTTGCGAATTTTGTTAAGCAGATAAAAGTCTTCCCCAGCGCTGCGTTTGGGATAACCGCGCACGGCAGCGTAAGCCCGGGCATGTACGGCGATGGTGCTGCCTAGGCTGTGATGGGCATAACGACTGCCCGCCACCGCCAACCCGGCAACGTAGTAGTTCATGTGCTGATCATAGAGCCCAGCGGCTCGCCGCAAAGCTGGGTCGTCGCTGATATGAGCGTGGGGGTAGATCAAAGCCCCGGGTGCAGGATCGGCAGAGGTTAAGGCGCCAGAGTGCAAAATTGCCGCGTAGTCCTGGGGAAAGGTCACATCCGCATCGCTCTGCAGCAGCCAGGGGGATTCGATCCAGCCGTTGTGCCACAGCGCCAGGGCCAGATCGCAGCCGATTTTGCGTGCCAAACCAACGCCGTGTTTGGGATTCAAACGACTCTCGGCGGCCACCCGATCCACAAGCCACACATGCTCGAAGTCGCTGCCAGTCAATTCCTCAAGCAGCGCTTGGGTGCGGCGGATTTTGCCGGTTTCTGCATTTGTCGGGGCGTTTATCACCAGCACCACCAGTAACCTGTGGTTGGCTAAACCGGCGACTTGGGGAATCAGCACGTTGGGATCTTCGTCGAAGGCGGGAATAACCAAACAGCCTTGGTAAGGGGGGTGTTCTGGTTTGCTTGTGCCGGGGCCTGTCGCCGTGCTGAGGTGGGGGGCCTGCAGATTTGCATGCAGTGTCTGGTGGTCGAACAGCGTCCGGGCTTCTACCTCAGCGTACTGGGACAGGTATTGCTCAATCACAGCTCAATGCAGGGCCGCGCGGATGGGCAACTCGGCAATTAGGGCGTTTTCTTGTTCGGCCAACTCGCAAAAGCGCTGGTTTACCGCTAAGTGCGCACACTGGCTGTGGGCTAACTCAACGAACAGATGCCAGTGCCTTGCTTCGCTTTTGGCGATGGCCCGATAGAACTTGCTCAGTTCCGGATCTTCAATGTGCTCTGCAACCAAGCCAAAGCGTTCTGCGCCTCGACGTTCCACGATGGCGCCAATGAGCAGGCGATCCAGCAAAAACACCGCAGAATCTTTACGCACCCATTTGTTGAGTTGGGTGACGTAGGGATCCTTGATATCCGCGGCGGGGGTGATGTCTCTCGCCAACAGCAGTCGCATGACTTCTTTGTAGTGGTTAAGTTCTTCTACCGCGAGATCAACCATGGCCTTCACCAGAGCAGGTCTGTCAGGGTAGTGAGCCACCATGCTCAGGGCCATGCCCGAGGCTTTTTTTTCCGCAGAAGCGTGATCTTGAATAAAAGGCTCGAAGTCGCCCAGCACACATTGGATCCAGGCCGGATCTGTAGGCGCCAGTGGGGTCAGATCTGCTAGATCTAGTGGCTGTAAATGGAGTTCAGCCATTGACCGATGTGAGCTATTTCCTGGGGACAGACCTGGTGGCCCATGGCGTATTCTTGCCATTGCACCTGATACGACAGGTCCAGCAACGCTTGTCTGGAGGTGATGGCCCGGGTGATTGGGATCGATGCATCGGCTACACCGTGGGCCATAAAAATGGGTGTATCCACGTTGGCGAAGCCTACCCGCTCGGCAAGATGCTCGTGATCGTTAACATAGGTTGATAGCGCCATGATGCCCCGCAGGCGTTCGCTATGACCCAGACCAAGCTCCAGGGCGATGACCCCACCTTGGGAGAAACCTGCCACGGTAATTTGGTCGGCGCGAAAGCCCTTGGCGATCTCGGCTTCGATTAATTGACTGACCGCATCCACGGATTGCCGAATGTCATCGTTGCTGGCCAGCGGCGAGGCCGGATCGATGTCGTACCAGCCGCGCATTTCCATGCCGCCGTTAATGGTAATGGGCCTGATGGGTGCGTTAGGAAACACGAAGCGCAAATCCTGATCCAAGGTCAGCATGGGGACGATGGGTTCAAAGTCTGTCGCGTCAGCACCTAGGCCGTGCATCCAGATGACGCAGCCCACTGGGTTGTCGCCGGTTTCGCGCTCTAAAAATTCTAGTGAGTCCATGCTTCCTCCGGATAGGCCGGGTCCAATTAAGGAGTCGGGACGATAACGATTTGGCGGTGGGATCTCAATTCTCCGAGGACGCGGCTACCTTGTTATTGGCCGCACGATCACCTTCTTTGCACTGCGCCGCTGTCATCGCCGGGTGCATCTGGGCCACGGTATTCGTGCAAGCGCTCATGCAACGGGCCATAATAGAGCCATGACAGAAGAAGAAAGACCCAGCTCCAAGAATTTGCGCCGGCTTCGTCCGGCGTTTTCATTTCTGCGCCCCTATATCCCTCAGGTGGTTATCGCCAGCATTGCGTTGGTGGTGACTGCCAGTGCGACCTTGTCCTTAGGTCAGGGTATTCGCATGGTGATTGATAGCGGCTTTGCCAGCGGTGAGGTGGAGCTGCTGAGTCAGTCCCTGAGCGTGTTCGTGGCATTTATTGTTGTTTTAACCGCTGGCACCTTTGTGCGCTTTTATTTTGTCTCGTGGGTAGGCGAGCGTGTGAGTGCGGATATCCGCTTGGCGGTTTTCAATCACCTGGTGCACATGCACCCGAGTTTTTTCGAAGACAACTCGCCCAGTGAAATTCAATCCCGAGTGACCACGGATACCACCCTACTACAGACGGTAATTGGATCTTCGGTTTCCATCGCCTTGCGCAACATTCTTATGTTCTTTGGCGGCATGACCTTGCTGTTTGTGACTAACGCCAAATTGTCGTTGATCGTGTTGGCCAGCGTGCCCTTTGTGGTCTTGCCCGTGATCTTTTTTGGCAGGCGAGTGCGGGCGCTGTCACGCAGCAGCCAGGATCGGCTGGCGGATGTGGGCAGTCATGTCAGTGAGAGTTTTCGACACATCAAGATCGTTCAGGCTTTTAACCATCAGGCCTTGGACATGGCCCAGTTCGGTCATGTGGTGGAGCGGGCGCTGCGCGTGGCGCTGCAGCGAGTCTGGTTGCGTGCGGTATTGGTGGCGGTGGTCATGCTGCTGGTATTCGGTGCGGTGGCCACGCTGATCTGGGTTGGCGGCCAAGATGTGTTGAGTGGCCGCACCAGTCCCGGTGATTTAGCGGCGTTCATTTTTTATGCCTTTATCGTGGCTGGTTCTGTGGGGGCGATTTCTGAAGTGTGGAGTGACCTGCAGCGGGCTGCAGGAGCGACGGAACGATTGGTGGAGCTGCTGGAGTCCCCCAGCCAAATCTCAGATGGTCCCGTGGATAAGCTGGCAAATTGGCAAGAGCTGGATTTGGTGGTGGAGAATCTGGGCTTTCATTACCCCAGTCGGCCAGATCAACAGGTCCTTCAGAACGTTTCGTTTAACGTGGCTCCAGGCGAAATGATTGCTCTGGTTGGCCCGTCAGGGGCTGGCAAAAGCACCTTTTTTGATTTGCTGCAGCGGTTTTATGACGTGGATGCTGGGCAGATCTCTCTTGGCGGCATCGACACCCGTGAGCTCAGCCTGCATACCTTGCGCAATGCCTTTGGTTTTGTGCCGCAAACGCCAGCCATGTTCTCCGGCACCGTCCGGGACAATCTGACTTATGCGCGGCCCGACGCGACGGATGCACAGGTGGAGCGAGCGCTGGAGTTGGCCAACGCCCGCTCCTTCGTCGAGGCGCTACCCCAGGGTTTGGCCACATCCCTAGGTGAAGATGGGGTGGGGCTGTCTGGCGGTCAGCGTCAGCGTTTGGCCATTGCCCGGGCGCTCATTGCTGAACCCGCATTTTTGTTACTGGACGAAGCCACCAGCGCCTTAGACGCCGAGAGCGAACAGAGCATTCGCAAGAGTATTGAGGCGCTGAAGGGCGAGATGACCATCTTGGTGATCGCTCATCGACTGTCAACGGTGCGGCAAGCGGACCGTATCCTGGTGTTCGAGCAAGGGCGTGTTATCGGCAGCGGCACCCACGATCAACTGCTGAACGACAGCGAGCTGTATGCGCGATTCGCGGATATCCAGTTCGCCAGTTGAGTGGCCTAGCCCAGTTCTTCGCCCGCATCGAACAGATCGGTTTGGCCCGGGTTGTCCAGCTCTCGCAGCTGTACCCCCAGGCCGATAAGCCTGACGGGCTTTTCTTGTCGCTCCCAGGCGGTGCGCAGTAACTGCCGATAAATTTCTGGGTTAATGTCCTGGCCCGTGCTGGCCACGGTTGTGGTGTCGAAACCTTGGAATCGCAGTTTTAGCGTGCGGCTTTTGATGCGGTGCTGGCAGCGGGCTTTGGCAATGCGCTTTTCTAGGTCCGCAAAAAGGATATCCAATTGCGACTGACAGGCGGATAGGTCTGGCAGATCTTCCGCAAAGGTTCGCTCTGTGCTGACAGACTTGCGTATCCGATTCACGGTAACGGGACGCTCATCTTGGCCGCGACACAGTTGATACAGCCGGGTGCCAAATTTGCCGAATCGCTGTGCCAGATCCGTGGCGCTAACACTCTGTAGATCACCGCAGGTATGAATGCCCATGGCGCTCATTTTTTTCGCCGTCACCGAACCTACGCCAAAGATTTTTGCCACGGGCAGGTCCGCCATGAAATTTTCAATTTGGGGCGGGGTGATGGTGAATTGTCCGTCGGGCTTATCCCAATCCGAGGCAATTTTGGCCAGGAATTTGTTTGGCGCGATGCCTGCTGAAATGGTGATCCCGACCTCTTGGCGCACCCGGTTACGGATTTCTTCGGCAATGCGGGTGGCGCTGCCTTGATGCAGCTGGCATTCACTGACGTCCAAAAAAGCCTCGTCTAACGACAGCGGTTCAACCAAATCGGTGTAGTCATAAAAGATGCTCTGGACCCGTCGGCTTTCGATGCGGTATTTCTCCATGTTGGTGGGAACCACCACCAAATCTGGGCACAGACGCAGGGCCTGGGCCATGGGCATGGCCGAATGCAGCCCGTATTTGCGCGCCTCATAATTGCAGGTGGCAATAACGCCGCGCCGACTGGCGCTGCCACCGACGGCAATGGGCAGGTCGCGAAGCGAGGGGTCATCGCGCATTTCCACAGACGCGTAAAAACTGTCGCAGTCACAGTGAATGATCTTTCGCATGCTCTGAGTGTCTTGGGCTGCCGGACCGTTGGGTGTCAGCAGCTTATTGCATTTTCGCGCTTGGCTGAACGCACTGGCTGAAAGCGGCAGTGACCAGTAAGATTTTAGGCTTGACGGTAAATGCATTGGATCACAGGGGAGAGACGGTATGGGACCACTAAACGGATTTCGAATCATTGAGCTGGCGGGCATTGGCCCGGGGCCTTTTTGCGGCATGATGCTGGCGGATATGGGCGCCGAGGTGATTCGGGTAGAACGCATTGGTGCTGCCCAGGCGACGGAAGCGCCCAAGGATGTGCTTACTCGCAGCCGCCGCTCTATTGCGGTGGACCTGAAAAGCCCGGAAGGCGTGGAAGCAGTACTGCGCTTGGTGGAAAAAGCCGATGGTCTGATCGAGGGTTTTCGCCCAGGCGTAACCGAGCGTCTGGGCTTGGGGCCTGAGCACTGCCAAGGACGAAACCCCAAGCTGGTTTACGGACGCATGACGGGTTGGGGCCAAGACGGACCCATGGCCCAAGCCGCAGGGCACGACATTAACTACATTTCACTGGCAGGCGCGTTGCATGCCATAGGGCGTCCAGGCGAGCGACCGGTACCGCCGTTGAATTTGGTTGGCGATTTTGGCGGTGGCGGCATGTTGCTGGCCTTCGGCATGGTTTGCGGATTGCTGGAAGCCACGAAGTCGAATCAAGGACAGGTCATCGATGCGGCCATGGTGGACGGCACCGCTGCGCTCATGGCCATGTTTTATTCCATGTCCGCCTCCGGCGCTTTTGCCACCGAGCGTGGTACCAACATGCTCGACGGTGGCGCCCATTTTTATGACACCTACGAAACATCCGATGGCGAATACATTTCCATCGGTTCCATTGAGCCACAGTTCTATGCCTTGCTGATGGAGAAGGCAGGATTGGATGCCGACTACTTTCAGCCCCAGATGGATCGAGGCCGTTGGGGAGAGCTGAAGGCGAAGCTGACGGAAGTGTTTCTCACCAAGACTCAGGCCCAGTGGTGCGAGATTATGGAGGGAAGCGATGTCTGCTTCGCCCCGGTCTTGAACCTTATAGATGCCGCTGAGCACCCTCACAACAAAGCCCGAAACGCTTATCAAACCGTGGCTGGCGTGCTGCAGCAATCCCCTGCACCTCGATTCTCTCGAACCCCAGCGCCGGACATTGGTGCACCTCGAGTGCCCGGCGAAGATACCGCTTCGGTGCTGGCTGACTTCGGTTGGTCGGTGGAAGAAATTGAAGCGTTGACCGCCAAGGGCGTCGTGGCTGGATAACCTGGCTTGCACATCTCGATTGGCATTTGCGATTGGAGTCGTGAAAACGGTTAAAAAATGGGGTTAAATGACACGTCAGCCCAGTAGCTTCGCCTGAGTATTACTGAGTAAAGTGTCTCAATGGCGATGGCTAGTGTGCTGACTGTCGCGGTTTGACTTACAAGAGTTGCCGCGGCGGAAGCGACGAAGCCCGGTAAAAAGCAGGACAGATACGATGATTCGCTGTAGCTTAGAACTCCGGGAAAATTGGTGAGACAAGAACAGCCGAGCGGTGCGGCCCGCGCATCCTAATAATAAAAAACGCGAAAGGAAGTAGTCCCCATGAGTGTAGAGTTGTTAGACAACCCCAGGTTTTACGGATATCGAGTTCGTCGGCAGATTGATGGGAAAACCTATCAAGAGTATTTCTCCCTCAAAGAGAACAGCAAGCGCATAGCCGGAGCGAAAAGGAAAGCGGTGAAAGCCGTGGCAGACGCTCGAGACGCTGAGCTCAAGGTGCTGCAGCAAAAGCAGCGCGATAAGAATGACCGGGAAATTCAGCTGGACGAAACCGGACAAATCAAAGGCATTCTCTGCCGCTTGAAGCGTGAAAAAAGCGGCACCCTAACCCCAGTTTTTCAGGTGGGGGTCATGTCCCGAGTGCGTGGAAAGATTGTAAATACCACGGTTTCTATCACTCGCCATGGTCGGGTAGAAGCTTGGCAGCGAGCCGTGGATTTTTATTGTGAACACAAAAACATTGGCAAACGCACCAAGACGTACAAAGAACTGATATCCCGTTGCCCCAAGCCTGCGCAAATTAAGCGCTATACCCAACAGTAACTCTTCGCGGTAACAGAGACCGCAAAAGATACGTAAGGTGCGGGAAGTCTCTTGGGAATAAAGTGACCGGGGCAAACAATAGCCACGGTTGAATCAGACCGTCAGTTTGTTCACCAGACTGACGGTTTTTTTTGCTCCTAATCGGCGCGAGTTTGTGGGCCGGTTCGGACGACAACGCATTAAGGATGACCTATGGCGGAGAAATTTCACTCAGACACCTATGCACAGGTTTACGGTCGGTCCCTGTCTGACCCCCAAGGCTTTTGGTCTGAACAAGCCGCGAACATTCCATGGATCAAACCACCGGAGTCGATTCTGCAGCAGGACGAGAACGGCGTTTGGCGTTGGTTTGCAGATGGCGTGCTGAATTCTTGCTACGTTGCCCTGGATCAACATGTTGCCGCGGGCCGGGGTGAACAAACCGCGTTGATCTACGATTCGCCGGTTACTCAAACCGTCGAAAAACTTACCTACAACCAATTGCTGGAAAAAACCGCCACCATTGCTGGCGGGCTGACTCAGTTGGGGGTGGCTAAGGATGATGTGGTCATCATCTACATGCCCATGGTGCCCGAGACTGCCGCTGCCATGCTTGCCTGCGCGCGCATCGGTGCAATTCATTCGGTGGTGTTCGGTGGCTTTGCGCCCAAAGAACTGGCCATGCGCATAGACGATGCCAATCCCAAGGTGGTGCTGGCCGCGTCCTGCGGCATTGAGGTGGACCGCGTTATTGCCTATCAGCCGCTGTTGAATGACGCCATAGATCTGGCCGAGCACAAGCCGGACCATGTGGTGATGCTGCAGCGCGAGCAATGCCAAGCCACACTCAATGCTCCCCGTGACGTGGATTGGCACACCTGGGAGGCCGCGGCATCGCCAGTGGACTGTGTGCCGGTGAAAGCCACAGATCCGCTGTACGTACTGTATACCTCTGGCACCACGGGCAAGCCCAAGGGCATTGTGCGGGACAATGGCGGCCATGCGGTGGCGTTAAACTACAGCATGCACGCGGTTTATGGCGTAGAGGCCGGTGACGTTTATTGGGCCGCCTCGGATGTGGGTTGGGTGGTAGGACACTCGTATATCGTTTATGGGCCGCTGTTCGCAGGCTGCACGACCATTCTGTATGAGGGCAAGCCAGTCAGAACACCGGACGCCGGAGCCTTTTGGCGGGTGCTGGCGGAACATCGGGTGAAAAGTTTTTTTGTGGCACCCACCGCCTTCCGCGCCATGCGCAAAGAAGACCCAGACTGTGCCCTGCTCAAGCAATACGATATTTCCAGTCTGAAGTATCAATTTGTGGCTGGTGAACGCTTGGATCCCCCCACCTATCATTGGCTGAAAGAGCATCTCGATGTGCCCGTGATTGACCACTGGTGGCAGACCGAAACCGGTTGGTCCATCTGCGCCAACATGGCGGGTATCGAGCTGCTGGAATCCAAGGCCGGTTCCTGCACCCTGCCAGCCCCGGGCTGGGATTTGCGGGTATTGGATGCGGATGGTCAGGAAGTTGGACCCAATCAAGAAGGCGCCATTGTGGTTAAGGCGCCGCTGCCGCCCAGCGCCTTTCCCACGGTTTGGAATGACCATCAGCGTTTTGAGGACAGCTATTGGAGTGAGTACCCCGGCTTCTACCTCACCGGCGACGGTGGGTATCGCGATGAAGATGGTTACGTCTTTGTCATGGGGCGCACCGACGATGTGATCAACGTGGCCGGGCATCGACTGTCCACGGGCCGAATAGAAGAGGTAGTCGCCGAGCACCCAGCGGTAGCGGAGTGTGCGGTAGTTGGCATCGCCGATGCCGAAAAAGGACAAGTGCCCGTGGGTCTGTTACTGATGAAAGACGGCGTGAATCAAGATTTAGAAACCTTGCAAGCGGAACTGGTACAGGCGGTGCGAGCAGCAGTTGGCCCCATAGCAAACTTCAAGCGAGCCCTCGTGGTGCCACGGTTGCCGAAGACGCGTTCTGGCAAGATCTTGCGCCAGGTGATTCGTAAAATGATCGATGGCCAGGAATATTCCGTGCCCTCAACCATCGACGATCCCGGTATTGTGGATGAATTGCACGATACCCTGGCAAAAAACGGTTGGCTAAGCTGATTAGCCCGGGCACAGTTTCCTAGGTCCAGCAGCTGCGGACCAGACAGGGTTGAAGTTGGCAGCCGGAATGGCGTCAGCACAGACAGGAGATAGAACACCAGCATGATCATTATGCAGGGCAGTATTCCCATCAAATCGGGTCAGTTTGAACGCGCCGAACAAATGGCCCAAGAGCTGACAGCAGCGGCGTTGCGTGAAGAGGGTTGCCTTACCTACGAGTTTTATCGAGGTTTGGGTGACGCCGATACGCTGGTGCTTTTTCAAGAATGGGCGTCTATGGAGGCGCTAAGAGAACATTTGTCCACGCCCCATGTAGAGGCCTTCTTGCGTGGTTTGCCGGAAATTTCCACCGGCGGCATCTCCACCCGCCGCTACTTAGTGCAGGAAGTAGAGCAGGCCGAAGCCGTGGTGGTGGTGGAAAAGCCTCGGATCATTCACTAGCTCGTCAGCCCAGCGGAGCTTAATCCGATTCTGAGTCTTCGGCCTCTTGAGCGGCGTTGAATTCCCGTAACTTGCGGACGTACAGCGCGGTAATGCCGCACAAGGACAGGGCGAAAAACAGTTCCGCGACACCCCAGTAAAACAGCGCCGGGTCAAAGACCGTTAACACGCCGTGGATAAAGTACAGGGTGCTGATCAAACAGAGAAAGAACATCCCCTTAAGCTGACCTCGCATGGCGCTGGGTAAGGTCACCAGCAGCGGCAAAATTTGCAGGCCAAACCAAACGCTGTTGAGCGCCATGGTGGGTAAAGGGTCGAAGAAAAACTGCCGAAGGCCGGTAACCCCAATCAACGATCCGACCATCACAAAGGTCAAAAACAACCATCCTTGCATCAGTTTGCCTCTGGGTTTTGCAGTCGCTTAGCCAACTCTGCCAGTTGTTGCCCGGCGCTTTGGGCCAATGCCTCCTCTGAAGCTGACAAGGTGCCGCCCTGTTCCTTGCCCTGCAGGTGAGTGACTCCGTAAGGCGTGCCGCCGGTTTGGGTCTGATTCAATTCAGGCAGACTGTAGGGCAGGCCCTGAATCAGCATGCCGTGGTGCAGCAACGGAATCATCATGGACAGCAGGGTGGATTCCTGACCGCCGTGTAACGACGCAGTGGAGCAAAAAACGCTGGCTGGCTTGCCAACCAAGTGATTGCCAACCCAGAGGTCGGCGGTGGTGTCGAGAAAGTACTTCAGTGGTGCCGCCATGTTGCCAAAGCGGGTGGCGCTGCCTAATGCCAGAGCGCTGCAACCTGCCAGGTCCTCCTTGGTGCAGAAAACCGCGCCGTCGTCTGGAACGCTGGGTTCGGTTCGTTCGGTGACGGCGCTGACCGGCGGCACCGTGCGAATTCTGGCTTCTATGCCACTGACCTTGTCCACGCCTCTGGCCATGTGCATGGCCAAATTTTGTGTGCCCTGCGTGCGGGAGTAATAAAGAATCAAAACGTATGGTGTGCTCATAGCAAGTCCAACAAATTTTCTGGTGGTCGGCCGATCACCGCAGCGTCATCTCGGGTAATGATGGGTCGCTCAAGCAAAATGGGATGCTCGGCAACGGCCTGGCGAATTGTGTCGTCGGAAACGTTTTCGCCAGCCAATCCCAAACTGGAGAACTCTGCCTCCTTGGTTCGAACCATTTGGCTAATAGACAGCTTGAGTTTCTGCTCTAAAGCCCGCAGTTCCTCAACAGTGGGCGGGTTCTTGAGGTACTCGATCACTTCAGCTTCGATGCCGCGCTCGTTGAGCAGCGCCAATGCCTGCCGGGACTTTGAGCAGCGAGGATTGTGATAGATGGTAAACGTTGTCATAAGCCTAGGTTGTCCAAAACGATGCGCAGAGTATAGGCATGTGGCTGCGGGATTCACATGAAGAAGACGCAGCTACGCCGAAGATTTGGTACCGAGAGACAAATAAAGAAGTTGGTTATGGATAACGCACGCACCCGTCAACGTTGGCCCAAGTTGGGCCATGGCCTGATGGTCATGCTGTTAATGGGTGGTCTATTAGGCTGTGCTGATGCCGGCCCCAAAAATCCCCTGCGGTTGGCCAATGGGCAAGTCACCAGCCCAGAGCTTTGGCAGGGTCAATGGGTGCTGATCAACTACTGGGCGGAATGGTGCGGGCCGTGTCGCGAAGAGGTGCCGGAATTGAATCACTTGAACGCCTCGGACCCTCAGCTCACGGTCTACGGAGTGAATTACGACTACTTGCGAGGGGCAGAATTGCAGGCCTCTATCGATACCCTTGGCATTGAGTTTGAGACGTTGCTCGACGACCCCCAGGTATTGCTGGGCTATGAACGAGCAACGGTTTTGCCCATGACGGTGTTGCTGGCCCCGGACGGGGCACTGCATGCGGTGCTGGTGGGCCCTCAGACCGAGGAATCATTGCGACGTGCTCAAGCTGAAGCCGCGTCCTCAGCGGTCACCATGTCAGGAGCTAAATGACTTTAGCCAGCACCTCTGCCAACGGCACTTCTAGGGTCTCATCGGCGCGGCGCTGACGGTATTCCACCAATCCATTTTTCAGCCCGCGGTCACCGATGACGACCCGGTGGGGTATGCCGATCAAATCGGCGTCAGCAAATTTCACCCCGGGACGCTCGGCGCGATCATCCAGCAGGACTTCGATGCCCGCCGCCGTCGCTTGGGCATACAGCTCTTCCGAAGCGGCCTTGACGGCTTCAGATTTCTGCCCGTTCAGCGCAATGATGTGCAGTTGAAACGGGGCCAGGGGAGTGGGCCAAGCGATGCCGTTGTCGTCGTGATTTTGCTCAATGACCGCAGCGACTAAGCGTGTCACACCCATGCCATAGCAGCCCATGATGGGGATGACGCTATTGCCGTCCTGATCTAAGACCGAGGCCTGCATGGGTTCACTGTAGGCGCGATCGAGCTGGAATATGTGGCCCACCTCGATGCCCCGCAAAAATTGGATGTTGCCGTTACCGTCGGGTGCGACATCGCCTTCGACAACGTTTCGCACATCCACAATTTGTTCAGGGTTCAGGTCGAGATCCCGCCCCCAGTTCACCCCGCGCAAGTGCACGCCGTCTTCGTTAGCACCGCACACAAAGTCAGCAACGGCGGCGGCACTGGCGTCCACGATAAACGGAATGTTGCAGTTCACCGGACCCAGCGAACCGACGCTGGCGCCCATGGCCTGCTTGATGGCGTCCTCCTGAGCGAAGGTAAGTGGTGCTTTGACCCCAGAGATTTTGCTGGCTTTGATTTCGTTTAGCTCATGGTCGCCGCGCAAAATAATGGCGATAAGACCGCTGGGGTTGTCCGCGCCATCGCCTTCAACCACAAGGGTTTTCAGGTTTTGGGCGGTGGGCAGATTCAGCTGCTCGGCCACCGCTTGGATGGTCTTGGCGTTGGGCGTGTCCACCCGGCTCAATGTCTCCACACCCGGCTGGACGGGCTCGGGTCGTTGGGCGGTAGCTTTTTCTAAGTTTGCGGCATAGCTACCGGTATCACTGTAGGCGATGGTGTCTTCCCCGGACTGGGCCAGCACGTGGAATTCGTGGGAGTTATCGCCGCCGATATTGCCTGTGTCCGCCTGCACTGCGCGGAACTCCAGCGCCATCCGCGTCAGGATGCGCTCGTAGCAGCGATACATCTCATCGTAGGTGGCGTTAAAACTCTCTTGGTCTAAGTGGAAGGAGTAGGCGTCCTTCATGGTGAACTCCCGGGCACGCATCACGCCAAAGCGTGGCCGTCGTTCATCACGAAACTTGGTTTGAATTTGGTAAAAGTTCACGGGTAGCTGGCGATAGCTGTGAATTTCCCGGCGGAACAAATCCGTGATCACTTCTTCGTGAGTGGGCCCCAAGCAAAAATCCCGCTCGTGGCGATCTTGCATGCGCAACATTTCGTCGCCCATTTTTTGCCAGCGGCCGGTTTCGATCCATAGCTCTGCAGGCTGAACCACAGGCATGGACACCTCTTGGGCACCGCTGCGGTTCATTTCTTCACGAATAATGGTTTCGATCTTTCGCAACACCCGCAAACCCAGGGGTAGCCAGGTGTACAAGCCACTAGCCAATTGCCGAATCAATCCGGCTCGTAGCATAAGGCGGTGACTGATGACATCGGCGTCAGCGGGGTCTTCTTTGAGCGTGGGTAGAAGTAGGGCGGATTGGCGCATGGTGTCGGGACTTCTTATGGGCGTTGTTGGAAAAACGCATTAGACACAAAGGCAGGCGCTAACCACAAGCGCGCCGTGGATAAATGTCAGTGGCCTAACGTTCCGGCGTGAGACGGTGGGCTGATTCGGCGCACAAAAAAGCCGGCGTTAAGCCGGCTTTTCGCATGTGTCGTCTTATTACTAGACGATCATGTCCTTGAGCTTCTTCAAAGCTGTGACACGCACGCGAGTGGTGGCTGGCTTTGCAGGAATGACGATTTCTTCGCCAGTGGCTGGGTTGCGGCCCATACGCTTCTTGGTCGCTGGTCGCTTGGCAGCCTTGATCTTGAGCAGACCTGGCAAAGTGAATTCACCGGCAGAGCGCTTGCGAATGTGGCGCTCAATCACGGACTCCAACTCATCCATTACCGAGCTTACTTGAGCTCGAGACAGATTGGTGTTCGTTGCAATTTCGTTGAGGATAGCGGTCTTGGTCATCTTGGTTTTGATGCCAGGAGCTTTCTTTACAGGAGCCGCTGCTTTCTTAGCAGGTGCTTTCTTAGCGGGAGCTTTCTTTGCTGCTGCTTTCTTAGCAGGAGCCTTCTTAGCAGGTGCTTTCTTTTTTGCCGGAGCTTTTTTTTGCGTAGCCATAATCGTAATGATCCTTTATCTCTGAATTAAACAGCGTAATTCCACTCAACCTTGGAATCGGTGTTACCCAAGACCCGGCGGGGTTTTAGCGCGTCTCTCTCTCAGTTCACGTAAACCTGCACCCGACCGCCTGGTACGATCAAAATCCATCCAAGTCCAGCTGGTCACTAATAAAAACGGTTAGTTCGCGGTACTGCTACGAACGGCCAATTTCATGAGCAATCATCCTCAACTGAGCAAGCGGTGGCGTTGCTCAATCCGCTCCGGCTTCAGTTGCGGACTTGGAAACCTTCTGACCCCTGAGGCCACGCATTGGTTTACGCATCAATTCCTAGGAATTGACGGCGGATTTATAACGGAACAAATTACCGGTCGCAACAAAAAAGCCGCTAAATCACTGTATTTTTGCTGTCTTTTTTTAGATCATGCGCGACCTCTACAAGATGACAACGAGGCTACCAGAGAGTCATATGCCGATTTATGAATATCGTTGCGAGCAATGCGGCCACGAGTTGGAAGCGGTGCAAAAAATCAGTGAGGCCCCCTTGGTCGAATGTCCGGCTTGTTCCGAGCAAGCTCTGAAGAAGCGAATATCCGCTGCAGGATTCCGATTGAAGGGTGGCGGTTGGTACGAAACCGACTTTAAGTCGGGTAAAAAGAAAAACGTTTCCGGCTCGGACAGTAGCTCTAGCAGTGCCGGAGCAAGCAGTGATTCAGGCAGTTAACAACGACGTACAGCTTGGTTCCCAGACGACTCCATGCGTCTGATGTTTGTGTGCTCAGTGCCAGCGGGTATTGATGCCGACGCCTAAACCAACCTGTTCTAGCAACACATTTTATTAATACAAAACAAGGTAACGCTATGCGCAGCCACTATTGCGGCGACATAAGAGCCAGTGAGTCCGGCGAAGAAGTAGAGATATACGGTTGGGTGCATCGCCGCCGAGATCATGGCGGAGTGATTTTTCTCGATATCCGGGATCGCACCGGTGTGTTGCAAGTGGTGTTCGACCCAGATGAGGAAGTGAGCTTTGCCTTGGCGGATTCGGTGCGTAACGAATACGTGCTCAAGGCTAAGGGTAAGGTCAGACCTCGCCCAGAAGGCACAGTGAATGCGGACATGCCTACGGGCGAAATCGAAGTGCTGGGCAAAGAGTTGGTTATTCTCAACGCTGCCAAAACGCCACCGTTCCAGTTGGACGAACACTCTGACGCCGGCGAAGACGTACGTTTGCGCTATCGCTACATGGACCTGCGGCGGCCGGAAATGCAGCAGCGTATGCAGGCGCGGGCGCAAATCACCAGCGCCGTGCGCACCTATTTGGAAGAGCACGGTTTTTGGGACGTGGAAACGCCCACCCTCAGCAGAGCAACCCCAGAAGGGGCGCGTGACTATTTAGTACCTAGCCGAACCCATCCCGGAGAGTTCTTCGCGCTACCCCAATCGCCTCAAGTCTATAAGCAGCTGCTGATGGTTGCTGGCATGGACAAGTATTATCAGATTGCGCGCTGCTACCGAGATGAAGACCTGCGCGCAGACCGCCAGCCTGAATTCACGCAAATTGATATTGAGGCGTCCTTTGTCAGCCAGGCTGACATCATGAACCTCACTGAAGGCATGCTACGGCAACTGTTTAAGCGCGTGCTGGATGTGGATCTGCCTGAGTTTCCCGTGCTCACTTGGGCCGAAGCCATGCGCGATTTTGGCAGCGACCGACCGGACCTGCGTAACCCGCTGCGTTTGGTGGATGTGGCTGACCTATTTACGAACGTCGAGTTCAAGGTTTTCAACGGCCCAGCCAACGATCCCAAGGGTCGTATCGTTGCGCTGCGCGCACCGGGCGCGGGTTCGCTGTCGCGTAAGGTGATCGACGATTACACCAGCTTCGTTGGACGCTACGGCGCCAAAGGCTTGGCCTATATAAAGGTCAACGATCTGAATGCCGGTCCGGAAGGGCTGCAGTCGCCCATTCTTAAGTTTATTCCCGACGATGTTGTTGCGGCGGTACTGGAACGTGTAGGTGCTCAAAGTGGTGATCTGGTTTTCTTCGGCGCCGACAGCGCCAAAGTGGTCAACGATGCCATGGGCGCATTGCGGGGCGAGTTAGGTAGTGATCTGGGCATGCTTGAAGATCAATTCCGACCTTGCTGGGTAGTGGATTGGCCGATGTTTTCCGAGGACCGTGACGGTTCCTTCAGTGCCGAGCACCACCCCTTCACTCGGCCCACCTGCACCCCGGAAGAGTTGTTGGCCAATCCCGCAGGCGCTCAGGCCGCCGCTTATGACGTGGTGCTCAATGGCTATGAATTGGGTGGCGGATCCTTGCGGATTCACGACAACGAAATGCAAAAAGCCGTTTTTGACGTGCTGGCGATGGACGCAGCAGGGCAAGAAAAGTTCAGTTTCTTGCTGGACGCTTTGCAGTACGGCTGCCCCCCTCATGGTGGGATCGCGTTGGGTCTAGACCGCTTGGTCATGCTGATGACCGATACCCAATCCATTCGCGACGTGATTGCATTCCCGAAAACCCAAAGTGCATCTTGCGTCATGATGGCGGCGCCAGGCACCGTAGAGGATCAGCAGCTCAAAGATCTTCACATACGTTTGCGGGGTCCGGTCAACGTGGCGGTGGAAGCCGACAGCGATCAAGCAGCCCAATAGCGTTTGTTCGCCCAGCAGGTCAACGATCGGATAGAGCACTAAGCAAGAACCGAAAAACGAGCTGATAAAAGAACTGATAAACGAACCGATAAAAAGAACGGGTTTACAGCGCAAAAGAGCAGATTGAAGCAGCCAAGAGGTATTCGGTGCTGGCGCATCGAGCTTGATTCCCTAGGATGCAGAAAAAGGCCAGTAAACTTGGCATAGGTCGGCAAGGCATGGTTCATCAGGATATGCTGGCGTAACACAAGGATTCGGAGAGAGGTATGGCAGGTCACAGTAAATGGGCCAACATCAAGCACCGCAAAGCAGCCCAGGATAAAAAGCGCGGCAAGCTCTACACCAAGTTGATTCGAGAGATAACCGTCGCCGCAAGATTGGGCGGTGGGGTGGTTGACGACAACCCGCGGCTGCGTGCAGCGGTGGATAAGGCGCTGGGTGCCAACATGCCCAAGGACACCATTGAGCGAGCCATTGCCCGGGGCGCCGGAGGAGGCGAGGGCAACGATGTCGAGGAACTGGTATACGAAGGTTATGCCAGTGGTGGTGTCGCCGTCCTGGTGGAGGCGATGACGGACAACCGCAATCGCACCGTTGCCGAGGTTCGCCATGCCTTTAATAAGTATGGTGGCAACTTGGGCACGGACGGGTCCGTGGCCTATCTGTTCACTCGACAAGGCGTCATCAACTTTGCGCCCGGCGCTGATGAAGAAGCGCTGATGGATGTGGCCCTGGAGGCAGGCGCCGAAGACATTGAAGGCGATGAGGATGGCGGCATTACCGTCACCACCCCCTGGGAGTCCCTAAATCAAGTTGTTAGTGAGCTGACCGAAGCCGGTTTTGAACCCGATCATTCAGAAGTGACCATGGTTGCTTCTACCACCAGTGCCTGTGAAGTGGAGCAGGCCCGCAAGGTTCTCACCCTCATCGATGCCCTAGAAGACCTAGACGATGTGCAAGAGGTCTACAGCAACGGCGAATTCCCTGACGATGCCTATGCCTAGGCCATCTGGCGGGTCGGTCTGACCCGGTGCCGTCAGCGCCATATCGTATTTTGGGTATTGACCCCGGGTCTCGTCTGACCGGCTACGGGGTTATCGAAATAGCCAACCGCAAAGTGCATTACGTGGCCAGTGGCTGCATCAATGCCAAAGAGCAGGAACTGCCTGCTCGGTTGGGAACCATCTATCGAGGCGTCGCCCAGATCATTGCCGAATTTCAGCCAGCGGAATTTGCCGTGGAATCGGTGTTTATGGCGAAAAACGCCGCCTCTGCCCTGAAGCTGGGCCAAGCCAGAGGCGTGGCCATTGCAGCAGCGGTGGCCAGTGATCTGCCGGTGTTTGAATACGCGGCGCGACAGGTGAAGCAGGCCACGGTGGGCACGGGCCGAGCCAACAAAGAACAGGTCGCTCATATGGTCAGAGTGTTGCTGAATTTGCCCGGCGTTCCCCAGGCAGATGCCGCCGACGCTCTTGCGATTGCCCTGTGCCACGTCAATACTGCCTCGCTTAGCGCAACGTAAAGGCACCTACATTGATCGGCAGGCTTACAGGAAACCTGGTACTTATCGAGGGCAATCAGCTTCTGCTTGATGTGGGGGGTGTGGGTTATGAAGTGGACGTGAGCGCCGCGGTGTTGGCCCAAAGCCCACAACCCGGCACCCAGCTCACGATCTTTACCCATTTTGTTGTGCGCGAAGAGGCGCAATTACTCTTTGGTTTTGCAGACCAGCGCGAGCGAGATCTGTTTCGGGCATTTATTCGCATCAATGGTGTGGGTCCCAAGATGGCTCTGGCGTTAATTTCTTCCATCAGTCCGGCGAACTTGTTCAGCGCTGTGCAGGCCAACGAAGTCGGCGTGCTGACACAGGTGCCAGGCGTCGGTAAAAAGACCGCAGAACGGCTGATGGTGGAGCTCAAATCCAGGCTCGACACGTTGTTGCCCGAAGGCCTCGCTGCAGCGGTAACATTACCCCCGGCCGCGGACCGGGCAGCAGGGCGAGAAGCCGAAGACGCGCTCATGGCGCTGGGTTATAAAGCCCATCAGGCCGCCGAAGCGGTGCGGCAAGCCCAGCAGGCCCTAAGCGATAAGGCCCCAGTGGATACAGAACAATTGGTGACTTGGGTCCTGCGTAGCATGGCAAGAGGAAGCTAATGGCTATCGAACCAGATCGATTTATCTCTCCGACTCAAGACAGCAGCGATGCTGGTTTTGATCGCGCTCTGCGCCCAGAGCGGCTAGCGGAATACATTGGTCAGGCGGCGGTGAAAGAGCAGATGGAGATCTTTGTTCAGGCCGCCCGAAAGCGCCGCGAAGCCTTAGACCATACTCTGATTTTTGGCCCCCCAGGATTGGGGAAGACCACCTTGGCCAACATACTGGCGCGAGAAATGGGCGCGTCACTGAAGTCCACGTCGGGTCCCGTGCTCGAAAAAGCCGGCGACTTGGCCGCCATGCTGTCGAATCTGGATGCCGGGGACGTGTTGTTCATTGATGAGATTCATCGACTGAGCCCGGTAGTGGAAGAAATCCTTTATCCCGCCATGGAGGATTTTCAGCTCGACATCATGATCGGTGAAGGCCCTGCCGCGCGCTCGCTGAAACTGGAGCTACAGCCGTTTACTCTGGTAGGCGCCACCACGCGGGCCGGACTGCTCACCAGTCCACTACGCGATCGCTTCGGTATTGTTCAGCGCTTGGAGTTTTACAGCGTGGATGAACTGTCAGAAATCGTGACCCGTTCTGCGAACAAGCTCGGTTTGCCCATCGAACCCGCCGGGGCCGCTGAAATATCCCGCCGATCCCGGGGCACGCCGCGTATCAGCAATCGATTGCTGCGGCGGGTGCGGGACGTAGCGGAAGTCAAAGGCGATGGCGTGGTAACCGCAGAACTGGCGGATGAAGCCTTGGATTTGCTGAACGTGGACAAGCAGGGTTTTGATGCCATGGATCGGCGTTTGTTGCTGGCGATTATCGATCGTTTTGCCGGCGGGCCTGTGGGACTAGACGCTCTGGCCGCGTCCATTAGCGAAGAGCGGGGCACCATCGAAGACGTGCTGGAGCCTTATCTGATTCAGCAGGGCTATTTGATGCGAACTCCCCGGGGCCGAGTAGCCACAGCCAAAACCTATTTGCACTTTGGTTTGACCGTGCCAGAACGCAGTGTCCAGCTGGACGAGCAAAAAGCGGCAACAGCTCAAGGCGCCATGGATTTTAGTGCCTCGGCGGATGGGCATCAGAACGAGGAATAGCTGGGGATTCGCCTCCAGGCGATCAGCCCAGTCATCATGCACACCCACAGGACGAGAACATGAACCAACCACTATCCGTATTTGAACTGATCGCCAACGCCAGTTTGCTGGTGCAATTGGTGATGGGATTGCTGGTGCTGGTGTCAGTGGTGAGTTGGATGATGATCTTCCAGCGCTGGGCTGTGCTGCGGCGAGCCAGACAAGAAATCGATGCCTTTGAGGATCATTTTTGGTCCGGCATCGATTTGCGCGTTTTGTATCAAGAGCTGTCCGAAGAAGAACAACTTACCGGGATTGAAGGTTTGTTCGTGGCCGGGTTTCGTGAATACAACCGGTTATCCGAGCAGCCTGGGGTGGATCCGGACGCCATCATGCAGGGCACTCAGCGCGCCATGCGGGTGGCGTTGTTGCGGGAGGAAGCACGGTTAGAAACGCATTTACCGTTTCTTGCCACGGTGGGTTCCACCAGTCCCTACGTGGGCTTATTCGGCACGGTTTGGGGCATCATGAATTCCTTCCGCTCCTTGGCCAATATGACCCAAGCTACCCTGGCGTCGGTGGCTCCGGGCATTTCGGAAGCATTGATTGCCACAGCCATGGGGTTGTTCGCGGCCATACCCGCGGTGATTGGCTACAACCGCTTTTCCGCCAACGTGGACAGTTTGATGAAGCGTTATGAAGGCTTCAGTGACGAAGTGAGCGCGATTTTGCATCGGGCAGCCCATGCTCGGCCGGACCAAGAGTAAAGCATCAGATGATTTGCCGGGCCCCGAGAATCTGGGTCCTTTGACAGACAGGAATCAGTCATGAGTCAACGTCGTAAGCCCATGTCAGAAATTAACGTCGTGCCCTACATCGACGTGATGTTGGTCTTGCTGGTTATTTTTATGGCTACGGCACCGTTGCTAACACAGGGGGTGCAAGTGGACCTGCCCCAGGCACCGTCAAAAGCCATTGATACCCAAGAACCTGATCCATTGGTGGTGTCCATGCGCAAAGACGGTGCGCTGTTCCTGAATGTTGGGCTGGCGGATCGAACCAAAAAAGAAGAGGACGGCACTCGCGTGACGATTTTCTCGTTGAGCGAGCAAGCCGGCAAAGTGCTGCGCGCTCGAGGCGATGTACCGGTTTACATCAAGGCCGATGCATCACTGGCCTATGGCGAGGTAGTCCGGGTCATGACCGTATTGCAGCAAGCTGGCGCCTCCAGCGTCGGCTTAATTACCGATCCGCCAAGTCTGGAGGGTTAAGGCGTCGTGACCGCCATCAAAGCCTACGCGCTACCACTGCTAGCGGCCTTGATCGTTCATGGTCTGGTGGGGTTCTTTGTGGTTCAAGGGTTTAGCGTCGCTGACGACGTTGCTCAAGTCATCACGCCCAAGGTTGTGAATGCCCGGTTGATGGCGGTTGAACCAAAGGCCAAGCAACAGCCTCGGCCAGCGGTGACCAAGCCTCGGGCAGACGCCCAAAGACGATTGGAACAGCAACAGCAGGCTGACAGACAAGCGGCCAAAAAAGCCAAAGAGTTAGCCCAGCAACAGGCTGCCGCTGCTGCCCAAGAGCAGCAAAAGCAGCGGCAGCGAGCCGAGGCTCAGCGCCAGCAAGACCTGGAGGCCCAGCAACGACGTGAGCGTCTGGCGGCCCTGGGGGATTTGGCTGAGGACTCATTGCAGCGCTCTCTGGAAGCAGAAGCCGAACAAATGCAAGAGGACCTGAATGCCCCTCAAGTGAGCAGTTACCAGGCCGGTATTTATCAGTTAGTGCGCGACAACTGGAGCCGACCGCCGAGCGCGCGCAACGGTATGCAGGCGCGGTTCTTGGTGGAGCTGATTCCTAACGGCGAGCTGTTGTCTGTTGCTTTGGTGGAAGGCTCTGGTAGCTCGGCTTTCGATCGTTCTGCCGAACAAGCGATTCGACAGGCTCGGCGATTTGAAGTGCCTGACGATAACGCCCTGTTTGAAGCCAACTTTCGCCGCTTCTACTTTCTCTTTCGACCGGAGGATCTGTTACGGTAAAGGGACCGCGCGGCGCGCGCTCTGTCCACCAAAACGAAGCCTCAAATGTTGATGATTTTTGTAAGCCGGTCTTTTGACACTCTGCGTATTGCCCTAACGGCTTTGGCCATATTGGCCGCCAGCACCGTGTCAGCAAATCTGGACACCATCATTATTGACCAGGGTGTCGATAACCCCATTCGCATCGCAGTGGTTCCCTTTGCGTTGGATGAGCAATTGGATCGACAGCAAAATCCTGCCAGCTTGATCGGTTTTGATCTGGCTCGCAGCGGCCAGTTCGACCCGGTGGCAGTAGAAAACATGCTGTCTTATCCCAGCACCGCGAATGAGGTGTTTTTCCGGGATTGGCGCTTGCTCAAGACGGCATATCTGGTGATCGGCAGCGCCCAGATCAATCCGGCAGGCCAAGTTGATATCCGTTATCAACTCTTTGATGTGGCCACCCAATCGGAACTGCAAAACGCCAGGTTTGTGATCGCCCAGGATCAGTGGCGCGACGTGGGTCATAAAATTGCGGACTTGGTATACGAAGAAATAACCGGCGTTCGCGGAGCCTTTAGCACCAAGATTTTGTACGTACTTGCCGAGGGTGCCGGCACTCAGCAACCTCGTTATCGACTGCAAATCGCCGACGCGGACGGTCAGCGTCCGCGTACCTTATACAGTTCAGATCAGCCCATCCTGTCCGCGAGCTGGTCGCCGGATGGCTCCCGGGTTGCCTATGTGTCCTTTGAGACAGGACGGCCCAGCATTGTGTTGCAGAATGTGGACGGCAGTGGCCGTCAGCGGCTAACGAGCTTTCGCGGTATTAACGGTTCGCCCGTGTTCTCTCCCGACGGTAAACAGCTGGCCCTAGTGCTGTCTCGCAGCGGTGACCCAGAAATCTTCTTGATGAATTTGCAAACCGGCAAACTGCGGCGCATTACCCGCCATCCGGCCATCGACACCGAACCGTCCTGGTCGCCAGACGGTAAGTATTTGGTTTTCACCTCGGACCGTGGCGGTAGACCGCAAATTTATCAGCTGGAACTGGCGACTAACTTTCTTGAGCGCCTGACCTTTGTCGGGGACTACAACGCTCGGGCGCGTTTGCTACCCGACGGCCGGCATTTGGTTTTTGTGCATCGCCGCAATGGTGTCTTTCACATTGCCTGGCAGGATTTGCAGGAAGATCGCCTGCTGGTACTGACGCAATCCGAACTGGATGAGTCGCCCTCATTAGCCCCCAACGGAGCCATGTTGATTTACGCCACCCAAGATCGGGATAAAGGCATCCTCGCTGTGGTCTCCATCGATGGCCGGGTGAAGTACCGCTTGCCATCGTCGACAGGCGATGTGCGCGAGCCCGCCTGGTCGCCGTTTTTACCCAGTGTCGTAGAGCCCCTGGGCGACAGGTAGAGCGCCGACACGCGCTAAAAACCTTCGTTCCCTCGGATGTCGGCCAATTCCTTGGCTTGGCGTCCCAGTAAGTGGGTGGTTTTTCCACTTATAAGCGCAGGCAAATGGGCGTTTTTTGGGTAAACTTGCGGCCCCAAAGAATGAAGTAATCACATCACATTAGGAGTTAGGGATGCGCATTCAAGAAAAATTAACGAATCTGCTAGGTGTCCTGATCAGCGCTTTGATCATCTCTGGTTGTGCCAGCACCGCCACAGAACCTGTAGAACAACAGCCTGCTGAAGAAGTTGTTGAGGCGATTGAGGTTGTGGAAGTGCAAGAAGCCGCACCGACACTGGCAGCAGATAACCGAACGGCGTTGGATGCGTCTGGCAATCCCGTCTCCCGAACCTTTTACTTTGATTTTGACCAGGCAGTTGTGAGTCCTGCGGACTTTGCTGCGCTGGAAGTGCATGCCCAAATTTTGCGTGCAAACCCCAACCGTCGCGTTGTGGTTGCCGGTCACTGTGACCAGCGTGGTACTCGTGAGTACAACCTGGCCTTGGGTGAGCGCCGTGCCAAATCCATCAGCGCGATTCTGATCGGTGCCGGTGTGAGTGCGCGTCAGATTGAAGAAGTCAGCTACGGCGAAGAGCAATTGGCCGATCCAGCCAACAACGGTCGTGCTTGGGCTCTCAACCGCCGGGCAGTGGTTAGCTACCGCTAATCGGGTCGAGACGTCCGGATTTTTATGTACGACGCCAAGGAGCAAACGACAGCCTGCGAATACTGGCCCCACGGGTTGCGCAGGCTGGCTCTCGGCTCCTTGATTTTCGCCACAGCGAACACCTTCGCCGCGGTGCCGGTAGAGGACTCGCTGTTACGAGCGGCAGCCCAACTGGATACCCGGACCTACAGTGGGGCTGAGGAGGCGGATTTGTGGAGCCGTGCTGGCCAAGCCGTGGATAGCCCCTCCAGCGATGCGCCGCTACAGTACCAAGTGCAAGTATTGCAGCAGCAGGTGAGAGAGCTCAGCGGGTTGGTAGAAGAACAGGCCTACCTGATTAGAAAATTGCAGCAAGACCAGCGCCAGCAATATGTAGACCTAGACAGGCGGCTGATGGCATTAAACCCCAATCGACCGACGCCGGGTCCGGCGCCAATTCCTGAGTCTGACCCAATCTCCGTGCCAGGCTCTATACAAGGGCCCATACAGGGTCCCATACAAGCCCCCATACAAGACGCTGGACAAGCGCCGAATCAAACAGCTAGCTCACAATCGCTTGCACAAGGTGCTAGTGGTCCGTCTGGCAGTTCGGTTGGGCCGACAGAATCTGTGGTGGCATTAGCATCCCAGCCCGCGATTGCCGCAGTAGCACCTAAGCCCACCAATGAACGTGAGGCTTACGCACAGGCCATCGAATGGATGCGAGGCAAGCGCTTTGCCGAATCAACCCAAGCGTTGGAAAGCCTGATCGTTGACTATCCTAACGGGCAGTTCACACCCAACGCCTTTTATTGGCTGGGGGAATTGAAGCTGGCCACCGGCGAGACCGAGGCGGCGCGGCAGAACTTTGTGCAAGTGGTGCGTTTGTATCCAGACCACCAAAAAGTGCCTGATGCGCTGTACAAGCTGGGCGTGCTGTATTTTCAGCTTGGGGATGCCAGCGAGGCCCGTCGATATTTGCAGCGAGTGCGCAGTGAATTTCCTCAAAGCACCGCCGGAACATTGGCGACGCGCTACCTGGCGGAAATGGAGTGAGGCCACCTGTCGGCGGACGGCGATAACATCATGTCGACGCTCCGTATTACCGAAATTTTCTTGTCCCTGCAGGGCGAAGCCAACACGGTTGGACGGCCAACGATTTTTGTGCGCCTGACCGGTTGTCCGTTGCGCTGTCAGTACTGTGACAGTGAGTACGCGTTTTCTGGCGGAGAGATACTTACCGTCGACGATATCTTGGCCCAGGTCGATGAGCTCTCGGTACCCCACGTAACGGTTACCGGTGGTGAACCCTTGGCGCAGCCCAATGTCATCGGCTTGATGCAAAGGCTGGTTGATGCCGGCAAAAATGTCTCCCTGGAAACCAGTGGCGCGTTGAACGTGGCGGATGTGCCTCAAGACGTGGTTAAAGTGCTGGACCTCAAGACGCCGGGTTCGGGTGAGTGCCACCGTAACCTTTGGGCAAACTTGGACCATCTAAATCAGCGCGATCAAATCAAGTTCGTCTTGTGCAGTCGCGAAGACTACGACTGGGCTCGCATGCGCTGTGATGAACACAGGCTTTATGAACGGGTTAGCGATGTGTTGTTTTCGCCCAGTCATCACCAACTAGAACCCCGTGCACTGGCGGACTGGATCGTTGCGGATCGGCTGCCGGTACGCATGCAGATGCAAATGCACAAACTGCTTTGGGGTGATGTGCCAGGCTATTAAATAGCCCCGATACCCTTCAGGGCGATTCAGCGTTACGGCACGGATTCAACGTGGATACGAAATAAATGAAAAAAGCGGTTGTATTGGTTTCCGGAGGATTAGACTCCGCTACCGTATTGGCCATAGCTCAATCCGCGGGCTATGACTGCTATGCGGTGAGTTTTGATTACGGCCAGCGGCATAGCGCTGAACTCAACGCGGCGCGACGGGTGGCGTCGGAAGCTGGGGTGACAGAGCATCGCATCGTTGCCATTGATCTGAGTCAGTTTGGCGGCTCAGCGCTGACGGACGAGACCATTGACGTGCCTGCAGCGAATCAGGAGCAAGTCGGTAGCGAGATCCCGATTACCTATGTGCCTGCCCGCAACACGGTGTTTTTGTCCCTGGCTCTGGCTTGGAGTGAAGTGCTGGGGGCTAACGACATTTTTCTTGGCGTGAATGCCGTGGATTATTCGGGCTATCCGGATTGTCGACCCGCTTTTATTGAGTCCTTTGAGGTCATGGCCAACCTGGCCACAAGAGCCGGGGTCGAGGATCAGCAGCTGCGCATCCACGCCCCCCTGATTGATTTGACTAAGGCCCAGATTATTCAGCAGGGCATTGCCTTAGGTGTCGACTATTCGTTGACAGTTTCTTGCTATCAAGCCGATGACGGCGGTGCCGCCTGCGGTATCTGTGATTCTTGTTTCTTGCGCCAGCAAGGGTTTGTCAGCGCCGACGTACCGGATCCCACCCGCTATCAGTGATCCTGTCGGTATAAACCCTTGTTTCACCACTGCCGGGTGACTACAATGCGCACCGCTTTGAAGCTATGGGTCGTTAGCTCAGTTGGTAGAGCACCGGGCTTTTAACCTGTTGGTCCTGGGTTCGAGTCCCAGACGACCCACCATTTCTTCAAAGCTATCTCCTCATTCGTTCGCCTTTATTCGTTCCTCTTCATTATTCGTTCGCCTTCATTCGTTCCTTTTTTTTGTTCCGCTTTATTCGTTTCGCTTTATTCGTTTTATTCGTTTCCCCATTGGCTTGATCTTCTTGCCTGTCCCGACGCTGGTATCGGATTGTGGAAGATCCCGCAACTTGTGCTAAAAAGACCGCTGATCTTCAACGTTCCAAACCATTATTGGGGGAAGCCAGTGCGACAGGTCAGCGAAACCATTCCAGCAGAACTCGTGCCTCAGGTTGATGCAGCGGTTGCTTGGTTTAATGCTTCAGCGGAATCCGACGGCGAAACCTTCAAAGTCACCGGCATTGTGGATGCCGATGAGGCGCTGCAAGGGTCCAGTGAGCTGCAACTTATTTTGTGCGGTGGTGACCGCTGTGAGCAGCGGGCTTTCCGGGTAAGCGGCGGCACCGATACCTGGTCCATTGAATTGTCTGACGGGATTTTCAGTCAGCAGGGTGAAAAGCCCCAGGCTGAACTGGACCCGCCACCTGGCGCAAGGCTCCAATGGCTGAACAACACCTTGGCCCAACACGCGTTTGTGGTGCTGCTCTTCTACCGAGGCTTCTGGTGACCTCCTTGTCGCTCCGAGTTACGGAGCTACGTTGATTCCGGTGTGGTCGAGAAAATTCGCGCCGCAGGCGGCGAGCTTTACGCCATTACCAGTGAGCCTCAGCACTTAGCCGATCAAGCCCATGAGCATTGGGAGCTTCACTTCGAGAATATCGGTGATCCGCACCAAGAAATTCCTCAAGAATGCAGTCGCCGGGACTGGCTAACTCTGTACGCCAACAAAGGCGACCTGGAATTTCTACGCCGCGGGGCTGACTGGGAAGTGGAGCATCCCAAGGGTTATTTTCAGCCTGGCGTACTCGCATTGACCGGTGCTGGTCAAATTCTTTATCGCTGGCGCTCGGTGCCTTCTGCCGCAAACCTCAATGGCACCGTGGCCCGGCCCACCGCCGAGCATGTGTGGGGAGCCATTGACGGTGCCTTGGCTGCGGGTAGTGAGGCCGGTGATGCGGCCCACGACGACAATCCCAGCGTCGATAGTCAGCCGCCACCGCGCCCAGTCTTTTTCGCTGCGCTGATCGCCAATGGCTGGTTCTTAAAGGTCAAAGCCTTCGCCTATTCGCCGGGAGTGGAACCCGTGCCGAAGCGATTTGCCGCCGCGTTCCGACGTTGGCTGCTGTTTTTCGCTTTCTGGGGTGTAGCAGGATTTTTACTCCCGCCGGTTCCTGTGATTGCCGGTTTCACCGGTTGGTGTCTTTGGATTGCCCGGGACATTTACAAGACCCTTCTGAGTCGTGATGTCCAGGCGGAGATCAGGGCGGGGGGATAGGCGGTACCGCCAAAGGCTCGCCCCGCCACCTAGCCTAGGTTTAACGGTCTGTGCTGAAGCGGTCAGCGTTAAAGAAGGCAGCGCTAAAGAAGGCAGCGCTAAAGAGGTCAGCGCGCTAAGAGCTGCACGAGAGCATGGAACAGCCGGTGCGGTTGCGCGCCCATTCCGGCCGTTTGGCGGCAAACTCCTCCATACCCTCTTGCCATTGGTACGGTTGTGCCAGTACCTGCATCCACTGGTCCAGGCGCCCAAAGTCCCCACGTTCGGCATCGTCGATGGCGAGCTGGGCAAGATAGTTCCTAGGCACATACAGCGGGTTAACGGCATTCATGGTGTCCGCCCGTTGCTGGTGGCTGCGCCCTTGTTGCGACGCCAAGTTCAGATAATCGGTTATCCACGCGCGAGTCTGGGCGTGGGTGTCTGACGAGATTTGCTCCGGCGTGTAGTAAGCGTTCTGCAACAAGTCAGCGTCGGTTGCGGCGTTTTTCACATTCGCAAGGCCTCTGAAAAACAGCGTCATATCGGTTTCGGTGGCGGTGAGGAGCTTAAGCAAGCGATTGCATAAAGCCTCATCAAATTCAGCTAGGCCTAACTTCTGGGTCATCATGTGCTGCCACTGACGTTCGTAGCTGCTGGCAAAACCGCCCAGAAGTTCCTCTAAGGGTTGGGTGGCTTCGATCAATGGATACAATGCGTTAGCCAGCTGCAGCAAATTCCACTGGGCAACCGCAGGTTGCTGGCCATAGCGATAACGACGTTGGCCAGCGTCAGTGGTGTTCGGTGTCCAGTCCGGGTCAAAACCTTCGAGCCATCCGTAGGGGCCGTAGTCGATGGTCTCCCCCAGGATCGACAGGTTGTCCGTATTCATAACCCCATGCACAAAGCCCACGCGCATCCAATGCACCATCAATGCGGCGGTGCGCTGGCAAACCTCCGCAAAGAACGCCAGGTAGCGTTCCTTGGGATCTCGATGATCGGCAGCAATGGCGGCAAATTCGCGCTGGATCACGAAGTCTGTGAAGTTGGCGAGTAGCTCCGTTTCTTGTCGCGCGGTGAGCATTTGAAAGTGCCCAAAGCGCACGAAGGAAGAACTGACGCGACAGACCACCGCGCCGGGTTCCAGCTCTGGATGCCCGTCGTAAAGCATGTCGCGCATAACCTGCTCGCCGGTGCCGATAAGGGACAGGGCTCGCGTGGTGGGCACGCCTAAGTGATGCATGGCTTCTGAGCAGACGTATTCGCGCAGTGACGATCGCAGCACCGCTAACCCGTCCGCTGTGCGTGAATAGGGTGTTGGGCCCGCTCCCTTGAGCTGAAGCATCCTATGTCCATCAGCAACGTTGACTTCGCCTAGATTGATGGCGCGACCGTCGCCAAGCTGCCCAGCCCAGTTGCCAAACTGATGGCCGCCGTAGCAGGTGGCGTGGGGGTCCATGCCGGGCAAAACCTGATTGCCGGCGAAGACCTGCAAAAAGTCATCGCTTTGGCACATCTGGGGAGTCAGGCCTAGCTGGGCAGCGACCTCAGCGGAGTAGTGCATGAGATAGGGCCCAGCAACCGGAGTGGGATTTACCCTGGAATACAGCGCGTGACGAATCTGGCGCTGTTGGCTGCCGGTTTGTGGGTCCCCGGGCATGGCCTGAGTAAATGCATTATCGAAGACAAGGTGCTGCATAAAGGGTTATTGGTTCCTGACTAAGCGCCCAAGGGTAATGCGCTTAGCCCCACAACACGAACAAAATTCAATTTTCCAATGCTCGCCCGAGTGCGGTTCTCAGTGTATGGTTTTTGCGGAGGAAAGGAGGAACAGCCATGTCTGAAGCAATTGCAGTAGAACAATTCGACGCAAACGCTATTGCGCTGGAAGATTTCGACGTTAGTCGCGCAACGCTCATGCAAAACAATCAACACTGGGAATTTTTCCGGCGCATGCGGGACGAAGATCCAGTGCATTACTGTAAGGACAGTATGTTTGGTCCTTATTGGTCCATTACCCGTTTTACCGACATCATGGAAATCGACAAAAACTGGCAGGACTTTTCCTCCGACCTAGGCATCACGCTCACCGATCGGGCCGAAGATTTTACGACGCCAAACTTCATCAGCATGGATCCGCCGAAGCACGATAAGCAGCGGCACACGGTTCAAGGCGTCGTCGCCCCGGTAAATCTGAAAAAAATGGAGTCGCTGATTCGTCAGCGCGCGGCCGGAATTTTGGATTCCTTGCCCGTTGGCGAAACCTTCAACTGGGTGGATCTGGTTTCCATCGAGCTGACCACGCAAATGCTGGCGACGATTTTTGATTTCCCATTTGAGGATCGATACAAGCTGACCTATTGGTCGGATATGGCCACCTCTGGGGAGTTGTCTGGAGGGCCAACCCCCGAGGTCGAGCGCCGGGCGGCGCTGCTGGAGTGCTTAGAGTACTTCACGGACCTGCGGCAAAAGCGCAGCAACGAACCTCCCAAAATCGATTTACTGTCGATGTTGGCTCACGGCAAAGATACGCAAAACATGCCGCCCATGGAGTTTCTGGGCAACCTCATTTTGTTGATCGTCGGCGGTAACGACACAACCCGTAATTCCATCTCCGGCGGCGTTTTGGCGCTGAACCAAAACCCCGGCGAATACGACAAACTGCGTGAAGACCTGTCGCTGATACCCAACATGGTGTCAGAGATCATTCGCTGGCAAACCCCCTTGGCCTTTATGCGCCGCACCGTGACCCGGGATCTGGAGTTCCGCGGCAAGTCTATGCGTAAGGGCGACAAAGTGGCCATGTGGTATGTCTCAGGAAACCGAGACGAGCGCGTGATTCAGGACCCGGATCGTTTTTGGATTGATCGCCCCAATGCCCGACACCATTTGTCTTTTGGTTTTGGCCTGCACCGTTGCATGGGCAATCGTCTGGCGGAAATGCAGCTGCGGGTGCTGTGGGAAGAGATCATGCAGCGTTTCCGCTTTGTAGAGGTTGTGGGTGAGCCCGAGCGGGTGCAGTCCAGCTTTGTTAGAGGGTATGCAACCCTGCCGGTTCAGCTTCACCCTTGGTAACAAGCTTGTTAACAATGGGTCCAAGATAAAGCGGTTAGCGCGGACTCGAGCAACGTTCTAGAAGCACGAAAACGTCGCAAGACGCGACAAATCAGACCCAGTCTGAAAATAAAAAATACCGACCATAGGCGCCTGAGTGGGTTCAGGCGTCAGATGGAAATGTCGACACGAGGGAGGGGTTATGTCGTTGACGCAGTTGAGCCGATCTATTGAGGGATTGGTGGCTATCGTGACCGGTGCCGGAAGCGGTATGGGAGCAGCCACAGCCAAGCTGTTCGCAGATCAAGGCGCTAAGGTAGCCGCGCTGGACGTCAATGCAGCAGGTGTTCAAGGGGTGGTGGACGAAATCAACGCCGCGGGCAAGACGGCAAAGGCCTGGACACTGGATTTGGCTGATGGCGATGCCATCACCGAGGTTTTTGCGCAAATTGTCGAGCACTTTGGCGGCATTGACCTGCTCATCAACAATGCTGGTATCTCCATTCCCGCACCCATTGATCACGCCGACTATGAGGCAGCTTGGGATAAATCCCTTGTGGTACTGCTCACGGCCCAACAGCGCACCATTCGTGCGGCGTTGCCCCATCTGCGTGAATCTGCCAATCCCCGCATCGTTAACATAGCCTCTACGGAAGGCTTAGGCGCCACAAAGGGCGGTAGTCCTTATACCGCCGCCAAACACGGGGTGATTGGTTTGACCCGATCCTTTGCGGTGGAGTTAGGCGGCGAGGGCATCACCGTCAACTGCATTTGCCCGGGCCCCATCAAAACCGGCATGACCCAGGCGATTCCTGATGAGCAGAAAGAGATTTATGCGCGACGTAGGGTGGCCCTAAAGCGATACGCGGAACCGGAAGAAGTGGCCCACGGTACGCTGAATTTTTGTTTGCCTTCGGCCAGTTTCATGACCGGTGCCGTACTGCCTGTTGATGGTGGGCTAACGATCAAGAATGCATAGCGCCGTGCAGCTCCCTTGGCGGCGCAGGGTTACCCGGCGATTCACGGCAACGCGCTTATGAGTGGTTCTGCAGACAAGGTTTCTTGGTCCACGACCCTGGCCTTTGGCGCCCCCGCCATCGGGGCCGGCTACATGTACTTAATCCTCAGTCTTTACGTCATGAAGTTCTCCACCGACGTGCTGCTCATCGCACCGGCGGTGATGGGGGCGATTTTCAGCCTGTCGCGCATTTGGGACGCCATTTCGGATCCTCTGGCGGGTTATTTAAGTGACCGCACCACCTTTCGGTTGGGTCGGCGTCGAACCTGGATCTTGCTCAGCTGCATACCGATTTCTCTGGGTTTTTATGCGGTATTCGCGCCGCCAATGGATATGCAGGGCTCGGATTTAACCCTGTGGATGACCATATCCATCGTGGGTTTTTATTCCGCGATGACCCTGTTCTTCGTGCCCCACATGGCGTTAGGCGCCGAGCTTTCGACGGACTATCACGAACGTAGCCGGCTATTTGGCGTACGCCATATTTTTTACACCCTGGGCTCCATACTCTCGCTAGCCGCCATGTATCTGCTGATCAACGAAGAGTTTGCTCCGGGCGGCGACGTTCGTTCCCTGGCTCGTGAGTTGGCGGTGGTGGCCGTGGCAATCATGACGGTGCTGGTGATTTACGCGGCAGTGGCGTTACGTGAGCGGCCAGAGTTTCAGAACCGCCAGCAAGGTGGGCCAATACAGGCGTTTCGTGATATCTGGGGTAATCCCCATGCCCGGCTACTGATCACCGTGACCTTTATTGAGAACGTGGGCAGTGCTGCGATTGCGGCCCTTACCCTGTACGTGGCCCAGTACGTGGTGGGGGCGCCGGCCTTGGCGCCGCTGACATTCTTGCCTACATGATTCCGTCGACGCTGTTTGTGCCCATGTGGATCCCGCTGTCCAAACGCTTCGGCAAAATCAGGGTTTGGATGGGCGGCATGATGCTAACGGGCCTGTCTTTTGGCGGCATGTTCTTTTTGCCTTTTATCGACTCGTTGGATCAGCGCCTGCTGTGGATTATTTTCCTGGCTGCCTTTGCGGGGCTGGCGGCGGGATGCGGTGGCACCCTGGGGCCGTCAGTGCAGGGTGATGTGATTGACTATGACGAATATCAGACTGGCGAGCGCAAAGAAGGTTCTTACTTCGCTGCTTGGAACTTTGTCTATAAAAGTGCCTTGGGTGTGATGCTGCTGTTAACCGGGTTTGTGCTGGATTTTGCCGGATTTGTGCCCAACCAAGAGCAGACCATGCAGGTGCAGCTGGCCATGGTGAGTTTGTACGGACTGTTTCCGCTGGTGTGTTACACCATTGGCGCGATTTTGTTCAGTCGCTTCACCTTAGATGAGCAGGCCTATGCGGTGATTCGCACCGAGCTGGATGCCCGGCGCGCTCAAGCGGCGGGTGCCGAGGTTACTGGCCCGTAAAGTTTCCTGGGCGGCGCTCTGCCACGGCTTTGACGCCTTCACGGTGGTCGGCGGTTTGTTGCAGGCGGTGTTGTTCCACAAACTCATGATCGGTTTGCGCTTTCACCGCATCTGCCAATCCCGCGCGCATGGTGGCGCGTACCGATGCCACGGCCAAAGGCGCGTTCTCAGCGATCTCTGCCGCCAATTTAATGGCTTCCGCGCGCAGGTTTTCTTTATCCGTCAGCACATCCGCCAGTCCCATTTCATAGGCTTCGGTACCGGTAATACGCCGTCCGGTTAAAAACAGCATGTGCGCCTTTTGCTGCCCGATGAGTCTGGCCAAGGTATGCGTCAGGCCAAAGCCGGGATGAAAGCCCAGTTTGACGAAGTTCGCGGTGAACCGAGCTTCTGGGCACACCACGCGAAAATCGGGCATTACCGCCAGTCCAAAGCCGCCACCCACGGCTGCGCCTTGTACCGCAGCGACCACAGGAATGTTGGTAGCAAATAAGCGCACTGCAGCAGCGTATAGCGGGTTGCCGTCACTGACCTTGCGGTCCGCTCGTTCTTCGTTACCCGATGCGCTGCCGAAATTGTTGCCGGCGCAAAAGTGCTTGCCCTCGCTGCACAGCACCACCGCACGTACCTCGTTGCTGGCTTCAAATTTAGCGAAGGCATCGGCCAGATCGGTAATCATCTGGGTGTCAAAAAAGTTGTTGGGGCCACGCTGGATTTCCACGATGGCAACGTAGTTTTCGATGGTGATGCCGATTCCGTCGTAGTTCAGATCCTGCATGGTCTACTCCTTGGTGAGTGTGTGCTGTGGTCAACCGACCTTAATGGGGCAACAGGGCCCAACGTCGAGCCATCAACGATAAGCCGCGGATAGCGGTAAAGGCAATGGTGGCAAAGATCAGGTTGGCAGCAATACCGCGCAGCAAAAATGGAATACCGGCCACGTAGCAGGCTAACCAGCCACTGACCGTATTGGGGTAGAAGCCCAAGGCCACCGGTGCGGCGTTACTGATCAGATAAAAGATCACCGCGCTGACCACGGCGGCACAGCCTACCCGAGTGGCTTTCACCTGGCGGAGAATCGGCGACACGCCTGCGGCGCTGGCGAGATGGGCCACATAAACCAAGCTCATGGCGCCAATGGCGTAGACACCATAAATGGCATCAAAAACGGCGACACTGACCAGTACCGGTAACGGCATCAGATGCTTGGGCAAATACGCTGCAGCCAGCATGCCAATCACCCCCACGGTAGAGATGCCTGCAGGATGGGGTAATAGGTGAGAAGCGGCGCCAAGCAGGCACAGGGCCAAAGCGATGAGCCAAGATAAGCGTTGTGAATTCATGGAGATAACGGCCCTTAGTCAGTGGTGATGCAGACCGAGACACTATAATGGCGGACAGCAGATTTGTCTGTGCGTGGATTGCATGGTGCCAATGAGAGCCCTGCATCACGCATCGGTCTTTGGGCCTGAAATATCCGTCGAGCCAATGAGTTACACTAGCGGGTCTTTTTTTTTCTGCTTGGCGTTCTGAGGTTTCCATACATGGCAAGTCGCGACATCTACTCCGTGTTAGCGGTGCCAAATTTTCGCTGGCTGTGGATAGGCAGTTTGGGGTCCAGTTTTGCAATGAACATGCAAATCATTGCCCGGGGCTGGTTTGTCTACGCTTTGACCTCTTCACCCATGGATTTAGCCTGGGTAACGCTGTCGTTCATGCTGCCGTCGGTCTTGTTTTCGCTGTATGGCGGTGTGCTGGCAGATCGTTTGCCCAAGCGACAACTGATCGTGGTGGCCCAAAGCTTGAACGCTGCCGCCACCTTGCTCATGGCTTGGATCATCTTCTCCGGCACCGTGGTTTTTTGGGACTTTATTTGGTTTGGCTTTTTTAACGGCACGATTTTGGCCCTGTCCATGCCCGCTAGACAGGCCTTTGTGCCCGAGCTGATTCCCCAGCCTCTGATCTTCACCGCCATGGCATTGAACACCACGGGCTGGAACCTTTCACGCATTGTGGGGCCCGCATTGGCGGGACTGCTGATTGCCTGGCTGGCCGACGGCGATAAGCAATCGGCCTTTGGTGTGGGTGTCGTTTATCTGGTGATTGCCGGCTTGTATCTCAGCTCCGCGCTGACCACGTTGCTGGTGAGCAAGCCTGGAGCCTCGTCTCAAGAACAGCGCAGTGGCACCTATAACGAAATGCGTGAGGGCATGGTCTACGTCTTTGCGCATCCGCGCATCTTTGCCTTGCTGTTGCTGTCCATCATCCCGTTTTTGTTTGGCATGCCGTTGAACACTCTGCTGCCAGCGTTTAATCAGGATGTGTTGGGCGGACATGCGGACAGCCTAGGTATTTTGGTGTCCGCCATGGGCGGCGGGGCCATTGTGGGCTCCATGATGATGGCAGCCATGGGCGACATGCAGCGCAAGGGTTTTTGGCTGTTGATGAGCAGCTTAGGTTGGGCAGTGACGACAGTGTTCTTTGGTTGGTCCATAGACCTGATCATGGCGTTGACGGCGATTGCCCTGATCGGACTGGTGAGTGCGTGGAATATGTCACTCAATCGTGGACTGATTCAGCATGTTGTGGACTCGCATATGCGCGGGCGTATCATGAGCATCGATATGATGTTCCACGGGCTAATGCCCTTGGGCGTGTTTCCCATCAGCTGGATTGCCGAGCTTTATGGCGTTGGCGCGGCGCTGATGGTGAGTGGGGGTGTTTTTGCGGCTTTGATCGGTTTGGCTTTTGTCTTGTCGCCAGCGGTTCGAGCCATGAGTCAGGACAAAAACACCGGGCCCGAGTAAAGCCAAGGCGTATCTGGCAGGGCCTAGGCGGTAGACGAGAACAAAGAGGGTGAATGGTATGCAATGGGATTTGATTGTACGTAATGCCAAGGTTTTTGATGGCCACGGTGAGCCCGGACGTGTGGGCGATGTGGCAGTCAAGGACGGCAAAATCGCCGCCTTGGGCGGTCGTTTGCCCACATCCGCTAGTAAACAGATACACGACGCGGATGGACAGTGGCTGGTTCCGGGACTGTTGGATATTCATACCCATGAAGACCTAGAGGCAGAGTTAGATCCTGGCCTGCCAGAAGTGGTCAGGCATGGCACCACCAGCGTGGTGGTGGGTAACTGCAGCATTGGCCTAGCCTTTGGCAATCAGCGGCAATCCTCCCAGGGGGCGGCCCAAGACCCCATCGTTGATTGTTTTGCACGGGTCGAGAACATTCCCAAAACCGTGCTGTCCAAGGCCGCGGACAAAGCCACTTGGTCCAAACCCGCTGACTATTTAAATCACTTGGATGAGTTGCCCTTAGCGGCAAACATGGCGCCGTTTTTGCCCCACTCGATGCTGCGCATCGAGGTCATGGGCTTGCAGGACAGCATCAGTCGCCAGCCAACGGCGGCGGAACTCGAGCGCATGGCCGGCATCTTGGAGGAAGCCCTACAAGACGGTTATCTCGGTCTGTCTACGGACGGTTTGCCCCTGCATTTTCTCGCCAACGAACCCAATTTAAGCAAACGTATTCCCACCCAGTACGCCGAATTTCCCGAATACAAACGCCTAACCGATGTGGTGCGCAAACATGACCGGGTCTGGCAGATGACCCCGGCAACGGACGATGGTGGTCTGACTGCTAGATTGTTCATGCTCAGCAGCGGTCGCCTGTACGGTAAGCCGCTCAAAGTAACGGCGTTGGCCGCCATCGACAGCGTTAACAATCGCAGCAACCTGTCCCGGGGACTGTTGTTCAGCAATCTCCTCAACAGCAGCGCCATGCAGGGCAACTTTCGGCTGCAATGTTTGAGCGCCCCATTCCGGGTGTATTCCGAGGGGGCGGTGAGCCCGCTGGCCGAGGCAGATCCACTGATGCGGCGACTGATCGAAACCGAGCTAGAGGACGTGGATCGCCGTCGAGAAATTCTCAGTGATCCGGTATTTATTGAGGCATTTCGGGCTATGTGGGCCCGGGGTAAAAGCGGCTTCACCATGGGGCACCTGCGACGCAAGCTGCGCTTGGAAAAAGAATTTCTCACCCGGGATTTGAACGATATGCAGATCTATCGTTCCAGCGTGAGCGGTTGGCCGGGGCAGACCATGGCTTGGATCTACCACCGCTACAACGCCTGGTGCGTTAACAGTGAGTGCATTGATGACGCTGAGGAACGCGCGGCATTCCAGGCCATGGGCAAGGATGTTCGTGACGAGGGTGAGTTTTTCCTCGGCCTGTTGCGGCATTTTGATACAGACCTGCATTGGTGCTATGTGGCGGCGAACAAAGACCCAGAAGTGATTAAGCGTTTGCTGCTGCACCCCAAACTGCTGCCTGGCTTTAACGACAGCGGCGCCCATGTCACCAACATGGCTTTCTTCGACGGCAACCTACGTGCGTTGAAGATTGGTCTGGAGGAATCGGAAGCCTGCTTCAGCCATATGCTGTCCCGGTTGACCAGTGAGCCTGCGCAGTTCTTCGGCTTGTCTGGTGTGGGCAGTCTGCGAGTGGGCAACCGTGCAGATATGGTGCTGCTAAATCCAGAACAGTTGGCGACCTACGACGGCGAAGCCAGCGTGCAGTACCAGTACCGTGATGTGTTTGACTGTCATCAGCTGGTGAATCGGTCGGATGGGGTGGTGGATGGAGTCTTTGTTGCCGGTGAACAGGTTTGGCAGGGTAACGCCTTCTGCGGTGAGCACGGTCAGCGATCTTTGGCTGGCGCCTTGCGGGTGGGCGGTTAGTCGCACGCTCAGATTCAGGAGTCGCGCCGGTGCAGGAGGTGGACCACCGGCGCTTGCTACCCCCACCCAATGGCGGGGGTGTCAGCCAAATCCTAGTCCTTAGGTTGTCCTAGGATGCGCTCGGCAATGATGTTGCGCTGGATGTTCGGCGTACCGCCGCCAATGACCACGTTGGGCCAATTCAGCGCACCCTTAGACCAGGTGCCATCATCCACTGCTTGCTCACCGCCCTTCAGCTGCAGCCCAGCCTGCCCGGACAGTTCAATGGCAAAGTCGTCCATCTCAATTTCCAGACTGGCGCGATGTAGCTTGTTGACCGACGTTTCAGAGGTCAGAGGCTCGCCTTTGATCTGCTTGGTCAGGTATCGCAAGCCGTTGTACTTCATGGCGTTGATTTTCATCTCAAACTTGGCCACGGTGCGGCGCACCTTGGGGTCTTGGCTCGCGGGTTGACCCTGACGGCTGCTGTTTTTAACCAGCTCTTTAAGATCATCCAGCTTGGCCTGCAATTGGGTGACTTCACCAATGCTTGAGCGCTCGTTTGCCAGGGCAGATACCGTGACTTTCCAGCCTTCGCCTTCGGCACCTAGGCGGTTTTCTACCGGCACTTGAACGTCGGTGAAGAAGATTTCGGCAAAGTGTTTGTCGCCGGCCATGTTTTGAATGGGTCGCACTTCGACGCCAGGCGCATCCATGGGCACTAAAAAGCAGGTGATGCCTTCGTGCTTGGAGGTGACATTAAAGTCTGTGCGGGTGAGCAGAATGATCCACTGGGACCAAGGGGCTCCGGTGGTCCAGATTTTTTGGCCGTTCACCACATAGTGATCGCCTTTGAGCTCTGCCTTGCACTGAATCGCCGCCAGGTCTGAACCGTGGTTTGGCTCGGAATAACCCGTGCACCAAGTGACCTTGCTGTCGAGAATGTCCGGAATGAACTTCTTTTTTTGTTCTTCGGTGCCGTATTCCATGATGCCAGGGCCTACCCAGGCCAAGCCCATCATGCTGGTGCCCAGAGGCGGGGCCTTAGCCAGAGACATTTCTTCTTTCAAAATGGCTTGCTCAATAAGGCCGCCATCGCTGCCGCCAAATTCTTTTGGCCAGGCAAAGCCGACCCAGCCTTTGGCACGTACTTTTTCCAGCCAAGTGTTGAGGAAGTTCTTGCCTCGTTCTTCCTTGGGGGGCAGGTTCTCCGCTAGAAAGTCGCGGACTTCCTGACGGAAGGACTGTTCCTGTGGGGTGTAATCAAAGTCCATTAAAGACCTCCTAAAGTTGCAATTCTGTCCATGTGGTAATCCGAGTCGCCGTACATTGGCCGGGCCCACTTTGAGCGCTTGAGATAGAGCTGGGCGTCGTAGTCTGCGGTAAAGCCAATAGCGCCATGCAAACCAACACCGTCGATGCCAATTTGCGCGAATGCGTCTGAGGCGTAGCCCTTGGCCATGGAAACGGCCTTGGCCAATTCAGCGGGATCATCGTCCACCGCCCAAGCCGCGAAGTAGCACAGTGACCGATAGCTTTCTAAGTCCACGAACATATCCGCCAAGCGATGTTTGACCCCTTGGTACTGTCCAATGGGCTTGCCAAATTGAATACGTTCTTTGGCGTAGTTGCTGGTCATTTCCAAAATGGCAGCGCCAGCGCCCACCATTTCTGCGGTGGTGGCAACGGCGCCGCAATCCGTCAAAAACGCTAACTGCTCAGCGCTCATGGGCAACAAGTCCTCTGCGCCAATTTCCACACCCTCAATATCCACACTGGCCATGGGCTTTGTGGTGTCGATGGTGGGCTGGGCGGTCACCTTGACCTGATCCTTGCCCACGGCCGCCAAGGCCAAACCTTCGGGACCGTTCACCGCCAGCAGCAGGTAGTCCGCAGACAGGGCGTCGTTCACGAAGGGCTTCTTCCCGTGCAGGGTATAGCCGCCATCGCTGGCGCTGGCCGTCGCGGTAATGGCGGCGGGGTCGATCCAGTTGGCTTCGTCATACAAGCCCACGGTGACGACAGCTTCGCCAGCAGCCATAGCGGGCAGCCAATTCGCCTGTTGCTCCTGAGATGCACAGGCCAGAATGGCAGCGCTAGCCAGTGCTTGAGAAGCGATAGGCAGGGGGCACAGTCCCTCTGCTGCTGCCTCCAAAACCACCGTCAAGTCGATCCATTTAAGGCCCAGCCCTCCATGGGCTTCGGGAATGGTGAGGCCCAGCCAGCCCAGTTCGGCGGCTTGCTGCCAAAGGGCTTGATCAAAAGGTGTCTCGCTGGCAGCAATTTCCCTAACCCGGGTTAGGGGGCAAGCCTCTTTCATAAAGCGTTGTACCTGCTCTTTCAGCAGGTTTTGTTCTTCCGTAAATCCAAAGTTCATAGCAGTCCTCTACCGCAATTTGTCTAAGTGACTGGCCTTAGCCGCCGCGCAACGGGTTAACCGGTGGCCAATTGTCTTTGCTGGCCAGTATTTTTTCGCCGATGTCCGCCACGGCCCAGGGTTGGGCGTCCGCTGCGGCCTGAGCAATGGGGGTTACCTGCCAGCTCAACAACGAAACGTTGTTCCCGGCGACCAGCCACTGGCGGCCGCTGATGTCTTTGGCCTCGTCTGTGCACAGCCAGACCACCGGCGGCGAAACCGCTTCGGGTGGAAAGCTGTCCTGCACTTCCTCGGGCAAAATGTCGGTGGTTAGTCGAGAGGTGGCGGTGGGAGCCAGCACGTTCACGGTGATGCCGTACTTCACGCCTTCCAACCACAGGCAACGCATGAAGCCTGCAATGCCGGCTTTGGCCGCGCCATAGTTCGTCTGGCCGAAGTTGCCCAGCAGTCCCGAGGTGGAGCTGGTCATGATGATGCGTCCGCCGGTACCTTGTTCCAGCATCTGGTCAAAAGCCACCTTGGTGGTCAGGTAGGTGCCGCGCAGATGAACATCCATCACCACATCCCACATGTCATCGGTCATGTTTTTAAAGGACTTGTCCCGCAGGATGCCAGCGTTGGCGATGAGGATATCCAGTTTGCCGAACGCGGCTACCGCTGCCTGAACCATGCCTTCCGCGTCTTCGCGGCTGGTTACGGATCCATAGTGCGCGACGGCTTGGCCGCCTGCGGCTTTGATTTCGTCGACAACGCCGTCGGCCATCGATGTGCTGGAACCGGTGCCATCTCGCGCACCACCCAGATCGTTAACCACAACGCTAGCGCCTTCGGCGGCGAGCAGCAGCGCGTGGGCGCGTCCTAATCCTCCGCCAGCGCCGGTGACCAGCGCCACCTTGCCATCAAGCATTCCCATAGTGTTCTCCCCTGCAAATTGGTCCATGAAACGACCCGCAATACTATCACCAAGGCCCCCTATGAGGAGAAGTTGGACGCTATCGCCAAGAGTTGGGCAAGAGTTAGCAGGCATGGGGCCGCGGTACGAGCCCGGTGACCCGCCGAGGCACTGGTGCCTCGGGTTAGCAACGGCGTAGGGCAGATTTCGGTCTGCGCCTTTGTATCCCGGCGGGATTTGTTTACATTCCCACTAATGCCACAACCGCAGGTGCCAGCATTAGCGGCTAACAACAGTCGCCGCTAACTAAGACCGGCGGTGGCGGAACAAGACAAAAGGGGAGAGAGCAGATGGATCAGTTACTGGATTTTAGCGGCAAAGTGGCCTTGGTTACCGGCGGCAGCCGGGGGTTGGGTCGAGAAATGGCACTGGCCTTGGCAGCCAGAGGCGCGGACGTGATCATTACCAGCCGCAAAGCCGACGCCTGTGAATCTGTGGCGGCCGAAATTCAGGCCCTCGGTCGTCAGGCCATGGCCTATGGCTGTCACGTGGGACACTGGGGTGAAATTGACGGGCTCGTGGACGCTGCCTATGAGCGATTCGGCAAAATCGATATTTTGATCAATAACGCGGGCATGTCCCCCCTTTACGAATCGTTGTCAGCCATCACGGAAGAGCTGTTCGATAAGGTGATTGGCGTGAATTTGAAAGGGCCGTTTCGCTTAATGGCCTTAGTGGGCGAGCGCATGGCAGCCGGGGATGGGGGCAGCATTGTGAACATCAGCAGCATTGCCTCGCTGCAGCCGTCACCGAATTCTGAACCCTATGGTGCCGCCAAATCTGGCCTCAACGCGTTGACCCGTTCCTTTGCCTTTGCCTTCGGTCCCAATGTCCGGGTCAACGGTATCGCCGCTGGACCGTTTTTGACGGATATTTCCAAAGCGTGGGATATGGCTGCTTTTGAAAAGCAGGCCAAATCTCGCCATGCCCTGAAGCGGGGCGGCGAGCCAGACGAAATTGTTGGCGCGGCTTTGTATCTGGCAGGCCCCGGCGGCAGCTTTACCACCGGCACGGTGATTCGTGTGGACGGCGGCACCCCGTAATCCAGGCCGCAAGTTGCGGGGCTGGGACAAGGCCCCGCAGCGACGTCAGAGCGGCTGTCGATTCGTTGCGCCGAACTGCCCGACCAAAGCAGTTTTAGGGTCCTTCAGGGCTGAGGATTCAGGGATTGGCTAAAGGCCCAGGCGGCTTCCACCACCGCCTGGCCAAAGTCCTTGCCGTACAGTTCGTTCATTGTGCCCAGCCCTCCTGGGTTGGCCACGTTGACCTCCATGAGGGTGTCTCCCACCAAATCCACAGCGGCGAAACCCATGTCCTGGGCCAGCAAGTCTGCGGCAATGCGAGTAACCAAATCAGCTTGGCGCTGGTTCAGCGTGGCGGGGTGAGCCGATCCGTGACGGGCTAAATTGGCGTGCAGGCGGTTGCTTGGCACGCGCAAATAACTGCCAATGATCTGCCCACCAACCAGCAGTGTGCGTATCTCGCCGTCTGCGATGGCTGGCAAAAAGCGCTGCAACATAAAGTAGTCCCCGGGTCTTGCCGCCATGGCGCTTTCCAGCGCATCCGCATCCTCGGCGGTTACCCGCATGACCCCTTGTCCAAAGCTGCCCGCTAGGGGTTTAAGGACCCACTCCCCGGGTTCATTGGTCAGGACAAAAATCAGGGTTTCGGGGTCGTTAGCGATATGGCTTTCACTGCCTAGGTCCGGCCAGGCCGCCTTGCCATGCAGCAGCGCCATGCCGGTCGGCGCATTGATGATCTTGCGTCGCGGCAGCGCGGCTAATAGCTGGGTCCGATCCCAAAACCCTTGGCGCGGGCCAAAGCCCAGTGACCAAACCAAATCGAATCGGCTCAGCAGGGTTTGGTGACAACACAGCCCTTGGGGCTGTCGATGAATAGCTTGGTGGGGCGCCGATTCAACCTGCCAGCCCTGATCGCGAAAGGCCGCAGGCAGCGTCTCGGCGTTGTCGTTGCTTACCGTGCCTTCAGGCAGTTGCGAAGCTAAAAACAAAATGCGGGGCTGAACCATGAGCGCAAGTCTTATCCGGTATGTGGGTAACCATCATGAGGGATAAATCAGGCCACAAATGGTGCATTTGTGACAGCCCAAGGTTTGGATTTATCATCAGCGCCCGTTATCACGAAGGTGACCGCTGTGAGCAGTAACACCTCAGACCTGCCCGATTACACCCTTGCCCCGGAGCAGGTGCCACTCATTGGCAGCCTGGTCTTAGACGACGCCGAGCGGGATCAATTGAAAGCTCGTATTGCCGACACCCTGCAGCGCAAGGGCATGGCCTTAGTCGCCCACTATTATGTGGATGGCGATATTCAAGATTTGGCCGAGCAAACCGGCGGTTGTGTATCGGATTCATTGGAAATGGCTCGGTTTGGTCGTGATCACGAGGCCAACAGCCTAGTGGTAGCCGGGGTTCGTTTTATGGGCGAAACCGCAAAAATTCTGTCGCCGGAAAAACGCATTTTTATGCCGACCTTGGAAGCCGAGTGCTCTTTAGACCTAGGTTGTCCGCCGGATGCTTTTGCGCAATTCACGGCGCAACACGCGGATCGAACGGTAGTGGTATACGCCAACACCTCGGCGCGGGTGAAGGCCCTTGCGGATTGGGTGGTGACCAGCAGCTGTGCGCTGGATATCGTCAGTCACCTGCGGGCCAAGGGCGAAAAAATTCTCTGGGCGCCGGATAAGCATCTTGGCGCCTATATTCAACAGCAAACCCAGGCGGACATGTTGCTGTGGAGCGGTGCCTGTGTGGTGCATGAAGAATTCAAATCCAAGGCGTTAGATGACCTGCGCAGGGTCTATCCCGACGCTGGTGTGCTTGTGCATCCGGAATCCCCAGCAGCCGTGATCGCTAACGCTGATGTGGTGGGATCCACCAAGGCGATTGTGGATGCGGCTGGGCGTATGCCCAATGACACCTTCATTGTGGCCACGGACCGCGGCATTTTTCACAAATTACGACAGCAAAACCCGGGCAAGACGTTCATAGAAGCGCCTACCGCTGGAGATGGCGCCACCTGTCGTTCTTGCGCCCATTGCCCGTGGATGGCCATGAACGAACTGCGGGCGCTGGACCGGGTGCTGCATGATGATGAATACCAACAGCGCTGCGAGATCTTGGTAGATCCTGAGCTGGGACTGCGCGCCAAGCAGCCCTTGGATCGGATGCTGGCTTTTCAGGCCGGTTAATCAGGCTGGTTAATAGGGCAGCAGCGGTTTAGCCCTGGGCGGCGCGAATTTCGGTACGTATGTCCTGAATGCGCTGTAGCAATTTGGCGTGGAGCTGCTGGTTGCTTCCTGCGATCAAATTCTTCGCGTACTCCAGATGCTGGATCGTGCGGTGCGACGCGCCATGGAGATAGAAGTACTCGGCGCGCGCTAAATGTACTTGGGTAACGTTGCCTGCCAAACCCGCTGTCTCGGCCAGTTCAAACCACACTTGGGCGTCTGTGGGGCGCAGCTTTGACATCGACAAGTAGATGTTTTCAGCCTCGCCATAGCGTTGCTCTTTGACCCGAGCTTGTGCCAGCAGCATGGATAGCGGATAGCTGTCGGGATATAGGGTAAGTGCCTTGTTGAGCAGCGTCGTTACCTCAGCGAAGCGATCACCTTCAATCAACAGCTCAGCCAAAACCGATGTGTAGAGCACGCTTTGAGGATTGCGACGGTGGATGCGACGGACTTGGTCGATGGCTTCGTCGTGCTCATTGTTGCGGCTTAGCGCCAATGCTAGGCCGTAAATCTGAGCCAGGTTGTTGGGGTCTTGGGCCAACGTCTTGCGATAGTCCAGGACATCCAAAGCGGCGTTGGTGCTGTAATTTTGTTGGGCACGAATACGCGCGATTTGATAGGCCAGAGCCATGTCCTCATCCGGCTCCTTAACCTCACCGGTGTTGCGGGCCTGATTGCGTACATCGCTGATGCGGGTTTCAGACAGCGGGTGGGTGAGCAAAAATTCCGGTGGCCGTCGGGTAAAGCGATAAGCCTGCTGCATGCGCTCAAACATGCGTGCCATGGCGTTAGGATCGATATCGGCTCGCACCAAGGTGCTCAAACCGATGCGGTCGGCTTCTTGTTCGCGAGATCGGCTGAAGCGCAATTGGTTGGATTCGCTGATGGCTTTTGCCGTGGTGATTGCGGCCAAGCCCGCATCGGTGCCGCCAGCGGCGCCCACCAAAATGGCGCTCAGCAGCCCGATCATGGCAGGGACAGAAGCCGCCTGTTGAGCTTGAATCCCGCGCGCAAAATGGCGCTGACTCAGGTGCGCCATCTCGTGAGCGATGACCGATGAGTACTCGTTCACGTCTCGGGCGTAAAGCAGCAGACCTAGGTTGATGCCAATGATGCCGCCGGGAGCGGCAAAGGCGTTGATTTCAGGATTGTCCACCACTGCCACGGCCTGCATGGGTTGCCGCATTTCCGAAAACTGGGCCAGGTAGCTGATGTGTTGTTCAACGTAGTACTGGATCAGCACGTCGTCGGAAAGGGGCAGGGAAGCGTTAAGCTGCTTTAAGAAAATGCTGCCGATTTGGGCTTCCATTTGCGGACTGACAATACTGGACGCACCATCGCCCAGGCTGGGCAGGTCTCTGGGATTTGATGCGCTAGCGCTGCCTCCCAGGGCGGTCATCCATGCCGCCACCAGCCACAGTAGTCCGGTCAGTGCGCGGTTGCCGCTAACCGTTCCGTTGGGGTTTGCGCTGTCCGATAAAGGATTCATCACCGCATAGTACGCGAATGGGAAGGGGATGGAATGCGTAGGTTGGTGCGCGATAAAAAACTGTGGCATGGGCAAAAGCCCCTGCAGGCAGGCACACAACTCTAAAGGGCCTGTGATACATTTGCGCTATGAAAGATCTTGCGCAACAGGCTGACGAATTCCTCGATTTGCAGGGACTCATGTGCCCCATGCCGCTACTGAAAGCGAAGCAGGCACTCAACCGTATGGAGCCTGCCCAAACCCTCGGGGTGCTGGCTACGGATCCCGGATCTGAACGGGACTTCAAAGTCTTTGCCCAGCAAAGTGGCAACGAGCTACTGGACTGGTCAGCGCAAGATGGCCTGTTCGCTTACTTGATTCGGAAAAAATCGTGAACTTTCTCGCGGTAGTGAGCGAGTGGTTTAACCGCTACTTCTCCAGACCAGACGCGATTTTTTTGATCGTCGCGCTGCTGGCGATCATGGTGGTGCTGTATAGCCTAGCCGGTGCCTTGGCCCCGGTTCTCACGGGCATGGTGATTGCGTTTTTGCTGCAAGGGTTGGTAAGTCGTTTAGAGGCTCTGGGCTGTCCACGGCTGCTGGCCATCAGCGTGGCCATGATCGTCTTGGTGGGCTCGGTATTTGCCATTGTGCTGTTGGTGGTGCCGTTGATTTGGCAGCAGGCAGCCAGTTTGCTCGCCTTGGCCCCTAACTTGGTTGGGGTGATTCGAGAGGCATTGTTGGGCTTGGCCACCCGGTTCCCAGAGTTCATTTCAACAGAACAAATCCTGGGTGTGGTGAATGAAAGCGCCAAGGAGCTGGGCAATCTAAGCGCCTTCTTGCTGGAGAGCGCCTTCTCCCAGGTGTTCTCTCTCGTGGGTCTGTTGATCTACCTAGTGCTTGTGCCGATATCCGTATTCTTTTTACTCAAAGACCGCGAAATCTTGATCGAGCATCTCAAGTCCTTGCTACCTAAAGAACGGCCCCTGCTGGATGCGGTTGGTTTAGAGATGAACGCGCAGTTGGGCAACTACGTTCGCGGCAAAGTAATTGAAATTCTCTTGGTGGGCACCGTCAGTTTCGTGACGTTCTTGTTCTTCGACCTCAATTACGCGGCACTGTTGGGCGTGCTGGTGGGTATTTCGGTCTTGATACCCTTTATTGGTGCGGCGGTGGTGACCCTGCCGGTATTTATGATCGCGGCCCTGCAGTTTGGTTGGTCCTTGGAATTGGGTTGGGTGATGTTGGCTTATGCCGTGATTCAATTCATCGATGGCAACGTGTTGGTACCGTTGCTGTTTTCTGAGGCAGTGGATTTGCATCCCATCACGATCATCGTGTCGGTCTTAGCATTCGGCGGTTTGTGGGGGCTTTGGGGCGTGTTCTTTGCGATTCCGTTAGCCACCTTGATTAAGGCCATGTACGTGGCCTGGCCCCGAGGCCCCATGGCCGAAACCGCGCCCTAGTCAGCTATTCAAACTTTTCAGGCCCGAACAAGCAGACCTGAAGTCATAAGATCCGTTCGATCTGGATAGCAGTGGTTCCTGATCGTCATCGTGAATCGTTAGGAGGATTGATGCAGTCATTGAATGTACGTTTTTGGTTGTTAGCTATGGGTTTTACCGCCCTAACCCTGTCCGTTGGTTGCGCCAATTTGTCATCGGACCTGTCATCGGCCCAACTGTCAGCGGTCAAGGTGTCTGCGGAGCAAGGCAGCGACGGCTCTGATCAGGCCCCGGCGGAAGACTCCGGCGCAAAGCCACTACCGAACATTGCATCGGTGATTGCAGACAGCGATGAACATCCTGGCTTTTTGCATCTGTATCAGGATCGGCGCACCGGCGCTGTTTATCTGCGGGTGCCCTACAGCCAACTGGATACGGAGTTGATCTATACCGCCACGGTGACCGATGGCGTCGTCGAGACGGGACTGTTTCGAGGCCAATATCGCGACAACAAAATCCTGAAGCTGCAGCGGCATTTTCGTCGGCTTGAAGTGGTGCAGCCCAACACCCGTTTTTATTACGACCCTGATAGTCCGTTAAGCCGGGCTGCTGGTGCCAACGCGCCGGCAGCGTTGCTGGCGGTGGTGGACATCGTCGCTGAGGATCCGGCCAGCGAAGACAGTGAAGGTGCGTTGTTAGTGGATCTTGGTCCGGTACTGCTGAGCGAAGCCTTGGTGCAAATCAAATCGCCCAAGCCACCTGGCGAAGAGGCCAAGGACGCGCTGACCCTAGGCAAGTTCAGCCAGCCACGCTCCAAAGTGTCGCGGTTATCCAGTTATCCAGACAATGCCTTGGTGTACACGGATCTGGTTTACGAGGTTGATGCGCCCAGCGTGACCGGCGGTGATGACGTCACCGACGCCAGAGCCATGACGGTGAGCGTGCAGCACAGTTTTATCAAAGTTCCCGAGAACGATTTTCAGCCCCGGCGCGATGACTATCGCGTGGGGTTTTTTACCGACCGCATCACCGATCTCACCAGCCGCAGCCCGGCACCCTATCGTGACGTCATCAATCGCTGGCATCTGGTGAAAAAGTACCCAGACCAAGCGATATCTGATCCGGTAGAGCCCATCACTTGGTGGTTGGAGAACACCACGCCCCACGAGTTTCGTGAGCTGATTACTCAGGCGGCGCTGAGCTGGAACTCTGCCTTTGAGGCGGCGGGTTTCAGCAACGCCATTGTCGTCAAACAGCAACCGGATGATGCCGATTGGGATGCCGGGGATATTCGTTACAACGTGCTGCGCTGGACCGCTTCGGCTCGACCACCCTTTGGCGGTTACGGTCCTTCCTTTACCAATCCTCGCACCGGCCAGATTGTCGGTGCAGACATCATGTTGGAGTTCGCCTTTTTAACAAACCGACTGCGGGTTCAGGACCTGCTGCAACCGGACAAAGCCTCGCTAGACGCAACCGGCGGGCATTACTGCACCGCGGCTTGGGGTATGCAGGCGGATGTGCTTTTTGCCCAGCAAGCCTTGCTCAGCAGCACAGCGGGGGCGGACACGTTAGCGCTTTCACAGCGACTGACCCGAGACAGTATTTTCTTTCTGATTTTGCATGAGATCGGGCACACCTTGGGGCTGACTCACAACATGCGGGCAAGCCAACTGCAGCCCGATGTTTTTGATCTGGCCGCGGTAGAAGCCCGGGGGCTTTCTGGGTCGGTGATGGATTACGAGGCGGTGAACGTGGCCCCAGACGGCAAAACCCAGACCTGGTTCTATCAAAAACGACCCGGGCTGTACGACACGTGGGCCGTGCAGTTTGGGTATGGCGAATACGACGACAACCAGATCGCGGCTCTGTTGCGTCGCTCCGGCGAGCCCGAATTGGCCTACGGTAACGACGCAGACGATATGCGTCGCTCCACCAGCGGCATCGATCCTGAGATCAACATTTACGATCTCAGCAGCGATGCGGTGGGTTATGCGCAACTGCGTTTGGCGCAACTGCGCCGCGTGCAGGAGCGTTTGCCGACGCTGTACCAAGGCGAATCCTATCAGGGGCTGGTTAACGCCTTTGCTGCGCTGATGAGTCAGTACCGACGCTCCGGGGCCGTGGTGTCGCGCTATGTTGGGGGGGTTCATCTCAATCGTCAGCCGCCCCAATCTGGGCAGACCCCTTACACGCCGGTGGCGGCGCAAACCCAGCGCCGAGCCATGCAGACGTTGAATGAATATCTCTTCGCACCGGATGTGTTTAACGATACCGGCGATCTCATCGCGCGGCTGCAACCCCAGCGCCGTGGGTTCGATTTTTATGGCCAGACCGAGGATCCGAAGATTCACCAAGCGGTGCTGCAAACCCAGCGCAGCGTGCTGGACCATTTGCTTCATCCCAACACCTTGCAGCGGTTGATGGACAGCCAAAGCTACGGCGGTCAGTACACGGCGCTGGAGATGCTGCAAACCCTGACGGATGGCTTGTTCGCTGCGGATCTGGGCGGCGAGGTCAACAGCTACCGGCAAAACGTGCAGGTGGACTACGTTCGTATGCTCGATGGGGCGTTGAATAACGCGGCTGTCAGCCATCCGGTAAAGGCCGTGGTCTATAGCGAAATGAAGCGCATCAGCGACAACCTGTCAGCCAAGCTTAACGGCGCGGGCTTTCGTGGTTTAACCGGAGAGACTCAGGCTCACACCCAGTACCTAGATTTTGTGTTGCGTAAGGCGCTAACGGTTGAACAATAGTGCCTTTGTGCCGCAGACGGCGCTTGTGACCTGTCAGTGGCCTGCGTAACATTTCCACCCCAAACTTCAGGCAGGCCAAAGATATGTTGACAGGGAGCATCGTCGCTCTGGTTACCCCCATGCACGACAATGGTGAGGTGGCCTGGGATGCGCTGGACGCACTGATCGAATGGCATATCGACAGCGGTACTCATGGCATTGTGCCCATGGGCACGACTGGTGAGTCCGCCACTCTGGATACCGAAGAACATTTGCAGGTCATCAAGCGCACCATCGACCGGGTGAACGGACGCATCCCGGTGATTGCCGGTACCGGTAGCAACGCCACCGCCGAGGCGATTCATCAGACTCAGGAGGCAGAGGCCGCCGGCGCGGATGCCTGTTTGTTGGTCACACCGTATTACAACCGGCCCACCCAAGAGGGTTTGTATCGCCACTTTGAAGCCATTGCCGCGGCAACGACCGTGCCTATCGTGCTTTACAACGTGCCGCCGCGCACCGGCTGCGATCTGTTGCCAGAAACCGTTGGGCGCTTAGCCTCAATCGAAGGCATCGTGGGTATCAAAGAAGCCTGTGGCGACGCCGGACGGGTAACTCAGTTGCTGGATGCGGTTCGACAACAAGGTGAGGACGAGTTTTTTGTACTGTCTGGTGAAGACGCCCAAACCTTGCAAATGATGGAACTTGGCGCGGTAGGGACCATATCTGTTACGGCCAATGTGCTACCCGCGCAGATGTCAGACTTTTGTGCGGCCTTCCTTAGTGGCGACAAGGCAAAAGCCGCGGCTTTGGATCAAAGGCTGCAACCGGTGCACGAGATTGTTTTTGTGGAATCCAGCCCAACCCCAACCAAGTGGGCGTTGGCGGATATGGGCCGCATGCCCGGCGGCATTCGTTTGCCTCTGATTCCGCTCAGCAGCAAGCATCACCAGGAAGTGCGTCAGCGCATCGCGACGGCAGGGAGCTCGGAATGAAACAGGTTGGCCTTATCCTAGTGTCCTTGACCCTTGGGGCCTGCGGAACGTTGTCTGCGCTGCCCTTTATCGGTGGCGACGATCAGCCGCAAAAGCCGAAAAAACAAACCTACGTAGATTTGCGGGCTCAGCCGCCCCTGCAGGTGCCAGAAGATCTTAGCGCCGTTGATGTGGAAAGCGTGGTGCCAGATCTCGATACCAGCGATGAGATCAACGCCTCCTATTACCCGGACAAACCGCCGTTGCCCGACGCGTTATATGCGGCGGATAACCGTGACGAGGTGCGAATGCAGCGTCTGGGTGCGCGTAACTGGCTGGTGATTCCTGAGTCACCCACCACGGCCTGGCCGAAAATGAAGCAGTTTTTTGCCGACAACGGCGTTCTGTTGGTCGACGACCGACCGGAGTTGGGCCGACTGAATACCGCATGGCTGGCGCAAACCGGCAGACCAGCCAGAGACGTGGTGCGCACTCTGCTGCAGACCGCTAGGCAGGAAGCGGGTTTAGAAGCCGGTGAAGACCGGTTTTTGATTCGCGTTGAGCAAGGCTTGCAGCCCCAATCCACCGAAGTGCACTTGCGGCATGACAATGACGCCATGGCTGGCGTCGTGACTCCAGACTTGGTGAGGGTTCAGGAGGTCAGCTCAGATTTGCTGGCGGCGGAAAAAGCGTTGCTGAATCAGATTGGTACTTATGTGGCGGCTCGGGTATCGGAGAGCACGGTGTCAAAAGTAGCGCTGCAAATTGGCAGCCAGCCCAAGACCGAGTTGCAGCGCAACGACAGCGGCATTCCTGAGCTGAACTTCTATTTAGACAAGGAGCGCGCCGTGGCTTCAGTGACCCAATCCCTGGGTAACGCTGGGGTTTTGATCAATGACCAGGATAGCGACGCTGGCCGTTTCGATATTACGATTCCCCGAGAAGTGCTCACGGGCAAGAAAGGCGGCGGGCTGCTGTGCCGCATCACCTTCAGCTGCGGACGTTTGGATGAGGACTTCACCCTGCTGATGAGTGATCCCATGGAAACCGACAATGGTCAGGCCATCAAACTGTTCGTGCTGCAAAATGGGCAGCTGCTAACCGACGCAGACCGTGCTCAAGAGATCTTAGTCTTGATCCGAGAATTCGCCACTTGATGTCAGTTGCCGGCAGCGAGGCTGCATGGGTATAGCGTCTCTAGGCAGTGGCAGTCGGGGCAACGGCACGCTGGTATCGATAGGCGGCGCAGTCTTCTTGGTGGACTGCGGTTTTAACCTCAAGCAAACCGAACAGCGCCTGGCGCGATTGCAGCTCAGCCCCGGGGACTTGACCGCGATTTTGGTCAGTCATGAACACAGCGACCACATAGCCGGCGTAACCGCGCTGTCCCATCGCTACGGTATTCCGGTATATGCCTCGTACGGCACGTTAAAAAACGGTCCCAAGGATTTTGTCTGTCAGGCCTTCGATGGCGACGTGCCTTTTGAGATCGCCGGCGTAACCATCAATCCCGTGGTGGTGCCCCACGACGCCCGTGAGCCCACGCAATTTGTGTTGCAGCATGAGGCAACGAAGATTGGTGTGCTTTCGGATCTGGGCAGCATTACCCAACATGTGATTACGCAGTTTTCCGGTTGCAACTACCTGCTGCTGGAGGCCAACCATGACCGAGCCATGCTGCAACGAGGCAGTTATCCACCGGCACTGAAGCGTCGGGTGGGGGGCGATCTGGGTCATTTGTCGAATACCCAAGCATTAGAGCTCTTGGAGCGAGTTGCCCACGACGACTTGCACGTGGTGATTGGTCACATCAGTGAGCAAAACAACGACGCGACCTTGGTAGAGCAGATTTTTGCGCCGCTGCGGCAGCGGCTAGCCAGTCTAAGTTTGGCCTCCCAGCAGGAAGGTCAGGCCTGGCTTGGAGAGCCACCGATCACTCGCCAGATTTCTTTCGACAAGGTGATGTAGAATTTCTGCCCGGCGCTTGGCGATGGCCAAGCGTTATTGTTTCAGCCCGGATCGAGGATCGTTACTGTATGCAAGCCACCAATGTCTCCATGGAGAATTTTCAAGCGGAAGTTGTCGATGCTTCGGCCAATCACCCAGTGGTGCTGCTGTTCTGGGCAGAGCAGGTGCCCCAATCGGTGCAGGTTAAGGCGCTGGTAGAACAGGTGCTCTTGGACTACGAGGGCAAGGCATCTTTGGCCCTTTCCGACGTGGCTCAGGATCAAAATTTAGCGCCTCGGCTGCAGGTACAGGGCCTGCCCAGCATTCGTATCATTCATCAAGGCGCGGTGGCTGAGCAGATTGACGGCATGATTGACGAGGCCCAGTTGCGCACCATCATGGACGGGTTGACCCAGTCGTCGGTGGAATCGATGCAAGGCGATTTGGATCAACTGATTGCCGCGGGTGACTTTGCGACGGCGGCGAACCTCTTGCAGCAGAGCATTCACGAAGAACCGAATAATCAAAACCTGCGCATTGAATTGGCTGACATCCTAGTGCGCAAGGGTGACCTTGACGATGCCCGTACGGTGTTGGCGTCCATCCCTGAAGATACGGACGGACGTCTGCGTCCCCAGAATCGACTGGAGTTTGCTGAGGAAGCGGCAGCCATGGGCAGTCGCGAGGACCTCCAAGCCACCGTGACCGGCAACGCTGAGGACTTGGAATCCCGCTACGCTCTGGCAGTGGTGTTAGTGCAGGCTGAGGAGTACGAAGAGGCGTTGATGTTGTGTCTGGACATCCTCCGACAAGATCGAGAGTTCCGCGACGATATCGGCCGACTGACAATGATTCGCATCTTTGACTTACTGGGCAAAGGCGACGAATTAGCGACGCGATATCGGCGAAAATTGTTCAACACCTTGCACTAAAAAGACGGGTTCTAACGGTAGAGATTAGTGGCTAATAGTCGACATTTTTGGACGATAGTCACTAAAAACAGGCTCTTCATTGTTAGTGGGCACTAACTATACTGACGTAGTTTATGCACAAGCGTGCTCAAGCAAACTGTTAGAACTAAGATGCGAGCAATCGTTATTGCTTAGCCGCATAAAGACCACGTAACTCATTGATATTAATAAATAAATGCACTTTTCTTGATTTTGCTTCCAGCCTTGAGGCACTGAATAACCCTAGACACGCACACATAACGCGCAAGTTATCCTCAAAGTTATCCACAGGCGGAGGTGACCGTTGTGCACAAAAATGGTCCTTTTGCCATTGTCTGCTGAGAAATGAGAATTTTGGTAACAGTGGAATGCTTGATCGTTACTCACAGCGCATTGCCTCGTATCTCGCCAACCAAGGATCCGCTGTTTAGGATGAGCACAAAGGGACTTACCCCAACGCCAAGAGCCTAGGACCATAGGACACCAACCATGAGCACTGAATCCGACAAGCTATCCACCTCATCTGAACAACGGCTACAAGAAACCCTGGCGCGCTATCAGGAGCGTGGCGTGCGGCAGATCAAGCTGGGATTGACCGATATTGATGGTGTGATCCGGGGCAAATACGTGGGTTTGCAAAAATTCGCCAGCCTGCTGTCCAAACAAGGCGGGTTTTGTGACTGCGTCTTCGGTTGGGACATGGACGATCAGCTCTACGACGGTGGTGACTACACCGGTTGGCACAGTGGTTTTCCGGATACCGGGTTTCGGCTGTTAGTGGATTCCGAGCGTTGGCTAACCGAAGAAGACTGCCCCTACTTCGTTGCAGAATTTGTGGAGCGAGACGGCAGCGACCATGTGCTGTGTCCGCGCACGCGGTTGCGCCATGTCCTAGAACGCCTGAACGAAAAGGGCTTAAGCGTTCGCGCAGGATTTGAGTACGAGTTCTTCGTCTTTAACGAAACGCCCCACAGTATTCGAGAGAAGGGCTATCGCAACTTAACCGCCATCACCCCGGGTAACTTTGGTTACTCAGTGCTGCGGACCTCGGCCCTGGGTCGAGAGTTCACCGATTTCATGGACTACTGCGCTGACATCGACTGCGAGCTGGAAGGTTTGCACTGTGAGACCGGCCCTGGGGTTTGGGAGGGCGCCTTGGCATCCAAGGAGGGCTTGGCAGCCGCAGACCGAGCGGCCATTTTTAAAACCATGGCCAAGGGCTACTTCCAACGACGCCAAATGCTGGCCACCTTTATGGCCAAGTGGTCTATGGATTACCCCGGTCAAAGCGGGCACCTGCATTTGAGCCTCAGCGATACTGAAGGCAACAACATCTTTTACGACCCGGACCAGCCCCAGGGTATTGCTTTGGCGATGCGCCAGGCGGTGGCCGGGCTGCAGCGTTATTTGCCGGAATTTTTGGCCATGCTGGCCCCCACCGTGAACAGCTACACGCGCTTGGTCAAAGGGGCTTGGGCGCCCACGGCGGCCACCTGGGGCATAGAAAATCGCACCGCGGCCATTCGGGTAATTCCTGGGGACCAACGCAGTCAGCGCATTGAGGTTCGCGTGGGCGGAGCGGACGGCAATCCCTATTTGGTTGAGGCCGCGGCCTTAGCAGCCATTGAGCTGGGTATGCGCGATGCCCTAGAGCCCGATGCGCCTGTGGCCGGCAACGCCTATGAGGCGGAAGATCACCTGCCAGCGGCATATCACTTTGCTCAGGATCTTGCCGGAGCAGCAGATCGATTAGCGGCCAGTGATGCCGCGGTGGACTGTTTTGGTCGCGCCTTTGTAGAACACTTCGTGATGACTCGGCGCTGGGAGGCGCGGGAATATCACCGGCATGTAAACAGTTGGCAGCTGGAACGCTATTTTGAGATCGTTTAATCATCATCACCCAGGTCTTCGCAGCACATGACATTGCATCTTGGCATTCTACAAACCGATTCCGTTTTGGCGGGCTTGCAGGACCGGTTCGGCGATTATCCGGACATGTTTGGCGCTATCTTTGCGGCACAAGACCCGAGCCTGCGCATCACCACTTACGATGTACAACGTCAGTTGCCAGACACCTTGGAATGCGACGCCTACCTGATTACCGGCTGTAAGCTCAGCGTGTACGACGATTTGCCCTGGATTCGCGAGCTGGCGGAATTTGTGCGTCAGGCCATCGCGGCCAAAAAGAAAATCCTGGGCATCTGCTTTGGTCACCAACTCATCGCGCATTTTTTTGGTGGTCATGTGGCGCCAGCGCCGGTGGGTTGGGCCGTGGGGGTCCAGACCAGCGACTTGGTGCAAAAACTACCCTGGATGGGAGACGCCGATGAGGCCCCAGACCAACTGCATCTGGTGTCTAGCCATAAAGATCAGGTTCAGCGCTTGCCCCCAGAAGCGCAGCTCTTTGCCAGCAGCGACTTTTGCCCGGTATCCGGATTCACCTTGGGAGAAGAGGTTTTGACCATTCAAGGGCACCCGGAACTGAATACCGATTACTCCCGGGAGTTAATGGGCGTGCGTCGGGAGCTATTGGGCGAAGAGGTCTACCAAGCAGGCATTGATAGTCTCACCAAGCCCACCGACGCCCAGCTGTTCACGCGATGGATGTTGGCGTTCATACGCGGTGAAGGCCAACAGCCAGCCGTGATAGACCAGGAACACTATGGCTAATCCGCCTAGAGGGTTTGACCGCTTTCTGCGGCGCGGCGCCAAGCTGCTGAAAAACCCGTTGTTGCTCAAACGCATGTTGACCCAGGCTGTCGCCAAGCTCGGCCGCGCCGAAGGTGGTCCCTTGGCCGAGGTCAAAGAGCACTTGCTGAGACTGGTGGCTCTACTCAAAGCCTATGTCTCAGGCGAATACCGTGACGTATCCCCACAAACCATGATTGTGGTGGCGGCCGGCCTTGCCTACTTTGTGGTGCCAATGGACGCCGTGCCGGATTTTTTGTTTGGCTGGGGCTTGGTGGACGATGCCGCGGTGATTAGCTACGTGGCCGCCCAAGTCGCTCAAGAACTGGCGGCCTTCGCCCGTTGGCAGCAGACCCAATCCAGTGCTGAGTCTGATGACGGGTTCGCAGAAGACAACGACAACCAGGATGGTTCTGCTAGCGAAAGCCCTGACAATGACCCACCCTCGAACACTCGCTGCAGTGAAACCAACGTCACCCATGACTCCACGCATGACTCCACCCAAGACGATTCCACCGACGACGATGACACCCCCCGTTCCTAGATCCTCTCGGCCTAATCCCTGCCGCATGCTCCTGCGGCTTGGTTTAGTGCTGAGTGGGTTGCTCGTTGTCCCGGCCAGTCAGGGCGCAGATCTGCCCACCGAGGATTTGGCGCTGAAGTTTCGGGTGTACGCCTTTGGCTTGCCCACCTGGTTTGATGCAACGGTAGAGGTGAACTTTGATGGCCCAAACGTGCGGATGCGCAGTGATTTAGAGACCTGGATTGTGAGTAACCATCACCGCAGCGAGCTGGTCTTTTCCCAATGCAGCTATCGCCCTTCCGGTTATACCAACAGGGGGTTCAGTCCGGGCTGGCGCTTCGACGATTCCCTAGCTTACGACTGGGAAGCCGGCGTGGCTCGATACCAAGGCGAACTCAAGCGTCCCAATCAAGATCAGCCGGTCCATCAAGCCTTAGAGCATCCCCTGCAAGCCCCGGAAATCGCAGGCTATTACGTGGACAAGCTCAGTCAGTTTTTTGTCATGGGCTGTTACTTTGACGATCCTGCAAACACATCGCCTTTGTTGCTGAATTATTTGGACGATACCGTGGGCCGCTACCGGGTGCGCGTGGTGGAGCGCGGGAAAAAAATCCGCGTGGACGGCCGGGCTTACGCCACCATTCAGGTGGAGTCCGAACCCTTTGAAGCCACCCCCGGCAGCATCCATCGCAGGGTGAATTACTGGCTGGTACCGGAACTGGGATACCTGCCGGCGTTGATCAAAACCAAGCTCCGGCGCTTGCCGCTGACGGTTAAATTGACCGACGTGGATTTGAACCTAGACGAGTCAGCCCCAGGGTCGCTGCAATAGACCTGCCCCCTAAATTGCGCCAATATCTTTGGCCATCTGGAATCGAAATTCGCCTGACGCCATGTCAGCGAAAGCGATCAGCAGCACTTGAGGGAACCTAGGGGAAAACAATGGACTTTCATTTCGCATCGGCTTGGGAAATTGTCGCCGACAAGTATCCCAATCGCATCGCCACCATTGCTGACGGCAAACCGCTAAGCTGGAAAGACTTTGAGCATCGCGCAGCCTGTATCGCCAGTTTGCTGGAGTCTCACGGGCTGGGTGCGGATTCCAAAGCGGGCTTATATCTGCACAACAGCAATGAATACCAAGAGGCCCAGTTCGGTATCTTCAAGATTGGTGGATGCCCCATCAATGTGAACTATCGCTACAAGTCAGATGAGCTGGTGTATTTGCTGGACAACAGTGATGCCGAGGCGGTGTTCTTTCAGTCTTGTTACGCCATGCGAATTTGGGAGATCCGCGAGCGTTTGCCCAAGGTCAAACTCTTTGTGCAAATCGACGATGGCACCGAAGCCCTGCTAAAAGACGCCCAGGACTATGAGCGGGCGATTCGCACGCACAAACCGCTGCCGCGACGGCCCCAAAATCCCGACAGCGTGTACATGCTCTACACTGGCGGCACCACGGGCATGCCCAAGGGGGTGATGTACCCGGTGGGCGCCTTTGCACAATTTCTGCTGACCATGGGGGCCACGGCACGGGAATTGGAGCCGCCGGAAAATTTGGCGGCACTGGGGGACTTTCTCGACAAGGTTACTGAGCCGCCCACCAGTTTGCCTGCCTGTCCCTTGATGCACGGCACCGGAGTTTGGCTGGGCAGTTTTGCCACCATGATGCTGGGTGGAACCGTCGTAACCACATCCAAGCTGGGCCTGAACCCGGATACGTTGTTAACCATGGTGGAGGATCATGGGGTTACCGATTTGGTGATCGTTGGTGATGCCTTTGCACGGCCCATTTTGGCGGCCTTAGACGAAGCGGAAAAACGCGGCACGCCGTATCGTATCGACACGCTGCGGCAAATGACCTCCAGCGGTGTGATGTGGAGTCAGGAAATCAAGCAAGGCTTGTTGCGCCATCACGACATGATTTTGGCAGATGTTATGGGCTCAACCGAAGGTGGCATGGGCAGCTCGATTACCACTCGTGAAAGCAGCGCCAGCACCGCCAAATTCGAACTTAACGACGGTGTGGTGGTCATTACCGACGACGGTCGCTTTGTCGAGCCGGGTTCCGGTGAGATGGGCAAAATTGCCACCTCCGCTTTCGTACCCCTTGGCTATTACAAAGACCCAGAAAAATCCGCGGCAACGTTCCGGGAAGTGGATGGCGTGCGCTATAGCTTTCCCGGCGATTACGCCACGGTGGAAGCCGACGGCACCATTACTCTGCTGGGTCGCGGCAGTGTGTGTATCAACACCGGCGGCGAAAAAGTCTTTCCCGAAGAAGTCGAAGAAGCGGTTAAGCGCCATCCACAGGTGGAAGATTGCTTGGTGGTAGGGTTGCCCGATGAACGCTTTGGCGAACGAGTGGTGGCGGTGACGTCTCTGAAAGAACCCTCTGACGCCGGGGTGGACGATATCGTCACCTTTACCGCAGATCATCTGGCTGGCTATAAGCTGCCGCGCCAAGTTTTGCTGGTGGATGAAGTGCGAAGAGCGCCAAACGGTAAAGCAGACTATAAGTGGGCAAAAGCTCATGCAGAAAAACACGCAGCGTCCAAATAACGAGGGCGCAAGCCCGTGGCGGCAAAGCAAAACCGATTCGATGACCGTGGGCCAGATCCCGCCAGGACTTGGTTCCCAGCAACGGTGACATCGGCAGGTTAGCAGCGTGTCAGGCCAGTGCGCGACGACGATTAATGCAAGCGAACGAACGATAAGGAATCCCATGACCCCAGAGCAGAATCACGGGCCTCTTAGCGGTATCAGAGTGATCGACTTAACCAGCATGATCTCGGGGCCGGTGGCCACCATGATGCTGGCAGACCAAGGTGCGGACGTGATCAAGGTTGAAGCACTGGACGGCGATCTGGTGCGCGGAGCCGGGGCCACACGGGCGGGCATAACTTCAACGTTCATCTCGTCAAACCGTTCCAAGCGCGCCCTGGCCATTGACTTAAAAACCCCGGAAGGGGTGCAGGCCCTGAAAAAACTGCTGCAAACCGCAGATGTCATGGTGCAGAACTTCCGGCCTGGTGCCATTGAGCGCATGGGTTTCGGCGAGGACGTGGTCAGGGCGATAAAAGAAGACATTATCTACGTGTCCATCAGCGGGTTTGGCGAAACCGGGCCCTATGCCCACCAGCGCGTCTACGATCCGGTCATTCAAGCTCTGTCTGGTCTGGCAGCAATTCAGACCGATGGCGCTACCGGTCGGCCGAAAATGATTCGCACGATCATTCCCGACAAAACCACGGCTGTGACCGCAGCCCAAGCCATTACCGCTGCGCTGTTTTCCCGAGAACGCACAGGCAAGGGTCAGCATATTCGGCTGGCCATGCTGGACACCATGGTGGCTTATCTGTGGCCCGAGGGTATGGGCGGTTTTACGCTGGTGGGCAAGGAAGTCAAAAATGCTCGGGCGCAATTGTCCCCAGACCTGATATTCCAAACCCAAGACGGCTACATCACCGCAGGGGCCATGAGCGACAAAGAGTGGCGGGGCATGTGCACGGCCTTGGGTCATTTGGAATGGTTGGATGACCCAAGATTTTTGACCGTCAACGACCGGGCGGTGAACGCCACGGAACGTTTGTCCCTGACGGGAGAAGTGCTCGCCACCAATACCAGTGCCTACTGGCTGGAGCGACTGGATGCGGAGGGCGTGCCTTCAGCGCCGGTGCTAACCAGAGAAGAAGTCATCACCCACCCGCAAATTCTGGCCAATGATTTGATCCACGAATACGACCATCCCATCGCCGGTCGCATTCGCCAGCCCAGACCGGCGGCGCAGTTTGATCAAACCCCCTCGGGCATCCAGCGTCCGGCGCCGGGCCTTGGCGAGCACAGTGCCGAAATTCTTGCGGAAGTCGGTTACAGCCAAGAACAGATTGACGCCCTGATCGAGCAAGGCGTCTTAGGCGTGATGCCCGCCAGCACGGATTAACGGCCAGCGCTCATCGGCACAGGTGTTGCTATGGCAGGGTCCCCGCGGCGCTGTTCCGGTTTAGCCACAGCTCCACCATCAGACCCAAGCCAAGAATGGTAGCCAGCAAGCTCAACATGCCGCCCAGCAGCGGCAGGCTGGTGGCCAGGGTGACAATAAGCAAGCCAAGCAGCAGCGCTACCGCCAAACCGGGTTGGTCGTGGCGCCGTTCGATAATGGATCGCCCGATGTAGTAGGCCAGCACAATTTGGGACAGATACCAGGCCACCAACCAGCCGGCGATGGTGATAAACGATAGCGGCAGCCCCACCAGAGTGATGCCAACCACAATGGCCATCACCGGCGCGCTGACCAGAGTTAGCAAACCAATCCCAGCGGTCTTCAAGCCGGCTACGCCAGACTGAAGCTGCACATCCCCCAGGCGAGGGATCAAGGTGATGGCCATCCAGCCGACAATAAAGGTGGCGACAAACCACAGCATTTTCCACAAGTAAAAGTCGTAGAAGTCGAAGTGATGGCGCATGCGTAAATTCTTGGGTTCGCCTTTGTATGCAACGTCACCCGCGACACTGGCGTTTTCATCGACAACCAATTCCTCTTGGTTTGGGCTGCGGTATTGCAAGTTGCCGCCTATTGACGCGGTTTCCGCTAATTCAATATGTCGAGCGACTGCCTCAACATCGCCTGCAACATGCCCCTTGATGACGAGGCGATCCGCGGCGCTGTTCACGTCCTTCGCGACGCTGCCGGCCAAAGTCAGAGAGCTGCTGGCGGTACTGAGGTTGCCTGCAATCCGAGTTTGCTCGTCCAGTTCGATGGAATCTCCGGCTAGCCAAAGATCGCTGCCCAAAGAGGCGCCGTTAAATTCCAGAGAGTCCGCTGCACCGACCGTCATGCCCTGGACCGAGCCGCTGATTTCGATGTCGTCGGCAAAGACGATTAAGTTGCCGTTGACGGCGCCTGTTACGGCAATATCTTCTGCGGCAATGAGCAGATTGCCATTCACCTTACCGTTGACGGTGACATCCCGAGCGGCAATCAACACCGTATCGTCGATGGTTTCCTCGGCCTCGATGACCACAGCGTGTTCTTGGGTGATGACCTGCAGAGCGTGACCTGACGGGGCAATGCTCAGCAACGTGGTGCCGGTGGCGAGAGCCATCAGCAACGTAGGTAACATATTGGACCTGGGTCGGACCTTGACCAAGGCAACCAGGGGCGCAAGAAGTGCCAGCCCCAGGATTAAAGCGAGGTAGTTGTCGAACATATCGGCTCCTTTGTGTTGGAAAAAAAGAAAGACATCGTTGGCCAGGCTGTAAACGCTGGGCATCCAGGTCGAGGCGGCCCAGGCCACGCTGGCCAATGCCGCCTCTTCGAACAGGGCCTTCCAACCCCACTGCACCAGAGCGGTTATGCCGGCGGCGATCAGAGTGGTTAGGGTGGCCTCTCGCCAAGGCGAGGGCTGACGAAAGCGAACCTTGCCTGGGGGCGTGGCGGCTACTTCCAGTGACAGTGCTTGGCTAAGCGCTTGGTTTTCCCGGCTTAGCGCCGCTACCGTCTGGCGACAAGCAGGGCAGGTGTCCAGATGCTGAGCTATGGCCATCGCCTCGGGGCTGTTGCGGTGGGGCTTGTCGTGCAGCGCCTGGTCGGCATAAAGCATCAAAGCCAGTTCGGTTGGGTGATTCATGAAGGGTCTCCCAGGCCAGTGGTGCGCAATTGCGCCCGCAGGCGCTCCTTGGCCCGCAGCAGCAGAACACCAACATGGTTGCGGCTGATGCCGAGCAGGGCGGCGATTTCGTCATAGCTAAGCTGTACTAGGTAGGCCAGAACCAAGGGCACCCGGTATTTTTCTGGCAGCCCATCAATGGCTTTACGAACTTGGTGTTGGTCTTGGGCTGCAATCAAAAGGTCTAGGGTTACCGGCTCGGGCGATTCCAGGTGGTCCAGAGCGTCCTCGGCATCCGGCTCAAGGTTCTGCCAGCGATTGCGTTGGCGCAGCTCGTCGATGCAGTGGTGGTGAGCAATGCTGGCCACCCAGTGCCAAAACGGTCGCTCAGGCTGGTACTGGCGAAAGTTCTTGTAGGCCTTGGTAAAAGTCTCTTGAGCGGCATCCTCGGCGCCGTCCCGAGTCAGCAGCAATAGCCGGCAGAGCGCGAACACCCGGGGGTAGTACTCCTGATAGAGGATGGCGAATGCTGCGCTGTTGGACATGAAACTGTGCAAGTCTCGCTCTCAAGGTCGTACCCAGTTGTACGCTCGAAGGACGGACTTATTACAGTTTGTTTGGGAACAACGAGTGTTCTTGGGCGGATCTCGGCAGGGGAAGTTTGAAAGCGTGAATTAAGTCACGTATTTACGGCCGCCCTATGGCGCTGCCTTACGCTGCGGCCTTGCGACGTAGCCGTTCGCGTCTGCCGCCAACGGCAATATAGAACGGGCCCAGACAGCAAAACAGCATCAACCCAGCCAGTACTTGAAAGGCGATCTGATAGCTGCCGGTTTGGTCATAAATCAGTCCGGCGATGGGGGAGGCCAGCAAAGCCCAAGGCATTTCCACAAAGCGCAGCAGTCCTGCGGCGGCCCCAAAAGAGCGACTGCCCAAGGTGCTGGATATGGCGAAGGTGCGCAGGGGCGACATGCCTGAGTAGCCAAAACCGTACAAACAGCCTGCTAACACAGCAGCAATTGTGGTGTTGGCGGCGCTGAACAACAGCAGTGCGGCCCCTTGGCACAGCAGCGCCAACCAAATACTGACCCGGGCCCCCAGAAAGTCGGATAGCCAGCCGATCACAGGTTTGCCCAGCGCGGCAAAAAGCGCGGTGATAGAAAGCACTTGGGCTGCTTGGCCGCCATCCAGACCGATGTCGCGCAGATGCGAAAACAAATGCAGCATCACCGCCGCAAAAACACAGAACATGGAGCCAAAAATAACGCTGATGGCCCAAAAGCCCTTATGTTTGAGCAGTCCCTTGGTGGTCCAAACGACGTCGTCTTCTTCGATAGTGACCATTTCTTCGGGATTGGCGTCCACATAGCTGCGGCCATCGCGCACCTCGCCGATCTCTTCGGGCCGGTCGCGCATAAAAAAGTACAGTGCTGGGAACAACATCAGGGCAGTGGTTGCGCCAAAAACCAAGTAAGCGTTGCGCCAGTCGATGGCCTCGATCATTGCATTGACCAGGGGCGGCATGGCAATGCCGGACAACGAAGCCCCCATCACCGCAAAGGCGATGGCGCGGCCGCGCCAATGATCAAACCAGTTGATGACCGATCGATGCCAGACTTGGCCGCCCATGGTGGCCATACCCAGTCCCATGCAAACGCTGACCACGAAGTAGAACTGCCACAGGCTGGATACCTGAGCCAGCATCAAGTACGAAGCCGAGACAATGGTCACACCCCACAGCATGACTTTTCTCGGCGAACCGTAGTCCAAGTATTTGCCCAAATAGGGCGCAATCAGCGCGCCGGTGATGACGGCGCAAGAAAAGCCCATGGAAATGCTGAAGCGGTTGCCGTCATCCAGGGTGTTTGCCAAGTGCGGCAAGAACAAACCCCGGGAATAGGAATAGAAGCCTGTGCCAAGAAAGCCCAGCAAAGCAGACACCATCACCACGACCCAGCCATAGAACAGGCGTTTTTTTGGATCCTCACTGGTGCGATTGATGCTGATAGGGCCTCCCATAATCGATGTACAGAGACGGTTTAGAGAACCGTTGTACCAGTGGATGACGTGCGTCCAAGAGCGGGTCTTGAAACCATCCGAGCGCGCCAGCATAACTCACTTCAGCGACAGATTGAGCTGGGGGCAGGACAAAAAGTGCCCGGCTTTTTGCCATCAAAGCCGCATGACTATTTCCGCTGAAAGCCGGGTGATAGACTCGAGCGGTATTTTGATCAACCTGAAATTCAGAGGAGAGAGCAGCCATGGCGATGCAACATACGCCCCTATTGATGTCGAATATTTTGGACCGCGGCGCCAAAGTCGCACCCAATGAAGAAATCGTCACCCTCACCGAAACCGGCGTACGTCGCCAAACCTACAAGCAAACTCGGGACCGCGCGCATCAGCTAGCCCATGCTCTGGCCGCTGCTGGCATCAAGGTAGGGGATCGTGTGGGCACCTTTATGTGGAACGGCTCCCGCCACTTGGAGGCCTACCATGCCTGCGCGGGTATGGGTGCGGTGCTGCACACGCTGAACGTGCGGCTGTCAGAAAAAGATCTGGAATACATCATCAACCACGCTGAAGACCAGATCATCATCGTCGATGCGGATGTACTGCCCTTGCTGGAAAATCTAAAGGGCAAGATTCCTACCGTGCGCAAAATCGTGGTGGCTACCGAAGACGGTTTTGAAGGGTGGTCTACCGACCTGCCAGATCCCATCGACTACGAAGCCTTTATCGACGGCCAACCCACGGAATATGAGTGGCCGCAAATCGACGAAAACTCGCCCATGGGCTTGTGCTACACCAGTGGCACCACGGGTAATCCCAAAGGGGTGGAATACGAGCACCGCTCCCAATACCTGCACACCTTGAGTCAATGCATGACCGACTCCATGGGGTTGTCCGGCACCGACACCGTGTGCGGCATCGTGCCCATGTTTCACGCCATGGGATGGGGTATCCCTTGGTCAGCCCTGATGTTGGGCTGCAAGCAGGTCATGCCCCATCGGTTTATGGATCCAGCCCGCCTGCTGGAACTGATGGTCAATGAAAAAGTTACCTTGTCGGCTGGGGTGCCCACCATTTGGCAAGGCGTCAAAGGCCTCTATGAAGCCAACCCCGATGCCTACGATTTGTCGTCACTATCGCGGCTGACCTGTGGGGGCAGCTCGCCGCCACCATCGTTGATTCGCTGGTTCTGGGACGAACTGGGCGTAGAGATGATTCAGGGTTGGGGCATGACCGAAACCTCGCCCCTGGCAACGCTATCTCGACGGGTCATGAAGCGCTCGCAGCTGTCTCTCAGTGAAGACGAGCAATTCGAAAACGTGGCCAAGGCAGGCCAACTCATCCCCGGCCTAGAGCTGGATATCTTTGATGAGGATTTCAATCGCTTGCCCCACGATGGTGAAACCGTCGGCGAGATTCTGGTACGCGGTCCGTGGATTTGTTCCGAGTACTTTAACAACCCGCAACCCGAGAAATTCCACGACGGTTGGTTGATTACCGGCGACGTCGGCAAGATCGATCCCGAGGAGTATCTGATTATCGCGGACCGCTCCAAGGACTTGGTAAAAAGCGGTGGTGAATGGATTTCTTCGGTAGATCTGGAAAATCACATCGTGGGTGTTGATGGCGTAGCGCAGGCCTGTGTGGTGGCCCAGCCGCATCCCAAATGGGATGAACGGCCTGTAGCCCTGGTCATTACCGAGGCGGGCAAAGAGGTAAGCGAGCAAACCATTCTGAAGCACTGCGAAAGCGCATTTGCCAAGTGGCAGCTCCCCGACGAAGTGCTGTTTGTTGACACCATTCCGCTGACGTCAACGGGCAAAATGGACAAGAAGGTGGTGCGGGCAGACTTGGAAGCCCAGGGCTATCAATTGCCATCCTTGCGCGGGGAATAAGCGCCATAGATTGACCGTTAGCTAGCCATGAATGCAAAGGGGTGCTCACAGCAGCACCTCTAGCTTTAGTCAGGTGTTTTGTTCTGGGGTTTGTTCTGGGATTAGTTCTGGGGTTTGTTCTGGGATTAGTTCTGGGGTTTGTTCTGGGATTTGTTCTGGGGTTTGTTCTGAGGGGGAGGTTATATGTTCGACAATACACAGGGTGCGCCGTTTGAAATCGGTGAACGCGTAACCGCGCTGGATCATTCGGTGCCTCGTCACCACAGTGCCGACCCCTTCGCCTGCCCCTGCTGCGCTAACGTTTTTTCTGAGACCTTGCGCCTGAGCGGTGTGGATTTGGCGGAACAAGCCAGCGCACTGCCGGCAGCGCCGGATCAACCGGCGCCCGCACCGGTGCTGGTGACCGGAGCGCACATCATCACCATGAATGCAGCGGCTCCGGTGGCCCAAGCCATGCTGGTCGAAGAGGGGCGTATTGCCTGGATAGGCAGTCTGGACGACGCGCCGGAAGCGGCTGAAGGTATCCAGCGGTTGGATTTGCAGGGCAAGGTGGTGGTACCCGGGTTTGTTGAACCTCATATGCACCTGCCGCCCTTGGCCATGATGCATGAGTTTACGAATATTGGACCCAATCGCTTTGCCAGCGCCGAGGAGGCGCTGAAGCAGTTGGCCGAGGAAGCGGCTCGAACCCCTTCTGGAGAGTGGGTCATTGGCAGACAATTCGACCCGTCGTTGCAAAGCGGGCCTGACTACTTAACTCGGGATCTGCTGGATCAGGTAAGCACCGATCACCCGGTCTTTGTTTACAACACCTCACTGCATCTGGGTTATTGCAACTCCGTGGCGTTGTCCCTAGCGGGTATCGACGCCAACACCCCAGATCCCCAAGGCGCTGAAATCGGCCGGGATGCTCAGGGTCAACCCAACGGCGTACTGAAAGCTGGCCCTGCCATGGCCTTGGTCATCAGGCATAACACCAAACTCAAAAACGGCAACATCGCCGAAGGCTGCCTCAGCGTGCTGGGCCAGGCTAACGCCGTTGGCATCACCACCCTTTGCGACCAAGGCACCGGCATGTTCCAAGGCGCCAAAGAACTCGATGTATATCAGCGCATGCGGGACAGTGGGCGTATGACCGCGCGGTTTCGCTACAGCGTCAGTCAGGCCATGGCTGACCGTTGGGATGAGGCCAAGCTGGTCTGGGGTGAAGGGGATGAGTGGGTGCGCCGCACCGGCTGGAAAATCGTCTCCGACGGCTCTAATCAGGGGCGAACCGGATTGCAGCGTGAAGCGTTTTTAGGCTCGGAAGGCGACGACGCGCGCGGCATGGCCTATATCGACAAGGCAGATTTGGACGCGGCGGTGGAGCGACGCTTGCGCGAAGGTTGGGCAGTCTGTGTCCACGCCAACGGTGATGCAGCCATCGACCGTGCACTTGATGCCTTTGCCAAAGCTCGCGCCCAGGGGCTGGATCCAGCAGCCAAGCGCTGCCGTATCGAACATTGCAGCATTTTGCACGATGAACAGATCGACAAAATGGCAGAGCTGGGGCTCTCACCCAGTTTTTTGATTGGCCACGTGCACTACTGGGGTAAGGCCTTTGTCGAGGATATCTTTGGTTTAGAAAAAGCGTCCAAACTGGACCGAACCGGAGCCTGTGAAGATCAGGGCATTCGCTGGAGTTTGCACAGCGACGATCCGGTGACAGAGATGAACCCACTGCGATGTATGGAAAACGCCGTTGTGCGCAACATGTGGCGCAGCGATGAGTTGCTGTCGCCGGAGGAGCGGGTACCTGCAGCAGCGGCCCTGCGAGCCATGACCATAGACGCCGCCTGGCAGTGCCATTCCGATCACGAGGTTGGCAGCCTGGAGCCGGGTAAATACGCCGACTTTGTCGTGTTGGAACAAGACCCGCTTACTGTTGCGCCAGAGACGCTGGGTAGTATCAACGTCCTTGAAACTTGGGTTGGCGGGCGACAGGTATACAGCCAAACCGATCAGGCGGGGTAGGGCAGTGGTTGCAGCGCGGCTTTGCCTGGGGTCAATAGCTGCGCAGCAGTGACAACGGTGTTAAACCACCGTTGTACTCACTGCATCATCGATCAGCACTGTGGCCAGCACATTACCGCCTGACGTAAACACATAGGTATCCACGCCACCAGCATTGGTGGATGTCCACGCGCCGGTAAAGCCATTGGATGTGTTATTCAGCGTTACCGTATCGCCGCTGGCCCCGGTAATGGTCAGGGTGTTGCTGGTATCACTGAATGTCAGTACGTCGGTCAGGTTCATGGTCAGGCTGCTGTCGCCGCCATCGTTGGTCAAATCAATGGCCTCAATACCGGTAATCCGGCTATCGGGGATACTGGTAAAGTCCAGGGTCAGCGCCGCATCCAGACGCAGGGTATCGGTACCGGTGCCGCCATCCAGACTGGCAAAGTCGGCTTCGCTGATGGCCAGTACATCGTTGCCGGCGCCGCCGCGCAGCACATCAGCGCCGCCGTTGCCGATCAGCACATCATCGCCCTGGCCGGCGACCAGTTGATCCGCCGCGGCAGTACCGGTAAGGGTATCGTCGCCGGTGGTGCCGACGGTGGCGCTTGTGCCTTGGCCGCCAAACACCACAAAACTGGCACCGCTAGCTATATTATTATTGGGGCTAGCAGCGGGAGCGCCGACCAGCAAATCCGCGAAGCCATCGCCGTTGACATCGCCGGCCGCACTGACTGAGTCGCCGGCTCTGCCTAAGGCACTGGCCCCATTGATGACAAAGCCGCCCACACCCTGCTCGATGTTAGACAGCTCCACCGCCGCACCATTGGCCTTGCCAAACACCACAAAACTGGCCCCGCTGCTGTCGCCAGTGGGATCGTCGTGGGGCGCTCCAATGATCAGGTCTGTTAATCCATCGCCGTTGACGTCGCCCGCCGCGCTGACGGAAGAGCCAGCGTAGTCACTCACGCTGACGCCGTTAATCACAAAGCCGCCGCTGCCCGCTTCCACGTCAGACAACTCCACCGCCGTACCATCGGCCTTACCAAACACCACAAAACTTGCGCCGCTATTGGCGCCATTGGGGCTGCCACCCCAAGCACCGATAATCAAGTCCGCTAGCCCATCGCCGTTGACATCGCCGGCCGCGCTTACTGAGTCGCCGGCTCTGCTATGGGCACTGGCCCCTTTGATGGCAAAGCCGCCGGTGCCATCCGCAATATCGCTAAGCGCCACCGCCGAGCCATTGGTTTTGCCAAATACTACGAAGCTGGCGCCGCTATAGTTGCCATTGGGGTCGGCGTCGGGAGCACCCACGATCAAGTCCGCTAGGCCATCGCCGTTGACGTCGCCCGCCGCGCTGACCGAGTCGCCAGAGAAGTCATGGGCACTAACGCCGTTGATCACAAAGCCGCCGGTGCCGGTTGCCACCTCCGAAAGATTCACTCCTGCGCCATCGGCCTTGCCAAACACCACAAAACTAGCTCCACTGTCGGTGTCGTTGGGGTCGTCGTTGGGAGCGCCCACAATCAAATCTGCCAGACCATCGCCGTTGACGTCGCCGGCCGCGCTGACGGAAGAGCCAGCGTAGTCACCCTCGTTGACGCCGTTGATCGCAAAACCGTCCATGCCTGATTCGACGTCGGAGAGGTCCACTGGAGCGCCACTAGCTTTGCCAAATACTACGAAGCTGGCGCCACTGTACGAGCCGCCGGGACTGTCAAAGGGCGCGCCCACGATCAAGTCCGCCAGCCCATCGCCGTTCACATCCCCGGCACCGCTGACCGAGCGGCCAGAGAAGTCGTAGGCATTGACGCCGTTGATCACAAAGCCGCCGGTGCCATCCGCAACATCGCTAAGCGCCACCGCCGAGCCATTGGCTTTGCCAAATACTACGAAGCTGGCGCCGCTATCGTCGCCGTTGGGGTCATCTTGAGGCGCACCCACAATCAAGTCTGCGAGTCCATCACCATTGACATCCCCAGCAGCGCTGACCGAGTGGCCAGAGAAGTCATAGGTATTGACCCCATTGATCACAAAGCCGCGGCTATCCGTGTTGGTCTGGATACTGGACAGCTCCACCGGCGCTATCGGCAGGCCAACCACTTGCACACCTTGTTGCACCAGAACCCGCACCGTCGCATCCAAAAGTGCGTTGTTGTACACATCGTAAGTGATGCTATCGATGGTTTCGGTGCTTCCTGACGGCGCGAAACTCGAACCATTGAAATTCACTCGATCTGTAGTACCGCCCTGAATACGCAGCTCGTTGGCGGCTTCATCACCCATCAGGGTGATGACATCATCACGGTTCAGAGTCAGGATGCTGCCCTGTTGGTTCAGATCGATGATTTCGATACCGGTCAGCCGAGTGTTGGCGATGGCGGTTAAATCCAGATCAAAGGCCGTATCCAAGCGCAGGGTATCGGTTCCGGTACCGCCATCCAGACTGGCAAAGGAAGCGTCGCTGATGGCGAGGATGTCATCACCCGCGCCACCGCGCAGCACATCGGCGCCGCCATTGCCTATCAGCACATCATCGCCCTGGCCGCCGACCAATTGATCAGCGGCGGCTGTACCGGTGAGGGTATCGTCATTCGTGGTGCCGACAGTAGCGCTGGTACCTTGGCCACCAAAGATCACAAAGCTGGCCCCGCTTTGGAATAAATCATAGGGATCGTCATAGGGAACGCCGACGATTAAGTCCGCAAAGCCATCGCCGTTCACATCTCCGGCAGCGCTGACTGACTGGCCGGAGCGGTCATCAGCACTGACGCCGTTGATCACAAAGCCGCCTATACCCGTCTCCACATCGGATAGCTCCACCGCTGTGCCATCGGCCTTGCCAAACACCACAAAACTGGCACCACTGTCGGTGTCGTTGGGATCATCACGAAAGGCACCGACAATCAAGTCGGCCAAGCCATCACCGTTCACATCCCCAGCGGAGCTGACCGAGTAGCCGGAAAAATCATTCGAACTGACGCCGTTAATCACAAAGCCGCGGTTATCACTATCTTGCTCCAGTTCCGATAGCTCCACAGCAGCACCATCGGCTTTGCCAAACACCACAAAACTGGCGCCGCTGGTCCAGCCATTGGGATCGTCTTCGGGCGCCCCAACGATTACGTCTGCAAGGCCGTCCCCGTTAACGTCCCCAGCCGCGCTGACCGAGATGCCAGATTGGTCTTGTCTGCCGGAACCGTTAATCACAAAGCCGCGGTTATCACTATCTTGCTCCAGTTCCGACAGTTCCACCGCCGCGCCACCGGTCTTGCCAAACACCACAAAGCTGGCGCCACTGAATATTCCGTTGGGGTCATCACCCCAAGCACCGACAATCACGTCCGCCAGTCCATCGCCGTTCACGTCGCCTGCCGCGCTGACCGAGCGGCCAGAGAAGTTATAGGCATTGACGCCGTTGATCACAAAGCCGCCGGTGCCGTTTGCTACCTCGGAAAGATTCACTGCGGTGCCATCAGCCTTGCCAAATACCACAAAACTAGCGCCGCTAGAGTCGCCATTGGGATCGTCATATTGGGCGCCCACAATCAGGTCTGTCAGGCCATCGCCGTTGACATCGCCGGCTGTGCTAACCGAAACGCCGGCTTGGTCGTTTAGGGAGACCCCGTTGATCACAAAGCCGCGGTTATCCGTGTTGCTCTCAATACTGGACAGCTCCACCGCCGTGCCATCGGTCTTGCCAAACACCACAAAGCTGGATCCGCTGAACGAGCCGTTGGGGCCGTCACCGGGCGCGCCAACGATCAGGTCTGCCAAGCCATCGCCGTTCACATCGCCAGCGCCGCTGACCGAGTTGCCAGATCGATCGCCCGGGCTAACCCCATTGATCACAAAGCCGCCGGTGCCATTCGCAACATTGCTAAGCTCCACCGCCGTGCCATCGACCTTGCCAAAAACCACAAAACTGGCGCCGCTGCGCCTGCCATTGGGGGCGCCGCCGTGGGCGCCGACAATCACGTCGGCAAAGCCGTCGCCGTTCACGTCCCCAGCGGCGCTGACCGAGGCGCCGGAGAAGTCGTTTGCGCTAACCCCGTTGATCACGAAGCCGCCGTTATCCGTGTTGGTCTGGATACTGGACAGTTCCACTGCTGCGATCTGCGCTGTCTGTCCGGGCGTCGTAACCGACCGATCCAGATCCGTACCCACAATTTCCCGGTACACAAACGTCGATGAGTTCAGCAGCAGGGTCTGGCTTACGTCCACAAACCCATCCGCAAACACCAATCGATCCTGATGGCTCTGAATGGCTACACTCACGGACTCTTCATCACCCCCAACGCTGCGGGTAAACGTATATGTGTTACCCACGATCGTTTGCGTGTAGTCACCAAGCGTACCGGTCAAGTAGATCGCATCCTTGCCGCTGCCCAGATCCGTCGCTTTTACTATGCTGCCTGGAGCCACAAGCACCGAGTCATCACCCACGTTTCCCGTGACCTGAAGCACCGTACCCGGCTTCACACCGGGAACATGGCTACCCGATGCGTCGGTGATGTACACCAGTAGGGCATCTGCGCCGACATCTGGGTTATCTATATCCGCTAATGCGGGTGTGGGCCGCGTGGCATCCAAATCTTCAGTCGTCACGTTTCGGTAGCTGAAGTTCGTTTGATCCAGCAGCTTTGCTTGATCTACGTCCACGGCACCATCAGCAAAATACAGGGTATCCACATGGCTCTGTATAGTGACCGTGACTTCTTCACGTTGGCCATCTATTACCCGACTGAAGACGTATTGGTTGCCGCTGATGGTTTGTTCGTAATCACTCAATGCACCGGTGAAATAAATACGATCTAGGCCAAGCCCCAGAGAAGTGGCATCCACTTGGGTGCCTGGGCCTACATACAGCCAGTCCTTACCGGTGTTGCCGGTGATACGGGCTATTTGGCCTGTGAGCGGCAGTTGTGAAAAAGAGGAATGCCAGGGGACATAGGAGCCGCTGGCGTCGGTGACAAAATACAATACTGCTGACATGCTGATACCTCCATTCGGGTGGGTAGCTTTGAATAGAGGCGCGACGGCTGGTATTGCTGAAAAAAACACGGCTGGCCAGCATGTTTGCCGGTCTATCAGCCAACGACTATTCGCCACCTGCTACGCTGGTGAGCATTTGTACTCCGTGGTTTTCGGGTTGAATCAGATGGCCTCTACGCAACAACAAGGGAACGTTGCCAAGTGAAATCGGGAGATGTCACCTGCCTCACGATAAGCGGTAGCTGCTAGTGGATCGATGGTCGGTATGCGGCCGGGTCGATCAGGCGGGGTTGGGCTGTGGTTGCGGCGCGGTTTTGCGTCGTCGGCAAATGGCCGCGTAGCTGGCGGGGATCAAATACAGCGCAATAATCGCGGAGCCGGCAACCCCGCCGGCGATGGCGGTGGCCAAGGGTGGCCAGAACTTTCCGCCGTTGACGATCAGCGGGATAAATCCGCCAATGGTGGTCAGCGTGGTCGAGACAATATGTCTCGAGGCATCCATGACTACGCCTACTACCGCTTCGGTATCGCCGGCGCTGGCAGCTTCGCTGGCTTTAAGCGCGGACAGCACAATAATTGCGCCGTTGATGGCTAGACCCATCATGCCCAAGGCCCCGATCAACGCCATGTAGCCAAAGGGGTGGCCAAACAGCCTAAGCCCCAGTAAGGCCAGCCCGAAGCTGAGAATAGCCACGATGCCGATCAATCCTGCTTGACGGAAGGAGTTGAGCGACAAAATGACCACCACGGTCATGGCCAACGCAAAAAAGACAAATACCGACACGATGTTGCCCATGGATTCCGCGCTTTCCTCGGCGGCGCCGCCAATGGCTAGCCGATAACCCGGCGGCGGCTCATAGCCCTGGTCCGCCAGTTTCTGCTGGATCTGCTTCAGTACGGTGTCAGGCAGGGTGAAAGGTTGCAGAAAGGCCTGAACGGTACTTAGGCGTTGGCCTTGAAGACGATCAATGGCGGCAGCGGTTGGCTGCAGCTGCCAGCTTCCCAGTTCTTGAAGCGGTATGCCGGTTTGTCCACGAGCCTGCAACGGCAGGGTGGTGAGGTCTGCCATGTCGTTGCGGTAGCGGTCGGCCAACTGCACTCGGACCGGGATCTGTCGGTTGCCTTCCAGCACCGTGCCGGCAGGCTGTCCGGTGAGTAGGGCGTTGATGTTCTGTGCCAGCTCGCCAGTGCTCAGGCCACTGACTGCGGCCGCATTTTCCCGCGGCGCGAAGGTGAGCTTGGGTTCGGTGGTGGACAGGGTTGCCCGAACGAAGGTGACTTCCGGGACGCCAGCGATAAGGGCGCGCAGTCGCTGGGCTTCTCGTCCTAGCGTATCCAGATCCGGGCCAATGATGCGCAGTTCGATGGGCGCGTCGGCGGGCGGACCTTGCTCGAAGGGTATGGCCAATACTTCCGCCTCAGGCAATGCACGGGCAAGGTCTGCTTGCAGTGTGCTGAGCACTTTCGCGGTGTTGTTTGCTGAAGAGGTATTCACCCAACCGGAGGCAAAGCTGGGCACCCGTTCGTTGAGGGTGACGGCGTTGTAATAAACCCGGGGCGCGCCCTCACCGACGGTCCAAAAGGTGTCGGTAATTTCTGGGTAGCTGCGCAGCACTTGGTCGGCACGAAAGACGCTGTCCTGTGTTTCCCAAATCGATGCTTGGCTGGGCAGGGCGATTTGCACTTGAAACTGATTGCGGTCCACGGCAGGAAAAAACTGATTGGTCAGCGTGTGCGCAAAGCCAAAGCCGAGCAGCGGCATAATCAGCGCTGCACCAATGCCAAGCATGGGGCGGTCGATGGCCGCAGTGAGAGATCGACGATAGGCCCGGCTGATGGTTGCGCTGGAAAAGCCCTGCTGCCACCAGCCGCCGCTGTCCTTTGATGGCCAGCGTTGCTCTAGATAACCCGCAAAGGCGGGTACCACCGTCATGGCCAGTAAAAAGGAGCTGGCTACGGACAAGGCCACCGTGACCCCCAATGTGCCCGTGAAGTCGCCAACGCCTCCTGGCGCCAGAGCGATGGGCATAAAGGCAAAGACCGTTGTGGCGGTGGAGGCGCCCAAGGGTACCCACAGGTGATTGATGGTTTGTCCAATGGCTTCATCGATGGGGGCCCCGCGCTGGCGTTTTAGCTTGTAGTCCTCCACCACAACAATGGCGTTATCGATGAGTAGGCCCAAGGAAATGATCAGGCCCGTGACGGACATTTGATGCAGGGGTATGTCCAAATACATCATGCCAATCAAAACCATGCCCGCAGACAGCGGTAGGGCCAGGCCTACCGTCAGGGCTGAGCGCGCGCCCATTAACCAGATCAACACCAACAGCACTAACACCAGGGCAAAGATTAGGTTGGTGGCCAGCTCGACCATGCGTGCACCGGTATAGGTGTTTTGCAGATAGACGATCTCGATACCGATCCCGTCTGGCAGCTCGCTCTTGAGATCGTTTACCACCTGCACAGCGGTGTTGGTCCAAGACTCAATTTGCAGGCCTGACTGCATTTTTGCGTTGACGTAGAGCACTCGTTGGGTGCCGTGAAAGGCCAGGCTGCGGGGTGGGTTCATGACCGTTTTGCTGACTTGTGCGATGTCGGAAACGCGCAGGGTTTGGCCGTCCGAGCCAACCATCAGGGGAATGCCGGCGATACGTTCCGCGGATTTCAGGTCCGCTTGCACTTCGACTAACACGTCGCTGGCGCCAGCACGCAGGCGCCCGGCGGGTATCTTGGTGTCGGCGTTGGCAATGGCGCTGGCCAGACCCAACGGATCCATGCCGCTGCTGGCAAGCTTGAACGGATCAATGGCTACGCGGATTTCTTCTTCGGCTTCTCCCCAGGTTTCGGCAATTTCGGTGCCTGAGGTATTGGCAAGACGCAGTCGTAAGGTTTCGGCGAGTCGGGAGAGAATGCCCAGTTGCGGTGACGAGGGATGCTCCCAGCTCAGGGCCACGATGATGGTTGAGGCAATCGGGGTTCGAACCACCAGTTCGGGTTCAATGGTGCCTCTGGGCAAAAGGGGCACGGTGTCGCCTAGGATGTCCCGAACTTGCGACCAAATGTTGTCGGTTTCTGAGCTCTCCACGTTGTCATACAGCTCAATCAGCACCACGGATTGCCCCGCCTTGGAGCTGGAGCGCAGTTCTTTGATTTCAGGGATTTCGCGCAGGGCGGTCTCGATAGGTTCGCTGATCAAGGTTTCCATACGCTGGGCCGTCGCCCCTGGCAGGAAGGTATTAACCCCGGCATAGCGCTCGGCCATGCTGGGGTCCTCCTGGCGAGCCAGGCCCAGAAAAGCAGCGCCACCCAAAACCACGATGAACAGCACCATCAGGATGCTGATTCGTGGGTTGGTGAAAAAGAGACTAGCGCGCACTGAAAGACACCGTGGCGGGCACCGGTATGACGCGCTGGTTAGGCACAATGCGTTGGGTGCCAGTGGCTACCACGCGGTCCCTAGCTGACAGCAGGCCGCGGACATAGGCCCGGTCGCCGTCGTTGTGGACGATTTCTACCAAACGGCGCTGAACGGTGTTTTCTGCGTCGACGATGAATAGGCCCCAAAGCCCGCGATCCATGGCGGTGAGCGCATCGATGGGTACCCAAAAGCCCTGGCTGGCAACGCTCTCGCTCAGCGCCAGCTCCACCACAGCTCCCAGCGGAATGCGTTCATCGGTCAGCGTAAAAATACCGGTGGCGGTGCGAGTTTGTGGGTCAACCTCGGGTAGCACGGTTCGCAACTGGGCGTTCACTTCCTGGCCCTGCCAGTTGATGACGTAGTTTTGATCGGTGGTTAGGGCGGCTACTGCGCTTTCCGGTATGCCAATATGGGCTTCTCGTCGGCCGGTCTCCACCAATCTCAACACCGTTGCACCGGGACCGATCTGACTGCCTTCGTCCACCAGCCGGGCTTGAATGACACCGTCAAAGGGCGCTGTTATCGACCCTTCGCTGAGGGCGATTTGCATGGCTTCGACTTGGGCCTGGGCGCGCTTCACTCCAGCCTCGGTTACCGCGAGTTGAGCCTTGCTGGCGCGAAACTGCAAATACGCCTCGTCGAAGGTTTGTTGAGAGACATTGCCATTGCTGCGCAGTAGGCGAATACGTTTTTCGGTATTGGCGGCCAGTTCGGTTTGCGCCTGTGCGGCCTGTTGGTTAGCCGCGGCCAACAAAGCATCGGACTGAGCCTGACGCAGGTTCGACTCCAGCGCGCGGGTATCCAGCTGAGCCAAGATGTCGCCAGCCTTGACCGTATCCCCTAGGTCGGCATACAGCGCGGCGACTTCGCCGCCCCGTTTAAAGCCTAAGTCCGAGCGGCGTGCAGCCTTAGTGGTGCCTGCATAGACACGAGTGGTGGTGAATGCAGCTTGGGGACTCACCTCAATGTAGGATACGGTGAGTTCCGCAGTCGCATCCGGGGCCAAGGTCAGGCCCAGCGCCGCCATGAGCAAAATAGCGTTGATCGATGTCAGCCGTAGGTGGTTGCGGTGCATAACTGAACTCTTGTTGTTGTGGGGCGCAGGATAAAGGATGACGCCTAATGTAAGCAATGCTCACATTAAGCTACCATCGGCCACCGTAACCACGCCAGTGCGGAGAAAATGTGAAAACAAAATCCAACTATCATCACGGCGATTTACGTTCGGTTTTGATGGCCCTTGCTGTTGAGGACATCAGCGCAAGTGGCGTAGAAAAACTGAGCCTTCGGGCGTTAGCTCGTCGGGCGGGTGTTTCTGCCACCGCACCGTTTCGGCATTTTGCGGACAAACAGGCTTTGTTAGCGGCGTTAGCAACACAAGGATTTGAAGATCTTGCTCAGCGCATGCAAATCGGCATCGAGAACGAGTCGGATTTGGCAAGACGATTTGTGCAGATGGGTGTGACCTATGTGGGCTTTGCCCGGGATTTTCCAGTGCACTATCAGCTCATGTTTGGCGCGGTGCTGGGCGATTTTTCTCAATCCCAAGACTTGCAGCGGGCAGCCGACAACGCCTACCGCCAACTAGACCAATTGCTGTGCCAGCTCGTCCAAGAGAAAAACCTGAGCCACGATGTCAAGACGCTGGGCGGAACGGTCTGGTCAACGGTGCATGGCATGGCGTCTTTGCTGTTGAATGTGCCCGTGGCTGAGCAGGCTATGGATTCCCAGCCGCGGCAGGCAGTGGCCATGCTGTCACAGGATGTCGAAGCATCGCTGTTGATTTTGTTACGTGGTATCACCGCCTCGACTTAAGCACGGTATCAGACCTGCCCCGTTCCCCGTTCCCGGTCTCCCGTCCCCCATCCCAGAGCTTGGGGATCGGTCGCATTGTCTGCACAGCTATTTCATACTCCCGCCGTCCCGTTTTGCGTTTTACTGGCAGAGGGCGCCTCAATCATCAAGGAGATCACATGGAATTCGATAATCGAATCACCCGTCTGTTGGGTATTGAAACCCCAATCGTTCAGGCGCCTATGGGCTGGATTGCGCGCTCGCAGTTGGCCTCAGCGGTGTCTAACGCCGGAGGTCTGGGCATTATTGAAACCTCTTCCGGCGAGCTAGAGGCCATCCGCGAAGAGATCTTAAAAATGCGCCAACTCACGGATAAACCCTTTGGCGTGAACGTGGCTCAAGCCTTTGTCCGTGATCCTGACATCGTGAATTTCATCATTGATCAAGGCGTTAAGTTTGTGACCACCTCGGCGGGTAACCCTGCGCGCTACACCGAGCAGCTGAAAACCGCGGGTTTGACGGTTTTTCATGTGGTGCCCAGTTTAAGTGCTGCGATTAAGGCCGTTGAGTGCGGTGTAGATGGCCTGATTGTGGAAGGTGGGGAAGGCGGTGGTTTTAAGAATCCCCAGGAAGTGGCCTCAATGGTGCTGTTGCCCCTAGTGCGCTCCAAAGTGGATGTGCCGATTATTGCCGCAGGCGGATTTTTGGACGGCGGTACCATGGCGGCGGCGTTTGCGTTAGGCGCCGAAGCAGTGCAAATGGGTACCCGGATGGTGTCTGCCGCAGAATCTCCGGTGCATGAGAACTGGAAGAACGCCATCGTCAATGCGGCCGAAACCGACACCGTGTTTTTGAATCGAGCCCACTCGCCAGCCCTGCGCGCCATTCGCACGGAAAAAACCTCACGGCTGGAATTCTCTGCGGATAACGTCATGGCGGAATTCGGCAACGCGACAGATTTGTACTTTGGCGGAGACATGGAAGCCAGCATCGCCCTGACGGGCCAGGTGGCTGGACGCATCGATTCCGTGCGACCGGTGGCGGAGGTGATCGCCGAGGTCAGGGCAGAGTTTTTTGCGGTGGTGGAATCCATGGCCAAACAATATCTGTGATGGAGTGCTATGCATTCATTTACCACTAGTTTGACCGGGCGTTGGGCCTTGGGTTTGACGGGGTTATCACGACGGCGGACCCAGGGACTGCTGTGGGTCTTGGTTTGGGTCCTCGCTGGCTGCACCCACGGCACCATCACGCCGGATCCTGAAATAGCCGAGTCCGAAACCACTACTGAAATGGGCATGCCGGACAACTCGCCGGAACAAGCCAGTCGGCAATATGTCGGGCTGTCCGAAAGCGAGGCACGAGCCCTGGCACAACAACGCGGGACTCCGTTTCGAGTAGTGCAACGGGATGGCCAAAGGCTGATGGTGACCTTCGATTTTGTCCGGGGCCGCATTAACGCCGAGGTGACCGGTGGCGTGGTGACGTCTGTGGTGGTTGAAGGCGCGAACCTGTCTGGTCAGCACGACTCCCGACCCCAGAAAACGCCGAGAGTGGCTGATTCTTGCTTGGTTTTCTTTGATGGCTGCAACCACTGTAGGCGCGGCGCTCCTGGGGGAGCCGCGGCCTGCACGAAAAAAGCCTGCGCGACTTACGAACCGGTCAGATGTTTGGATCCCTAAAATGCCGTTGATCTTCGCCTAGCGTTGGTAAGTCAGCGCTTGCCCGTAGGGCCCCTCTAATACCTGCTGACCATCATAGCGCTGGTGACCATTCACCCAAGTGCCGGCAATGCGATATTTGAAGGGGTAACCGCTGAAGGGGCTCCAGCCGCATTTGCTGAGTACCGGATCATCCGCGGTGGTGGTGTTTTCCTTAATCAGGGTGATATCCGCAAAGTAGCCCTCGCGCAAAAAACCGCGCTCAGCCACTTGGTACAACGTTGCTGGTGCGTGAGCGGTTTTGCGCACAATTTGTTCTAGGGTAAAGGTGCCGTCGGCAAAGCGTTCCATCAGTGATACCAGCGCGTGCTGCACCAAGGGCAAGCCCGCAGGTGCACCCGCGTACTTACGGCTCTTCTCTTCCAGGGTATGCGGTGCGTGGTCGGTGGCTATGACATCGATGCGATCTTCGGCAACGGCTTGGAGTAGGGCTTGGCGATCTGCCGCGGTTTTAATCGCTGGATTGCATTTGATGAATGCCCCGCGCTGGGCGTAATCCTCGGCACTGAAGAACAAATGATGCACGCAGGCTTCTGCAGTGATGCGTTTGTTCTCTAGTGGGCCTGCCTCGAATAAGGACATCTCCTTGGCCGTGGTTAGGTGCAGTACATGGAGTTTGGTGCCGAATTTTTTGGCTAATCCCACCGCCAACGAACTTGAGGCGTAGCAGGCTTCTTCGGAACGAATGTTGGGGTGTTCGTCAAAAGGGATGTCTTCGCCCCACTTTGCTGCGGCGGCGGCTTCGGCTGCAAGAATCATGGGTGTGCTTTCGCAGTGGGTGGCCACCAACAGATCTGTTGCGGCGAAGATGCCTTCTAGAGTGGTCTGGTCATCGACCAGCATGTTGCCGGTACTGGCGCCCATAAAAATCTTGATCCCACAGGTCAGGCTGGGATCAACGCTTTTGACCGCCTCCAGATTGTCGTTGGTGGCGCCTAAATAAAAGCCATAGTTGGCGGCGGAGCATTGGGCGGCTCGATCACGTTTGTCGATTAAGGCGCTTTGGGAAATCGTCAGGGGGTTGCAGTTGGGCATTTCCATGTAGCTGGTAATGCCGCCTGCGACAGCGGCTGCTGATTCGGTGCGAATGTTGCCTTTGTGTTCAAAGCCCGGCTCACGAAAATGCACCTGATCGTCGATCATGCCGGGAATCAGGAAGGCGCCTTCGGCGTCGATGACCTTGGCGTTGTCTGGCGCCGGGACATTGATGCCCTTGATGCGTTCGCCTTCAATGACCAGCTCGCCCTCGGTGATGGAGCCTTCGTTAACAATGCGGGCATTTACAATACGTTGGTTCATGATCGAATTTTTACCTCGGCTTCTATTTCTACGGGTACGCTGAAAGGCAGCTCTGCCATACCAACGGCGGATCGGGCATGGGTGCCCACTTCCGGTCCGAAAATCTGCAAAATTCTGTCGGAGCAGCCGTTGATGACCCCAGGGATCTTATTAAATCCCGGCGCCGCATTGACCATGCCAAACAACCGCAGCCATTTTTCAACTCGATCAAGGTCACCCAAATACGCCTGCAAACTGGCGCATAGGCCGAGGGCAATGTTGGCAGCGATGTCGTAGGCCTGGGCCTCGCTGACTTGATCTCCGACCTTGCCGAAGGGGCCGGCCATGGCGCCTGCGGCATCGGTGGGTACATGCCCAGACAAATAAAGGTGATTACCGTCGGCTCGCACCAAATCGAATGGCAGTGCGCCGGTATCCATGGGTTTTGGCAGAACGAAACCCAGCTCGTTCAAGCGTTGTTCGATGTTCACGATGTTGTGCTCAATTTGGTCAATGAAAGCCGCTCAGTTTTCACAAACAGCCGATGAAGGACGTTTGGGTGTCAAAAGCACTCTGGAACTCACTATAGAAGGTTCCTTCGGCGGATACACCAGCAGGTTTGTTGCCAAAACCCCACTCGGCTGACAAAGGATGGTCAGTCCGTGTCTCAGCCAGGTCGTGTCGTCCCCGTGCCTAGTGCGGCATAATGCGGCGATGAATGACGCCTCAACCGCAACCAGTACAAGCGCAAACTCGGACGGTGAACCGCAAAGTGCGGCGCATCAAGCCGTGCTCAAGCAGCTTAGATCTCTGCTGCCTGAGTCTAGCGTCATTACCGATCGCTCAGGCTTGAAGCCCTACGAAACCGACGGGCTCACCGCCATTCGCGAAATGCCTTGGGTGGTTGTCTTGCCCGAGACTGAGGCCCAGGTCGCCGCAGTGGTGCGTTGCTGCGCACAGCATGGCGTGCCCGTGATCGCCCGAGGGGCAGGTACCGGCCTTTCTGGTGGCGCTCGTCCCCACGCCCAGGGTGTGGTGCTGGGGTTGTCAAAGATGGCGGCCATTGAAGAAATCGACATCGACAATCGGGTGGCCCGGGTGCAGCCCGGCGTGCGTAACTTGGCCATCAGTCAGGCAGCTCAAGAATATGGGCTCTATTACGCCCCAGACCCGTCATCCCAAATCGCCTGCAGCATCGGTGGCAACGTGGCGGAGAATGCTGGTGGGGTGCACTGTCTGAAGTACGGTCTGACCGTGAACAATGTGCTGGGTGTTCGAGTGGTGCTGGCCGATGGGGAAATTGTTGAGCTTGGCGGTGCCCTTTACGACAACCCCGGTCCAGATTTGCTGGCTTTGCTGTGTGGCTCGGAAGGCATGCTGGGGATCGTCACCCAAGTCACCGTGGCGTTGCTGCCCATCCCAGAAACCAAGGCGGTGCTCTTAGCGGGCTTTGCAAAGGTCGTAGATGCGGGCAATGCGGTGGCGGACATCATTGGGTCCGGCATCATTCCTGCGGGAATGGAGATGATGGATAAGTTGGCGGTGCAGGCTGCCGAGGCCTTTGCTAAGGCCGGTTATCCGCTGGAAGCGGAAGCTATTTTGATTATTGAGCTAGACGGCGCAGAAGCCGAGCTGGCTTCTTTGACCGATCAGGTAAAAGCGTTGCTGCAACGTAACGGCGCCTATCAAATCGATGAGGCGCACGATGCCTCCACCCAGGCTAGGCTGTGGAAAGGGCGCAAGTCCGCTTTTCCGGCGGTGGGACGGTTGTCGCCAGACTATCTGTGCATGGATGGCACCATTCCGCGCAAGGCACTGCCTGGGGTGCTCACAGAAATCGACACCATCTCCCAGCGCTTTGGCTTGGCGGTGGCCAATGTCTTTCACGCCGCGGATGGGAATCTGCATCCACTGGTGCTGTTTGATGCTAACGAACCCGGGCAAACCGATAAGGCGATGGCCATGGGAGCGAAAATCCTTGAGGCCTGTGTGGCTGCCGGCGGCACCATTACCGGTGAACATGGGGTTGGGGTAGAGAAGCTGGACACCATGTGCGTGCAGTTCACCAGTGCCGAGTTAGAGCAGTTTTTCCGCTTGAAAGCAGCCATGGATCCACAGGACATTCTCAATCCCGGCAAGGGCATCCCGACCCTGACTCGATGTGGGGAACTGGGTGGCATGCATGTGCACAACGGTCGCTTGCCGTTTCCGGATCTGGAACGTTTTTAGTGTCTGGAGATACCGCTACACGGCTCATGGATCAAATTTGCTCTGCAGCTGCGGATAAGCAAAAGCTACTGATCCAGGGACACAGCAGTAAGCGCGGCTGGATGACACCGGCTCGGGGCGACTATGTTCTGGATCTGACAGCGCATCAGGGAATTTTGCAGTATCAACCCGAAGAGCTTGTGCTCACGGCCCGTGCGGGCACACCCATTGTCGAAATCGAACAAACCCTAGCGGCCCAGCGGCAAATGCTGGCGAGTGAACCACCCTGTTTGGCTGGCAATCCTGCCCGGTCCGGCACCCTGGGCGGCGCCGTGGCCAGCGGCCTGAGCGGTCCCGGTCGCCCTTGGCTAGGCGCAGTGCGTGACGGTGTGCTGGGGGTTGAGCTGATTAATGGCAAGGGCGAGTACCTGCGCTTTGGTGGTCAAGTGATGAAGAACGTTGCTGGCTATGACGTGTCGCGGCTGCAGGCCGGTGCCTGGGGATGCTTGGGGGTCATGTCCGTCATTAGCATGCGCGTACAGCCCTGGGCCGAAACCCAATGTACTCTCAGCGCCGCCATGACCGCGCAAGCAGCCACAGCCCTGTGCGCCGAGTTAGGTCGTCGTAATCTGCCAATTACCGGTAGTTGTTGGTATCTGGGGGTTTTGTACCTACGGTTGGCTGGCAACGACAGCGGCGTGGCTGCAGGCATAGCGGCGCTAGCGGCCATGGGATTGGCGAAAACCGAAGCCGTGCCCTCGCTTTGGCAGCAGCTGAAAAATCACGAACACCGATTTTTTTATCGCAACGAGAATCCTCATGGGGATGCCGGGGAAGGGGAAAACCGATCCGGCGACGCGGACGCAACCCGAGGATCCACGCTGTGGCGGGTGATAACGCCGCCAGCGGCGCCACAACCGGAATTTCTCGCCAATCCGGATCAGGATTTGCTCATGCTTTGGGGCGGCGGCTTGCGCTGGCTTTATCACCATGATGCCCAGGCGGTAAAACATTACAGCCAGCAAGTGGGTGGCTGGTGTTGGGCCTTAGGGGACTCGCTACCCGTTGATCCTGTATCCAAGCGGATCATGGATCAGCTGGGGTTGGCCTTTGATCCCGACGGCGTCTTTGCCCACCCACTGGATTTAGGTTCCACGGCGACCCCAGCCCAGGGTGGGAGGGGTTAAAGGTGCAAACCCAACTGCCAGCAGAGTACATCGCCACCGACCGTGGTCGCCGGGCCAATGAGATCCTGCGCAGCTGCGTGCATTGTGGTTTTTGCAACGCCACCTGTCCGACCTATCAGCTTTCTGGGGATGAGTTGGATGGTCCCCGCGGGCGTATTTATCTGATTAAGGAATTCTTGGAAGGCGCGCAAAGCCCGGCGCGTGTCACCGAGCACTTGGATCGTTGCCTGACGTGTCGCGCCTGCGAAACCACCTGTCCTTCGGGTGTCGCCTACGGTGAATTGGCTGAAATCGCCCGGGCGGAGATTGGTCCTCAGCGTGCAGGGATTCAGGGTGGTCTGCGTCGGTTTTTGCAATGGCTGGTGCCTAACCCAAGGCGTTTGCGTTTGCTGTCCAGGCTGGGCAAATACGCCAGATTCGCGCTGCCAAGGCCTTTGGCGGCTCAGGTACCCAATCAGGTTACCCAGGCGCTTGTCGCCAATACCCAAGGCTCGCGTCAAATTTTGCTGCTCCAGGGCTGCGCCCAACAAGTCACCACGGGTGGTGTGAACCAAGCGCTGCAGGACTTGTTGCAGACACGGGGCATTGGGGTCATGACGTCGCCCATGGAGGGTTGCTGCGGTTCGTTGGACCTGCACCTGGGCGACGAAGACAAAACCCTGAAGGCCGTACGCAACAATGTGGACGCTCTTTACCCGCTGCTTGGCACTGTGGATGCCATCGTGTCGACGGCATCTGGCTGTGGGGTAACCGTCAAAGACTATGGGCGTCTGCTCGCCGCAGAACCAGAGTACGCGGAGCGCGCAGCAAAAGTTGCCGCGGCTACCCTAGACGTCAGTGAATACTTGAGTCGCAAACTGCCTGAATCAGCTCAGCCCCTGAAAGCCATCCATCCGGGGATGCGAGTCGCCTGGCACGCTCCGTGTAGTCTGCAGCACGGCCAGCAAAGCGAGGGTGTGGTGGAATCGCTGTTGACCAATGCCGGCTATGCGTTGGTGCCGGTTCAGGATGCCCATCTATGCTGCGGGTCTGCGGGCACGTATTCGGTGTTGCAACCGGTTTGGGCTGAGCAACTGCGCGAGAACAAGCTCCGGGCGCTGCAACGGGAAGCACCGGACATGATTGCCACCGCGAATGTGGGGTGCCAAACCCATTTGGCCATGGGGGCGAATACCCCAGTTGTGCACTGGATTGAACTCGTCAGTTAACCTAGTCTAAGGCCTATCCAACCGGGGGGAAGGACATGGTTTTAGAGGAAGAGGGCAGTTCTGCCCGTGATTACGGTTTTTTGATGTTCCTGACATTGCTCAATGTCATGAACTTCGTCGATCGCCAGTTGTTGGCTAGCTTCGCCAACTGGATCGTGCCAGACCTGGGCTTGAGCAATACCCAGTTTGGTTTGTTAACGGGTCTGATCTTCATTTTCTTCTACTCTGTGGCTGGCGTCTTTATGGGCGTGTTGGCAGACCGGGTTAATCGAACTCGGCTGATCGCTGCGGGCCTGGCGCTTTGGAGCGCTTTGACTGCGTTATCGGGTATGGCCAAGGGCTTTGTCAGTTTGGCGATTCCGAGACTTTTCATCGGTGTTGGTGAATCCATCATGACACCTACCGCCATGTCGCTGCTGGCGGACCGTTTTCCGTCTTCTCGTCTGGGTTTTGCGTCCGGCGTTTACTACATGGGCGTACCCATTGGGGTCGCTGCCAGCCTTTTTGTTGTGGCTTATTTAGAGCCGCTGTTGGGCTGGCGAGGCTGCTTTTACGCCCTGGGCGCGTTGGGTATGGTGTTGGCGCTGGTGATGTTCTTTATGAAGGAAACCCCGCGGCGTCATGAAGTCGAGGCCCAGGCGCGGCAGCAAGAAGCGGTTGAGCGCCCGTCGGTGCGGGAGATGCTATCCATTCTGGTGCAGGCCTTTAAAAATTCCCCCGCGCTGCTGATGACGGTGCTGGGCGGGGTGGCGTTTCACTTTATTTTGGGCGCTGCGACGTTTGAACAACTGTGGTTTGTTCAGGAGCGGGGGTTTGATCGAACCGAGATTGCCGAACTCAGCGGCTGGTTAGCCTTTGCAGGCGGCATTGCGGGGAACCTGTTTGGCGGTGCGGGCGGCGATGCGTTTTTGCGCAAAACCGGCATTGGGCGGCCGATGTTTTTGTTCTGGATCATGCTCGTGTTGACGCCCATCTCGCTCTACTACCGGATCGCCGATCCCACTTCGATGTTCTTTTTGTTTGGCATCTTTATCGGTTATTTCCAGCTGGGTTGTTTTTATGGCCCGACCTTCGCAACGGTGCAGGAACTGGTACCGCCGCAAATTCGTGGCACGGTGGTGGCTTTTTACATCCTGTCGCTGAACTTCTTCGGCCTTGGGCTGGGTGTGACCGGCGGCGGCATTGTTGTGGATTGGATGATTGGTCAAGGCATTGCCGAGCCTTACACCATGACGCTACTGGCGTTTACCGCGCTGTCCCTGATTGCCATCCCGCTGTTTTTCTTCGCAGGCAGGCGTTTTGAGCGTGACCGAGAGGCGCTCTATGCCAGCGTGACGTAGATACGCAGCCCAAACAAAAACAAACACATCAGATTAATTGGTAAGGAGATCGCCTTGTCTGAGCAACCTATGGCCAATGAGCCTAACCACGAGTCGGAGTTAACGGACAAAAAGCAGGCCCGTGTTGACGCGCTCATGCAGACGTCCTGGTATCGCTGGTATGCCCTAGCGATCTTGGTCTTAGTTTTCTGTTCCAGTCATGTGGATCGGCAAATCATGGGCATTTTGCTAGAGCCCATCAAACTGGAGCTGGGTGCCAGTGACACCCAGATGGGATTTTTGATCGGCCTCACCTTCGCCATTTTTTATGCCACCTTGGGTATGCCGATCGCCATGCTGGCGGACCGTACGAATCGGCGCAACATCATCGCCTTGGCCACCACCATCTGGTCCGGTATGACCGTGGTATGTGCCTTTGTGGGCAGTTACGCCCAGCTAGCCATGGCGAGAATTGGCGTCGGTATTGGTGAGGCGGGCTCCAGTCCTCCGTCTCACTCCATGATTTCTGATCTGTTCCCGCAACACCAACGGGCCACCGCCATGGGTATTTTTGCCATGGGTATCAATCTGGGTTTGCTGATTGCTTATCTAGGTGGTGGTTGGATGAGTGAACACTGGGGTTGGCGCACCACCTTTATCGTGGTGGGTTTGCCGGGCATTTTGATTGCCCTGCTGGTGAGGTTCACGTTGATTGAACCACCCCGGGGTGCATCGGAAGCGGCCAAACAGGATCGAGCCCAAGCCCCCGGTCTGGGTGAGGTTTGGAAAACCATGCTGCAGACCCCTGCGACTAGGCATGTGGTGTTTGGGTCTGCCCTGGCGGGTTTTGTTGGTTACGGCATGACCCTTTGGCTGCCGGCATTTTTTGTTCGGTCCCACGGTCTTAGCCAAACCGAAACCGGTTTTACCCTGGCCTTGATGTCAGGCATCGTCGGCGGAATTGGCACCTTTACTGCGGGCCGTATGGCCGACCATTTAGCCATGCGTGATCCGCGCTGGCTGGCCTGGGTTGTGGCGCTGGGCAAGGGCGGGCTGGTGCCGTTTTTGGTGCTGTTCTTCTGGCTGACGGATTTCACCTCAGCATTGTTGGTGTACATCATTCCCGCGTTCTTCGCAGGATTTTACCTGGCGCCAACCTTTGCCATGGTGCAGCAGCTGGTGCCAGTGCAAATGCGCTCTGTGGCGGCGGCTATTTGTTTGTTCCTGTTGAACATCATCGGTATGGGGCTGGGTCCCCAAGGTGTGGGTATTCTTAGCGACGTTTTCTCTGAGCAGTATGGCGTAGAGTCCCTGCGTTACTCGCTGATGGTCTTCAGTCTGGTGAACCTATGGTGTGCCTGGCATTACTTTCAGGCCGCCAAAACCCTGCAAAGGGATACCCAGCGGGTAGCTGAAATGTCCGGGGCAGAGCAAGCCAGCGCTTAGCGACTGGCCACACTCTCGATATTGGTTACCGCAACCCGCACCTGTCCGGCACCCGCTTGTATGTGGGTGCCGACGCGGGTGGTTCGGTTGGCAGGCAAGGCTGGGACTCGCTGAGTAAAGCTGCGCCGCCTGCCTTGCGCGTCTACAACGCTGATGTCTAGGTTCACCCCTGCCAGCCCGCGTGGGCTTTTGTTGGTGGCTTCAACCAGCACGGTGCCATCGCTGTCTATACCCCAACGCAGATCGATCAAACCCTGAGGTTGCTGCTTGCTGCGCAGGGAAATCAGAGAGGTCATGGCGGCTTGGCCAGTTGCACCACTGTCGCCGGCGGCCTTGGCATAGAGCTGCTCTGCCTCGGTCAAATTGCCCTCGCGCTCTGCGATAGCCCCTAACGCTTGATAGGCCTGAGCGGTCTCTAACAGCTGCAGACTGCGGTTAAGGTGACGTTTGGCTTTAACAATGCGTCCGCGTTCCTCGCTGATCACGCCGCTGCGCAGCAGTGGATAAAAGAAGTTGGGGTTTAACTCGATGGCGGTATCAAAGGCCCGGTCGGCAGCGGCCAAGGCGTTTTCACTGGCTTCGATGTCTCCGAGCAGCGTGTAGAAATGGCCTTCCTTAGGCTCCAGCTCAATAGCCTCGTTGACTAAGCGTCGGGCGGCTTTGCTGCGATTATCCGCCAGTGCTTTTTTGGCTTCGCCGTAGGCGTCATAGGCAGGCTTAGTTCGGTTCAGTCGGGCCATCATTTGCTGATAACGCGCTCGACCTTGAATACCGCCTCGAGGCAGCGTTTGAGCGTGGGCGCGATTCGTATCCACCCGTTCTTGGGAGGGCGGGTGGCTGGCAAACAGGCCTTCGAGAAAATTTGGTTGTCGATTGTCTTTTAACTTAACGAAGGTTTGCTGCAGGTCCACGGCGCCTTGGGGGTCGTAGCCCGCTCGGCTCATGTAGTTCATGCCGTAAATATCGGATTCGCGCTCATCGTCTCTGCCGTACTTCGAGTTCACTAGCGCCGCTCCAGCACCGGCTCCCAAGACGGCAATTTCGCCATAGTCGCTGCCAGCGGTGGCAACGCCGGTTGCCAAGACCGCTACCTGAAGTAAGGAGCCACGCTGAAACGACTGGGCGCCGTGTTTGGCGGCTGCGTGTACAACCTCGTGGCTAAGCACTGCTGCCAATTCAGCTTCGCTGTTCAATTCGGTTAGGAGCCCGCGGTTAATGGCTATTTTGCCTCCTGGCATGGCCCAAGCGTTGGGGGTGGAATCGTTAATGACCGCAAATTCGTAGGGTAACTGACGATCACTGACAGCTGCGATTTTGTTCCCCACTTCCTGTACGTAGGCCTGTACGGCCGGGTCTGCAACGTAGTCACCGCCCTGGCTTTGGCGAGCAGGTACATAGTGCTTGGCGCCGGTGTTCAGCTCCCAGCTTTCGGACACCAGACTGAGCTCGCTTTTGCCCGTGACCGGGTTGGTGGCGCAGCCGGTTAGGGCGCTAACGGCAAACAGAACAAGCCACAGGCTCTGTCGGCGGAGTGTATTCGCTGGCCAGTTGCCGCGGTTATGTGGGCTGCGGCGGGGCAATGCGTAGAGATGGGTTTGCATGGTTATTCTCCGGTGGCTGGCTAGGGATGGTTACCCCCTAGCGCGGCCGTAGCGTCGTTGAATCTGTTGGGCATCGGCGGATTTGCCTTGGGCCTGGTAAACGTCTGCTAGCTGCAACCAAGCGGCAGCAGACTTGTTGCGGTCGCTACCGGCCAAGGCTATGGCCTTGCGCGCGTGCTGAAACGCGGTGACGTCGTCGCCTTGGATCAAATGTGCTCTGCTTAATTTGATCCACAGCAGGGCCTCTCGCGGTTCGATTCGAATGGCCCGTTCGAGCAGCACGATGGCGGTATCGGTTTGTTGCTCGGCCATGGCCGTATCTGCGCGAGCCAGCAAGGTTTGTGCAGCGCTGTTGGTGGGTGGCTTGATGAGGATTTCGGCTGGTTTTGTGGATTCGCCGGTTTGTGGGGCCGATGTCGTAGGGGTTGTGTCGCCGCCAGACCCTCTCTCGGTTACCGGTACATTGCCGCTACTGACGCAGGCGGCCAAGATCCCGGTGAGGGCAAAAAGACAGATGCCCCGGAAGCACTCTGTGTGGTTAACCGTGTTTTTGCGAATCATTGGCACCCCAAATGCTGTTGCCTCAGTGAGTCAGATGAGGCCGTATCCTTGCATGAAATCCGCTGGATCGACCTAGCCCAAGAGGATCAGATTTAGCGGCTAAAGATCGATCGCAAGCGGTCGCCAAAGCTTGATTTGATCTTGCACCCGGGCTTGATGCCCAGAGTATCCGGGCGGGCTATGGGGAGTACAACCACATCGGCGCACATTTGCGTGGCCTGTAGGCCGGTGTCGTATTCAATTGCGATCAAGTTCTCACTTGGGGGCATGGCCAGAGGACTGGGGCCCTGCGCTCGCATCATGGCGTTCCAGATTCGCATGGCGCCAGAGGTGCCGGTCAAGCCGGTGGGTTTGTTGTCGTCCCGGCCCACCCACACCACTGACAGCTGGCTGCTGTCGAAGCCCGCAAACCAGCTGTCTCGATTGTCGTTAGAAGTGCCGGTTTTGCCCGCTACGCCCTGCTGAGCGTAGGGTGATGTGCGCCCTGTGCCTCGTTGCATGACGATTTCTAGCCCTCGAGTCAGGCTTTGCGCCACCTCTGGTTCGATGGTTTGCTCAAGCTCAAAGGGGTGATGGGACAGGGCGTTGCCTTGTTCGTCCAGAACCGCGATGACGCTCTTGGGCGGCACCCGAAAACCGCCGCTGGCAAAGTTGCCATACAGTTCGGACAGTCGAAGCGGCGACATGGGTTCGGCACCCAGGAAAAACGAGGGATAGCGGTTGACCGGCGCATAGTCCAGCAAATCCGCAAAACGCCGTTGTACCGTGCTCAGCCCCAAGCGATTACCCAAGTCGACGGTGGCGAGATTCAGCGATAGGGCGAGGGCTTTGATCATGGGCAGCTCGCCCCGGGTCTTGCCGTCGTAGTTGCGTGGGCTCCAGGGTTCACCATTTGCTGGGGTAATGGTGATGTTCTTATCCTCAAGGGTGCTTGACCATTCGAAGCCGTTTTCCAACGCCGTGAGCACGATCAACGGTTTGATCACTGAGCCCACAGGCCGCTTGGCGTTGATGGCGCGATTGAAACCGTCCACCCGGCCCCGCCGACCACCGACCAGGGCCAGAACTTCACCGGTCTGAGTATCGGTGACAATGGTCGATGCTTGCAGTTCGCCTTCGCTGAGGCGACGTTCTTTTTCAATGGCGGCCAAGGTTGAGGTCACCGCTTGCTGGGCGTTTTCTTGTGTGCGCGGGCGCAGGGTGGTGAAAATTCTCAGGCCGCGAGAGCGTAGGTCACTGGCCGAGTAACGCTGGCTGAGTTCCATGCGCACCAGATCCATGAATGCCGGGTAATAAGCGCCGCCGCTGTTAGGACTGTCCACCACGCCAAGGGGCTGGCTTTTGGCTTGTGTGTGGGTATTCGCCGAAATTAAGCCGTCCTGTAAAAACGTGTCCAGGATGCGATCCCGCCGCCCAAGGGTGCGTTGAGGATAGCGAAATGGATTGTAGTAAGACGGGCCTCGAATGATGCTGATCAGGGTGGCTATTTGGTCTGGCGGCAGCTCGTTCAGTGGTTTGTTGAAATAGTATTGGGCGCCGAGGCCAAAGCCGTGAATGGCCCGGGCGCCGTTTTGCCCCAGAAATATCTCGTTGATGTAGGACGTGAGCAGATCTTCCTTGGAAAAACGCAGTTCCAAGATGACGGCCATGGCCAGCTCTCGGAGTTTGCGTTGAATGGTGCGCTCGTTGGTCAAGAAATAGCTTTTGACCAGCTGCTGAGTCAGGGTGCTTCCGCCCTGCTGTAACTCGCCGCTGCGAAAATTAACCAAGGCGGCCCGGGCAATACCGCTTGGGCTAAAGCCCGTGTGCTCGTCAAAGTTCCTGTCTTCCACGGCTTTTAGGCCTGCAGCCAGCAGTGCAGGGACTTGCTCAGGCGTCAGAATGACCCGGTCTTCGCCATGGGACGGGAAGAAGCTGCCAATAACCGCAGGCTCTAAGCGCACGAGATCCAACGGTTTGCCCTGGGTGTTCATGCGCTGTATTCGATCGCCCACAAACATCAGCTGCACAAGCATGGCCGGGCGAGTGGCTTCCATGAAAGCAAAGCCTCGCAGGTGCACGTTCACACCCCCGGGTATTGGCTGATAGGCCCCCGGGGCTTCCAGATCAGCGCTTTGCCGATAACCCAGACGTCGCAACTCGGCCTGGAGCTGGGCATTGGTCAGCTTTTTACCGGGATATAACTCTAAGGGTTGGGCATAGACCTGGGCGGGCACCGACCAGCGGCGCCCCTCGAAGGTTTTGCTGATGTGTCGATCCAAGTAGTAGAGATAGCCAGCGGCAATCAACAGCCCAGCCAGGGAGGCCCACATCACGCCTTTCAGCAGGGTCACCCACAACCATCGACGCAGTCGGGCGACGCGAGATTGGGGTTGCGCGGGCTTTTTGCCCTTCGACTTCTTGGGTTTTTTGGATTGGGTCTTTTTTTCCATAACCGGCGTGATAACTGCGCTGGGTGCCTGTAGACGCAGATTGGCGAATTACCACAGAGGGCGTCAATGAAAATCCTCAACGGTTTCAGCGAACACGCGCAGAAATTCTGGCGTGGTCGCTTGCCGGTGAACCGCGTTCCACAACGCTTCTGCGTTGTCGCTGCAATAACCACCGCTGGTCGGTTTTTCGCCAAGATCCATACCGTTAATCCAGATAATCAACCCGTTTAGCTCCAAAGGCTGGGTATGCCTTTCTTTCTGGCTTTTGCTGATCTCTCGAGCCTGTCCTCACCGCATTTTTTCAGTCGAGAACCAGGTTTTTGAGGCCCGACCAGCGCTGATGTTCGAGGTGGGCTGCTGGCGATTGTTAAGGAGTAAATATGTCGATTTCCATGGGTAAGCTAACGGTGTTGTTGGCATTTTTTTGTTGGGTCAGTATCGCCGGAGTAACTCAGGCTGATGCCGGGGTGTCTTATAGCTATGCGGAGCTGAGCGGTTCCTACGGAGATGCTCAAGGGATCGATACTAAGGGCTACGTGCTTGAAGCAAGCGTTGCGCTGAATGAGATGATTTTTGTTGGCGCGGGTTATCGCGACACACGTTTAGATACCAGTCCGTCTTCCGATGCCCAACTGATCCGAATGGGAATTGGTGCTCGGTATAACCGGAATCCTGAGTTTAGTGCTTATCTTCTGGCGGCATATGCTCGTGTTGATCTGTCCTTGGTCCCAGCCAACGCCGTTCGCGTGAACTACGATCAATCGGGAATCATGACCGAGGTCGGTGTCCGCGGTTTGCTGGGAGAGTATTGGGAATATTTAGCTTCGGCTTACCATGCAGATTTTGCCGATCGCGGGTTGGGGTTTCGAGTTGGCGGGTTGCGACACATTAAGGCATCGCCCTGGTCTGTGGGTCTTTTTGCTTCTGGCTACGACAACGAGTGGGATCAGCTGGAATTGAGTCTTCGCTATCGCTTCGATTAAAAACCACCGTTCGATAAGCTGAGTCTTAGCGCCTCCCCTTACTCTTGTGTCGCTTCATCTTCAGCTAGACACGATTGCTTACTGGCCCTATGGTGTGCGGGCCTAAGGGGGGGCTGACGCCTGAGATAGCATCATCGTGCTAGACCCTTTGAACCTGATCCGGCTAATACCGGCGTAGGAATAGGAGCGCACATCCGGCACAAACCGGATCGGGTCCCACCGGACCCCGCCACCCACCTTGGGCACCGATCATCGTTGGAGCCCCAAATGTTTAGTTTCTATCCCCGTTTTCTGCTGTCAGGCCCATGGTTTTGGCATTGGTGCCGCTGGTGCGGTATTGCCAGTGCAGTGTCTTTGAGTGGGGTGGCCATAGCGGCCCCCATGGAAGAGGTGGTGGTCACAGCAGAATTCAGACCCATCACTTCAGCAGAACTGGCGGGTAGTGTCTCAGTGCTGGATCCCCAGGCTAATGGCGACGTGGTTAATCACCTAGACGAACTGCTGTCTCGAGCAGCCAACGTGAATTTGACCAGTGGTGCGTCCCGAGCGCGTTTTATACAAATTCGCGGTATCGGCGAACGCAGTCAGTTTGTCGAGCCGTTGAATCCATCGGTCGGGTTGCTGGTTGATGGCGTGGATCTGAGTGGCATTGGCGCAGCAGCGACGCTGTTTGATGTGCAGCAGGTTGAAGTGCTGCGGGGTCCACAAGGCACGCTATACGGCGCCAATGCGCTGGCGGGTTTGATTAATGTGGTGACCCCAGAGGCGTCCGACGTGCTATCCGGGTACCTGCAACTGGATGCGGGTAACTACGACGCTCGAGGCGTCGGAGCGGTGATCAGCGGACCACTGGGCGATGAGATGGGTTTTCGTCTTAGCGCCCGCCAGTATCAAGACGATGGTTTTATCAGTAATGCGTATCTCAACCGGGATAACACCCATGCAAGGGATGAGCGGAGCTTGCGAGGCAAGATACAGGGCTCTTGGGCCCATGGCGGTGATTGGCAGTTCGCGGCGGGTCGTATTGATGTTGCCAATGGCTATGACGCCTTTTCGTTGGATAACAATCGCACCACGCGCTCGGATGAGCCGGGACAGGATGCGCAAAAGACCTCCTATTTAGCTTGGAATGCCAATCGGCCTTTGAGCGCCACGGTGTATGGTGAAGTTGCTGTGGGGTGGGTAGATAGCGATATCACCTATGGTTACGACGAAGATTGGACTTATGCGGGGTTTCATCCCGACGGCTACAGCTCAACGGATTTGTACTTGCGGGATGTGGAAACCTTCACCGCGGATTTTCGTTTGCTGTCTGCACCGGATGTAAGCGAGTCCAATGGTGGCATGGACTGGGTCATTGGCCTGTATTTGTTTAGCAAAGACGTGGCCTTTATCCGGGACTACTCTTTTGCCGACGCGCTGCTATCCACGGATTACGGGGTTGACCGAGCCGCGCTCTATGGCGAAGTCGCGGCGCAACTCAATCCCAGTTGGCGGCTGACAGTGGGTCTTAGGGCCGAGCAGCATGAATCGGACTATGAAGATTCTCTGGGCGTTGTCTTTGCCCCAACAGACGACCTGATTGGCGGCAGGGTTTCTCTGGAATATGCGCTGGCTTCATCCCACATGCTCTACGCCAGCCTGACTCGTGGTTATAAAGCCGGTGGTTTTAATACCGACGGCTCGCTGGATGCCGACTTGCGTCTGTTTGATTCGGAAACGCTCTGGAACCTCGAGCTTGGCTTTAAAGCCACGATGCTGGACGACCGGCTGGCGATGTCTTTGGCGTTGTTCCGCATGCAGCGTCGGGACGTGCAAATCGCCACTTCTGTGACTCGGCTCCGCGGTGATGGCTCGGCGGAATTCATCAGCTATACCGGCAATGGTGCCAAGGGCTTCAATCAGGGTTTGGAGATGGAAGCGCTGTTTCAGGCGACGCAGCGGTTGCAGTTAACCGCTAGCTTGGGGCTGTTGGACACGGAGTTCGAAGATTACGTCAATGGCGCGGGGGAGAATTTAGATGGCAGAGATCAGGCCCAGGCGCCGAGCTATCAGTTTTACCTCGCCGGTGACTACCAGATGTCCCAGGGACTGCGGCTAAACGTGAATCTTGAAGGTAAGGATGAGTACTACTTTTCCGACGGGCATGGCGAAAAGTCACCAAGCTATGCCTTGCTAAATGCATCTCTTACCTATGAGGCCACTGCCTGGGAAGCGTCGCTGTGGGGACGCAACCTTGGGGATAAAGACTACTTTGTGCGGGGCTTTAGTTTTCCCAACGATCCCAGAGACGGCTATACCCGCACGCGCTGGACCCAATTGGGCGCGCCGCGGCAATTTGGGCTAAGCGTTAAGGCGGTCTTTTGACCCAGCCCCGTCAATGACGGGGTTAGCTCGGCTGGGCAGGGCGGTACAGAGAGAGCAGGGCAGAGTTAGGGCGTTTGGCTCTGCTGGAGTTTGCGCTCTTGCTCCAGCAAATAGTCGGTGACTTGCAACGCTCGCGCCGCGCCATTTTCTAGCCCCACTTGGTACTTGCCAGCGACGACCAGCGTGGGCACTGCGCGAATGTTGTAGCGTTGGGTATTGCTAGCCGCTCTAGCCAACTTCCGGCTCACGTCGCGGCTGTTAAAAGCCCGCATAAAGTCTTCTGCGGAGAGCTCATTCGAGTCCAAATAGTCAGCCATATCCTGCCCGGTATTGAAAACCCGCCGACCGTTGTGAATGGCTTTGAATATCTGCTGGTGATTGCCCGCTAAGGCATCGGCTTTTTCCAGTGCGTAGTAACCCTGGGCCAAGACGCTCCACGCCCGGGAAAAGGCAGCGGGTACTCGGCGAAAAACCACGTCCTCATCCAAGGTTGCTACCCATGCCACAAGCTCTGGATCGAAGTTTTTGCAGTGAATGCAGGCGTAAGAAAAATACTCTTCAACACTGAGGGTTTGGGCCGGACGGTCGACAAAAACCCCGTCCACCACTTCGTAATCGGTGCCAGCCTCAGGTACCGAATTCTGTGACAGCCCGGTGCCGAAATAGAAAGTGCTGACGAGAAATCCGGTTGCCAACAGAGCCAAAAAACCAAGCCCGATGGCGCGCAGTCGTTTTACCGTCTGAGCGGAATTTTTTTTCTTGGCGGATGAGGCCATATTTACTCTTCCTTCACGCAGAATTTGTTGTACTGAGAAAGTCTACTCACGGTGGGTCATTGGGTCACTGTTTGCTGACGCCCAGCCGGCCTGTAGTATCGGCGGCTGTGCATCGTGGCTACAAGTGAAATAGGAAGTGTTTTGAGCGAGACCTACCAACTCTTCAAGTCTGATACCTGCGGGTTTTGTTATCGGGTGCGAGCCTACGTGGAGCAACTGGGCATGGAGCTGCCCCTGCGGGACGTGCACCATGATCAAGAGGCTTTTCGCGAGCTGCTGCAAGGCGGCGGTAGAACAACCGTGCCCTGTCTGCGCATTGAGCGCGACACCGATCAGGGCAAAGAGGTGGAATGGATGTACGAATCGCTGGATATCATGCGATATCTAGGCAGTCAGCAAGGGAATACTTCGACCGCGTAATGGGCTGGCGGAAATAGGCCCAGCGATGTGGGTAGAAGAATCATAGGGGAAAGACGCAAAAAGGGCGCTAAAAGGCCGCTAGAACGCTCTAAAGTCCTATCGCTAAAATAGGTCTAGGCTGAGTGCTTGGGCCCGACACGAACAACAATCAATCACAACGAAAACGACAACAAAAGAGGTCAATATGAAGCTGGGAATTTTAGCCGGTTACTCCGGACGCAAATTCAACATTGCGATGGATGCCATCAAGCACGCAGAAAATTTGGGCTATGACTCACTGTGGACAGCAGAGGCCTATGGCTCCGATGCGGTCACGCCGGCAGCTTGGATTTTGGCGCAAACAGAACGTTTGAAAGTCGGTACCGCGATCATGCAGATGCCTGCACGTTCACCAGCCATGGCGGCGATGACAGCCATGAGTCTTGCTGAGCTGTCCGGTGGACGGTTTATTTGTGGTTTGGGCGCTTCTGGTCCTCAAGTGGTTGAAGGCTGGCATGGCGTGCCTTACGGCAAGCCGGTGACTCGCCTGCGCGAATACGTGCAAATCATGAAGAATATTTTTGCTCGTGAAGGCGAACTGACCTTTGAGGGCGATATGTACAGCCTGCCCTTTACTGGCGAAGGCGCTACGGGCCTTGGCAAGCCGCTGAAGAGCATTTTGCACTGCGAAGAAGATATCCCCATTTTTGCCGCCACCATTACGGACAACGGTGTTGCTGCTGCAGCGGAAGTCGCCGATGGCTTTTTCCCTGTCTGGATGGACCCAGAGCAATATTCCGTATTCCAAGGCCCCATCGAAAAGGGTTTTGCTAAGGCTGGCGACAAAGACCTGACCCAATTTGAGATCGCTCCCTTTGTCACCGTGGTGATGGGTGACGACGTGGATCAGTGCATGATGCCAGTGAGAGGTTCTATGGCTTTGTACATTGGCGGCATGGGCGCCAGAAACAAGAACTTCTATAACGATTACTGCAAGCGTCTTGGCTTTGAAGACGCTGCTGTGAAGATTCAGGACCTGTACTTGGCGGGCAAAAAAGACGAAGCCATGGCTGCGGTTCCCAAGGAACTGATCGACGCCTGTGCGTTGGTTGGACCTGCGGAGCGGATTCGTGAGCGTCTGGCGCGCTGGAAGACCGCTGGCAATCAAGGCCATGTGTCCAGCATGTTGCTGGGCTGTCAGGATCCTGCCGCACTGCAAGTCGTGGCAGAGGAAATGCTCTAGCCGCCCATTGCGCAGACGAAAAAAAGGGGCCTTTGGCCCCTTTTTTTGATCCGGTTTTTGCGCCGGATCCGCTGTCTTTCTCTGTCTCTATCTCTTTCTTTTTCTCGTTCTCTTTGCGCCTCTATTCGCGCTTGTGCGCGCGTCTGTGTTTGTGGGTCGTTGCGCTCAAGCGGCGTTATGCGCCGCCACTGGCCTCGACCAAGGCCCAGCCTCGTTCCGAGCGCAGCCGGGCGGCATCAGCGTACTCAAGCGCTTTGGCGGAGCTGGCATTGCCGTCCAGGCCACGCTTGTAGACGCCCTGGATGATGCCAGCGGAACGGAACATGTTGTAAATCAGGTAGAAGTGCCAGTTTTCGATGCCGTCACGACCTGCGTGTTTGCAGTATTCGGCAACAAATTCCTCTTCCGTAGGCAGATTCAACGCTTCAAAGTCAGCGCCGGCCAAACCTTCGTCGTCATAGGCATCGCCGTGATAGTCCTGACATAGGTAACCCAGATCGGCCAGGCCGTCGCCTAGGGTCGATAGTTCCCAGTCCAGTACCGCAACGATTTTCGGCTCGGTGGGGTGAATGAGCACGTTACCCAGACGGTAATCGCCATGAACGATCACCGATCCAGCGTCGGCGGGAATGTTGCGTGGCAGCCATTCCATGAGCTTATTCATGGCCGGCAGATCCTCGGTTTGGGAAGCCAGATATTGCTTACTCCAGCGGCCAATTTGGCGCTCGTAGTAGTTGCCTGGTCGTCCAAAGGATTCCAGTCCAACCGCTGCGGGGTCAACGCTGTGCAGCAGTGCCATGACCCGGGCTAGGTCCAGATAAATGGCCCGGCGTTCCTCGTTGCTGACGTTTGGCAGGCGGGTTTCGGTAAACAAGCGTCCCTCAACCATTTCCATCACGTAAAACTTGGTGCCGATGACCCCAGGGTCTTCGCATAAGCAAAACATCTTGGGCACGGGCACATCGGTATCCCACAAGCCGTGCATGACTCGGTATTCTCGGTCTACCTGGTGGGCTGACGGCAGCAATTCCCCCGGGGGCTGCTTGCGCATGACGTAGCGTTGGTTTGGGGTGATCAGCTGAAAAGTCGGATTGGATTGCCCGCCCTCGAACTGCTTGACTTCCATCGGGCCCGCGAAGCCCTCCACATGCTCTTGCAGATATTGCTCTAAAGCCTGGGTATCAAATTTGTGGGCATCCCGTACCGGGGTCAGTTCAACGTCGCTCATTAGCTCTCACCTCATTCAAGAATGGGGAGGATACGGCTTGATCTCATGGAGGGCAAAGTGCGAGGCTTGGTTTTTAATTTGTGTGTTGGGGATTTGTATGTCGAGGAAACGCATTGCTGTCACGCTGCCCGCCGGGCCGCGAATTTCAGATACGGTAGATAGAATTCGTTGGGCTGAAGAAAACGGCATTCCAGATGCCTGGTTTAGCGATTCAGGAGCGCCGGATACGTTGACTCAGGTGGCTGCAATTGCGCATCACACCAGCCAGATCCGAATTGGTACCGCGGTGACGCCGGTGTATACCCGTTCACCTTCAGTACTGGCAGCGTCAGCTAATGTGTTGGGACAGTTGCTGCCAGAGCGCTTCATCTTAGGCCTGGGTTCCTCCAGCCAAACCATCATGGGCCAGTTCAACGGCATACCTCTTGATAAACCGCTGACCCGAGTGCGTGAAACCGCCGAGCTGGTGAAAATCATGCTGACCGGCGCGAAAACCGATTACGACGGCGAGACCGTGTTCAGCCGGGGTTATCGTCAGGCCCCCATGGACAATGCGCCGCCGATTTATCTTGCGGCTCTGCGACCCAAAATGATCGAAATGGCCGCTGAAGTTGGCGATGGCGTGATCTTCAATTTGTGGCCAAAGGCAGCACTGCCGAAAATGATGGAGCATGTTGCGTTGGGTGCCCAGGCCGCAGGCAAAAATCCTGCCGACGTGGAAATCGTCAATCGCGCCATGGTGCTGTGCACGGATGATAAAGAGTACGGGCGCAACTTGTTCCGGGCTGCGTTCGGGCCTTATTACGCCACGCCTGTGTATAACAACTTCTTGGCTTGGGCCGGCTACACCGAAGCCGCGGCGCAAATTGCTGAGGGTTGGGCGGCGAAAGACAGGGATAAAACCGCCAGCGCTATGTCGGATGCCATGATCGATGAGATTGCGATTATTGGTAACGAAGATGAAATCCAGCAGCGCATTCAAGAAGATGCAGATGGCGGCGTTGACACCCATATCATTGCGCCCTTGGCGGGCAATCGCGAAGACGTCGAGCGCACCTTTGCTGCTTTCACGGCAAAGGCCTTTCAATTTAGCTAAGGCAAGGTGAAATCGGATTGCAAGACGCTGATTTATGACGGTTAGAAAGCTCTATCTGTTTCGTCACGGTGAAACCCAGTGGAATGTGGCTGGGCGCATGCAGGGCAGGTTGGATTCCCCGCTAACGGAGCGGGGCGAACAGCAGGCCCTGGCTCACGGACGACTGCTAGAGGATTTGTCGGCGCCGGAGTGTTTTTGGGTATCGACGGCCAATCGAACGCGGCATACCGCGGATTTGATCAATCTTGGCGTGCAACGACCATTGCACTATTCCGACGATCTGGTGGAGCGCGATTGCGGCCTGTGGTCTGGAAAAACCCTGGAACAGGTGCAGAGCGAGTACCCAGATGATTGGGCTCAACGTGAAGTGAACGCTTACCATCACCGTCCCGGCGGGGGTGAGAATATTCCCGACCTAGTGGCCCGATTTAGCCGACTGTTTGAACAGTGGCAGCAGCCAAGCTGTCTGGCGATCGTGACCCATGGGGTGGTCTCAAGAGCCATGTTAGGGCATTTTTTGGACCTGCCTGATGATCGGGTAGCCAGCATCCGACACCCGAATGAGCTGTTTTACGAATTGAGCTTTGACGGCGAACACAGATCGGTACGCTATTACCAAGCTGATCTGCATGCCGATGGATCGGCGTTTGCACACAGTGGTGTGGCCATTGAAGGTTTGTGTGAGGGGGAGCCTCGACAGGGCCAGACCTCGGAATAAGAGCGAAACATAGCGCTGAGCTGGAACCGATCCCGCTCAGCGACATTAAGCACGCGGTAAAACGCAGGAGATAAAGATGAAAGTAGACGGTGGCGTTGGTCTGAATTTGAGCACGGTGGGTGCTCAAGCCTCGGAACTGGAAGAAATGGGCTATGCAGGTGTGATGACGGCGGAAACCGCTCACGATCCTTTTTTCCCACTGCTGGTGGCCGCTCAACATACGCAAAAAGTGGATCTGATGACGTCCATTGCCGTGGCGTTTGCGCGTTCTCCGATGACCCTGGCCAACATTGGCCATGACTTAAACGCCTATTCCAACGGCCGCTTTGTGCTGGGTCTGGGTTCGCAAATTAAACCCCACATTACCAAGCGCTTTTCCATGCCTTGGTCCAGTCCTGCCGCCCGTATGCGCGAATACATCTTGGCCATGCGTGCGATTTGGGACTGCTGGCACGAACAGCAGCCGCTGGAATTCACCGGGCAGTTTTATACCCATACCTTGATGACGCCCTTTTTTACGCCGACCAATAACGAATTTGGCGCGCCCAAGGTGTTTTTGGCGGCTGTGGGTCCAATGATGACGGAAGTAGCGGGGGAGGTAGCTGACGGCGTCATCGCCCACGCGTTTACCACGGAAAAATACCTGCGTGAAACCACGTTGCCGGCCTTGGAGCGTGGCTTTGCTAAAGCGGGTAAGTCTCGGGCAGATTTTGAAATCAGCTATCCGGCCTTTGTCGTTACGGGGCAAACCGAGGAAGAACTGCGTGAAGCTGAAATAGCCACCTGTAAGCAAATTGCTTTCTATGGCTCGACACCCGCCTACCGGCCGGTACTAGAGAGTATTGGCGTTGGTGAGTTGCAGGATGAACTCAATACCATGTCCAAACAGGGGCGCTGGGATGAGATGGGCGAATTGATCACCCCAGACATTCTGAAAGAGTTCGCTGTGATCGGTGAACCGGAAACCATTGCCGGACAAATGAAGGCTCGTTACGGCGATATCGTGGATCGCACCTCGGCGGCCTATGCGAATATCCCCAAGGATAAGCGTCAGCAGATCATTCAACAGTTGTCGGCCTAACCCAAACCACAACGTCACAACGTCACAACATCACGATATAAGAAGGAAACACCATGAAAGTAGATACCGGCATAAACCTAGACCTGCACGAGATTCCCAAGGCGGTGAAAGAGATCGAAGCGCAAGGCTACGATGGCGTGCGCACCGCTGAGATGAACCATGACCCATTCTTTCCCCTGCTGTTGGCCGCCGAGCACAGCGAAAAGCTAGAAATCGCCAGCTCCATTGCGGTGGCTTTTGCCCGTAGCCCGATGAATCTGGCGAATATCGGTCACGATCTAAATGCCTACTCCAAGGGGCGTTTCACCATGGGCTTGGGGTCTCAGATCAAGCCGCACATCACCAAGCGTTTCAGCATGCCGTGGGGTGGTCCCGCCGCGCAAATGCGCGAACTGATTTTGGCCATGCGCGCGATTTGGGCCAACTGGTATGAGGGTGAACCGCTGCAGTTTGTGGGTGAGCACTATCAGCACACCTTGATGACACCCGCGTTTACGCCCAATGACACCCAGTACGGAGCGCCTAAAGTCATACTGGCTGCTGTGGGTCCGAAGATGACCGAGGTTGCCGGTGAAGTAGCCGACGGCATGATCATTCATCCCTTTAGCACCCAAGCCTACATTGACTCGGTGACCTTACCTGCCATTGAGGCGGGTCTGGCCAAGGCAGGCAAAACCCGGGAGGGGTTCGAGTTGTCCTATTCCTGTTTTGTGGTCACCGGCCGCAACGAGGAGGAGTTCGCCAAGAGCAAGGTCGCGACCCAAGAACGTATCGCCTTCTACGGTTCAACGCCGGCCTATAAAGGCGTGTTGGATTCCATTGGCATGGGCGAGCTGCAGGGCGAACTCAACACCATGTCGAAGCAGGGCCGCTGGAAAGAAATGGGTACCTTGATAACCGACGACATGATCAATGCCTTCGGTGTGATGGGCGAGCCTGAAGAAATTGCGCCAGAAATGCTGCGACGCTATGGCGGCTATGTCGATCGCACATCGGCTTCTTTCCCGGTATCCAATGAAGAGCAGCGTCAGGGCATCATCGAAGCCCTGCGCGCGGGCTAAGCCGCCGCTGACTGAGCGTGGCCTGGTTCGCACTCTGCGCGCCAGGTCGCCAGGCCTCCATTTTTTCTTCACTTTTTTATCACAAACCGCCGGGCACGCTGCAACGCGTCGCCATACACGGTTTCAAAGTGAATACGCTAGAAACATCTGTAAAACGCCATCGGTTAGACCGGTACTACGCAAGCTGGGTTTCGCGCACGGGCAAACAAGCCATAGCTGTGATTCGCGGCTTGATTGTCGTGATAGCGGTGCTGGCCCTGCCGGGCCTGAGCCAACCTGAGGCTGCCGACCCGGTTCCTCATAACCCCGATGCCACGGCAGACAACGTGACTCAGCATGGACCCCTGCAAACCGTGGCATTGCCCTTGCCCGACCTGGGCATTCAAACGCATCCAGAGAAGGCGGAAGCATTTTCGCAAAAGCTGGTGGCCGGTTTTGGTCTGAAGGCAGCGGTGGCCACGGAATTCTCAGGCTGGATTTTAGAAGCCGCTGCCCGCCAGCAGTTACAGCCAGAGCTGGTGGCCAGCTTAGTTTTTGCCGAAAGCTCTTTTCGCAAAGGCGCGCGCTCCCATGTGGGGGCTGTGGGTCCTGCTCAAGTCAGGCCACATTACTGGGGCGAATTTTGCGGTCAGGTCAATCTGCAGGACCCGGAGCAGAACATTTATTGCGGCATCCAAATTCTGGGTTATATGTTGGAGCGCTGTGGTGGCGATCAGGCCTGCGCCTTATCAGCCTATAACATTGGGCTGAACTCCAAACGACGCGCCGCGGGTCGCCGCTATGTTGCCAAGATCGATCGCAACATGGCCCAGCTGAGATCCACCAACCTGTAAGCAGACGGTTGCGCCTTTGTTGCTCTCCTCCTAGCTCTCTTCCTTGTTCTGTTGCTAACCCTCTTTCCAGCAGCTAAAGCCGAGCCGGGAAAAGATTCCCTGCCCGCCCCAGTATTTGGGTTACTCTTTTGGCCATACCTGTGACGCTGGGAGCGTCAAGGTTCTCAGGCCGCATAAGGCTTGGAAAAAATCAGATACCCAACGGAGGGGCTATGGATTTTGGACTTTTGATTTTCGCAACGGATTACGCCATCGGCCCAGACACGCTAGCGCGAGAAGCTGAAGCGTTGGGGTTTGAGTCGCTGTTTCTGCCTGAGCATACGCACATACCCGCCAGCCGACTGTCGCCTTGGCCCGGAGGTGCGGAGCTGCCTCGCCAGTATTGGCATGCCCACGACCCCTTTGTGGCCTTGGCCATGGCTGCTGCGGTGACCACTGAGCTGAAGATTGGCACGGGTATCTCTTTGGTCACTGAACGAGATCCGATTTTGATGGCTAAGCAGGCCGCCAGCTTGGATTTTCTCTCCAATGGTCGCCTGCAGTTAGGTGTTGGGGCCGGCTGGAATGCCGAGGAAATGGAAAATCACGGGACCCCATTTGCTCAGCGCTGGAAAATTCTTCGCGAACGGGTTTTGGCTATGCGCGAAATCTGGAACGAAGAGGAAGCCGAATTCCACGGCGAATTTGTGGATTTTGACAAGTTGTGGGCATATCCCAAGCCGGTTCAAGTAGGTGGCCCCCCGGTATTGCTTGGCGCCTCGTCCCGTTTTGTTTACCAACGTATTGCCGAATACGGCGACGGTTGGTTTCCCATCTATCAAGATCAACGACGAGCCGGGGTCAGCGGCGCGGTCAATTACGCCGAGGGTATTGCACAGACTCGGGATGCTTGGGCCGAAGCCGGTCGGGACGGCGAACCCAGCTTCAGTATCTTTGGTGTGGGCCCTGATGCCGGTGCGGTTGAGTCGTTGATGAACATGGGTTTTGATCGAGTGATTTTTGCGCTGCCCTCAGGACCGGCGGATGAGGTGCTGCCCATGGTCGAGAAGTACGCAGCCTTGGCTCATTCACTACAGTCCTAGCGGCTTGCTTCGTGAATTGTCGACCCGGCTGCGGGGCGTGCTGCATCGCCCCCAGCATTTCTTCCGAGATCCCGGGTATGCCCAACGGCAAGCCCGCTGGCGTACCCTGTATCCACTTGGATGAAGCCATGGCTTGTGGTTTGTTTGGTTCTGCTGAGCGACCGGAGGTATGCATCCGCTTCGCGCCAGAACTGTCTGTGTGCGGCAACAATCGGGATGAAGCGATGACGTTAATCACCTGGCTTGAAGGCGCCAGCGGTTAAGCAGGGTGGGCTGCGGATACAAGAACGAGCAGGGCTATAAAGCGCCGAGTATCGAAACGACTTCGTCCTCGCTGCGAGTCAGGTGCGCCTTAAGCCCGGCTGCAACGGCGCCAGCAACGTTCTCTTTGCTGTCATCCAGGAAAGTCACTCGATTCGGCTCGGTCTGCATCAAGGAGCAGACCTGTAAGAAGGCCCCTTTGGCGGGTTTGCGAACGCCTACTTCGTGGGAAAGGTAGAGTTCGTCAAATTGATCCATCACTTCAGGGTAGCGCTGTAAAAAACTGGCAGCATGGACGGCGTTGGTGTTGCTAAAAGCGCATAGGCGAAAGCGCTGTTTGATGGCTGGAAAGAGCGCGGCCACCCGTCGGTGGGGTTCAGTCCACAGCGCGTTCCATCCCATGAGCCACTGCTCTGGGTGCATGGAAATGTCTAGGGTGGTGCTCAAGTGCTGGGTATAGCCTAAGAAGTCGCGCTGGCCTATTTCGTGTTCTTTATAGGCTTGGTCTAGGGACCAATGGTCGTAAAAACGTTGTTCCTCGACGCCAGCAGCTTCTGCCCAGTAGCGAAATACCCGGCGAAAATCGATGCCCAGTACCACCCCGCCGAGATCCAACAGCAAGGTTTGGCGATCGTCCATGGGATTAAAAACCGGCGCTGGCGTTGTTTAACTGGTCAACGTAGTCGGCCTCCAGCCGGGTATAAACACTTTCGCCGTTTTTCATGACGTAGACGGGTCCGTTGATCTGATCGATGTCGTAGCCTTGTTTGCGCAAGTCCCCTTTCAGCATTTTGAACGTGCCGGTAACGTCGATGTCCTCATCCACGCGCAAAAACACGGGCACCGCATAGGCGGGCAGGGCATCGCGCACAAAGGCGGAAAACCGTTCCAGGTCTAGGGCGCTGACATCCTCGTTCAAGGTCAGGGAAGCCATCCCGGCACGGCCGTCGGCGCCGGGAATTGCAACGCCGAAGACATTGCAGAATTTCACCTGGTCAAAGCCGTTGATGATTTCACCCACTTCGTTGGTGGAGACGTTTTCGGATTTCCAGCGAAAGGTGTCGCCAACCCGATCCACAAATTGATAGTGGTCGTAACCCAAGGTATAGCCCACATCCACCACGCGCATCAGGTCGCCGGTGTTGAACCAAGCGTCGCCCTCGGTCAGGGCATCACGCAGTATCTTGCCTTCCGTCGCCGCAGGATCGGTATAGCCTTCAAACACCGTATCCGGTGTGATTTTGCCCAGTAGCAGTCCAGGTTCGCCCTTAGCCACTTCAATGCATCGACCGTTGGCATCGCGGATAATTTCGTCTTGATCCACGTCGTATTGCACTAAGGCGACTTCCGCAGAGGTCATGCCAACGGTGAGGTCCTTGTTCATCAAGTTGGCGAAGGCGACGTTGCCTTCAGAGGCGCCATAGATTTCGCAGATTCGCTTGATGCCATACCGCTGCTTAAAGTTCATCCAAATGTCCGGCCGCATGCCGTTGCCCATGATGGAATGCAGGGGGATGCTGGCATCGCCTCCTTCCTCGGGAATATTCGTCAGGTAGCGGCACAGCTCACCGATATAGACCATGTGCGTGCATTGGTTGTCGCGAATATCGCTGCGAAAGGCACTGGCGGAAAAACGGCGCCGCACGTACATGCTGGCACCGGTGGAGAGCGCTGAGCCAACTCCCAAAAGTAAACCGGTGGCGTGATACAGAGGTAGACACAGATAGATGCGATTGCCCGGCTTGGTTTTTAAGCCTGCCGTACCAGACATGTCAGCGCTCATCAAATAACGTCGGTTGGACATGACCGCCGCCTTGGGCAGGCCGGTGGTGCCTGATGTATATATGTATAGGGCGGTTTGGCCCAGGGTATTGAGTCCTGTGTCCTCAGGGTTGTGGTCCGCGGCGCTGCTTTGCAGAGCGTCAAGATCCATCGCCCATGCGGGGCATGGGGCGTCGTTGCCGGGCGCGTCGTTGATGAAGAGAAAGTCCGTTCCGGCAACCAACTCTAGTTGCTCCTGGACTTCCGCCATAGCCGTCAGTACTTCTGCGCCAAAAATGCATTTTTTTGCACCAATGACGTTGATGCAGTGGCTGAGCGAGCGCCCGGTCAGATTGGTGTTGAGCAGTCCGGCGGTGACGCCCAGCTTGTTCAAACCAACCAGTAGGGCCAGAAATTCAATACGGTTTTCCATCATCACGCAGACCCGGTCTTCGCGGACCAGGCCCTGTGCCTTCATGGCGTGAGCATATTGGTTAGCTAAACCATTGAACTGCTGCCAGTTCATCTCCTTGCCTTCGCAAACGATGGCGCTGTGATTGCCAAGCTGTTTCGCGTTGGCTTCAACCCGAGCACCGAAGCAGTCGGCAACGTCCGAGGGTCGAGGCGTCATGCCTTTCTTCAGTTTGAGTAAGGCTGGAATTTGGCCCAAGGTCGCGATGTCTTTGATTAATTGCACGGCTTGTCTTTACCTATTTCTTGAACGCTGGACCAGCTTAGACCTTGCGCCAGTGCCCGGAAAGTCCTAAAACCAGTGCTTAGGTGTCGGGCTCAGCCCCGGCGACGGTAACTGGGAGGAAAACCGAGCATGAAACAGTGGACGATAGGTAACGTAAAGATAACCCGGGTGGTGGAACTGGAAAGTTTGGGCGGCTCCCGATTCATCCTGCCCGATGCCACTCGTGACGCCTGTTTACCCTACGATTGGATGCAGCCCCATTTTATGGACGACAAGGGCAATTTGCTGATGAGCGTGCAAGCGCTGGTGGTGGACACCGGTGAGCGACGCATTTTGGTAGATACCTGTATTGGCAACGACAAAGAGCGTCATGTGCCTGCCTGGTCACATTTACAAACCCAGTTTTTGCAGGATCTGACTGCTGCGGGATACGAGCCAAGCACCATTGATACGGTCCTTTGCACTCATCTGCACGTGGATCATGTGGGCTGGAACACCATGCTGGTGGATGGGCAATGGGTGCCGACCTTCCCCAACGCACGCTACTTATTCGCAAAAACCGAGTGGGAGCACTGGGATGCCAACGAGGACGAGAGTGTCTATGGCCCAGTGCTGGCGGATTCCGTGCGCCCAGTGGTCGAGGCGGGTCTGGTCGATTTGGTGGACATGGATCACCAGGTTTGTGCTGAGGTCTGCCTAGAGCCGACGCCAGGCCATACACCGGGTCATGTAAGCGTTCATATCCGATCTGCAGGTGCTGAGGCATTGATTACCGGTGATTGCATCCACCACCCGGTGCAAATGAGCCGACCCGATTGGTGTTCTTCAGCGGATGTGGATCAAGCTCGAGGGCAGCAGACTCGAGAATCACTGTTGGCGCGTTACGCGGATCAGGCGGTACTGGTGATAGGCACACACTTTGCGACGCCCACCGCCGGTCACGTCAAACCCCTAGAGGGCGGTGGTTATTACTTGGATGTGTCCGGTTAACTGCAAGGTTACGGGCCCGCTGATGAGCGCCCGGGTCATGGCATGGATCCATAGGGGTGTTGCTGGCAACAGCCGAGGATTACTCGGTTGTTAGGAGACGTTAAGCGCACTTATTGTGCGCAACTAGCTTTCGAAAGAAAGCGAAAACTACCGATCATCTGCCAAAAGATACCGTTCACACCGAAGCGGTAGGTTTGTTGGCCATAAGTCTGGATCTTACCCGGCGTAAAAACCGGGAAAGGTTTCATGTGCTTTGTCATAGAACCCACTCAAAGTGTCAGGCCTCAGGCCAAACGAAAGCCAGCCAGATACGCCAGTCCATCAACTTCTGTTGGTCAATGGGCTCGCGGTCTTGCCGGTTGTGCCCGTGCGGTGCGTTGGTTTGCCTGCAGGGGCTGTGCCCAGCTGTGGTTCGCACTGGGGTGATGCTGTGAGCGAACCACAGGTATTGTCGCAGTTGCTCAATATGCTGGCGCCGGATATTCGCTCATCCCTGGGCGAGCTTCAGGGCACCCTACATTTGATTGCAGATGATCTGGCTGACCGCCAAGAGACCGACATGGTCAGTCAGCGGCGCATTGAGTTGGTGGCCAATGCTCAAGAGCGGGTGAATCAATTTGCTTCGATGTTGAGCATCGCCACTCACCTAGATGCGCTGACTCGGGGCGGGCCTAAAATTCGGCCGGAGCGAATCGATATCCAGCGCATACTTGACCGCATTGCCTACCAGCTGAACGCTGAACGCACCGGCGATGCTGTGCAGCTAGATGTTCAGTTGGCCCCGGCAACATTAGCGGCTACCCAGATGGTCTGCGTTGACGCAACCAACCTTGCGCAGCTGTTGGGCTATGTGCTGCGCTTCGCTTGGTCGACCACTCTGCAGTCCCGAGTAAGCGCCGAAGTGTTCTGTGATCAGGATCGACTGGGCGTTCGCATTATCGATCATGGGCCGACCATGAGCGCGGCAGAACTGGGTCTGCTCTTTGATCTAGCAACTTGGTCCGGTCAACTACCCAGACGATTGCAGGGAGACGATCCAACGGTGAGATTGGGTCTCAATCTGGCCAAGTCCATTGCCCGGGCAATCAATGGTCAGTGCGACGTAACGCCGCATTCGCAATACGGGTCCGTGTGGACCATTGCTGTACCAACCCTACCGATTTCGGCTCTGCCCGTGGATGTGGTTCCCGCCCAGGGCAGCCGGGTAGCTGACGATGTTGCGCTTGGGGCAACAACTTCATTTACGGGCACGTCGTCAAAGTCGCTGTTGCTGGTGGATGACTCGGAGTCCAGCCGACTGGTTACCCGGGCTTTGCTGGAAGATCTTGGCCATCAGGTGGCCGAAGCCGCAAACGGTAAGGAAGCCTTGGTGCGCCTTCGCACCGATCCGCTGGGCCCCTTTGATGCAGTGATTATGGATTTGATGATGCCGGAAATGGACGGGCTCAGTGCTGCCAAAGCCATCCGCGAGTTACCCACCGCTTCGCCATCATTGCGCTTAATTGCGTTGACCGGGCACAACTCCGAGGAGGAGATCAATGCTAGCCGAGAAGCAGGCTTTAACGATTTTCTCAGCAAGCCGGTGGATCGCCAGGCGCTGATTCAGTGCCTGGATCCCGAAGCGGTAAGCGGCGACGACTTTACCCACAAAGTGGCGGTCAATGAGCAGGTGTTGGCTGAACTTCAAACCATGCTGGGGGCTCCGGCGATGGATCGCCTGTTACTGCAGTTTTTAGCCGAACTGGATGAACGAATGTCCGTGGTAACCAGCCTAGGGAATGGAGACTTGGACGATGTGTATCACAACATTCACATGATTCGTTACAGCGCGGATCACTTTGGCTTTGAACGACTGGCGGAAAGCGCTAAACGCCTCGGCGAAGTACGCTTGTCCTTAGACAACGTTGCCTTTGCAGAGGTGGTGTCTCAATCGCCCCGCATTGTTTATCAAATTCCCGCCGCCGCTCGAGCTGCGGTAGCCCAAATGCGTGCAGAAATCGAAGAAATTCAGGGGTTTTTGCAGCAATTGTTTGCCGGGCGCGAATCCGGTGAATCGAGCTAAGTCATGGTAAGAATGTTGCAAAGTCGATGGTTTTTGCTCGGCCTGTTGTTGCTGGTGGCGGTAAGCGAGAGCTATTGGATGCTCTATCCCGAGGGTCCCGGTGCGCTGGCATCTGGATGGCTGCTGGTCATCTGTCTGATGTTATTTGTGGCTATCGCCGTGGCCCACCGGCTAACTGACCTTGATCAGAAGATGCTCAGAAAATCCCTGGCAAAGCTGCCGACGGATGATCGCACTGCCTACATGGCCGTTAGCGCAGAAGGTCGAGTGCTCGGTGGCTATGGTCGGGCGCAGCAGTGGTTGCCGGTGCAGGCATTCGTTAACAAATCCTTTGGCGACATGATCGCGGCGCATCCGGAATTTGCGGTTACCCAGCCCCTGCTTGAAGCGAGCATTGGAAAGGCACAAAACCCTGCTGATTTGGCACCCCAAGCGATGACAAAAGCCTATCAACTACTCCATAACGCTCGTTCATTCAGTGTCAGCGCAGTGGACAAGACCGATCGATTTGCCAAGGCCACAGTGGTGCTGCGGTTCATTTGCAATGGCGAGGTCAGCTTCGCTCAACGCAATACCATGCCCGCGGGTCTGGATGCATTGCTGATCAAAAACAGCTTGAACGCCAAAATTTTCATTAACGAAGAAGGCCGCATTGTTGAATTTAATCCGGCTGCCGAGGCGCTATTGGGTTACGTCCGCGAAGATGTACTGAACCAGCCCATGGACGAACGCATCGTGCCTCTTCGAGACCGTCCGGTTCACCGACAGGGACTGACGCGGTTTTTACTCAGTGGCGAGTCCACAATGATGCATCGTCGGGTGGAGCTTAACGCCCTGCACAAAAACGGCTACGAGATCCCTGTGGAACTGATGATCAGTGAATTACCGACCTCACAGGGCATGTTCTTTGGTGCAGAGCTTCGGGACTTAAGAACCTGGCGCACCATGGAGCAGGAGTTGCGCCAGGCCAAGGAGCGGGCAGAGCTGGTGAACGCCAGTAAAAGTCGTTTTCTTGCCACCATGAGTCACGAAATCCGAACGCCCCTGAATGCGGTGCTGGGGATACTCAGTCTGGTTCAGGCAGAGCCCCAAGAGCCTCATCAAGCAGAGTTGCTGGCTACCGCGGAAAACGCCGGAAAACGTCTGATGACGCTGCTCACCAATGTGCTCGACTACTCGAAAATTGAGGCCGGCGAAATGCAAGGGCAGCAGGAGCCGTTTTCACCCGCTCAGCTCATTGACGAGGTCGTGGGCTTGTTTCGGGCGAATGTGCGAACCGATCAGGTGGATTTGCAGGGTGAGTTCAGCGGCTATGAAGACCTTTGGCTATTGGGCGACCGGCAAAAAGTGGGTCAGGTGCTCACCAATTTGATCAGCAACGCCGTTAAATTCACCGAACGCGGACACATTCATATTCGCCTGGAGTGCGATACGGATCAGCATGTGGAAAGCCGCTACCGAATCATTGTTGACGATTCAGGCATCGGCATGACCCAGACCGAGCTTGGCCGTGTGTTTGACGCCTTTGTGCAGGCTGATGACTCGGATCGGCGTAAGTACGTGGGCACGGGGCTGGGACTTTCCATCAGCAAACAATTAGCCGAGATGATGCACGGGCAGCTGTTGGCAACCTCCGTGCCGAAACAAGGCAGCACCTTTGTATTAGAGCTGCCCATGAAGGTATGCCCCGCGCCGGAACCCAGTGAAAAGCCGGATATGCCAAGGCTGGCGGGGAATATCAGTCGCCGGATTTTGGTGGTGGAAGATAGCAAGCCCAACCAGCTGGTGGTGAAAGCCATGTTGGAGCGCAATGGTTTTCAGGTTGATGTGGCCAATACGGGAGCCGAGGCCTGCGCAGCCGTGCAAAAAAAGGGGCAGGGCAACGGCGCCTACGGACTGATTCTCATGGATGTGCAAATGCCGGGCATGGACGGTATCGAAGCAACCCGCTGGATTCGAAATCACGGCTACGACACCCCCATTGTTGCGCTGACCGCTAAAGCCTTCATCGAAGATGAAAAGGCCTGCCTAGAGGCGGGGATGAACGAGTTCATGACCAAGCCGGTCCAATACGAAACCTTGCTCAGTCGGGTGCATCGATGGCTAGGCGGCCCAGCCCCAGAGCTTCAACTGCCAGGGGAACGAGTCGACGAGCTGCGTTTGTTGATGGGGCACGACGCCTTTATCCATGCCTTGGCGGTGTTTGCCACTGACGTGCAGGAGCGTTTGGCAGCCCTGGATGCGGCGCTCAGTGCGGACGATCTGGTTCAGGCAGGGGCCCAGCTACATACGCTGTTTGGTATTTTTGCCGGATACGGCTTCTCCGAGCCCCAGCATTTGAGCAAGGCGCTGGAGGAATCCTGTCAGGCGGGATTGAAACCGCCAGCAACATCCGTGGCTCAGCTCCACAATCTGTCCGCCCAGTTGCTGCAGCAGATTGAAAGATTCTCTAGGGATGCGCAGCCCTAGCTGCCCAGATACTCAGTGGGCGATCACTGGAATATCAATGGGCTGTCGGCGGACAATCCTTGGGTTATCCGAGGGTTAGGTGGGTTCGAAGGGTTAGACGGTTCAAGACGACGCGCCGTCTGCAGGTAGGCTAAGGTCCGACAGCAGGCCATCCACAGTGGTCTGCATTTGATCCCATTGATCGAATAAAAACTCGGTGACGTTTTCTTTCGGCAGATCCTTAAAAGGGATGCGCCAAAAGTGCAGTTTGACGCGCTGGCCAAGCCATCCGCCCCCCAACAGATCGTGGATATCTGCTGAACCCTCAAAGCCAGCGTGGGCGAGAAAAACCAAATCTTTGCCAGGATTTGCTTCCAGCATGCCCAGAACACCGCCCAGCCGAGGCGGCAACAGTCCCGGCCAACGATCCAATTGCGGGGCCAGTTTTGGATGCTTGCGGCGCAGAGTGTCGTGCTTTTTCTGGGTGAATCGTGTGCCTTCAGGATAGATCAGGACCGATTCGTCACTTCCAGCGGTGGCGATCAACTGACTCACTTCGCGGACGGCCTTGGCTGAATCGGAACCGGATCGATCCACAAAGACGTTGGGCAGACCATGGCCGCCGATGTCTAAGCAGGGAAAGTACCGCAGCTCTTGCTTGAGCACATAGCGCAGGCCTTCCTGACGGGCTTTACCAAAAAACAACAGGGGTAACACGGTGTCGCCCATGCTGGAGTGATGGCAAAGGACTAGGGCGCAGTTGCCCTCCAGGGCCTCAGCACCGGTAATTTCAATGTTCAGGCGGTACAGGCGTTTGCCCATGTCGAACAGTCGCTGGGCCCACCAGAACTGAATTTCTCGATAGCGCTCAACGCGCTGGCTTTTGGGATAGCGAATGACCGCCCACGAAAAACGGGCCAGTCCCGACCACTCGCAAACCAGAAACCCGTACATGAAGGCCAGGGCCTGGGGCGTGGTTCGGTAGTTGGGCAACAAGCTCATGATGCCGCCGACTACGATGGCCAGCGGCAAGAGAGCGACGGCGACAACGGTAATCAATACAAGGCACGAAAGGGTCAGTAAACGGCGCTGAATCATACGGCCGGTCTCCTCGCATTCGGATCAGAGTTGGTGAGTTGGGAAGTCATGAGTTTTAGTCGTCTGGCAAACCACTGCCAGCCCAGCAAGCCGAAAAGAGCATTGCTGATCGCGGTAGCGGCAAAGATGCCCACGTAGCCAAAAGCACTGTTAAGCAAAGTGGCCAGAGGTATGTAAACAACGATCATGCGGCCGAAGGACAGTGCGGTGCTAGGTAGCGGCTTGCCTAGGGCATTGAATGAGGCCGAGGCCATCATTAAGACGCCCCACAAACCATAGCTCAGGGGTACCAAGGCTAAATAAGTAGCGGCGACGAGGACCACGGGTTCGGAAGCGTCGATGAGTGACGCGATTTCGGCGCCAAAGAAAAATAACGGTATGGCAATGAAAACGCCCCAGACGAGACAAAACTGGTAGCTGACGTTCACGCCCTGGCGCACCCGGCTCACCATGTGGGCACCCCAGTTTTGACCAACGAAGGGGCCGATGGAACCAGAGAGCGCGAACATGAGCATGGCGGCTACGGCTTCGATTCGATTGGCCACGCCAAAGCCTGCAACCGCGGCTTCACCATAGTCGGCAATCAGGTAGGTGATGTAGGCGGCGGTAAAGGGGCCAATTAAATTGGTCGCCATGGCCGGCACGCCCACATGCAAAATACGCTTGGCGGAAGCCAGCCAGCCATCGAACAAGCGATTTTGCAGAACCATGCCGCCGCGACTGATAAACCACAGTGAAACGATCAAGGTGCCTAGACGCGTTAGGGTCATGGCGGTAGCCGCCCCCGCCAGCTCCATGGCAGGAAAACCGAACCAGCCAAAAATAAAAATTGGATCGAGGATCAGATTAATCATGGCGCTGATGGTCATGATCGCGCCGGGTATGTTGGCGCTGCCATTGGCGCGCATAATGCTGCCGCAAACCATGCTGGCGGTGAACAGCACCGTGCCAGGTAGGTAAATGTCGAGATACGAGTGGATCAGCGGCAGCAGTTCGGGTTCGGCACCAAGGGCAATGAACAGTGGGTCAATGGCGAGCCAGCTGAGCGCAGACAGAACCAGCATTAGGCCAAAGACCAGAATCAGGCTATGGGTGCCCATTAAGGCTACGTCGTCAGGACCGGTCTCCTGTACCGCGGCGCCATTGCCCGCATCCTTGAGATTTTTCTGTCGCGTGCCAACGCTGCGGGCGATCACTGACGAGGTACCAATGCTGATGCCTAGGGCAATGCTGGTCAGCACCATCACGAGCGGAAAGGTAAAAGTAATGGCCGCCACATGGGCCGTGCTGAGCTGTCCGATAAAACCCATTTCGAGCATTTGCACAAGAATGCTGGACGACACACCCATCATCATGGGAGCGGTCAGTCGTGCCAGTGACGCAGGGACCTGGCCTTGGGTTAAATCGTGGTGGGACATCGCCCGAGATTATCGCACGGCCTGTTGTTGAGAGGAGATGAAATCTTTTTGACCTAAGCGAGATTTTGTCTGGCGCAGCCGGCGGGTGTCTTAATAGGTCATAGAGGCTCGAAGTCCAAGAGTGGGGTAAGTATCATGTGGCCTCACCGAGGAGTTACCCATGTCTGCCACCCTTGAATTCACTACTGCAGTGGATGTTTCTTTCCAGCAACGCCAGGAGTTTTTGTCCTTTGCCAAGCAAACCATTCGGGCGGCGGGAGCTGAGGTGCTGCCTTATTTTCGCTCCGGCGTAGAGGTCACGAACAAACGGGATAACGGTGGCTTTGATCCGGTTACCGCTGCGGATCAGGGGGCCGAACGCATCATTCGTTCGGCCATTGAAAGCTCCTACCCCGAGCACGGAATCTTCGGAGAGGAATACGGTTTTCGGCCGGGTAATGGTTTGACCTGGGTAATTGATCCCATCGACGGGACTCGGGCATTTATGACCGGCATGCTGCATTGGGGCATGTTGGTGGCCTTGTTTGACGGCCAGCAGCCGGTGCTTGGGGTCATGTATCAGCCCTATACCGATGAGCTTTTTAGCGGCGATGGCGACAACGCTTGGTTTGAGCGGGCCGGACAGGAGATGCCGCTGCGCACCAGCAACTGTGAGCAGGTTGCTCAGGCCAGTCTGTCCACCACCGGCATAGATTGGTTGTCCGCAGCAGAGCGGGAGCAATTTCAGGGGCTTAGTCGGCGCACCAAATTGACCAAAATGGGCGGAGATTGCTATCTGTTTGGCGCCCTAGCCATGGGGACCTTGGATATCGGCGTGGAAGCCAAGCTGCAGGCCTACGACATACAGGCGCTAATTCCCATTGTTCGTGGTGCTGGAGGGGTGATCACTGCCTGGGACGGCGGCAATCCCAGTTTGGGCGGCACCGTGCTCGCTTCAGCCACTCAGGCTTTGCACGATGAAGCTATGAGCCTATTGGCTCCGTAAACGCCTTAGCCGGTAGTCAGCTCGCCTGAAGCTATAGCTGCAGTTCGCCGCGGCTGATCTGGTCTAGGGTGTCGATCAGCAGTCTTTGTTCGGCGGTTTTGACCCGGGCTTCAATGGCATCCACATCATCTTCAGCAGATAGGGCTACCGTTGTCTGCGCGATAATGGGCCCGGTGTCATAGTCGTTACCCACAAGGTGCAGCGTAGCGCCGGATTCAGTCTCGCCGGCGGCGTGAACCGCCTCGTGTACTTTGCGCCCGTAAAAGCCTTTGCCGCCATATTTGGGAAGCAGCGCCGGGTGCGTGTTGATGATGCGGCCGCCGTATCGAGCCAGCATGGTGTCGCCGGTTTTTTTCATGTAGCCCAGCAGCAGCACCCAATCCACTTGGGCCTCTTGGATGGCATGCACCATGGCTTGATCGGCCTTTGCGTCATCGCCGTGAGTCTTCGCGCTGATATGCAGACCCGGTATACCGGCGGTAGCGGCGCGTCGTAGCGCTCCGGATTGACTGTTGTTGCTGATTACCAAAGCAACGGAGGCGTCCAGCTGCTGCTGAGCGCTCGCGTCGATCAATGCCTGTAAAGTGGATCCCTCGTGGGATGCCAGTACCGCCAATCGCATCATTCAGCGATCCGAAAAATGGCTTGATGCTCAATGTCCACGGCAATGGTGTCGTTGTGCCAAAAGGTTAGGTGAATGGCGATGAACTGGTGACCTTTTTTCTCCCAACGGTCGGTAACCACGCTTCGCAGGACCACCTCGTGGCCCACGCGCAAGGTGTCGCGATGGGTAATTTTGGATTTGACGTGAATCCAAGCTGGCATTTGATATTCCTGCATCAACGCTTCGTTGGCCAGTGACAACAGGTAGTGCGGATGAATATGGGTTTGATAGACCGGATCCGTGTCACCAATCTCTGTGCAATAGCGGGTATTTTCCTCGGCGCTGAACTGCAGCGCCCGGGGTGAAAAGACTTCGCCAACGCAGACGTTGTCCCAGGCGATCTCTGGCCTGCCGGGAATTTTCATGTCGCCGCTTAGGCCCAGATCTTCGGGCAACGGTGTTGCAGGCAAGGGTGTTACCAAGGCCAGCAAATCACCATGCTGATTGGTGGCGGCAACAGGTTGCTCGGCGCCTGGCCAGTCGATGTTTAGGGTGTCCCCATGGTAGGTCGGTTTAATGAGCTTCACTTCTACGCAGCTATCGCTCAGCCAACTAGGGCCATGGTGATCGACTAAGGGTTTGACGAGGTGACCGTAGATAGCCACGCCTGGCACCAGCGCGCCCTTGAAACCATAGCGATTGGCGATTTCATCGCTGTGCATGCGATTTTCACTGCTGGTGCTGAAGTTGCGCGCAACGATCTGATACGCGGTCATCGTCTCTCCCCTTAACGAGTATTTTGTTGCTGACTCTGCCAGTTTGATCTGTGGACTGGGTCAATTCGGGCTGTTCTTACGTTATCCGAGCACCGCTTCGGTGCCAGAGGGCAGTTTATGGGCCCTGTCACCACAAAGGAATCGCTTTCCCTCAAGAAGCAGATATTTCTAGCCGTAGGCCTGGGTGGGCAGCCAGGTGACGATGGCCTGCCAGTTAAAAATGATCAGCATGCCGATGACCTGAAGCACGATGAAGGGCACCACGCCACGATAAATGGTGGTCACCCCGATGCCTTCTGGCGCCACGCCTTTGAGATAAAAAATGGCAAAGCCCACCGGGGGCGTCAGGAAGCTGGTTTGCAGGCAGACGGCAAACAAGATGGTGAACCACACCGGATCGAATCCCAAATTGGCCACAACCGGAGCAACCAGCGGCAGCACGATCAGCGTCAGTTCGATCCAATCCAGAAAAAATCCCAGCAGAAACGTTGCCACCAAAATCGCCACGATGATGCCGGTGGGTTCAAAGGGCAGCGACAACAGCGCGCCTTCGATGAGCTCGTCACCGCCCAGACCTCTTAACACCAGCGAAAACGCTGTGGCGCCGAGCAGCACAGCAAAAATGTAGGCAGTGGTGCGCGTGGTTTCTTGCAGCACCTCCGCCATAACCGCTCGGTTCATTTGTTTTTTGATTACCGCCAACAGCAATGCCCCGCCAGCACCGACGCCGGCGGCTTCGGTGGGTGACGCTAAACCAAAAAAGATGCTGCCCAAGACCGCCAGAATCAAAAAGCCCGGTGGCAAGATGGCCCAGAACAAGGCGCGGATAGCCGCCCAGTCAAAAGGCTCAGCCGGTGACGCCGGGGCCCGGTGAGGCTGCAGCCAGCCCACCAGCAGCAGGTAGCCAATGTAAAGGCCGCCGAGCAGAGCGCCGGGAAAAACCGCGCCCAGGAACAGATCCCCGACGCTCATGGACATGCGATCTGCCATCAGCACCAGCATGATGCTTGGGGGAATCAAAATGCCTAGGGTCCCCACGGCGCAGACTGTGCCCGCCGCCAGCGACTTGTCGTAGTTTTGCTGCAGCATGGCCGGCAGTCCCAGCAGGGCCAGCAGCACCACGGATGCGCCGATGATGCCCGTGGTGGCCGCCAGCAACAGACCGATCACCGTTACCGTAATGGCCAGCCCGCCGCGCAGGTTGCCAAAAAGGCGTGCAAAGCTGTGCATGAGTTGGTTGGCGATACCGGATCGATCCAGCAGCAGGCCCATCAGGATAAACATGGGCAGGGCCACCATGACCCAGTTCTCCATCACGTTCCAAATACGCTCTACGGTCAGGGAGGTGTAGTTCCAATCCACGCCGGTAGCGAGTTGAAAATCCGCTTCCAAGACAATGGCCAGGGCGCTAAAGACCATGGCAAGGCCGCCGAGCAGCCACGCCACCGGGAAGCCGGTAAAGACCAGGGCGATGAAACTGACAAACATGCCGATGGCCAGAATTTCATTGGCTGGCATGAGAGCTCCCGGGGTCGTTGAAAAATAAAAAGTGCCACACCCTCAGCAGGCGCGCGGTCACCGTGAGCAGTAGCAGCGCAAAGCCCAAGGGTAGGGCGCTCTTGATGAGCCAGCGCATGGGCAGTCCACCCGGCGAACCGGATACCTCGGCGGCGGCAAAGGACGTGGTGACAAAGGGGATGCTGTAAATCAGCACCAAGGCGATAAAGGGTATGAGCAGCAGCACAATGCCGTACAGCTCGATCCAGGCCTTGGTGCGATGCGCCATGCGCTCGTGCAGTACGTCCACCCGAATGTGTGCATCGGCTTGGTAGGCATACCCCAGACCCAGCAAAAAACCCACGGAGTACAGGTGCCACTGCAATTCTTCCAGCTCGATGCGGCCCTGGTTGAAGGCGTAGCGCATGGACACGTTGAGGACGATGACCGCCAGCAACAACAGCCAGATCAGCGACAGCACGCGGCCTATCTGGGCTGCGGTTTGGTCAATACGTTGGGACCAGGGGGTATGGGGTAAATAATCCTGACTCACTAGAAATCCCGTGGCAGGTAAGCCCGGGATTTCCAATGGGCGTACTGGGTTCGAAAGGCCCGTTGGGATTCTAAGATGCGCGCAAAGTCTGGGTCGTTCGCGGCCTCTTCTTCGAGGATTTCATCAGCGACCCGATTGAGTTCACGCAACAGCGGTTCTGGCAATATCTCCGCAGTAACGCCGATGTCGGCAAATTTTTCGATGACCTCTCCTTGCAGCGCTTCGGCCTGAGCTAGGTTTCTCGTCACCGCAGCGGTGCAGCCCAGTCGCAGCAGGGCCTGATCAGCATCGGCTAACTGCTGCCAAAGCGCCAAGTTAATCACCAGATGCGAAGAGGTGAACGGTTGATGCCAGCCGGGGTAGTAGTTGTAGGGTGCGACCCGATTGAAGCCAAGCGATTGATCCACCACCGGCAAGGCGAACTCAGTGGCGTCAATGGCGCCTTTTTCTAGCGCCTGAAAAATTTCGCCACCGGGCAACATGGTGACGCTGGCGCCCAGGCGCTCTATGACCTGTCCCCCAAGACCCGCAAAGCGGATCTTGAGACCTTTGACGTCCTCTAGGGAATCGATACGCCGCCGAAACCAGCCAGCGGTTTCTGGACCGGTGATGCCGCACAAAATCGGGTAGATGTTGTAGCGCTGATACAGCGTTTCGGTCAGCTGCCGACCGCCGCCTTCGTACCACCAGGCCGTGTACTCCCAGGGCTCCATGCCAAAGGGTACCGCTGAGACTAGTGGCGATGCGGGAATTTTGCCCTGGTCATAGCCAAGCCAGGTATAGCCAGCAGAAACCTTGCCGTCGCGAACCGCGTCGGTAATCGAAAAAGCCGGGACAATCTCGCCTGGCTCAAAAATCTGCAGATCGATAGCGCCACCGCTGGCCTTGCGGAGCATGTCCGTTAGGTAAACCGGGTTGTCCCCAAGCACAGGCATGGTGGTTTGAAAAACGATAGGCAATCGCCAGGCGATGCGTGAGGCTGTAACGGTGGCGTTGTCTGGGGTGCTGGCCACGGTGGGGGCGTTGACTGGACGCACCGCCAGAGTGCCTATCATGCCCACGGCGAAAGCCACGACAACCGCGAACAAAGCCGCTCTATTGCTAATCGAATGTCTGGACAAGTGGCATCTCTCCCCATGGCTCCAGCGTCAGTAACGCTGGAAAAAGTAGGGTCAGATTGTGAGAAGCGCGCCACAGACATGCAAGGTTAACGTGGAGATTCGCGGTTTCTTTTTCCACGCCAAGAACACAAACGGATGGATAACCTCAATTTTGGCGTAATTTATGACTTTTCCTGTTTGGAAAGTATTGCTTGTGAGTTATTCCTTTTTTTAGCGGCGGGCAGACTGATAGTTTGCCGCGCGCCAAACGACCCCAAGTTGGACAAATCATGCCACGGGGTCAGACAGAGCCGTTTTGGCTCGTCGGGTGGATGAATTTTGACCAATTATTATTGGGGGCTTTATGCAGATCGGAGTACCGAAGGAAACCTGGCCGGGTGAAGTGCGCACCGCCATGGTGCCTGCAAACGCGAGCAAACTGATCAACCAAGGATTCAGTGTGGTCGTGCAATCTGGCACCGGAACTGAGTCAGGGTATACAGATGCTGACTATGCAGATGCCGGAGCGACGGTGACGGAAGATCGTGGCGCGGTGCTCGGCAGCTCGGACATCGTCATGTCGGTTCGCAAACCCAATGCGGACGATGTAGCCAAATTAAAGAGCGGAGCGGTTTACATCAGCTTCCTCGATCCCTTCAACGAAAAACCGCTGGTGGAAAGTATTGCGGCCCAAGGCGCTACTGCTATTTCTATGGAGATGGTGCCGCGCAGCACGCGAGCCCAAAAGATGGACGCGCTGTCATCCCAAGCGAACTTGGCGGGATACGTCACGGTTATTCAGGCGTCTTATCACCTGCCGAAGATCATGCCGATGATGATGACGCCTTCCGGCACCATCCCACCCGCTCGGGTCTTCGTGATTGGTGCAGGGGTTGCTGGCTTGCAAGCCATCGCCACCGCCAAGCGCCTAGGTGCGAGGGTTGAGGCCTTCGATACACGTCCGGTTGTGGCGGAACAGGTGCAAAGTCTGGGTGCCAAGTTCGTCGAGATTGACTTGGGTGACACCGGTCAGACCGATCAAGGCTACGCTAAAGAGCTCACGCCAGAACAAGTGGAACTGCAGCGCGAAGGCCAAAAGGCCGTTATCAGTCAGTCTGACGTGGTGATCACCACCGCCCAGCTGTTTGGTCGCCCAGCGCCGCAGATTGTTAGCCGCGACATGGTGGAATCTATGAAGCCCGGTAGCGTCGTCATCGACATGGCGGTAGAGACCGGCGGCAACGTTGAAGGTTCCGTCATGAACGAAGTGGTAGACATCAACGGCGTAAAAGTCGTCGGTCAAGGCAACTTGCCCGGCGAGGTGGCGCGCAATGCCAGCGACATGTATTCCAACAACCTGCTGAATCTAGTGCTGGAATTTTGGGATGCCGAAGCCAAGGCCCTAAACCTAGACCCGGAAGATGAAATCATTCAGGCCTGCGTCATTACGCGTGACGGCGCCGTGGTCAACGAAACCATCAAAAACATTTATAGCGGAGGCTAAACAATGGAAGCCGTATTTCTTGCAATGGTCCTGATGCTGTCGATCTTCCTCGGCTTCGAGTTGATCTCCAAAGTACCTGCGACGCTGCATACGCCCCTGATGTCAGGAGCTAATGCCATCTCAGGTATCACCATCGTCGGCGCGCTGGTTTCTGCGGGCGGCGAGTCCGGCGCGATGTCTACCTATTTGGGCGCCGCCGCGGTGCTGTTTGCCATGATCAACGTGGCAGGTGGTTACCTAGTGACCAATCGCATGCTGGCCATGTTCAAAAAGAAAGATACGAATCAGCCGGGAGGTAACTCATGAGCCCAGTGGCAATTAACCTATGGTACGTGCTTGCAGCCGCACTATTCGTCTTCGGGTTGAAACAGCTCGGTTCGCCAGCAACCGCCGTGCGGGGCAACGTGCTTTCTTCCGTGGCTATGATCATCGCCGTTGCGGTGACCCTGCTCAGCAAAGAAATCTTGTCCTATGAAATGATCCTCCTCACCGCTGTGGCGGGCGCGGTGATTGGGGCCGTCGTGGCACAAAAGGTCGAAATGACCAGCATGCCGGAAATGGTCGCGCTGTTTAACGGCTCCGGCGGTATCGCCAGTTTGATGGTGGGCTGGGCAGCGTTGTATAGCACCGGTAACACGACGTTTACCGATGTGACGATTTTGCTGTCCATCGTGATTGGCGGTATGACCTTCAGTGGAAGCATTCTGGCCTGGGGTAAGCTCAGCGAAGTAATGACGTCCGCGGCGGTGGTCTTTGGTGCGCAGCGCATCGTTAACGCCGGCATCTTGGTGGGTTTGGTGGCCTGTTCCGTGCTCTTCTGCATGAACCCCGCCGTTGACTCACCCTACCTGTATGCAGTGATTGCCCTGTCCTTGCTCTTCGGCGTCATGGCCGTACTGCCCATCGGTGGCGCCGATATGCCTGTTGTTATCTCGCTGCTGAACAGCTACTCGGGCCTAGCTGCCTGTGCGGCTGGTTTCGCCATCAATAACAACATTCTTATCGTGGCAGGTTCTATGGTGGGTGCTGCCGGTATCATCCTGACCAACATCATGTGTAAGGCCATGAATCGTTCCTTGGGGCATGTGTTGTTCTCCGGTTTCGGTGCGGTTAAGCAAGCCACCAAGGTGGAAGGTGAGGTTAAGCCTATCGTTGCCGAAGACGCTTACCTGATTTTGGAAGCGGCCCAGTCTGTCACCTTCGTACCCGGTTACGGCATGGCAGTAGCCCAAGCTCAGCACGTGGTGCGAGAACTTGGCGAATTGCTGGAGAAGAATGGCGCAGAAGTCACCTACGCTATCCATCCGGTGGCGGGTCGTATGCCAGGGCATATGAACGTGTTACTGGCTGAAGCCAACGTTCCCTACGATCAACTGGTGGAGATGGAGGACATCAATCCTCGTATCGACAACGTGGACGTTGCGGTGGTGATTGGTGCCAACGACGTGGTTAACCCTGCGGCGCGAAATGACGAAAACAGCCCCATATATGGCATGCCTATCATTAACGTGGATCAGGCCCGTACGGTATTCGTACTGAAGCGCTCCATGGGCTCTGGCTTCTCGGGTGTAGATAACCCACTGTTCTTCGGTGACAACACCCGCATGTTGTTCGGTGACGCCAAAGAGTCCATCGCAGCGGTGGTAGCCGAGTTCAAGGGCTAACCCCAGCGTTAGCCTGCTGGGTGCCAGCAGCGGCAGAGGCTTACCTGTGGTGAGCTCTGCCCTGTTAGCGGTGGACTGAGCGGCAATCTAAAAACCACAGGACGGAACAAAATCGATGACGGATGCAGACAGCCCCCTGAATAGCGCCGACTTTTCACAGCGTTTGGCCGGAGCCGCCGCAGATCCCCAGTTTCGTTCGCGCTGGTCGCCCCGATCCATGAGTGGTCAGGCGTTGACGGTAAGCCAAGTACAAGTGTTGTGCGAAGCGGGCCGTTGGGCGCCATCGTGCTTCAACTCTCAGCCCTGGCGATTCATCTACGCTCTCCCGGACACACCACAATGGCAGCCGCTTTTTGATTTGCTCATGGATGTGAATCAAATCTGGGCGGCCAAAGCCGGCGCGCTAGTGGCGCTGGTGGCTCGCACGACTTTTGAAGGTAACGACAATCCAGCGCCGACCCACGGCTTTGATGCGGGCAGTGCCTGGATGAGTATGGCGCTACAAGCCCAAAGTCTGGGCTTAGCGGCCCATGCCATGTGGGGCTTTCATCACGACCAAGCCGCTCAGGTGTTAAATCTGGATGAGAATTTCGCTACCCAAGCAGTGATCGCTTTTGGCTATCCGGCGTCAGCAGAGGCCCTACCGGATCCCCTGCGCGAGCGGGAAGTGCCCTCTCCCCGCAAGCCCCTAGAGGACTTGATGTTTGAGGGGGCGCTGCCCAAGGCCTAACGCCTTGCTGCTAACGCCTAACGCTTGAAGAAAAAAAGACCGCGGATACCGCTGGTCTTTTTTCAGCAGTCCACCTTTCTCGGGTAAGTCCCTAAAGCTCCCGCCACTGACCGGGTTCCAGCCCATCCAAAGTCCACGACCCGACTCGATAGCGAATTAAGCGCAAAACCGGAAACCCCAAGTGCGCGCACATTCGTCGCACCTGGCGGTTTCTTCCCTCCCTCAGGGTCAGGGTTATCCAAGTGTCCGGGATGGTTTTGCGCACCCGAATGGGTGGATCGCGCTGCCAAACCCGGTGTCCGCCAATACCTAACTGCCACTTGCCGGGCAGGGTCATGCCGTCTTTGAGGGCCAGACCATCACTGATGGGGGCCAGATCTTCTTCCGTAGGAGCGCCTTCCACTTGGGCCCAGTAGGTCTTGCTCATCTTGTTGTCTGGGTGGGCGATTTTGTGCTGCGTTGATCCGTCGTTGGTGAGAATCATCAAGCCCTCGCTGTCCCGGTCCAGGCGTCCGGCGGGATAGACGTCGCGAATGGGCACAAAATCACCCAGATGCGAGCGGCCCTGAGTGTCCGAGAATTGCGGCAGTACCCCATAAGGCTTGTGAAAAAGAATGGTCGTTGGCATGGGTCCATTATCCGCCCATCCAAGTGATAAGCCCATGCCACAGTACGGCTGGTTCTTCGCCTTTGACATCACTGGCGCAACACCCGCAGGATACGGGCTTCGCGTTGGTCTGTCTGACCACTGAGCTTAGGGGTCATTAAGGGGAAATCATGGAGCTTTATGAGGTGATGCGCACGACCTTTGCTGCGCGCGAGTTTACCGATGCACCCGTTACCGACGAGATGATCGCCAGCATTTTAGAGCAAGCTCGCTTTGCTCCCAGCGGCGGCAATCGCCAGGGCTGGAAAGTGCTGGTGGTTCGCGAAGACGCCTCTCGAGCAAAACTGCGGGAGCTGATCGAGCCTCAGATGCAGCGCTATGTGGCCCAAGTCAAAGCCGGGGAAGCGCCGCTGAATACCGTTAACCCGTCCAAGGTTTCTGCTGCCGAGATAGCACAGACTCAGGTGCCTGCCACGATGCTGGATAATTTGACCGGTGCGCCGGTTATTTTGCTGGTGTTCGTGGACCTGTCCGTGGTGGCCTCATTCGATAGCGAGCTGGATCGGGTGGGGGTGATTTCCGGCGCTTCGATTTACCCCTTTGTTTGGAATATTTTGCTGGCGGCGCGCAATGAAGGTTTGGGCGGGACCCTGACCACCTTCGTGGCGGGCGCCGAACCTCAGGTCAAAGATTACTTTGGCGTGCCGGACGAAATGGCCTTTGCGGCCATGATTCCGCTGGGACAACCGGTCAAGCAATTGACCAAACTTACACGTAAACCGGTTGCAGACTTTGTGATGAAGGAGCGCTGGAATGGGGAGAATTTGCTTGACTGATACGCATCAAGGCAACGCCGACGAGGTTCAAACACATACTGCGGATGCACAGCAGTCACCGACACCCATTGGGCAAGTAGGCGGCCCCAACTATGGCCGCTACGTGCTGTTCGTTCTGATTATTGTCTATATTTTCAATTTCGTAGATCGCCAGATTCTGTCGATTTTGGCCGAAGAAATTAAGCTCGATCTGGGGATTGGCGACGCAGAAATTGGTTTCCTCTATGGCACCGCCTTCGCGGTTTTCTACGCGGTATTTGGTATTCCGTTGGGGCGCTTGGCGGATGTTTGGAACCGCAAAAAACTCATCTCCATCGGCTTGTCGTTTTGGAGCGCCATGACCGCGCTGTCGGGTTTCTCCCAGAATTTTGGTCAGCTGGCGGTGTGTCGCTTCGGCGTGGGCATTGGTGAGGCCAGCGCCACGCCGGCGGCGTTTTCCATGATTTCCGATTATTTCTCGCCCAAGGTGCGAGCCACGGTATTGGCCATCTACTCCAGCGGCATTTATCTGGGGGCGGGTATCGGTTTGTTTTTGGGTGGCGCCATCGTTGCGGCCTGGCATTCCTGGTATCCCGATCCGGCGCTGGCGCCTCTGGGCATCAAGGCTTGGCAGGCAGCCTTCTTGGCAGTGGGCTTACCCGGCATCCTAATGGCTTTTTGGGTATGGACGTTGCGTGAGCCCATTCGCGGAGCCTCAGAAGGTTTAGTCACTCCCGTGCACCCACATCCGTTTAAAGCCACCACCAGTTCTTTTATGAGCGTATTGCCCGGCTTTTCGCTCTTTGCGCTATACGCCGCTGGCGGCACTCGAGCGGTGCTCATGAACCTGCTTACTGGGGCCATTGTGATCGCTCTTTTTGTTGGCTTGTATGCGGCGATGCCGACACTACTGCAGTGGATCGCCTTGGGCATCGGCGTCTACATCACCGTGACCTGGATCCATTATCAGAAGCTCACGGATCCCGCCTGCTACGGCATGATGTTTAAATCCAAGGCCTTTCTGGCATCGACGGTGGGGTTCCCAGCGATTTCCTTTGTGACCTACGGCATCGGTTTTTGGTCGGCGCCGTTTATGCAGCGCTTCCACGGCGAATCCATTGCCGATGCTGGACTCTACCTTGGGCTGGGTTCTGCGGTAGGTGGCTTCATCGGCATCGTGCTGGGTGGTGTGGTGGCGGATTATTTTCGCAGCAAAACCGCCAACGCCAGACTCTACGTGGGCTTGGCGATCCCCGTATTAGCGATCCCTCTAGCGTTGGGCTTTTTGTATACCGACAGCGTGATGATGGCCTATATCTACAGTTTCTTGTTCAGCGTTATTTCACCGGCTTGGATTGGCTGCGCGGCCAGCACCGTTAATGACTTGGTGATGCCGCGCATGCGAGCAACGGCTTCGGCTTATTACTTGCTGATGAATACCTTTGTCGGGCTGGCCTTAGGACCATTTTTGATCGGTCAGTTCAGTGACCTGTACTTCCGCGCCGGGGTAGACAGTGCCACAGCCCTGCAATCGGCGATGTCCTGGGGTCTGGCTGCCTTTGGTTTAAGCGCAGTGGCGCTGTTGTTGGCCTGTCGATACTTGGCCGACGATGAGACGAACCGATTAGAACGCGCCGCCGCCCTTGGCGAACCCGTATAGTAGGCGGCAACGAAGACTTGAGGTAAGACGTACGTGCAGCAGCAAGGTGAATATAGGATTGGCGCTGATATTCAGGCGGTTTGGCAGGCGCTGAACGACCCCGAGGTGCTACGCGCCAGTATTCCTGGATGTGAGAGTATTGAGCAGATCGACGAAGGCAATTTGCAGGCGTCGGTGCGGGCCAAGGTGGGTCCGGTAAATGCGGTATTTAAGGCGGCGATTGCGCTGAGTGATGTGCAGGAACCGCACAGCTACACCCTGAGCGGCGAGGTGAAAGGGGGGGCTGGGGTCGCCAAGGGAGAGGCTCGAGTGCAATTGGCGGAGGTGAGTGATGAAGGCCAAACCACCGCTACCCTGCTCACCTATCAGGTGCAGGCTTCCGTTGGCGGTAAACTGGCGCAAATTGGCTCACGACTCGTTGACGGTGCAGCGGCCAAAATGGCAGACGATTTTTTTGCCGCCTTCAGTAACACCTTCGCCACAGGAATAAGCATGCAAGATGAACAAAGCGGGGAAGCATCATCAGGGCAGCAAGCCCCTGCCGATGCAGCCAAGCCCGCAGCAGAAAGTCCACAAGAACGTGCCCAAGATGGCTTAGGCTTTATCTGGGTAACCGCCTTTGTGGTGTTAATTACCGCCATGGTGTTAGCGCTTTAAGCGCGCCGCGAGGAGCGTCAATCCATGAAACTTACGATCACCGTAAACGGACAGGTTCAGGACCTCGACGTGCCAGCCAACACCTTGTTGGTTAACTTGCTGCGAGACAAATTGGGTTTGACCGGCACCCATGTGGGTTGCGACACCTCTCAATGCGGTGCCTGTACCCTGCATCTGAATGGCCGGGCGGTGAAGTCTTGTGCGGTGCTGGCAGTACAGGCCCAAGGCGCAGAGGTGGTGACCATTGAGGGCATTGGTTCCACAGACGCGCTGCACCCCATGCAGGATGCCTTTCGGGAGTGTCATGCCCTGCAGTGCGGATTTTGCACGCCAGGGATGATTATGCAGGCCATTGACCTGGTCCAGCAGGGCTCGTCGTTGGAGCCCGAGAGCATTCGGCAAGGTCTGGAAGGCAATTTATGCCGCTGCACGGGCTATCAGAATATTGTGGCGGCGGTGGCAAAGGGTGGTGCGGTGTTACGCGCCGGCGAGTCACAATCGGCCCCGCAAACCGCGGCCAATACCGACCGGGTGGAGGGATAGCACCGTGTACGCTTTTGATTATCACCGACCCGATAGCCTGACAGCGGCTCGAGATCTGTTCGCGAATGCGGAAGATCCCATGTACCTCAGCGGCGGCATGACGTTGATTCCCAGCATGAAGCAGCGCCTGGCCGCCCCCTCGGATTTGATCGACCTGTCCGCAGTGGCTGAGCTGCGCGGTATCGAGCGGGTTCAGGGCCCAGCCGGAGACGGCATTCGAGTTGGCGCGCTGAGCTGTCATAACGAGGTGGCCAAGCACCCGTTGATTCAGCAGCATTTACCGGTGCTGGCTCAGGTGGCCGGCGCCATTGGTGATAACCAGGTTCGCAATCGCGGCACGTTAGGCGGATCTGTTGCCAATAGCGATCCCGCCGCTGATCTGCCCGCGGCCTTGCTGGCGTTGCAGGCCACCGTGCATACCCAAGACCGGCAAATTTCCGGCGATAGTTTTTTCCTCGACTTGTTCGAAACGGCGCTAGCCGCTGACGATATTGTGGTCGCCATAGACTTTGTCATACCGCACCGGGCCACCTATCAGAAGTTTCGGCATCCGGCTTCTGGGTATGCAGTGGTCGGGGTGCTGGTGGCGGAACACGCCAACGGTATTCGGGTTGGCGTGACCGGAGCTGGTCCCTGTGCCTTCCGCGCCTGCGCGTTGGAAGATGCGTTGAGTGAATCCTTCACCGAAGCCGCCGTTGATGGCGTCGATGTGCCGGATGCGGGCTTCAATAGCGATGTTCACGCCTCGGCGGAGTATCGCGCTCACTTGGTCAAGGTGCTCACCAAACGCGCGGTGGCTCAACTCAGCGCCTGATCCGCCCGTGCATTGGTGTCGAGCCAATGCGCATCCAGATAAGCCAGCTTGGGTGCACCCAGTTTCGGCGAAGATCCTAAGAGGGCTGTTAGCCCTTGCTCTTTTTGTTTTTCCTCGTTGATTTTTTTAGCCGTCTTGGATTACGGTTGCCCCGCGCTTGCATCGACAGGGCTCAGTGCCCGGCGAACGAGACGCGAACAAAAAAATAGAGCGAAACGCCAGACCATGACCGGGCCCCTGTGCCCAGCTGATGGAACGGCAACAGAGGGGCGAGAAAACCACGTTTTCTCATCACAAAAAAATAATAGGACTTGATCCGCCCAATGGGACTTCTCGGCGCGCAACGGGCCAAGAAGCAGGACAGGTACCGGAGAAGCAAATGAATATTCACGATTTCCATCGTCGCAAGGTTGCGTCGGAAAAAATTTCCATGGTGACCTGCTACGACTACTGGTCTGCCCAACTACTCAACGATACCGACCTCGACACGCTTTTGGTGGGGGATAGCCTGGCCATGGTGATGCATGGCTACACCAGCACTGTGCATGCCACGGTACCCATGATGGCCACCCACGTTGCCGCCGTGCGGCGCGGTGCTCCAGACAAATTCATCGTTGGCGACATGCCGTTTTTGGCCGCCCGGCGCGAGCGCAATGAGGTGCTGGATGCGGTAGCGGATTTGATGCAGGCGGGCAGCAATGCCATCAAAATTGAGGGCGCGGCTGGCCAGCTGGATACCATCGCTCATGTGGTGGAGTCCGGGGTGCCGGTGATGGGCCACCTGGGCCTAACGCCGCAATCGGTAGAGGGACTTGGGGGGCACAAAGTGCAAGGTCGTACCGAATCCGATGCAGAAAAAATCTACCGGGATGCCCTGGCCCTCCAAGAAGCGGGTTGTTTTGCCCTGGTGCTGGAATGTGTGCCGCAAACTCTGGGCAGACAAATTACGCGCAGCTTGGATATTCCCACCATTGGTATTGGCGCTGGGGTATACACGGATGGGCAAGTGTTGGTGCTGCAAGACATGCTCGGTATGCAGCCAGGCTTTAAGCCTAAGTTTTTGCGCCATTATCTGGACGGTCATGCCCAGTTAAGCGGCGCCGTAAATGCCTTCCATCGAGATGTGGTCGCTGGCGAATTCCCGAACTGCGAAGAGATTTATCGGTGAAGATCATTCACTGCATGGCCGACTGGCAACAGCAGCGGCAATGTCTAGCGGGCAGTATGGGTTTTGTCCCCACCATGGGTGCTTTGCATGCCGGGCATCTGTCGCTGTTGCAGCGCAGCGTGGCCGAGAATGACACGACGGTTTTGTCCATTTACGTTAACGCCACCCAATTCAACGATCCCGCGGATTTGGCGAAATACCCCAGTACGTTAGAGGCGGATTTGGCTCAGGCCAGAGATGCCGGTGTGGATGTGGTGTTGCTGCCAGACTATGCCCAGATGTACGTCGACGATTTTCGGTTTCAGCTGACCGAGCAAGAGTTTTCCACACGGCTTTGCGGCACCGACCGGCCAGGGCACTTTACCGGTGTGCTGACGGTAGTCATGAAGCTGCTCAATCTGGTGCGCCCAGACAGAGCTTACTTTGGACTCAAGGATTATCAGCAGTACCTCTTGATTCGCGATATGTGCGCGGCGTTTTTCATGCCCACGCAAATTCTGGGCTGTGACATCCTGCGCGAGAGCGACGGCTTGGCCATGTCCTCGCGCAACCGCTTGTTAAGCCCGGAAGGTCGACAGTTGGCGGGTCGGTTTAACGTGCTCTTGGCTGCGGCGGCTTCAGACAGCGAAGCACATCAAAGTCTTACTCAGGCCGGTTTTGATGTGGCCTATGTGGACACGGTGGGTGATCGCCGCTGCGCAGCGGTGGTGGTGGGCACAGGCGCCCACGCGGTCAGGTTAATCGACAATGTGCCTACGTATGCCTCTGCTGCTGTGCAAGTGGATAGTTCCGAGGTGGAGCTCAGGGAGAAAGTGTCATGATTTTGGTTCTAGATGTGGGCAACAGCCAGATCTATTGCGGTGTCTTTGCGGAGCAACAGCTGGTCAGCCAGTTTCGCTATGCCTCAACGGGACGCGGTACGTCCGATGAGATTGGCGTGTTTTTGCGTGGCGCCCTGCGAGAAAACGGTATTGATCCCGAGGCACTGAAAACCGTGGCCATTTCGTCGGTGGTTCCAGAGCTGAACTACACCCTGCGTGCCTGCTGCCAAAAGTACTTTGGTATCGAGCCCATGATTTTGCGGCCTGGATTAAAGACCGGGCTTAAAATCGCCTATAAGGACCCGAAAGAGGTGGGCAGCGATCGCATCGCGGATGCCATGGGTGCGATCAAATTGCATCCGGATCGAAATTTGATTGTGGTGGACTTTGGCACCGCGACCACGGTGTGCGCCATCACCAAAGACCGGGTATTTCTGGGCGGCAACATCATGCCTGGAATTCGTTTGGCCATGGAGGCGCTAGAAGCCAAAACCGCTAAGCTGCCGTCGGTGGAGATCAAGCCCACGCGCACCGCCATCGGCAAAACCACCACCGAAAGCATTCAAAGCGGCCTTTACTGGAGCAATGTGGGCATGGTGAGGGAACTGGTGTCTCGCATCTCCGCTGAAGCCTTTCCTGATGAGCCCCCCTTGGTCATCGCCACCGGTGGTTTTTCCAATTTGTTTCATCGAGAAGCTCTGTTTGATCACGTTGTGCCGGACCTCATTTTAGTGGGGCTGATCGAGGCCCTGCGCCTGAATGGTTACCTAGAAGACTGACGCTGTGGGGAAGAATTTCCCCTCCAAGGGCACAGTGCTGGTTTCCCCAGCGCGAATGTTGCATAGACCTTTGCCGGGTCGGATTTTATAGTGGCGAGCTGGTCTGCTTAGGGCAGATCAGTACTCGCTGATTGACTGGATAAAATCATGGCCCAAGAAACACCAACTGCCGCCAGGGCGCAACGCTATGGCTGGGTCATCGTGGCAGTCATGCTGCTTGTGCAAACCGTCAGTTCTGGACTGGGTTTTTACAATATGTCGGTTTACATCAACCGACTGTCTGCGGAGCTGGCAGCGCCAGTGGCGCAGATCTCCTTTGCCGTGAGTTTGTTTTTTGTTGTGGGTGGTATTGCGGGTTTGTACGTCGCAACCCTGCTCAGTCGCTTCCACGTGCGCACCATTATGATTACCGGAGCGCTGATTTGCGGCCTAGCCCTAGGCAACGTGGGTCAGGCCACGCAGGTTTGGCATGTTTATTTGCTGTTCACGATTTTTGGTATTGGCAATGCCGGGGTGTCCATTGTCATTGCCACGACGCTGATTACCCAGTGGTTTCCCGGGCCGCAACGATCGATGGCGTTAGCGGTGGCGTCCACCGGACTGTCCCTTGGAGGCGTGGTCCTCACTCCGATTTCAGCTTGGTTACTCAGCACCCAAGGTGTTGCCAGTACCATGCCGATGCTGGGCACTCTGCTGGTTGTGGTGCTGGTGCCCCTGTCCCTGCTTATTCGCCAGGCGCCTGGCACACAAGTTGCGCCATCGGCCCAAGCTACCTTGGACAATGCCGCGTTGATGAAATCGGCTGTAAACAGTCGTTTTTATGTGCTCATGGCCATTGCCTATGTGCTCATCATGGCGGCCCAGGTGGGCGGCATCGCGCATTTATACAGCCGGGTAACGCTGATTGCGGATTTTCAGACCGCGGCTTATGCAGTACAGGCGTTATCCATTTGTAGTATCAGCGGTCGATTTATCGGCGGCTGGCTGGTGTCGCGCATTCCCATTCGCTGGTTCGCGCTAGGTAACCTCACGCTGCAAGCGCTTGGCCTAACCTGTATCGCCTTTGCCACTAGCGGCACCTTTGCGGTATTGGCGGCGGGACTATTTGGTCTGAGCGTGGGTAATTTGCTGATGACCCAACCCCTGTGGCTGGCCGAGGTTTATCCCACGCAAATTTATGCTCGGGTCTTTGCCCGAGCCAATGCTATCAGCGTTCTGGGTTTGGCCGTTGGGCCCTACACCATGGGCATGATTTTTGATGCCACCGGTGGCGCTACCTATACTTATTCCTATCTGGGTGGGCTGGTCGTGTCCCTGGTGGCATTGGTCATTGTGGTGAGCGCCAGCGCCGGACCGTCACTCGCTGCCTACCGGGACGTGACGCCCGATCAGCAAGGCGTGACGCAACATTAGGGGAGGGCCATTCATGGTATCTGCTGCTTGTTCAATGCTGTCGGGCCGATTGGCCAGATTGGCGCTGGTTGTTTGGGCTGGGTTGCTGAGTATCCCAGTCCTGGCCCAGCCAGCGGAGTTTTCCGCCACGCCGGTGGTTTTTCCTAGCGCGATTCCGTCCAACGACCCTGGTGGTCAGCCCCAACCGTTGCCAAGCCTGGCGGACATGTTGGAGCGGGTGAATCCGGCGGTCGTCAACATCGCGACGCGATCATTGGTGCGTGAGAGCAATCGGCTTTTGGAGGATCCGTTTTTTCGTCGTTTCTTTAATGTGCCAGAGCGCCGACAGCGCTACCGACGCACACAAAGCGCAGGGTCCGGCGTGGTGATTGATGCGGGGCAGGGCTACATCGTGACCAATGCCCATGTGGTGAAAAACGCTGATGAAATCAGTATCGGTCTTTCCGATGGCCGCACCCTAGAAGCCACATTGATCGGCGCCGATCCAGAAGTGGATCTGGCCTTGCTGCAAGTGCGAGCAGAGGGCTTGCAGGCGATTGAGTACGCCGATAGCGCCAAACTGCGCGTGGGGGATTTTGTGGTCGCCATTGGCAACCCCTTCGGTCTGAATCAAACCGTCACTTCAGGCATCGTCAGCGCCCTGGGGCGCAGTGGTTTGGGTATCGAAGGCTATGAGGACTTCATCCAGACCGATGCGCCGATTAACCCCGGTAATTCTGGCGGCGCGCTAGTGGATCTGGGTGGCCGTCTGGTAGGGATCAATACCGCCATATTTGCGCCCTCGGGGGGCAATATCGGTATTGGATTTGCCATACCTGCGAACATGGTGAGCGCGGTTACCGCCCAGTTGATTGCCAAAGGCGAAGTTAATCGAGGCTTTGTTGGCGCTATCGTCCAGCCCCTGAATCGAGAATTGGCCAAAGCTTTTGGCGTGGTGTCTCCCGAGGGGACACCTCAGGGCGTGGTGATTGTGGACGTGCTGGAGGGCAGTTCTGCCCAGCAAGCGGGTCTCGAGCCCGGTGATGTCATCGTAAAAATGGGCACAAGCCCCATTGAAAGTGTCGCGGATTTTTCTGCCCGGGCAGCCACCATGTTCATCGGTGATGAAATTGCAGTGCACTTTGTCCGCCAGGGCGAAAAATCCCAAACCTTGCTGCGCATCGTAGCTGACCAACAGCAGGCCATTGAGGGCAGAAGCCTCACGCCACGGCTGCGCGGGGTGGAACTGCAGAACCTGCGAGGGGACGAGGAATCCATGCCCGGAGCAGGGGTGGTGACAACCGCTGTGGACGATGCCAGTCCGGCCTATGCCTTTGGTTTGCGAGCTGGGGATGTGATCGTGGGTGCTAATCGCATTCCGATACAGGACATTGCGACGCTGCGCGACGCTATACGCCGTGATGCGCGGCAGCTACTGCTGAGAATCTTCCGTAATGGCCGCTTCTATTACGTGGTGATCCGTTAGTGAGCTTGAGTACTCACTAACGGATCAAAAACGAATCTAAAACCGGAAGGGGTCGTTACTGGTCAAACATAATGACGCTGCGAGCTACCTCGCCAGTGCGCAGTTCGTCCATGCCCTTGTTGATGTCCTCGAGGCGTATGCGCTTGGAGATCAAGTCATCCAAATGCAAACGGCCCTGTAAGTACAGTTCTACGAAACGCGGCATATCCACGCGGAAGCGATTGGAACCCATGTTGGATCCCTGCATTTTGCGTTCCATGAGGAATTCAGGGCCATGCAGTTCGACCATGGTGCCAACGGGAATCATGCCGATGATGGTCGCCGTGCCGCCAAAGCGCAGCATCTTGAAGGCCTGCTGGGCAGTGGCCGCCAAACCAATGGCTTCGAAAGAATAGTGCACGCCGCCGGAGGTGAGCTCGCGGATGGCTTCAACGGGATCGCATTCGCCAGCGTTAACCACATCGGTAGCGCCGAACTTGCGCGCAAGTTCCAGTTTGCTGGGCACCATGTCCACGGCGATGATGCGGGAGGCGCCAGCCAGGGCCGCGCCATTGATGGCCGAAAGACCGACCCCGCCACAACCGATAACCGCAACGGTGCTGCCCGGCTCAACCTTGGCGGTATGGATCACTGCGCCAACGCCGGTGGTGACGCCGCAGCCGATCAGCGCGGCAATATCTAGGGGCATATCTTCGCGGATTTTGGCCACGGTATGTTCGTGAACGAGCATGTATTCAGCAAACGATGACAAATTCAAAAACTGTGCGATTTTTTCATCGCCCTTGGCCAGTCGGCTGGGCTCGTCTTCACCGCGCTGCAGTTCCGGCTCGCTGCACAAGGACATGCGCCCAGTCAGGCAGGGTTCGCAATGGCCACAGAAGGCAGATAAGCAGGTGATGACGTGATCGCCGGGTTTGACGTAAGTCACGTCGGAACCGACGGCTTCAACGATGCCAGCAGACTCGTGGCCCAAAATCGCGGGCAGCATGTAAGGGTAGGAACCGTCCTGGAAGTGCAGGTCCGAGTGGCAGACACCGGCAGCGGCAGTGCGAATTAGGACCTCTCGCGGTCCGGGTTTGCCATGTTGCACATCCTCTATTTCTAAAGGCTTGTTGATTTCTCTGAGTACGGCAGCTTTCATTCGTTGTCCCCCGGTAGCTGTTCCAAGATCCGCGGATTTGCGGTTAGCTCGATGGTGCCAAAGGCCGCTGGTGATTACTACCAAATTGATCTTGGTCGATGATACTTGGCGTCGGATTTCGGCCCCAGTGCCGATTCACAGTGCTACCATGTCGCTCGGCGAAGAAAAAAGGAACAACAAAGCCATGGTGTTAGTGGGGCTTGGATCCAATCAGGGTGAGTCAACGGACATTGTCGTTGCGGCCATTGAGGCGCTGGTGTCTTTCGCGGAACCCAATACCCTGCGCAGCTCCCAACTTTTTCGAACTTCGCCGGTAAATTGCCCGCCGGGATCCGGTGACTTTGTTAATGCCGCGGTGACGTTTGATGCCCGGGCCGGGTTAACGCCCGATGAGTTGTTGCAGGCGTTAAAAACCATTGAGCGAGATTTTGGGCGGGCCGAGAAATACCAGCGTAACGCCCCCCGAGAATTGGACCTGGATTTACTGCTGTTTGACGAACAAACCCGGGATACCGATGTATTTACCTTGCCCCACCCTCGTGCCGTAGACCGGCTGTTTGTGCTCAAGCCCGCCGCGCAACTGGTCCCGGATGTGATTTGGCCAGGCCTGGACAAATCTATTGCCCACTTACTGAACGAGCTGATAACCGATGAAGAAGTGCATGCCTTGGAGGAACGCCCTCCTTATTGCTGCGCTGCTGGCTAGCAGCACAGTTCAATCCTACCAGCCAGAGCTGCATCAGCAGCTCACCTTCCTTGCCGCCAAACAAGCCAGCCGCTGCGCGGCGCAGTGGGCGCAAACCGATGCCGCTTTGACCGTAGGCAAGCTGTCAGCCTTGGATATGCGCTATGTGGTGCGAGCCAACGTTGCTCGGGCCAAGGGTAATTTCTTTGGGCGTATGTTTCGCTGGAACTACTTAGATGTATCACAGCATTCCAGCCAGCCTCTGTGGGGCATGTTCGATACCCGATTTAACGCCCGCTTTCATGGCACCACAGTGCAAATAACTGGAGAGGCGGAAAAACGTGAACGGCTGCAGGCCCTGGGTGACGTGCTTAGTTACCTGCAGGACGTTTCCACGCCGTCGCGGGTGGTGCCAGTGTATACCGGACGTTGGTGGTCGTTTTCGCTGCAAGACCGTTTCGACCGCTATCCCGTGGATGAAGCGCGACTGGAAAGTGCGGCAACGGGTATCTGTGAGTCGGTGCTGGCCCAGTACCAACAGCTGGATGCGCAAACAGAAAAGGCGCTGTCGCAACTGCTCTTTGACAGTGCCCGGCAAACGATCATGGCAGTAAGCCGAGAAATCGACGGCATGCCCGCCCAATGGACGGCTTTTTGGCAACCGGCCAACCCCAGTCTTGGCGACGATGGCGAGCAGGCTTTCGGCGAATATGGCGTGGCCGGGAATAAATTTGGCGAACGTGTGGAGTTCCCATGCGGCGACGGCAAAGGTTCCCCGTTGCGGTGCCTGTTGCTGGATGATGATCCTTTGTATCAGGATTTTGCGTTCGCCCGACATCTCAGCGCTTTGCAGGCCACCATGGTGGCCATGCTGGTCGTGCAGCAGCGGGACATTTTATGACCTTGCATCTTGGGGTGACGCCCTGGCAACTCAACCCGCCTTCAGCGGCGAGCATTGGTGAGCAGGCGGCTTTCGCCGAGGCTCACGGCTATCAATCGTTCTGGTTGCCTGAAAATCACTTTGGCGAGGGCGCGCTGCCAGACCCACTCATGTTGTTAGCCAGCGCTGCTACCGCGACTCGGACCATTCAGTTAGCCACCACTTCTTATCTGCTGACGCTGCGTAACCCGCTGCAGGCGGCGGAACAGGTAGCGGTGTTGGATCAATTGAGTGACGGCCGCGTCCTCCTGGGCGTTGGTCGTGGTTACGCGCCGGAAATGCTGCGAGCGTTTCATGTGCCCGTTGCGGAAAAGCGGCGAATATTTGCGTGGACCTTGGATCTGATGCAAAAAGCCTGGGCGGGGGAAGCGATCTCATTAGATGGTGACCCGGAACACGCGGTAGCGGTGCATCCACGCCCGGTGCAGCAGCCCCACCCGCCAATTTGGGTGGCGGCCTTTGGTCCTAAGGCATTGGCTCAAGCCGGACGCATGGGCCTGCCGTACCTGTCATCACCCATGGAAAGCCTGCAAACCCTGGCCGACAACTATGCCCAGCATCGGCAAGCGTCCCTTGATGAGGGCGTCCAGCCAGCGTCAGAGATACCGCTGATGCGGACGGTCTTCGTCAGTCGCGACGCCGCCGAGGTGGCCGCGCTGCGGCAGCGCATGAGCGATGAGGTGGACAATACTCGCCTGCAATCTGGCGAAACCGTGGATGATTGGACGTTGATTGGTGATCCCGCATTTGTCAGCGATGGGATCGCTCGATATCAGGAAACCTTAGGCATGACGCACTTGGTCGTGACGCGCCTGCGCCTTGCCGGATTGCCAGACGACAGACTGCGGGCCAGCTTAGCCCTGCTCGCCGAAACTTGCTCGTTGGCATAGCCTGCCGGGAAGGTTGGGCTACCCAATCTTGGGTCCGAGACAGTACGGCGCTCTGGTGATCTAGCAGCGCGATTTACCAAGGGTGGCAGGATAAAAGTAACGTCGAAAAAGTGCCTACAAGGACGTAATATCACCGGTCTCGGTTTTGCCGAGCTTTATCTGAGGGGAGAACTATGAGTTATCGAATTTTATGGCCCGCCATGCGTTGGCCGGATGGACGTCACATCGAAGAGTCCAGTGTGGAAGGGCACAGCGCTGAATTTAGCGAACGTTATACGGATGTCACCGACGAGCAGTGGGCAAACTGCGACGCCGTAGTTAGCGTCAACGACATTCCGGAAGAGTATCGGCAGAAAATGACCAAGTGCCGAATCTTCGTTACCCCCAAGGTGGGGTTCGACAACATTGACGGCAAAGCCTGGGCGGAAATGGGGATTCCCCTGTGTAACGTGCCGGACTACGGCACTCAGGAAGTGGCCGATCACGCCATGGCTCTGATGCTGTCTTTGATGAAAGGCATCACCTTTCATACCCGTGAATTAAAGAAAGACCCCAATGGCCTGTGGCGTCCGGCGCTGAATCCTTACGGTAAACGCCTTTCGGCCTGCACCTTTGGCATTGTTGGACTGGGCCGAATTGGTACCGCGGCGGCGCTGCGCGCCAAAGCGTTTGGCATGGATGTGGTCATGTATGACCCCTACCGTGAAAATGGCGCTGAGCTGGCAGTCGGCATTCGCCGGGTCCACTCGTTAGAGGAGTTGTTTGGGCAATGCGATGTGGTCAGCTTGCACCTGCCGCTTTCTGCCGCCACGGAAAAACTGATCAACGCTGAGGTGTTGTCCCATTCCAAGCCGGGATTGATTTTGGTCAATACCGCTCGGGGACCCATCATCGATCTGGACGGATTGTACGAAGCCATGCGCGCCGACCATGTACAAGCGGCGGGTCTGGATGTGTTGCCTGAAGAGCCAGCGAATCCGGAGCATCCGCTGATTAAGGCCTGGGCAGCAGATGAAGAATGGATTGACCATCGACTGCTGATCACGCCGCATTCGGCGTTCTTCACGCCTGAGAGTGTCCACGACATGCGCTACAAAGGTGGCGAGGTGATCGTCAAATACCTGGACACGGGTATGTTGGACAACTGCGTCAACCAACAGTGGCTCAGCCAACCGCGATAGCCCCAAAATCGCGATAGCCCCAAGGTGAAACCACGGGCTGAGACCTCTCAGCCCGGCAAAGGAAATCCTCATGACCGTCACTCCAGAAGTTTATGAACGGCGACGTCAGCGACTGTTTCTGATTTTATCTGGGATGTTTCTTGGCACCTTAGCCATGCTCAACATCCTCGGTATCAGCCGTTTTCTGGATCTGTCCTTCGATGTGTTTGGCGTCACCATTCCCATGGTGGTGGCCATTGGGGTGCTGCCTTATCCAGTAACCTTCATTTGCACCGATCTCATCAGCGAGCTGTATGGCGAAAAAAAAGCCCGAGACATGGTGTGGATGGGTGTGCTGCTCAATGCCTGGGTCATTTTTTTGCTTTGGATTGGCGGCGTACTGCCCGGGTTTGATCTGGACGCTAATGGTCAGCCACTGTTAGATGCCGCTGGGCGAGAACCTGCGTTTTTTGAAATTCGCGAACTGGCCTTTGGTGCGGTCGCCGCGTCCATGGTGGCCTATCTGGCAGCTCAGCTTTGCGATGTGCGTCTGTTTCACTTTTGGAAGCGCGTGACCAACGGCAAGCACTTATGGCTGCGCAACAACGCCTCTACCATGGTGAGCCAAATCGTGGATACCACGGCGGTAATATTGGTTACACACTTCTACGCCGCCGCGTTGCCGGTGAACGCCGATGAGCCCATTTGGCCCCAGCTTATGGTGTTTATCGCTTCGGGCTATGTGTTTAAGTTGCTGGTGGCAGCCTTAGATACCGGGCCGATTTACCTAGCCGTACATTATTTACGGCCATGGTTAGGCCTTGAGAAAAATCAGGAAGCGACGGGGTAGTAGAGCTAGGGCTTTTGAGCGACGTTATCTTGCTGATTTTGTAACCATTCTTCTTCGAGTAAGCCAAACACCGCGGTGTCGCGAACATAGCCGGTCCAAGTGACGCGATTTTGTCGCAATGTGCCTTCTCTTTTTGCCCCAAGTTTTAGCACCGCTGCCATGGAGCGAGCATTTCGGGTGTCCACCCGAAATTCCACTTTGCGATATCCGCAGGCGAAGGCGTGGTCCAGCATGAGCTTCTTCATCACCCGATTAAATCCGCTGCCTCTTACCGCTGGGCTGATATAGGTGCCGCCAATCTCCACAACACCCTCTGGGTTAGGGTTAATGTAGCTGGTCATGCCTACCACTTGGTTGGTGGTGCTTTGGATCACCGCAAATAGTGGCCGGTTGTTAGCAGACCTGATCCCTGCCAGAGAAGGGGCAAAGTGCTCGCCCAGCATACTCACCGGATAGATGTCCCAGATGTCCTGGTCGGCTTCACAGGCCAGGCGCAGAGGTTCCACGTGATTGTCGGTAAAGGGTTGGAGTAAAACTGGATCTGTCTTCAGTTCAATCTGACCTATGGGTTGTAATGTCACGACCTTCTCTTAACTGGGGAATTATCGACACAGGGGTCTAGTGTTGCAGGGTTCTCGTTTTGCAGCCAGAAAAACGGATATAAGCGCCGCCTCATTCTTGAGCCAGATAGGTTGTCGGCCGCGGGCCATACTCGGAAGGAGTGATGGACGTGTCAATCGATGACTTGTAAACCAACTCCCGATTGAGAAACGTGAACAGCCCAAGAGCGATAAAAGTAGCGACGATAAGTGTCAGCAAAGCTATTTGAGCCAACGCCGAGGCGGGGCTGAAAGCCAGCCCACCCAAAACGGCTAGGCTAGACATCAGTGCTAGCCGCGGGGTCCATAGAGCTACCTTACTGATGCTTAAACCAAATCGAACCGACTTGGGTAGCTTTGCACTCTCTATGCCCGTCGCAGCTGACAACCTATCAACGATGTCTTGGTGGGCTTCGCGCAGGGGTCTGACAACGTGACCTAGCAGACTTAGCGACCAAACCAGTGACACCTCGGCAAGTACTGCGATGGCTTCGTAAACGGACGCAGAGGTTTCCACAGAGGTCTAATCGGTCGTGGCGTAACGCTGGTGAGCCGCGATTAAGGTTTCAACCGCAGCGGGTTCGTGGAAATTCGCTTTTGCGGCGTAAGACTCTGGGTCATCCTCATAGCGAAAAAATCCACCTGTGGTGCATAAAAAGTGATTGGGCCGGGGTTTGCTGATTTTTTGTATGGTTAGGCTGTTACCGCGGCGGGCGATGATTGGCTCAAGCCATTCTAAGTTGCTGTCGTCATCCACGAGGATGGCAATGTGTTGGGCCCGGGTAACTTCCAACCAAGGGGAATAAACATCCTGAGGTAAGTCGCCACTGTAAATGTAGACGCTCTCATCGCTACGAGTATTGGTCAGCATGATTTCAATTAAGATCTTGGCGTGATCGTAGGATCTATTGGGCAGTCTTGCGTCTACCCGGTCTAAAGCCAGACGCAGAGCGAGGTCTCGATAGTGCTCAAGATTGTCCATGCACAGCCTCCTTGAGAAAGAACATATCAACCTTATTTAGGGTGGGCCTTTCGGATCTAGGGTACGTCTCTTATATCGAGGGTGCGTCTTTCCTATCTAGGGACGCCGCTCACATCTAGGGCACGCCTCTGAGATATGCCTCTAAGGCACGCCCACGTAGGACCCTTGTTAGGTCGGCAAAGCTAACAAACAAGCAAATTTGTTGTCTATAGCTGGGTGCTAGCGTGAAAACACGTTTTTGTAGCGCCGCTGAAAAATGTGTTTTACCTCACAGGAATCTGCGGAGCGGATTCCGTGTAAAAACCCGAAAGTCCCGTTTCGATAGGCTTGTCGACGCTGGGCTTGTGGACGCAGGACTTATGGGTGCGGGACCACTCGGTACTCTGGAGCCCATACCGAATACTTGCTGGATAAGAACGTCGTAATATCCACCAGTTGCTGAACCGTCATGACTTCGTTGTAGACCGGCATGCGAGATACGCCGTCCTCATCGACGTGTCTGAAATCCGGGCCTCTGGCCAGTTTATGGGACGGATTGATGATGGAGGTCACAAGTTCCCCATAGGTTTTGACCCGAGTTTTCTCGCCGCCCAGCGTGACGTAAATTTGCGGATGGCCATCTTCTCGTTGGCGCTTGACGCTGTCTTTTACGCTGTGACAGTGGTTGCACTGAAGTGCCAAAAATGCCGCCTCTCCGCGTTGGGCATCACCCGGTGGCAAAGCAAATTCTTGATCGTTTAATCCGCACCCGGACATCAGCCCCAGGACGATTAAAACCCCGTATAGGGCATGAGTCATGTTTGTCATAACCAGTGTCTCCCACTGTGTCACTGCCGGTTCTTAGCTACGTGAATCGCGCCGGGATGCTTGATCACACCCGGGCAGATTCATCTGAGTGATGTGCCCTCAACAGGTATGCCTTAGCCAGTAAACCGGGAGCCGGCTCTGAGGCAGCGGCATGCACGCTAATGGTCCGAGAGTGGTTTGTTTGCCGTTGAATGTTTGTGTGCTGATTAGCCTATCCCAATGGACATTTGGCGGCGTGAATAGGCTGAGAACTGGCCCACAAGTTTCAACTTCGGCCCAGAGTCAGCGTTGGTCTGGCCAGCGCGAACAGGACCTGGTGTGAGCTAAATCGGTGTTGTGCGAATGGATCTATCTGACTCAAGGCCGCTTCTCTTGCCAGTCAGCGGGGTTGGCAGTTTTGGTCGGTTGAACCCGTTTGTAGCTCGATTTTTCAAAGCGCAAAAGGAGCGCTTCAATATTCTATTAATCCATGAAATGTCGTAGCATTCAGCGCCCAACGCACGAAGGCCGTCCCTAACTCTGGAGACCCTGTCTATGGCTAAGAAAAACACTCAAGACGCCGTCGATAAACTAGCCGCTATCGCTCATGAAGGGCGCCTCAAATTGATGCGGCGGCTGATCAAGGCGGGTGATGCGGGTATGGCCGCCGGGGATTTGGCTCGCTTTGCGGGAGTCAGTGCGACCACGGCTTCTGCCCAGCTCCAAGTGTTAGGGAACGCCGATTTGGTGAGTGTCAGGCGATCGGGTCGAATGATGATCTACGCTGCGAATTATCAATCCATGCGGGGCCTATTGCGATTTTTGATGGAGGACTGCTGTGCGGATCGTCCCGAGATTTGCGGCCCGCTCAAAGAGAGCGTGGCGGGATGAGTCTTTGTCCACCAACCGCTAATGATCCGGGATTGCTGTCTCTCAACGCCTCCTGTTACTGCGCCCACATCGACTCTCAAGTCGTCAGTGATCAAATCCGGCAGTCACTGCCACCTGACTTCGATACTAGCCAGCTGGAAAGTCTGATCGCCGAGACCACGGTATTTTTAGCGAAGTCTGATTTTGTGCAAATGCAGGGTCAGATTGCCGCCATTGAACGGATCGCCGGGTTGGATAGCTATCGACGCCTGGTTGCCCAAAGAACGCCTTTTGCATGGGTGCCTGGTTTGAACACTCGGGGATTGTTTACCGGCTATGACTTTCACATCAGCGCGGATGGCCCGCGGTTGATCGAGATCAATACCAACGCCGGCGGCGCATTTGTGGTGCACGCCTTATTGGCCGCGTTAGATGCTGAACAAAATGGTTCCTACCCGGGGCTGGCCGATCCAAACCAAGTGATTGAATGGGTTGTGAGTTCGTTTCGGCAGGAGTGGTCCCGAGCTACTGGGGATGCCAAGCGTTTGCGTCGCGTGGCAATTGTGGACGATAACCCGGAAGGCGAGTTTTTATACCTAGACATGCAGCTGGCCCAGCAGCGGCTGAGGGAACACGGTATTGAGGCGTTAATCGTCGATCCGCGTCACTTATCCCTAGACGGCGATCAACTCTACGCCGCAGGCCAACCGATAGATTTGGTTTACAACAGGCTCACCGACTTTTCCTTAAGTCAGGCCGGGCATGAGGTTTTGCGACAGGCCCATGAGTCCGGCGCTGCTGTTGTATCACCAGCGCCGGAGCATCACGCGCTGCTGGCGGATAAGCGCAATTTGGTCACGCTGACGGACACCGGCGCGCTTAACGAATTAGGGGTCAGCGCCGCCGATATTGATGCACTCGCTAACGTCCCCAATACCGTGGCTGTGACGCCAGCCAATGCACAAGCGCTTTGGGCTCGGCGCCGTCAGCTGTTTTTTAAGCCCGCGTGCGGCTACGGCTCCAAAGCCACCTATCGTGGCGCAAAAATCACACAGCGAGTGTGGCGAGAAATTGAGACAGGTGAGTATGTCGCTCAGGAGTTATCTCTGCCTGGCGAGCGGCAGGTGCCCACCGAAAAAGCGAGCGTCTTGAAGTACGACGTGCGGGTGTTCAGCTACGCCGCACAGTCCATGTTATTGGCGGCAAGGTTATATCGCGGTCAGACCACGAACTTTCGTACCGAGGAGGGCGGGTTTGCTCCGGTCATCGTTGTGGACACAGCGGATTAGCGAGGGCCTTGGTGGGCCGTTTCTGGCCAGGGGTGCGGCGTTAAAGCCCGGGCCGACTTATTGGCAAGGTTGCCGCGGAAACAGCGCTGCTACAGATCCGTGGCCTTAGCGCTGAATCTGCCCCATATCCGCGTTGATGACAGAACCGTTGAGCACTGGCGACTGGGCGGCGAAGAGCACCGCTTCACCGATCTCCGCTGGGGCAATCAGGCGCCCAAAGGTGCTCATGGCAGCAATATCAGGCATCACGTCCGCGGGGATGTGGTCGCGCAGCATTTCGGTATCGGTAAAGCCCGGATTGATGCAGACCGTGTGAATGCCGGTGCCTGCCAAGTCCTGACAGGTAGCCCGCATCATGCCGATGGTGGCGTGCTTTGACGTCACGTAGCTAAAGCTGCCGGGCACGGCTTTTTCGCCCAAGGTTGAGCCGATATACAAAATACTGGAGCCAGGCCCCATGCCGGGTAGTAACGCCCGATTTAAAATGGTGGGTGCGATTAAATTGATCTCATAGGTCCGGCGAAGATCCTCCGGCTGAGCGTTTTGCACCGTGTCGTGGGCCAAATGCGCCGCGTTGTGCACGATGCAGATTTCCTGAGATCCCTGGGTTCGGCTGACCAAGGACTGGCTGATGCCGTTCCAGGCGTTCGCATCAGCTAAATCGCAGTTGATGTTGAAGGCGCTGGGCAAGTCGCAGGGTCTTCGAGATAAGTTGATGACCTCATAACCTGCTGCAGCAAAGGCTTCTGCCGTTGCAAGGCCGATTCCTGAACTTGCACCGGTGATGATCAAACATTTCATGGTTGTTCCCCTGTGCGCGTCAGCGGTTAAAGCGCAACTAGCCTCGGCTAGACCAAGTGGCGCTGGCCCATTGGCCCTCACCCGAAGCGCAGCGCAGCACCAAGTGCTGTATGTCCAGCGCCTTTATTTCTTCGCGCTGAATCAGCGTATCCAGCAGATAATGGGCTAGTTCTTCGACAGTGACGTTACGGATGGGCAGCAAAGTCAGATCGCGCTCTAAGAACGGAATGCGTTCGCCGTTAAACACAGCGTAGGTGTATTGATCGTCAGACTCGATGGTCAGATGCGGTGACTGGGTTGGCATGATGACCTGTTCGTCTAGGTCGTCGCACATCTGCTTTAACGCCTTCTTGAGAATGTTGTAGTCGAAAGTCAGGCCGTCCTCGGCGATGGCGGCTTCTGCATCCAGAGTCACCTGAAAGTTGTGGCCATGCAGATTTTCCCGTTCCGTGTCGCTGAACAGGGTGAAATGTGCGGCGGCAAAGTGCAGATACTCTTTGCTGATCTCAATAGTGGTGGTTTGCATGGGCTCAGACTACCACCTGCCGGGGTCAAAACCCCGTGAAGATCTGGTCAGGGCTTTGCTGGGTCGTGTAGGGTTCAGCTATCGGAGACAGGAGGGTTACGCCGATGAGTGATTTGATCTACGACGTGAATGAGCATGTGGGGGTACTAACCCTAAACCGGCCCGACGCCATGAACTCGCTTACCTATCAGCTATACGCGGATATCGAAGACACCGTGCGTAGCAGTGAAGCCAGAGTGCTGGTCATTACCGGTAGCGGCAAAGCTTTCTGCGCCGGTGATGATATGAAACAAATTTTAGGCAGCGCTGAGCCTGCACCTGCGGAATTTCGTGATCGGGCCAAAGCCACGGGCGGTCTGACTCCCGCCGCGGACGCATTGCTGCACACGGACATTCCGGTGATCGCGGCGGTGAACGGGCCAGCGGTGGGTTGGGGGATGGAACTGGCGCTGATGGCTGACATTCGGGTTGCCTCCGAGCGTGCCAAATTTGGCGAACTGTTTGTGGTTCGAGGGCTGTGTTGCGATGCACCAGGCCTGGGTCGGCTAGCACACTTGGTGGGGCGCGAACGTGCGGCAGAGCTGCTCTTTACCGGTGACGTTATCGACGCCCATGAAGCCAAAGCCATTGGTTTGGTGGGGCGAACGGTCCCCCACGAATCGTTAATGCCAACGGCGTTAGAGATTGCCGCCAAGATAGCGCGCAACCCGCCCTTGGCGGTGCAGGCGTTGAAGGCTGGATTGCGCCGCACCACAGAACCGGATTGGCGCGACACCGGGCGCTGGGCGATAGAGCAGATTACCCGGCTGCGGGGGACCGAGGATTCCAAGGAGGGTGTCGCCGCATTCTTAGAAAAACGGGAGCCGGTCTACCAAGGTCGCTAGGCAAGGCAGGATCTTGCCTGGATCTGGGCCATGCAGGGATACTTGGCCACCACGGGGCGGGTTTTAGTTAATGGGGAGCATCGATGCGTTTTGATTTGACACCAGAGCAACGGGTTTTCAAGGAAGAAGTAGAAACATTTTTGGCGGACAACTTGCCGCCGGAGGTTGCTGCCAAGGTCAAACGTGGCGCTAGCGTCTCCAAGGACGAACTCACCCAATGGACTCGCACGCTCAACGCCAAAGGTTGGGCGGCACCAGCCTGGCCCGTGGAGCACGGTGGCACTGGTTGGAATTTGGTGCAGCGACATATTTTTGATGTGGCCTGTCGGGCGGCTCATGCCCCAGCGCTCTCCGGCTTCGGTTTTAACATGGTTGGGCCTGCCATCATCAAGTTTGGTACCGCCGAACAACAGGCGGATTGGCTGCCAAAAATTCTGAACGCGGATATGTGGTTCTGTCAGGGATATTCAGAACCCCAAGCGGGCTCTGATCTGGCCAGCGTGCGGACCCGGGCAGAAAAAGACGGCGATGACTATGTGGTTAACGGTTCTAAGATCTGGACATCTGGTGCCGAGATGGCGGACTGGATTTTCTGTTTGGTGCGGACTAATCCAGACGTGCAGCAACAAAAAGGCATCAGCTTTTTGCTCTTCGACATCACATCGCCTGGGGTAGCCGTAGAGCCTCTATACGCCTTCAACGGTAAGCGACTTTGGAATCAGGTTTTTTTCGAGGACGTTCGGGTACCCATAGCTCAGCGCTTAGGCGATGAAGACCGGGGCTGGACCGTGGCCAAAAGTCTGCTGGGGGACGAGCGATTGATGGTTTCCCGCGTTGCAGAAAACAAACGGGTGCTTGGTGTGGTGAAAGAGGCCGTGGCGGAACAGGCCGCCAGAGGTGTGGTGTTGCCCGAGAGCGTGCAAGGGGAAATCAGCGAGCTGGAAATTCGGCTGCAGGCGCTAGAAGCCACCAGTTTGCGCATTCTGACCCAAGCGGACAGCGGGGCGCAGATTGGCGCCGAGCCCAGCATGTTAAAGCTCAAGGGCAGTGAATTGGTCCAGGCCCAGGACGAGCTGCTGTTTCGCATCGTTGACCATTTGGCCCTGCCTCAGGATTCGTCCAACACCGGCGCCGAGCCAGTGACGCCGCCCTGGGCGGAGTTCGTCGCCTCTGGGCGCTACCACCATCGTGGTTACACCATTGCTGGTGGCACGTCTGAAGTGCAACACAACATCATCGCCAAACAGGTGCTGGGGCTCTAACCCAGCCACGGTTTAGCGAGTTTGTTGGTGTTAGGCCAGCAGCGCTTTTAGATCGGCTTCTGGATCTGCCAGTAAGGCTGGGTCCGCGGTCTTGCCGACCAACTGCTTGCACAGCATGAATTCTTTGGGGCTGTTGACCGCGTCTGCGGCGACGACTTTACCGTTCTTGAGATAGAACACGGCGAATTGGTTGGCCGCCATATCCCCGCGCACAACCTGAGTATCACCGTCTGCCGAGAATCCCACCATTTGCAGCTTCAGCTCGTACTGATCTGACCAGAACCAGGGAATGGCCGCATAGGTTTTGTCCTCGCCCAGCATGTTCGCGGTGCTGACGCGGGCTTGATCCATGGCGTTGGGCACCGATTCCAGCCGCAGGCGACGATCGAGCAGTGGGTTCGGATGATTGGTGCAATCCCCGGCAGCATAGACGTGAGGGTCTGAGGTACGGCAGTGGTCGTCTACCACGATGCCGTTATCGCAATGAATGCCAGCGGCTTCTGCTAACTCGGTATTCGGAATAATGCCGATGCCCACAATCACGATATCCGCAGCAAAACGCTGGTCGCCACAGATCACTTCCTCGACTTTGCCGTTGCCAGCAAAGCCGGTAACTCCGGTATTGGTGTGAATATTCACGCCGCGTCCTTCGTGGAGCTGGTGGTAATAGGCCGACATTTCCGGGGTGGTGACTCGCTGCAGGATACGATCTTCCATTTCCAGAACGTGAACATTCAGCCCGAGCTCGCGGCCTACCGCCGCCACTTCTAGGCCGATGTAACCACCGCCAACGATGACCAGATTTGCACCGGCCTGCATGCCATCACGCAAGCCGTCCACGTCGTCCATGGTGCGCAAATAGTGAATGCCCGGCAGATCCGAGCCTTCGATGCTGAGTTTGCGCGGACGCGATCCGGTGCTGATAAGCAGGTGATCGTAAGCAAGGGTCTCGCCATTATCTAAGGCAACGGTCTGGGCTGCGGTGTCGATGGCCGTGGCTGTGGTACTCAGTTTGAGCGTAATGTCGCGCTCTTGATAAAACGTTGCGGCTCGCAAATAGACTTTGTCCGCTCCCTGCTCGCCCTTCAAGTAAGCCTTGGACAGGGGTGGACGCTGGTAGGGGATATGAGCTTCATCGCCAACGATGGTGATATCACCTTCGAATTTAGCTTGGCGCAGACTTGCTGCGGCTTGGCCGGCTGCGTGACCCGCTCCAATGATGACCACACCTGACATGGCACTTACCTTAACTGTTCAAAGGGCGGCAGTTTACCTTGTTCGCGGCGGCTGAGGCAGCTAACTTTGTCGACAAAGGGGAGAAGTCGACATGTCCAAAGAAGAGAAAATGAATTTCCGTAGCCTGACGGAGATGGTGCAGCTTGCGCGTAAAAACTTGGCCGATGGCGAGTGGGATTATCTGGTTGGGGCCGCTGATACCGAGGCGAGCTTGCGGCGCAATCGCGCAGCGCTGGATTCCTGGGTATTTAAGCCGCGCATTCTCAATGATGTTAGTGCGGTGGAAGTGGCCAGCGAACTGCTGGGCAGTCCTATGCGCATTCCCGTGCTGCTGCCGCCTATTGGCTCAGTACAGGCATTCGAAGCAGGTGGCGGCATGAGCGTGGCCAAGGCAGCCAAAGATTTTGGCATCCTGCAGATATTAAGTTCGGCTTGCGCCCCAGACTATGAGGCGGTGGCCCAAGGGGTGCCTGGCCCCCGGATTTATCAGCTCTACCTTGTGGGCGACAACGCGTGGATGGACGATCATATCGAGCGCGCGCTGGCGGCGGGGTATACGGGCTTCTGCCTGACCGCGGATACCCAAGTTTATTCTCGACGCGAGCGCGACGTCATGAAGGGCTATGTGCCGCAGTCTGGTCGCACCGCAACCGCGGGCGGGGATTTTTCTCATCAAGCCACCATGACCTGGGACACCATTGCCCACGTCAAAGAAAACCACGACATCCCGCTGGTGGTGAAGGGCGTTATGCACGGCGAAGACGCCAATCGTTGCGTGGAAGCGGGTGTTGACGTGATTTACGTCTCCAACCACGGCGGCCGACAACTGGACCATACCAAGGCCTGTGTAGACGCCTTACCCGAGGTCGCCGAGGCGGTAGCGGGCAGGGTGCCGGTGGTCGTAGATGGCGGCTTTATGCGCGGTGCTGATGTGGTGAAGGGGCTTTGCTTAGGCGCGGATTTTGTTGGCATGGGCCGGTTTGAAGGGTTAGCTATGGCCGCTGGTGGTTATGCCGGATTGATGCGCGCGCTGACGATCCTCGAGCAGGAAATTCGTATCAGCATGGCGTTGCTTGGCGCGCCGAACCTTGATGCGCTAAACCCGGCCTTGATGGAACGCTCGGTGCCGCTGGCAGAACCCGGTGTGCTCAGCGCCTTCCCGCTGCTGCACGATTACTAAGGGTTAGAGAGATAAGAGGTAGAGATAAAGGCCGCAAGTGAAGCGCGGCAAAGTCGGCACTGAATCCGGCACTGAAGCCAGCGCTGAAACTGGCACAAAGACAGCTCAAAGAACGAGGGTGCCGCGTGGCACCCTAGCGGTTAACGACTGTTAACGAGGGTTAGCGATCCGTAGGAACCGGCATGGGGAAGGGGGTTACCGTGCTGCCATCGGTTGAGGTGATTTTCGCCACACCTTCTTTCTCCACTTCATCAATACGAACCACGGCGTGCATGGGAATGAAGGAGCGCTGCACGCCGTCAAATTCGTTGCGCAGTTTTTCTTCGCTGGGGTCAATAACGACCTGAGACTTGTTCCCGAAGGTGTAATCCTCAATTTCAACGAAGCCATAAAGCTCGCTCTGGTAAATGTTGCGCGCGTAGACCTCGTAGATTTGTCCCTGATTTTGGAACAGTACTCGGTACACGTGTTGAGATTCGTCTTTGCCAGCCATAGGTGATCGTCTGCGTTGAATGAAGCGGATAGTTGGGGATCGTCTAGGATTTTTCAAGGTGAACCGCAGTTACCTTTTAGGTCCTAATACTGGGTATTGTGGGCGGATCGCGTATACTTGCGCTCCTTTTTTTACAGCTATAACAGCCCTTTCGGGTGCTATGACAAAAAAACTCTTTGTAAAAACCCACGGCTGCCAGATGAACGAGTACGACTCGGCGCGGATGTATGACGTGCTGAAAGATGCTCAGGGTTATGAAATGGCAGCCAGTGAAGAAGAAGCGGATGTGCTGCTGCTGAACACCTGCTCGATCCGTGAGAAGGCTCAAGAGAAAGTGTTTCACCAGTTGGGGCGCTGGCAGAAGCTGAAGCAAGAACGCCCTGATCTAGTCATCGGTGTGGGCGGGTGCGTGGCCAGTCAGGAAGGTGACGCCATCATGCGCAGAGCGCCCATCGTGGACATGGTTTTTGGTCCACAAACCATCCATCGACTGCCTGACATGGTGACTTCACGGCAACAACAACTCCTGCCGGTGGTGGATATTACCTTTCCAGAAGTCGAAAAATTCGATCGTTTGCCGGAACCCAGTGTGGACGGCCCAGCGGCCTTTGTTTCCATCATGGAAGGTTGCAGCAAGTACTGCAGTTTTTGCGTGGTGCCCTACACCCGGGGTGAAGAAGTCAGCCGCTCCGTGGCGTCGGTGCTCGAAGAAGTGGAAACCCTGGCAAGCAAAGGGGTGAAAGAAATTCACCTGCTGGGCCAAAACGTGAACTCCTACTTGGGCGAAATCGACGGCGATACTGCAGATCTGGCTGAGCTCATTTACTACGTGGCCGAGGTGCCAGGTGTCGAGCGCATTCGCTTTACCACCTCCCACCCTATGGATTTTTCCGACAACCTGATTCAGGCCTATGCCGACATTCCAGCCCTGGTGGATCACCTGCATCTGCCGGTGCAATCCGGCTCGGATCGCATTTTGGAAGCCATGAAGCGTGGCCACACCGCGGATGATTATCGCGAGCGCATCCAAAAGCTGCGCCAAGTGCGGCCCAACATCAGTCTGTCGTCAGACTTTATTGTGGGCTTCCCCGGCGAAACCGAGGCCGAGTTTGACGAAACCATGACCCTGATTGACGAGATTGGCTTCGATACATCCTTCAGCTTTATCTACAGCGCCAGACCGGGCACGCCTGCGGCGGGTTTGGTAGACGACGTGCCGGAAAGCACCAAAAAAGTCTGGCTGCAGCGTTTGCAGGCCAAGATCCGCGAGCAGGCAGACGGTATCTCCGCCGCCATGGTAGGAAATACCGAGCGGGTGTTGGTTATGGGTGAAGCGAAAAAGGGAGTGGGTCAGCTGGCCGCGCGCACCGAAAATAATCGAGTGGTGAATTTTGCCGGTGGCTCAGAGCTGATCGGCCAATTTGCGCAAGTGCGTATCACCCAGGCGCTGCCGAACTCTTTGCGCGGTGAGCTTCTCGATCACTAAGACCAACGACCACGCTACCCCCCGGGATTTAACCTGCTAGCAATCTAGCCGACTCAGGGTAGGCTAACGAATATCGACACAAAGATGGTGAACCTTGCAAGAACGCTCTAACTCCGCTTCGGCCCTAGCGAAAAAAATCAGTCTGGAACCCAATGATCCAAGGCGGCTAGCCGCGCTGGTAGGACCGGTGGATCAGAACATCAAACATCTGGAACGACGGCTGGGCGTGAGCATTCGCAACCGAGGTAACGAATTTCAGATCAGCGGCATACCCAGGGCAGTGCAGTCCGCAGAAGCGTTACTGCATCAGCTTTATCGAGAAACCGTGGACCGTGAAGAAATCGAACCAGATTTTGTGCACCTATTTTTGCAACAGGCAGGGTTGGATGACCTAATGAGCGAGAACAATACCAACGGCGCGCCGGTGGTGATGCAAAGCGATGCCGACCGCAGTGCGGAAGGCGACGGCGGTGGTGAAAACAGCGGCGTAACCATACGCACGCCGAAGAAATCCATTAAGCCTCGGGGCAAAAACCAACAAAGTTATTGTCTGGCCATTCGCAAAAACGACATCAACTTTGGTATCGGTCCTGCGGGCACCGGCAAAACTTATCTGGCCGTGGCCTGTGCGGTGGAAGCCCTAGAGTCCCAGCAAGTATCGCGAATTTTGCTGGTGCGCCCGGCGGTTGAAGCCGGCGAAAAACTCGGCTTCTTACCCGGCGATTTGGCGCAAAAAATCGATCCTTACCTGCGACCGTTGTACGACGCGCTGTACGAGATGCTCGGGGTTGAGCGCGTGAACAAGTACATTGAGCGCAACATCATTGAAGTCGCGCCGCTGGCTTATATGCGCGGCCGCACGTTGAACAACGCCTTCATCATTTTGGACGAGTCGCAAAACACTACGGTGGCGCAGATGAAGATGTTTCTGACCCGGATAGGTTTTGGTTCAACGGCGGTGGTTACCGGTGATATCACCCAGATCGACCTGCCCCGTGGCGAGCAATCCGGCCTCATTAATGTGCGCGATGTCTTGGCCCAAATTGCCGGTATCCAGTTCACGCACTTCGGCTCTAAGGATGTGGTTCGGCATCCCTTGGTACAGAAAATCGTCGATGCCTATGAAGCGTTTCAGGGCGCTAGCCTGAGCCGGCGTGATGATGATCGGCGCGGTCAGGGACGCTCCTAGTCGCAAATGGCTACAAGCAACCCGCTCCGGGAAACCGCATTTTGACGGCGACGACATGATCAAATCCTTGGATGTTCAGATCGCAACGGCGCTGCAAGATCCGCCTTCGGCACAGTCACTAGAAGCGGGATTGGACGCTTGTCTGGAAGCGCTGAATGCCGTGGTCAGTGCCCCCCAGCGACAAGAGTTAGCCAGAGCCATCTGTCTGCGCCTTTGTGACGAGGCCGAATCACAAGCGCTGAACAACACCTATCGCGGCCAGGACAAGCCCACCAATGTGCTGAGTTTTGGCGTGCTCCCCGAGGATTTGGGGCTACATGAGGTAGCGCCGGAAGAGGTGCCTTTGGGGGACCTAGCCATTTGCTGGCCTGTAGTGCTCACTCAGGCGACGGAGCAAAAAAAGCAGCTCATGGATCATCTGAGCCACCTCTTTATCCACGGCGTGCTGCATCTTTTGGGTCATGACCATGAAGAGCCAGTGCAGGCTGCCAGCATGGAAGCGCTAGAAGTGCGCGCCTTGCAGGTCATGGGAATCCCGGATCCCTATGTCGATGTCAGCACTGATACAGCTGCCAACCACGACGCACAAAATGCCTAGGGCTGTTATGCAGATTGAACAGGGTCAGGTAAACGAGCCTTGCATTTCAGGACGACCCACCCTAAAACGAACCAAGGAACAGGAGCCACAGGTTGGCGATAACAATTTATGAGTGATCAACAGGAGTCCGGGCGAGAAAACGCCGAGCGCCCCCCGCGCAGAACCATGCGCGAGTGGATTGGCGGTTTGTTTTCTGGCGAGCCGGACAACGTTTCACAATTACTGGAAATTCTTGAGGATGCCGCCCAGCGCCAGCTGATTGAGGTAGATGCGCTGAACATGATTTTTGGCGCTCTGCATGTCAGCGAAATGCATGCTCGCGACATCATGATTCCCCGCTCAGCCCTGGTGGTGGTGCAGGAAGATCAACAGCCCGCTGAGTTTTTGCCTACCGTCATCGAATCCAGACATTCGCGCTTTCCTGTGGTGGGTGACGATGTGGATGACATTAAGGGAATACTGCACGCCAAGGATCTGCTGCCCTTAGTGCTGCAGGAGGGCGGAAATCGTTTCAACATGAAGGACAGCATTCGGCCCGCAGCGGTGGTGCCCGAAAGCAAACGCTTGAACATTTTGCTGCAAGAATTTCGCGCGAACCGCAATCACATGGCCTTGGTGGTGGACGAATACGGCCAGATATCTGGCGCGGTGACCATTGAGGATGTGTTGGAACAGATCGTTGGCGAGATCGAAGACGAGCACGATGTGGATGACGATAGCTTCGTTAAGCAGTTAGAGCCCCGGTCTTTCCACGTGAAGGCCACCACCACCATCGAGGACTTCAACGAGTACTTTGGTGCCACGTTCTCTGATGAAGAGTTCGACACCATAGGCGGGATCGTGCTGCAAGCCTTCGGTCATGTACCCGAGTTGGGCGAAACCGTGGAAATTGGCGAGTTGCGATTCGAGGTACTCAATGCGGACTCTCGGCGCCTGCGCCTGCTACGTGTGGATACCCCGCAAGCCATTGATCCGCAGTCGCAAAGTTAGAACGCCAGAACCGTAGCTGGAACATGCCATGACCGCGAGCCCGAGGTACAATAGCGAGCTTTCCCGGTCGGCACCCAGCCTGGTGGCGCTGCTTGCCGGAGCAAGCTATCCGCTGGCCTTCGCGCCGTTTCACTTGTATCCCGCGTTGTTGCTCTCCATCGCTGCGCTGTTTGGCTTGCTTTGCAGCCGACCCCATCAGGGCGCTTGGCTAGGGTGGCTGTTTGGCGTGGGCAAATACGCGGTCGGAGTTTCTTGGGTTTATGTCAGCATCCACGATCACGGTGGCGCGTCGCCTGCTTTGGCAGGAGGACTGGTGGCGGGCTTCGTGGCGTTTATGGCTTTGTTTTGTTGGCCCATCGGGTGGTTCGTTGGCGCGGTGGAGCAACGCCAACACAAGCCCAGCAAGCTGATTCTTGGTATAGCTTTTGTCGCCGCCTGGGTGCTGATGGAATGGTTGCTGACCTGGTTTTTGACGGGTTTCCCGTGGCTTTTTGCGGGTCATGCAGTGACCGGCATGCCGCTGCAAAGCTTGCTGCCGGTGATGGGCACCTTGGGTGTCAGCCTGGTGATTGTGGGCGCGGCAGTGGGTCTGGTCTTAGCCATAGACCCCCAACCCGGCTCCAGACAACGTCCTGTGGCGCTGTTGGGACTCGTCGCAATAGCGGCGCTAAGCCTGTGGCTGAATGGGCTTTCTTGGACCACGCCCCAGGGGACTTATTCGGCAGCGTTGGTTCAAGGCAATCTCAATCAGGCAGAGAAGTGGGATAACGACAAACGTCTGACCCATGTGCGCACGCACCTGGATCTGTCAGCCCAGCATTGGGATGTGGATGTCTTGGTTTGGCCTGAATTCGCGCTGACCGTTTACGGTGAGGAAGCCGATGCGGTCACCCAGCGATTGCATCAACAAGGACGGGACCAAAACACCAATGTGATCATCGGTATGCCAGACCTGCAGTGGCAGGACGACGGGGGCTACCAGATTTTCAACTCGGCCCAAGGTTTTGGCGCGGCTGCAGGAAAATTCGCCAAGCACCATCTGGTGCCCTTTGGCGACTACGTGCCAATGCAGGCATACCTGCGGGGCATCATCGAGTTTTTTGATTTGCCTATGTCCGCGGCAACCCCGGGTCAACGAGAACAAGGCCACATAGCACTGCAGCTGTTGGGACAGTCAGATCCGGTGCTGGTAGCCACCGGCATTTGCTACGAAATCGCCTACGGTGAATCCCTGCGCCGGCAGGCGGTGGATAGCGGTTTGCTGCTGACCCTGTCCAATGACACATGGTTTGGTCGTTCCATCGGCCCTCACCAGCATATGCAGATCGCCCAAGTGCGGGCGCTGGAAAATGGCCGCTGGCTGCTGCGGGCAACCAACAGCGGTGTGACCGGCATGGTGAATCCCCGGGGTGAACTGGTGGCGGCGTTACCGCAATTTGAAGCCAGGGTGTTAAGAGGCGAGTTTCAGGTGATGTCGGGTCGAACGCCCTACAGTTATCTGGGCGATTGGCCGGTATTCATGGTGACGCTAATGGCGTTAGTGGCCTTGGTATTGCGCTTGGGTCCTGGCCAACGTGCAAAATCCCCTCACTGATTAGCGCTAGGGCGCTGCTGAAGTGTTACCCTACGCCTTTGCCTGCACGGCGCATTTGAGAACTAAGTAGACCCCTTCATGAATCCAGTTTACGACCCCCAAACCGTTGAAAAAAACGCACAAGCGGCCTGGGATGCCAGCGCCTGTTTCGTTGGCGATGAAAGCAAACCCGGCGAGAAGTACTACTGCCTGGCCATGTTTCCCTACCCAAGCGGTCGCCTGCATATGGGTCATGTGCGTTGTTATACGCTGGGTGATGTGATCGCCCGCTATCGACGGCTGAAGGGTTACAACGTGCTGCACCCCATGGGATGGGATGCCTTTGGCCTTCCGGCGGAAAATGCCGCCATCAAAAACAACATTCCACCCGCCAAATGGACGCGAGAAAACATCGATTACATGCGCGGGCAGATGCAGCGTTTGGGCTTTGGCATGGATTGGTCCCGGGAGTTTGCGACCTGCGACAGCGACTACTACCGCTGGGAGCAATGGCTGTTTTTGCGCCTGTTGGAAAAAGGCTTGGTTTACCGCAAAAACGCGGTGGTGAACTGGGACCCAGAGGATCAAACCGTGCTGGCCAACGAACAGGTTGTGGATGGCCGCGGTTGGCGTTCTGGCGCCATTGTTGAGCGCCGGGAAATGGCTCAGTGGTTTTTGAAAATCACTGACTACGCCAAAGAGTTGTTGGACGAGTTGGATGACATGCCTGGCTGGCCAGAGTCGGTGAAGAGCATGCAGCGTAACTGGATTGGCCGCTCGGAAGGCGCCGAAATTGACTTTGTGACCGAGCACGATGCGGAGCAAAAGCTCACGGTGTTTACCACTCGGCCAGACACGCTGCTGGGCGCGACCTACGTTGCGGTAGCAGCGGAACACCCGTTGGCGGCGTTAGCCGCAGCCAGCGACGAGTCCGTGGCGGACTTTATTGAGCAATGTAAAAAGAACACGACTGCCGAAGCGGATATGGCGACCTTAGAAAAAGCCGGGGTGCCAACGTCTTTGCAGGTGCGTCATCCGCTGACTGGGAAGCTGCTGCCGGTTTGGGTAGCCAACTTCGTGCTGATGGAATATGGCTCGGGGGCCGTGATGTCGGTGCCCGCTCACGATCAGCGGGATTGGGAGTTCGCGCAAAAGTATGGAATCGATATTGTCCAAGTGATCGAACCCACCGGTGATGAGTCCTGTGACCTAGATCAGGCGGCCTTTGTTGATAAAGGTCGGCTGGTGAATTCCGGGGAATTTGACGGCATGGACTTCGACCAAGCCTTTGCCGCCATCATTGGCGCGTTAGAGCAAAAAGGCGCAGGACGGTCGGTGACGAATTATCGTCTGCGTGATTGGGGTGTCTCCCGCCAGCGCTATTGGGGTTGTCCCATTCCGGTGATCCACTGCGAAAGCTGCGGTGTGCAGCCTGTGCCAGAAGAAGATTTGCCGGTAGAGCTGCCAACGCAAGTCACCTTTGAAGGTGTGTCTTCACCCCTGCACAAAATGGACGAATTTCTCAATGTGCCTTGCCCCAAGTGTGCGGCACCGGCTCGGCGCGAAACCGATACCTTCGACACCTTTATGGAGTCCTCTTGGTACTTTGCGCGCTTCGCTTCGCCGGATGCGACCACCATGGTGGATCAGCGGGCGAATTTTTGGGCGCCGGTGGATCACTACGTCGGAGGCATCGAGCATGCGATTTTGCATCTGCTGTATGCACGTTTTTACTTCAAGCTGATGCGGGATGAGGGTCTGGTTGAGGCGGACGAGCCCTTCAAAAAACTCATGATGCTGGGCATGGTGTTGCAAGACGGCAAGAAAATGTCCAAATCCGCCGGAGATGCCGGTGACCCCCAGAAGCTGCTGGATCGTTATGGTGCCGACACCGTGCGCACCGCCATGATGTTTGCGGCTCCTCCGGAGCAGTCCTTTGAGTGGAGCGAGGCAGGTTTGGAAGGGGCAGCGCGATTCCTCAAGCGGCTGTGGAATTTGGTGCACGAACACATGGCCAGTGGCCCGGTGCCAGCACTACAGGTTGAGCAATTGTCCTCAGCGGGTAAGGCCCTGCGCCGCAAAGTGCACGAAACCCTGCAGAAGGCAGACGACGACTATGGCCGACGCCAGCAGTTCAATACCGTGGTGTCAGCGGTGATGGAGTTGTTGAATGCGGTCAGTAAGGCAGAGCTCGCCAACGACGCGGATCGAGCCGCGGTGCACGAGGCTTGGACCAGTGCCGTGCTGATCATATCCCCCATTGCGCCACACATAGCCCATGAGCTGTGGGGGGCACTGGGTAACGACAGTCTCCTGGTCGGGCAACCCTGGCCCCAGGTAGACCCTCAGGCCATAGAGCAAGATTCCCTGACCTTGGTGGTTCAGGTTAACGGCAAGGTGCGTGGGCAGATCGATGTCAGCGCAGATGCCGATGATGGCACCATTCTCGCCTTGGCCCGCAGTGACGCGAATGTTCAGCGTCATCTGGAAGGCAAAACCGTACGCAAAGAAATTGTGGTACCGAAGAAACTCGTCAACATCGTGGTGAGCTAGCGATGACGCTGCTGCGATGGGTGGTTGCGCTGTCTTGGATCCTGCTGGCTGGCTGCGGATTTCAGTTGCGTGGCACCAGTTTGGCGCAAAGTGACTTGAGCATCGCCGTGGTCAGTGAGGTAACGAGCAAGTCCGCGTCGTACAACGACTTCCTGCGCGTGGTGGAGGCGACTCTGGTGCGCTCCGGGGCAAAGGATCAATCATCAGCGGATATCACCCTGAAAATTTCTGGCTTTGCCTTTGATACCGTGAATGGCGCAGTGGACGCTGACGTAAGGGTGGCAGAAAGAATTGCCACGGTGACGGTGGAAGTCGTTGCTCTTGATCGTGTCGGGGAACCACTGGCGGAACCTTGGATTATGGAAGCTAGCCGGGGGTTTCGAACCGATCGCACCCAGCTACTGGGCAGCTATGAGCGGGAGTCGGCAGTGGAGCAAGCCCTGTATCAAAGTCTGGCTAACCGTATCTTGCGTTCCCTACAGGTACTGGGGCGGGGCTTAGCGGCTCCAGATCAAGCCGCTGTGCGCCACAGCGGTACAGCATTGGACGGGGTACCTAGCGCCAGTCCGCGAACACCACCTCACAGCAAAGACCACGCGCCAAAGCGCAACCTAAGTAACGTTAATGACGGCGGTGCCCTTGGGTTGGTGAGTGCAGATGCAGGTTAAGCATCAACAGCTTCAGACCACCTTGTCTCGGGGTTTGCAGGGGGTCTATCTCATCAGCGGTGAAGAAACGCTCCTTGTCTCTGAAGCCTGCGATCTTATTTTGCAGCAGGCTCGCCAGCAGGGCTTTACTGAACGCTCAGTACATCACGTAGAAACCGGTTTTAAGTGGCATGACGTGCTTAACGACGCCGCCAGCATGTCGTTGTTTGCGGAACGTAAAGTCATTGATTTACGTATGCCCTCAGGCAAGTTCGACAAAGAAGCCAGCCAGATTTTGCGCGACTGGTGTGAAGGGTCAGGGGGTAATCCGGACACGCTGCTGTTGATTCGCACGGATCGTTTGCAGCCCAAACAGCGCAGCAGCGCTTGGTTTAAAGCCATTGAAGCTGCGGGCACCGTAGTGCTGATTTGGCCCTTGGCGCCACGCGAATTGCCGGGTTGGTTGGATGATCGGTTGCGCTCTCGGGGCTTGGAACTGCAGCGGGACGCGCTATTAGCCCTGTGCGAGCGAGTGGAAGGCAATTTGCTGGCTGCGGCTCAAGAGGTGGAGAAACTGTCCCTGCAAGATCTGCCTCAACCCATTGGCCTGGAAGATTTGTTGCAGTGTTTAGAGGATGCCTCTCGGTTCAACAGCTTTGACCTGATCGATGCCGCCATGGCGGGCCAAGGCGAAAGGGTGAGCAAAATATTGCTTACCCTGCGCGAAGACCGGGGCAGCTTGTTTGGCATTCTTGGGGCCTTGACCAGTCAGCTGCGCCGGCTGGGTCAAACCAAAGGTTTGCCACCGGCCAGAGCGCGCACCATGGAGGCTTTTGCCCAGCGGGGGCCGTCGGCAAAAGCGTTGCTGGCAGAGTGCGCATTGTTGGATGAGCAGGGTAAGGGGCAGCGCCTGGGCGATGCCTGGCTGGGGCTAGAGCAATTGTTGCTGTGCATGGCCCAGTATCCGGGACAGCGACCGCCGTCTTATTACCAGCGAAAACTCAAGGGGCGCTGAACAATCCTCAAACACCGGCCCTAGGTATTGGCCTTAGCTGTTACTCAGTTGATAAAGGTGTCGGCAACCTTGCCTAGCTCTATGACCTGCAATTGGCCTCCAGCATTGTCCAGCGTGGTTACCGAACAGTTGTCCGGGGCAAAAATACGCATGCGATCATCGCCAGTCGCCGCGCCTACCGCCGCGTTAATCGCGACATAGTGGCTAAAGATGATGCAGTCTTCTTGGATGCCCACTAAAAAATCCGCCAGATCCGTTTGCCATCGACGTACATCGTCATCTAATTCTGACCAAGTGCCTGCCATGGCGTTGCTGAGCCAGGCCGCTCGGGCCTGTAGATCCTCAGTGGGTGAAGGAATTTCGGCCACCCTTTTTTCCACGGTGATGTCGGCTTGCCATCGTGAGGCTAGGGCCTGGGCTGTCTCAAAGGCTCGGGCCAGTGGGCTCGATAGCAGCCGAGGACGTGTTGTTGTGTGCTGGGCATCCAGCATTTTGGCTACAGCCTCGGCTTGAGCGCGGCCTAAATCATCTAAGCCCGGGTCCGGGTGAGCGCCAAATCCGGCTGCGGCTTTTCCGTGTCTAACAAGTTGGACGATGGCCATTTTCTACTGCCCTTTTGATATGGGTTCTCTACAATGTCGGTTTGCAATTCAAGATAGGAAAAGCAGTGACGGATCACAAAGCCCCGGGAATAAACCCTCAAATGACTCCCGATACACAGGTGAGTGTGCGTGAGGTCTTCGCCATTGATCAAGACCTGATGGTTCCCGCCTTCAGTGAGCGTACAGAATACGTGCCGGATTTGGATCCGGATTACCGCTTTGATCGTGACACCACGTTGGCGATCCTAGCCGGCTTTGCTCACAACCGGCGGGTCATGGTGCAGGGTTATCACGGCACCGGTAAGTCCACTCATATCGAGCAGGTGGCGGCGCGGCTGAACTGGCCATGTATTCGCGTCAATCTGGACAGCCACATTTCCAGAATCGATTTGATTGGTAAGGACGCCATCGTTCTTCAGGATGGCAAGCAAATTACCGAGTTTCGCGAAGGCATCCTGCCCTGGGCCCTGCAAAACCCAGTGGCCCTGGTCTTTGATGAATACGATGCCGGCCGTCCTGATGTGATGTTTGTGATTCAGCGTATCCTTGAGGTGGAGGGTAAGTTGACCCTGTTGGACCAGAACAAAGTGATTACACCTCATTCGCACTTTAGGTTGTTTGCAACAACGAACACCGTGGGTCTGGGTGATACCACAGGCCTTTACCACGGCACCCAGCAAATCAACCAAGGCCAGATGGACCGCTGGAGCATTGTCTCTACGTTGAACTATCTGGAGCATGAAGCCGAAAGTAATATCGTCTTAGGCAAAGTGCCTTCCTATCAGGAAAGCGACGACGGCAAGCGCATCATCGGCAACATGGTCAGCGTGGCGGACCTAACACGCAAAGGCTTTATCAATGGCGATGTGTCCACGGTGATGTCACCGCGAACGGTACTGACCTGGGCGCAAAACGCAGAAATCTTCGGCGACGTTGGATTCGCGTTCCGGGTCACCTTTTTGAACAAGTGTGATGAATTGGAAAGAGCCATTGTGGCGGAGTACTACCAGCGCTGTATGGGCGAGGATCTGGGTGATGCCACGGCTGGTATTACTCTGAAGTCTGCCTAGCAAGTCGATGAACGACGCTGACAATCCTTTAGACCCATTCAAGCGGGCGACCACGGCGACCATTCGTGCCATAGCCGGGGACGACGAGCTGGATGTGACCTTTGGCGCCGGACCACCGGTGGTTCGAGGCGGCACCCTACGTTTGCCCTTGCCCGCGGTGGGCGCCAGTCAAAGTGAGATCGACGCTGTGCGCGGCGTGGGTGATGAATTTGCCTTGCGCTTTCGCCACCACAATCCGCGACTGCACGCGCTATACAGCCCAGAAGGCGGTCCCGCTCAGGAAATGTTCGAATGGATTGAATCTGCTCGCATTGCCTCCATTGGCGCCATGCGCATGCAGGGCGTGGCCCAGAACTTGGACGCCCATTTGGAAGTGCAGTGTAAGCAAGCGGCCTTCGACACCATTACTGCCGAGTCGGATGCGCCACTGTCGGTAGCGGTGGGATTGTTAGTACGTCAGCAGCTCACCGGTCGAGAGCTACCGCCCAGCGCCGAGCATGTGGTGCAGTACTGGCGTGATCACGTCATGGAAAACGCCGGCGAGCACATCGAAGCCTTGCGCGACCATGTATCGGACCAAGACACCTTTGCCAGTCTGTGCCGCAACATCATTGCGGATTTAGGGCTGCCGGTGGATTTAAGCGATCCCAACGACGGCGAAAGCAATCCCGAGGACATGGACACCATGGACCAGTCCGAGGAGGCCGATTCTGACTTCAGCCCTGAAGATGTGGTGTTGGATGAGGACTCTGCCGGCGAAGAAAACAGCGACGGCGATGCCGCTACGGTCGAGATGGATGCCCATGCAGACATGGATGAAGCGGCGTCTGAATCCGATCCGGATGAAGCGCCTATGCCCATGCCGGATGAGGCAGGTCGCATACCCGTTGACAACAATTACAAAGCCTACAGCGAGCGCTTTGACGAAATTGTCCGGGCCGAGGAACTGTGCGATCCCGATGAATTGATTCGACTGCGCCAGTTGTTGGATCAGCAATTGGTATCGCTCCAACACGCGACGTCCAAATTGGCGAATCGCTTGCAGCGGCGTTTGATGGCCAAGCAAAACCGTACCTGGGAGTTTGATCTGGAGGAGGGCATTTTGGATGCGGCCCGCCTCACTCAGGTGGTGGTGGATCCCATGAATCCGCTGGCTTACAAACAGGAGAAAGAGACTAAGTTCCGGGATACCGTGGTCACGCTGTTGATCGACAGTTCCGGCTCCATGCGCGGCCGCTCCATCACCATCGCTGCCATGTGCGCAGACATCATGGGCCGCACGCTGGAGCGCTGCTCGGTGCGAGTGGAAATACTGGGTTTTACCACTCGCGCATGGCGTGGGGGCGAATCTCGGGAAGCGTGGATCAATGACAACAAGCCGTCTAACCCCGGCCGGTTAAACGATCTGCGCCACATCATTTATAAAGGCGCCGATGATTCTTGGTCACGTACCCGTCGCAATCTCGGTCTGATGATGCGCGAGGAATTGCTGAAGGAAAACATCGACGGTGAGGCGCTGATTTGGGCCCACAATCGAATTGTTACCCGACCGGAACAGCGCAAGGTAATGATGGTGATCTCTGACGGACTGCCCGTGGATAACTCCACGTTATTGGTTAACCCCAGTAACTTTCTGGAACAGCACCTCAAGTACGCCATCAGCATGATTGAAGACCGATCACCGGTGGAGCTGGTGGCTATTGGTATCGGCCACGATGTGACCCATCACTATAAGCGGGCCGTGACCATAACCGACGCAGAACAATTGGGCGGGGCTATGACGGACCAACTTGCACAACTGTTTGAGATTCGCGGTTAGGGCGAAAAGATCTAGGTCGGTGATGTGAGCCTGCAGATGGCCGGCATGTAATCTATCGCCTGGGAGCAAACGTCAGGATCTTAACGTAGGGGATCTAAGGTAGGGGATCTAAGGTACGGGGATTAAGGCCTAAGAATTGGGGCCAGAGTACTCAGGCAGCGCTGAAAGCTTGGGTTCTAAGAAGGATTTCCGAGCCGTAATAACAGCCCCGCACTGACTATGCGGGGCCGTAGCTGGAGGCTGGGTTAGCCAACCACTTCCATACGAATGATCTCTGGCGCACCGCCCATCAAACCTTTGAAGCCCGCGCCCGCGGCCTTGAAATGTTCTGAAGCGCCGTGGGCTGCCATGGCGTCAGCATCTTCGTACAGTTCCATGACGGTGTAACCGCCTTCTGAGTCCTTGCACAATTTATATAGGTGGCAGCCGGGTTCATTGGCATTGACCTTGGCAGCCAGGTCCAGCATGACCGCTTCAAATTCCGATTCTTTCCCCGCCAGCACATTCAATTTAGCGATAACTGCAAGCATGTCTCTCTCCCTTTTTCGTCGGTGTCTTTTCGATTGATTACAAATATGGTCAATGGTTTGTGATCGGTGTTGTGGCTGGCTCGGGTGCTTGCACACTCGATGCCGTCCAAGCCGGTCTGACCAAGAAGGCCTACCAACAACCTGCGCACGCCAAGTCCATATGCGCTAAGGTCGTGGCTTTTTCGAGAATAAGGACTCTCATGCAGCGACGCAAATTGCTTGAGGCCCTTGGTCGTTACGCCAAGCGCTATCCCGAAGAACAAAGTACCGTGGATCGTTTCCTAGCGCTGCTAAACAACCATGCTAACTGCTTTGATCGGGATTGCTGGGAAGGTCACATTACCGGCTCTGCCTGGCTTCTGGATCCCAGTCAGTCCCGGCTATTGCTGACCCACCACCGCAAACTGGACATGTGGGTGCAGTTAGGCGGACACAGCGACGGCGATATGGATACCGCTGGGGTTGCAAAGCGAGAGGCCGAGGAAGAATCCGGTTTGCCAGTGACCCTGCTCGATGACGAAATATTTGATATCGACGTGCATGTGATTCCCCCTCGTAAAGAGGATCCGGCCCATTGTCACTTCGATATTCGCTATGCATTGCAGGCCTTAGGCGAGGATTTTGTGGTCAGTTCCGAGTCCATTGATCTGGCTTGGGTGCCCCTGACAGCGTTACAAAATTACACAAACGAGGACTCTATTCTGCGTATGCTGCGCAAATGGCAGGCCTGATTCAGGCCAAACCCCACATAAAGTGTCCGAATCCGTAACATTTTCTTCGTAAATCTAGGGGAATAATGTCTTGTTACTGGGGACGGCATCCCCTAGGCTAGCGCTTCTCGCCCGATTTTACGCATTTGATCACTCGAGAATTGACTGAAGTATCAGGTATTAATGACCTGATAACGAAGGTTAATACTTAGCGATCAGATACAGGATAGGAATGCTGCGGTATTTCTGCTTCTAGGTTGGATTGGTCGAATTCTCCAGAGAGAGAAAAATTTAGTACTTATCAATCAAGGAGCTATAGAAAGCTGTGAAAAAACTATATGTAGGTAACCTCGCATGGGCGGTCACCGATGAAGATCTGCAGTCATTGTTCTCAGAGCATGGCGGCGTTGCGTCTGCGTCTGTTATTACGGATCGTGAAACCGGACGTTCGCGCGGATTTGGTTTTGTAGAAATGGAAGACGGCGCGGATGCGGCTATCGAGGCGCTGAACGGGTTAGATTTCAAGGGTCGTGCTCTTCGTGTCAACGAAGCCCAAAGCAAGCAACGCCCTGGTGGCGGTGGTCGCTTCTAAAGCACCGCTGCGTTAGACCTAAAACCCGAGATTCTCATCTCGGGTTTTTTTTGCCTGTGATGTTTGTATTGGGCCGACTGGATCAGTCGTATAGGTGACAGGCGACTAGGCGCTGGCTCGTCGAGCTGGCTGCAGTGGATACGGGTCTTAGGGCTGGGGTCTGAGTCGCGCAATGGGCCAGCGCGCTGGGGCATCGATTGGCGAAGCGGCAGCCTGGGGGTACGTTGATGGGTGAGGGTATTTCACCTTGAATGGTCGTGGACGGGCGTTGGCGCTCGTGTTCCGGATCCGCCTCGGGGTTGGAGGCAATCAGCGTTTGGGTGTAGGGGTGTTTGGGGTCAAAAAAGACCTCGTCGGATGTGCCTACTTCCACCAAGCTTCCCAGGTACATCACCGCCATGCGATCACTGATGTACCGAACCATGGACAGATCGTGGGCAATGAACAGCAAGGTCAGCCCCAGCTCCTTAGTGAGTTCGCCCAGCAGATTGACCACCTGAGCTTGCACGGACACGTCCAAGGCGGAGATGGGTTCGTCGCACACCACAAATTCGGGTTCCAGAATCAGCGCCCTAGCGATGCCTATGCGCTGACGTTGGCCACCGGAAAACTCATGGGGATATCGGGACTGATGATCTGGACTCAAGCCAACGAGGTTGAGCCAATGGGCCACACGTTGCTGCACCGCAGCGGAATCCAAGTCCTTTCTCAAGCGTAAACCCTCGCCAACGATTTCGCCCACGGTCATGCGGGGGTTCAAGGAGGAGTAAGGGTCCTGAAAGATCATCTGCATTTTCGTTGCCATGGCCCGAAAATCTTGGCCTTGATAGCGCATGGGCAGGGTTTCGCCATTGAAGCTGACGCTGCCGGAAGTCTTGTCGTGAAGGCCAACCACGGCCTTGCCTAGGGTTGATTTGCCAGAGCCGCTTTCACCCACCAACCCCACCACTTCTCGGGGGAAAATGGACAGACTGACATCGTCCACCGCATGAACTTTTTGCCCGCCACCCAAATCAAAGTGTTTGACCAGATGTTGAATATCCACCAAGGGCTTCATGACTGGGTCCCCGGTTGACGGCTCAGTTCGTGGTGCAGCCAGCATGTAGCAAAGTGCCCATCGCCCAAATGCTGGCGCGGCGCCGGCTGCTGGGCACAAATGCGCATGGCCCGGGGGCACCGGGGGTGGTAGGCGCATCCCTGTGGCGGGTGGAACAGATCTGGTGGCGATCCATCGATGGCGATCAATGTTTGTTCATCCGCGGCAACGCCTCGGTTCGTGGGCATAGCCTGGCGAAGACCCTGAGTATAGGGATGTCCAGAACGATAGAAGATATCGTCCACGTTGCCCCGCTCCACGACCTCACCGGCGTACATCACCATGACGTCATCGGCCATGCGCGCCACTACGCCAAGGTCATGAGTAATCAAAATAATCGCCATGCCGGTTTGCTGCTGCAGGTCACCAAGCAAATCCAGAATCTGCGCTTGGATGGTCACGTCCAAGGCGGTGGTGGGCTCGTCGGCAATCAAGATGGCGGGCTCACAGGCAATGGCCATGGCGATCATGGCTCGCTGCAGCATGCCGCCAGAAAATTCAAAGGGATACTGATTGGCGCGCTGGGCCGCTTCGGGAATCTTGGTCATCTCCAACAGTTCGATGGCACGCTGCAACGCTTGGGACCGGGTATAACCCCGGTGCACTTCCAAGGTCTCGGCAATTTGCCGACCAATGGTCATGGTGGGGTTCAAAGACGTCATGGGGTCTTGGAAGATCATGCTGATTTCCCGCCCGCGAATATCCTGACCGTCCACGATTTTGGAGCCAAGAATGTCCCGGCCTTTCAGGGTCGCTGTACCCTGATGAATTCTGCCCGGAGGCATCGGAATCAAACCCAGCAGGCTCTGTACAGTGACTGATTTGCCGCAGCCGGATTCGCCAACAATAGCCAGGGTTTGCCCAGGCATGACCTCAAAGCTGACCCCCCGCACGGCCTGAACCACGCCGCCGTAGGTTTGAAAATCTACCTGCAGGTTATCCACCTTAAGCAGCGGCTCTACGTGAGCGGTTTGGGTTGGCCTGGAAGACCTATCGTGCGTTGCCTGTGTCATTGAGCACCTATTCTTCTGTGCCGCGCATGCGCGCATCCAGTGCGTCTCGCAAGCCATCGCCCAGTAAGTTAAAGGCGAGCACCGTGATGCTGATCATCAACGCCGGAAACATCAGTTCATGGGGGCGGGTGAGCATGGACTTAATACCCTCGTTACACATGGCTCCCCAGGACGGCGTGGGCGGCGCGACACCCATGCCAATGAACGACAAAAATGCTTCGGTAAATATGGCGCTGGGTACCTGGAAGGTAATGGTGACCAAAATGACGCCCATGGTGTTTGGCAGCATATGACGCGCCACCACGTAGGGCGTCGTGGCACCCAGCAGCTTGGAGGCGCTAACGTAACCTTCCTCACGAATCTGCAAAATCTGTCCTCTAACCAGGCGCGCCGGGGCGGGCCAAAGCAGAATAATCATCGCCACTAGCATGGGCCAAATGCCGCTTTCTCCCGGGCCAATCCCGAAGACCACCTTGAACAAAATCATGAACAGCAAAAAGGGCAGCGCCACCACAAAGTCCGCAAAGCGCATCATGGCCTGGTCTGTCATGCCGCCGAGGAAGCCAGCAATACTGCCGTAGATTACCCCCAAGAGTACAAAGGCTAGGGGTGCCAGCAGGCCGATAAACAGCGAAACCTGACCGCCATACATCAGTCGCGCCAGCATATCCCGGCCTAGATAGTCGGTACCCATGGGATGCCAGCCAAGTTCTAAGGCAGCGCCAATTTCACCCGGCTCATCCGGCGCAAGAATGCCCCGAGCCTTGGCCTCGGCAATGGATATTACCCGGGTGACGTTGGCTGTTAAGGATTGCGTCATGAGGGTTTCCTGACCCGCTGGGTCTAGGGTTACGAGGGTGTAGAAGTAGGTCCCGGGCTGCAGATCCAATCGATCTTCAAAGTAAGGTTGCTGCAGGTCCGCCAAAGGCAGCCCAAATGCACCGGTGTCTTGGGGGTTGAAGATATTGCGATACAGCCGATAGCTTGTGCCCGCGTCCGGCCAGACCAGACGTACTGCTTGAGTGGTCGCGGGTTGCGCAAGTCTTAGGTCCGTGTCTGGGCTGAGCGTGGTAGCGGCCAGGCGTTGGGCCAGTGTCCAGGGCGTAAAGGGTTGGGCCAACGTCACGCTGCGATCTGCGCCGGGGCTGATGCCGATTTGGTCCAGATCTTGGGCCGATGGATCCACGGTCCAGACTACGGGGCCAACGGTAACGAAGGCCATTAAAGCTAAGATCAGTCCCAAGGAGGCCATGGCTCGGGGGTTGCCGCGCAGCCGTCGCCAGGCGTCCGCCCAGTAAGAAAGGGATGGGCGCGTGAGTTGCTCGGCGGTTTGCTGAGTTGGTAAGGGCTGAAAGTCTTCTGGAGTTAACTCGGTGGTGCTCATTGATCCACCCTTACACGCGGGTCGATGAAGCCATAGATCACATCAACCGCAATCACCATAAAGACCAGGAAGGCTCCGTAGAACACGGTGGTACCCATAATCACCGTGTAGTCCAGCTGCTGAATGGCCTGAACAAAGTAGCGCCCTAAGCCCGGTATGGCGAAAACGATTTCCACCACGAAGCCGCCAGTCGTGATACCGGCAATCGCCGGTCCCAGCACGGTGATGACCGGCAGAATGGCGTTGCGTAATTGATGTTGGCTGAAAATCCGCGTGGCCGGTAGGCCCTTGGACTTTGCCGTGCGCACGTAGTCGGTGTTGACCACCTCAAGCAGCGAAGAGCGCATCAAGCGGGTGAGGTAGGCCATGGTGGATAGTCCCAGGACCAAGGCCGGTACCAGCATATGCCAAATACTGCCCCAACCGCCGATGGGCAAGACCGTGGCGCCAACCCCTTGGTTGAGGTTGACTAAGGACCACTGGCTAATGGCCGCCACCACGAAACTGGGCACGGAAATACCCAGAATGACCAAAAACATGATGACCACGTCTGGCCAACGGTTGCGGTATAGGGCGGTTAGTGCACCCCACAAAATGCCCCCTAAGGCGGCGAACACAATGGCCAAAATGCCTAACGTGGCCGACACCGGAAAATGCTCCCGGATAATGTCATTCACTTTGCGATTCTCTTGGGTGTACGAAATACCGAAATCCCCCTGAGCGATGTTGCCCAGATAAATCCAGTATTGGGTGGCCAACGGCTTATCCAAACCGTATTTGGCCGCCAGGTTTGCCCGGATTTGCGCGGTTGTGGCCTTGTCCCCGGCCAAGGGATCGCCGGGCACCGCGTGCATGCCAAAAAACGTGGCGCTGGCGATAAACCAAATGGTGACCAGCCCCAGCAATACGCGTTTGGCAACGTACTTCAACATAGTGATGGCTTCATTGATGGGACTGTCATCGGTTAATCACTGCCGGTTTCGATATAGGCGCGGCTAAAATCCGGATCCGGGCCGATAACACGTCGTTTAAGCTGTTTTAGTTTGGCATCAACCACATAGGTTACGCCGCGTTCGTACATGGGCAGTATCACCGCGTTGTCGATGAGGTGTTGTTGAATGTCGCCAAACGCCGCCATGCGCACGGCGGGGTCTACGTTGCTCTGTGCCTTATTGACCAAGGCGTCTAGCTCGGCGCTGTTGTATTGCCCCCGGTTGTTTTTGTTCCAAGACGCGAACAAATCGCCAAAGGTCAGAGGGTCGTTGTAGTCCGGTCCCCAGCCCGCCAGTACCAAATCAAAGTCGCCAGCGGTCATTTTGGCTAAACGCTGTTTGAAAATTTGCTTATCAATTTTGACCTCAATGCCCAATTGGGTTTTCAGGGTTTGCTGCACCCATTCGGCTTGCACCGACGCGATGGGGTTGTCGCCGCTGAGTAAGACCAGTGTTGGGGGTTCGCTCAGCCCTAACTCCTGCAGCGCTTGATCCAACAGCATTTTGCCTTTGGCCGGATCCGGCGTGATTCGCGTCGGCGGGTATTCCTGACGCAGCGGTGCTGCTTCGCCCATCAACCAACCTGGGAATAAGGACACGCCAGGTTCGTATCCTGGTAGCTTGGTCACCTTGTAAACCAACTCATCCATGTCCAGAACCAACTGCAGGGCTTGGCGCAGTTTGAGATTGCTGGTGGGGTGTTCTGGGCGATGGTTCATTTCCATAAAGAAGACGGTGCCGTCTCGATGCTGGCGAATCTGCCAGCCCAAGCGCATGGCTTCCGTTAAGTTCTCCGCTTGCAGACCGGTCGTGGCGATTTTGGCGTCTTTGAAAAAATTCAGTGAGGCCGTGGCGTCTGAGGTGATGTAAGGCACATGAATGGCGTCCAGATGAATCTCATCCTGATTCCAGTAATGGGGGTTGCGCTCAAAAGTCATGCTAGCGCCATGCACCCAGCGGCTAATGACGAAGGGCCCGTTGTACAACAGCTGGTCCGCCTCGGCGCCAAAGCGGCCTTGGGTGGCGTTATAAAAGTCTTCCCGAATGGGTAAAAACGAGGGGAACACCAGCATCTTGGCAAAAAAGGGCACTGGCCGGGCCAGCTCTACCACCAAGGTGTAGGGGTCCGGGGCGAACACCCCCAGCTTTTTAGGGTCTAGCGCGCCTTGGTTGATGGCTTCAGCGTTTTTGATGGCAAAGAGCAGAAAGGCGTATTGAGAGGCGGTTTCGGGTTTTAGCGCGGTTTGCCAAGCAAACACAAAATCCGCCGCGGTGACCGGCTTACCATCACTCCACTTGGCATCGTTGCGCAACCAAAAGGTGGCGTGAGTTGGAGTCACTTCCCAGCGCTGGGCCACGGCGCCTTCCAAACGATCATCAAGGCCCATGCGCACTAAGCCTTCCATCACGTGGCCCAGCACCATGCCAGATATCGCATCCGTGGCTCGGCTGCTGTCCAACTGGGGCGGCTCTTCTCGCAGCGTGATGGCGATGCTGTTGTTTGCTGGATCCACCGCAATAGCGTTTTGGTTGCCGCCACTTAGCGCGCTGCCCGCGTAGTGCAGGACGAACATCAGCGCTGCAACGGCAATGAAGGCCAACGCAAAAAATTGGGCTAATTGCTTATTGGGTGAGGAGGTGCTGATGGGCAGATTCCTGAAAAAACAGGCCCAGATAGTGGCGTAAATTGTCGGGTATGCCAATGCAGCATAGCCCCAGAATGTCGACTAGCTTGTTTGTCGCAGCAAGTTACTGACCACACGCTCTAGGTGCATCAGTGAATTGCATTCTTCCACCTGGTGGGAGTAGGCACCGTACTTACGCATCTCTGAATCGCCGGTGTTCCAAGCCAACTTGGCTTCCGGATTCAACCAAATGACGCGCTTGGAGCGGTCGTACAGTTCTTTGAGCACTTCGGCGTGGGCCTCGCCATGGTTGTTGCGGGCATCGCCCAAAATAATGATGGTGGTGCGGTTATCCACATCGTCGAGGCACAGCTTTTTGAAGTCTAAGAGCGCTTGGCCATAGTCCGTGGAACCACCGCTGTAATCGTGCAGGGTTTTGGCGATAGCGTCTTCGATCTTGTTGCGGTTGAACAGCTCCGTGACTTCAGCCAAGTCTGACGAAAAGGCGAAGCTGCGCACCTTGGGCATGACCTCATCTAGGCTGTACAAAAACATCAGCATGAAGCGGGCGTAGTTGGCCACAGACCCAGAAACGTCACAGATGGCAAAGACCTTGGGCCGATCCACCTTTACGGATTTCCAATACAAATCAAAAATGGCGCCGTCGTAGGACATGTTGTTACGCAAGGTTTTGGGCACATTGAGCTGGCCCCGTTTAAACACTTTGCGCCGGCGGCTGTGCAGGGTGCTCAGCTTTTTCGCCATCTTGTAGACCATTTCCTGAATCAGGCGAAAGTTGCGATGTTCAACATTGGATAGCTTTACCGAGCGGAGCATTTCTTCCCGTAAACGCTTGCCAGAAACATCGGCATTAAGCATGAACTGCTGTTCTACGTAGTCGCGCACCTGTTCGCGCAAAAAGTCTCGTCGCTGTTTTAGCTGCTGGCCAAGGCGTCGAGCAGGTACTCGGGAATCTACGCGCAGGTCGCTGATTTCTCGGTTTAAGTCTGGCAAGCCCATATGGTCCATGATGCGTCGAGCGTAGAGACCCTTCTGGGTGAAGATCTGAATCTCCCGCACGTTGATGGCTTCCCCAGCCTCTGCCATGGACTGAGCCAGCTCCACCCGGGAATCTGCCATCAGCAGTTTGCCCAAGGGTGATGAGGCCTCGGTAACGGCGCCGGGTCCTAGGTCAGCTTCTTCCTCTTCCTCGTACAGGTTGTTCTGCTTGGACTTGGATTTGGACTTCTTCTTGCCCTTGTTCTGCATTTGCGGATCGCCGCCCGCGCCGCCGCCTTCACCATCACCCCCTTCGCCGCTTTCGTCACCTTCCTGATCATCCAGTTCCGCATTGTTGGCTGCGCTGGCGTCCCCCCGCACATCCTGAAACTGAAAAAATTGGTCGAAGCAGGCGTCGAAGGTTTCTTTTTCGTCAGCGGTTTTTGGCAGCACCATGGACAGCGAACGTTTGAGGTGCGCTTTGTCTGCATAGCCCACCAGTTCCACGGCGCTGATCGCATCCAGAGTTTCCGCGGTGGATACCCGCACCTCTGCATTTCGCAGGGCGCGAATAAAGTTACTGATGGTGCGGTCCATGCCCATGGTTGGTTAGCCGCTGACTTTGGCGGTTAGAGCTGGCACTTCGCTTTTGACGTTATCAATGTCCTCTTGGAATTTGAGAATGACATTGAGGGTGTCTTTGACCATGTTGGCATCCAGCGCTTCGGCATGCAGTAGGACTAGCGTGCGCGCCCAGTCGATGGTCTCGGAAATGGCAGGCATTTTCTTCAGGTCCAGATTGCGCAGTTCGTGGATAAAGGCCACCAGTTGTTTTTGCAGCGCTGGCGGAATCTCAGGTACCCGGGCCGCAATAATGCGCTGTTCGATCTCCACATCGGGAAACGGAATGTACAAATGCAGGCAGCGTCGCTTCAGTGCATCGGATATTTCCCGGGTGTTGTTGGAGGTCAAAAAGACCAGGGGTGGCTCAGCGGCTGCCTTGATGGTGCCAATTTCTGGAATGGACAGCTGATAGTCGGACAAAATTTCCAGCAGCAAGGACTCAAACTCATGGTCCGCCTTGTCAATTTCGTCAATCAGCAGAATACAGCCGTCCTCTTCTTTCAGCGCCTTCATCAAAGGTCGAGGCTCCAGAAATTCCTCGGAGAAGAAGATGTCGCCAAAGTTATGCAGCTGCTGCACAGATTCTCTGAAGCCCTTGGCGTCGCCCAGCACTTCGTTCAGCGCTTCTTTTAACACCTGGGTGTAAAGCAACTGCTTGCCGTATTTCCACTCGTAGATGGCCTTGGACTCGTCTAAGCCCTCGTAACATTGCAGGCGGATCAGTGGCAGCGCGAACATTTCCGCTGCGGTCTTGGCCAGTTCGGTTTTGCCGACGCCTGGAGGACCTTCGATCAGGATGGGTTTGCGCAGCTGGTAGGCAAGAAAAACCGCGGTAGCGATTTCGTCGCTGCAAATGTATCGGTGCGCTTCGAAGGATGACTGCAGGGACGCCACAGATTCAGCCAGTTTTTCGATATCCCCCATGATGATCCTTATCGTTGTTGCAGGTGTGGTGCCAAGTTCTCACCTATGAGTGAAAGGCCCTTGGCGCAAAGCCATCGATTATCCATTTGCAGCCCCCACTTGTACACCGACAGTGCTCAGCCCGGGCGCTTGTGTCTGACTTGGCGGTATGGCTGGATCTGAGACAGCGGTAATCTTTGGTGGCTAGATTCAATGTCTAGGTCTCAGGACTGGCTCCAAAGACTAGCGTTCAGAACTAGACCGCCAGATCTCGAACGACTTGCCTTAAACGCGCCGAGGCCTGCTGCATATCCAGCTCGGTAAGATCCACCATATGGTTGGCATAGCGTTGGTACAGGGGCGCCCGTTCGGCTTCGATCTCGTCAAGGGACTGACCTGGTGGGGCCGCAATACCTCGATCTGCCATGCTGGCAATGCGTTGATCCAATTTGGCCAGTGAGCAGCGTAGGTAAATGATGTGGCCGCCGGTGCCTAAGTGGGTCATGGCGGTGTCGCTGTACACGGCGCTGCCTCCCGTCGCAATGACGGTTTGCTTCACGTCGAGGCTGGAGATGACTTCCGCCTCCAGGGTCCGTAATGCTTGATAGCCATGATCCTGGATGAAGCCCGCCAGGGTTTGTTTAGCGCGATGCTGAATCAGCAGGTCCGTGTCCACAAAGTCGTAACCCAAGTCCTTGGCCAGCACCACACCCAGAGTGCTTTTGCCGACTCCGGGCATGCCAATCAGCACGATATTCCGGTTTTGATTCGTGCCCATTTAGCGGATGCTCAACTGAAATACCCGTACAGCATGATCTGGAACAGAATCAGCCCAGTGGCCCACCAGCGCAGGTCTCGCCAGCTTTGATGGGCAAACTCCGGGGGCACCAAAACGGATTTGGGAATGCTCCAGACGACGACGCCCAGAATCACAAACAACAGCATAGAAATGGGGTTGGCCCAAGCCACGGGTAAATCCATATCAAGTGCTCCAATCAATGCATAACCGCCAACAAATCATCGATCGCTCCAAGGGGAGTAGGTCAGATTTTTCAGGTATTCGTCGCTGTGTGGCTGAGTAAAACCGCTGATGACCCACAACGTGGGCAGCGCATAGCAGAAGGTGAAAAACGCTACGTACAGTAGGTTGAGTTCCACGACCACGGACAAAAATCCCGCGAGAGCAACGCCGCTAACTAAGGTGCAAATACCGGCGGTGGCGGTGGCTCGTTTACTCAGTGCTCCCAACAGCAGCAAGGCCAGCATGGGACCCTGGAATAGCGACAGCAAAAACTGCAAGAAGTTAAAGATGCCGCCCAGATCGCCAATGTATGGGGCAATGGTCATCGCCGTCAGCAACAAGCCTAGGGTCAAAAAGCGACCGATTTTTAGGTCCGATTCTGGGTTGTGGTTTTTGATCAGCACATGCCGGATGTCTCGAGTAATCATCAGCGCGGTGGAATTGATACTGGAATCGATGGAGGACTGCAGCGCCGCAATGATGGCTACGAACATCAGCCCCGATACGCCGACGGGCAGCACATTCTTAATCACCCAGGGCAAGGCCATGTCCGGGTATTCGATATCCGCCATCATGACCAGAGCCAGCAGTCCTGGGAACACGATCAGCAGGGGAACAAACGTCTTCGCCACAGCTGCGAACATCATGCCAGCGCTGGCGTCCCACTGACTGCGCGCGCCCAGGGTGCGCTGCAAAATAGCCTGCCCGCCCACCCAATAGGCTGGCGACAGTACCAAGCCCAGGCCCAAAATGACTCCATGCCAGGGGTAGCCTTCGTGATCCGCGGGGAGGTAGGCCTGCATGTGAGTAGGATTTTGCGCAGTCAGTTTGCTGATAAAGCTCCCGGTACCGCCGGCGTCCTGAATGCCGATGGCGACGATGATCAAACCGCAGGCAAACATAATGCAGACTTGAATGCTGTCAGTGATGGCCACGGCGCCCAGACCACCCGAGATGCTGTATAGGCCCACCACGGTGCCGGACACCAAGATGCCCAGCCAGATGGGCCAGCCAATAAAAGTTTGCAGGGTGATGGCTAAGGCCCACATGGCGACCCCCATGGCGAACACGGACACCGTAGTCACGATGGTGGCGGCGATGACTCGCACTGCTTGGTTGTACCTCAAGCCTAAGTATTCAGCGATGGAATAGACCCCCGCGCGCCAATACAGGGGAATGAAAATCAAAGAGGCGATGATCATGGCCGGGATGGCGCCGATCCACTCAAAGTTGGCCTGAGCGATGCCAATACTGTAGGCGTTACCTGAAGCCCCAATGTAGCCGTTGGTGTCGATATTGGTGCCGATGATGGACAGGCCGATTACCCACCAGGTAAGCGATCGGCCAGCCAAGAAAAAATCCCTGGCCGACTTAACCTGTTGTGACAGGCGCAGACCAACAAAGGTGATCAGCGCCACGTAGGCCAGAACAACGGTGAGATCGATGGGGTGCAAAGCGTGCTCCTGCTATGAGCGGATACTGCCCGAATGTTAGGGCGTGGCTTTCATGAACCGCGCGTTCATGTGCAAGTAACCTTTCTCGTTAGGATGCTTGGCCCAAATGGCCCGCCACTCTGGTGAGCCCATGATGGTCGTAAAGTTGGCCCGGCGGTCTTTAATGCTGTCCCAACGAATGATCCAGGTGATGTTGGGTTGGCCATTAGCGGAAACCTGAGGATTGCTGCCACTGACTTCGGCTTCGATGCCGTCGTCGACCCAGAAGTCGATCACATCGAGATTGGCTTTTAGCCAAGGTACAGCCAGCTCTTCGGCCCAGACTTTGTAAGCCTCGAAGGTTTCTTGTTCAAAGGTGTAGTCACGGATTTCGACGATGGCATCAGACATGATGTTCTCCCAGTAGTTGATCTGGATGATGAATAAAGGTGATTAGCACTCTAAGCAGGGAAGCTTTGATGAAGCAAGGGCCGTCACAACCTGTGCGGCCCGTTTCGCATGGCTCCAGGGCGAACAGAACGCGCTCTGTTTGCCACTAACGCATGGCTCCAGAGCTAACAGAACGCGCTCTGTTTGCCACTAACGCATGGCGCCGGGCATGCCGCCATCGATCACGATGGTTTGGCCGGTAATCGAAGTGGACTGCACAAAGGCCAGCACCTGATTGGCAATATCATCGGCTTGGCCAACCCGGCCCAGTACTGCGGTTTGGCGAGCGCCTTCAGCCACGTTGTCAGGCAGGCGTTTGGCCATTCGAGTGTTTTCGACCAAGCCCGGTGCAATGCAGTTGACGGCAACTTGGGGGGACATGGCCACCGCCAAGCAGCGTGTTAGATGATTCAAGCCAGCTTTGCTGGATGAATAGGCAATACTGCTGCTGCCGGGACTGATGCCGCCGGCGGAAGAAATATTGACGATGTGCCCACCTTCCCCAGCGCTGAGCAGCTTGGCGCCAGCACGGGCCAGCAAGAACGGTGCGCGAAGATTGGTTTCGAGCACCCGATCCCAAATGTCCGAGGTCAGGTCGTCCAGTCGACGGAAGGGGATACCAATATTCCAGGCTGCGTTGTTCACCAAGACGTCCAGACGGCCGTGGCGATCTTCAATGGTTTTCATCAAGGCGTCGATGGCCTCAGGATCTCGTTGATCCAACTGCATGATCTCGGCACTGCCTCCGGCATCGACAATGTCGGCCTTTGTGGCCGCAGCGGCGTCTTCAGCGCCAACATAGGTGCCGATGACGTGCCAGCCGTTGGCGCCCAAAGTGCGGGCGATGGCGTTGCCGATGTCTCCAGAAGCGCCGGTAACTAAGGCGATCGGTTGTGGGGTGCTCATGGGTTTCTCCCTCTCTCAGTGTTGCTATGAGTCGAGTCTCTCATGGAGACCGTTGCTGTAGGTTTCGTTCCGTCCGCTGCAGCAGACCCGGCGAGGCCCGTTTATTTTCAGGCGCGTCTTTTGTTTTGTTTCTCACGCTGGGCTAGGGTTCCAGAGTAACCCAGTTTGGAGCCCCTATGTCGTCACCCCTGCCATTAGCCAATATTCGCGTGATCGATTTAACCCAAGTATTCGCTGGCCCTTATTGCACCTATCAACTGGCCTTGTTGGGTGCCCAGGTCATTAAGGTTGAACCTCCCGGAGGCGAAATGACGCGCTGGGGTGGGGCCCTGCCGGAGCTTTCGCAACAGGGACTAGGTCTGAGTTTTTGTACCCAAAATGCCCAAAAAGAATGTTTGGAGATGGATCTCAAAGACCCAGCTCAGGTGGAGAAACTGTTGCAGCTCGCAGCTACGGCTGATGTCTTTGTGCAGAATTTTCGCCCCGGCGTAGCCCGGCGATTGGGTTTGGGTGAAGCCGTTCTGGCGAAAGTTAACCCGCGCCTGGTTTATTGCTCCATCTCTGCCTATGGCGAGGTTGGTCCCATTGGCCATCGACCCGCCTACGATCATGTGGTGCAAGCCATGAGCGGAATCATGTCTACCACCGGCACCGATGAGATGGGGCCGGTGAAAGTCGGGGCGCCCTATATCGACTACGCCACCGGGCTGAACGCGGCATTCGCCGTGATGACGGGTTTGCGTCAACGGGATTTGACCGGTGAATTTCAGCACGTTGACGTCAGCATGTTAGACACGGCTTTGATGATGATGGCCAACAATACGGTAACGGTAGCGGCCACTGGCGAAGATCTCCCCAAACTGGGCAACGAAGCTGCCAGTCGCGCACCGTCGTCGGGTTGCTTTGTGACCGCCTGTGGTGGGTTGTTGATGTTGGCGGCCAATAACGAGCGGCAATTTGCCGATCTGTGCCAAGTGCTAGGACACCCGGAGTGGTTAGATGACCCGCGCTGGGCCAGCCCATCTGCCCGCAGCCAGCATCAAGACTCCTTGCGCGCGGTGTTTGCAGACATTTTCTTAACCAAACCAGCCGCCGAGTGGGAAGCGTTGCTGGACGCAGCAGGCGTGCCTGCCAGCCGGGTGCGTAAGCTGAGTGAGACCTTGGCAGAGGGCCAGCCCCAGGCCAGAGAGCTGTTGCACCCGTTGCCTGTTGGCGATGAAGGCACCAGCGTTTCGCTGCCTGGGGTAGGGTTTCGCTTGAATGGCCACAGCCCGGGACCCAGCGACCCGCCCCATAAGATAGGGGCAGATAACCAGCGGTGGTTGGACGCTTAGGGTTGGAGTGAATGGGTTTTAGCGAATCGGCGCAGCGATTAGAGCAAGCCCGAGTGCTTGAAGCGGTGCCGGAGTGCAGCTGTTAGCGAGAACGATTCGACGAACGGTTGGTTTTGGCGATAAACGGCAGCTCGCACGATTTATTGATCGCACATATGTGTGCGAGCATACTGCCCGTGAAAGGCAAGCAACTCATTCGAAAATTGAGGGCGATGGGCGTTCAGATTGAGACTGGGCGCGGTAAAGGCGGCCATATTCAGGCCCGGCACAAGGGCAACAAAACGGTAATTAAGACACACGGTGCCAAGGACTTAAGCAGCGCTTACATCGCGCTTGTTTGCAAACAACTCGGTATCAATCCAGAGGATTTGTGATGCAATTTTTATATCCGGTTACTTTGCAACGCGATGGGGAAAGCACAATCCTTCGATTTGTTGATGTTCCTGAAGCCATTACGTTTGGTGATGACGATGAGCACGCCTTATATGAAGCCCAGGATGCCCTCATTGTCGCTTTGGCAATGTACGTCGATGACCGTCAATTCATTCCCGTTGGCAGCAAGGCCAAGCGCGGTCAGCCCGTTGTTCGATTGCGACCGCTGATTGCGGCTAAGGTTGCGCTGCATAACGCCTTGATCGAAACCAAAACCAGCAACGTCAAGCTAGCAGCGATGATGGGTTTGCGAGAAAACCAAGTGCGCCGAATGTTAGATCTTGACCACCAGTCGCATATCGGGCCGATAGAGCAGGGTTTGCGGTTGCTCGGTTACGAACTGATCACCCATGCTGCAAAAGTGGCTTAGTGCCGACCCTCAATGCTCGCGGTGCTAACCGTGAGAGCGGCATAGAGGACTTGTAGCAAATGGCCACAGCCCGGGACCCAGCGAGCCGCCCCACAAGGTAGGGGCGGATAACCAGCGTTGGTTAGACGATTAAATGTCGTCGTTGTTCAGGCGACGTTGATCTAAGGATAAGCGCATGGCTTGGGGGCCAGCGGCTAGGGCTAACAGTCCCGCCATGATGGCGAGGTTTTTGACGAAATTCTGGGTTTCGTGGGCTTGGTTCAAACCCTCATAGACGTTCCAAAAGTCGTGTATGAACACGTTGATGGTCAAGGTCATCGCCGCCAGCATGAGGGCCGTCGCGCGAGTTCGCCAACCCAAGATCAGCGCAGCGCCACCGCCAATTTGCAGTACGATGGTGATGAGCAAAAGCACGGTCACCATGGGAACGCCGTGGGTTGCCATGTACTGGGCTGTGCCATCAAAACCGGGGATCTTGCTGATGCCGGGCAATAAAAAGTAAAGGCCCAGCAGCCCTCGGCCCAGAACGCCGATGACCGGTTGTATGGTTTGCAGAGTTTTGTCCACCGTGGTGTCCTCGTTAGATGAGTTATGGCCAGCCAGCACGGTCATAAACTTTTACCGCCTGGCTTTGGCGCTGTCCGAGAACAGCAGCGTTGATGTCGTCTTCGTTAAAGTTACCCAGTTGGGCAACGGGTCCTGAGACCGGGCCTACGATGGGGTATTCGTTGTTGCCTTCAGCGAACAGTCGCTGAGCGAAATCGCTGGTCAAATATTCAAGAAACTTGATGGCGTTTTCTTTGTTCGGTGCATAACGGGTAATACCAGCGCCGCTGATGTTCACGTGGGCGCCGCGATCTTGCTGATTGGGAAAGATTACGGTCAGTGCATTGGCGATAGCTCGGTCCTTGGGGTCGTCAGATCCGATCAGTCGCCCCAGATAGTACGTGTTAGCAACCGTGATGCCGCATTCTCCCGAAGCTACCGCTTTGAGTTGCGCTGTGTCATTGCCTTGGGGTTTACGGGCGAAATTAGCGACCACGCCCTGGGCCCACTGCGCCGCCGCCTCTTCACCGTTCGCTTCGATGATGGAGCCCATCAGCGACAAATTGTAAATGTTGGACGAGCTGCGCATGCAGACCGAGCCGATCAGCGCCGGATGAGCCAGGTCTTCATAGCGAGTTACGGGTACCGGCTGTCCGGCGGCTTTATTGATGGCAATGACGCGCAGGCGCTTAGACAGGCCAAACCACAATTGATCTGGGTCTCGCAGGTGGGCGGGGACCCGGGCTTGCAGCACGTCGCTTTGAATCGGCTGAAAGATACCGCGCTGGCTGGCGCGCCAAATTCTGCCGGCGTCCACGGTGATCAGCATGTCCGCTGGGCTGAACTCGCCTTCGTTGACGATACGTTCGATGAGGGCGTCACTGCCGCCTTCGATCAAATTGACTTCAATCCCGGTCTGGCGCGTGAATTCTTGATACAGCGCCATATCGGTGTCGTAGTGGCGCGCAGAGTAAACGTTGACGACTTCCTCAGCACTGGCCCAGCAGGGCAAGGCTGAAAGCAACAGTAGGGTAGCGTTCGCTAATGCACGGCTGCGAGGCATGCTTGAAAAGCAAAAAAGTCCAGAAAAGGTAGAGGTGTGCATAACAATTTTTAAATGAGAATGATTATCAATGATAGGCGACAGCCTGAGTATGGGTAAAGCTGAGATTCACCGATGCTGCGGGTGTCAGCGCTTGCTCGTTGTTTAACGTGACCTTGAGTCGGTCATCACCGGATCGGATAAGTGCCGACCAGCGCTGGCCGTCGAAGCGAACGTCTTCCACGGTCAGTGGGGGCGCGCTCTGACTTGGGTCAGGCTCAGTGATCAGATCGATATCACTGCCGCGCACGCCAAAGACGATGGACTTGCCTTCAACTTGAGGTGGCGGATTCAGCAGATTTTCCCAGGGTAAATTGCCAAACGCCGTAACGATCTGGTCACCTGCAATCTGGCCCCGCAAGGATTGCATGCCACCAAGACTTTCGGCCACAAACGGATGAGCCGGGGTCTGCCAAAGTTCATGGGGGCTGCCGCTTTGCACCATGGTGCCTTCGCTGAGCACCAAAATTTGATCGGCCATGGCCATGGCTTCTTCTGGGTCATGGGTCACCATAATGGTGGCGGTGCCGGATGCTTTGAGTCGCAGTCGCGCATCTTCCCGCAGTTGACGCCGCAGTGGGGTGTCGACGCTGGCGAAGGGTTCGTCCAGCAACATCACTCTGGGCCGGGTCGCCAAGGCTCGAACCAGAGCCACCCGCTGTTGTTGCCCACCGGATAAGGTATGCGGATATCGCTGGGCCAGGTCTGCTAAGCCGACGCTGGCAAGCTGCTCATCTACCTGACGTTGTCGCTGATCACGATGTTGATCTTGCAGGCCGAAGGCCACGTTGTCAGCGACGTTGAGGTGCGGAAACAGCGCGTGGTCTTGGAATACCAAACCAATGGGTCGTTGTTCTGGGGGCGGATTGCGGCCCGGTTCGCTGATCGTCGCGCCGTCGAGCACAAGGCGTCCCTGCTGCAGTGGCTCAAGGCCAGCGATGATGCGCAGCAACGTACTCTTGCCGCTGCCTGACGCGCCGATCACGCAGAGAATGTCGCCATCGGGTACCGCAAAAGAAATCTCAGTCAGCACGGGTTTGGGGCCAAAACGATGACTGATGCTGTGTACCTGAATACTCATGAGAAGCGCTGCTGATGGATTGGTCGTAATAGTGCACGAATGCACCCGCCAAGCCCAATGCTCAGTAGGCAGACATAGCCTTGGTTTTGTACTGATGCTCGCTTTGTCTGTCTGCGGCGGTTCCGGGCCGGTATAGTGCTCGGATGTTGTCTACCCGATCTCATTCTGTCGCCTGGCCCTTGGGTACGCTGCTGATCGCAGTGCCTGTCAGCCTGCCTATCTTGGTGCTGCTGGTGGCTGCCCTAGCGCCTAGCAGTGATGCCTGGAGTCATTTGCAGGCAACGGTGCTGTCTACGTACTTGGTGAATACGCTGGCGCTGATGATTTTAGTGGCGCTACTGGCTGGGGCTCTGGGTGTCGCCACCGCCTGGATCACCGTGCGCTATCAATTTCCTTGTCGTGACTGGCTGGTGCCGATGCTGGTGCTGCCCCTAGCCGCTCCAGCATACGTCATTGGCTATGTGTATGCGGATTTGCTGGACTTCTCTGGACCGGTTCAGGCCCAGCTACGACTTTGGTTGGACCTTGCGCCGCAAACTGCTGCGCTGCCGAATATTCGCAGCTTGCCCGGTGCTGCCTTGGTTATCAGCCTAGTCCTTTACCCCTATGTCTATCTTCTGGCCCGAGGGAGTTTTTTGCATCAGTCCGGCGCGTTACACGAAGCTGCGCGCACCTTAGGGGTATCTGGGGCGCGTTTGTTTCAACGCGTTGCTTTGCCCGTGGCTTGGCCGGGCATCGCGGCAGGCTTAGCGTTGGTGCTGATGGAAACCATCGCAGACTACGGAGTGGTGGATCACTACGGGGTGCCCACCCTGACCACGGGTATTTTTCGCACCTGGTTCGCCATGGGAGAGTCTGCCGCCGCTTTACAATTGGCCGGCTGGCTTTTTCTGTTGGTCTGCCTGCTGGTGCTGGCGGAACAATTTGCCCGTCGAGGACAGCGCTTCAACCCCTTGAGTCGGCAGGCACCCGCGCCCCAGCGGGTTGTGGGTGGGGCCGTCGGTTGGGCGTTGTGTCTGTGTTGCGCTCTCCCAGTGCTGCTGGGACTGGTGGTGCCGGTTGCGGCGTTGATCGTGATGACGGTCCAGCATTTGGATAGCGACCAGGTGGCGGTGCTGGCAGACCTGTTTGCGAACAGTGCCAGTGTTGCTGCCATCGCGGCGATCTTGTGCAGTGTTTTTGCGCTTTGGCTGGCTTACGCCGAGCGATTGCAGGCGGGTTACTTTGTTCGGGTCGGGGTTCGTGTGGCCACCCTTGGTTATGCGGTGCCGGGCTTGGTGCTGGCGGTCGCTCTTATGGGCCCATTGTTGGCGTTAGATAAAAGTCTGGCCCGGGCATTGCAAAGCGCCTTTGAAATACGGCCAGGGCTTTTGTTAACAGGTACCACCGCGGCATTGATATTTGTTTATGTGGGCCGGTTTCTCACCGTCGCCTTTAACAGTACTCAAGCTGGATTGGCCCAAGTGCATCCTCAGCTGGATGCCGCCGCGCGTAGTTTAGGGGCGTCACCACGGCGAGTTTTGAGTGCAGTCCACCGGCCGTTGTTGCGATCCGCCTTGCTGACCGGATTTCTGTTGGTGTTTATCGACGTGATGAAGGAGCTGCCCGCCACACTGATCATGCGTCCGTTCAATTTCGAAACGCTAGCTACCTGGGTTTATCGCTTTGCTGCGGATGAACGTTTGGCTCAGGCAGCACCAGCAGCCTTGGGTATTGTGCTGGTAAGCCTGATACCCACGGTTGTGCTGGCGCGGACGGGCTCCCGGGAAGCAGCCTAACTATTTTAGATGTAAACAATAGGTGAACAAAGAACATTGTTGTATCCTGCTGAGAGGCTATAAAAAGATATCACGGTGTCGATCCACTACAACGAAACAATTTATCGTCAATCCCAGTGGGCTTTTTCATTTGAAGGTGAATATCGCATTTATAGCGAGGCGTTGGAGCGTTCTGCTGCAGCACTGAACGATGCTAAAGCGGTCATTGAAAGCGGAGAGCTGATTATCAAAGAGGGCTTGGTCTGGAGCTCTTGGCTAATGGGCATTCATGAACTTTTGGTGTTTGTCGGCCTGTGTGGTTTGGGAGAATCCGCGCTGGGCTTTCGCTTTGGTTTACCTCTGGCTACTGACGCCACCATCATTCGTACGCAGCTGATAGCGATGCGTCACGAGCTTGAGCTTACTGCTGATCAAGTCACCGAGATTTATAGAGAGGATTTGCGTCGGGCTGGTATGCCTTGGCCAGCGCTTTGTGCCTGGTGCTCGTCCTGGTTTATGCCTCGGGACGGCTGGCATAAGCACACCTGACCTATTTTTACTAAACACCCAGGTTTCACCTAGGCTTCACGAGCACCTGCTTAGCGTTAGCGGCTTGTTATAAACCACTTGGGTTTGGAGCCGGTTTGGCTAAACACTCCAAGGCGTTCTTGCCGCAAAAAATCTGTGAAACCTGCAATAAACCCTATGTCTGGCGCAAAAAATGGGCCCGAGACTGGGATCAGGTTCGCTACTGCTCCGAGCGCTGCCGTCGCCAGAAAAACACGCATCCCGGTGCCGATCACGCCCCAGCATTGGAGACGGATCGTGCCTGAAGGTCCGGAAATTCGGCGAGTAGCCACTCGTATCCATAAAGTGCTGGCAGGCCGCGAAGCGGAACAAGTGGTGTTTACCCAGCCCGGCGTGGCCGGGTTTGGTCCCAAACTTTCCGGCCAGCAGGTGCAGTGGGTCAGTAGCCGCGGTAAGGCGTTACTGACCCACTTCGAAGGCGGCTTGACGGTTTACAGCCACAATCAGCTTTATGGCCGCTGGTATGTGACCCGCCGGGACAAACCGCCAGCCACCAACCGCACGTTGCGCCTGGCTATTCACACGCGTACCCACAGTGCGTTGCTGTATAGCGCTTCGGATATTGAAGTGCTTACCCCTGAAGAGCTGCCGTTGCAAAAGTACCTGGCTCGCTTGGGTCCCGATGTCTTGGATGACGAAGTGACTTGGCGAGAGGTATTGGCGCGCCTTCAGGCCCCGGCCTTTGCGGGACGGTCTTTGGCGGCGCTCTACTTAGATCAGGGTTTTGTCGCAGGCATTGGCAACTACCTGCGCTCGGAGATTTTGTTTAACGCCAAGGTGAATCCCTTTGATCGCCCTAAAGACTTATCCCGCAAGCAGTTGGGAGCGTTAGCCCGCAACACATTGGATCTGACTCGACAGGCTTATCAGACCTCTGGCGTCACCAATACCGCAGCCAGAGTAAAACGTTTGCAGTCACAGGGGGTGTCGCGTCGCCACTACCGTTTTTTGGCCTTTGATCGTGAGGAGCAGCCCTGTTACCACTGCCAAGACACCGTTGTGCGCCTAGAGGTCAGTGGCAGGCGAATTTACCTGTGTCCCACCTGTCAGCCGGCGTTGCGCGCTCCAGCGCCTAGGTCCGCACCTAACCCAGCACACCTTCCGCTGCCAAAGGAGGCCAAATGAGCCAATCGTCTGCCCTATTAGTCCTGGGCAATCAGCTCTTTCCTCTGGAGTGCTTGGATCGCGCTCAGGTAGAGCGGGTCATCATGATCGAGGATGGTTTTTTGTGCCGGCACTTTGCCTACCACCAGCAAAAGCTGGTGCTGGTGTTGGCGGCTATGCGGGCCTACGCCCAGGAGCTTCGAGAGGCTGGTTTGGAAGTAAGCTATGTGGCTTTGTCGGATGCGGGCTCAACTGAGCCCGGCTCGGCCAGCCCAACGGATTACATCCAATGCTTGCAGCAGACCCTGGAACATTGGTCGATTACTGAGTTGGTGCGATTCGAAGTCGAGGGCAAAGCCATGGAAGCTCGGCTGAGCGCCTTGGCGACGCAGATGGGTATTGAGGAACGCGTGCTTCCTTCACCGATGTTTTTGTGTTCCCGGGATGATTTTTCTTCTTTCTTGAAAGGACGGGCCAAGGTGCAAATGGCTTCCTTCTACAAGTTCCAGCGCACGCGACTGAACCTGTTGTTGGACCCGGATGGAGGTCCCCAAGGTGGCCGCTGGAGTTTTGATGAGGACAACCGCAAAAAACTGCCCAAGGACATAGAGCCTCCGCTCATGCCTGAAGTTGTCCAGCATCCTGAGGTGGCTGAAGTGCTTGAGTTGGTGCGAACCCAATTTGCCGATCATCCTGGCAAGGCTGAGCCTTTTGCTTGGCCGGTGACCCGACAGGGCGCCTTGGTCTGGCTTGAGGATTTTCTGGCTCAACGTTTGACGCTGTTTGGGCCCTATGAGGACGCCATCAGCCAGCGTTCTAAGACCCTGTTTCACAGTGTGTTGAGCCCGCTGATGAACATCGGCTTGCTCACGCCTCAGGAAGTGGTGGAGCGCACCCTGGCCGTGGCCGAAGAAAAACAAATACCGCTGCAGAGTCTGGAAGGCTTTGTTCGGCAAGTGATCGGCTGGCGGGAATTTGTTCGGGGGGTGCATCAGCAATTCAGTGCTCAGCAGCATGCAACGAATTTTTGGGGTCATAAAGGCAAGCTGACGGATGCTTGGTACAGCGGCACCACCGGAATAAAGCCCTTAGATGTCGCTATTTTAGAAGCTCAAGAGCAGGGCTGGTCCCATCACATACCTCGACTCATGGTGGTAGCGAATCTCATGACTCTGTGCGAGATTGCGCCCCACGAAGCGCATCGGTGGTTTATGGAAATGTACGTCGATTCTGCTTCTTGGGTCATGGGTCCGAACGTTTACGGTATGGGCCTGTTCAGTGATGGCGGTATATTCGCCACCAAGCCCTATATCTGTGGTTCAAATTACTTGTTAAAAATGAGCGATTACAAAAAAGGCCCATGGTGCGACGTGATGGATGGCCTGTATTGGCGTTTCATCCATCGCAACCGAGATTTTTTTGCCACCAACCCTCGGTTGGCGCTGATGCCTCGAGCCTTAGATCGGCTCAAACCTGAGCGCAGGGACCATATCTTTGCCGCAGCGGAATCGTTTTTGTCCACCCACACGCGCTAACGCGCTTTGAGAAAGTCCACTGTGAATACACCCGAGCCAAGTTTTGCATCCCTGGCCTTGCGTCCAGAGCTGTTGCAGCGCATTCAAGCCATGAACTACGCGCAGATGACAGCGGTGCAGGCTGCCGCGTTACCGGCGGTATTGGCGGGGCAGGACGTGGTGGCCCGGGCCAATACCGGCAGCGGCAAAACCGCTGCGTTCGCCTTGGGCTGTCTGCAGAAGTTGCAGAACGGCCAGTTTCACGTGCAATCCTTGGTGCTGTGTCCTACCCGAGAATTAGCGGAACAAGTGGCTAACAGTTTTCGTGAGCTGGCAAAACACTTGGCCAACACCAAGATCATCACGCTTTGTGGTGGTGTGGCTATAGGACCGCAGATCGGTTCTCTACAGCACAGTGCGCATGTGGTGGTGGGCACTCCAGGCCGAGTGCTCAAACACCTGCAAAAGGGCACGCTACATCTGCACGGGCTGGATACGTTGGTGCTGGACGAGGCGGATCGCATGCTGGATATGGGATTTGCCGATGAGCTTCAGGCCATCTTGGACTACCTGCCGTCCCCCCGGCAAAACCTGTTGTTTTCTGCCACCTATCCCGATGAAGTGGAATCGGTGGTGGCTGCCCTTAGCCCCAACGCAGTGCGTATTGATGTCACCGAGGCTGAGCAAGCGCCGGCCATCGAGGAATACTGGTGTCACGCTGCATCTGCACGACAGCGTCAAGAGCGCGTGTCGGCTTTGGCTGCAGGTTTGCAGCGCTGGGGAGGCAAACTCAACCTAGTGTTTTGCAATACCAAGGTGGATTGCGCCGAGGTGAGCGGGCAATTGAGTCGGTTGGGATGCAACAGTGTGGCCTTGCATGGGGATATGGAGCAGGCCGATCGCACACGCACCTTGATTCAGTTCGCCAACGGCAGCGCTAGGGTGCTGGTGGCTACCGACGTAGCGGCTCGGGGTTTGGATATTGATAACGTCGATGCGGTATTTAATTTTGAGCTACCCCACCAAGCTGAGGTCTATGTGCATCGCATCGGCCGTACCGCTCGCGGTGGCAAAAACGGTGTGTCTCTCAGTTTGGTTGCGGATAACGAAATGAATCGGCTGCGTGGTATCGAGGCAGAACGCGGCTCGGGCCCCATGCGTTTGTGGCGCGCCGACGACGAAGCAGGCAATAGCGTGGGTGATGCCCTGCCAGAACCCGACGTGTACACGCTAGAGATTAACGGCGGACGCAAGCATAAGCTGCGGCCCGGCGATATTCTGGGTGCGTTGACGGCAGGAGGGGAGCTGGACGCCAGTGCTGTGGGCAAAATCGATATCCTGCCCATGGTCAGTTACGTGGCTATTGCCAAGGCCCAGTCCGGCAAAGCTCAGGCGCTGATCAACCGAGGTAAAATCAAAGGCCGTCAATATCGGGTGCGAGGCCTCGGTTAGACGCTAGCGCAAGCCATTTTCCGGTCGTCCTCGGCTTTGGCTGCGACGACGTCGGCGCGGCGGACGCGTACCGCTGTCTACCCCAGCAACGTTTGTGTATTTACGCTTGCCATTGGCATGGCGCTGATCCGCGAAGGGATCAACATTGGCGTTGCTCACGTCAGGACGATTGCCGTTGACTTCCACCAGTTTGGTGGGCGCTTCGGGTTCGGCACGATTGCCATTGACCCGACCCGCCTTATGACGGCTGTTTCGGTTTTGATCTTCACCACTGCGGCTGCGGGCCTGGTTCGCGTTGTCGCCCCCAGGCTTGCGGCGGCGAGAACGCTGGCGTTTGGCGCCAGCGTCGTTGTTGCCGCGGCCGCTGGGTTTGCTGGGGGCGGCTTGGTTTTTGGCGCCCGTGTCGTCGTTACGGATTTCTGGCAGTTCAATATCCAGGGTTACCGGGGCCAGGTTTACCTTGGTCAGGCGCTGAATGGCTTTCAAACGACTGACTTCTGCTGCATCCACCAACGCCCAAGCGACACCGCCGGCGCCGGCCCGAGCTGTACGGCCGATGCGATGCACATAACTCTCCGGCTCGTGAGGCAGCTCGTAGTTGAAGACGTGCGAGACCTCACGAATATCGATGCCCCGTGCGGCGATGTCAGTAGCAACCAACACCCAAGCATCGCCGGCTTTGAAATTATCCAGTGCCCGCTGGCGAGCGGCTTGGGATTTGTTGCCGTGAATAACCTCGGCAACGAACCCAGAGGCATTGAGCTGGCGGGCGACTTTATTGGCCCCATGTTTGGTGCGGGTAAAGACGATGGCTCGCACCACGCTCTTGTCTCTCAACAGATGCTCCAGCACCGCCCGCTTTTGCTGGGTGGCGATGTGCACCACCCGTTGATCGATTTTAGCGACGGTGACTTCTTCTGGAGAGACATCGATGCTTACCGGGCTGCGCAAGATCTCCTTGGCCAGCTTGTCGATTTCTTGGGGCATGGTGGCGGAGAACAACAAGGTTTGCCGTTCGGTGGGCAGCGCGCTGATGATGCGTCGCACATCGGGAATAAAGCCCATATCCAGTAATCGATCGCACTCATCCAGCACCAAAAACCGGGTTTCGGCCAGGCTTACGTGCCCTTGATTCATTAGGTCTAGCAGTCGGCCCGGTGCCGCCACCAAGATATCGACCCCGCCTCGCAGTTTTTTAACCTGGGGGTTTTGATTAACGCCGCCAATGACGCAGACAAAGTTCATGTTGGTGGAGCTGCCCAGACGTTCCAGTTCGCCATGAATTTGCAGGGCCAATTCCCGGGTGGGAGCCAAGATCAGTGCTCTGGGGTGACGAGGTTTGGCGCGCATTTCGCCTTTGTTCTGGGCTGCAGCATTCACCAAGTTTTGTAGTAGCGGTAGTCCAAAGGCGGCGGTTTTACCGGTGCCGGTTTGGGCGATACCCAAGATATCTTCGCTGGCCAACACATGGGGGATGGCGGCTTGTTGAATCTCACTGGGGTCCGTAAAACCTAATTCGGCTACGGTTGCGCAGTAGGCGCTGTGTAATCCCAGCGCGGCAAAAGCGTCTTCGCTCATTAATCGTCCTTATTCGTCAGCCTATGTCAGGCTGCATCGGTTGCTGTTGGATGTCTGCCGCGTTAAATCTGGGTCTGCCCAACAAGAGCTGACGTAGTTTGAGTCGATCGAGAGCAGTTAACCTGGGACGGCAGTCAGGGGACTACGGTCTGTATGGGGTGATGCTGCAATGAATCGACGGCGCAGTTTGCATCGGTAGTTCAAGCAAACTCGCGCACCGGGAAGGTGGGGTAGGCTTGTCAGGACGGGACTGTTACCTCCGGTACCTGTTTTCCTTCGGCCTGATGTTGTCAAATCCAATGGCCGCTGGAAGGTGCGCAGACTGAAGGCGATTCAAGGGTGAGTCAAGTCTTTGTCGCCATGCGCTTTTGGCTGCAGGGTCGCGGTTGCAATGCCTAAATCACGGGGTATGCCCAGCTTGATGGATACTTGATTCGCCGCCCGGTGTTTTTGCTCGCGCTTTTTTCATGGCCCCGGGCCTAAACTATTCATCATCGCTCACCAATCGCTAAGGAGATCCACTTGAACGCCAGATTAATGCCTACTTGGATGGTTCGTTGTTTGCAGGGCCTGCTGATTGGCGGTGGCCTGAGTGGGTGTTCTGCTCCCGAATTCCTCGCTGACGACTATCTGTATCTGGGCGATTTGTACGACGTCACCATACGGCGGGATGTGCGCGGGGTGCCCCATGTTCTGGGCAACACCAACGAGGACGCTGCCTTTGGTCTGGGCTACTCCCAGGCGGAAGACAACTGGCAGCTGATTGAAGAATCCATGCCAGTGTATCGCGGCAACAACGCTCTGTATCAAGGACAGGACGGGGCGGCCACGGACTTTTTGGTGCGCTGGCTGGGGCTTTGGGAAACGCTGGAAGAAAACTACCGTTGGGACTTGAGTCCTGAGGCGCGCAGCTTTGTCGAAGCCTACGCTGATGGTTTGAATTTTTACGCGGCCACGCATCCCAATGAGGTGGATGCCAGCGTGTTACCGATTAGCGGCCAGGATGTAGTGGCCGGCTTTATGGTGCGCCACCTGCTGTTTTACGGTTTCGAAAAGGCTGTTGGAGAACTGTTAGAGGAAGAGCGTCAGCGTCCGGTCAGTGAAATCCTTCGCCCGATCAAAGTGCAAGATCTGCAGATACCTGAGCAAGAGGATGGTTTGAGCCCACCGGCGCTGCTGAACACGCCACCACCGGAGATCATGATGAGGGGTGTGCCCATTGGCTCCAATGCCTTTGCCGTCGCGCCAAGCAAGTCGGCGGACGGAGCCACCCGGCTGGCGATTAACTCGCATCAGCCCACCACCGGGCCGGTGGCTTGGTATGAAGCGCATCTGAAAAGTGCCCAAGGCTTAAACGTGATGGGGGGGCTGTTTCCCGGCAGTCCGGTGATTCACGTTGGTTTTACGCAGAACCTCGCTTGGGCGGCGACGGTGAATAACCCCGATCTGGTGGACGTCTATGTGCTGGAGATCAATCCGGATAACCCCAACCAATACCGGCTGGATGGCCAGTGGCGGGATTTGGAAGTTCGCGACATCGAAATAAAGCTGCGGCTATGGGGTTTCTTCCCTTGGACGGTAACTCGTGAGGGTCTGCGGTCCGCTCACGGCCCAGTGCTGCGGACTGATCATGGCACCTATGCGGTTCGATACGCGGGCATGGATGAACTGCGGCAGGTGGAGCAGTGGTATCGCATGAATCAGGCCAAGGATTTCCTCGATTGGAAAGAAGCCATGCGCATGCGGTCATTTGCCAGCTTTAATTTTGTGTATGCGGACAAAGTGGGCAACATCATGTTTGTGCACAATTCGCTGACCCCCAAGCGAGATCCGCGCTACGACTGGCAACAGTATTTACCCGGCGACGATTCGGCGCTGATTTGGAAAGAGTATTTGGGCTTTTCCCAATTGCCCCAGGTCATCAATCCCCGCAGCGGCTATGTACTGAGCGCCAACCAAACACCGTTTAATGTCTCCGGGCCCGAGGATAATCCCAAAATCGACGCCTTTAAGCCGGGCCATGGGTTTCAGATGGATATGACCAATCGCGCCCAACGGGGTTTAGAGCTGTTTTTAGCATACGGTCCAACCATTAGCGCCGACGAGTTCTCGGCCATCAAGCACGACAAGTACTATTCAGCGAATACCCATTACGTTGCCTACATTGGCCAAGTGACCCTACAAGCATTTACCGATCCGCTGTTGCAGCAGGCCAGTGAGATTTTGGCTGGGTGGGACTTAGGCACCGATGTGGCAAACACTGGCGCTGCCCTTGGCACCTGTTTTTTGCGTAAAGCGGTGAAAGCTGACGGGGAACGTCAGCGCCAGCCGCCGGCGCAGCAAGCCCAGGATTCGACTGATCCAACTGCAACGGATCTCGCATCAGGTGCGCAGCTGCGCCAAAGTACCGAAGACTTAGCGGCGATGCTGTCCCAGTGCGCTGAATCGCTGCAGCGTGCGGTGGGGCGACTGGACCCGGCCTGGGGCGATATTAACCGTCATGTGCGTGGTGATCTGAATTTGCCCATCGCCGGTGGGCCGGATATCTTGCGTGCCGTTTACGGCAGCGGTTTGGACGACGATGGTTTTCTGACCAATGTGGCTGGCGATGGTCTTTACTATTTGGTCAGCTGGGACGCTGACGGAGAACTATCCGTGCAGGGTGTGCATCAGTATGGCAGCGCCACGTTGGATGCTCAGTCTCCTCACTATGCCGATCAGGCCGAGGATTTCGTCAACGAGGTGCTTCACGCGCCGCTATTTGATGAGCTGTCTTTGCAAAACAACTTGCTGCGGGCTTATCGGCCCGGACAAGAACCCTAAATGTACGTTGTTCTTAGGAACACCGATGAGCTCCTAGTTTTGGCTGGGTAAGGATTCAAGTCATGTCATCTCTGCAGCCCATGAGCGAACAGGGTCAGGCCCTGCCCGGTCTGCCCCAGCAAAGCGATGCGCCTCTGATCGTGTATATCGACTTTAAAAGTCCCTATGCCTTTTTGGCCGTGGAGCCCACCCGAAAGATGCTGGCGGCCAACGGCATACTGGCGGATTGGCGGCCCTTCGTTTTGAACATAGGTAGCTATCTTGGGACCGCTAAGCTGGCCAAAGACGGTTCGGTGCAGCAACAAAGCCGCAGTCAGGAACAGTGGTCTGGGGTGAAGTATGCGTATTTCGATTGCCGTCGTTACGCCAATTTAACGGCCAATACTATCCGCGGAACGGTAAAGATTTGGGATACCAACCTACCTGCCATCGGTATGTGGTGGTTAAAGCTCCACGAAAGTCTGGCCCAACAAAACGACCCCGAGGGCTTGCTGCAGCGTTACATCGACGCGGTGTACTTGCCTTTCTGGCGCCGAGAATTCGATGCCGAGGATATCCATGCGGTAACAGCCGCGTTAGCCCAAATCGGCGCGCCTGTGGAAGGATTTGAAGCCTTTGCCGCTGCACAGGGCGGGTCCTTTAACCAGAGTTTCCAGATTGAGGCTTTTAACAGTGGTGTTTATGGGGTGCCGACGTATCTGCTTCCCGGTCAGCAGGACGCTACCGGTGAACCCTGCCGATTCTTCGGCCGCGAACACTTGCCCCGGATTAAGTGGTTGCTGACCCAAGGCACTGGGACCGCGCCAGATGTGGCCTATAGCCTGCCTCAGCCCCTAGACGCTCAGGTCCTAGAAAAATGCGCGTCCCAGCCCGGAGTCACGGCAGGGGCAAAAGAGCTGCCGGTCTATTTTGATTTCAAAAGCCCCAACAGCTACTTAGCCCTGGCCGAACTGTTAGCCATGCGCGGCCACGGCATTACCTTGCAATGGCATCCGTTTGATCACAAACCGTTAAATAATCCGGTGCCTGCCAAGGCGGATGATGATCGAAGCGTAATGCATCGACGTATTCGCGGCGAATACATTGCTGCGGACATTCAGCGCTATGCGCCTCATCCATTAGCAGATATCTACCTCACCACGGATTGTGATGTGGCCAATATGGGTCTGCTGTGGGTCGCTAAGGCAGCGCCGAACGTTGTGGACGATTACGTTGAAGCGGTGTTTCTGGCGCTGTGGCGTGAGCATGAGGATATTGCGCAAACAGAAGTGGTGCTGGAACTGCTGGTCAGGGTCATGGGTGATGACTTTGATGTTGCCGCTTGGACGGAATTTTCTGCGGGTCCGGGCAAACAAGCACTGGCTGCCGCGACAGCGCGTGCCGCTGATGCTGGCATCACTTATGCACCAACCATGACCCTGGGCGACGAGCCCTTTCAGGGACGTGCGCAACTGCCCTTGGTGCGGGCCCGTTTGCTCGCCGGTATCTGATTCGGGCCTTTGACTGGTTTATGTGGAGTGGTCTGTTGACAGGGATATGAAGGCTCCGTCAGCATCGCCGCCCCGTTTTGCCTTATTGATCGGCGGGGATCGACAAATTTGAAAAGAGATAGCTAATGAAAACACGCATCACGGAACTTTTTGGCATTGAACATCCGGTGATTCAGGGAGGCATGCACTACGTTGGGTTGGCGGAAATGGCTGCAGCAGTTTCCAACGCCGGTGGTTTGGGCATCATCACAGGACTGACTCAAGGCACGCCAGAAAAGCTAGCCAACGAAATTGCTCGTTGTCAGGCCATGACCGATAAGCCTTTTGGGGTCAATTTGACGTTTTTGCCTTCAGTGACACCGCCGGATTATCCGGGGTTGGTGAATACCATTGTCGAAAGCGGCGTTAAAGTGGTGGAAACCGCGGGTAATAACCCGGCGAAATGGATGCCTCAGCTCAAGGAAGCTGGCATCAAGGTCATCCATAAATGCACCTCTGTGCGTCACTCCATCAAGGCTCAAGACATTGGTTGCGATGCCGTGTCTGTGGACGGATTTGAGTGTGGTGGTCATCCCGGAGAGGACGATATTCCAAACTTTATTTTGCTACCCCGGGCTGCCGACGAGCTAGACATTCCTTTTGTTGCCTCAGGCGGTATGGCGGATGCGCGATCTCTTGTTGCGGCGTTGGCCATGGGCGCTGAAGGCATGAACATGGGTACTCGCTTCATTGCCACCAAGGAAGCGCCAGTGCATGAGAACGTCAAACAAGCCATCTTGAATGCCTCAGAACTGGACACGCGTTTGGTGATGCGACCGTTGCGCAATACCGAGCGGGTTCTCACAAACCCTGCGGTAGAGCGTTTGCTGGAAAAAGAAAAAGCCATGGGCAGTGAGCTGAAGTTCGAAGACATTGCTGCTGAAGTCGCCGGTGTGTATCCCAAGGTCATGACCGAAGGCGATATGGATGTCGGCGCATGGTCATGTGGCATGGTTGCTGGCTTGGTTTACGACATTCCCACGGTTCAAGAACTGATGGATCGCATCATGAGCGAAGCCGAGACACTGATCTCCCAGCGACTGGCGCGATTCACCGCCTAGCAAACGGGGCATTCTGTCCAGCGACCTAGACTTAGGGCTGCTTAGGGCAGCCCAGAGCAGTCCTGAACAGCCCAGAGCAGCCCGATTCGTCGTCGCAAATCATGTTTGCTCAGCCCAAGCTCAGTGAGTTACGGTCAGCTAGGAACGACACGTAACACGCAACATCAGTGAGCTAAGCCCATGCAGGAATTTGATATTCGCCCGGCAAAACCCGAAGAAATGGGGCAGCTGGGTTTGATGGCGTCCTATTCCTACGGAGGCGCTTTTGGTGACGGCGAGGACAATATTTCCGCGTCGGGCACCTTGCCGGAATGGACGCTCTGCGCCTTTGATCCCAACCTGCAGGATGTCAGCGGTCAGGCGCTGATGGCCACATCCTTTGCCGCATTTCCCTTCACCATTCGTGCCAACGGGCGCGCCATGGCCATGGCCGGTATTTCAGTCGTTGGCACGCGTCCGGAATATCGGCGGCGGGGTCTGGTGCGCAAGATCATGACCCAAGCCTTTGCCCAGCAGCGGGAGCAGGGGCAGAGCATTGCTGGGCTTTGGGCATCCCAGGCGGCGATCTATCAACGCTATGGTTTCGCACCGGCAGGCTTGAATAGAAGTTATGCCATCGATACCGCGGATATCCTGCTTCAGGATGCCGTCGACGAATCCTTACCGGTGACCCGATATCGGCCAGGCGAAGCGCTAGAAGCCATTCGCGACGTTTACAAAACCTTTATAGCCCAGCGCACGGGCTATATTCATCGCGGTAAATCCCTATGGCTGAACAGCGTTCTGACAGAGAGCGACGCCAGTGCTGAAGATGGCCCGGTGTATGTGGCGCTGGCCGGCACGATGGAGGCTCCTCTGGGTTATGTGGTCTATACCTTGCGTGCAGCTAAGGTTCTGCATCGCTCCCGACCTCAGGAAATCAAGATTCGCGATATGGCATGGTTGAACATGCCTGCCTGTCGCAGCCTTTGGCAGTTCTTAGCCAGACACGACTTGGTGGGCCGGGTGGCCAGGCCCAATGCCCCCATGGACGACCCGGCCCAAGTCATGATGGTGGAGCCGCGGATGCTGCATATTCAGGATACCGAAGCGACCTGGTGGCGGGTGGTGGATGTGCCTAGAGCACTGGCCCAACGCGGTTACAGCCAGTCCGGGAGCTTGGTGATCAACGTCGCTGGAGACGACTTAGCGCCATGGAACAACGGCCGCTGGCAGTTGCAAACAGCCCCGAGTAGCGATGACGAGTCCCAAGTCAGTGAATCTACCGCGGCGCCGGATATCGAGGTGTCCCCTCGGGCCTTGGCGGGTCTGTTCAGCGGCATGTACAGCGCGCGAAATCTGGCAAATTGGGGCATGCTGACGGGTACGGTTAGTGGTATTGCCAAGGCGGATACGCTGTTTGCCACGCAGTACGCGCCACACTGTCCGGATCACTATTGAAGCGATTTGGGTTTAACTCCTCGGTGCGTTTTTGCCGCGGGTTAGTAAGAGCATTAGAGAGAGCAAAAGAGCGAGCAAAAGAGCGAGCATAAGAGAGACTGAGAGGGAATGAAGGGGAGATGGCTATGTTAGAGACCGTCGTGCCAGCCATGGCTGGCTTTTCTGAGGAACGCTTACAGCGTGTGACCCAGTGGCTAGAAGATCAGGTCAGCCAAGGCCGTTTGGCCGGCGCCAGCGCGTTGATTGCCAGGCACGGAAAAATTGCCTATCAACAGTGCACGGGCTTTGCGGATAAAGAAGCTGGCAAAGCCTTCTCCTTAGATACCATTGTGCGGATTTACTCCATGAGTAAGCCGGTGACCACGGTAGCCGCCATGATGCTCTACGAGCGTGGTTGCTTTCAGCTGGACGATCCGGTGGCTAAGTACCTACCGGAATTTGCCGATACCCCAGTCTGGACAGGCGGCGATACGCCCATCACGTCCACGGTGCCCCAGCAGTCGCCCATGCAGGTGCGGCAGTTAATGAATCACACCGCCGGGCTTACCTATGGCTTCATGAGCACCACGCCGGTGGATGCTCTGTATCGTGAACGGGCAATTGAGTTTCAAAGTCGCAGCGAATCCCTGGCGGATATCGTCACGCGATTGGCGGGTATTCCGCTGCTTTGTCAGCCTGGCTGTCAGTGGAACTACTCTGTGGCCACCGATGTACTGGGTCGTTTGGTGGAAGTGTGGTCTGGCATGAGCTTGGCGGATTTTTGCCAGCAGCATATTTTTGCGCCGCTGCAGATGCACGACACCGCTTTTTGGGTGCCGGAGGATAAACAGGATCGGTTTGCCGCGTTATACCTGCCAGCCGTGGGTGGTGATATGAGTAGCATCGGCAGTGACGCTGGGCGTGTGGCGCCGGAGTTGCGTGGTGGCCTGAAGTTGGCCGAAAGCTCTGAGAATTCCGTGTATTTGTCGCCGCCCACCTCAGATTCGGGGGGCGGTGGTTTGGTGGGCACCATTGGTGACTACGCCAGGTTCTGCCAGATGATCATCAATGCCGGGGAACTGGATGGACAGCGGTTGCTGGCGCCTAAAACGGTCAAGTTTATGCGTTCGAATCAGCTTCCCGATAACAACGACATGGCCGCAATGGGACAGCCGGTCTGGAGCGAAACCAGTTACGACGGTATAGGCTTTGGGCTTGGTTTTGCTGTTGTGCTGGATCCGGCTAAAGCTGCGATCGTAGCGTCGGTTGGCGAGCATCATTGGGGCGGCGCTGCCAGCACGTTTTTTTGGATTGATCCGGAAGAAGATCTGTTCGTGATCTTCTTTACCCAGCTGCGGCCTTCCTCTACCTATCCCATACGTCGGGAGCTCAGAGTTCGGGTCTATCAAGCCTTGGTCGAAGGCTAAGTCGTACCGGGGCCGCCAAAGACTCACAGACGAAAAGACATCAAGGGCGTTAGAGCATGGACATTAAAACCTTTCAAAATCATGGGTTGCACCAGTCTTGGGAAGACCTGCACCCCAGAGATTTTCGGGTCAATGGCCGCGCGAATGTAGAGATCGAGCAGGTGTTAAGCACCCAGGAAGATCGCCAATACCATCCGTGCCCCGAAGCTCATCACGCTGAACCGCTGCAGGGGCAAATGCATGTCTTTGACGATTGGCGGGAAACCAGCGTGTTTGCGAACACCCGGCGCAAATTGGCGGTCTACGTGCCCCCGGTCCAGGACCTGTCCGAACCGCTGGGCCTGTTGATTTGCAATGACGGTGAAGGTTATCGATACGACAAAGGACCCGTAAGAGCGCCAGCGGTGCTGGAAAATCTCTACCTGAGTGGCGAGCTGGCACCGACGGTTGGGGTCTTTGTGATGCCGGGCATACCCGATGGTGACCAGACCGAAACGCCCAGACATCCGAAAACAGCACCGGCAAAACATCAGCGCAGTGTGGAATACGATACCTGTTCAGAACGGTACGGTGCGTTTTTGCTGCAGGACGTGTTGCCCTTTGTGAATCAGGCGCTTGGGATACAGTTCAGCGCGGATCCCGGTCGGCGGGCGCTATGCGGTATTTCCAGCGGCGGCATCTGCGCCTTTAACGCTGCATGGCATTATCCGGGGGAGTTTGCCCGAGTCATTAGTCACTGTGGTTCCTTTACCAATATTCGTGGCGGCCACAACTATCCCTACCTCATTCGCAGCACCCCGCGTAAACCCCTGCGGGTATTTCTGCAAAGCGGAGAGCGGGACGCCAACATTGTGACCGGCAGCTGGTCTCTGGCGAATCAGAGCATGGCGGCAGCTCTGGAATTCGCTGGTTACGACTATCGTTTTGAGTTCGGTCGTGGTGGTCACAACCTGAGCCACGGTGGCGCGTTGTTTGCGCAAACCCTGCGCTGGCTCTTTCGTAGCTGAGTAGGCGGGCCTGATGGGACCAGTTTTGCCAATTTTTGGTGTACTGGTAATCGGGTGTCTCGCTGGCTCAGCTGACGGCTAAGAAGTCTGAGTCAGGGCTTTGATCATGTCCCGAATGACTTTGCGCTGAGATCGATTCAGCAAAAAGTAGCTATTCGCTACTTTTAAGGTCTCCTGATCGAAGAGCACCCCATAGTCAGGATGCTTTTCCAGCACGACGATATCTTTGCTTTTGTTTTCTTTCGACGCCTTGGTATGGGTGGCTTCTAAGGCCTCTCGGGTCTTGCCGCTGATCAACCAACTGGGATCAACACCCAAGACATTGGCGATTTTTTCAAGGTGTTTGGTCGATGGATTCGATCGTCCTGCTTCCCAATGACTGACAGCGGTTCTGGTGACGCCGAGGCGTTCCGCCAAGTTAGTCTGAGACAGCGATCGCTGTTCTCGGGCCTTGGTCAGTCGTTGGTTGAGTTGGGACATGCACCAAAGATTAGCTTTAGGCATGTGCTGGAAATATGATAATATCGTTCAAGATCAATTGATGAGTAAAAATCATCAGTTGATCGCAATCATGCTGATATCTCGATTTGGAGTTGCGTCCATTTTTCGTGGTCGCACGCTTGCCCGTCCCTTTGGCCTCGGATGCAGGATGGCGCGCAACTCCCTTTTTACCCGGTTGTTTTTTACCTGATGGTTTTTGCCGGGTCGTTTTTAGGCTGTCGTTTTTTAGCTTATGGTTGTCGCTGACCGCTGACTTTTATCCGCATTTATCTGCTTGTTCTTTGTTGTCTCTATCCCTATCTCAAATCCTGGTCCTGACCCCGCTAAGCTCAGTGCAGCTCAACCCGCCATAGCCATTGCATGGTTGGACATCTCCCTGAGCTGCTGGCTGGGTTTTCGCCGATTCGGTCATTTATGCCGAATATGGTTCTGCCCTGGTGTTGTGGTTAGGATGGAAAATTTGGAGGCAAGATGAGTATTTACGTTGTCGCGCAAATCCGCATTCATGACCGAGCTGAATACGCCAAGTATGAAGCCGGGTTTATGGAGATTTTCAGCCAACATGGTGGCGAAATGCTGGCGGTGGATGAATCGCCGACGGTGCTGGAAGGGCAATGGTCCCACACGCGCACGGTCATCATAAAATTCGACGATAAAAGCGCCGTGGACGCTTGGTATCACAGCGAGGCCTATCAACGTTTGGCGGAGCATCGCTGGGCTGCGTCAGTGGCGGACATTGCCTTGATCCAAGGTTTGCCCTCTGTCGGCTAGCGCAATCGTTAAATAATTGTCGGTTATGCAATCTGGATTAAGACCAGAGATCAGTAAAGATCAGCAAAGATAAATAGAACAATAACTTGAGGAGAGTTCAGTGCTCACAACCACACAAGATCAGGGGGCTGTGCGTATTTTACGGTTCAACCGTCCCGAGGCGTTAAACGCATTTAATGGGGCCATGTTTGACGCCTTGGCGGAAGACTTGATCGCTGCCACCGAAGATGACGCCGTGAAAGTGCTTGTCATCACCGGTGAGGGCCGGGCGTTTTCAGCGGGCATGGATTTGACGGACAAGCCGGATCCCAAACATCCTCCGGTGCACGGTTTTGACGGCATGTTCGAAGCATTGATTGAATTTCCTAAGCCGGTGATTTTGGCTATTAACGGCCTGGGCGTGGGTTTTGGATGCACGATCACCGGCCTTGCGGACCTGGTGTTAATGGCAAAAAGCGCCCGCTTGCGCTGCCCCTTTACCGCCCTGGGGCTGACCGCCGAAGCAGCGAGTACTGTTACCTTCCCAGCCATGATGGGTCCTCAAGCCGCTAATTGGGTGTTGCTCAGTTCCCAATGGCTGGATGCCGATACCTGCAACGACATGGGTATGGTTTTTGAGGTGGTTGAGGATGACGCGCTGATGCAGCGAGCCATGGAGCGAGCACAGGTGTTGGCAGAAAAACCGTTAGCGTCGTTGATTACCACCAAAGAAATGCTCATGGCGCCCAGACGAGAAGCGCTTCGCGAAGCCCATGAAATAGAAACCGCTGGTTTGGGCAGCTTGATGGGTGGACCAGCTAATGCCGAGGCCGTGGCGGCCTTTAAGGAACGCCGAGAGCCAGATTTTTCGGCGTTCTAGGCAGTCTTGACGCAGTGGTTCACGGATCCTGCTTTGCTGCGCCTTAGCGCAATTTGGTCATGAAGAAGGATGAGGTGAACGACGGGTTGTCGCGCTGGCTCTAGCGCACCTACCAGGTTTGGCGGGCAGCGATACACCGGGCCGCTTCAAAGGTTTTTGTCCTCAGATGATCCAGTCGGCCGTTTAAATTTCGGTAGCGTATCGGGTCGTCGTGGAAGAGGTTTCTGGCCAGTTCTAAGTCAGAAAAGGTGTCCATGCCGCCATAACAGCCCAGCACCAAGGTAGCACCGGCCAGCTCATGGTTTTCGATTTTTGGCAAAGCCCGTTGCATGCACATGACCCAAAAGCTCTCGTTGGCCTCGGTTAACAGGCCAATAAGCTCCCGGGTAGCGTTGCCCAGATCGATAAATTGTTGGTTTAGGGTCGGCATGGCTAGACCTAGGGTGTTAGTACTCTTCGAGGGTGCAAGAGTGTCATATAGCGGGCTGGCATTGGCCAGTGATTGTTGGACAGGGTCTGTCTCTGGGTGAGTACACGTGTAGTATCGTGGTTGATTAAAGCTGTCTAGGAGAGAAGCGAGATGAGGGAAAATACGGCATTAGCGGCCTGGCGCCGTGATGAGCAAACCATTGGATGTTGGCTCAGTTTGGCCAATGGCTATTCCGCAGAGGTTATGGCGGGCCTGGGTTTTGATTGGGTATGCGTAGACCTCCAGCACGGTTTGATTGATTACACGGATCTGGTGCGAATGCTGCCAGGCATATCCACAACCCAAGCGACACCTTTGGTGCGTGTGCCGTGGAATGAACCCTACGAAATCATGAAGGCGTTAGATGCCGGTGCTTATGGAGTGATCGTGCCCATGGTCAACAACCGGGCCGAGGCAGAGCAGGCGGTGATGGCCTGTCGTTACCCGCCCCTGGGGAACCGTTCGTTCGGGCCTATTCGTGCAGCGGTCTATGGCGGACGGGGCTATGCCGTCGAAGCCAATGATCAAATCGCCTGTATCGCCATGATCGAAACCGCTGAAGGTATTGCGAATGCGGACGACATCATGAGTACTCCGGGTTTGAATGGTGTCTACATTGGTCCTGCGGATTTGGCATTGTCCCTTGGGCTTCCAGCCATGGGCGATCAGCCTCAGGAAGAACACTTGGTGGTGGTGAAGGATTTGTTGGCGAAGTGCAAATCCCACGGCATTGCAGCGGGAATTCACACCTCGAGCCTGGAATACGCGCAAAAGTACCTGGCCCTTGGGTTCAATTTTGTGACCTTGGGCAGTGACTCCGGGCATATGACCAAAAATGCCGTTAAAGAGCTGGCGGCGGCTCGGGGGAGTGCGGAAAACCAGCGAGAAAACACCGGTTACTAGGAGCCTCGGGGCAGCATGCAACGATTACCGCTTCGGAGCGCTGTCGGATGATGTATCTGGCAGCGGCTGTGCTGGTCTTGGTCTTTTTACCTACCCTTTGGGTACGTTGGGTAATGAAACGCTACGGGCGGGAAATACCCGATCTGCCTGGCACCGGCGGTGAACTGGCACAACATCTGATCCGACGCTTTGAGCTGGACGGCGTCAACGCGGAGGTGTCAGATCTAGGCGACCACTACGATCCCCAGGCCCAGATGGTTCGATTGAGCCCAGCCAATTGGCACGGGCGCTCGCTAACGGCGGTGGCAGTTGCGGCTCACGAAGTGGGACATGCCATACAGCATCACCAAAACGATCCTCGACTGCAGGCACGCACGAAACTGGCGCCCTGGGTGAATGTGCTTGGACAAATCGGCGTAGCGGTTGTGGCGGCGGCTCCCTTGGTGGGCCTGTTGTTGCGGCATCCGGTGCCCATTGTGCTGATCGGGGTGATCGGATTGTCCGGGCTTATCCTGCGCATGTTGTTGCACTTAGTGACATTGCCTACGGAATGGGATGCCAGTTTTGGTAAGGCGCTGCCCATATTGGCGCAGGGTCAATACATTGCTCCGGCTCAGCAACCTGCGGTTCAGCGCGTGTTGCGCGCAGCGGCGCTGACCTACTTTGCGGCGGCTCTGGCAGACGCGTTTAACATTTTTCGTTGGGCCACATTATTAATACGTCGGTAACGAAACCGCAGTTCATCCTGTTTTTTGCACCATTCATCCTCTGTTTGGCGGTAAGTGGTGGATGCGGTGCTACATATACAAAGGATCGAAGGTGGGAAAAGTGACAGACCCGATGCGAATTGTTGGGTGGAATGTGAACGGATTGCGAGCCTGTATTAAAAAAGGGTTCATTCCGTTTTTGAAAAATAGCCAAGCGGATGTGATTGCCTTGCAAGAGGTACGTGCTTTTCCGGATCAATTGCCTACGGAAATTACCGAATCTGAGGATTGGCATGCCTGTTTCGCACCGGCCAAACGGCCGGGTTACAGTGGGGTAGCCATTCTCAGTCGAGTGGCACCCAGCAAGGTGGAAACCAGCCTTGGGGATCCCCGGTTCGATGACGAAGGTCGATTCATCGTGGCTTATTTTGGCCGCATGGCCATCGCCAGCGTTTACTTCCCAAAGGGTAATGGCAAGGATCGTGATAATTCCCGTGTGCCCTACAAACTGGATTTCTATAAGGCTGTATTCGATCGAGTGAGTGAGCTGCGGCGTCGGGGTAGGGTTTACGTGCTCGGGGACTTTAATACCGCTCATCAGGAAATCGACCTCGCCCGGCCCAAGGGCAATCGCAAATCCAGTGGCTTTCTTGACGAAGAACGACAGGTGTTAACAGACATTCAGGCCGATGGTTGGATCGACACATTCCGGGCTCTGCATCCCGATGCGCCGGACCATTACACTTGGTGGCGGCAATTTGGTGGCGCCAGAGAGGCCAATGTGGGTTGGCGCATCGACTATGTCTATGCTTCTGTATCGGGCATGCGGAGGGTCAAAGACGCCTTTATCTGGCCACATATCTTGGGGTCAGATCATTGTCCTGTTGGCGTCGACTTAAAGTAGACTGGTCTGCCCTAGTTTTCTGGAGTCGATCATGGCTCAACCTTTTCCCAATCATCCTAACTTGCGAGGTGGTTTTGCCCCTGTGCAAATGGAATGCGATGTTCACGATCTCATTATCGAAGGCGAGGTACCCAAGGAGCTGAACGGCAGCTTCTATCGCAACGGCCCTAATCCCCAGTTTGCTCCTCGCGGCTATTATCATTGGTTTGCCGGGGACGGCATGATTCATGCCTTTAACCTCGAAGACGGGCGAGTGTCTTATCGCAATCGCTGGGTGCGCACGCAAAAGTGGCAAAAGGAACGAGAGGCCGGCCGGGCACTGTTTAATCCCTTCAATCCCATGGATAACGACGCAAGCGTTATGGGCATGGAAACCGACGGGGTAGCCAATACCAATATTGTTTGGCATGGCGACAGGTTGCTGGCTTTAGAAGAAGGCCATGCTCCCTTTGAGCTTGATCCCCACACGTTGGAATCCAAAGGGCCGCATTTTTTTGGTGGCAGACTGACTGGTCCCATGACGGCCCATCCAAAAATAGATCCGGACAATGGCGAGATGCTGTTCTTTGGCTATAACGCGGACGGCGGTATTTCCTCGCATATGACCTTCAGCGTGGTTGATCGCGCCGGCCAATTGCTGCGAACCGAGTCGTTTGAAGCGCCGTATGCATCCATGGTGCACGATTTTGTGGTCACTCAAGACCACGTTATTTTTCCCATCATGCCGCTGACCGGGAGTTTAGAACGTGCTTTTGCCGGCGGTCCGGTATACGCCTGGGAACCCGAAAAAGGTGTGCACATCGGGGTGATGCCCAGAAACGGGTCCGTGCAAGATCTGCAGTGGTTTCGCGGCGAAGCCAGCTACGTATTTCATCCCATGAATGCCTATAGCACCGCCGATGGAAAGATCATTTGCGATGTCTGTGAGTATCCAGAAGCACCCTTGTTTCCGGCTGTGGACGGCACGCCGGGCGATCCTAAGAATGCCCTAGCGAAATTGGTGCGCTGGACTTTCGATTTGAACGCTGAAACGGACCGCTATCAGGTTGAGCAACTGGACGACTTGGTCTGCGAGTTCCCGCGTTTGGACGAGCGCCGGGCAGGTCTGGCGTATCGTTACGGTTACTTTGCCGGGGATACCCAGCCGCCGGAAAAAGTCGGTGGGTTTAATGTTATCGCCAGCATCGATCATCATACGGGCAAACTGGACATGTATGACGTTGGCCAAGGCTGCGCCACCAGTGAGCCGATCTTTGTGCCCCGATCTGCTCAGGCACCAGAAGGAGATGGTTTTTTGCTGGCCTACGTGTTCGACGCAAATCGCGGTGCCAGCCACCTAGTCATTATGGACGCGCAAAATCTTGCACAGGGCCCCTTGGCTAAGGCCTTGCTGGATCACCGTATACCCTACGGGTTTCACGGCAATTGGCGCGCTAACAATCCCTAGCTGATCCCTTGGACAGGTCGCTACCCTGCTGGGCTAGCGATCCGCGCGCTTTTGATCAACGCAAAAATGGGTGTGCCGGGACCTAGCTTTAGGTCCTGGCAGGCTGCAGCAGAAATGTGCGAAACGATGCGTTGTTTATCTGTTGGGGTCCCGTGGTTCTGGTTGTCTAAGTCCGAGGAGTCCAAATGGATGTCCACCGCGACCAAACCAAATTGAGCGCCGTCCAGAGGTCGAATATCGCTGATGACCCCAGCCAAGGCATTGCGGATGCTCAGTTGTCGCGGCTTCTCAAGGGCAATGGCAACATCCGAGGCCGCTAAAAACAGCCGCAATTGCGCGGTGGCGGGTTTCGTTGGGCTGATGATGTTCAGTGATTGACCACCCAGCTGTAGGGTGACCATGGCAGTTCCTTGGTCAAAGCCGATGACCTGCGCTTCAAGTAGGCTGCCGCTTTCCCCCAGATTTTGTTGAGAGGCCGCGGAGCTTTGCCACAGCCGTCCCAGGACCTTGGCGGTGTCGCCCTGGTCCACGAGTTTGCCGTCGGCCATCACTAAGGTATGCGCACAAAGATGAGCTATTTCATCGTTGATATGACTGACGTATAGAGTTGGGATGCTCAGATCCCGGGTGATGGCGGCCAGGTAGGGGAGGATTTCGGTTTTACGTTGATGATCTAAGCCGGTTAGGGGTTCGTCCAGCAGCAGCAATTGTGGTTGGGCGCACAATGCTCTGGCGATACTAACGCGGCGGGATTCACCTCCTGAAAGCGTTGTTGGACTGCGCTGAAGCAGCGGCGCGAGGTCAAAACGCGAGATCACGTCGTCTAGATTTAAACGCATATCCAGTTGTTTCTTTTGTGCGCGCACATAGCCATAGCGGAGATTTTCCAGAACGCTGAGGTGAGGGAACAACCGGTCGTCCTGAAAAACGTAACCTACCTGACGTTTGTGTACAGGCAGTCGGGATTGTTGCTGCTGCCAAACGTGCTGGTGAAACCGAATCGATCCCTGACAGGGGATCAGTCCCGCGATGGCGTGTAGCAGGGTGGTCTTGCCACAGCCGCTGGGACCAAAGATGGCGCTAACGCCCTCGGGTATGTCGGTACAAATCTTGAGGGTGAGGTCGCCAGTTTTCGCTTCAATGTCTAAGCTCAGCATCAGCGCGTTCCTTTAGGCGCGATGCTCAGGGCGGCTTGTCGGTTGAATTGATACACGGCAACGAGCACCAAAAACGAAAACGCCACCAGCCCCGCAGACAAAATGTGGGCTTCGCGATAGTTCAACGTTTCGACGCTTTCGTATATGGCGATAGATATCAGGCGCGTTTCGCCGGCAATGTTGCCCCCAACCATTAACACAATGCCAAATTCCCCCACGGTATGAGCAAAGGTCAGCACCGCGGCGGTGAGGTATCCGCTTCGGGCTAACGGCAAGATCGTGGTTCGCCATGCTTCCCAGGGACTGGCGCCCAGAGTAGCGGCAGTTTCCAGCGGTTTTCTGCCCAGCTGGGCAAAGGTTGCTGTCAGCGGCTGGACCATGAAGGGCAGGGAGTAAATTAGCGAGGCCAGCACTAGGCCGGTAAACGAAAAGGCCAAGGTTGAGCCGGTCAGTGCCAGCCAAGATCCGCCCAGGCCGCTGTTGGGGCTGAACAGCAGTAAAAGATAAAAACCCAGAACAGTGGGCGGCATCACCAGGGGCATGGCGGTTGTGGCTTCAACCAGCGGTCGTAGAGGATGCTGAGTATGCGCCAGCCACCAAGCCAGGGGCGTCGCCACCATGATGAGCGTGACTGTGGTAATGGCCGCAAGTTGAACAGTGAGCCAGATGGCGCTGAGTTCGGTCAAAGTAATCAGTCCTCGAAGATAAGGTGGCTCATGTTGGGCCACCTCGTCGGGTCGGCGCTATTGAGTGACGGGCTTGCGAAAACGCAAGGTCATACGGTTGGTTTCGCCAATGGCCTGCATTGCGGCGGCGGCTTCTGGATTATTTTTGCTGCCGCTGAGGGTCGGCGGCAACCGCCATACCACATCGCCATCCTGGGGCTGATCTTTGGCATTTGCATTGATGCTTGAGGCTTCCTCAAACACAAATCCCGCTTCTTCCAGACGGGCGATAACAAAGCTCTGCTTGAGGTAACCACGACTGCCGTTAGCCCAGCTATCCGGTCTATCCTCGGGCATCTGATGCTGCACGACGCCCAGCACGCCACCGGGTTTGAGGACCGTGTAAACATCGCTTAGGGCCTGGCTCAGGTATCCGCCCTGTGGTTCAAATCGGGCCAGGTTGTGCAGGGCTCGAATCAACACCACCGCGTCGGCGCTACCAGCCATCTCGTCGGGCATGGCTCCCAAGGCGAACGCCGATATTTTCGGTTTCGCGCTGCCGGTCCAAGCCTGAGCTCTTTGGGGCCAGTCCGTAGTCCAAGTCTCTGCCTTTTTGAGTTGTTCTTCGGAATAGAATCCAAACAGCCGCTGCATGTCGACGGCGTAGTTAGCTCCGATCAGCGCGCCCTCATCCCCCAGATAGGGCAGCAAAATCTTGCTATACCACCCACCGCCAGGTAGTGCTTCTACCACGGTCATTCCCGGTTCAATGCCAAAGAACGTTAGGGTCTCGCCAGGATTGCGAAAAGCAAAACGCGCCTTAGCCTCATCGGGTTGGCTGGCAAGCACGGCAGCCAGTTTTGCCGTACTTTGCTCTGCCGTGTTGGTGTCATTGACGGCGCTTTGATTGGTGCCGCAGGCGGCAAATGCAAAGCTGGTCGCTAAAACTAAAATAAATCGCATACTCGTTTCTCCAATGGTTAACCGCGTTATGCCTGTGTTCCGCCAAGGCCTTTTCAGCCAACTGTGTCCAACGCCTGAGCGACGATGGGCGCAATGGATCGTACGTCCTCTGGCGAGGCGGTAAACGGTGGTCCAAATTGCAGGGTGTCGCCGCCCCATCTTACATAGAGCCCTAATTCCCAGCATTTAATGCCAAGCTCAAAGGGTCGAACCACCGGATCGCCATCCCGTGGGGCAATTTGCAAGGCTCCCGCTAAGCCGAAATTTCGAACGTCGGTCACCAGCGGGTGGTCTTTTAGGCTGTGTAAGGTTTCCTCTAGAACCGGCGCCAGAGCTTGGGATCGCGCAACCATGTTGTCTTGTTGAAACACATCCAGCGCCGCGAGGGCTGCAGCACAGGCAACCGGGTGGGCGCTGTAAGTGTAGCCGTGGGGGAGCTCGATCATGTGCTCGGGCTGGTCCACAGCCATCAGGCATTCGTAAATTTTGCTGGAAGCTAGAACGGCCCCCATGGGTATGGCCCCGTTTGTTAGGCCCTTGGCGATGTTCATCATATCCGGCTCAACGCCGAAGGCATCTGCGCCAAAAGGTGCCCCAACTCGACCAAACCCGGTAATCACTTCGTCGAAGATCAGCAAGATATCGTTTTCGTCGCAGATTTGCCGCAGCCGCTGTAGATAGCCCTTGGGCGGCACGATGACGCCAGCGGAACCGGACATGGGCTCGACGATGACCGCAGCAATATTGGAAGCATCGTGAAGCATGATCAGCTGCGTTAAGTGGTCAGCCAGCTCTGCACCGGTTTCTGCTTGACCCTTTGTGAAGGCCAGTTCGGGCTGCAGTGTGTGGGGTAAATGATCTGCATCCCCAAGTTGTCCGAAGAGTTTTCGGTTGGCGCCAATTCCCCCAAGGCTGGTGCCGCCGAAGTTCACACCGTGATAGCCCTTGTGGCGCGAAATGAATCGGGTTTTGGTTGGTTGGCCTTTACAGCGCCAATAAGCCCGCGCCAGCTTTAGAGCGGTGTCGGCACATTCTGAGCCAGAGTTCGTAAACAACGTGTGGTTCAAGTTGCCCGGACTGATGGCGGCTAATCGCTCAGCTAGGGCGGTAGCGCCAGGGTGGGTATATTGAAAGGCCGGGGCATAGTCCATGATTTGCAGCTGGTTGTTGATGGCTGCTGAAATTTCTGGCCGATTGTGGCCATAACCACAGCACCATAGACCGGATAGGGAATCAAAAACCCGGCGCCCATCCTCGCTGATAAAGTGATTTTGCTCTGCCGCCACAATGACCCTTGGATCTTTGTGGAATTGGCGATTCGCCGTAAAAGGCATCCAATGCGCAGGCGTAGAACTCAAATTAGTGGCGTTGCGTTGGCGGCTCTGGTTGAGCTGTTGGGTTGGTTCGCTGTGCATGGATTTAGCTCACGGATTTTTTGAAGGCTGGCCGAGCGGATAGCCTCTGCCAGTAGGGGACCACGGTAGCTGGCAAGCCCTCAGGCAGAAAACGCTCAGCCAACATGAGGGTATAGCCCAGCATAATGTCGGCGGCGCTAAAAGACTCACCCAGGATATAGTGTTGATCGCCGATGGCCGCACCTACCGCTTCCGCGCATTGGCGGCCTCGGGCCTGCATTTCTGCAATCACGGGTTCAATACGCTGGTCACCGGGAAAGGCTCGTCCATGGTTGACGATTTCGCCCAGAGGTCGGGCGAAAGTTGCTTCGGCGAACCAACTCCACTGCAAATAAAGGCCGTGCTCAGCGGTGCCCGGCGTTGGCTGCAGTTGGCCTTCGCCGTATCGATCCAAAATGTATTGCACCATGGCTCCGGACTCGAACATGACAAAATTTGGATGCTCGCTGTCGGTCATTGCCGGCACCTTTCCTACCGGGTTCATCGCACGCCATTCGGCGCTGTTGCGAAACTCAGGACTGAAATCCACCTGTTCAAGTTGATAAGGGATGTTCAACTCTTCACATAGCCAGATGGCTCGGACACCCCGAGTCCCGGGAACGTGATAAATGGTCAGCATGGTGGCTCCTAATTTGTTGGCAAAGTTGAGTTTATTTTTTGTCCCGTGCCGGCGGTCCAGCGCTGGTATACCGGGTGCCAGGCGGGTCAACGGCCCATTGGGCGCTTTGGTTCCAACTGTCCGCAAAAACCAACTCCTGCATAGGGCGGCGACGAACGGGGCCATGCCGACCCTGGGGCTTACCCATGGTCACGGTGCAGGCGATAAACACCTCTTCCGGAATATCCAATAAAGCTTTGAGTTCGGTTTCTACGGGTTTGTGGAAACCGGTGATGACGCCGCCGTAACCCAGCCCTCGGGCCGCTAGCAACAAGTTCTGAACCGCAGGATAAACCGAAGCGCCTTCCATGGGATCTGGAGCCCGATAGCGAACCAGACAAGGCAGGATTAACGCAGGAACCTCGGCAAAGCCCTGCACGTAGCCACGCATGGTTTTTGCCATTCGGGATTTGGGCGAATCCGGGTCAGCTCCAGAGCCTTGGTCGTAACCGTCGTTTTGTTCTTTTTGCGCCCAGATCTTTTGCGCCGCTTGGGCGATAAGACTTTTGGCTTTGCTGGCTTTGGCGCCCTGAGTCAGCACCATAAATCGAAAGGGTTGGCGATTTGAGCCACTGGGGGCTCGTGTGGCAGCGAACAGCATGTCTCTCAGGTGTGCTTCGGGAATGGGCTCATCTTGATACCGACGGATCGCCCGAGTCGTGGCCAAGCCTTCCAACAGTGAAATATCGGATTGTTCGGTCGGTAACTGTTGTAGTGGGTGCTCTGACCGACTCATGCAGCCTGCTCCTGTCGTCTGAGAGAGTGAATTTGGCCAGCGTTCAGGGCGCTGGAATGGCTCCAAGTGTGCCTTGAAAGCTAGGCCTTGGCGAGCTGTCAGCCAAGGCGCGACAAGCCTTGGCAATTGCGCCCATGAACAAACCTCGCCACACTGAACCAAACCATTACTCAAAACCTAGGGGGAAGAATGATAGATCTGGATCGTCAAGGCGACGTTTTTACGATGACCTGGAAGGCTGGCGAAAACCGCTGGAATACGACCTTTGTACGCGCAGTCAGTGCGGCCCTGGACGAAGTTGAGGCTTCCACTGGCCCAGCCGCATTGGTGACCACATCCGCCAGCGACAAGTTCTTTTCCAACGGCCTGGATTTGGATTGGGTGCAAGACCCCCAGGGGCATCCTGACGCCGGAGATCGGGACGCATTTGGTCCTGAATTTATGGCGTTAATGGGCCGAATCATGACGTTCCCTATGCCCACTGTTTGCGCCGTGAACGGGCATGCGTTTGGCGCTGGGTTTATGGCCGCACTGTGTCATGACGTGCGCTTCATGCGCGCAGATCGGGGGTTTATGTGTGCCAACGAGCTGCAAATAGGGCTAACGATTCCAAGCCCAGAGCTGGCTTTGTTTAAGCACAAATTGCCAGCATCTGTGTTCTTTGAAACCGTGCAGCTGGCAAAGCGCTGGACCGGTACCGCTGCCCATGCCGCTGGTTTTGTCGAACAGGCCTGTGACGTAGAAACGCTGTTGGCATCAGCACAGGATCGAGCGGCCCAATTGGCTCCGTTGGCGGCTCATCGAGAAAACTACGGCGGCCAAAAACAGCGCCTGTTTGGTGAACATGCGGCGATCAACGATGTGCATGGAGCAGCCTACATGCTGGCTAATCCCGGTCAGTATGCGCACTGAAACTTAATTTCTGCTACGCAACTGGATTCTGGCGGATGTTGTTTCGCCAGAATCCATCCTCTTTTCGATTTCGATATCTCCAGAGCCACCGTTCGTCCACTAATTCCTACAGCTTGTCGGATCCCAAGCGGATCTTCTGGACTCAATCGCTATAAATGGCACCGCAGTCGGCGACCGCCGGGTTTCGATGTGACGGTAACCCTTTCGTTGGATCCAAAAACGGAGTTGCCAAAGGGTTCTAGGTAGAAGGTTTCTACCTAGATGTTGGTATGCAATGTATTACTAGCGACGAATGTCAGGCCGGCAATTGGGCGGCTTGTGTTAGCGCAACAAAGACCCCGAAGGCCTGAGGAAAGGGGCGGCAACCTCTGTTTGCTCCTCCTTTGGAGGCGCATAGAGACATACAAAAAGAGGAATCAGTATGAAAGAGACAAGAAAGCTAATCAGCGCGCTTGGGATCGGATTGGCTATGATCAGTTCACCAGTCGCTCTTGCTGAAGACGATGCCGCAGGTGCTGCTGTTAACTCCGGGAATACCGGGGCTGCCGGTGCTGGCGCAGTCGGAGGGCTCAGTGTGGGCACTGCGGTTGCCTTAGGTGTCTTGGGGGCGGCGATTCTGGTGGAGTCTGGTGACGATGGCCCAAAGGTCAGTCCTCCTGCGCGACCAACCACTCCGCCGACGAATACCTCAACGACAACCGCGACTTCCACTGCCGTTAACTAGGCATTGTCCGTCCCAGCCTACCTGTGGCTGTCATGGTGAAATTGATCTAGAGCTTTTCAGTATGTTGCTCCGGCCAGTTTACTGGCCGGAGCTCTTGGTTTGAGGGCATCCTGTGTTGGTAAGCGCGTTGGCTAAGCGTTGCTCTGACGGGTGTCGCTTTCACTTACCCACTTACCCATTCCCCAGCTGCTCGTATTCCTCCGCATCCTAGTGCCATTGCTGTCCATGGATTTATGCGCACGACTGCGTCAAGGATGCTGATACCTGCATCGGTACCTTAAGGCTGTGGTCAATCGGTCCAGCCAAACCCCTACGCAGCCCGGGGTCGGCGCCGACACTCTTCAGTCCGTGAGTTCAGGTGAACAGCAAACTTAGAACGGATTGCGCCCTCTGTGCGGGCAAATCTATGGCCAGCGGGCCTGCATCATTCGACTGAATCTACTGCATCAAACTAGGCGTTGACTGGGGTGGGGAAAGCGTTCCACCAAGGGCATGACCTGGGGTCGATAGACGTCCACAAAGTGCGGGGCGTTGCGATGGGCGTCTAAGTCTGCTTGGCTTGCCCACCATTCCACTAGAATAAATACCTCGGGTTCGCTTTCGGAATGGTAGACCTCAAACCGTTCGCAGCCGGGCTCGGTTAGCGAGGTTTGGGCCTGAGTGGTCAGCAGGGACTTCAAGGTTTCGATATCAGCGCTGTCACGCGCTTTGAGAATGACGTTGTTGTAAACCATAGGTTTTAGGCACCTTTATGCAATAGGTCAGCGCCTGAGTCTGACACAAATTTGGAAGTAATCCGCGCCGGCCAATGGTGTTGCTACCGGCTGAGTGCATCGTGGCAAGGGGGCCATGCTGATGTTTGAATCGATAACCTCAAGTGACCAAGTAGTGCCCCTATGGCAGTCCTTGCCTCACGTGGCCCCACAATCCTTGCCCCAACTGACAGTGCACCTTGCCTCAGCGCCGAATGGGGCAGGGGTGATTGTTTGCCCTGGCGGCGGCTATCGCACTTTGGCCAGTGATCATGAAGGTTTGCAGGTGGCCCAGTGGCTTAATGGGTTTGGGATTCATGCCTTCGTGCTGCGCTATCGCTTGGGTCCTGACTATCACTCGTCGGTATCGTTGCGAGACGGTAAACGGGCGGTGCGCTTGGTTCGGCATTGGGCGCAACAATGGGGTTTAGATCCCCAGCGGTTAGGCATGCTGGGTTTCTCGGCGGGCGGTCATTTGGCGTTGGCCACGGCCCTGTCTGCCGATGCTGTCGAGGCGGATACGCATCCAATTGACCGGGAAGATTGCCGTCCCAACTTTTTGGTGCCGGTTTATGCGGTCACCAATGGAGTCGAGCGGGGCAGAAAAGCGGATGAATATTGGCCCGTAGATACGTTGGTTAATGACCAAACGCCGCCCACCTTTATTGTGCATACCCATGAAGACTCGGTAGTACCTGCCACCCAGGCGACGTTGCTATACGACGCGTTGCTACGAGCAGGCGTTGGGGCGGAACTGCATATTTTCAATCATGGGGATCATGGGCTTGGCCTAAATCGGGGAGGCTCTGCTGGTGCAAGCAACCAAAGCGCTTGGGGAAACCTGTTGCTGAATTGGCTGAGTCGCGAAGGTTTTTTACTCGACGCCACCGCGGTGGGGCAGCGTTGCGAGATCCACGGTGAAATCCTGTTGGACGGCAAGCCTGTGGGCTTAGGTTGGTTAAGTTTGATTCCGCATCAGCAGCAAGCGCCCATGGCCCGGGTCCGGGTAACCGCCGCAAGCCAAGGACAGTTTGCCCTAGCCGCTGCAAAGGGCCCCACACCGGGACGCCACCGAATGGTGCTTCATGTGGTGAGTCGCAAGTATCCAGCAGATTCCAGCGGTAGCTATTCCATGGATCGAGCGCTGGTGTTCGAGCAACAAGTCAACATCGTCCCAGGTCAGCCCATTCAATGGCACTTGAGTGAGTCTGACGGAGAGGCTTTGTAGGCGCTGAAAGCCCGCAATTGGGATCCTCGTCCACAGGCCAAGGCCCCTTTTTATGAGCGGCTTGCAGCGAGTCAGAACGTCTTGCTGACTCGCGTTATCTGCCCTAGCGCAGCTCTATGCCCCGTAGTTGGCCGTCCTCGCGCCACTGTTCCAGCAAGCGGAAGAACTTTATCGGCCCGCCACCGAACATATCGGAAAAGAACCCGGTGGCGTTTCCGCTTTTGCCTTCGCTGTTGTAATAGCCCGGGGTGCATTCCCGGTAAAAACGCGCACCCGTATTCGAGGACTGCCGAATCAAATCTACATAATCCTGCTCAGCTTCAGCGGTTGCCTCCACGGTTTGGGTGCCCCGGCTGCGGGCTTCGCTGAGCACATAGGCCAGATGTTTGGCTTGCTCGTTCAGAGCATGCGGTACGTTCACTGTTACTGCGGTTTGCGTAAATCCCAGAAAAAAACAGTTAGGAAACCCGTGGCTGGTCAAACCATGCAAGGTTCTCAATCCTTCGCCCCAATGCTCGCTCAGGGTTTTGCCACCGCGACCCACTACATCGTAGCCAGCTCTGCGCGTGAAGGTTGTACCCACCTCAAAGCCAGTGGCAAAGATCAGGCAATCCACCTCGTAGTGCTGGTCACCTATCTGGACACCCGTTTCTGTTAGCGCGTCGACGCCTTTGCCTTGGGTATCTACCAGCGTGACGTTGTCGCGATTGTAGGTATCCAGATATTCATCGTGGAAACACGGGCGTTTGCAGAACTGTCGGTACCAGGGTTTAAGGCTCTCGGCTACGTTAGGATCTTTAACCACTTCTTCCGCCCGGGCGCGAATGAAATTCATCTTTTTGTAGTCAGACAGTTCCATTAACTCTGCGCGTTCGGCACCGGTCAGTCGGCGTCCCAGCTTGCGGCTGGCCAGTTTGGCTGCGATGCCGGTGAGGTTGCGGAAGATATCCGTCCAGCCGTCATTGATCAGATCCACGTCCTGATCGCCGCCGCTCACCAGAATGTTGAAGTTATCCATGCGCTCCTGCTGCCAACCAGGTTTCAAACTGGCAGCCCATTGCGGATCCGTTTCGCCATTGTTGCGTACATCAATAGAGGACGGGGTGCGTTGGAATACATACAGTTCTTTGGCCCACTGACCCAAGTGGGGAATGCACTGCACCGCAGTGGCGCCGGTACCGATAATGCCCACACGCTTGTTCTGTAAACCGGTCAAATTGCCGTAAGAGTCGCCCCCGGTGTAGTTATAGTCCCAGCGGCTGGTGTGGAAAGTGTGGCCTTTGTAGTCGTTAATGCCGGGTATGCCCGGTAGTTTTGGGCGGCTCAAGGGGCCATTTGCCATAGCGACATAGCGGGCTCGCATTTTGTCGTTGCGATCGGTTTCGATAATCCATTGTTGCTTGGATTCATCCCAGCTGAGATTGGTAATGCTGGTTTGCAGGCAGGCGTTGTCGTACAAGTCGTAGTGGCGGGCGATGCGTCGGCTGTGTTCCAAAATCTCTGGCGCAAAGGAGTATTTGTGCTGAGGAATGTAGTTCAGTTCTTCCAGTAGCGGCAGGTAGCAGTAGGACTCTACATCGCACATGGCCCCGGGGTAACGATTCCAGTACCAAGTGCCGCCGAAATCGCCAGCGGTCTCAATCATGCGAATGTCATTGAATCCGGCTTCTTTCATTCTGGCGGCCATGAGAAGTCCGCCAAAACCGCCGCCAATGATGGCTATCTCTACCTCGTCGGTGAGGGGTTCGCGGGTGAAACCGGGTTCCACATAGGGGTCGTCGATGTAATGGGAAAATTCCGCGGTGACCTCAACGTATTGGTCGTTGGCATCGTCGCGCAGACGCTTATCTCGTTCTGCAAGATACTTCGCCTTCAAAGCCGCTGGATCAAAATCGATATCGCCCAGTAGCTCTGCCATGTTTGCTTGTTCTGCCATCGTCCTTCCCCTCTTCTTGCTGACTAAGGTTATACAAAGGAAATAGCGCCAAGAAAAGCACGCTGGCGTCAAAATAGGGCGTATTCTGAACGCTCTTTAGCCGCGGATTACCTCATGGACAAGCAATCGATGAACGAAGTTTGGCGTCTTGCCAGAACTCCCACTCAAGGCTGGCCTGCAGACGGCGACTTCAAATGGAGCGAAGAATCGTTGCCGGAACCCGCTCAGAATCAGATGCTGACGCGCACGATCTACCTGTCTTTAGATCCGTACCAGTGGGGCCGGCGGCGTAGTGGGGTCGAGGTGCCAGGAGATGTGTGTCATGGGCGAACCGTGTCTCAGGTGGTGCGCAGTCGACTAGACGGGTTTGCCGAAGGGGATTTGGTCTTCAACACCAACGGCTGGCAGAGCCACGGCCTGACAGGAGAGGGTATTGGCGTCTTTGGCTATATGTTTCCCCGCCAGATTGATCCGAGCTTGGCGCCCATTTCCACTGCGGTGGGCGTCATGGGGATGCTCGGGCTTACCGCCTATTCGGGGTTAATTGTCCAGTGTCAGCCCAAACCCGGTGAAACCCTGGTCGTATCAGCGGCGTCGGGTGGTGTGGGTCAAGTAGTCGTGCAGCTAGGCCGTCTTTACGGTTGCCGTGTGGTGGCCATAGCCGGTTCGCAAGAGAAGGTTGAGTATTTGCAAGCCTTAGGCGTTGATGCGGCGATTTCGCATCGGTCCGCTGGCTTTGCTGACCAGCTCAAGGCGGCATGTCCGGATGGCTGCGATGTGTATTTTGAAAACGTCGGTGGCCGGATATTTGAGGCGGTTTTACCGCTGCTCAATCTGGACGCGCGTATTTCCTTGTGCGGCCTGATCTCTCAGTACGGCAATGTGGACGGGGGTGATCCCCGGACCCAATGGCGAGCCCAGGGCGAGGCAACGTTTAGCCGACAACGGGTGCAGGTACACGATTTATTCGTGGGCAATTATGTCGCTGAGTATCAGGACCAATTCTTAAGTGAAATGGGTGAGTACGTGCGATCCGGTGACGTGCAATATCAAGAGGATCGAAGCCACGGATTGCACCAAGCGCCCGCCGCTTTTGCGCGGATGCTGCAAGGGGATAATTTTGGCAAAACCCTAGTCGTGGTGGGTGACGACCCCACGTTGGAGTGACCTTGTCCCGGCAGTGACGTGCACACCGTTAGGTGAATGGGCGAGATTGGGGTACTTTCTGTCCAGGAGAGACAACAGCACAAGGGGGGAGCATGGCTGAATTGGGTACATCGAGGGAGGGTTTTTGGCAGACCCGCTACTCCATCATCGCCATGTGTTTTGCAGCCACCTTTGTCTGCTACATCGATCGCGTCAATATTTCCGTAGCCATCATTCCAATGGCCGAAGACTATCAATGGAGCCTAGAAACCCAAGGCTACATTCTGTCGTCTTTTTACATCGGTTACCTGCTGATGCAGATTGGCGGCGGTCGGTTAGCCGACACATTTGGTGGCAAAGTCGTCCTGGGCTGTGGCGTGTTGATCTGGAGCTTGTTTACGCTGATAACGCCGTGGGCAGCCATGGGCGGCTTGATGATGCTGTATCTCGCGCGAATTGGCATGGGTTTAGGCGAAGCCGTGACGTTTCCATCGGTATACAGTTTGGTCACTCGGTGGTTTCCTGCCGGTGAAACGGCCAAAGCCATCGCGCTCAATGCCAGCGCCATCCCCATCGGCACAGTCTTCGCCCTAGTCGTCACGCCCATTATCGTCACCCACCTAGGTTGGGAGTGGGCGTTTTATTTGTTTGGACTGGTAGGCGTACTGTGGTTTGTGGCATGGCAATACATCGTCAGTACCCGGCCCCAGGATCATCCGCGCATCTCCGCCACAGAGCTCGAGTTCATCAAAAGCAATGCGCGATTTAGCGAGGCCGCTGACGGACAGAAAGCGCCACCAATTTGGGTGTTTCTCAAAAGCAAGGCGGTCTGGGCCATTTTGGTGGCCCACTTTTGCAACAACTGGACGCTGTACGTGATTTTGTCTTGGCTCCCCAAGTACGTTAACGAAGGCTTGGGTGTGCCTTTTGGTGATATCGGCTACGTGGCCATGTTGCCGCATATCACCTCATTCTTATGTCTTAACGTGGCGGGAAACATTGCCGATCGCATGATTGTCAGCGGCATGTCGGTAACCCGAGTGCGTAAGATCATGCAAACCATCGCATTCGGTGGTTTGGCTATTTGCCTGTTGTTAGTGACAACCGTGGATAATGTTTGGGCGGCCATCGGCATTCTCTGTCTGGGCAAACTCTTTGGTGCTGCCGGTATTGGCGGATTCAACGTCAATCATATGGACGTTGCGCCGCGACATGCAGGAACGCTGATGGGCATTACCAATACAGCCGGCACCATTCCAGGCATTGTGGGCGTGGCCGTGACCGGTTTGATTCTCGAGTACACCGGTTCTTGGGATTTGGTGTTTCAGGTGACTGCCGGCGTCACACTTTTTGGCATGGTGTTCTACCTGCTGTTTGCCAGCGGCGAAAAAGAGTTCGACTAGCCATTAGCTCTCGCTAGAGCGAAGCCAATGACTGGGGAGAAGGGCAGGCGTTGATGCTGAATTTGCTGGAAGGGATCAAGGTGGTGGATTTCACCACCGTGGTATTGGGGCCTTACGCCACCCAATTTCTTGGGGACTTTGGTGCCGAGGTCATTAAAGTAGAGCCCCCAGAGGGAGACGGTTTTCGCTCGGTTAGACCCGGTCCCAGTCCGGATGTGGGTGCTGGCTTTGCCAACTTCAACCGCAATAAGCGCAGTCTGGTCTTAGACCTCAAGCAGCCTGGCGGACAAGAGATTTTAGCCAAGCTGGTGGCCCAAGCCGATGTGGTGGTGCACAACATGCGGGCTAAATCCGCAGCGGCGCTGGGCATCGATTACGCTCAACTCAAGGGCATTAAGCCGGATTTGGTGTACTGCTGGTCACCGGGTTTTGCCAGTCTTGGACCCGATGCGGATAGCCCAGCCTACGATGACATCATTCAGGCTCGTTCTGGCATGGCCGCCCTGAATGCGGATGCCAGCGGCGCGCCGCAGTTTTTTCGCAGCATTCTCTGCGACAAGGTCGTGGGCCTGCACTTGGCCATGGCCATCGCCTCAGCCCTGGTGCACAAACTTCGCACAGGACAGGGACAGAGCATTGAAGTGCCCATGCTGGAAACCATGACCAGCTTTCTGCTGGCGGAACACTTGGCCGGCCACACCATGGATCCGCCCCAGGGCGAACTGGGTTACCAACGGCTCATGTCGGCTCATCGGCGACCGTTTCGCACGCGAGATGGGTTTATGGCCATCATGCCCTACAGTACGCGACAGTGGGTTCGCTTCCTTGAATTGGTGCAAGCCCATGAGCTGGCTACCGCTGCTTGGGTGAATGACGCCGGTGCGCGTTCGGATCGCATAGACGAACTCTATGAACTGATCGCTCGGGTAGCGCCGGACAAGACTAACGAACAGTGGCTTTCGCAGCTGCAAGAGCGAGACATCCCTTGCGCGCCGGTCAATGGGCTTGCTGATGTCTTTGCAGACCCCCAACTTCAAGCCTCCGGGGTGCTGCAGAAGTTATCCGATCAAGGCCTGGGGCCGATGCAGTACCTGCGCCCGAGTTTTTATGCAGAGCAAGAAAGCGATGCGGAGCCGCGGCGGGCCCCCAAGTTAGGCGAGCACGGCTTAACCGTGCTCCAGCAACTGGGTCTGTCGGAGGTTGAAATTAAAGCCGCGATTGATAGCGGCATTGTTGGGTTGTCTGGGGACTGAGCCGGGTTTGCAAGAGCTAAGCGTCCTGTAGATTCCAGCGGATACCGCAGATCTCCACTTGATCGTCGGTGGCATGGCAATGACGAGCTCTGGCCTCGCGCAAAATGTGCTCTCGGTCAGCTACCGCAATATCGATAGCGCCTAGCCCAGGGCCTCGTCCGTCGGTCACTGGCACGAAGCGCAGGGTTACGTTGTTGAAATGAATGCAGGGTTGTCCTGCGGAGTCGGACTGGACCGGCAAGTCTGTGCACTGGCCCCATAGCGCGGCTAATGCGTCGGGGTTGTCGCCTTGCAGTTCGATACCGACAAAGTCCACGGTCACGTCTTGTTTGACCTGGTCCTCCCAGCCGGTACCTCCCACCGGATCCCAATGTCCGGAAAAGTCCTCACGGCTGCTGTATTCCAGTTCCAGGAACGCAGCCTGCAAATCCCCGGGGTGCAGCTGGGTCAGGGTCCAATGTTCGTTAGAATGCTCATGAGCTACGCGCACGCCACTGTCCAGGGCCCTTTGCCGCAAGCGCTGGTGCTCGGCATAGGTATCGATTTGGGTGATGACCATGTAACCGCCGTCACCGTCACGCCGCTGCAAATATCGGCCTGCTGCCGTGTTTTCCTGTATCGGCGCGACCACCTCCAGAAAGTTCCTGCCCACCGGCATCAAGTTGTTCGCGAGGCCAAACTTGGCCACACCAGGATCGATGTAGCAGCTGTTGATGCCCAGAATGCCTCGTAGATCGTCAACAACCTGATCCAGGTCGCTGGCAACCAGGCAAATTTGTCGCAGCTGAATGGTCATGGCGTGGTCCTTAGTTTGAGCCGAAACTCTGGGTTCTTTTGGGCAGGTCCACAAAATCGCCAGGGCGCTTTTCGGCATTGGCGATCATGGCTTCCTGCATTTCCGGACTTTGTAGGAAAGACGCGTTCCAGATGGCGATGTAGTCCAGCGTATCTGCGGTTGTATGATCTTTGCTGTAGTTGATCATGCGTTTGCAGCCGTAAACCGCCAGCGGAGCCTTCGAGGCTATTTCTTTGGCGATGTCCATAACGCCAGCCAGCATGTCTTCATGGCTAGCGAATACCCGGTTTACCAAGCCGGTACTCATGGCTTCATCAGCGGCCATGCGTCTGCCGGTGTAGGCGAGTTCTCTCACCAAGCCTTCAGGCATCTGCTGCACCAGTCGGGGGAAGGTGCCGACATCCGCGGTCATGCCGATATTGATTTCGAAGATGGTGAAAAAGGCGTCCTGGGTGCAGTACCGCATATCGCAAGCTGTCACCATGTCTAGACCGCCGCCGACACAGCCACCTTGAATGGCCGCCAATACGGGCAGCCGGCAGGCTTCCAGCGCATTGAAGGCGGCTTGGGTTTTGCGTGCGGTGTCGTAAAACGCGGCGCCATGACTGATCCGGGCACGTTTGGCGTCCTCGGGGCTGCTATGTTGCTTGGGCGTAAACGCGTTGAGATCCATCCCGGCGGTGAACACTGGACCCGTGGATGAAATGACAATGACCCGAGCCTTGGCATTGTCGTCGATGTCCTCAACCACCCGTGGCAGGTCTTCCCAAAAAGACGGGATCATGCTGTTGCGCTTTTCAGGTCGGTTCAGACGAATGTGGGCAATGTCGTCTTCGATAAAGAGATCGAAAGTTTCGAAGGTTTGCTGACTCATGGTGTGTTTCCCCGGTTGATTGCCACCAGAGTACACGCAAAGGTTAGCCCAGTAGAAGCTGGTTCAAGTAGCGACCTGGCGCCAACGCAAAGCCGCCGGCGGCAAGTACGCCGCCTACGTAGACCCCAATCATGGCGAATTTGTGGCGGCGCAGATCGTGCTGTCGAGCTGCGAAGTAAGCTGAGGGAACGGAATAAATCACCACAAAGCACAGAATGTGGATGTAGCCGAAGTGACCAAAAAATTGCGGACCCACAGCTGCGGGAATAAACAGGGCGATCAGCGCCGTGCCGAACATCAGCACCATATAAATTTTGCCCAGTAAGCGATGCACAGCAGTCCCCTTGGGCTGCAACATCAGGTAAGTCCCCAACACGGCTGCGGGCAGGACGGTGAACAGGTGAGCAGTCATCACGGGGGTTAGCATTTCGGATCCTCCAACAAGCGAAACGTTTAGTGCCCCGAAGTCGTCAAAAGAGGCCGTCAAAAGAAGCGGTCAAAAGCAGTCAAAGATCAGCCTTTGATCGGGGCGGGTCTGTGCTTTTTTGCCTAACTTGTTACTCTCAAGGGACGCGAAAGAAAGTAACACGATGACAGAGGAAATAGCATGGACAAGAACGAATACATGGATATAGACACCGGAACTGAGGACTTGTTGGCACGATTGTCTTCAGGCGTACTTACCCTGACGTTGAATCGCCCCGAGGCTCGCAACGCCATGAGCGGCGAGATGACCTCAGCACTTGCCGCTCAGCTTGCGGATGCGGAACTCAATCCCCAGGTGCGATGCGTCGTGCTGACCGGCTCGGGCAAAGGGTTTTGCGCTGGCGGCGATGTGAAAGGCATGGCCGCCAGAGGTGACGGCGCTGAGGGCGACAACACCATCGACGCGGCGATTCATCGTCAGCGTCTGAATCAGCGAGCGACCGCAGGGCGTTTGTACAGTATGCCCAAACCGACCATTGCTGCTTTGCCTGGCGCTGCGGCTGGGGCGGGGTTGTCTCTGGCTTTGGCCTGTGATCTGCGCATCATGGCGGATAACGCCATCATGACGACAGCGTTTGCCAAGGTTGGTTTTTCCGGCGATTACGGTGGCACGTTTTTCATGTCTCAGTTGGTGGGTGCCGCTAAGGCGCGACAGCTGTACTTCTTATCCGAGCGAGTCAGTGCTGCGGAGGCGCTAGATCTGGGGCTGACCAACTGGGTGTGTGGTGCGGAAGAACTAGAGACCAAGACCGCAGAAATCGCGTCCCAGTTGGCCTCGGGTCCTGCAGTGGCATACCGCTATATGAAGGAGAATTTTGCCCGGGCTATGTCAACCGGGGACCTTGAGGACTGTCTGGACTTAGAGGCCACGCATCACGTGCACTGTGGGCAAACCCAAGATCATCGCAACGCCACCAAGGCCTTTGTGGAAAAACGAGAGCCGGTCTTTCAAGGACGTTAAGAAAAGGCTATTGGCTCAGTTCAGGCGGCGGCACGCTGGATCTGCTTTGCACAAAGTTCAGAAAGTGTGCTGCTGCCTCGGGTTTTGCGGTCGCGCCGATGATTACGGCGGCTTGGACAATGGGTTCGTGTAGATGTTCCGGTACCAGCGTATAGGTGTGCTCGGGTAGCCTTTGTTCCCGTATTTGCGATAGCGCCACAAAGCCAGCGCTGGCGTTGCCTGAGGCGACGATTGCCCAGGTCTGGCCAACGTTTTCCAAGGTGATTAAAGAAACCTGATGCGGGGGGTTCCATCCCAAACCATCAAGGGTCTGACGGGCCGCAAGGCCGTAGGGGGCTAAACGAGGATTGGCAATCGCAATGCTGGTGCTCTGTTTTACTTGGTTAGGCAATTCTGGCCGTTTGGCATCCTTGGGGTGCCAAAAAACCAATCGGCCCTGGGTGTAGGGTTGGGCTGGGCCAAGCGTCAGTCCCGCTTGAACAAGCTGGTTCGGGCGCTCTTCATCTGCGGCAAAGAACAGATCCAAAGGCGCACCCTGTTGAATCTGAGCATAAAGTTTGCCTGTGGAACCGATGCTGATGGCAATGGCATCTGCGGTTGGGTAAGCCTGGTGATATTCCGCAATCAAGGCTTCCATCGGTTTCGCGAAATTGCTGGCTACGCCAATGCGTAGGGGCTGTGTCGCGGCCAGAGCGGGCGAGGCACAGATTTGCAACAGGCAAATTGGCAGGACACAAAAGCACAAAACGGACAGCAGTCGATACTTCATGAGGGCAGGATTGCTCGAGGCTCGTTATTGATATCAATTTGGTTATGATGAACCAAGTGTGTGCCGGAGGGGAATCCAGTAACACGGTGGTGGCAACGGTTGGTTTAGCGAGTAGTGCTAATGAGGCAGTTCTATTACCCCTAAACGGTTGGCACCGGGTATCGCAACGGTACAAGCAAACGGTACAACGAAACGGTACAACGAAACGGTACAACGAAACGGAAAAAGGTAACGGTTCAAGGATAAGCAAACCATGACTGATGACAATCAATCACACCAGCCAGAGGGCAAGCACGAACCTACTGCCCGTTCCATGCGCACAGTGGCGGTAACCGCATTAGGCGGCACCAGTATCGAGTGGTATGACTTTTTTATTTACGGCACCGCTGCGGCGCTGATTTTTCCTACCTTATTTTTTTCCGAGGACATGCCTCGGTACGTCGCCTTGCTGGCCTCTTTCAGCACCTTCGCCGTGGGCTTCATTGCTCGACCCATTGGCGGCCTGCTGTTTGGCCATTTTGGCGATCGGGTGGGGCGAAAAGCCGCATTGGTGACGGCGCTGATGATGATGGGGGTCGCGACCACGCTGATTGGTTTGCTTCCTGGATACGCCGCCATCGGGCCGTTAGCGCCGCTGTTGCTGATTTTTCTGCGTTTTGTGCAGGGGCTGGCGGTAGGTGGCCAGTGGGGTGGAGCCATGCTGCTGGTGACAGAAAATGCGCCGTCCCATCAACGAGGTTTTTACGGCGCCTTCGCTCAGGCGGGTGCGCCGGCTGGGTTGGTGCTGGCAAATTTGGCTTTCTTGGCCGTCAGCGGCAGCCTGACCGATGAGGCGTTTTTGGACTGGGGCTGGCGGGTGCCCTTCATCTCCAGCGTGTTGCTGATCGGTTTGAGTCTGTATGTACAGTTAAAGCTGGAAGATACCGAGGCCTTCAAGGAGTTGGCGGAATCCGCCGAACCTGCCCAGGCCCAACCAAAGTCACCTGTGCTTCAGGCCATAAAAACCTACCCTCGCGAAATCGTTCTGGCCGCCGGGGCCTTTCTGGGGGTTCAGGTGACCTTTTATATCTGTATTGCGTTCATTATTTCCTATGGAACAGACCCGGAAGGCTTGGCCATCCCACGCTCTGACATGCTCACGGCAGTGTTGATCAGCACCCTGTTTGCCATCCCTGCAAACTTTTTCTTCGGCGCTTGGTCCGATAGACATGGTCGCCGCGGCATATACAAGTTTGGTGCGATTTGCACCGCGGTTTGGGGTTTCATCATGTTTGCCATGATCGACACCGGTAACTGGTTTTTGATTACCGCGGCGCTGGCCATTGGGCATATCTGCATTTCCATGATGTATGGGCCTCAAGCAGCGCTGCTGGCAGAACTGTTTAGTACCGAGGTTCGTTACTCCGGCGCTTCATTGGGTTATCAGCTGGGCGCCATTCTTGGCGGCGGTTTTGCACCCATGATCGCCACGACGCTGTTGGTGGTATTCGGCAATTCCATGTGGATAGCTGCCTACATCGCCCTGGCGAATGTGCTGACCTGGTTCTCGATCAATGCGTTGAAAGAAAGCCACAACACGGATTTGGACAACGTGGCCTGAAATTTGCCGGGAGGCTGTGCTTATAGTGGGATGGGGCAGAACACAGCCCAATCAGGCACCGTGGATTAGGTGAAACTTAAAAAACCCCGGCTAATGGCTTCTTCACCGTGCTCGTTGAACACGCGGAAGCTGATGTTGCCGTCCTGAGCTTCACCAATTTCCAGCGCGATCTCGCTGGGCATTAACACCATGGCGGAAAATCGCCCGCCAAGCCTTGATACCCGCTTGGGGTTTCCGCCCAAGCACTGGTCGACCAGCGTGCTCACGGCCAAGGCCAGTGTCGCTGTGCCGTGCAAAATGATGTCTGGAAGACCTGCATCCAGCGCAACCTGTTTGTCCGTGTGGATAGGGTTAAAAATCCGCGCGCACTCGGTATAGCTATGAGCCAGGTTACCGGGTATGGCGATGTTGTGGCGCGCCGTAGCGACAAAGGACGAGTCCGAATTCGGCCAGGCAGGAGGAGCATCCGTCATCTGCTCAGTTGTTTCTGCGCTAACGGACACGCCGCGATAGATACTGGTCTGATAGGTTCGACACACCAATTCGCCCTGTTCGTCTAGGGTGTCCAAGCGCATAACCAAGGCCGCACCCGGAGGAATGGATCGAGCGTCAATGATGGTTGTGGTGGTTGCCAGACGTTCGCCCGGGACGATGGGTCGATACAAATGCAAATCGTGGGATGCGTGCACACCCCTGCTGGATTCGCTGTCCGTCATGCCGCTTGCGCTGGTGAGCTCCCGGGTCGCCAAAATAGCCGGCCACTCTAGGCACACGGGGAACACAGGATGAGCCGTGATGGCTTGGGTGGTATCCATATAGTGCGGGTTGAGGTCCCCCAGACTGGCCGCATAGGCCATAAGCCAGCGCTCGTCGGTTTGGTGTAGGACTGGCCTCGTGGTTGCGCTGATCGTGCGGGCGCTTAACGGCATCGATATTCCTCCATGGTGGACTCGGCTTTAGTCTAACCCCAAGTGTTTGCTTCACGATGTCTTTTGCTCCAGAGCAAATGTGCCTGCTATGGTTCGTAGACGAACTTCCTCAGAGGAAAACCCTGCGATGCAAATACAGCAAATGGCCGCGCCCCTAGGCGCCATCGTTAAGGACTTGGACGTACGGACCGTCGATGCCTCCGTTGCCAAGGAACTCAATCAGCTATTCTGCCAGCACCATGTGCTGGTTTTTCCCGGTCAGCAGTTAACGCCCGACGACCAGATTGCCTTTGCTGAACATTGGGGTGAGTTGGTGCCGTTTCCCTACGGCAGTTTGCCCGGTTATCCCAACATCATTGAGCTGCGCAATAAGGGCAAAAAACGCGACGTGAATCAGCACTGGCACTCGGATATGACCTATGACCCGGTGCCGCCAAAGCTCACCATGCTCTATGCCTTAGAAGCGCCAGCCATTGGTGGCGAAACCGCGTTCGCCAATCAAATTCAGGCCTATCAGGATCTCAGTGAAGGTATGAAAACCCTGGTGGACTCGCTTGTCGCAAAACACTCCGCCAAGGATCTGGCCCGGCTTTATGGTCAGGACCCGGACCAAGCATCCGAGGCGGAACATCCGGTTGTGCGTACCCACGATGAGAGCGGCGAAAAGGCGCTTTATGTTTGTCGTGCCTTTACCCGTCAATTTCGGCATTGGTCCCGCGAAGAGAGCAAAGTGTTGTTGGAGTACCTCTACCAACATTGCGTGAGGCCCGAATATCAAGCTCGCCACCAATGGCAGCCGGGGGATTTGGTTATGTGGGACAACCGCTGCTTGCTGCACTACGCGGTCCACGACCATGGCGACGACCCACGATTGATTCATCGTCTGCAGGTGCGTGGCGAGGCGCCCCGGTAGTGGTGGATTACGCCGACCTCCTCGCCAGCCACAGCAGCCAGAGTTTTCCCGACGAAGCCAGTTACGGCGAAGCTTGGCTAAAGCAAAACGCGGGTGCTGGAACGCTTTTGGCAAGCGCGGTAGCTGCCGGATTGCTGGCAGACCGCATGGCTTGGGTCTTTGTTGCCGGTTATCAATGTGCCATGCGCCATACCTTTAGCGATATTCCTTGGGATGGCCTAGCCGCATTTGCGGTTTCTGAAGATCGTAAAGGTACGCCCCCATTGCCCGGGGTAAGTAGTCACTATCGTCAAGGTGAAACCTGCGTCAGTGGTTACAAGACTTGGGTCGCCTGTAGCAGTGCTCTCCAGTACTTAGTGATCAAAGCCGATCGTGGCGAACAAGCGCGCTATTACTGTTTACCTCGACAAACACCGGGTCTAACGCTGACAGACAAGTACGGTGACTTTCTGTCAGAGATGAGTCAGGGCGTGGCCCAGCTGGAGAATGTGGTTGTGCCCCAACCCTTGGACGCCAGCAGGGTGCGGGACTTTGGGATTCGCGAGAGTCTGTATATCTACATTGCCTTTTGCGCATGGGCGGGTAGCAGGGGTGCTCCAGCCGCCGATTGCGAACTGCTGATTCATGGCTTGGCGCCCTTAGTAGAAACGCCGCCAACCGATGCCGAGGGCCTGGCGCGTTTGCGTGATTTGGATAACGCAGTACAGAACCTGCGTCTGGGTTTGTCTGGGTCTAGCTCACCAAGCTGGGAGCAGGATCAACGTTTGATAGCCATGTATTCCCCTGGCATGCAGAAGCGTCAGCCTAGCAATTAGGCTGCAGTCTGGATGACTGGAGTTGCCCGAGTTGCGGAGTGGTTCAGAGTAGGGCCTGGATAAACCTGTTAGGTTCTACTCACTCTAAATAGACAGCGCCGCATAATTAATGAACACATCGGCATACGGCAGCCAATTTGATCAGATCATTCAAGCTGCCAGCGGGATAATCCTCGGCAAAGAACACCAACTTAAATTGTCGCTGGCCTGCATACTCGCCAAAGGCCATCTGTTAATCGAGGATTTGCCAGGGGTCGGTAAGACCACGCTGGCTCAGGTGCTCTCAAGGCTGCTGGATCTTCAGTTCAACCGTATCCAGTTCACCAGTGATATGTTGCCCGCGGACGTTTTGGGGATTTCGGTTTACGTCCAAAATTCAGAGCAATTTACGTTCCATCCCGGCCCGATTTTTTCCAACATTGTCCTCGCTGATGAAATAAATCGCGCTACGCCGAAAGCGCAAAGTGCGTTACTGGAAGCAATGGAAGAGCAGCAAGTCAGCCTAGAGGGAATCACGCACCAACTGCCCAGCCCGTTTTTTGTCATCGCTACGCAAAATCCAACTGACCAAATCGGAACCTTCCCTCTCCCTGAGTCCCAGTTAGATCGTTTTTTGCTGTCTATTTCTTTGGGTTATCCCGATGAACGGGCCGAGCGGGAACTGTTGCTGGCCCAAGATCCGAGGCAAAAACTGGTATCCCTGCAGCCTTGCTTGTCACCAGAGCAACTGGCAGAGATGCAAGCCAACGTATCCGAAATTACCGTGTCTGCTGCGCTATTGGATTATGTCCAAGCGTTAGTACGCGCCTCGCGCGAATCAACCCGGTTTTATCATGGCTTGTCGCCGCGTGCGGCGCTTGCACTTATGCAGGTGAGCAAAGCTTGGGCCATGCTCCATGGGCGGCTTTTTGTTATCCCCGAAGATGTGCAAGCTGTCCTGCCTGCGGTGGTCGGGCACCGGTTGATCAGTACTGACTCGGACAACCAAGCCGACGCAATCGAAAGTTTGCTAAACATTCCCATTCCCTGAACAGTCACGTGTTTCACGGAATCCAGAAAACATTCCATTTGCAGCGATTTTTTGTCGGCGAGGGTCCGCAAAATCCGCCTTATTTTTTAAACCAGCGGCGAGTTTTTATTCTTCCTACTAAGCAAGGCCTGGGTTTTGCTTTGTTGTTACTGATTATGTTGCTGGGTTCGTCAAACTATAATAACGGCCTGGGTTATTTTCTAACGTTTTTGCTCTGCGGTCTTTTCGTGGTGGCCATGTTCCACACCTACAATAACCTTCTGCATCTATCGATCGGTCCGGCGATCACCGCACCAATTTTTGCCAACGCGGCAGGCGGTTTTACCGTCCAGATTGATAATTCCAACTACCGGCAGCGATGTTCGATTCAGGTTTTTGTACCGAATAACCAGCGCCACACAGTGGACTGTGAAGCTCATGGTTTAGCCACGTGGTTAATTTCCTATCGGTTTAGTCGTCGCGGCTGGTTTCCTTTGCCGCGTTTTACCCTAGAAACCACCTATCCCTTGGGGCTCTTTCGGGCTTGGGCCAATATCGAGCTGGATCAACGTCAGTTGGTTTATCCCGAACCACTGGCAAATGCTTTGCTGCCCACCGAACAGCGGGGCGCAGTAGCAGGCAATCTGCAGGTCGAAAAGGGTGACGACGATTTTAGGAATCTGCGCGCCTATGTCCCCGGGGACCCTTTGCAACATGTGCACTGGAAGAACTATGCCCGGCACCAGAGTATGCAAACGAAAGAGTTCTCCGCCGCAATGGCGAAAGGGCTTTGGCTCGATTGGAAAGACACGACGGTTTACGGGACAGAGCAAAAAATTTCCCAGCTAACACGCTGGGTGGTTTTGGCTAATGAGGACAACAAACCGTTTGGCCTCAGATTGCCCGCGACAACGATTCAGCCAGGTTCTGGCGCTAAGCACTATCACAGCTGTTTAAAACAGTTAGCGTTGTTTGACGATGTTGGCGGGTAAAATCAATCTAGGTCATCCATCCGTGAATTCGGCGGCGTTAATTGTATTAGTCGCGCTGACGTTGGTGGTGATTCCACATTTTTTCCATTTGCCCAAGTGGTTGAGCCTGCTCTGCCTGGGGCTGATTGCGTGGCGGGCTGGGTTTGAGTTTGGCCTTGTTACCTTGCCAGGCAAATCGGCGCTTCTCCTCGTAACGATTGGTCTCGTAGTGGGTGTATCCATGGAGTACAACGCGACGGTGGGTAAGGACTCAGGATCCGCTTTGCTGATCGGCCTGCTGTGCTTGAAGTTATTTGAAACCCAGACGTTTCGTGATGTCAGCATGCTTTCGAACATCGCGATATTTTCGCTCGTCGTTAACTTTCTCTACGATCAGTCCATTCTCGTTGCCATTGTCACGCTAGTTGCGTTGGTGTTTTTGTTCAGCGGAGTCATCGGCTACGGGCATCGTCATCCCCGCCCTCATCGCCACCCCCGTCGCAGAGGGTGGGCCAAGCCCGAGGCGCTAGCTTTCCCCGGTGCCGATCATGAGCGCATGCATTTCATTTTGGCTGGCAAGATGCTGCTGCAAGCCTTTCCCTTCGCCATCGCGTTATTTCTGCTGTTTCCTCGCATTGACGGTTCGTTGTGGGGGCTTCCAGAGGACGCTTTTTCCGGCTCGACGGGGCTAACCGAAGAGATGTCGCCAGGCCTGATCAGTCAATTGAGTAACAATGACGACATCGCATTTCGCGTGAAGTTCGATACACCGATGCCGGCTGCGGCGCAGCTTTACTGGCGCGGGCCGGTTATGGGCCACTTCGATGGATTTACCTGGTCTGCCGCTGCAAAAAAAGAACCCATGACCGACCCTATGGATTATTCGGCTTTTGACCAGGTAGCGCGTTACACCATCACTTTGCAGCCCCACAATCGTTATTGGTTGTTCGCGCTAGATTCGCCGGTAGACCTCCCCGAAAACAGTTTTTTGAGCGCAGAAAATCAGGTGTTATCCCAAGCCAGAGTCAACCAGGTGCAACGTTACCAACTGGTATCGAAAACCCACTATTTATTACCTGCGGAAGCCAACACGCTGTCAGGGTATTTGCAGGTACCCCAGCAATCCTCGCCTCGCAGCCGTCAGTTGGTTCGAACACTGTCTGTCCCGAACGATCCCGAAGCGACGCTGGCTGCGGTTCTCAACTATTTTTCCGAGCACGGATTCTTCTATACCCGCAACGCTCCTCGATTGTCGCAACAGCCAATCGATGAGTTTCTGTTTGACAGCAAACGCGGGTATTGCGAGCACTTTGCTTCCAGTTTTACGGTCTTGATGCGTCTTGCCGGAGTGCCTTCCCGAGTCGTAACCGGATATCTGGGCGGTGAGGTGAATCCGTTAGATGACGTTCTGGCGGTGCGGCAATCTGATGCTCATGCCTGGTCAGAAGTGTACCTGGGGCCAAACAAAGGTTGGGTGAGAATAGATCCCACTGCCTATATCCCGCCGTCGAACATAGAAAGTCCCGAGGACCAGCGGCGTTTGAGTTCAGGGGCAGTTCAGCCCTTTGTGGCCGCGGAACAAACTTGGTTAGCCCAAGGCCTGCGCCAGGCGGGTTACGCATGGGATTTGGTTAATAACCAGTGGAGTCAATGGGTGCTGGATTACAACAGTCGGCAGCAGCAAGCGTTTTTTGCCGCGTTGGGTTTTCCTGAACTTACCTGGCAGGGTCTAACCCAAGGGATGCTACTGGCTGTTGGAATGCTTGCTGCACTTTTAGCAGCTGGGATTTTTGCCCGGCCTTTCCAGCGTCGACAGAGAGTGCAAGCCTACTACGCGAGGTTTGTTAAGCGGTTTGGCAAATACGGAATCCGCAAGAGTGGCTCAGAAGGGGCCAGCGATTTTTCACAGCGTGCGTCAGCAGAGTTTCCGGAGAAACGCTCACAAATTCAGGAGATCAGCGATTTATACAATCAGCTCCGATATGGCGAAGGAGGAAATATCGATCTGTTAAAAGAGAAGGTTAAGGCGTTTCGCCTATGACGTCAGCGGCCTGCCAATCGCCTTTTGGGTATGAAACACCGATTGCCCGATGGTCCAGGTTTGATGACGCCCTCAATACGATCTATCTCCAAGTATGCGGAGCCCCCGGCGAACTAATCCGATCAGCAGTGGGTGCTCCGATCAGAGCCTATGAAACCACCGAGCCACCATCGCAGGTAATGACATCACCAACGGTAAATCCGCAGGCTCGAGAACTTAAGAAAATCGCCAAGCCTGCGATGTCTTCTGGTGTGCCCACGCGACCTCTGGGGTTGCCTTTGCCTAGGGCATCCCAGTCGGTGTTTTCGGTATCACCGCCGCCGCCGACGCCGGCACTGAGCATGTAGGTAGGAAAGGGGCCCGGTGCGATACCGTTAACGATGATGTTGCGTTTGACCAAGTGAGCCGCCAACACTCGAGTCAAATGATGCACCGCAGCCTTGGATGGTCCGTAAGAAAAGTTGTCAAAAATGGGCGTCTTAATGCCGTCGATGGAACCCACGTTAATGACATGAGCTGGGCTTTCGTGAGTCGCTGAGCTCTCTAGGTAGGGCAGCAATTTTTGGGTTAGGAAAAAAACGCCTTTGACGTTGGTATCCATGACTTTATCCCAGCCTACTTCGGGGAATTCTTCTAGTGGTGCACCCCAGGCCACGCCCGCATTGTTGACCAGCACATCTAGGCGAGATTCATGCTCGCCAAACGTTTTAACGAAACCCTCAATGCCTTCAAGGGTGGCCATGTCTGCTGGAATGGACACGCACTCCCCACCATAGGTCTGAGCCAAGCGCGCGGCGGTGGCGTCGCAGACCTCAGCCTTGCGGGAGGTGATGTAGACCTTCGCGCCGTTGGCTAGATAGCCCGCTGCGATCATCTCGCCAATACCCCGAGAGCCACCGGTGACGACGACGATTTTATTTTTAACGGAAAACAGGTCCTGCATGGGAAGCTCCTATGGATTAGTCAGTTTTGGTGGGTCAGCGCGTTTAGGACGGCTGACATACCCGGTTAATCATCTCGTCTCGGCTGGCTCCGTTTTGGATACGCGCAGCCGCGTTTTTCTTGCGTCCTCGCAGCATGTAGCGCAGCACCGTATTGCGAGTTTTTTTGTCCTTTAAAAAAGCGCCGGGTTTTTCCACCAAGTTAACGGTGCGCATGACGCCTCGGTGTACATGAAGCTGGTACTTTGCCGCGGCTACCAGGGCGTCACTAAAGGCCAAACCAAACCAGGAAGAAAGGGATTTAGCCCGATCCACGGTTTTGCCGGCCCGTACCGCAGCCGCTTTTTTGATGCCCTTTTTGTCCTCGGCCAAGCTAGCGTTGAAGATGGGCCGAATCTCTTCCTCGGTTTTTAGGCGAAACGCTAAGGCCCGCTGCCATGGATCCTGTTCGCTGGCCAAAATTTCACCGAGCAGGTGCGCATGCAGCGTGCCGGTACTGCAGCCTCGCCCGTAAAGCGGATTGGTGCGAGCGGCGGCATCCCCCACGGCAAAATAATTCAGCAGTTTGGGCCCGCTCTCGTCGGGAATGTAGTCGCGCCAGACCGCGTGTATTTCTCCAATACCGAAGGGCGCCGTCGTCGCGGTGGCCTTGCCTGGGCTGATCCAGGGAACCAGGCCAGGAATGTTCATGCAGATTTCGTCGAATTTGCTGCCGTCTTTTACCGCCTCGCGGAGTTCGCTCTCGTGGTTTGGCAGACAAATGATGATGGCGAAGTGGCCGTTATCGCCTGGGAAGACGCCGTACTTCAAGTAACCCAGATCGCCGGCGGAGGGGTTGTCGCTATCCCGCTCGGGTTCGTTAACGCCTTCGCACAGCGCATAGTGCCGGGTGTAGTAAACGATTTCGGCGTCGTCGCGTTGTTCGGTGCCTTGAGCACCTTTGTTTTTTAGCCACTGATAGAACTTGTCAGCCCGACCGGACGCATTCACCACAATGTCTGCGTTGTGGATGCTTTTGCGGTTTTGATTCTGCCGGTCGGTTAACTCCAGGCCCGTCACCGTCAGGGTTGGCTGTCCATCGTCGTCAGTGTTTGTATCCACAATGACGTCAGTGACGTAGGTCTGGCTGCGAATGGTTAGGTTGGGTTCTCTTTCCACATAGTGGCGAAGTACGGTTTCGATGGTGGCTCGGCGGCACAACAGCATCCACAGTTTTTCGTCTCCAGGCTCTGGCTGATATTGATGCTGCAGGTGTTTGGGCACCATCTCTTCAAAGGTCATTTTTCGGGCGCCAGCATTGAGCAACTCAGATAGGAGGTCCGGGTAGTTTTCGCCCAGCACGCTGCACATCAAACCCAAAAAGGCATGAGGGTGTCGGAATTGGGCTGCACCTCTGCGCTGCCAAGAGAAGAAGGCCTCTTCAGCATTGCCTTCCGGTGGCGGCACATCGCGTTCAAACAGAGTGACGTTGAAACCTTTTCGGGCTAGCGACAGGCCTGTAAACAGGCCGCAAATACCTGCGCCCACAACCGCTATGGATTGGTTCATGGTGGTGCTCAAAACTTCGGGTGAGCAAAGGTAACAAAGCCTGGGGACCTGTGGGAATAGGTTGGTGTGATTCCGGTGAATTGAGGTCTTTGGCCGGGCTGTTTTCTGCTATAACAGCAGTCTTTGCAGCAATTGAAAGAGGAGAGGGCATGTTAAAGGCTGTGCAACTGGGTAAAAGCGGACTTCGGGTATCTCAACTGTGTTTAGGCACCATGAACTTTGGTATCCCTGGCCGCGGACATCAGGGCGATTGGACCCTGACCCTAGATGAGGCCCGACCCATCATCAAAGCCGCTATAGATCATGGCTTGTTCTATTTTGATTGCGCGGATATCTACGGCTTAGGCGCATCCGAGGAAGTGGTTGGGGCGTTGCTAAAAGAAATGCTGCCGCGTGATGAATACGTGTTGGCGACCAAAATCGCTATGCCCATGGGCCCAGGAGCGAACCAGGGGGGCCTGTCCCGCAAACACGTGCGCGAGGGCATCGATGCCTGCTTGCAGCGCACGGGCCACGATTACATTGATCATTTGGTGATTCACCGCCATCCCCACGGTATTCCGGGTTCGGCTCAGGCGCCGATCGAAGAAACCTTAGAGGCGCTGCACGATGCGGTGAAAGCTGGCAAGGTCCTATACCTCGGCGGGTCCTCCATGTTTGCTTGGCAGTTTGCTGAGCTGCAATTGACAGCAAAAATGAACAATTGGACCCAGTTCGTGTCCATGCAAAATCACCACAACCTGGTGTACCGGGAAGAAGAGCGGGAGATGAATCCTTACTGTGCCAGCACGGGCGTAGCGTTAACGCCTTGGTCGCCCCTAGCTAGGGGTATTTTGGCGGGGTCTTATCAGGGCGGCTTTGGCGGCGGCAGCACCAGTCGTTCTCAAGGCCGCGACCGGGTCAGAACCGAGAGTCTCTATCATGGCGACCACGTATTTCCTATCGCCGAGCGAGTGATCGAAACGGCCAGCAAGTATGAATGCTCGCCGGCACAAATTGCGGTGGCTTGGCTGCTAGGCAAAGAAGAAGTCACAGCGCCCATCGTGGGGGTTTCCAAGGTCAGTCAATTAGACGATCTGGTAGCCGCGGCTGCCATCGAATTGGCGGCAGAAGACGTCACCTACTTGGAAGAGCTGTATCAGCCGGTGGAGAATTTGCTTTCCATTGGTAGCAGCTAAGGTATCGGCTTCGCGCCAGCAATATTAACGTCAGGCAAAATCGGCGGGAACAGAACAAGCGAGCACTTGGGGGGACAGATGAACGTAGTACCTATCGACGCCACATTGGGCGCCACCGTTACCGGAATCAGTCTTAACGCTTTGACAGACGAACAATGGCAAGCCATCGAGCAGGCTTGGTATCAATACGCGGTATTGGTGTTTCCGGGACAACACATCGAGGAGGCGGCACAGATCGCTCTGGGCGAGCGCATTGGCAACCTAGAAACCCTCCAGCGTGACCGTAAGGCCGTGCCCATCAGCAATCGCCGGGCCGACGGCACATCGGTGGATCATGACAGTGACCACTTTCAGATTCTGAAGGGGAATGAAGGCTGGCATACCGACAGCACCTACATGCCGCTATCCGCGCGAGCCTCCATTTTGTCAGCTCAGGTAGTGCCAGAACGTGGTGGCGAAACGGAATGGGCAGATATGCGAGCGGCGTTTGATGCCCTGGATGAATCCACGCGCCAGCGCATTCAAGACTTAGCCGCTTACCATTCGCTCTATTACTCCCAGGCCAAGGTGGGCCACAGAGCCAGCGAGGGCTCATCCTATGGTCTGAGCAATCAAGCCATTCCCCTGCGACCGTTGGTGAAAGTTCATCCCATCACTGGCCGGCCCTCTCTGTTCATCGGCAGGCATGCCTATGGCATCCCGGGGCTCAGCGAATCGGAGTCAGAGTCGTTGCTGCAGGAACTCACAGACTTCGCCTGTCAGTCGCCTAGAGTGTTCGCACATAAGTGGGAGAGTGGTGATGTTGTGATGTGGGACAACCGCTGTGTGCTGCACCGGGCGCGGCCGTACGACTATTCGCTGCCGCGTATCATGCGCCACGTGCGAGTGGCGGGAGATCCGAACACCGAGGCGGGGATCTCCGCATAGTCAGGATGTTGTCCAGCGACGCTGCTAGCTGAGCAAAGCTAGAGCGAATAGCCCACCGACGGAACCCGCCAAGCTCGCTCGCTGAAAGTGCTGTTTAGACAGTTGCCCCAGTGTCTCCGATGGATCAGAGCCATTCAGCGTCTGGCGCAGGATGCCGGTCTCGATGACCGTCGCAAAGACCACGAAGCCGAACACCGAACTCACCAACGCGACTCTGCCGATGCTATCGAAGGGGATGGCGAGCAGAAGAATGATCAACAGTCCCCAGTGAAAGACCCAGCCGCCAAAACTCATCCAGTGAAACTGGCGTGGGGTGTTGCTGGCCATATCAAAATTGAAGCGAAAAAGAGAGAAGCCCTTGGGCTGCACCCGGGGAGCGATTGCTCCCGAAGCCTTGGCGCCGCTGTAGTGACCCCACTCATGGAGTAGGGCGCCCAGGATATAGCCCACGAAGATTGCATCCACGACGCTCACCGCCTGGGCAAACCAAAGCCCAGACACCAGATACCAGGTGTCCGCTGCGGCCCAAACGGATATGGCAGCCATGGCTAAGGCGATATCTCTGGATAGCATGGAAAACAAAGTGGGTTCGGGCTTGCGGGTTTCTTCAGACACGTTAGCTGCTCTCTTATGTCGACGGTGGCTCGAGGGTGTTGATGTTGCTTGATGGTAGCCCAAGATTCGGACCTTGAATATGGCTGCCAACACCGGGCCCAGAGCGTCTTAGTCCGGGGTTAGGGTTAACTCAACTTCGCCAATACCTAGGCTGAAGTGGCCAGCAAATTGCCCAGGTGCGAAAGGGGTCTTGCCATAAGCTCCGGTAATCACCTGCTGACCCGGGGCCAGAGCATGACCAAACTCCGCTAGGCGTCGGGCCAAAATAGCTAAGGATTCGTAATGAGGGTCCATGTGTCCCGCGCTGGCGACTCGTTCTATCTCTGTGGTTCCGGCAGCGGAGTGCTCGCTTAAGGTCACCACCAGATCATCGAGCTGACCGGTCAGGGCGTGGGGGGCGATGGGGTCACCATAGACGATGCCCCAGTTGGATAAATCGTCGGCAATGCGTAGCCCCGCAGCTGAGCCGGGGGGCAGCCGCTTTTGATTGATTTCGAAGCCGGGTGCAATGCCGGCCATGGCCTGCCGGGCATCCTCGGCAGTGGCGCCAGCGCCAAGTGGCTGGCCCACCACAAAGCACAGTTCGTTTTCCACGCCGCCGCTGAATAGGCGGCTGCGAGGTATTTGCGCACCGCTCGCAAAGATGCGGCTTTTGAGCACGAATCCTGAGGGGCGCACGCCCACGCCCAGGGCATCTCTGGATTCACCCGACGTCATGCCTATCTTCCAGCCGCCCAGCTCTTCGCCTTCGTTTAACCAGCGATCTAAGAGTTGGAACTGTATGGCCTGACCTTCGTCAGCACTGATTTCGGGCAGCTCAAACAGCGCGCTGGCGTCGCTGTCTGGATCACGATGGAGCTGCCAAAGAATGTCCAAATGGTTTTGCATGGGTGAAACGCCTTGGCTATTTGCATGGATTGCTCCTCAGTAAAGCGGAGCAGTTCGATGGATTTCATCCTAAACCATCAATGGCTAAACGCCACCTAGGAACCCTAGGCCAATGGTGGTCGGATCTTTTCTCTGTGCCCGTGCATGGGGTATGTTTAGCCCTTAAATATTCAGGAGAGACTCATGGCCTATGCATCACCCGATCGCGCGTATTACGACGCCGACAGCCACATCATGGAGCTGCCGAATTTTTTGAAGGCCTACGCAGATCCCGATATTCGCGATGACATTCCCGAAGTCAGCTATTCCGCGTCGGTGGTCACCGACGAAGAGGTGGAGCTCATCATGAGTCAGGGTGGACGCCACTCGGAAGAGCATGTGGCTGCGCAGTTAGCCATGGGCGATGCCTTGATTGAGAACTCCAAAGAAATTCAGGCCCTAGGAGCCTTTAACGGCAGCGATCGTTCTGCCGCCATGGATCTGTTGGGGTTTAAGAAACAACTGGTTTTTGCCACTCACTCAGTGGCTTTCCCATTTCACCCCAGCAGCAAAAAAGATCCGGTACTGCGTTATGGCGCCACCCGAGCGCATAACCGCCACATGCTGGATTTTTGCTCGGCAGACAATCGGCTGATGGGCGTAGGCATTGTTCCACTGGATGATCCCGCTCGGGCCATTGAAGAAGTGGAGTGGGCCATTAAAGAGGGCCTTCAAGCCATTTGGATACCTCATCGTGCACCCCTGGACCGGTCGCCAGGTCATGTTGATCTTGAAGGGTTTTGGGCGCGTTTGGCGGAAGCTCAAGTGCCCTTCGTGTTGCATGTAGGCGGTGCGCCACTGCAAGTATCCAAGACCTGGGGTAACAATGGTCGTGCCCCGGTAAAAGACTGGCTGGGCGGCGGTGAAAATGTCCGCACCAAGGACGCCGCTGTGCTCCATCAATCACCGGAGATGTTTTTAAGCGTGCTGCTGCTGGATGGCGTTTTTGACCGTCATCCGGGATTGCGCGGAGCTGCGGTTGAACTGGGCGCCGGCTGGGTGCCGGAAATGTGCCGTCGACTGGATTGGGTGACCCGCATCTACGGTCGCTCGGATAAGTCTGTGCGCTTCGAACGCGCACCCTCTCAGCAGCTGATCGACCAGATGGCGTTTACGCCGTTTTCCCATGAAGACGTAGCCTACTTGATGCAGGACTCCCACCCGGATCTGTACCTGTTTTCCAGTGATTATCCGCACCTGGAGGGCACCAAGGACCCCATCGGTCGGTTCGAGCGCTTTCTTGAAGATTCTGAGCCCGCGATTCGGGACGCGTTTTATAGCGAGAACTTTTTGCGCTTGTGGCCTAACGCTCGGGTTTAGCCCTTGAGCTCCGTGCCGCAACCTAACGCACCGGCGCGAACCTTGCTGTTGGCGCTGTTGGGCATTGTGGTCATCGGGTTGCTCATGACTTACCTGTTGCGCTGCCCCTGTGAGCGCATACCTGGGTCAACGCTGTCTGGCCAGACCGTTAGCGATGTGATTACCGATTGGTCCTTCGCCAATGACGTGGCTTTGTGCCAGGTTCAAGTTCAGGGTCTGGTGCCTTGGTCGATCAATTTGAACTGCATGGCCGATGTCGAAGGTGCCTTGTACCTGAGCTGTTCTCGATGCGATGGCAAGTATTGGTCGGGCAGAGCGTTGGCAAATCCTCAGGCCAGACTGCGGGTGGGTAACCGGGTGTATCCGGTATTGCTCAATCGCTTAAAGGATCCAGACGCGCTAGATCACGCTTGGCGCACCCGCGCCGCCAAGACCGGACTGGGCTTGGATCAATCCCGTCCTGACCATTGGTGGTCTTTTCGCGTCACCACCGATCAGAGCGGGGCTCGGTAACATTCGGCGATTGCCGCTTGCGCCTGCTGCTTGGGCTTTGCATGCTTGAGTCGAACGTCGAATACAGTGACCTATGCAAAACCCGGGGGGAGAATGAGTGAAGCAGTGAGTGTGCCAAAACGTCCAGTGGGCCTGTGGACTAAGTGTACCTATGGCTTTGGTGCGGCGGCTTACGGAATCAAAAACAACGGCTTCGACTATTTCTTTCTCATCTTTTACAGCCAAGTCATGGGGGTCAGTGCCTATCTGGTGAGCTTGGCGCTGCTGATCGCTTTGACCTTTGATGCGGTAAGCGACCCTCTGATCGGCTACATCTCAGACAACACACGATCGCGGTGGGGTAGGCGTCACCCCTATATGTACGCGGCCGCACTGCCGGTGGCCATCGGTTATTTCTTTGTGTGGAATCCGCCCCAGGGTCTGACCGGTGACGAACTATTCCCCTTTATCGTGGGCATTTCTATTGTGGTGCGCACGCTGATCACCCTTTACGAAATACCCAGTTCCGCCTTAGTTGCAGAAATTACCGACGACTACGATGAGCGCACCAGCATGCTCACCTACCGCAGCTTTTTTGGTTGGACTGGAGGCACGCTGATGGCCACGGCCACTACGTTGCTGCTGCTGGTGCCCACAGCGCAAGTGAGCAACGGCATGTTCAATGTGGAGGGTTTTAACCAGATGGGTCTGCTGGGCGGTTCCCTGATCTTTATCGTGGTGGTGGGTTCGGCCTTAGGCACCCACGGATTTATTCCCCGTCTGAAAGAACCGCCGCCTCAGCGGCAGCTGTCGGTGAAACGTATTTATCAGGAAATTTTTGAAACCCTGGCAACCAAGTCTTTTCTGGCGCTGTTTCTTGCCGCCATGTGCGGTGCCATTGGTTCAGGGGTTGCAGCGACGCTGAGTTACTACGTCTATACCTTTATCTTCGAGTTTTCCTCCCGCCAGATTGGATACATTTCTGTCAGCGTTGTGTTGTCTGCGCTCATCGCGTTTGTGGCGGCGCCTTGGATCGGTCGTACTCTGGGCAAGAAGCGCGGAGCCATCGTCATAGGCCTATTCGCTTTTACCATTGTCCCGGCGCCGGTCATTTTGTGGCTGTTTGGATTGATGCCGGAGAACGGCAGTCCTGAGCTGTTTCCCTTGTATCTGTGCATCATTATTGTGGATGTGGCTTTGATCATTACCTATCAGATCATGAGCGGCGCCATGATCGCCGACCTGGTTGAAGAGGCGGAGCTGCGAACCGAGCGGCGCAGCGAGGGCATCTTCTTTGCGTCGGTAACCTTCGTTCGAAAAATTACCCAAGGTCTTGGAGCTGCCTTTGCCGGGGTTATTTTGACGGTGAGCCAGTTTCCTGCCGGTGCGCAACCCGGGGAGGTGCCAAACCAAGTGCTTCGAGACTTTGTGATGGTCTATGCACCCACATTGCTGACGGTATGGATGCTGATGATTTTATGCCTGTCCATGTATACCGTGGATCGAGCCCAGCATGAGGAAAATCTGCGAGCGTTGGGGCGAGGATAAGCCATCCAGCCAAGTTGGCGTCTTAAACCACCGACAAAGCGCCGGATAAATCGATGGAGGGTCTATGCACATCTATTGTCACGCGACGTTGAACTACACCGGCGCCGAGGATCACGAACCCACCGTGGTGGCGATCCGTAATGGGCACATGCAGGCGCCGGATCCGGAACAAGCGAACTTTCACTTAATGGCCCATGTTTCTGCGGTGAGGGATTGGCGGGATCAGCAAGAGGTGGCCAGTACCCATGGGCCAGAAATTGCTGCCTTGGCTAAAACCTTGACCGGTTGTTCTCATGCCTTGGTTTACGAACCCCTGATACGCAGCCCGCAGACCGCTAAGAGTCACAGCGACTATGCGCCCATTGAATCCGTGCACTCAGATTTTACGCAAGACTACAGGCGTATGGTGACGACCCCTGAGCATACCTACAGCGGATTTCTGCGACCGCTGCTAGCGGCAAATGGTTTGACCTATGACGACGTGATTCAGGCTGAGCGTATTGCTGTGATTCAGTTTTGGCGAAACATCGGCCACCCTCGTCCTGATCGACCATTGGCGATTTGTGACGCCAGCACCGCACCACTGGATCACTTTATACCCGTCAAGGTGCCTACCTACGGCGGGCAAGCCCTAGATTTCGAAGCGGGCCTGTTTCGTAAACCGGACCCGGAAGACAGTCATCATTGGTATACCTTTCCAGAGATGACTCGGGATGAGGTTCTGGTCTTTAAAACTTACGACAGCGGGCTAGAAGAGGTAGGTCGACCCTTCTATACCCCCCACTCAGCATTCGTTGATCCCCACGCTGGCGAAAACGCGCCCAAACGGGAGAGCGTCGAGATGCGGGCCCTGTGCTTATTTTAACGCTCAGACGGGCTTAAGCTCGCCGTTGAGCTCGGCATCCCAGACCCGGATGACGGGTTCAAAGTCCTAGAGGTGCTGGGGCTGCTTGCAGCATTACTCGGGCAACACACCCTGGTTCAACAGCTGGGCAAAGGGATCTTGGTGAGAGTCACGATGCCACTGGTACTCGGTGTAGTTCACCACACTTTCTGCCAGCTCACTGCCGAACACGCGTTCAATCACGGCCAGCGCCATATCCGTGCCGGCAGAGACTCCGGAAGAGGTCACGTATTGTCCGGCGTCTACCCAGCGCGCGGCTTCCTGCCAAATCACCTTGGCGCCCTGACTACGAGCCAGTTCAAAAAACATTTTGTTGCTGGTGGCCTCAAGTCCGTCCAGCAGCCCAGCCTTAGCCAGTAGCGCAGAGCCAGTACACACACTCATGGTGACCTGAGCCTTGGGGCAGCGTTGCTGCAAAAATGACAGCAGTGCGGGGTTCTCCAGTTCCGGGATCGTGCCGATGCCACCAGGGATGAGAATCAGATCCAGATCCGGTGCATTGTCGAAGCTGTAGTCGGCAATGGTCTTGGGCCCCACCGATGACGAAACGGGCCCGGCCTGTTCGGCAATGGTGACCAATTCAATCTTGTCGCCCAAAGCACCGAACATCTCTAGCGGCCCATAGGCATCCAGCAGTTCGAAGTTGTGATAAAAAATAGCGCCTAATCGCATGGCTAGAGCCTCTTGGTTATTAATTCGTCTGCTTAGCTTGCTTGGGTGTTTGCGTCCCAAGATGTCACTTCCCGCTGAATCAAGTCAGCGGCTTCTTCCAGTGCCGCAGTTCGTTCCTTCCAGCTTTCGCCGCCGGTACCCAAGCGGAAAGTGTTGACGCCGGCATCCCGAAAAGCGCGTATGCGCTGGCGAATCATGTCTTCGGTACCAATCAAATTGGTCAGCAGCACCATTTCGTCCGGCACTCGAGCCACGGCTTGGTCGCGCTTGCCGTCAATCCATAAGCTTTGCACTGCTTTGGCATCGTCTTCGTAGCCTGCCCGGCAGTAGGCGTCGTTGTAGAAGTTGGTTTTGGCCGATCCCATGCCCCCCAGAGTGAAGGCCATGGCAGGTTTGCGGGCGGCGATTAAACGTTCAACGTCATCGCTCATCTCGAAATAGCCGCCGGTTTGAATATCGATGTCGGCCAGACTGCGGCCAGCGCTGGCGGCGCCCGCTCGCAGGTCATCCAAGAAAACATGGCCCTGCTCTGGGAGAAAACAGGTGCCCAACCAGCCATCCGCCAGTTCGCCAGTCATTTGCAGAGACTTGGGCCCCAGAGTGGCCAGATAGATAGGCAGGTTTGGTCGAGGTGGTTGAGACAAGCGGATGGGTTTGCCCTCGCCGCCAGGACGCGGCAGTACGTAATGTTCGCCCTCGAACTGAATTTTTTCGCCATTTAAGGCCATGCGCAAAATAGCCATGCACTCGCGCAGTCGCGATAGGGGTTTGCCGAAGGCCGCCCCGTGGAGCCCCTCGACGACCTGGGGACCGCTGACGCCTAACCCCATGTTGAATCGGCCCTTGGATACCGTGTCTAGGCTTTGGGCGGTCATGGCCATCATGGACGGTACGCGGGAACTGATTTGCATGATGCCGGTGCCCAGGCGAATGTTCTCGGTTTTTGCCGCTAGGTACGCTAGCGGAACGATGGCGTCCATGCCCCAGGCTTCAGCGGACCACGCTTCGTTTACACCCATACGGTCAGCGGCCATGGTGTATTCCACCAGGCTGTCCCATTCCTCGCCGTTGTAATAGGCAGAGCCGATCGAGATGGAAATACGCATGTGGAGTTCTCCCTGAAGTTAGTCATTAAAGAAGGCAACTTCATATGCCATAGAAGCTTTGTCAAGGATGCTTACACACCATAGAATCCACCCATGCATTTTATTGGGGAGAAAATATGCCAACGCTAAAAACAGGTGCTCGTTTCAAGAGCGCGGTCTGTGCCGGAGAAATTATGGTGGTATCTGCGCCTGGCGACGATGTGGAACTGACCTGTGGTGGTCATCCCATGGTCGAACCAGGTAGTGAAGTCGCCGACGGAGCCTCGGTGCATCCAGATCATGCGGTTGGCATAGCCATGGGTAAGCGTTACATCAACGAGGACGAAACCCTCGAGGTGCTTTGCGTCAAAGCGGGTGACGGCGCTTTGGCAGTGAACGGGCAACTGTTGTTGCAGAAGGATACCAAGCAGCTACCCAAAACCGACTAGGCGGCAACAATGAATGTCATGATGTTGCTGGAAATGGCCAGTGGAGCCTTTCCTGACCGCCCCGCGTTTACCGACGGCGAACGCGGCGTAACCTATACCTACAGCGAACTGTTCGAAGCCGCCAGACATCGGGCCGGGTCCATTCGTGCCCAGGGCGCCAGTCGTATGGCCAAGCTGGATGTCAGTAATCTCGGTACGCCGCTGGGGTTGTTTTCCAGTGCCTGGGCCGGCGTGCCCTATGTACCGCTGAACTATCGCCTCACCGACGACGAAATTCAGGCCTTGCTCAAGCGCGTCACGCCAGCCTATCTGGTGACGTCTGCGGACCGAGTGCAAGCCTTGGGTGCATTGGATGATGTGCACGCCATCGCAACAGACACCTTTTTGGACGCCAGCGCCCACAGCGCACCGGTCGAGGGTGAATGGTCCATGGATCCCGAGGAAATCGCCGTGCTGCTTTTCACCAGTGGCACTACCGGCGAGCCGAAGGCGGCGGTGTTGCGCCACAAACATCTGGTTAGCTACATATTGAGTTCAGTGGAATTCGCCAGCGCGCCGGAAGGCGATGCTTCCTTAGTCTGTGTGCCGCCGTACCACATCGCTGGCATTGCGGCGATTATGAGTTCGGTTTACTCAGGCCGTCATGTGATTCAGCTGCCCAATTTCAGCGCCGAACGCTGGATAGAACTGGTGCGCAAACATCAGGTCACCACCGCATTTGTGGTGCCAACCATGCTGGCGCGCATTGTCGATGCGTTAGAGGCAGAGGGTGCGACCAATGCAAACATGCCGCACTTAAACAGCTTGGCTTATGGTGGCGGCAAGATGCCGCTTAGCGTGATCGAAAAGGCCATGGCCTTGTTCCCGGATACGGATTTTTCTAACGCCTACGGTTTGACCGAAACCAGCTCCACGATTTGCGTGCTGGGGCCTGATGCTCACCGGGAGGCGGTGGCCAGTACCACAGAGGCCGGGCGTCGTCGTTTGGTTTCTGTGGGTCAGGCATTGCCTGGCGTAGAAATCGAAATTCGCGATGACGAGGGCAACGTGATGGGCCCGGGCGAGCGCGGCGAGATATACGTGCGCGGCGAACAGGTCTCTGGCGAGTACGAGGGCAAGGGCTCTGTGGTTGACGCCGAGGGCTGGTTCCCTACCCGCGATGCGGGCAGCTTGGACGACGAAGGCTATTTATTCCTCGAAGGCCGGGCCGATGATGTGATCGTGCGCGGCGGCGAAAATCTCTCCCCGGGAGAGATTGAAGATGTGCTGCTGACCCATCCGGCAGTCGCGGATGTGGCGGTAGTTGGCGTGCCTGACGAGCAGTGGGGTGAAGCGGTGGCCGCTGCAATTGTGGCAAAGGCCGGGGCCAGCATCGACATGCAGGAGTTGGCTGAACTGGTGAAAGATCAGCTGCGCAGTTCTCGGGTACCCGCGCATATGGACCAATGGGACGAGCTGCCCTACAACGAAACCGGCAAATTGTTGCGCCGGGTGGTTAAGGCCTCCTTTGTAGAAAAGCTTGGGTAGAAAAACTTGGGTAGAAAAGCTTATTTAGAAAAGCTTGGCTAAGCAGCTACTGAACGTAGCTGCGGCGCATTAACGCAAGGCGTCCACCAGGCCCCAGTCTAAGGCCAGCTTTGCGTCGATGGGCACGCCGCTGATGGCCATTAGGCCAGCCCGATGGCGGCCGATGCGCCGGGGAATACTGACCGTGCCGCCAGCGCCGGGAACTAGGCCGAAGCCGACCTCTGGTAAGGCAAACTGGCTCGCTGGATCGGCGATCACACGTTGGGCAAAAGCCGTCAGTTCAATCCCCGCACCGATACAGGCGCCGTGTAAATGGGCGGTGATCTTGCCGGCCATCGAATCCATGAGCTTGGCCGCTGAGCGAGTGGTTCGGGTTAAATGCGCTAGCGCCGCGTCTCTGGCCTGACCAAATTCATCCAAGTCACCGCCAGCGCAAAACGACGGGCCGTTGCCTTCCAGGCTGACCTCGGTAACGGTCTCGTCCACTAGGGCTACCATCAGTGCTTGGCACAGCTCGTCGCGCATACGGGCAGAAAATGCATTGTGCTTTCGAGGTCGATTCAAGGTGATGGTCAAGCGAGCACCCGCGCGCTGGAGTTCCACCACCGATGCCCCATCGGACTCAGGTACCTCCTTGGGTTGCTGCTGTTGTAACCAGGCCTCAAAAGCAGCGCCGTGCTGAAGAGAACTGTACATCAGCGATTCCAGCATCAGTCCTTGGTCAACGCTGACCTCTAAACTCTGACGCAGCAGCTGCACTAGGGCAGCACTGGCCGCGGGTTGTCTGGCAATTTGGGCCAGAGCGGCATCCAGCAAAGCGGTGGGGTGATCTGGCGTCGCCAACAGGTCCACAAGGTCAATGAGATGGCTGTGGCTGCTACTGAGTTGCGCAAAATTTAGGCCGCTAAAGCCCACCACCACAGTATTGGGTAGCCAGGTTTTTAGCTGTTCTGCGGCCTGTGCTGTTAACGGTTCGGAAATCGCGCTGTCCAAATCCACCGCCAGTAGGTGACAGCCGCTGACAACGCTGCGTTCTTCCGCCAACATGGGCGAACGTAATAGGTGGATATAGGTATCCAAAGACATGGCGCCTTCGGCAGCAGCATTAAGTTCCTTCGACATGGCCATGAGTATACCCGCCAAGGATTTGTTCGCCTGTGTTGATCACGCCCGAGAAGAACTGCATTCCTTTTATCCCCAGGCGTTGTTGCCGGATGCCCAGTGGATATTGAACTCAAGGTCAGAGGAGCTTGGGTTAGAACCTAAGGGGCAAGTGTCCGCCAATGCCAGCTGTCGTTTGATGGCTTGCGAGGACGGTTGGCTGGCGGTCAACCTTGCTCGACAAAGCGACCTGGAGCTGATGAGTCCCTGGCTTGCCACGGAATTAGAGCACCCTAACTGGCAGTCCATTCAGACGGTCTTGGCTAAGCGCGGCGGGCAGGAGTTGCTGTTTCGCGGTCGAGAAATGGGCCTGCCCTTGGCCTTTGTTGCCAAACCCGGCAGTCAATCAAAAACCGTATGCAACAAGCCGCAAATGATTCAGCTGGATGATCGTGCGGGTCAGCCTCGCAACCTAAGCGGGGCCCAGGTGGTGGATTTGTCTGCCCTGTGGGCAGGGCCGCTGTGCGCGCATTTGCTGCACGCCTGCGGCGCCCAAGTGACCAGCGTAAGCAGCTTGCACCGTCCTGATGGAGCCGCTCAGGGCAGCCCACGGCATTATCAGCAACTGCATCGGGGTCACGAACATTGGGTTGTGGATTTTCACGACGCCGAGCAGCGAGGGCGTTTGGCCGCGGCCTTGGCCCAGGCGGATGTGGTGATCGAGGCCTCCCGACCCAGGGCTTTGCAGGGGCTGGGCTTAGACCGCCAGAGCCTTCAAGTAACCAAGCCACAGCTGTGGCTGAGTATTACGGCCTATGGACGCGCAGATCCCCAGGGTCAGTGGGTGGGTTTCGGCGACGACGTGGCGGCCAGTGCTGGTTTGCTGGATTGGCAGGATGGACGGCCAAGTTTTGTTGGCGATGCCATTGCAGATCCATTAACCGGTACGTTTGCCGCCTTAGCGGTGGCAGAGGGCTTGGCTAGAGGCTACAGCGGCTTGTTGGATATGCCCATGGTGGCTATCGCAGACCAGTGCCGGAACAAAATAGAAGCGTCGGGTCGTCCAATTCAATGTCCGCTGTCGTCGGTGCCCCATGCTCATTAAACAAGCAACGGTCAACGGCCAGCGCTTGGATGTCCGGGTTGGTGCCACGGTCGAAGCCATCGCTACGGACCTATCGCCGCTACCCGATGAAACTGTCCTTTGGGCCGACGGCGGGGAATTGTTTCCGGGTCTGCACGATCATCATATTCATCTCTACGCAGCGGCAGCCGCGTTTGCCTCCCTCGATTGTGATGTGGGTCCGGCGGATCCTGAGACAGGCCGCCAGCGACTGGCAGCGCGCTTATCGAATCACCCCGGCGATGGTTGGATTCGCGGCGTGAACTATCACGAACAACAGTTGGGTGAACTTGACCGACATGGGTTGGATGAACTGTGTCCTCATCGCCCCCTGCGAGTACAGCATCGCAGCGGCAAGCTGTGGGTATGTAACTCCATGGCGTTGCAAGAGCTGGGTCTGGACAGCCCCAGCCCAGCCGACGGGGTTGAAGTGAACCCAGCCGGGGAACTGACCGGCCGCATCGTGCGCAACGACAAACTCATGGCCCAGCGGCTGCAGGCCACTGGTGCCGTGGAGCGGCCCGATCTACTGGGGCTGTCCCAGAGCTTAGCGAGCATGGGTATCGTCAGCGTTACCGATACCTCTGCCCATAACGATGCTGCCAGCGCCAAGGATTTTCAGCGCCTGTGCCAGCAGGGCACCTTGCTGCAGCGGGTGCAGATCATGGGCGTAGATGATCTGGAGACGGGATACCTCAAAGTGCTGTTGGACGAAGATCGTTTACCCCCGTTGGATGAACTGGTGCGCAGAATAACGGTAGCCCGAGGCAAGGGGCGTAATGTGGCTTTTCACTGTGTCACCCATTTGGAGCTGGTGTTTGCGTTGGCGGCGCTGGAACAGGCGCCACGACCTGAGCGTGGGTTTGATCGCATTGAACATGGCGCCGAGGTAACGGACGAATTGGCGCTGCGACTGGGTGATCTGGGACTGCCGGTGATTACCCAACCAGGATTTTTGCTCACCAAGGGAGATCAGTATCTGGATGACTTGCCTGCTCCTCGCCAACGCACCCTGTATCGTTTTGCCGGTTTGGTGGAACGTGGCGTTTGCGTGATCGCCAGCAGTGATGCGCCCTATGGTCCCGTTAACCCATGGCAGGTGATTGCGACTGCCGCGAATCGTCAGACCCGGTCCGGGCAAATTGTGACGCTAGAGGAGCGGGTAGAACCCGAAATTGCTCTGAGCGGCTACCTCAAGCCCAGTGATGCGCTAACCCAGGCCCAGTCGTTCGCCAGGCTGACCACCATCGAGATAGGCATGGTTGGAGATTTGTGTTTGCTGAGCGGGCAATGGCAGGACAATCGCCAACGCCCGGAGGGGATAACCATCAGAGCCACCTGGGTTGGTGGCTCCTTGGTTTACGACAGCCAACAAGCTGTCGACGTAGTGGTCTAGTCAGGCAGTCCCAGCACGCGCTTGGCGATGATGTTCTGCTGAACTTCGTTGGTGCCACCGTAAATGGTCACCGCACGGTCGCGCAGCCAGCCGCGAGTGGACTCCAATTCATCATCGGTGAATTCGTTGCTTTCCCAAACCAGGCCAGAGGTGCCGCGCAGTCGCGACTTAAGCTCTGAGCCAGACTTGGTCAAGGAAGAACCCACCATTTTGAAGATGGAGGTTGCGGCACCGGGTGCGCCACTGGAACGACTTTCTTGCACGACGCGAGCCGTGGTCAGAGACAGAGCGCGCTCGTTCATGACCTGCGCTAACACATCGCCGCGCAGTTCTGGGTCAGCAATACGACCTTGAGCGTCTTCGCCCAAATACTGCTTAGCGGTTTCGGCATAAACGTTGAGTTTGGGCTTTTCGCCTTCTTTCTTCTTCGGCTTGGCCCGAGTGGTGGCGTTACGCTCGTACTGCAGCAGTCGCTTACCGACATCCCAGCCTTGGTTGAGTTCGCCAATCAAATCCTCACGCTTGGCGATGGCGTTGTCGAAGAACGTCTCGCAGAACGGTGAGCTACCGGAGATCAGCTTAATGGGTTTGACGGTAACGCCGGGCTGATCCATGGACAGCACGACAAAGCTGATGCCCTGATGCTTGGGCGCATTCGGGTCAGTTCGCACCAAGGCGAACATCCAGTTGGCGTACTGGGCGCCACTGGTCCAGATTTTTTGGCCGTTGATGATGAACTGATCGCCTTCCAACACAGCCTTAGTTTGCAAACCAGCAAGGTCCGATCCCGCGCCGGGCTCGGAGTAACCTTGGCACCACTGGGCTTCACCGGTGATGATCTTAGGAATATGCCGCTGGCGTTGTTCTTCGGTACCCAGTTCCAAGATCGTGGGTCCAATCATGGCTAGGCCCATACCCGTGGCTGCAGGCAGGGCTTTGATGCGAGCCATTTCTTCCGCTAGCACTTTTTGATGTTCGGCATCTAAACCGCCACCGCCGTATTCGGTTGGCCAGGTCGGAGCGGTCCATCCTCGGGTTAGGGCACGATCCCGCCATTCAATGGCCGCATCGGTGCGATACAGCTCGTAGGCATCTTCAAAGTGGATAGCACCTAAGCGCATTTCTTTGGGGCAGTTGGTTTCTAGCCAATCCCGGGTTTCTTCGCGGAAAGTATCGAGTTCCATAATCTCTCTCATCGCTAATGGTCATTGGGTGCAGCGCCTAAGACGCCTAGCCCCAGGGGCTGTTGCGCCGCCTCAGGCTGGCTGGGTCAAAAAGCCCAGCAGCAAGCCGACTATTATGCGGGGTTGAGCGGGGGGTTCCCAGCGCTATTCGTGCTCGGTTTTCGCCGTTGGCGCTGCAAGTCTATGAAATGTCGAGAACCCCCCAGAGGCAGATAGAGGCAGCAGAGGGTTAGCGTGGTGTTTAGGCAAGCACATTGGCTCTGGACATGAAGGTCAATACAGAATTTTCTAAGCGCCTGATTTTAGAGGCGATATGCAAGGTTTCTGGCAGATACGTCGGCGGGTCTGACACCAGGTTGCGTATGCGCAAGCTGCAATCCAGATTGCGGCAAACGTGATTGCCGATACTGCGTCGGCCGTCAGACCCAGCCACATAGACGCTGAAGAGGGCAGTGCCGCGGCTGCGGTAGACGTGGTGGCACCAAGAACACATGCGAGTGCGCGGCCGGGTATTGTTGCTAGCAACGCGTCGCAGACGCAGGCTTCGAAGTTCACCAGACACCGGCATCACCACAAAGGCGGTGGCGCCGGAAGGGTGAACCCAGCCTAAATAGTCCAAGATTCCCCAATCGATGGGTTCCAGATCAGGTAGCGCCAGTTCGCTACCACTGAACTGGCGAAACACGCTTTTGATGTCGTTGGCGGTAAGAGCTTCCACAAAAACAGTCTAAGTGTTGGCTCTGCCGGGGTACAGGGCGATATATCCGTAGATCCAGCAGACAGCCCCACTCAGATCTTTTATCCTCGTGGTCCTTTTTATCGGAGACAAATCATGAGCGATCTGCCAGCCACCAGCCGTCAACTCCTATCTTGCGTCACATCGGGCGGCAAGCTACAGCTCACCATTGGCGAAACGCCCATTGCTGCGCCAGGGGATGCGGAAGTTGTGGTTCGAATTGAGGCTTCACCGATTAACCCATCTGACCTTGGCTTGCTGCTAGGCATGGCGGACGTGACCAATGCTCAGGTTGTCGGTGATCATCATGTAGAGGCTGATGTGCCAGAACACATCCTGCCCATGCTCAAGGCGCGGTTCGACGAGGCCATGCCAGTAGGCAACGAAGGCGCCGGCGTTGTGGTTGCCGCAGGTAGCAGCCCAGAAGCTCAAGCGTTGTTGGGAAAAACCGTCGGTGTATTGGGCGGTGCCATGTACAGCGAGTATCGAACCCTTCATACCAGCCAATGTTTGGTGATGCATGATGGTGTGAGTTCCCGCGAAAGTGCCTCCTGCTTTGTCAATCCGCTGACCGCGCTGGGCATGGTAGAAACCATGCGCAGAGAAGGTTTTTCTGCACTGATTCATACCGCCGCCGCCTCCAACCTGGGGCAGATGCTGCAAAAGATCTGCCTAGCCGATGGCGTTGATTTGGTGAACATCGTGCGCAAACCGGAACAGGCGCAATTGCTTCGAGACATAGGCGCCAAGCATGTGTGCGATTCCAGTCAGCCCACCTTCGCCGAAGATTTGAAGAATGCTGTGGTTGCTACCGGCGCTTATCTCGCGTTTGACGCAACTGGGGGTGGTGAGCTGGCGAACCAAATCCTAGTGGCCATGGAAGCCGCGGCCAACGAAACCGCTACGGAATACAGCCGCTACGGTTCGACTCAGGACAAGCAGGTGTATATCTACGGCGGTTTGGAACGACGGCCCACCACCTTAACTCGAAGCTATGGCATGCAGTGGGGTGTTGGTGGCTGGTTGTTGACGCCGTTTTTGCAGAAGATCGGTCGGGAACGGGCTGGGGAACTGCGTCAGCGAGTCGCCGACGAAATCCGCACCACCTTCGCCAGCAGCTATGCCGAGGAAATTTCGCTCAATCAGGCGTTAGAACTGGATGTGCTGAAAACCTACGCGCTGCAGGCGACGGGTAAGAAATACCTGATCAACCCCAGCCTATAGCAGGCACTGGCTGCAGGAGCCGCGCGGGTCTGGGTTACAGATCCGCGCAGGCTGCAAAGGCGATATCGTAACTTTTGCACCGAGCCTGATGGTCGTGGATCTGAGACACCACGATCAGTTCATCGGCCTGAGTGCGCTGCACAAATTCCGCTACTTGCTCACGCACCGAATCTACCGTTCCCACAGCGGACGCAGGGCTCACTTGTTGCAGCATGGCCTGGTCCGTGCTGGTGAGTTTGTTCTCAAAGTCAGGGTCTGGTTTGGGCAACGGACCGGGTTTGCCCTGTCGCAGATTCAAAAACGCCATCAATCCTGAGGATCGAAGCAGCGTAGCCTCCTCTTCGGTTTCCGCCGCGCAAATGTTGTAGCCCAGAATGACGTGGGGTTTTTCCAGTTGCTCCGAAGGTTGGAATTCCTGTCGATAGAGGCTGATGGCCCGCATCATCGCGTCTGGCGCGAAGTGGGAAGCAAAGGCAAAGGGCAGCCCTAGAATGGCCGCCAATTGGGCGCCAAACAAACTGGAACCAAGAATGTACAGCGGCACCTCAGAGCCAAAGCCGGGCACTGCGGTAACCCGTTGCTGTGGATGGCAGCTGTTGCTGAGATAGCCTTTTAACTCGATGACGTCCTGGGGGAATTGATTCGGATCGCTATGCAGGGTGCGACGCAGCGCATGGGCGGTAATGCCATCGGTGCCAGGTGCCCGGCCCAGACCCAGATCGATGCGCCCGGGATACAGGGCCTCTAGAGTGCCGAACTGTTCCGCCACCATCAGCGGCGAATGATTGGGCAGCATGATGCCTCCTGAGCCCACCCGAATAGAGGTAGTCCCTGCGGCAATATGGCTGATCACCACCGAGGTGGCCGCACTGGCGATGCCCTTCATGTTGTGGTGTTCCGCTACCCAATAGCGGTGATAGCCGGCTTTTTCGCAGTGTTGGGCTAATGCCCGAGAATTATTCAACGCCTGAGCGGCGTCGCCGCCCTCGCAGATCGGCGAAAGGTCTAATACGGACAGTGTCGGCATGGGTTCTCCCCCAAGAACAATTGCGCCATTTTGCCAAACTTTTCAAACGGATGCCCTTGGGAAGCATGGCTTGCTGGCGTAGATTGATCGCGGTCATCAACTCGCGGGAGCTGAGTCATGCAAAAAACACTACTCATTGCGCTGGTGCTTGCACTAGTCGCTTGTGCACGGCAGAGCGAAACACAAGACGCCCCATCGGCGCAGAATGCAGTTCCAGAAACCCCAGCAGAATTTCTCGCTCGCAGCGAGCAAGAGATGCTGGAGCTAGGCAAGGAGGTCGGCCTTGCCCACTGGCTGCGCGCCACCTACATCACGCCAGACACTGGTGAACTTGCTGCCCGGGCTAGCGAACGGTCCCTCGCCTTCGACAGCGCGTTGATCGCCCAGGCGAAAAAGCTCAAAGACACGCCAACAGATCCAGAGAGCGCCCGCGCCATTGGGTTAATTTTGCGCGGTTCCTCCATGCCCGCGCCCAATGACCCCAAGCTGCGCGCCGAGCTGGCCAAATTGTCCACAGACCTTGAAGGCCTGTATGGGGCCGGCAAAGCCTGTGATGCCGATGGCGAGAACTGCAAAACCCTGCCGGAATTGGAAAATGTCTTGGCAGCGTCTCGTGACTATGACGAGCAATTGGCAGCTTGGTTGGCCTGGCGGGAGGTTTCGCCCCCCATGCGACCCATGTACCAGCGCTTTGTGGAGCTGATGAATCTGGGGGCTCAAGAGCTGGGCTACGAGAATTTGGGGGAGCAGTGGAAAAGCGGCTATGACTTGAGCGTGCCGGAATTTGAAGCGGAAACGAATCGACTTTGGGCTCAGGTGGAACCCCTCTATGAGGCCTTGCATTGTCATGTCAGAGATTCCCTAAGCCAGCACTATGGCGAGGCTCTGGTGCCCCGAGAGGGCCCCATTCCTGCTCACTTGTTGGGCAACATGTGGGCTCAGAGTTGGTCGAATCTTTACGATCTGCTGGAGCCTTATCCCGGGGTGGCGCCACTGAATGTCACCGCGGCGCTGCAAGAACAAAATTACGATGCGGTGCGCATGACAGAGACCGCTGAGGATTTTTTCACGTCCTTGGGGCTGCCTGAACTACCGGACAGCTTTTGGCAGAACTCCATGCTCGAGGCGCCAACGGATCACGACGCGGTTTGTCATGCCAGTGCTTGGGATTTGGATAACGGTAATGATCCGCGGATCAAGCAGTGCGTGGAACCCAACGAAGATCAGTTGGTGACCCTGCACCATGAGCTGGGTCATATCTATTACTACCTCATGTACAAAGAGCTTCGGCCATTGTTCAAGGGTGGTGCCCATGACGGATTCCATGAAGCCATTGGCGACACCATGGTGTTGTCCATGACGCCAGGCTATTTGCAGCGCAAGGGTCTGGTCGATCGAGTTGGCGTCAGTGAGCAAGCGGTGATCAACCAACAGATGAAGTTGGCGCTGGATAAAATTGCTTTCTTGCCCTTTGGTAAGTTGATTGATGAATGGCGATGGCAGGTGTTTGCCGGCGAGATACCGCCGGATCAGTACAATCGTGGCTGGTGGACCCTGCGCCAAAGCTATCAGGGTATTGTGCCGCCGGTGGCGCGTTCAGAAGACGACTTTGATCCCGGTGCCAAGTACCACATTCCCGGCAATACGCCTTATACGCGGTACTTTTTATCCCACGTCATGCAGTTTCAGTTTCACCGGGCGCTGTGCGACGCCATGGACTATCAAGGACCCCTTCACGAATGCTCGATTTACGACAGCAAAGAGGCGGGGGCCAAGCTGGGGGCGGTTTTGGCGCTGGGAGCCAGTAAACCCTGGCCGGATGCGATGCAGGCTCTCACTGGTCAGCGAAGTATGGATGCAGCGGCTCTGATCGATTATTTCCAGCCGCTGATGGCTTGGTTGCAAAAGCAAAATGCCTCTCGGCAGTGCGGTTGGTAAGGTCACTAAAGTTGCTGGTGTCGCTAGGAAGCTAAACAGCTAAAGAGCTAAAGAGCTAAAGAGCTAAACAGCTAAAGAGAAACGTCAGCGAGGTCTGGTTCCCTAGCGGGTCCAGCGCACGGGAATCATGTCTTCAAGCAGGCCGTTAATGCTAAACGCGCTGATGCCTTTTTCTGCGCCCACGGATGAAGCGAACTTGGAGTCCGTGTTGGAGCGCACATAGACCTGAGAGGCCGGGTATTTTTGTTTCAGCCACAGGGCGGTACGAATGTTATCCCGGCCGCTGCCGGTACCCAGGATGAACACCGTGTTTTCGCTCTCCAGATTGACCTTGGACGCTACCCGCCGCCAGACATCTGGATTAGAAATGTCGCCACGCAGCACCGAGCGTTCGTAGTTGGACTGCAGCTGTTGCTGTTCTTCCACGACCAACATGCGGCGTTCTGCGTCCTGGTCCACGATCACCACATGCTCCAGTTCTTGGGCCTGGGTTTGTCTTAATTGCTCGACCACGGACTGACCAAACCGACCAAAGCCAGCGATGACCACGGTGTCCAGTCCGCCGGTGCGTTCAAAGTGTTTGTGCAGGCTGCGCCGAACGAACGCCATACCCGCCATGTTGTAGCGGTTAAAGATGATGCAGTGTCGGCCCAAGGAGGTTTGCAGCAAGGTGCGCATGAAGCGCAGGTTGTGACAGTGCACGATCAACCGGAATTTGAGATTGGGCGCGGTTTCCAGAACTCGGGTGGCGGCCTCGAAAGCTTGAAAGTCGTTTCTGCCAAGCAGCAAGACCCGCTTAGCTCGTTTGAGCTTGAGCTGATTGCGCAAAAAGCCCAGGGTCAAATCTCCAACCACGGTAACCGCACCGTATTTTTGCTGCAGTTCTTGCTGGCGAATGGATTCAAATTCTGTGTCCACCACCACAACCGGACACTTGCGGTTTTTTCGCCGCAGTAAGCGCAAATAGCTGATCGTGAGTTCGCCAGAACCGAAGATCACGATGTGGTCATTGAGGTTGCGCAGCAGCCATTGCTGAGGATTGAGCATGCGCAGCACGGCTTCCACCACAGCCGAGGCAGTGAGTAGCGGCGCCCCGAAAAAAGCGGTCCATAGCAAAGACTGGGCCCACATAGGCCCGCCCATGGGTACGCCAAGATCCAGGCCGCCAACCACGAACAAACCCAAAATGTAGTAAAGGCGCTCCAGCATGGGAGCTTCAGTGACCCCAGGTCGCTCGGTGAGCGCCACGCCGTTGGCGAATGCCACCAGACCCAGCAAGAAAATCAGCGCAACGGCGGCCCAGCGCCAGCCCAACAGATTGTCAGTAATGCCTTCGAAGCGACGCTCCTGTTCTGGGCTGCTTTGTGATGAATCCTCGGTCTTGGCCACCGGCCTGGGTCCTTGAGTTGGCGTGGGCTAAGGCATGCAGATGCTCCCAGTCCACGTGAGCAGACGTCCTTGGCTGAGGAACGATTAGCCGTTCTACCTAACGCTGCAATTGCTACTATTGAGCGATTGTAATCTCGGGAGGAGCAGATGTCAGAGTTTTCAACCATCCTTTATCAAGTTGCGGATAACGTAGCGCGCATTACCCTCAATCGGGTGGATGTGCGCAATGCTCAAGACAAAGCCATGCTGTATGAAATCAACAGCGCCTTCGATCTGGCGGCTCAGGACGATGAGGTAAAGGTCATTGTCCTAGATGCCAATGGCCCCCATTTCTCCTCAGGCCATGATCTTGCGGATCAAACCACCATGGCGGAAGTGAGCCCGGTGACCAATTGGGGCGGATTCGACAAACCTGGCGCCGAAGGCTATCAGGCTCAGGAAGAAGAGATTTATCTGGGGCTGTGCTGGCGCTGGCGCAATTTGCCTAAGCCCACCATTGCTCAAGTCCATGGCAAGACCATTGCTGGTGGGCTGATGCTGATTTGGGTTTGCGATCTCATCATCGCCTCGGAGGAAGCCACGTTCTCGGATCCCGTAGTCGCCTTCGGCGTCAATGGCGTCGAGTACTTCGCCCACCCCTGGGAGATGGGTCCACGCAAGGCTAAGGAGCTGTTGTTCACCGGCGACAAGATCACCGCCGCGGAAGCTAAGGACCTGGGCATGGTGAATCATGTGGTGCCAAAGGCAGAGCTGCGGGAGTTCACGGACACTATGGCGGCTCGCATCGCCAGCCGTCCCAGCATGGGTTTGAGGTTAGCGAAGCAGAGCGTGAATCAGGCCCAGGATGCGCAAGGGTTTTGGACCGCCTTGCAGGGGGCGATGTCGCTGCAACAATTGGGTCATGCGAACAATCAAATCGTTCACGGTCGATTGGTCGATCCTGCGGGCGCTCAAGTCATCCGCGACGACGCCAAGCGTTAACGAGCCTAATGCTGAGTGGCCCAGCGTTAACTGGTCCACTTCTGACGAGAAAGGTGCCCGGGGTGGAGGTCTGCCACCCCGGAAGGGCGCTGGTTAGCGTCCGGTGAAGTTGGGTTTGCGCTTTTCTAAAAAGGCCTTCAGACCTTCTTCGAAGTCCTCGCTGGCAAACATGCCGGCCAGGTGAACCATCAGGTGGTCTACCGCGGTGTCGTACGATTCCTCTAGCCCCATACGCATCATGCGCTTGGTGGTCTGTACGGCAATTGGGGCGTTTTCAGCAACTTCCTGGGCCCATTCCATGGCGGTGGGCAGCAGTTCGTCGTGGGGCACCACCGCATTCACCAAGCCCAGTTCTAGGCACTCGTCGGCCAATACGGTGCGGCCGCGGTAGTACAGTTCAGCAGACTTCGCCCAGCCCACCAATCGGGGGAGCAACCAAGTACCGCCGCTTTCGGGCACCACATTGCGTCTGGCCGTGATCGCCGCCATCTTGCCGTGTTCGGACATGATGCGCATATCGCAAAGCAGGGTCAGATCCATGCCGTAACCTGCTGCGGCGCCATTCACCGCGCAGATGATGGGGGTGTCGCAATGCCACATCACGTTGATGGGAGCATCCCGTAGATCGAAGAGCTTGCGTGGTGGACGATTGTGTTCGCCATTGGCGCTGGCTTCTTGCTCGCCTTCGCGGCGGCTGTTGGTGTCAATCAAATCCAGCCCGGCGCAAAAGCCTTTGCCCTCGCCGGTGAGGACGATGCAGCGTATTTCTGGATCTTTGTCCGCTGCCACGACTTTCGCCGACAGTTCATCAAGCATGTCGCGACTGATGGCATTGAGTCGGTCGGGCCTGTTGAGCTTAATCAACAGCACGCGATCGTGCAGTTCTAGGATCAATTCTTCGGTTCTGGATTGGGTAATGCTCATTTTTTCTCCCCATCTAATCGAGTTGAGCGGCCTTCGGACAGGCATGCACCTTGTCCCGATCGGTGCCTTGGGGTCAAGTCAGGGAGGAGGGTGGTTTTCGCCTTAACGCTCCCGTCTATCAATTTTGACCAAATTGTCGCAAAATGCAGGGCTGCGTCAGTCCTGAAGTTTCTCGCCATCTGCTGCTGCGATCGCGTTTCTGATTTGAGAGGTTTAAGTTGTTTTTATTCCCTGTGCCCTCGTTTTTGGCGCGGCTTAGTGCCGCCGGGTCGATTCTCCTTTGCGCACTTGTTCTCAGTATCCCGGTACATGCAGCTCCCTATTCAGATGCGACAAATGCCGGCCAAGCCAGTTCTGGCGTAGTCCTAGGCAGCTTCGGCCAACTCGCGAATGCCGAATCTCGGGCGCAGATGTTGCGCAACGACTTACAGGCCAGCGACGTGGTTTTGCAGGTGCTGCCCGGGCGTAGTGGGGGCAGGGCCGTGTATCGAGTGGTTGCTCAATCCACTAGGATGACCAGCCGCGGCCTGTTGCAGCAGCTGCGTCGTTCGGGTTTTGCCGATGCCTGGCACATCACCGACCCCGCTCTGAATACCGGTATTTATCGAGGCCCCGCCCCGGCCCAAAGTGTGGTGAAGCTGAACCCGACCCCTCAGCGAACCCAACCAACACCCAGACCAGTCGCTCAGCAGCCTGCGGCCCCAGTGGTTGCTCGTGATGAGCAAGCTGCCATCCCGCTAGCGGACTTTGTGGGTCCCGGACCCCAGCGGGTTTTTGATACCGAGGCAGGGGTAGACCTGCACGAAGTGAAAATTCAGACCCTAGATCACGAAGCCGCACAGATCACCATTGATGGTCGTATTGATGAGGCGGTTTGGCGCACGATTCCGTATTACGACAACATGCGCGTATCGATCCCAGATTTGGGCACCGAAGCCGAGTACGCCACTCGCATGCGCATGTTCGCCACAGAGAAAGGCTTTTACATCAGCGCGGATATGGACCAGCCCGCGGATACGCTGGTGGTGCGTTCGACCCGCAGAGATGACTGGGTGGATCGAGATTTGTTCGGCGTCACCATCGATGCCACCGGAGAAGGCAAGCTGGGATATTGGGCCTACGTGGCGTTGAGCAATGACCTCAATGACGGCAAGGTGCTGCCCGAGCGGCGCTTCCAGCGTGACTGGGACGGACACTGGATCGCCAAAGCCGTGCGCACGGAAAACGGCTGGAGCGCAGAGATGTTTTTGCCCTGGTCCATGATGGACATGCCGGCGCGGGAAGGTTTGCGCAACATGGGTTTTGTGGCCAGTCGTTTGGTGTCCCATCGCAACCAGCGCTATCAGTGGCCGGGTTATGGGGTAACGACCAAGCGCTACGTGTCTGCCTTTAACCGCCTGCAGATGGAAAACGTGGACCCGGTACCGCAAAAATCCATTATCCCCTTTATCTCCGCAACTCAGGATCAGGTCTACAGCGATACCGACGTGCGCGTTGGCGCAGACTTCACCTGGAAGCCCACGCCGCTGGCGCAGATTTCCGGTTCCATTAACCCAGATTTTGGTGCGGTTGAGTCTGATGACGTGGTGCTCAACCTCACTGCCAGTGAAACCTTTTTCCCGGAAAAACGGCTGTTTTTCTTAGAGGGCAGCGAAGTGTTCAACGTCATGCCCCGGGACGACTTCAGTTCCATCAGCCGCATCGCGCTGAACGACGACTTCTCAACCACCTCCCGTCGCGTGTACCTGCAGGAACATGTGCCGCTGCCGGTATCACTGCTGAATACTCGCCGTATCGGCGGTACCGCCAGCCAAATGCAGGTGCCTGATGATGTAACCGTTGAACGCGGCCAGCGGGATGTGCCAACGGATCTGATCGGCGCAGCCAAGTTGACTGGCAGCACGGACAGCGTTCGTTATGGCCTGCTGGCGGCGTTTGAAGACGACGTGGAATGGCGTGCTCAAGATGCCAGTAATCAAGACGTAACGCTCACCGGTGAAGGACGGGATTTTGCCATTGCGCGTGTGCTCTACACCGGATTGGACAGCACCTCTTGGGGCTACATGGGAACCTATATGAGCGGCGGCATTTACGATGCCAGTGTTCACAGTCTTGACGGCCACCTTACCGCCGGTGAAGGCAAACTCAACGCAGACGCCCAGATCATCATGAGTGACCGGGACGGTGTGACGGGTTACGGCGGCATGATCGACGCGCTCTATGCAGCAACGCCAAACCTGCGCCACAAGTTTGAGCTCGACGTCATGGATGAGGACATCGACTTTAACGATTTGGGTTTTTTGCGTCGTAACGACTATGTTTTGGGGCGCTATGTGCTGTTGTTCAATAAGCAAAACATCAGCAAACAGCTAACGAATTTCCGTACAACCTTGGTGTTGAAACACCAGCAGAACTTAAGCGAAAACCAAACCACTGATAGCGCTATTTTGTGGCGCTCGTCGGTAGTGCTGCCGGGTCGCAACACCCTGCGGGCAGGCATTGGTTATTTCCCCAAGCGCTATGAGGACATCGATAGCCGTGGTAACGGTGCTTACAAGGTTGATGGCGGCGGTTGGTTTGAGACCTTGTTGTCCACGGATGCCGGCAAAAAAGCCAGCTATACCTTTGGTATTGGTGGCGCTCAGGAGCATTTGGGAGATTGGTCCTATAACGCTTCGGTGGGCGTGACCTACATCCCCGTTGATCAAATTCGTATGTCGTTGGATCTTCGATACAAGGATCGCAACGGCTGGCTGGTACATCAGGGCGGCCGGAATTTCGGCGCCTTTGACGCCGATGAGTGGCAACCGTCATTGGACATCAACTGGTTCATCGCGCCGGGCCATCAGCTGCGCTGGAACCTGCAGTGGGCTGGGGTGCGAGCTACAGATAAAGGCTTTTATGCGGTGCCCGCCGGTGACGGATCGCTGGTTACGGCTGCCCGGGAGCAAGAAAACTACGACTTCAATATTACGCGCCTAACGACACAGCTACGCTATCGTTGGGCCATTGCGCCGCTGACGGATTTCTATTTGGTCTACAACCGAGGCAACTCGCTGCGGCCTACCGATGAATACGATGTATTGGATCTGTTCGACGAGAGCTTTACGGATCCAGTGATCGATAGTTTCGTTGCGAAGCTGCGTTATCGATTCGGCAACTAGGGGTTTTATTCTGGCTTATTGAGAGGGGAAGCCAATGATAAGAACTATGGCATCGGTGCTGTTGGCAGCACTGCTGTGCGCCAGCACCGCGTCGGCTGGCGAAATTCGCCAAAGCTCGCCGCAGCGTCACGGTTTTTCTGAGGCGGGTCTGGACAGACTCACCAACTTTATGGAGGCCCGGGTAGCAGAGGGAGCCATGGTCGGCGGCATGGGGCTGATTGCTCGTGATGGCAAGATTGTCTACCAGCAAACTTACGGAATGGCTGACCGGGAAGCAGGCCGGGCCATGAACGAAGACGCGATCTTCCGGATTTACTCCATGACCAAACCGATTACCGGTGTGGCGCTGATGATGCTCTTCGAAGAGGGTAAATTTAAGCTCAACGACCCGGTAGCAAAGTACCTTCCTGAGTTGGCCGATTTGGAGGTGGCACTGTCCACAGCAGACACGAGCTCGGTTTCGGACGGCATCATCACGCGCAATCAGGGTCAGGTGGACGAGTCGGTGCTGGGCCAAACTCGCCCGGCTGCGCGCCAGCCCACCATTCGTGACCTGCTCATGCACACGGCTGGATTCACCTACGGTGTTTTTGGACGCACGGAAGTGGATCAACAGTATGCGGAGCTATGGGCGAAAGGAGACTTAAGCTTGCAGCAGTTCGTGGCTGAACTGGGCAAAATACCGCTTCAATACGAACCGGGAATCCGATGGCACTACAGCGTTGCCGTGGATGTGCAGGGGCGACTGGTTGAAGTTCTGTCTGGAATGAAATTCAGCGAGTTCCTGCAGCAACGAATCTTTGCCCCCTTGGACATGAGGGACACTTTTTTTACGGTGCCCCAGGACAAGTTGCCTCGGTTAGCACAGCTCTACAAGCCGCAAGGCATCGTGGGCACGGATTTTCTGGCGCCGGTAACGGGCAAGGGGCTGGAAGTCGCCGATGCGGAAACCAGTGCCGGCTTTGTGCAGCCCAGACAGTTTGAAAGTGGCGGGGCAGGACTGCTTTCAACCACCCGTGACTATCTGCGCTTCTCGCAAATGCTGCTGAACGGCGGCGAGCTGGACGGGGTGCGCTTGCTGTCGCCGAAGACTGTGGAGTTTATGACCTCCGATCACATCGGCAATATGGTTGGGCCCTATGGCCGGCCCGGATACGGCTTCGGTTTGGGTTTTGGCGTTACCACGGATCCGGCAGCGGCAGGCACCATTGGGTCTGCTGGAGAGTACAGTTGGGGCGGTGCCGCGGGCACGCGTTTTTGGGTGGATCCGGCGGAAAATCTGATCGGTATTTTTATGACCCAGACCGTTCCTAACCGAACTCGCTTTGCGGATCAGTTCAAAGCGCTGACCTATGGCGCGATGACCGAAAGCAAGACCCAAAGCAATACGGTAGATCGGCGCTAAAGACGCCCGGCCCGTACGGGTCGCCGACGCCAAACTCCTTGGTAGAAAGCTCCGGGGTAAAAAGCTCCAAGCCAAAAAAGACGCTTCGTGAAAGACCTAACTAGCTCCGGATTTACTGGAGCTAGCGAGTGTGCCCATAGTCTCTGCGGATAAAGTCGGCGCCGCGCTCTGCAATCATGACCGTAGGCGCGTTGGTGTTGCCCGATGTGATGGTGGGCATGATGGAGGCGTCGATGACGCGCAGTCCCTGAATACCATGCACCCGTAACTCATCATCAACCACCGCGGTTTCATCGTGCTTGGGCCCCATTTTGCAGGTGCCCACCGGATGAAAAATCGTGGTGCCCAAATCCCCCGCAGCCTGCTGTAACTCTTCGTCAGTCTGTATTTCAGGGCCGGGCTTGAGCTCTACCGGCTGATAAGGAGCCAGCGCCGAGGCTGACATGATTTGGCGGGTAAAGCGCAGTCCTGCCACAGCCACATCCAGATCTTCTTGAGTGCTCAAGTAGTTGGGTGCAATGGCGGGAGCGTCCCCGGGGTTGGCAGATTTCAAGGTCACGCTGCCGCGGCTGGATGGCCGCAGATTACATACCGACGGGGTGATGGCATTGTATTTGTGTAGAGGCGAGCCGAATTTGTCCAAGGACAGCGGCTGCACATGCCACTCGATATTGGCGGACGGCTGGGATGGGTCGCTCTTGGCAAAGGCTCCCAATTGGGACGGCGGCATGGTTAATGGCCCGGTCTTTTTCAGGAAATACTCTAGGCCCATCATGGCCATACCCCAGGGCGTGCGGGCGCGCTGATTGAGGGTGACGGTATTGTTCACCTGATAGATGGTTCGTATTTGCAGATGGTCCTGCAGATTCTGTCCCACCCCCGCCAGTTCATGCTGCACTGGGATGTCATGGGTTTGCAGGTGTGCAGCGCCGCCGATTCCAGAAAGCTGCAGCAGTTGCGGCGAGGCGATGGCGCCTGCCGCCAACAAAACTTCGTTTCTGGCGGTGATGGTGGTCTTCTGCCCCTTATGCAACAGGTGCACGCCGGTTGCGCGCAGGCCGTTAGGTTCCTTAGCCAGAGCCAGGGATTCAACGGTGGCTTCAGTAAGCACCGTAAGATTGGGTCGATGGGCAATATCATCTAAAAACGCCCGGGCGGCGCTCCAGCGTTTGCCCGTGCGTTGATTCATCTGAAAGTAGGCGTTACCAAAGTTGTCACCGCGATTGAATTCATCAATCTTGGGAATGCCGCATTCTTCGGCGGCGTCACGCCAAACGTCCAGGATCTCCCAATTGACGCGGCGTTCCTCGACCCGCAGCTCTCCGCCGCTGCCGTGAAAGTCATCGGCGCCGTGCTGATAATCCTCAGAGCGACGAAACACTGGCAGCACGTCGCTCCAGCTCCAGCCACGATTGCCCAAGCTCGCCCAATGGTCGTAGTCGGACTTTTGGCCGCGCATGTAGATCATGGCGTTGATGGATGAGCAGCCTCCCAGTACTTTGCCCCGGGCATAGCCTATGCTGCGTCCGTTCAGACCCGGTTCTGGCTCTGTTTCAAAGCACCAGTCCGTGCGTGGGTTGCCGATGGTGTACAGATAACCAACGGGTATGTCGATCCAGAAGTAGTTATCTTTTTTGCCCGCTTCAAGCAGCAGTACGGTTTTGCTCGGGTCCTTGGAAAGCCGATTGGCCAAGACACAGCCCGCGGTGCCAGCGCCGACAACGATGTAGTCATATTCTTGCATGAGAGACCTTATTCCTCGCCTGAACCAGGCGCTGGCTGTTAGGCAGGCTTAGTCTGGAGGTTCAGCGACCTAATGGCCTGATAGCGCTCCGGCGGTGGGATGTTGAGCTTGGCTCGCACGTCGCCAATGGGTTGGCTCAGCAACTGTTCCCAGTCTTGAGCTGGCAACCACTGGGCTCTCTTGCCGTCACGATAGGCGCGGTAAGCGGCCTTAGGCACCGCCCACCCCAGACGTTTACTCAGCTGAAAGATCCCCACCAAACAAATAAAGGCGATGCCTCGATTCGGACTTTGCGCGGTGGTAAACGCCAACAGGCATACCTCGCCCAGCTCGTCCCGCCCGTAGGCGGTTAGGGTATGCCACAGGTCATGCATATCTCGCTGACGATTAGCGAACAGCAGTCGGTCGGCATCGAGGTTTCGCGATGCCCGCATGTCTTCGCTGGGCTCAACTAGGCCTTCGGCGCTGATGTTTTCAGAGGTAACGAAATGCAGATAGTTAGCTGCCAAAGAATGTTTGGGCAGGTTTGCCAGAGATTCTCGATCGCGCAACGTGTCCAGTAAGGAGCGCCGTTCAGACAGGATAGTTTGCCCGGTCTTGGTGGCCCGAAAGCGTTGAAAACCTTTTTCCAACGAGTTGCCGGATAGGGCATCAATAATGGTAAACACTTCGCCTGTGGCTTCAGGATTGCCGATCAGGCGTTTGATCGCGCCGAATGCTTTGCGCCATTCAATAGGGCGGCGAGAAGTCCCCGGTTGGGGTTCTGTGCTGTTGGATTGGGTTGTCATGTCGTTGGACCAGATTGGGACGGCGGAAATCCTATTGCCTTGGTGCGGGCATCGCAAGCACGGTGGCTGAGACACAGAGTATCTTTGTGACAGCGTCGGTTTTCACCGCCACAGCGGTAGACCTAACCTGTGCCGGATATCAGGCCGAGCGCCAGGTTAAGCCCCAAGAAACGTGATCTTGACCCTGCCGGGATCAGTTCTTCGCGGGCCAGTACTGGTCTTTGAGCAGGCGCTTATACAGTTTGCCGGTCGGCAGGCGCGGTAGGGCGTCGGTGAAGTCAACGGATCGGGGTACTTTGTAACCTGCTAGGTGGGTTTTGGCGTAAGCCATGATTTCCCCAGCCAATGCATCCGACGGTTCCTGGCCCGGGGCGAGCTCCACCACCGCTTTTACCTCTTCGCCGAAATCCGCATTGGGCACACCGAACACCGCTACGTCCTGAATGGCGTCATGCAGAACCAAGGCATCCTCAATTTCTTGGGGGTAAATGTTCACCCCGCCGGAAATGATCATGTAGGCCTTGCGGTCGGTCAGATACAAATAGCCTTCTTCATCCACATAACCAACGTCGCCCAAGGAGGTCCAGTTATCGTGAATCGGATGGGTGGCGGATTGGGTTTTCTCCGGGGCATTGTGGTATTCGAAGCTGCGCTGGGGTTGCTCGAAATACACCATGCCCTCTTCCCCAGTTGGTACGTCGGCACCGCTTTCATCGCAAATGTGCAGAATGCTGGTGGCTGCACGCCCGACCGATCCAGGGTGAGTTAGCCATTCTTGGGGGCTAATAACGGTGGTGCCATTGCGTTCGGTACCTGCGTAGTACTCCCACAGAATGGGTCCCCACCAATCCATCATCTGATGTTTGATTTCCTTGGGGCAGGGCGCGGCGGCATGAATCGCGCAGCGATGACTGCTCAGGTCATAGCGTTGCCTGATCTCGTCGTCCAGCTTCAACATGCGGATAAACATTGTAGGTACCCACTGACTGTGAGTGACCGAGTATTGCTCGATATGACTCAAGGATTGTTCAGGGTCAAAGCCTCGCATCATCACAACGGTGCCGCCTAGGGCTTGGGTGCGAGTACAAAAACCGAAGGGCGCCGCATGGTAGAGGGGGGCAGGAGACAGATAGATGGTATCTGCATCAAGGCCATAGGGGTTGTTGACCTCCACTCCGGGCAAACCTGCACTGATGTGATCGCCGGAGAGTGGTCGCTTAATGCCCTTGGGATTTCCCGTGGTACCAGAGCTGTAGAGCATGGTGTCGCCGGCACGTTCGTCTTCGATAGGCGCGGTTGTCTGATTCGCCAGCGCCTCTTCGGCACTGGTAAAGCCAGGGATTTCGCCGCCAACGCTGAGTCTGTGCAGGCAGTTGGGGATCAAATCGGGTAGCGCCTGACTTTGGGCGAGTTCCGCCGACGCGAACAGCACCGAACTGGTGGAATCTTCCACAATGTAGGCCGCTTCTTCTGGTGTTAGATAGCGATTGATGCAGGTCAGATACATGCCCGAGCGCAGCACGCCCCAAGCCAGTGAGAAGTACTCAAGATTGTTCTCCATCAAGATGGATACATGATTACCCACGCCCAAGCCCAGCTGGGCCAGCAACTGCGCCACTTGGTTTGAGCGCTGGTCTAGCTCAAGCCAACTGACCTGGGTGCCGCTGGCGGCATCAATGATTGCGGGAGTGTTGGGTTTTACCTGGGCCCAATGTCCTGGATACATATCGTTCCTCTTTTGTCATCCAGGGCCGGATGGCCCTGGGTATCAGTCACCGCCAGCCGCTAGCTGTTTGCTTGGGCCAAACGCTCGTTCATGGATTCGGTGTCCAGCAAATCTCCACGGGCGGTTCTAGCGCCAAGGAAATAGTGCGCTCCGGCCCATAAGTTGATTAGAACCGCGACGCACAGGGCGTAGCGAATCGATTCAATGCCGTAAGTCGGGTTCAACACATCGCTGAGGATGCCAACGAAATAGGGGCCCAGGCCCATACCAATCAGGTTGAGCACAAACAACAAAATAGCCGACGCTACCGCTCGCATGCGTAACGACACCAGGGCCTGGGTCATGGCAAACGAGGGTCCCAAGTAGGCGCTGCCCAAGATGGCGACGATGCACAGGCTAGCAATGGCCGCGGTGGTGCCGTCATACAGATAGGCGACCAGTTGGAAAGGCACCATCGCGGCTGTGGCGATGCCAGGTACCCAGAAGTACCAGCGCTTGTCGCCAGTGCGATCCGATAGTTTGTCGCTGATGTAGCCACCGGCAAAGGTGCCGATAGCGCCCACACCGGCAACCACGGCCAAGGCCGCCCCTAAATCTGTCGAGGACATGTTGTGGATGCGGGTGAAAAACGGCGCGTTCCATGTACCGGCGCCATAGCTGACAAACGCATGTAAGCCCGCGGCCAAGGACATGTGCCGAAACGAAATTTTGGCCCAAAGAAACTTGAGTACTTCCCCAACCGCAGGAGCCTCAACTTTGGGCGCGGCGGTAGTTGCGCCGTTTGCGGCGATTTTGCCATCGGACATACCTCGGGGCGGCTCCCGCAAGGTCAGTGCGATGACCAGGGCCACAAAAATGCCTGGCAGGCCGACCAAAAAGAAGGTGTTACGCCAGCCAATGGTATCTGCACCCCAACCTCCAACGTAGCTACCAATCATGGTGCCAAAAGGAATGCCCAAGGCATAAATGGACAGCGCCGTGGCGCGTTTTTCAATCGGGAAGTAGTCCGAGATCAGCGAGTGACTGGGTGGGCTGGCGCCTGCTTCACCCACCCCGACCCCGATGCGCGCCATCAGCAGCATCCAGAAGTTTGTTGCCAGGCCGCACAGGGCAGTCATGGCGCTCCAGATCACCATGGATACCGCGAGAATTTTTACCCGGCTGCGTCTGTCGGCGAGAGCGGCAATGGGAATGCCCAAAAAGGTGTAGAACAGGGCGAAGGCTAAGCCACCCAACAGTCCCAACTGACTGTCGCTGAGGGAGAGTTCTAATTTGATCGGCTCGAGTAACAGAGAAAGGATAGAGCGATCGACAAAGTTGACGATGTAACCAACGAACAGAATGCCTAGGGCGTAATTGCGATACGCCGGGCTGAATTGATTTTGTTGCGACATGTGCTCCCCTAAATGCTGCCCACTAGTACTGAATGCCGCTGGTTATGGAGCCATGAAGCCAGACCACTGCTGGGTCATTACATCTGGCGTGCGGATCAGTCCCCTCCTCGGACCGCTTGATACTGACATTATTTTCGGCGCAAAAGTAGGGGGTTAATTGACCGTGTTGCGGTAATGGAGAGGGCTCTCTTCAGCCCTATTGCAAGCGTCTTAGCCGCGGACTCGACGCCTGAGTCGATCCAGGCGTTCTTTCCAATATTGAAATTCTTTGCGGTCTCCGCCCCGGTCCGGGTGCAGTTGTTGACACATGCGTCGGGCCTCAATGATCTCTTCCATGGGCAGCACTAAATCGAGGCCTAGCGCTTTGATTTCGGCGGGGCTTAGGGTTTTGACCGGGCTGGCGGATTCCGGTGGGCGATAGAACCCGCCCCAACTACTTTGGGATTTGCTGCCGTAAGATACGGGCCCTGACAAGCCGAGCTTCCAGGGGTGGTTCTTCGCGGGTTTGCGGGACTTGCCGCCACCGGATTTGCTGTTTGTCATGCAGGCAGTCTAATCTGGCCCAGCTTAGGCTCAAGCAGTTTTTCCCCAGGCTTGGGTCGACTGATCAGCGTGCGAGACAAATTTATGACCATTGCTTCCAACGGCTCGGCAACTCTCTCCCTAGCAGGCACAAAGCCCGCTTCTCCCTTGGGTTATTACAGCTGGACCTTTGGACAAGCCGCCCGTGACCCGCTGTACATTCTAGTGGTGATTTACATCTTCTTTCCCTACTTCTCCAACGTCGTGGTTGGTGATCCCGTGCGTGGCCAGGCCTTGGTGGGATACGTCAACACAGCGGCTGGTGTAATCATGGCGCTGACGGTGCCGTTTTTAGGCGCCATCGCGGACAAAGTGGGGCGGCTAAAGCCCTGGCTGGCCGTGGCTGTATCTGTGGTGGCGCTCTGCGCCTTTTTGCTGTGGTGGGTAACCCCGAATGCTCTGGACCAGGGGATGGGTCTGATGCCCATTCTTGGCATGCTCATCGCCATGAACATCGCCTTTGCTTATGCCGAGGTCTTTCATAACGCGATGCTGCCTCGGGTAGCCCCAGCAGATAAGGCGGGATTAATTTCTGGCATGGCATTTGCGCTTGGCAATCTGGGCGGTTTGTCGCTCATGCTGTTGGTGCTCTTGGTTTTTGCTCTGCCGGGAACCGTGTCCTTAAGCTGGGTCGCGGATGCCCCTTGGTTTGGGGTAGTTCAAAGTGCACATGAACACGACCGTCTGGTCGGGCCGCTGTCTGCGGTGTGGCTGTTGGTTTTTACTCTGCCGGTCTTGCTCTTTACTCCGGACGGTGCGCGTTCCTCGCTGTCTTGGCGCCAGGCAGCACGAGCGGGCGTTGGTGAAGTCTGGGAAACCGTCCGTAACCTGCGTCATTACACCAACGTGGCGCGCTACCTGTTAGCTCGCATGTTTTTTAACGACGGTATGGTGGGGGTGCTGATCTTTGGCGGCATCTATGCCTCCGGTGTCTTTGGCTGGGGCTCCTCAGAGCTGTTGATTTTTGGTTTGTGCACCAGCACCACAGCCATGCTGGGGGCCTACGCAGGGGGTACCCTCGACGATTTGCTGGGCTCCAAGCGCACGCTGATGATTGCGGTATCTGCCACCGCGGTGATTTTTCTGGTCATGCTGTCTATTACGCCGGGACAGATTCTCTTTGTGGTCGCGCTCTCCAAGGACGCTGTGTGGTCCCTGCCGTTTTTCAACACGCCCGCAGAAATTTGTTACTTCCTTGCCAACCAGGTTTTCGCCGTCTTTTTCGTAACCGGACTGTCTGCTTCGCGCACCTTAATGGCACGCATCTCGCCGCCGTCCATGACCGCGCAGTTTTTTGCCCTGTACGGTCTGAGCGGCTCGGTTACCGCATTTCTTGCACCGTTAATGGTGGCGACAGTGACGGATTTTTTTGCTTCCGCGCGGCTGGGTATGGGTGCGTTGATCGTACTGATTCTGCTTGGGGTGATGCTGTTGGCCGGTGTCACTCAAGAGCAGGCCTCGGAGTTCTCGGGACAAGGCAAATCCTGAGTGCGCAGTCCTCTGATTTAGGCCCAAGGCTAGTGCCGCAGGGCCTCCAGTATTACTATTGCCGACGCGGCGCTGGGCACTAGCGGTGCATTGATGTATCAGTCGGCATAAGGGAGTGAGATGTCCAGTTCCGAACAACGCTTTGAACACGAAGGCGAAGACGTAGAGCACGATGAGCTGTATACCGTTCGCCACAGCCTGGCCCACGTTATGGCTCAGGCCGTTCTGGAAATGCGCCCTGGCAGTACCCTAGGATTTGGGCCGCCAATCCGCGATGGCTTCTACTACGACTTTATTCTCTCTGCGCCCCTCACCGAAGAGGACTTTCCTGACCTGACTCGGCGCATGAAAAAGATCCTGAAAAAAGGCCAGCGCTTTGACCGAGAAGAACTCAGTGCCGCAGATGCCTTGGCTCGGATCGCCGAAATGGGCGAGCCCTACAAACAGGAATACGGTAGCGAACTGATCGAAAAGAACGGCCTCGACACGCTGACGTTCTACCGCAATGGGCCGTTTTTGGATATGTGCGAGGGTCCCCACGTACACACCACTAAGGACATCCCCCGGGATGCCTTCAAAATTCGCAGTGTTGCCGGGGCCTATTGGCGCGGTAATTCAGACAACGTGATGATGACCCGCATCTACGCTTGGGCGTTCCTGGATAAAGAAACCCTAGATAAGCATGTGGAGGCTTACGAGTTGGCGCTGACCCGAGACCACAAAAAATTGGGTCGGGAGCTGGGCATCTACGCCATCGACAACGATATTGGTAAGGGCTTACCGCTATGGCTGCCCAACGGCACCATTGTGCGCGATGAGCTGGAGAATCTGGCCAAGGAGCTGGAATTCAAAGCGGGCTACGTCCGAGTGGCCACGCCGCACCTGGCCAAAGAATCCCTTTATCACACCACTGGCCACTTGCCGTATTACGCCGAGGACATGTACCCGGCTATGGAGTTGATGGAGACTCAGGAAGACGGTGAAGGCGAAACCCGGGTTAAGGAAGCCTATCGCCTGCGCCCCATGAACTGCCCTCATCACCACAAAGTATTTGCCGCGGAGCCTCGAAGCTACCGGGATTTGCCGCTGCGCCTGGCCGAATACGGTCAGGTCTATCGCTTCGAAGACTCCGGTGCGGTGAGCGGCTTGGTGCGAGTACGCGGCATGTGCATGAACGATGCGCACATTTACTGCACCGCTGAGCAAATCAAAGACGAATTTAAAGCCATCATGGGTATGTATCAGCAGGCCTATGACATTCTCGGCCTCGACACGTTTCATGTGCGCTTGTCCAAGTGGGACCCGGAAGATCCCAAGGGTAAAGAAAAATACGTGGACAACCCTAAGGCCTGGGAGGAATCCGAGCGCATCTTGGAAGAGGTGCTGGTGGAGCTGGGTATCGATTTCAAAGTCGGCATCGGCGAGGGAGCGTTTTACGGCCCAAAAATCGATATTCAATTCAACACCGTGACCGGTCGAGAAGAGTCGGTATCAACGGTGCAATTGGACTTTGCGGTGCCCGGACGTATGGATCTGACCTATACCGGCTCTGATGGCGAAGAACACACTCCGTATTGCATCCATCGCGCGCCCTTTAGTACCCACGAGCGCATGGTGGCTTTTCTGATCGAGCACTATGGCGGCGCCTTCCCAACTTGGTTGGCACCGATACAAGTGCAGTTGCTAACGGTGTCCGAACAGTACGATGACTACGCGAATGAAATTTGTCAGCGTCTGCGCGGGCAGATGGTGCGAGCCGAGCTGGCGCCATCAAACGACACGCTGCCAAAGAAGATTCGTCAGGGGGCTACGCGGAAAATTCCAAACCTGCTGATCATCGGCGAGCGGGAGGTGGCGGATGGTACCGTTACACTGCGCCGTTATGGCCAGCAGGATCAGCACACCATGAGTGCGGAGGAATTTGAAACATCGCTGCTGCAGGCCATTCGCCAGCGCGCCAGTAAAGTAGCCGTGGCCCAAGACGACTAGTTACTAGCCGGTCTTTCTGCCAATGGCGTCATGATCGATCTTGGGATGCTATCGGCGTCGGGCAGGGGAGTTATCAGGGCTGGGCAGTTTTTGCTGCGGTGACCTCGGCGGTTAACGGTGGCGAGGTGGGCGTGCCGGTCATCAGTTCGACGAGGTCGGCAACAATGCGCCCGGATTCTCGAAGCATGGGATCGTCGCCGATTTCCTCAATAACCGCGTCTTTTTCTGCTTCGGTGTCCAATGATGTTTCAGCATCCTGCGTCGCGGTCGGGGTGTTGTCTGAGCCCGTTGCAGCCGTCTCCGATTTGGCAGCCGTTAGGCCTTCTGCTTCGGCTTCCTGCAGATCTTCAAGTTCTTCCAGATTGGCGGCTAAGGTTTTGCCCGTTGCGGCCCGCAGGGTATTTTCTAAATTCAGGCGCCACAAATCGTCTTGTTCTTTTTCTTCCCGGCGCTGGACTTCGTTCAAGGACAAATACGTTCGCTCCGACCGCTCTTGGGCTTTACGCTTGAGCGCTCGGTAGTAATTAAAGTGAGGATCGTTTTTCGTTCGCTCCAGGTGCCGGGTCTGCAAATCGAAGATGTAGGGCGATAGCTCGCTAAAGGGCGCAAACCGAGCTGCCTTTATGACATCCCAAGGCATGGCGCCATCTAAGGAGCTTTCGCCGATCGCCTCTTCATCAAACAGCGAAGGAAATTCGATGTCTGGGATCACCCCCTGGTTCTGTGTGCTTTGTCCGGAAACCCGATAGAACTTTGCAGCGGTTAACTTCAGTTGCCCACGGTTTAGGGGAATCATGGTTTGTACGGTTCCTTTACCGAAGGTCTGGCCGCCCACAATCACCGCCCGGCCATAGTCCTGCATGGCGCCGGCAAAGATCTCGGAAGCTGAGGCGGACAGCCGATTCACCAGCACCGCTATGGGGCCTGCATAGATCACCGCGTCATCGTTATTGCGATAAATGGTGGGGCGGCTGCCATTGGACTTGACCTGCACCGTGGGTCCCGAGGGGATGAACAGCGACGTCATGGTGTCGGCTTCTTGTAGAGAACCACCGCCATTGTTGCGTAGGTCGATGACAAGACCATCGATGCCTTGTTCTTTTAGCTGGTTGATTAGCCGAGTGACGTCCTTGGTGGTGCTGCGGAAATCCGGGTCGCGGTCCTGCTGTCCTTTAAAGTCCAAATAAAAGGTGGGGATATCGATAACGCCAATACGCCGGGTTATCCCAAAATTATCCAGCGTGATGATCTTGGCTTGGGCCGCCTGTTCTTCCAGTTTGATGGTGTTGCGCACAATGGTCACGATGCGGGTCTCGTCGCTATCCGCATCGTCGCTACTGACTTCCAAGCGCACGGTGGAATCCTTGGGTCCGCGGATCAACTCCACGACGTCGTCCAGTCGCCAGCCCACAACGTCAATCATTGGACCTTCTTGACCCTGACCCACGGCTGAGATGGTGTCGGCCGGTTTGAGCTCACCGGATTTGTCTGCCGGCCCTGCGGGCACCAGGCGCACGATTTTTGTCGCGTCTTCATCGGTTTGCAGCACGGCGCCGATGCCTTCCAGAGACAGCGACATGTTGATGTTGAAGTTGGTGGAAGTGCGCGGTGAAAAATACTGGGTGTGTGGGTCAAAGGTCGAGGCAAAGGCGTTGATGAAGGTTTGGAAAGCATCTTCACTGCGATTGCGCAGCGCTACCTTGCGCTGATTGCGGTAGCGTTTTTCCAGTGTTTCGCTGATTTCATCCAAGTCCTTGTCGTTAAGTTTCATGCTCAGCACCTGGGACTTGATGCGTTTGTCCCACAAACGGTCCTGGGCTGCCTCATCGACTGGCCAGGGCGCGTCGGTGCGCTCGATGAGGATGATCTCCTCGGTGGTGAAATCCAAATTTTCTAAGCCGTCGGCAATGCGTTTTTGCGCGTAGGCCGAGCGATTCATGAGTCGTTGCTGCAGGCGGTTAAACATGCGGAAGGCGGGAATCAAATCTCCTCGGTTCAGGGCGTTGTCGAGTTCGAAGCGGTAGCTTTCAAATTCTTCGATGTCAGCGGCGAGGAAGTAATACCGGCCGGGGTCCAGAGCGTCCAGGTAGTTGTCGAACATGCGGCTGGACAGGGCATCGTCTACCTCAAGTTCCACGTAATGATTGCGTCGTAGCTGCTCCACCACGATGCGGGCTGTGCGCGGGTGGGCAGACAGCGGCGCTAACTTGGGCGCCTGGGCCTCAGCAGCGGTGGCGTGGTCGGTATTGACTGGTGCCGTGTCGCTTGGTGTTGAGGCGAGTCCAATGGCGCTGGTCATGACACCTAGCACCAGCATTAAGCCGACAGTCAGTGTTTTCAGGAGATCTGTGCATGCGCCGGGTATTCGCTGGATGAGCCGCAGTTCCGTCATGAATTGTTCTCGTTGGTTTTCACGGTATAAATTATCCAAAGCGCTGTGGGCCACCCAGTCCTGGACCCGATATGTGTCGGAACACGGACTGCCGGGTTTAGGACAGCACGCATAAGTGCCACCAATCCTTGCCACGTCCTTGCCACTTCCTTTCCAGATGGCGAGTTCGGTCACCCTTTTATGGCCAGACGCCCAGCTTCCAGCAATCCTTTCGTGTAATCAACGTGCCGCTGCCGTATCCTGTGACCCGGTCGCTGTCGTTTGTGTGCAATTGGTTCCTACGATTCGTCCAGTATTGCTGGAAGTTCGTTAGTGTAACCACGCCCCATCGCTGGGTGAAGCAGGGCGCTTTCGTCACACTGGTGGTGTGTCGACCCTTGTCCAAATAAACCATTCGGAGACATCAATGAAACAGCTTTTCAAACATATGCCGTCAGCGATGATGATGGCTGCTGGCGTGTTAGTCGCTGGCTGCAACCAAGCGGAGACACCCATGTCCGATAAATCCTTTGATGCCTCTTCCGATGTCGAGAGCGCCAGTTACCTGATCGGTTATCGCCAAGCACAAGGCGTACAGGAACAAGGGGGCGAGATCATCGATATGCAGGCCTACTTGTTGGGCGCTCAGCAAGCCATTGCCGGTGAAGATTCCCAAGTGCCATTGGCTAACGAAGAACAATTAATGATGGCATTGTCCCAAGCGCTGATGGCCAGCAAAGCCGCTTCAGGGGAGGCCTACATGGCTGAAAATGCTGCGCGTCCTGGTGTTGTTACTACCGAATCAGGTCTGCAATACGAAGTGCTGGTGGAAGGCACTGGGCCCAAGCCTCAAGCCACCGATACGGTGGTCACCCATTACCATGGCACATTAACCGACGGCACTGTCTTCGATAGCTCCGTAGAGCGGGGCAGCCCTGCGTCGTTTCCAGTGAATCGTGTGATTGCTGGTTGGACCGAGGCGCTGCAGATGATGGGCGTTGGTGCTAAGTGGCGCTTGGTCGTGCCCCCAGAATTGGCTTACGGCGAGCGCGGCGCTGGCGGCGCGATTCCGCCAAACGCGACGTTAGTGTTCGAGGTGGAATTGCTGGAAATCCAGTAGCCAGCACCCGCTGACCGGCGCGCGGGCGCATTTTTAGAACCGGGGCTTGCCCCGGTTCTTCGTTTTTGCGTTCGGTAATCGCTGTCGCTTCGAGTCCCCATTAAAATCTCTCGCTTGCGTTAGCGGCTATTGCGACACATGCTCGGCTTGGGGGATGAGTTATGGCTGAGCAAACAAGTACGACGTCTATCTGGGGCAACCAAACTTTTCGGGCCTACCTAGGCTCTACAGGATTTTCCGGCATGGCCTTGGCCATGCAGCAATTGTTGTTGAGTTGGATTCTGATCGGGATCCTGCATTTGCCGGCGGATCAGGTGGGACTGATTCAGGCCGTTATCGGCTTGCCGGGTGTGTTTCTCATGCTCGCTGGCGGCGCTAGCGCCGATCGGGTTGATGCGCGGCGTTTGCTGATTCGGATCTATTTGCTGGCACCCTTATTCCCGCTGTTTTTGGTCACCATGGAACAATGGCAGTGGCTAGGTGTCACCAGCGTACTGTTCTGGGGCCTGGGTATGACTGTGGTGCAGTCGTTTTCCATGCCTGGCCAACAGGCGTTGCTCAATCGAATTGCTGGCAGCGAAATTCAACAAGGTGTGACGGCAGCAACCGCCATCGGTTTTGTGGTTCAGGTGGTGGGCTTGGTGCTGGCCGGTCAAATCGATGAGGTGGGCGTTACGCCTGTCTTGCTCGCCCAGGCCTTGGGTTTGGCCTTGGCGGGAATCATGATGATGCGCGTGCCCGCGGTTCAGCCGCCACCGGCCGCAGAAAATACCGCAGATAAGCCCGGTGCCCTTGCCGGTATTCGTCAGGGGTTAACGGCGACCTATCAGCATCCGGTTATTTTTAACGTGCTGACCATTACCTTTGCCTCCAGCATTTTTAACGCCGGGGCTTTTATTACCGTATTCCCCTTTATCGTGGTGCGAATTTACGACGGCTCTGCCTGGTTGCTGGCGGTGTTGATGGCTATTTTCTACGCCGGCGCCACCGCTTCGAACATCCTGCTACTGCGCTATCAGCCCTTGCTGCGACCGGGCAAGCTGTTCTTGATTATGCAGCTATCGCGGATTTTGGTGGTCTTTCTGATGTGGATCGAACCACCGTTTTGGCTCTTTGTGGTGGCCACCATCGGCTGGGGCTTGAACATGGGTATCACCACAAACTTGGCCCGCAGCATCGTCCAAGAATCCGCTCCCAAGCCCTATCTTGGGCGCATCTTGTCCGTGTTCAGCATTGGTTTGGTGGGCAGTGCGCCGCTGGGTGCCATCGTGCTGGGTTGGCTGATTGAAGCGACGGGTACGCTGAATGCGTTGATTCCGGCCATGCTGCTGTCCGCCATTTTGTTTGTTTATGGCGCCATGTTTTCCCCGGTCTGGGGGTATCGCAGCAATCAGCATGAACAGGCGGCCGCCGCAAACTGAATGAGGCGACAGAGGCGTTAAGTACTGGTCTGTGAGCAGCCAAGGGCATAGTCTTGCCCCAGTTCGCCACGGAGCCCGGAATCAATGTCTGTCAAACCACCCACTAACGACGACCAGTCCATCGCTGCCCTGCGCCGCGACTATCGATATGGGACGCTCAGTGAGAGTGATGTCGCTGCAGATCCGCTGACTCAGTTCCAGCGCTGGCTTGGGGAAGCAGAGCAGGCTCAAGTGTTGGATTACAACGCCATGGCCTTAGCCACTGCTGCTGCAGATCAACCGTCGGTGCGAACGGTGTTGCTCAAGGGTGCTGACGCTCAGGGTTTGCGCTGGTTTACCGATCGGCGCAGTGAAAAAGGTCAGGCACTCACCGCGAATCCTCAGGCTGAACTGCTCTTTCATTGGCGCGAGCTGGATCGGCAGATTCGGGTGCGGGGGCGGGTGGTGGTGCTGCCCGAGGATCAAAGTGACGCCTACTTTTATTCCCGGCCCTTAGACAGTCAGTTAGCGGCAGCTACGTCGAATCAGAGCCAGCCCGTTGAGGATCGGGGCGTGCTAGAGCGCCGATACCAGGCGTTGGCCGATACCCATCACGAGCATGCGCTCAGGCCTGAGCAGTGGGGTGGATATTGCTTGGAGCCGAGTCAGTATGAGTTTTGGCAGGGTAGGGAAGGCAGGCTCCACGACCGTATTCAATACTTACACCAAGACGGCGGCTGGATCATTCGACGCCTGCAGCCCTGATCAGCTCACGATTAGCCTCAGATCAGGGACGTTTGAAAGTCCCTGATTAGCTGGGCAAACAGATCCGGCCGATAAAAAGGCGAGCCGTGTCCCGTCATGGGCATAGCCGCAAACTTTGCCCCGGGAATCTGGGCTGCAATATGACGAGCGGCGGATAAATTCATGTCCTGCTCACCGCAGGCTACCAACGTAGGCGCGGTAATCGCCGCAATCATGGCCGTCGTATCCGGTTCTCGGGTGTGGGCGGTATGACACAGTAAGGCGGTGGGCCGATTTTCATAAAAGCGCCAGTATTTTTGCCGCACCGGCATAGCCATGCCTGCTTGGGTCAGCATTTGCCGAGCCTCCTCGCCTAACGCGCCTTGTTCCGTTTGGTCCACCGGTGGTGTCAGAGCCACATCAAACATGCCCAGTCCGCTGAGTCGCTGGGGATGACGCAGTCCGAACTGGGCGGCTGTGCGTGCGCCATAGGCCACGCCCACCACAAAGGCGCGTTGGATAGTTAAGTGCTCCAGCAGGCCAGCCAAGTCGTCGGCGTATTGGGCGAAGTTAAAGGTGTCTTCGTCGTCGGCCCAACCGGATTTGCCTGTGCCCCGCAGGTCAAAGCGCAGTACCTGAAAGTGTTGCAGTAACTCTGGCAACACGACTTCCCAGCAGGTGAGGTTATGGCTAGCCATATTAATCAGGGCCAGAGTCGGGCGCTGTGCATCGCCTTCCAGCACATAGTGCAGGTCCACACCGTTGATGCGGACCATGCTGTGGGTTTGGTCGTATGGAGTGGTTTGTAAGTTGCTCATCAGTCTGGCAATCCCAAGACACGTTTGGCGATGATGTTCATTTGGACCTCCTTGGTACCCCCGGCGATGGTCAGAGATTTTTGTTTCAGCCAATCGCGAGTGGTGCTGAGTTCTTGAGCAGTGAACGCATCGCCCTGCCAGCCTGCGCCTAAGGTGCCCATGGCAGCCACTAGGATTTCGTCACCCTCTTGGGTGATCAGCGCATTGGACAGTTTTACTGCTGATGAGGCGAAGCCCGGTGCACTGGCCTCGGTTTCTTGGATAACCCGCTGCTGTGTCAGCTGTTGGGCTTTGAAGGCCAGTTGGTGATCGATGACGCGTCGCCGCAGCGCTGGCTCGCTGATACGCCCGTCGGCATCACCGTGGTAGCGCTGCACCAGTGCGGGCAGGGGGCTGGCTACCGAGCGGCCGCCTTGAGACCCGGAGGTGTTAATGCCTGCGTGGGTAGAACGCTCGTACTGCAGCAAACGCTTGCCCGCAGTCCAGCCCTTGTTGACTCCACCAATAACGTCATTCGCCGGAGCCAAAGCGTCGTTGAAGACGGTTTCGCAGAACGGTGATTCTCCAGAGATCAGGCGAATCGGGCTGACTTCGACGCCGGGTTGATCCATGTCCACCAGAATGAGGCTGATGCCTTCATGGCGAGGGGCGTCCGGGTCCGTGCGAATCAGCACAAAGATGTAGTCACAGTCCATGGCGTCTGAAGTCCAAACTTTGCGCCCGTTGATTTGGTATTGATCGCCAATCAATTCGCCGCGACAGGACAGGCTGGCCAGATCAGAACCTGCGCCGGGTTCGGAATATCCCATGGCCCAGCCGCCTTCACCCCGGGCAATACCCGGCAGCCAGCGCTGACGCTGTTCTTCGCTGCCCAGCTCTAAAATCGTTGGGCCAATGTAGTTGACGCCGCGGCCGGTGAGCGGTGTGCGCGCGCCAATGCGTTTGAGTTCGTCGATTAGGATTGGGTATAGGTCTTTGTCCAAGTCGGCGCCGCCATAGGCTTTAGGCCAGGTAGGCACTGTCCAACCACGCTCAGCCATACGTTCCAGCCACAGGGCGCTGTCACGCTCTAACGTGATTTTGCGGCTGCCCCAGGGCGTTTGACCTGGGCCCCGGGCGCCGTCAGGACAGTTTTCTTGGAGCCAAGCCCGAGTGTCTGCACGAAATTCTTTTTCTGACTGTGTGTCCATAGCGATTGCTCGTTCTTCGATTTGCCTGAGTTGACCGGTTTTGTGTTGCGCCGGTGCCGTCACTTTACAGGCACAGGGAGGCGACTTTTTGTCCGACAAGGGTTAAGCATAGCTCAGCTGAACACGCCGTGGCGCGGCGATCCAGCTCCGCACCGCTGACCTGATCTTGCTGCATGAGGTCCCCCTGCATGACGGAACGGCTGACCCGGGCATCGATACAAACCGGGTATTGGTAAATGCTGGGGTCGCGCTCAACCATTTGGGTGTATGCGCCCTGCAGGCGTAGACGCTGTTCTTCCGCTTGTTGATCCGTGCTTTGGGCCTTGGCCCGTTCAGCTTGGCGAGTGAGCTCGGTGAATAGGGTGTCCGAGCGATACCAGTACACTCGGAACCTGTCGTCGTCACGCTTGAGCACCATGCCCTCTTTGATCGCTGCCCCCGAAGGGTCCTGGGTGGTGAACCACAGCTCCGCGAAATCGCCGCAAACTTCTTTGGCTCCAGTGCCAAAACACTCTTGCAGACGAACGCTGTCTACCCGCCGGGTTGACGCATCCAGCCGAGCCGCGTGCTCAATCATTTCGGCGCAGCTAACGTCGGGGAACTTTAGCAGTCCAAATGCATGACAGCTTGGAGCGGGAACTTCCTCAGGGGTGGTCTGGCTGGCTTGAGCCGATGCAAACCAGAGGGCTGCGGCTTCAAGCGCCTGATTTTGGATGTCTTGTGGGCTTGGGCCGCAGGCAGGGAGCCAGAGCAGCAAAGAGATGGCTAGCCATCGGGTCAACCGAGCTGACCCGATGGTGCGTTGGTTATGGCATTGATGCCGAGTGATCAAACTCGCTCAATGATAATGGCTGGAGCCATGCCACCGCCCGTGCACATGGTGATCAGGCCAGTGTTGAGGTCCCGGCGCTCCAATTCGTCCAGCATGGTACCGATGAGGATTGAGCCGGTGGCGGCAATGGGGTGACCCAACGCCATAGCGCCGCCGTTCACATTGACCTTGGCTGGATCCAAATTCAGATCACGAATGAACTTGGCTGCAACAACGGCGAAGGCTTCATTGATTTCGAACAAATCGATATCGTCAGTGGTCATGCCAACTCGCGCTAGGGCTTTTCTGGCCGCAGGCACAGGCTCGTTCAGCATAAGGGTGGGGTCACCGCCCACGGTTGCCATAGAAATGATGCGGGCTCTGGGCTTCCAGCCCACTTTGTCCGCATAGTTCTTGCTGCTCAAAATCAACGCCGCAGCGCCATCCACAACGCCAGAGCTGTTGCCCGCATGGTGCACGTGGTTGATGTCCAGATCTGGGTATTTGCGCGCTACCAGATGCGCAAAGGTCTCGCCGGTGTCATCGATTGGTGCGTCCATAAACTGGGAAAATACCGTCGGCAGTGCTGCTAGGCTTTCCAGGGTTGTGCCCGGGCGCGGGAATTCTTCCCGATCCAGTGCTACGGTGCCGTCGTCGTTGAAGACCGGCATAACGCTGCGATCAAAGTAGCCTTGCTCGATGGCGTGCTGAGCCCGGTTTTGTGACTCGACAGCCAAAGCGTCTAGCTCTTCGCGGCTGAAGTTTTCCAGGGTCGCGATCATGTCGGCGCATACGCCCTGATGAGGCTGTGGGTGGATGTCCCGCAGATGCAGGTTGCCGCCGTCCACGGTGCGGTTGTTGTTTTCTGGGATGCGCGTGGTGGTGTAAGACATCATCTCAACGCCACCGGCAACGCACAGATCGTCCATGCCGCTCATGATGTTCGCCGCGGCCAAATTCACTGAGGTAATGCCAGAACCGCAGAAGCGATCTAAGGTGACTGCAGATGCAGAGGTATCCCAGCCTGCATCCAACGCGGCCATCCGTCCGACACAGGAACCCTGTTTGCCCACCTGAGAGCTGCAGCCGACCACCACGTCGTCGATATCTGCAGTGTTTAGATCGTTGCGCTGACCAATGCCCTCAAACACTTTGGCCAACAAGCGGCCAGGGTGAAATTCGGACAGGGCTCCTTTGCCTGCCTTGCCGATGCCCCTTGGGGTGCGGGCTGCGTCGATAATGTATGCGTCTGTCATGTTGGTCTCCCTGTGTCGCGCTGTCAGCGCGGTTATTTAAATGGGTGGGGTTAGCGCCCGGTGAATTCTGCGGGTCGCTTCTCCATAAAGGACGCCATTCCCTCTTTGAAATCTTCGGACTGAAATAGCGGCAGCAACTGCAAAAATACGTGGTGCACGTGATCGTTAAAGTTCTCGTCCATGCCCATGCGCATCATGCGCTTGGAAGCCTGCACAGCCATGGGCGCCTGAGCTGCCACGCGTTTTGCCAGTTCCATGGCTTGATCGCCAACTTCGTTGTTGTTGACCACACTAGAGACTAGGCCCATCTCTAGGCACTCGTCCGCGGTCAGTGTTTTGCCGGTAAAGATAATTTCGCTGGCCTTAGCCCAGCCGATGAGCCTGGGTAAGATCCAGGTGCCGCCGGATTCAGGAACGATGCCGCGCGCCGTGAATGCGGCTGCCAGTTTGGCGTTGTCGGCCATCACGCGCATATCGCATCCCAAGGCCATGTCCATACCGTACCCGGCCGCCGAACCATTCAGCGCAGCGATGGTGGGTGTATCAATGTTGTGCAAAATCGTTGGCGGGGTGTTGCGTAGGTCCAGGGTTGGCGAAACACGTCTGCTGCGGTCGGAAAGGCCGTCGGTGATGTCGCTGCCACGCAGATCTAGACCTGCACAAAAGAACTTGCCGGTGCCGGTGATAACGATGGCGCGCACGTCTTCGTCCGCATCGGCTTCCAGCAGCAGCTCACTGAACCGCGACAGCATGTCCCGAGAAATGGTGTTCTGCTGCTCAGGCCGGTTAAAGGTGATGGTGGCGATGTGGTCCGCCACTTCGTAAAGCATGTCGTTATTGGATGTCTCGGTCATGTCTCCCCCAGAGTTGACTGTTTGTTTGCGGATGGCAGCTTGCCCTTGGCTTGGTGCTGCTGGCTCCCGGCTAGCGCCTGTCTATGGTCAGCTTATGGTCAGCCCAGTTAACCGGCCCGTTCGGGCATTTTTTCCTCGCTAATGGCATAGCCAGCTTCGACGGGGATACACAGGTAATTGCCGTCCTCGCGCTTTTCTGTCCATGGCAAGACTGGGATGGGTTTCGTTTGCCGAGCGGCTTCGATGGCAGCTTCCGGCGTACTCCAAGTAGCCAACTTTTCGATGTTGCGCAGCGTTGGAAAGATAATGGTGTAGGTGCCGTCGGCTGCACCTTTAACCGCTGCTGCTGGATCAATCCATACCGAGTCCACGGATTCGTAGCCGTCGTGCACAGCAATATGGTCCGCTGGCGGAATCGCCAAATAAAAGTGGGTATCAAAACGCTTGGGCATCATGGGCGGCGTAATCCAATGGGCAAAGTGAGTCAGCGTGTCACAGGCTAGCTCCAGCTTTTCTTGTTGCAGAAAATCCAAAAGCGGGATCTCGCCTTTGTTCATGGGCTCCCGGGCATGCTGTAGCGCAGCCAAGCGTTCGCCGCTGATGATCTCGTCGCTGCCGGCTTCTCGGGCCAGCAAAATGCCACATTCTTCGAAGGCCTCGCGAATAGCGCTGACTTGGGCTGCACGCATATCCGTGTCTTGCTCTGCGCCGCGCAGATAGGGAATCAGAGCTTCATCGAAGTCCTGAGGGTCGGCTTTGCCGCCAGGAAAGACTAGGGCGCCTGAAGCGAAGTCGATTTGATGGTGTCGCACGACCATAAATACCTCGAGATTAGAGGCGCCCGGACGCAACAGCAAAATAGTGGCGGCAGGTTTTGGTGTAGATGGGCCTTCAGACATAGGTTATTCCTTACTGATGTGATTGGACAGGCAAGTGCCTCAAGTGACAATTGCTAAACACGCTCCCCCCAAAGGAACCTAAGGATGTTCGCTTATGCTGAGGCCTATGGCAAACTGCGCCGCGTCCAATCCGTCGCCGGATAAAGGCACTTGCGGCGCTGACCCCCGGCGAATCCTGGCCCTACGAGGCGAAAAAGTTGCGAGGCAAAAAACTGCGAGGCAAATGGCATGTCTGTACTGATCACATTGTTGGTTATAGGGCTGGTGGTTGTTTATCTGCGCAGCAATCGCAAGGCGAGACAACGGTGGCTGCAACAACTGGATTTGCCCGGCCAGTGGGAGTCGCGTAACAACGACGGCATGTTGCGCCTATCTGGCGGTTTGAATGCCGGTGACTTTGAGTGGCGTACCCAGACCGGTGTAAGAAAGGGTCGCTGGCAATATCGCGGTCACAGTTTGATCCTGGGCGATGGGGAAGAGCGGGAGTTCGCGGTGCAGTTGTTTCAACCCGGAGTGATCAGTTTGACGGATCCCAGTGGCAACGCAGAACTGTTTCACAAGCAATCAACCAACGTGGTGCAACTTGGAAAACGATAACAACCCAGCGGTAGCAGAAGGCTTATGGCCAGAGTTGATGCGGCGAGTGCTGGCATTGTTGCCGGTTCCTCAGCGCTTGGACTGGCAACATCATCACGCCGGCGCCTGGATGCCTGGACGCTGGGTGTCTCAGCTTGTCGGTTACGGTCAAACCAGCGCCATTGCCTTGGACGATCTGCTGCATATCGACAGTCAAAAGCAGGCCCTTGCGCAAAATACCCAACAGTTTCTGGCGGGATTGCCCGCCAATAACGCATTACTTTGGGGCGCTCGGGGCACCGGCAAATCTTCGCTGATCCAGGCTCTGCTGACCCAGTATGCTGGCAACGGGTTGCGCATGGTTGAGGTGAACAAGGACGCCCTGGCGGATTTACCCTTGGTCATTGAGCAACTGTCCGGTCAGCCCTATGCCTTTATCGTGTTTTGTGACGATCTGTCTTTTGAGGAAGATGATCCTTCCTATAAGTCGCTGAAGAGCGTGCTTGAAGGCAGTGTGCTGGCTCGTGCCTCTAACGTCTTAATTTACGCTACGTCGAATCGCCGGCATCTGCTGGCCGAAAAAGCCTCGGACAATGCCCAAAGCAAGTTAGTGGACGGTGAGTTGCATCATGGTGAGGCTGTGGAGGAAAAGATTTCCCTGTCCGACCGCTTTGGTCTGTGGCTTTCCTTTTATCCTGTGCGTCAGCAGGAGTATCTGGACATGGTGGATCATGCCATCAAGCGACTGATGGACAGTCAGGGGCAAGACATCCAAGAACAGCCAGATTTTCAGCACGATCACTATCGGGCGGAAGCGTTGCGTTGGGCCTTAGCTCGAGGCGTCAGAAATGGCCGCAGCGCGGAGCACTTTGCGCGGCACTGGGTTGGGAAAACCCTGCTAGCCGCCAACAACATCACCAACAAATAATCTAAGGTTAAGTATGTTTCGGGCGTCTTTTGCGGCGGTAGCGCTGCTATGTGCCGGTATCAGTGCAGCTGATGTGGTCATCATGAATAACGGGGACCAATTGTCTGGGCGACTGGATAGCATCACCGCAGGTGTCGCCATACTGGATACCCCCTACGCTGGCAGGGTACGAATCGAGGTCAGTCAGATTCAGTCGCTGCAGACCGATGAAGCCTTCGATGTCAGTCTGCCCACAGGAAAGGCCAAGGGCGTTTTTGTTGCGGTTCGTGATGGCATTGGATTGCAAAACCCTTCGAGCGTCCAAACATTTACTCCGACAGATATCCGATCCGCTACCCAACGTAAAAACGAACTGACTCGCTTTGCCGCTCAGTGGGGAACTCGCTTGGATCTCGCGCTGTCGTTGGCGGACGGCAATACCACTGCCGAGGCCTACAACGTGTTGCTTGAAGCAGACTATGCCAACGAACTCAACGCTCATGCGATAACCACACTGTTAGCTAGGGAAGAAGGTGAGGGACTGGTGACCCGGGACCAGTTGAGCGTCGATTATGGCTACAAGCGTTTTGTCTCAGATCGCTGGTTTGCGGCAGCTAATGCTAAGTACTTTCAAGATCCTCTGAAAGACATCGACTCTCGTATTACCTTGGGCGCCGGTGTGGGTGTGCAGTTCATAGACACGTCACTGGAAAACCTCAATTCAGACTTGGGTGTGAGTGCTGTTCGGGAGGATATCGGTGCCGATACCGAGGTTAGGCCAGCCTTGCGGTGGAGCCTGGACTATCAGCGGTTTTTGGCTGCCAAAACGCTTGAGCTCTTTCATAGGCAGTCCATCTTGCAGTTGTTAGAAGGCGAAAAAAATCAGGTGATCGCCTCGTCCACAGGGCTGCGATACGCCTACAGCGAGCGCATTGATACCACTTTTCGCATCGACCTAGCCTATGAAAGCGATCCGCCCCTAGATAACAAAAAAACCGATACCACCTACAGCCTAGGCGTTGGGATTAAGTTCTAACCTCAGGCACCCGCGGGTGCCCACTCAGAGGTCCCAAGTTCGGGATGCTGGACAAAACTGGAGTCTCGGGTTTTTGCCCGCACATCTGTCCCCGCAAGTCCTTGACGGAGCCCCAGCACGCTCATAGAATGCGCCGCTTCGTCAGGGTTGGTGGGCATATCACCTCCCTTGATGATCGGACTTTGTCCCCATCGTCTAGAGGCCTAGGACTCCGGGTTTTCATCCCGGCAACAGGGGTTCGACTCCCCTTGGGGACGCCATCTTCAAAACCGCTTAGAGCGTAGCTCTTAAGCGGTTTTTTTATGGGTGGTACAAACCCCAACCGAGGAAAGCTACTTCCCCAAGTCCCCGTTCGGCCAGAGATTTTGTTCCAGGCGCAAGTAGGCAATGCGCTTGGTTTTGTGCTGGAATTGAGCGCTGAACCAAACGATGGGGAGAGTCATCATGAGCGAACAAGCAACGGCGCAAAGCTGCGATGTCGTCGTAGTCGGAGCAGGATTTGCCGGCATGTATGCGCTACACAAGTTTCGGCAGTTGGGTCTAACGACTTGCGTGCTTGAGGCGGGTAATGATGTTGGCGGTACCTGGTATTGGAATCGTTATCCCGGTGCACGCTGTGACGTGCCCAGCGTGGAGTACTCCTACAGTTTTTCCAAGGAACTCGAACAAGAATGGAACTGGACGGAGATCATGGCGGCTCAGCCCGAGATCTTGGAGTACGCCAATCACGTCGCTGATCGTTTTGACCTGCGCAAAGATATTGAGTTCCAAACTCGAGTGGCCAGCGCCACCTTTGACGAGGACAGCAATCGCTGGACGGTGACCACGGAAGCGGGCAAGCGCTACACAGCGCGCTTCTGCGTAATGGCCACAGGTTGCTTGTCCGTACCAAATACGCCAACCATCCAGGGCCAAAACGATTTTGCCGGCCCGGTGTACCACACCGGCGATTGGCCGGAACAAGGCGTCGACTTCACTGGCCAGCGTGTAGGCATCATTGGTACTGGCTCTTCAGGCATTCAATCCATTCCGGTCATTGCAGCACAAGCCAAGCACCTGACCGTGTTTCAGCGCACGCCGAATTACACCATGCCCGCCGCGAACGCACCGCTGAAGGATGAGTTTTTGGCCGAGGCCAAACGTAATTACGACAACATCCGCGCCGAACAGCGCGCTTCTCAAGTTGGTATCGTGGGTTATGGTTTTGGCTTTGGCGGGGCAGAGAATGTGGAGCCCACGGAAGAAATTCTCAAGACCACGGAAGCCGAACGTCAGCGGCTGGTTGAAGAGGAGGGCTTTTTGGCCATTCGTCGTTACGCGGACGTGTCCCTGGATGAAAAAGCCAATGAGCTGGCCTGCGACATGTATCGGGCCCAGGTGCGCCGGGTGATTAAGGATCCGGATACTGCAGAAGCTCTGATGCCCAGAGATTACCCCATGGGCTGCAAGCGACCGGTGATCGATACGGACTATTACGAAACCTACAATCGCGACAACGTGACCTTGGTAGATCTGCGTCGGGGCGGCATCGAGTGCATTACCTCGACTGGCGTCAGTACTAGCCAAGGCGACTACGAGTTTGATGTGTTGGTCTACGCCACGGGCTTCGACGCCATGACTGGAGCCTTGGGCAAGATTGATATTCGTGGGCGGCAAGACCAAGCCCTGTCCGAATATTGGGAGGCGGGCCCTCGCAGTTATCTGGGTTTGCAGGTGGCCGGGTTTCCAAACCTATTTACCGTTACCGGACCGGGTTCGCCCTCAGTGCTGAGCAACATGATCGTATCCATTGAGCAACATATCGATTGGATCAGTCGCTGCATTGCAGATTTGGATAGCCAAGGTGTGCAAACCATCGAAGCGACCACAGCCGCCGAAGATGAGTGGATCGCTCATGTAAACGATGTGGCGAAGGACACCATGTTTACCGCCCAGTCCTGTAACTCCTGGTACTTGGGCGCCAACATTCCCGGCAAACCCAGAATCTTTATGCCCTACGTAGGCGGTGTTGGCGTGTACCGAGAAAAATGTGACGAGGTCGCCGAAAAGAACTACGAAGGTTTCTTGCTGCAAGCCTAAGGCCCAAGCTGGCAAGCCAACGCAAGAAATTACCCTGGGGCGAAGGCCCTGGGCTGAGCCCCGGGGCTGAGCCCCCGGTTTCCTGCCTACGGTGGGCCCGAGTGCCCAATGTCAGGGGCGTTTGAGCGTCATCGCCGTAACCGTTAGCGAGTATTATTCTGAACGAAAAACGAACTTACCTGATTGCCATCTCAACCTGGTTTGCCGCCTTTGGCATCCAGTCAGTGGTGTTTGCCTGGCTAGTCACCATGTTGCTGCGGGAACCACCCGAGCGTGTGGGCCTGGCGCAGATGAGCATTTTGCTGCCCGGTATGCTGTTGATTTTGCTCGCCGGAGCCATTGCTGATCGAGTGGGTCTGCGTCGACAGGCCCTTTGGGCGCAGCTTTTTGCCGCCCTAACGCCGCTGCTGTTGATTTATTTTCTTGCTCAGGGGGCCCTAACCTACGGCGTGGTGATTGTTTACGCGCTGTTGATGGGTCTTGCCCAAGCTTTTGTCACCCCAGCTCGTGATGGCCTGCTGAATCTGGTGGCAGGCGACGACGTGCAACGCATGGTGATGCTCACGAGCCTCTGTCAGTTTGGCTTTCAGATCATCGGATACAGTTTGGCGGGATTCGCAGACAACGTAGGTCCGATCTATATCTTGGCACTTCAGTGCGTCATTTTGCTTGCCGGATGTGGGGCGCTGATGGCGATGAAGGGCGTGGGCAAGCCCTTGGCGGATCCGGACAAACAAAGCACGGTGCTCAGAGACTTTTTGGAAGGTGCCACGGCGGTGGCTGGCAATCCGCTGCTGCGGGCCGTGATGATTCAGAATGTGGCCATGGGAATCTTTTTTATGGGTACATTTATCGTTGCCTTTCCCATCGTGCTGCGCGAGGTCTATGACGGCACCTCGGCTGATCTAGCCTCGTTAAACGCGGTGAATTCCCTGGGGCTGGTTCTGACCATTGTGGTGCTGTTGCGGCTTGGGCAAATCGAGCGCGCGGGCCGGGCACTGCTACTGGCCCAGTTTGTGGGTTCCTGCGTGCTGCTAATGTCGGGGCTAGTGGTGCAAAAAAGTTTGTTTATCTTTTTTGTGTTTCTTTGGGGCGTGTGTGGCGGCTTAGCCATGCCCATGTCCCGAACCATCATGCAGCAAACGGCACCGCCAGCGCTGCGGGCGAGGGTGATGAGCTTCTACGCCTTTTCCTTTATGGGGGCCGGGCCTTTAGGCGCATTGTGGGCAGGGTATATGGCCGATGCCTACGGACCGCAATTGGCCATCGTCATATCTGCGGCAGGTATGGCCATGCTGGTGTTGGTTATGGCCTTTGTTAGCCCGCTTTGGCGGACTGCGATGAAGCAGGAGCAAGCCCAACCGTCCTGAGGATATGTCGGAATGGGTTCGCTTCGATGCCTGAACGTCAGACATAAAAAAGGCCAGCGCGTGGCTGGCCTTTCTGCTCGTATTAGAGGAGCAACTCTTAAGAAGGCTGTCCCTCAAAACTTGCAATAGATAACACTGATCACCTCCTTATAAGTTGTTTAGGGACCCTGATTATGTCCCAGCATCGGGCGAATGCAAGGCTGAAAGTGCAGGTTTTTCGTCGCAGAGTCTGGACGCAAGATCACTTTTGTTGACGTTGTGGCCGCTGTGGATCATTCGCGGGGAAACCGGCGAGGGCTTGTGCGGATAATAATTGACACGCCAGTGGCGTGAGCTAAAATGCGCCGCTCGGTATCCAAGCCGTCTAAGCGGGAATAGCTCAGTTGGTAGAGCACCACCTTGCCAAGGTGGAAGTCGCGAGTTCGAGTCTCGTTTCCCGCTCCAACTCCCCCTTTTTAGCTTCAACGTTGTATGTTTCTATCAAGTCGCTACGCAGCGATAAAGGGAAACGAGACTGTCGGCGCAGATCTCACCCGCGAGTACGCGGCTGAGGCGCCGCCACCGCCGGAGCGTTGCTCCGCCGTGTTTCCCGCTCCAATCACCTCCCTACTAGTTTCAATCTCTAATCTGCATAGCTGTGTCTACGCAGCGATAAAGGGAAACGAGACTGTCGGTGCTTATCTTGGTCGCGAGCACGCTCCCAAGGCACCGCCACCACCGGAGCGTTGCTCCGCCGTGTTTCCCGCTCCAATCACCTCCCTACTAGTTTCAACCTCTAATCTGCGTAGCTGTGTCTACGCAGCGATAAAGGGAAACGAGACCGTCGGTGCTTATCTTGGTCGCGAGTACGCGGCTCGCGTTCGCCTGGTCTGTACAAATCGATGAATTACAGCGGTTACTCCATACTTGCTATGGAACAGTTGCCTTCAATCTTGCTGCTTTGCTCGATCAGCTGAGTGTGGCTCCTTCGGTGTCGGGCGTTGGGGTTTGCGAGAGCCTCTCCTTCGATTAGAAGCTGGCGTAATTTCTCGAATCGTGAATCTCGTCGTTAGTAGCCGGTGTTTTCCCCATATTTTCAGTTTCCCCAATGCCAGAATCTTTGATCTCAGCGATACCTTGTCTACGACAGGGCTGTACGTATGAAGCCCCGAAGGTGTCATAAAACTCTTACATCGAAATCTGAAAATTCAAGGAAGAGGAGTCACGCTCGTCTTTCAGTGCGACCCTCGGGCTTTGGCCGGCGATGAGGTTAGGAGGAGCATCGCTGTTGTGACGCTTCTTTCATTGTAGGTAATACAGCAAACCAGATCGCAGTCACTGGTGCTAAAAGTCCAACGTAAGCGAAGTGTTTGAGCTGGCGCAAAAAATTTTGGTTGCCCCTTCAATGAACCATCTGTTGTAGGGCGTTCCAACTATCGTTAGCTGACGAAATGGAATACTTGTTTGGAGGTGAGAATTGATAACGCGACGCCGTTTTATTGAGCGCACGAGTGGTGCTTTTGCTGCGCTAACGCTGTTTGCTTGCTGGGATGCTGTGAATAGCCCGATGGGCCATGAAAATGGTTATGGTCTACTCAAGGAGGATCCCAATGGGCTCCTAGACTTGCCTGATGGGTTTAGCTACCAGGTTCTGTCCGAGTTGGGAGACTTGATGGACGATGGCGCAAGGGTGCCGGACAAAGCCGACGGCATGGGGTGTTTTCAGGGTTCGAACGGCGAACTGATTCTGGTGCGTAATCACGAACTACGGCCCAACGATGATGACGGCGCGTTAATTCCCCGTGGTTTCGACGCTAAGGGCGGACGTATTCTGCCTGGAGGAACAACCCACATCGTCCTGGATGGTCAGTCTATGGCGGTTAAACGGCAGTTTAGGTCTCTCGGCGGCACCATAAGGAATTGCGCTGGAGGCGCTACGCCGTGGAATACCTGGTTAAGTTGTGAAGAGGCTCCGGTAAATCCGGGGGAGGGCTATGGAGCAGGCTTGGGCCAGGCCCACGGTTGGGTTTTTGAAGTGCCCGCAGATGCTTCAACTCTGCTCAATCCGGCACCGCTGCGAGCGTTAGGCCGGTTTAATCATGAAGCCGCTTGCGTTGACCCTAAAACGGGTGTCGTGTACCTCACCGAGGATCGGGAAGACGGAGTTCTCTATCGATTCGTACCTCAGCAATGGGGCAGTCTGCATCGCGGCGGGGTGCTTCAGGCAATGTCGGTTGAGGGTGTTGCCGATACGCGCAACTGGCAAACGCGCACGATGCAAACAGGAG